>Ga0209474_10000112_pt1 | contig 94600 bp, 93 predicted proteins | sample GraSoiAngelo_145_FD_185902 | JGI IMG/M metagenome (GOLD analysis project Ga0209474, IMG submission 185902) | Grasslands soil microbial communities from the Angelo Coastal Reserve, California, USA - 14_1009_05_20cm (SPAdes) (version 2) | ecosystem: Environmental > Terrestrial > Soil > Grasslands...
CACGGTCACACTGCTGGCTGCCGTCGCCGCGGCGGTTTACCTTCGTGGATTCCCGCGCCTGCTACCGGTGTTGATCGGCATCGTGGTTGGCTACCTTGTCTCCATCGTCTATCCGCCGTGCGCGGCCGCCAAATCCGCCTGCCATATCGACTTCAATGCCATCGGGCAGGCCTCGATCCTGGGTGTGCCGGCATTCAGCTTTCCCGACTTCAGCCAGTTCGGCACCACGCTGAGCCTGTTCTTCTTCATCCCGGTCATCCTGATCGCCGAGAACGCCGGGCACGTGTACGCCATCAGCGGGATCATGAAACGCGACCTGAGCCACATGCTCGGTCGCACGTTCATCGGAGACGGGCTCGGGACCACCATCAGCGGGCTGCTTGGCGGAACGGGCGAGACGACGTACGCCGAGAACATCGGCGTCATGGGCATCACGCGAGTTTTCTCGATCATGGTGTTCGTCGTCGCCGCCGTTTTCGCCATCCTGCTTGGCTTCATCCCGATGTTCGGCGCGCTCGTCCGCAGCATTCCGGTCAGCGTTCAGGGCGGCATCGAGATGTATCTCTTCGGCCTCATCGCAGTGATCGGCGGCAAGATCTGGGTCGATGCGAAGGTGGATTTCTCGAAACGCGCGAACCTTGCCGTGGCTGCGATTCCGCTCATCATCGCGGCCGGCATTCCCGCCACCCAGGCCATCCCGATTCACCTCGGCGGGCTGACCCTGACCTTCAACAACCTGGGTCTCGGCGCGCTGAGCGCCATCGTCCTGTACCAGCTCCTGCGTCCCGGCCACGTGCGCGACACGGAGGCGGAACCGGCGGAGATCGTGGCCACGGAGTAGGACCCCCGCCGTGGTAGAACAGAGTTGAATTGAACCCCGCGCTGCTGACGCTACCGGCCGCGTTTGGCCTCGCCGGCGCGAGCGGCCTCAACGCGACCCTGCCGCTCCTCATCGTGAGCCTCCTCGCGCGGCTGGGCCTCGTCCACCTTGCGTCTCCCTACGACGCCCTGGCTTCAGACATCGCCTTCTACGGGCTGATCGTCCTGGCCGTGGTCGAGTTCGCGATCGACAAGATCCCGGCGCTCGACTCGGTCGGGCACGCCGTCATGCTGCCGGTGGCCGCAGCCTCCGGCGCGATCCTGTTCGCCTCCCAGACAGGGACCATCACCGGCGTGCACCCGGGCCTCGCCGTGCTTGTCAGCGTGCTGGCGGGCGCCGGGGTCTCGTCGACGGTGCACGTCGCGCGCGCGACCGTCCGGCCGGTCGCGAACGTCGTCCTGATGGGCCCGCCGCTCTCGTTTCTGGAGGACACCGCCTCGGCGGCGCTCGCACTGGCGGGTTCGCTCGCCCCTATCCTCGTCCCGTTCCTGCTCGCGCTGATCGCGCTCGGCGCGGTCGTGCTGTGGCAGCGCCGCACGCCCTCCATGACCGGCGCGCGCTGATCGGTCATTCTTTGCCGCGTGACCGAGAGCATCGAGGTGCTCCGCCGGCGGTTGCGCTTCGGCACGCTGCCTGAGGCGCTGCTCCAGCCGGGCCGCGACGTCGTCCTTCGCGCCGGCGATCGATCCATCACCCGCGATGAGCTTCGCGAGCGGGCGGGTGAGGTCGCCGGCGGGCTGCATGATCTGGGGCTGAGTCCCGGCGACCGCGTCGCGCTGTTCGCGGCCAACTCGCTCGACTGGGTCACGGCCTACCTCGGCGCTCAGCGCGCGGGCGCTTGCGTCGTGCTGATGAATCCCGACTACCACTCCGCCGAGGCCGAGCACATCCTTCGCGACTCGGAGCCTGCGTTGGTCATCGCGGACAAGGCGCGGGCGGCGGTTGTCGAACCGCTCGGAGCGCGGGTTGTCCTGCTCCAGGACTTGCCACGTGCGGCTGAGCCGGCCATGCCGGCGCTCACGCCCGAGAGTCCGGCCGCGATCCTCTACACGTCCGGGACGACCGGCCGGCCCAAGGGCGCGCTGCTCGACCATGGCAACTTCCTCGCTCAGGGTCGCGGCGCGATCGAGGTCTGGCGGTGGACGTCGAGCGACGTCCTCGTCCATGCGCTGCCGCTCTTTCATCTGCACGGTCTTGGCATGGGCCTCCACGGCACCTTGCTCAGCGGCGCCAGCGCGATCCTGGTTCCGTTCACCCCAGCCGGCGTGGTCACCGAGTTGAAATCGGGTGGCACGATGTTCTTCGGCGTGCCGTCGATGTACCAACGGCTTTGCGACTGGCTCGACGAGAATCCGACCGACCTCTCCCACGTGCGGGTCTTCGTGTGCGGGTCGGCGCCGCTGCCGCCTGCGCTCTTTGAGCGATGCGAGCGGTTGCTAGGCCAGCCGCCCGTCGAGCGCTACGGCATCACCGAGGGCGGAATCGTGGTGACGAATCCTTACCAAGGCCCGCGTCAGCCGGGCCGCGTCGGCTATCCGTTTCCCGGTGTCGAGGTGAAGCTCGGCGAGCTCGACGAGGTGCTCCTCAAGGGCGGCCAGGTTTTCACCGGCTACTGGCGCAACCCACAGGCCACCAACGAGGCCTTCACATCCGATGGATTCTTCCGCACCGGTGACGTGGGCGAGATCGGCGGGGACGGCACGCTTGCGATCCGCGGGCGGATCAAAGAGCTGATCATCACCGGCGGCTTCAACGTCTACCCGCGCGAGGTCGAGCTCGTTCTCGAATCGCATCCAGCCGTGCAGGAGGTCGCGGTCGCGGGCGTGCCGAGCGAGAAGTGGGGTGAGGAGGTCACCGCGTACGTCGTGCCCTCCGGAACGGAGCCGCTGGTCGAGAGCGCGCTCATCGCCTTCGCCCACGAGCGTCTCGCGGCCTATAAGTGTCCGAAGCGCGTGATCACGATGGACAGGCTGCCGCGCAACGCGATGGGCAAGGTGCAGCGTTCGGTCCTGGCATCGCAGCGAACATGAGGTTTCTCGACCTCACCCAGGACTTCTCGCTGCATACGCCGGCTTTCGCCGGCTACCCGGGTCCGGCGATCCGCTGGATCAAGCACCTCGCCTTCGATCGTGCCGGCGGCCAGGAGATCACGATGACGCTCCATGTCAGCACACACCTGGACGCGCCGGCGCATTTCATGACCGGCGGCAAGTTCATCGGCGACCTGCCGCTCGACTTCCTCATAGGCCCCGCATGCGTGGTCGACCTCGAGCGGCTTGGCATCGGCGACTACGACGTGTACGGTCCCGAGCACTTCGAGCGTTGGGAGAAAGCCACCGGGCTGAAGATCGAGCGCGGCGACATCCTGGTCATCCGCACCGGCTACCACCGCTACTACCCCGAGAACTGGACCGACCGCTCGCATGTCGATGAGACGCGTTACTTCATCCGGCATCCGGGACCGGCGCGCGAGTTCGCCGAATGGGTGCTCAAGCGCGGCGTGCGGTGGATCGCGGTGGACGCTGGAAGCGCCGACCATCCGATGAACACGGTGATCCGGCGCATCCGCGCCGACGAGGCGGAGGAAGCGGAGGTGAAGCTCGGCCGCAGCCTCGACCAGATCTTTCCCAAGGCCGACTACCAGATCATGCACACGCTGCTGTTCCCGCACGACGTGGTACACATCGAGAACCTCGGCGGGCAGCTCGACGAGGTGCTCGACCGCAAGATCCGGTTCGGTTGTTTTCCGTGGCGATTCCAGGGCGGCGAGGCCGCGCTGTGCCGCGCGGTCGCGATCCTCGACGAGTGAAGCCGCCTCCCTTCGAGTACCACGCGCCCACGACGCTGGATGAGGCCTGCTCCTTGCTGGCCTCACTCGAGGAGGCGAAGGTTTTGGCAGGTGGCCAGTCGCTCATCCCGCTGCTCAACTTCCGCCTGGCGAGGCCTCGTCACCTGCTGGACATCAACCGGGTCGCCGGTCTCGATCGGATCTACGAGCGCGATGGCGGAATCGCCGTCGAAGCGCTCGGGCGCCAGGCGGCTGTTGAGGACTCCGACCTCGTGGCGCGCGTCTGCCCGCTGCTCGGCGAGGCGGTGCGCCTGGTCGCGCACCGCGTCATCCGCAACAGGGGAACCGTATGCGGCAGCCTCGCCCACGCCGACCCCGCATCCGAGCTGCCCGCCGTGCTGCTCGCGCTTGGCGGTCACGTCATCGCCCAATCGGCCCGCGGCAAGCGCACGATCGCCGCCGATCAGCTGTTCCGGGGCGTTTTCGAGACGGCGCTGGAGACGGACGAGATGGTCGTTGAAGCCTGGTTTCCGGCATCTCCACAGCCGTTCGCGATCCTGGAAGAGTCGCGCCGCCATGGCGATTTCGCGCTTGCCGGGGTCGTGAGGGCGGACACCAGGCTCGCTCTGTTCGGCGTCGGGTCAACTCCCGTGCTGGCTGACCGGAGTGACGCAACGCGCGGCCTGCAGCCGAGCGGCGACCTGGAGGCGACGCCGGACTTCCGGCTCCACCTCGTGCGCGTCCTGACCGAGAAGGCGTTCGCCGCGTGAAGGTGAATGAGGTGGAATATCCGGCGCCGGCCGATGCCCGGCGTCTGCTCTCCGACCACCTGCGACACGACCTGGGCCTCACCGGCACCCACGTCGGCTGCGAGCACGGAGTCTGCGGCTGCTGCACGGTGCTGCTGGATGGGAATCCGGTGCGTTCGTGCCTGATGCTCGCGGTGCAGGCCGAGGGCCACGAGCTCACGACGGTCGAGGGGCTCGCGCGCAGCGGCGCGCCGCTCCACCCGGTGCAGCAGGCATTTCATGAAACCCACGGCCTGCAGTGCGGCTTCTGCACGCCGGGATTCGTGATGTCCGTCGTCGGGCTGCTGGCGCAGCATCCCCAACCAACCGCGCAGCAGATCGAAGAAGGCATCGCCGGCAACCTGTGCCGCTGCACCGGCTATGCATCAATCCGGCGCGCGGTGACCCGCGCGGTGGAATTGTCGAAATGACGACCCGCTGGTTCGGCGCGCCGGTGCAGCGCGTCGAGGACGACCGCCTGCTGCGCGGGCGCGGGCGCTTCACTGACGATATCGGTGAAGGCGCTCTCGAATGCTGCTTCGTTCGGTCGCCGCACGCGCACGCCCGGATCACGTCGATCGATGTGAACGAGGCGCGAGCGATGCCCGGCGTGGCTGCCGTCTACACGGCGGCCGACCTGCCTTTCGGTGGCCTCGACCTTCCACTTCTAATCCCGCATCCCAACCTGACCCACGGCCGCACGCAGCGGTGTCTGGCTTCAGAGATCGTGCGATACGCGGGCGAGGCGGTTGCATTCATCGTCGCGGAAAGCAGATACCTCGCCGAAGACGCAGCGGACCTGGTGCAGGTGGAATACGAGCCGCTGCCGGTGGTCATCACACCGGAAGCCGCCGCTCGCGCCGAGCACCTCGTGCACGACGACGTGCCCGGCAACGTCGCCGCGGAGATGGTGCAAGAGGTCGGTGATGTCGACGAAGCGCTGGCCGAGGCCCCACACCGCAAACGGTTGCGCTATCGATACGAGCGCGGGGCGGCCAGCCCGATGGAAGGGCGCGCGGTTTGGGCGCGCTGGTCGGACGCCGACCGCAAGCTGACCGTCTACGACTCGACTCAGTCGCCGACGTCGATTCGGGGCGGCCTGGCGGTGCTCTTCGGACTGCCTGAGTCGAACGTCGAGGTGATCGCTCCCGACGTCGGTGGAGGCTTCGGGCCGAAGATCATGCTTTTCTACCCCGACGAGCTGCTGGTGCCGTACGGCGCGATGCAGCTCGGCCGTCCCGTGAAGTGGACCGAAGACAGGCAAGAACACTTCACCGCGGTCAACCAGGAACGCGGACAGGTGCACGAGGTCGAGGTGGGCTTCGACGATGAAGGCCGTGTGCTCGCGCTGGACGACGACTTTATCCACGACGGAGGCGCGTACACACCGTACGGGATCATCCTTCCGATCATCACCGCGGCCCAGGTGCCTGGGCCGTATCGGATCGCAAACTATCGGGTCCGGTTTCGCGACCTGTACACGAACGCGACGCCCACCTCGCCCTACCGCGGCGCGGGGCGGCCGCATGCATGCTTTGTGATGGAGCGCACTCTCGACGCAATCGCGTCTGAGCTGGGCATTGATCGCATCGAGGTCCGGCGGCGCAACCTGATAAAGCAGGATCAGTTTCCGTACGACGTCGGTGTCGCGTGGCAGGACGGCAACGCCGTCGTTTACGACAGCGGCGACTACCCGGCGCTGCTCGAGCGGGCGGTCGCCATGCTGGGACCGAAACCGAACGGCGACAACATCGGCATGGGCATCGGCGTCTACGTCGAAGGCACCGGGGTCGGCCCGTATGAAGGCGCTCACGTCCAGGTCCTTGTCTCGGGCAAGGTCGTGGCGGCGACCGGGATCCCAAGCCAGGGCCAGGCCCACGCAACGGTGTGGGCTCAGGTCGTCGCCGACGAGCTTGGAGTGGATGTCAAGGACGTTGAGATCACGAGCGGCGATACACGCCGTTTTCCCTGGGGCGTGGGCACCTTCGCGTCGCGCGGCGCGGTCACCGCGGGCAACGCGATGCACGTCGCGGCGCGCATGGTGGCCGGTAAGGCGAAGCAGATTGCGGCCGATCACCTCGAGGCGAATCCCGCGGACCTCGAGCTGGCAGGCGGCCGGGTGCGGGTGAAGGGCTCGCCAGATCGCGGCATTCCGCTGGCGGCGGTCGCCGTGCTTTCGAACCCGATGCGCTACGCCTTCGGGGGCGGCACCGAGGCGGCGACGCAGTTCGCTTCCAAAGCCCGTCCCGGTCCGCCGCTGCACGAAGGCGAGCAGCCGGGTCTCGAGGCGACCGGCTACTACAGCCCGCCGGGTTCTACGTGGGCGTCAGGATGCCATGCGGCTTACGTGCGGGTCGACCCGAAAACGTTTCGACTCGAGATACTCAAATACGTCGTAGTGCATGACTGCGGCCGCGTAATCAATCCGCTCGTCCTGCAGGGTCAGATCGAAGGGGGCGTCGCGCAGGGCATCGGCGGTGCGTTCTACGAGCGGCTTGCCTACGACTCGGACGGCCAGCTGCGCAACGCGTCCTTCATGGAGTTCCTCATCCCTTACGCGACCGAGATCCCGCCGATCGAGATCGACCACATCGAAACGCCCTCGCCGCTGAACCCGCTGGGGGTGAAGGGGGCGGGGGAGGCGGGCGTGATCCCTGTCGGTGCGGTGATCGGGTCGGCAATCGCGGACGCACTCGGTGTGCCGGTCGCCGAGATGCCCCTCTCGCCGTTGAAGCTCTACGAGCTCGCTACGAGTCGGCCCTGACGACTGCCGCGACGATGTTGCCTCCCGGTGGTCCCTGGTGCGAGTTGCGCTCGCCCCCGCTCACATAGTTCGTGGTGCGGCCGGTGACCGACGCGACGAGCATGCCCCCCAGCGCCTTTCCGATCTGGTAGGCGTCGGCGTCGTCGAGCAGGGTGATCCGCTGGCCGCGGACCTGATCGCTGCCCGGGATCACGGATTTCGCGAAGACGTGGACCAGGCGCGTCAGGTCGGCCTCGTCGGGCAATCCGTCTTTGAAATGCAGGCCGGCCGAACGCAGCGCTTTGCGCACACCCTCAGCGTCGATGAAGTCCCGCGTCACGGAATGGCCGATCCGGAGCGGGCTCTGCGAGGTGTTCGAGTTGCCGAACACGACGACCTCGCCGTGACGCTTTTCGCCCCCGGACGAGGTCATCGCCACCTCTGAATAGAGATCCCAGTTGCGGCGCACCGCCTCGTCCGACAGCGAGGACTCGGGGACCTCGCCGAGTGCCATCGCGACCCCCAATGCGGCGGCGTCGTTCGCGTACGCTCCCGCGCCTTCGGGACCGAACGTCAGGTCGTGCGAGACGACGGTCTTGCCGCGCGATTCCGCGTCCTTGATGCTCGAGGTCGTCAACCCCGGCACCTTGACCATGACCAGGTGCACGTCCTTCGGATCGCTCAGCGCCGCATCCGCCATCGCGCGGTGCGTCGCCTCGGCGACCTTGCGGATCATGCCCATCCGGCCGACTTCCTCGGGGGCGATTGCATCCGACCCGGCCCGACCGACGACGAGTCGCTTGTCGTCCTGGGCGTTGCCCTCGGGAGCCTCGATCCACTCGCGCGTCACGGCGGCGATGTGTGGCGTGATCACGCCGGGGCACCCACCCGAGAGAACGAAGATGACCTGTTTGGCGACGTCCTCGACCTGGATGCCGAGAAACTTCGCGGTCCATTCGCGCAGCGCCACATCCGCCCACACACGACCCCAGTCGTCGTGCGCGCCGGTGCCTTCGGTCTTGCCGACCAGCGCGACGAGCGTTTCCGGCTTGATCTTTCCCGCGTCCGCCAGCCTTTGCAGGCCTGACGTGTCCGCGGGCGTGGCCGAGGGGCACACGAACATCTCGACGCGCTGAGCTTTCATCCATCTACTCCATATCGGGCGGTCGTTGGAAACCGAAGCCGGGCATCTTTTCCAGCTGCTCTGCGAAGTCGAGAAGCTCGTACTCCTGGGCAAATCTTCCGACCAGCTGGACGCCGACCGGCAGTCCGTCGTGAAGACCCGCGGGAATGGAGATTGCCGGCGTACGCGCGAAGCTCACTGGTAGCACGAACTGCACGTAGCGCGCCCACTCCTCGCCGAGAAAAGGCGGGACATTCTCGATCGGCATGGGCAGCAGACCGAGCGTTGGCGTGAGCAGGAAGTCGTAACGCGTTTGAAGTGGCACCCCGACGGCGCGATTGGCAGCGTCAGTCGCCTTCTCGAAAGCCTGGAAATAGTCCATCGCGGTGAGTCCGCGGCCTTCAGCGGCCAGCTTGCGGATGCCTGGGCCGAACGTGGAGAGATCGGCAGGAAAGCTTGCCATGCTGGCGCGGCGCACGACGCCGTAGCCCTCCGTGACGGGCTCCGGGTCCCACTTGATCTGCTCGATCTCATTGCCCGCCGATTCCAGCGCGCGGGCGGCGCGGTGGCAGGCTTCGCGTACGGCGGGATCCGCGCCAAGGGCGCTGGAGTCGGCCATCCCGATCAGGGCGCGGCGATTCGGCTGCGCTCCGTTCGAGCTGGTCGCCGTCATCACCGAGAAGAGCAGCCGGGCGTCCGCCACGGTGCGCGTCATCGGGCCACGTGACTGCAGCACGATCACGTCGACCTCCTCGGACGGAATTCGATCCGGGGTCGGTCGCAGGCCGACGACGCCGCAGCACGAGGCAGGGATCCGGATCGATCCTCCGGTGTCTCCGCCCAGCGCGACCGAGGCCATCCCGGCGGCGACCGCCGCGCCGCTGCCGCCGCTGGAGCCTCCCGGCGTGACGCCCTCCCGCCATGGATTCTGGGTCGCCGGAAAGATCGTGTTGGTCGTGCCGATTGACGCGGCAAGCTCGGGGAGGTTGGTCTTGCCGAGAATCGCCATCCCGGCCGTCCTCGCGCGCGAGACCGGCACCGCGTCCTGCTCGGCGATGCGGTCGCGCCAGGATTGCGTGCCATAGGTGTAGGGCATCCCCGCGACGGGCTGGCTGTCCTTGACGGCGAGCGTCACGCCCGATGCCGAGCGGGCGTTGCGGTCGACATGAATGTACGCATGAATCCGCGAATCGAATCGATCGATCGCGTCGAGGTGCGCCTGCACCACGTCTTGAGGATTGACCTGGCCGGCGCTCACCCGATGCGCCGCTTCCGTGGCCGAAAGCCACCGCACCGACGCTTCGATCACAGCTCGTCCACGACTGCTTGAATGATGCTCTCGAACAGGTTGGCGGCGGTGCTCACGCCGAAGCCGATGACGCCTCGGAGGTCGAAGGTTTCATCGGCGGCGTCGGACATCACACGCAGCGCAGACCAGGCGAGCCCGTTCTGATGCGCAACCTGAGCGACCGCGGCCGTCTCCATGTCAACGCAAGCGGCGTCGGGAAAATCGCGCGCGAGCGCGTCGCGCACGGCGCGCGAGGTGACGATCTGGTCACCGGTGAGCACGAGACCCGACCGCGCGTCCTTGGACTCAAATCGGGCGGCCAGGAGCAGCTTCTCAGCCACCGCCGGATCCGCCGTGATGACCGAGAGGCCAAGTCCCGGAATTACGCCTTTCGCGTCGGTCAACGGCCGGCCGTCGAGGTCATGCTGCACAGCTCCGGTCGCGACGATGACCTGGCCCGGGCGGGCGCCGTCCTCGAGTCCGCCGGCAAGCCCGATTCCGATCAAGCACCGTGGCTTGAAGACGTCGCACGCGTACTGGGCGGCCAGCGCCGCGGCGACTTTGCCGACACCAGCGACCATGACCACGAGGCCGCCGCCTTCCCAGATCGAGAGTCGCGGCCCGACGCTCTCCGCTCGCGGCATCCTGCGCACCAGAGCGTGGGCTTCCTGCTCGAGGGCCGCGATCACGGTTACCGGACGGAGGTCAGCCATAACCGAGCATCATGAGGGGTGCGGATGAACCAGGCCAGGACCGCCGCCGCGCCCGACCTAGAGCGCGCCCAGCCCCTCACCGCCGACGAGCTCCGGCTCATCGACGCCTACTGGCGCGCGGCCAACTACCTGAGCGTCGGACAGATCTACCTCTTCGACAACCCACTGCTGAAGCGACCGCTCCGTTTGGAGGACATCAAGCCCCGCCTCCTGGGTCACTGGGGCACGACTCCGGGGCTGAACTTCATCCACGCCCACGCCAACCGCCTGATCAAGAAGCGCGACCTCGACGCGATTTACATCATGGGCCCAGGGCACGGCGGTCCAGCCGGGGTGGCCAACGCGTACCTCGAAGGGACGTACACGGAGCGCTACCCCGACGTGACGCTGGATGAGACCGGGCTGCGCAAGCTGTTCCGGCAGTTTTCGTTTCCGGGCGGAATCCCGAGTCACAACGCGCCCGAGACGCCGGGCTCGATCCACGAGGGCGGCGAGCTCGGTTACGCGCTGGTCCATGCGTATGGGGCTGCTTTCGATAACCCGGAGCTGACGGTGTTCTGCATCGTGGGCGACGGCGAAGCTGAGACCGGACCACTCGCAGCCAGCTGGCACTCGAACAAGTTCCTCAACCCGGCTCGGGATGGAGCAGTGCTGCCGATCCTCCACCTCAATGGCTACAAGATCGCCAATCCCACGCTGCTGGCCCGCATCCCGGAGCGCGAGCTGATCGAGTTGATGCGCGGCTACGGCCATGCGCCGGTGATCGTGAGCGGCGACGATCCGCCGAGGGTGCATCAGCAGATGGCCGCGGCGTTGGACTGGGCGCTCGACGAGATCGCGCGCATCCAGGGCGAGGCGCACTCGGATCACCATCCAGGACGCCCGAGCTGGCCGATGATCATCCTTCGCACGCCCAAAGGGTGGACCGGCCCAAAGAACGTCGACGGCGAGCCGATCGAGGGCACGTTCCGCGCCCACCAGGTGCCGGTCACCGGCTTTGCCTCGGACCCGAGCCATGTGAAGATCCTCGAGGACTGGCTGCTGCGCTATCGTCCCGAGGAGCTGTTCGATAAAACCGGCAAGGTCGTCGATGAGGTGCTGAGGCTGCCGCCGCAGGGTGACCGGCGAATGAGCGCGAATCCCCATGCGAACGGAGGCGAGCTGCTGCGGGACCTCCGCCTGCCGGACTTTCGCGATTACGCGATTGCCGTGGCGAGGCCCGGAACGACGACAAGCGAGGCGACACGCGTGCTGGGCGGCTACCTGCGCGACGTGATCAAGATGAACCCGGACAACTTCCGCATCGTCGGCCCGGATGAGACGGAGTCCAACCGTCTCAGCGCCGTGTTCGAGGCGACGAACCGGACCTGGGACGCGGAGGTCGTGCCCGGCGATGACCACCTCGCGCCGGAGGGCCGCGTCATGGAGGTCTTGAGCGAGCACATGTGCGAGGGCTGGCTCGAGGGCTACCTGCTCACGGGCCGCCACGGCCTATTCGACTGCTACGAGGCCTTCATCCACATCATCGACTCGATGTTCAACCAGCACGCGAAGTGGTTGAAGGTGACGCGGCACATCCCGTGGCGGCGTCCCATCGCCTCGTTGAACTATTTGCTCTCGTCCCACGTGTGGCGGCAGGATCACAACGGGTTCTCGCACCAGGACCCTGGCTTCATCGACCACGTCGTGAACAAGAAGGCGGAGGTCATCCGCGTTTATCTGGCGCCTGACGCCAACTGCCTGCTCTCGGTGGCGGACCACTGCCTGCGGAGCCGCAACTACGTGAACGTGATGGTCGCGGGCAAGCAGCCGGCGCTGAACTACCTGTCGATGGAGGACGCGATCGCGCACTGCACGCGTGGCCTGGGTATCTGGGACTGGGCGAGCACGGATGAGGGTCGCGATCCGGACGTCGTGCTGGCTTGCGCCGGAGATGTGCCCACTCTCGAGACGCTGGCCGCGGCCGACCTCATCCGCCAGCACCTGCCGCAGGTCGCCGTCCGCTTCGTCAACGTCGTCGACCTGATGCGGCTGCAGCCGCCGACCGAGCACCCCCATGGTTTGCGGGATGCGGAGTTCGACGAAGTGTTCACGGCCGACAAGCCGGTGATCTTTGCCTACCACGGCTATCCGTGGCTGATCCACCGCCTCACGTATCGCCGGACGAACCATCCCAACATCCACGTCCGCGGATACAAGGAGGAAGGCACGACCACCACGCCTTTCGACATGGTGATGCTCAACGACCTGGATCGCTATCACCTCGTGATGGACGTCATCGATCGCGTCCCATCGCTGGGCTCCAAAGCGGCGCACATCCGCCAGACGATGGTCGACCAACGCCTGCACGCCCGCCGGTACACACGCGACCACGGGCGGGACGCACCCGAGATCACCGACTGGGCCTGGCCGCACTAAACCCCTTGCGCGTCCTCGTTCTCAATGCAGGCTCGAGCTCCGTCAAGCTGAGCCTGGTCGACGGGGACGACAGGATTCTCTTCGACCGCGAGTTCGAGGTCTCTGAGGGACGGCTCGACGAGGCGCAGCTTGCCAACGCGATCCACGGAGTGGGTGGCGTCGAGGCGATCGGGCATCGCATCGTGCACGGCGGGCCGCGCTACCAGGCATCGGTGCGGATCGACGGAGACGTGATCCGCTACCTCATCAGCATCACCGACCTCGCGCCGCTGCACCTTCCCGCCGCGATGGCCGGCATCGCCGCCACACGGGAGCTGCTGCCTCGCGTCCCTGGCGTCGCCTGCCTCGACACGGCGTTCCATTCGACGATTCCACCGGCTGCTTCGACGTACGCGATCCCGCTCGAATGGCGCCGGCGATACGGCATCCGTCGTTACGGATTCCACGGCTTCTCGCACGCATACGCGGCCAGGCGCGCGGCTGAGATGCTCTCGCGTCCGCAGTCTGGGCTCAGGGTCGTGACCTGCCATCTGGGCGCCGGCGCGTCGCTCGCCGCTGTGTTGGGTGGCCGCTCCGTCGATACCACCATGGGCTTCACGCCGCTCGAGGGTCTGGTGATGGCCACCCGCTCCGGCACGGTCGACCCGGGGATGCTCCTGTGGCTCCAGCGGCACGCCGGCATGGAGGAGCCCGAGCTCAGCGACGGGCTCGACAAGGCCGGCGGCTTGAAGGCGCTTGCGGGCACCCCTGACATGCGTGAGGTCATGAAGCGAAGGTCGAGCGGCGACGAAGCTGCACGACTCGCTTTCGATGTCTACGTCCATCGCCTGCGGTCGCTGATCGCATCCATGGCCGCGTCCATGGAAGGCCTTGACGTGCTTGTTTTCACCGGTGGCGTGGGCGAGAACGCGCCGGCGGTGCGCGCAGCCGCCGTTGGAGGCCTGCGGTTCCTTGGCGTTGAGATCGGCCCGACGCTGAACGCGAGCCTGGGCGCCGATAGCGACATCAGCGCGCCGGGCGCGAGCGTGCCGACGCTTGTGATCAAGGCACATGAGGACGTGGAGGTCGCGCGCGAGGTCCGGCGGGTGCTGGCGACGCCGCCGCCCTAGGAGGGCCCGCGGACCGCCTGTTTACGCCGCTGAGGCGCTCAGCTTCGAGTCGATCCAGGCCCGAAGGGCCGGAGCCGGCCGCACGCCGACGACGCGGTCCTTCTCGCGGCCACGCTCGAACAGGATCAGGGTTGGGATGCTGCGCACCCCGAACCGGCTGCCAAGATCGGGCTGCTCGTCGGTGTTGATCTTCACGACCTTGACCTTTCCGGCGAGGTCAGCCGCCACCTTCTCGACGGCGGGTGCGACCATCCGGCACGGCCCGCACCACGGAGCCCAGAAGTCCGCGAGCACAGGCAGTGGGCTGGCCTCAACGCCGGCCTCGAAGTCGGCGCTCGTCACCTCGACGAGCCAGGGCAGCGGGGAGCCGCAGTTGGCGCACTGAGGTACGCCGGCGGCGGCAACTTTGACTCGGTTTTTCTGCCCGCAGGTGGGGCAGGTCACCACTTTGGAATCGCTCATCTCTCTGATGTAAAGGATTCCCGGCCCCGAGCTACTGAAACGTTCCTTCGACCAACCGCGTGTACCCCACGATCTCACCGCCGGCGAGGGAGCGCAGGCTCGCCATGACGTTGCCGCCGAGACCGCGGCTCCGAACCACAACGCCGAAGACCTGGCCGAGCGCCTGCTTGACCTCATAACCGGCTGGTCGTTCCGTCGTGGTCACGATCACTGCCGGTATCTGCGACATCGGCCTAATGATGACGCGGGACCGCGTGGGGCGGCGCCCAGAAGACGAGCACGCGCAGGTCCTCCTCGATGTCGTGGAAGCGGTGCTCGACGCCGGCCCCGACGAGCACCAGACTGCCGGCCCTCACCGGTCGATCCTCATCCGCAACTCGAATGACGCCGCGCCCGCTGATCACGTAGTACACCTCGTCCTCGCGATGCGGCTGCTGATGATCTGCGGACCCGGCCGGCCACACCGCGAGACCGACGCTCAGCCTTTCCGACGCGAGGAAATCGACGTAGCCATGACCCTCTGCATCCCGGGGCTGCGGGTCGAGGTCCGGAATCTCGTGCCCCTTCATTGCCGTTTCAGCGCAACAACTATCCTGCACATCAGCACACTGTTGGGAGGTACGGCATGGCTGCGGTGAGCAGGGCAGATGCGGTTTGGGAGGGCGACCTCACGAGCGGGCGCGGACGCGTGAAGGTTGCCAGCGGAACGTTCAGTGAGTTTCCTGTTACGTGGGCGACACGGACGGACCGCGAGCATGGGACGAGCCCGGAAGAGCTCATCGCCGCGGCGCATGCGGCCTGCTACTCGATGGCCTTCTCCAACGGCCTCGCCAAGGCGGGCTACCACCCGGAGCGGCTGAACACGACGGCTGAGATCGAGTTCGTCCCCGGCAAGGGGATCGTCTCGAGCACCATCACCGTGCGCGGGCACATCCATGGCATCGACGCCGCCGCGTTTCAGAAGCTCGCGGAAGAAGCCAAAGAGGGATGCCCCGTGTCCTCGGCCCTGAAGGGCAACGTGCAGCTAAAGCTCAAGGCGGAGCTCGACCACACCCACTAGCGCCTGGCGGTCCCCGTCAGCGACGGGAAATCCACCATGCCCTGCATCCGCAGGTCGCGGAGCTGGCCGGCCAGCCACTTGCGGGGGTCTTTGATCGGCTGGCTGCCGTCGAGGCAGTTCCAGCACTGGCCGCCGACGTCTCGAGCGACCAACAGGAGGCAGCGCGGCTGGCCCGCGCGCTGCCAAGCCTTGACCACGAAGGGGAGCGAGATGGGGCGCGCCGGCGTCTTCTCGGGCATGTTCAGCTCGCCTGCGTAGATCTCGTCGCCGTTCTGCACGATGACCCCGCCCCCGGCCAGAGTACCGCCGAGGTTTTCGACCTGGACCTGGATGGATTGGCCAGGCGAAACGAAATCGGTGAACGTGAGGTGGGGGACCGGGCGAGTGCTTGCCTCCCAGCGCCGATCCGCGAGCTTGATCGCGCGCCGCGTAGCCCGGTCGGCCCGCGTCGCAAAGATCGCGGCCCACAGGGCGAAGAGGGTGGTGGCGCCGACCAACGCAACAAAGATCTGGCCTGAGTTCACTGCTTGCCTCGCTTGACGCTGCCGGATTGTGGATCTGGCGCGAGATGGTACAGGCGGGCGTCATAGGCGCGGAAGGCGGGCAGCGCCGCGGCGCACACCAAGCAGCCGATGACGCACAGGACGCCGCCTGAAACGATCGAGACACGGAGGCTGAAGAGGGACGCAACGACGCCGGCTTCGAAGTTCCCGAGCGCGGGCCCTGACGTGTAGCTCAGCATCTCGATGGATGCGAGCCGTCCCCGTAGGGAGTCTGGAATGGTCTGGTTCCAGATGACAGATCGGAAAACGCCACTCATCATGTCCGCCGCACCGGCGAGCGCGAGGAAGAACAGGGCGGGCCAGAGGCCGGGCGCGAATCCAAAGCCGATGATCGCCAGGCCCCAGATCACAGCCGCGACCACCACGCCCATGCCATGCCGGCGGATTCGACTGGTCCAGCCGCTCGTCGCGGAGAAGACGAAGGATCCCGCCGCCGGCGCCGCGTACAGCAGGCCGAGAACCGTTGGTCCGCCGAGACTCTGCGCGATCGCCGGAAACAGCGCCATCGGCATGCCGAAGAACATCGCGACCATGTCCACGACGTACGTACCTATGAGCTCCTGGCGGCTGCTTGCATAGCGGAGCCCTTCCAGAACTCGGCGGAGGCTGGGCTTGGCTGCATCGACCGGCGGCGGGACCGCTCGCATGAGCCACAGGCAAGCGAGACCCACCAGGAAAGTCGCGACGTCTACGAGGTATGTGACTGAGAGTCCGAAGGCAGCCAGGAGCACTCCGCCGAGGGCCGGCCCAAGGATCATCCCGAGCGTGCCACGGACGCCGCCCAGCGCCGCTGCCGCTGCCAGCTCGTCCTTGTCGACCAGACGCGGCAGCATGGCGTCGAGCGAGGGGCGCTGGACGGCGTCAAGCACTCCCCATGCCATCGCGATGACGAAAAGGAGCCACACCTGCGGATGCGAGAGCGCGGCGTTGCCTGCCAGCGCGAGGCTGCAAGCCAGCAACGCCGCCTCGGTGAGCAGCACCAGCCAGCGCCGGTCCCGAGCGTCGGCAAGCGCACCCCCCAGAAAGGCAAAGGCAAGGATGGCTGCGAACTCCAGCACCCCGAGTACGCCGACAAGCAGCACGCTGTGGGTCAGCTGGTAGACCTGGTACGGAAACGCGACACCCGAGATCATCGAGCCGAAGAAGGAGACCAATCTGCCGATGAAGAGGAGCCTGAAATCGCGGTGGCGGCGCAGGGGCGTGATGTCCACCGTGGCCGCCAGCAGCCAGCGAAATCTGCCCGGCCCCGTTACGGAATCGTCAATTTCGGGAATCATGTGGTGACCGAATATGTTGGAGGGTGAGATGGAAAAAGCCACTTTCGCAGGCGGGTGCTTCTGGGGCGTTGAGCACCTTTTCAACCAGGTGCCGGGAGTGATCGAGGCCGTCTCGGGTTACGAAGGAGGCACCGTCGACCACCCCACCTACGAGCAGGTGTGCAACGGTAGAACAGGGCACGCGGAAGCGGTGGAGGTCACTTACGACCCCGCGACTGTGACATACGACCAGCTTCTGAACGCGTTCTGGAACATGCACGATCCGACGACATTGAACCGCCAAGGTCCTGACATGGGACATCAGTACCGGTCCGCGATCTTCTTCCACAACGCCGAGCAAGAGAGGGCCGCGCGCAAATCAAAGGAAGAGGCGCAGAAGTTCTTCGACCGTAAGATCGTCACCGAGATCGTGCCGGCCACGGACTTCTGGCGAGCGGAGGACTATCACCAGCGCTATTTCGAGAAGCATCCCGGTCACTATTCATGCCACTTCATTCGCGGTTGGGTACCGTCGGAACCGGAGGAAGCAAAGCGCTCCTAGGGCCGGCCGCCCAGCCCTAAACTCCGGCGCCGGTCGATATCCTTACGGGCCGTGCGCTGCGATCACTGCGCCACCGACGTCCCGGACGGCGTGTTCTGTACCCGGTGCGGCGCGCACCAGGGAACCGCGGCTGAGGTAGGCGACCCCAAGACGCGCGAGAACCGCTACGCCGCTCATCCCGGCGAGCACGTCGTCCAGCCGTCTGTTTTCACGACGCTGTTTCCTCATCTCGGCCAGCAGAAGATCCACGAGTTCCGCTGGGCGTTCGCGGCTGGGCTCGCGGGCATCCTCATCCTGTACGTGGCGGGCCTCATCACGGCTGCGATTCTTGTCGCGACGTTTCTCGTTCCGGTTCTGTACCTGATCTACCTCTACGAGGCGCAGGTCTATCGCGACGAGCCGGCGATCGTGCTTGGCTTCACGATCGGCGGCGGAGCGTTGATCGGGCTCGTCCTTGCTTTGATCGAGCGGGGGCTGTCCAACCCGTACGCGGGCGTCGGCAACCCGCTTCGCAATGCGGGCATCGGCGCGGGCATGCTGCTTTTCATCGGGATCCTTATCCCAATCGTGCAGGAGGCTCTCAAACCTCTGCCGGCGCTCCTTCTTCCAAATCGCGGTGACTTTCCGGAGACCGTGGATGGTCTGGTCTTCGGCATCGCCGCAGGCCTCGGCTTTAGCGTGGCCGAATCGCTGGTGGGTTTTTCGAGCGTGATTACAAGTCTCCCTGCGCACATGGCGCCCGGCAACTGGATCTACGACCTAACCACGCTTGCCATCTTTCAGCCGCTGCTCCAGGGAAGCGCGACCGGGATCGTGGTGGCGGCGATCTGGCGCTACCGGCGCGGTCGCTTCGCACGTCGGGAGCTCGGCGGCCTCGGCACCGCCGTAGTGGCGCACATCGCGTTTGCGCTCGGCACTTTGCTCTTGAAGGACTCGCAGGTCAATGCGCTTTTCGTGCTCGTTTGGCAAGCGACGGTGGTCGGCGCGGTGCTCATCTACGTTCGTTACCTGCTGCACCACTCGCTCCTGGAAGAGGCCGCCCATATGGGTTTCGCCGAGACCGTATGCCCGAACTGCCACATGCACATCGTTGCTTCAGGTTTTTGCCCCAACTGCGGCATGGCGCTCACCGCCGCACCCACTTCGGTCAAGCGAGCGCGCAAGCCCCACACCGGCGCTGCTCCGAAAGCCCAGGGCAGAAAAACCTAGGTGGCTCTGACCTGCGCCCGGTGTGGCGCCCAGAATCCTGACGGCAACCTCTATTGCCAGGCTTGCGGGACCGCGCTGACCGCGGCGGGCGCAGTGGCCACAGCGCCTCCGCCACCTGCGCCCCCGGCCGGAGCATTCGCCGGCCCGCCGCCAGGCATCGCACCGCCGGTGGTGGCCGCAGGTGGGTATCAGAGCCCCTTCTACACGCCGCCGGCCGTCCCGGGTGCAGTCCACCGAACGCCCTGGATGCTGATCATCGCCGCGGTCCTGCTGCTCACGGTATTGATGGCGGGATTCGGTACCGCAATGGCAATCCTCGGCAACCGCAACTCGTCTGGTACGGGTGGGTCGCGTGTCGGCGAGCTCACCAGTCCAACTCCACAAGGGTCGCCGAGCCCGGTGGCCTCGCCCACGTCGAAGAGCACGACATCCGAGTCGAACGACGGCCTGACCATCCCCGTGCCGCCTGGATGGGCTGTGGCCAGCAAAGACAGCGAAACCATCATCCTTACGGACCCGAACAGCGACGGCTCCATATCGGTCGCGAGCGGACCTTCCAGCCCTCCGCAATCGGCGCAGGACAACAAGAACACGATCGACGGCTACTTCAAGGGCAAGTACCCGGACGCGCGCGCGTGCCCCAACACGAGCACCACGAACACGTCGTTCAACGGCGCGAAGGGGATCAGCTGGACCACGTGCTTCACGCTCACCAGCGGATCTCATTCCGTGCCGGCGGCGGCGTCGTTGTTCGCGGGGGCCAACTCCAGCGGCAGCGTCTACTACGTCGTGATGGTGCTGACCCGCCAGGACAACCTGCAGGCCTATCTCACTATGTCGAAGCCCGTACTTCAGGGCGTCCACTGGAAGCTTTCCTGAGGCAGATTCCCTAGCACGCGGGTTATCGTGTGCCCCGGTGTTTGCCCGCTGGGGCCGCTTTGTCTATCGCTTTCGCTGGGCCACCCTGGTCGTGTCAGCGGTGCTCCTCGGGGCTTCCGTGATCGGCGTCCTCACAGGCGGACAGGTTGTCGGAAACGAGGGTTTCGGAGCGAGCCTGGAAGCCGGACGCACCGCCAGCCTGGTAACTCGCGACATCCACCGGGACCAACCTGTCGTCGTGACTTCTGGCATGACGCTGATCTTCAGCAGCGCGACCCTCAAGGTCACGGACGCCGAGTTCCAGGCCGCCGTGGAAAGCGCGATCGCGCCGCTCGGAGGCGATGCCCGGATCTCCGGTCTGACAACTCCGTACAGCGTGCCCGCGAGCGAGCAGGCGACCTTCATGTCTCGAGACGGGCACAAGGCGCTGGTCATGGTGCAGTTCAAAGACCAGGCCCGGACGTCTGAGAGGTACATCAACGAGGTGATTGCCGCGGTCCACCCAGGACCGCTCACCGTCGTCGCCACGGGTCAGGTTCCACTCAACCTTGCCTTCAACTCGACCCTCGACTCGGACCTCGTGCGGGCCGAATACGTCGCCCTTCCGGTCACATTTCTGATGCTCATCCTCATCTTCGCCGCGATCGTCGCCGCCCTCCTCCCGCTGGGAGTCGGCCTGCTCGCGATCGTCGGCGGGCTGGCCGGGACGATGTTGCTGGCGCGCTTCACCGACGTTTCCCAGTACGCGACCAACATCGTGTCCCTGATCGGGCTGGCGCTCGCCATCGACTATTCGTTGTTCGTCGTCAATCGATTCCGCGACGAGCTCGCGGCCGGGGCTACTCGCGAAGAGGCAATTGCCATCGCGATGTCCACCGCCGGTCGCGCGATCACGTTCTCGGGCGTCACAGTAGCCATCGGCCTGTCCGCGATGCTGTTCTATCAGGGCACCTTCATGGCCTCGATGGGCGCGGCGGGTGGGATCGTCGTCGCCATCGCGGTGATCTACGGCCTCACTTTTCTTCCGGCGGCGCTGGCCATCCTGGGCAATGCCGTGGACTGGTGGCCTCGATGGGCGAGACGGCTGGTGCCCTCGCTAGGCGTGCGCAGACCCGCCGGAACGGGCGCGTGGCATGCGATGGCGACGTGGGTCATGCGCAGGCCGTGGTTCGCGCTCATCCCCGCGTTGGGGGTGCTGATCGCACTGGGCACTCCGTTCCTTCAGCTGCGGATGGCCAGCAGCGATGTCGACGCCCTGCCGCCTTCGAACCAGGCGCGCCAGGGCTACGACACCCTCATCAACGATTTCCCCGGCTGGAACGAGAGCTCGGTCGAAGCGGTCGCCTACTACCCGGACTCATCGCCGTTCTCGCCCGAGCACATCGGCGCGACATACGACTTGAGCCGCAGACTCGCCGCCCTGCCCAACGTGATTCGCGTCGAGAGCATCTTCGACATCAACCCGGGCTTGGGCCGCTTGGACTACCAGAGCCTCTACTCAGGATCTCGCGATTCATTGCCGTCCGCAATGCAGGACGCGCTGGCGAACAGCGCGGGCAAGCACATCGTCCTGCTCAACGTTTTGACCAACACGCCCTACACCAGCGACGAGTCGCGGGCGATCGTCAGGGCGGTGCGCGCCGAGCATCTGACCGACGGCCAGGTTCTGGCGACCGGCGGCACAGCCTTCGACCTGGACGTTGTGAACTTCATCCTGCAGCGGACGCCTGTCGCCATAGGCACCGTGATTCTCGTGACATACGTGATCCTCTTCCTGCTCACCGGATCGGTCGTCCTGCCGCTGAAGGCCGTGCTCACGAACCTCTTCTCGATCTCGGCATCATTCGGCGCGCTCGTCTTCGTGTTTCAACAGGGTCACCTCAGCGGGCTGCTCGGTTTCACGGCGCAGTCGATCGACCCCAGCATCCCGGTGATCCTGTTCAGCCTGGTCTTCGGAATGTCGATGGACTACGAGGTTTTGCTGATCAGCCGTATCCAGGAGGAATACCAGCGCACCGGGGACAACCAGGCCGGCGTCGCGATGGGTTTGGAGAAGAGCGGGCGTTTGATCACCGGAGCCGCGGCGATCATGTGCGCCGTGTTCATCGCATTTGGACTGGCGCAGGTGGTGATCATCAAGTCCATCGGGATCGGCCTTGCCGTCGCCATCGCGTTGGATGCGACGATCGTGCGAATTCTCATCGTGCCGGCCGTGATGAGAATCCTCGGCCGCGCCAACTGGTGGGCGCCTCGCCCGCTGGCTCTCCTCCACCGGCGCCTCGGTGCCGGCGAGTTTGGCGCACAGGCTCGCCAGCCGGTGAGGGAGGGGGTGTAGGGGACGCTTAGGGGCGCGTCCCCTACGTTCGGGGAAAGGCCGGAGGTGGCATCCGGTGAGCTTCAGGATGCGGACCTCTTCTGAAAGCCTCCTCAAACCAGGTTTGGAGTTTGCTGTGAAAGCAGCTAGCGGTGAGAAACGAGAGGGAGCTCGACCTCGAAGGTCGCTCCGCCCCCGCTGGTCTGCTTGACCTCGACGCGACCCCCGTGAGCCACGACGACGGCGTTGACGATCGACAGCCCGAGACCGGCGCCGCCGCTGTCGCGGCTGCGGCTCGGGTCGGCGCGATAGAAGGGCTCGAAGATCCGCTCGAGCACGTCTGGGCCGAGACCTGACCCATGGTCGGCCACCGAGAGGCGCGCGGTGCCGTTCTGAGTTGCCACTCCGATCTCGATGGGAGTGGTGGCAGGCGTGTGGACGAGAGCGTTGCGGACGAGGTTCCCGACGACCTGTCGCAGCCGCGTGTCGTCCCCGGACACGACCACGTTGTCGGGCGCGTTCACGGTGATCTCGCGCTGCGGCGCCACCGCACGCGCATCGGCAGCGGCGTCGCGCGCGATGACTTGCAGGTCGACCGGTTTCGTCTCGAGCGGCCGGCCCTGGTCGAGCCGGGCGATCAGGAGCATATCGTCCACCAGCGCGGACATGCGGACCGACTCCTCCTCGATCCGGCGCCTGGCAAGGTCAGCATCTGCAGGCGACTCGCCGGCCCCCCGACGCAGCATCTCCGAGTAGCCCCGGATCGAGGTCAATGGCGTGCGAAGCTCATGGGACGCGTCCGCGATGAACCGGCGCAGCCTTCGCTCGGACGCCGTGCTCTTGGCAAAGGCGGCCTCGATCTGACTCAGCATCGCGTTGAGCGCGAGACCAAGCCGGCCGATCTCGGTTTTCGAGGTCGCGGGTTCGACACGGCGGCTGTAGTCGCCGGCCGCGATCTCTCCCGCGATCGCGCCCATCCGCCGAAGGGGCCGCAGCCCGACCTGGATGATGACGAAGGCAAGCAGAGCGGTGCCGGCGACCACGCCGACACTGATGACCAGCTCGGAGATCAGCAGGCCTCGCAGGGTCGAATAGACGTCGGTCAGGGGAATGGCGAGGACGATGTACTGGCCTCCGAAGCGGCCTTCCGGCCAATCGGTCATTCGAAATTGGGTCACCGCGTCGGAGCCCCGGACGGTCTGGGGGTCCGTAGGAACGTCAAGGCCGGCCGAAGGCAACCGGCTGGGCAGAACCGGGGTCACCGCCGCGGTGGGCGTGCCGAATCCCTGCCCGACGACCTTGACGTTGACCACGGAGCCGTCCGTGCCTATCAGCTCAGCCACGGTTCCTACCGGGAACGCGGTGTGCTGCACCTGACCGCGGCCGGGCGCGCCGAGCGTGTTGGCCACCTCATCGACACCGGCCCTCAACTGGGCGTCGACGCCCCTGATCAGGAAATTCTGAAGCGATGCGTAAATCGCCACGTTGAGAACCAGAAGGCCGACGACGACCAGCGAGATGACGCCGATCAGGAGCCGCCCACGTAGCGACAGGGTCATTTTCGTGGCGTTCGGAGGACGTACCCCACGCCGCGCACGGTCTGGACCAGCGGCGGATCGTAGCGGTCGACCTTGCGTCGGAGGTAGCTGATGTAGGTCTCGAGCACGCTGGCGTCGCCGCCGAAGTCGTAGTGCCAGACATGATCGAGGATCTGGCTGCGTGTCAAGACACGGCCCGCGTTGATCAGGAGGTAGCGCAGCAGGCGGTACTCGGTGTTCGTCAGCTCGACGACGTGGCCATGCCTGCGGACCTCGTGGGCGTCGTCGTCGAGCTCGAGGTCGGCCAGCGCAAGCTTGCTCGTCTCCGAGTCGCTGCCGTGCCGCCGAAGCACGACCCTGACGCGGGCCATCAGCTCTTCGATGCTGAACGGCTTGGTGACGTAGTCATCGCCGCCGATGGTCAGTCCGTGGACTTTGTCCTCGGTCGCGTCCTTTGCGGTCAGGAAAATGATCGGCACCTTGTTGCCTGCGCTGTTCATTCGCTTGAGAACCTCGATCCCGTCTATGTCCGGCAGCATCACGTCCAGGATCACAAGCGACGGTGCGAACTGGGTGACCGCGGTCAGCGCCCCGCGGCCGGTTGCCGCGGTCTTGACGTTGAAGCCTTCGTAGCGGAGCGCCATGGCGACAAGCTCGGTGATGTTGGGCTCGTCGTCGACGACGAGCACTCGGGCGCCATCCTTGTTCACGATGATCATGCTGATGGAATTTCCTGGGAGATTGCTCAGAGAATAGTGGGGATCAGCTTCGATTTGACTGGAACTGGCCAGCCCGCGATTCGATGGACAGACCCGTCGCGGCGCACGAGGCGCGCGGCCATCCCATTCAGGACGAGCCAGGGCACAGCCTTCTCGCTCATGACGATAGCGCCGGTCGAGGCGATGTTCGCATCGACACAGCTGCCCGCGACCACGGTCGCGCTGCGCCAGCAGCTCTCCGCCGGCAGGCCGGTTGCCGGATCGATGATGTGATGCAGCTCGACGCCCCCGCGCAGCCAGCGCCGAACGGCCGTGCCTGAGGAGGCAACGCCGCCGGAGGCGATGCCGACCGTCTCCTCGGTCTCCGCCAGCGGTGCGGCGCTGTCCTCGCTCGCCTGGACGAGCCAGCCACCCGGCGGCGCGTCGCCCGCTACCGCGATGTCGCCGCCGAAGCTGACAAGCACGCCGCCTCCGACTGCCTTTTGCGCGGCGGCAGCCGCGAGGTCTGCCGCAAGGGCCTTTGCCGTCGCGCCGAGGTCGAGCTCGACGCCGCGCGGAATCACGATCGAACGTGTCGCAGAGCTGAAGCGGATCGCCTTCCAACCCGGGATGCCTCGCGCGACCAGATGGAGCGGTGGGCCATCCGCTTCGATCGAGGCGAAGTCGCCGTCGTAGCCGACCAGCCGCATCGCGGCGCCGATGGTTGGGTCGACCGCACCGCCGGTGAGCTCGGCGCCGCGCAGAGCGGCCGCGATCGCGGACGCGAGCAGGGGGCTGACGATCGTGACCTGGTCCGGCCTTGCGTTGAGCATGGTGAGCTCGCTGTCGTCACGAAACCGGCTTGCCGCGACGTCTGCCGCCCGGATGACGTCGTCGACCGCGGCCTTTGCGGCGGCCAGCGACTGAGGTCGGGTAACGATGAGGCGCAGCGAGCTGCCGAGCGCGCGATCGTCCGCGATGCCGAGCACGGTCGCGGTCATCGCTTGACCTCCGCGCGCCGCAAGGTGACGGCGAGAACAGGGCAGTCCTCGACCGCTCGCTGCGCGAGCGGGAGCAGGTGTTTGGGAACGTTGCCCGAATCGACGATCGGGTAACCCCAGTCGTCGAGGCGGATCAGCTCCGGCAGCAGCTCGGCGCACAGCCCACGACCATCGCATTTGATGCGATCGACCACGAGCTTGAGCTGGTCGCTCACGCGGTCCTCCTCATGTCGTGAGCTCGGTGGTTCGCGAACTCGCGGTCGAACACACGCAATGCGGAGGACAGAAACAGGGCGGCACCGTCAGGGTGCCGGCATGCGCCGCGCCCCGGCACCTCGTCGACCCAGCGGCGAAGGCGGGAGAGGTCATTGCCGTCCGAGCTGCCGTCTGAGATCCGCGAGCACGCATCGGCGAGGGCTCTGAGCCCAAAAAAGCACGGCCCGCACTGCGCCGAGCTCTCGGCCGCGAGGTAGCGCATGATGCCCGCCGTCTCGCAAACGGGGCACGCGCCGGCTGGAAGCAAACCGATCACGCCGCACCCGAGGCCCAGGCCGTGCCGGCGCAAGGTCTCGTGGTCGAGAGGGAGTTGCCAGGCCACCTCGGGTTCGACCCAGGAGCCGAAGTACCCGCCCACGAGAACGGCCCGCGACGATTCGGTCGGTCCGCCGGCGCCTCGAACGGCGTCCGCGACCGTCGTTCCGCGGTCGGCCTCGAGCACCCCTGTTCTCATCACGGCGCCCGCCAGGGTGACGAGCGTCGTCGCCGGCGCCTGGCCAAGCCGGGCGAGCAGCCCGATTTGAGCCAGCGTCTCCACGTTCTGGACGAGCGTCGGTGCGCGATCGACTCCCTGCTCAAAGGGCAAAGGCGGCGCAGTGGTCGGCGTCGCGACGCCATCGTTCAGGAAGTGGATGGCGGCGCTCTCGGCTCCTGCAACGTAGCGCGCCGGCGCGGCGGCAACGGTGACGAGCGCCCCCTCCGGCTCGGTCCGTTCGCCCAGCGCTCGCAACATCGCGCTGCGCGCTTTCTCGTGGCGCTCGCCGATGTAGAGGATCACACGCCGCGCGTGTAGGACCCGGGCGGCGATGAAGGCGCCGTCGAGGACGAGATGGGGACGCCACGTCATGACCAGTCGGTCCTTCTGGCTTCGCGGTTCTCCTTCAGCGCCGTTGACGACAACCACCGCCCGGCCGCCGGATCGCTTCGCGACCGCGCGCCACTTGGTGGCAACGGGAAACCCAGCGCCGCCCCGACCGACCAGCCTCGACTGCTCGATCGCATCGATGAAACCGCCCCCCATCTGCGGCAGCGGACCGAACCGTTCCGGTGCGTCGAGCAGTCGCGTCATCGGACCTCGCGGCGGTCGACCGCCGTGCGGAAGGTTGCGCGGGCGGAGGCGAGCGGATCGGTGGAGCCGATGGTCAGGCGGAGGATGATCGCGACTCCGATCGCCGCCACGCACGCCGCGGTGATAGCGAGCATCCACGCCGACCATGTGTCAGTGCCGCTGCCGAGTCCATGTATGACCCCGACCGGCCAGGCCGCGTACGTCAGCCAGTGAATCGCCCGCCACGTGTTGTGACCGAGGTAGCCGCGCAGAAGGCTTGTGACGGCGATGGCGAGCAGAAGCTCGAAAGAGATGACGCCGAGGCCAAGCCAGAGCGTGCGGTAGTACGACGAGAAAGGAATGAGCGCGGCGGCCCAGCCGAGGTGTGTGAACGGATCGACCACCGCCGTGACGATGTGGAGGGCGAGGAACACCAGCGTCATCAGGGCGAGGTTGCGGTGCAGCCCGGTCGTCAAGAATCGCGGCCATCTGGCGGTCTGGACACGCAGCGCGGAAAGAATTCCGAGCACGACGACGGAGCTCAGCAAGATGAGCGTCACGGCGCCCGCGCCGCGCGTCGTGTACCAGAGAAGGGTGTCAGGCATGGGTCAGTGCGAGGCGCCAGAGACGACCACGCCGGTGCCGGACGAAGAGCTGACTCCGCTCGAGGGCTCGAGGCTGCTCGAAGAGCTCGAGGACGTCGACGATGTGGAGGATGTCGAAGTCGAGGCCGCCGTCGACGACGTTGACGAAGTCGTGCCCGGAATGGTCGCCGCGCTGATCGCCGTGAACACTCCAAGGCAGGCGAACGCCCCGACCGCGGTCCAGGCGGTCAGGCGGTTCAGCGCCTGGAGCGCCGCCTCCCGCGCGCGGACTCTTACCTCGATCTTTGTTGGTTCCATGCCTGAAAGCCTGAGGCGCGGCACTGAACCCGATCTAGGAATTGGCTGAGACTTGGCTGAGTGCCTCCACGGCCGCAGGGCGCGCGTAGGGCGGACTGAATCAGAATTCGTAGTCTGGTCGACTCGCCCCCGTAGCTCAGGGGATAGAGCAGGACGGTCCTAACGTCAAGGTCGGGGGTTCGATTCCCTCCGGGGGCACCAGGCGCGGGATCTTACGCGGACCAGTTCGTCCCGGGCACCGGCAGGTAAGGCATCGGGTCGATGACCTGGTCATTGACACGCAGCTCGAAATGGACGTGCGGCCCGGTCGAGTACCCAGTCGACCCCTCGAGCCCGATCACCTGGCCTCGCACGACATGATCGCCAACCTTGGTGCTCGTCTCGAGCAGGTGTCCGTAAAGCGTGGCGATCCCGCCGCCGTGGGCGATGACCACGAAGTTGCCGTAACCGATCGCGGTGTGGCCCACCGCGACTACGACACCGACCGCCGAAGCCATCACGGGAGTGCCGAGGGGCGCCCCGATGTCGACCCCCGTATGGAAGTGCTTGTAGGGACCAAAGGGGGGCTCGAGCAGCACCGTCGAGGGCCCGAACGGCTGCGTGATCTCGAACTTCGCCATTGGCCAGGCCAGCGTCAGGCCGGCGATGGTGCGGCCCACGGGCAGCTGGTGGTTGACCATCGCCAGCCCGGTGCCGACCTGAGCCTGAATCCACGCGGTCTCGTACGAGCGGAGGATGAGATCCTGCTCTTGAGACTCGAGCAGCTGGGTCAGCGCCAACAGCACGTCCGGCGCCTGCCTCTGGAAGGTGTCCTTGGCACTGTGGATCTGAGTCATGAGGTCGGTCAGCTGACCGCTCACGTCGGTCTGCCGGCTCATCACCTCCTGCAGCGCGTCGAGGTTCGCGGTCAAGAGATCGAGCGTCGCGCTTTCGCGATCGAGGTCGTCCTGGCGAGCCTGGCGATCAGCCTGCAACTTCTTGAGGTCTGCCTCCAACCTGGTCTCCAGCGCGTGCGCGCGTTGGCCGGCCACCACCGCGTCGGCGGTTGTGACGAGCGCCTCGCGAAGGCTGCCGCTGCGCGCGATCAGCATCCAGAACGAGTCCGGCTGTCTATAAATCGCCCGTGACATGACAGCGAGCTGCTGCTTCTCGACCTCGATGCGTGCCTCCGTGTCGGCGATCTGAGCATCAAGCTTGGCGATTTGCGCCTCGAGGTCGGCGATCAGCGCCTCCTCGCGAGTCACCTCGGCGGTCAGCAAGCGCTCGGTGGTCGCGAACTGGTTCAGCGTGACCGTCAGCTTCTGCTGCGCGTCCAGCGCTCTTGCCAGGTCGCCACCGAGCCGGCTCTTCAGTAGATCGAGGGCGGCCTGGTTGGCATCCACCGGCGCGGCGGGACATGTAACGCGGCTGCCCGAGGCGGCCGCGGGGGTGGGGCATGGCGTGGGTGGGGTAGCTCCAGCGGCTGTGATCTGCAGCGAAAACGACGCTCCGACCAGCGCGGCGGCCGCCAGCGCGTGTCTCACTCCCGCGCCTTGCGAAAACCCAAAAATGCGGTCGCCGTGCCCAGGACCAACCCGGCCGTGATCACGGCCGCGAGCACGTACTGAACCTCGGTCGCACCCACGCCAGGAAGCATCTGGACGTAGATGGCGGACTCGAAACGCACGGCGAGCAGGTAGGCGGCGGCGACGACCGCAGCTGCGAGCGCCCCAGCCAGCGCGCCCGTCGTAAGCCCTTCGACGACGAACGGACCGCGCAGCATCCAGCCCCGTGCCCCGAGGAGGCGCGTGACGGCGACCTCCTGATGGCGCGAGGTGGCGATTGCTCGCATTGAGTTCGCGATGACGGCGTACGCGACAATTGCGAACAGGAGCACGATCCCCGCCGCGATCGAGCCCGCGACCAGCGTGATGTGGCGCAGCCGCGAATAGGTATCCGGGTCATACGAGGTCGGATAGGATGCGTCGACCGCGGGATCGCCCTTGACTGAGCTCGCCACCGCCGCCACTTGCGTGACCATGCGGACCCTCACGTCCAGGCTGGCGGGGAACGGGTTTGCTGAGCTCAGGCTGGAAAGGTTGTCGAGACCCGGCCGCTTGCTTGCCTCCGCCAGCGCCTGCGCGGGCGTCAGCTCTGTCACCGACCCAACGCGGCTGTCCGCGCGGAGCTTGGCCTTGAGCGCGGCGACGGCGTCAGAGGTCGCGTCAGGGGCGAGGTAGACGCGCACCAACGAGGCCTGGCCGGCCTGGTCTGCCACGACGCGCTCGGCAGCGATTCCGACCAGGGCGAGCGTGCCGCAGAGCATCAGCAGGAGCGCGATCGTGCCGATCACCGGCGTGGTGAGCCTGGCATCGCGGCTCCAGCTGCGGAGGCCGTTGAGGACCACGAGACGGTAGCCGTTCGCCCCGAAGGCTAGAGAGCGTCTCCAGAGCGGGAGTCGCGACGCCTTGGTGACCCGCTTCGGTCTCTCCCGAACCGGGACGACCGCGCGCCACCAGGGCGCACGAACGGCGACGGCGATGGCGTGGCCATTTCCGTGGCCGTTCCCATTCCTGTTCCCATTTCCATTGCCAACGCCGTTCGAAACACCGTTGGCGTGGCCGTTGCCGTTGAGCGCCGGCCGGCGAGCCCCGTTGCTCACCACGCGCGCGCTGGGCAAACGCAGGATGCGGCTCGCGGCAAAGGTGTGCCTGTGCGTGGCGACGATCACCGTCGTCCCGCCGGCCGCGGCATCCTCGAGAAGGTGCGTGATGATCGCAGCGTTCTCGTCATCCAAGGCGGTCAAGGGTTCGTCGGCGAGGAGCACGCGGGGCCTCGTCGCGAGGGCGCGGGCGACAGCGATGCGCTGCCGCTCGCCGGCCGAAAGCTGATGGGGGTAGGCGCCGCGCCGGTGAGCGAGCTGGACGGATTCCAGCGCCTGGAGCGCGCGCTCCTTGATCGTCCTGTTCGGCAGTTGTGAATCGCGAAGCTGGAGCGCGAGCACGATGTTCTCGAACGCAGTGAGACGCGGCAGCAGCCGTTGCTCCTGGAAGACAAAAGCTACATCCCGGCGGATCCTGCCAAGGCCGCGACGCCACCACCCATGCAGTCCGCGTCCGCGCACCCAGAGCTCGCCCGCGTTCGGCTTGAGCTGCCCGTGGACAAGGCGAAGCAGCGTTGTCTTGCCGGCGCCGCTGGGTCCGGTTACCTCGACCAGCTCACCGAGAGCGACCGCGAAGTTGACGTCCTTGAAGATGGCTTTCTTGCCGAATGTCTTCGAGACCCCAACGAGCCTGACCTCCGGTTCGCTCGCGAGCTCGCCGTTGGCCGCCGGGCGGTGTCTGGTCGCCCCGTTTTTCTGCGCCTGCTTGCCCTTGACGTCGGTGGCGTTTTTGGACGTGCCAGCGCGGCCAGATGTCGCTGGTCGGCTTCCCACCCTTGGGGTCCAGATTAGCCCATGCCAGATGATTCGCGAAACCTAAACCCCGTCCCTTGGATCCACCTGGGAGGAATGTACTAAGCGGTCGTGTGGATCGCTGACTCCGATTCGCCAGGCGACGTTCTGGAAGCGACTAGCACCCCGCAAGGGAAAGCAGCGCCGGCGAGACGGCGACCACGAATTCGCCGCCGGTCGGCGTGGCGAGCACGAGCCTGCTTCCATCGGGCTCGTCACTGATCACCAGATGAACGGCACCATCGCTCGAGACCTGGCCCGTGACCTGCCGTGGAACATAAACAGTGGTCGTCGGGTCGCCTGCCCGGCTCTGGGCCCGCAGGGTGAAACGGCCGTCGGACGGGTCGTAGTGAAAAGTGAGGCCTGGGTCGGCGCTGAGTCGTGGATAGACCCGCGCGAGCATCCGCTCCCTCGAGACGCGAAGGCAGCCGCTCGACGCTTCCGGCGACGGCGGCGCGAACATTCCCCAGGCTCCCCCGCTGGTCTCTTTCCACGGCCAGAACGCAAAGCCGGTGCGATGCTTCTCCTGCTCCTCGAGCTGCGGCTTCAAGATCAAGTCGTCGTCCGGCGGTGCGTTCCCGAACTCCGACACGAACAGCGCCGCGTCCATCGCTCTGGACTCCCGTTCGGCAAACGCATAGCTCTGGTCATAGCCGCCCCACGGGTACGTTGCGTTCGCCGCCTTCTGGCCGGCCAGCGCGTCGATTGTGTAGATATGCGTGTACGCGTGCATGGCGAGCACGACGTTCGGATACGAGCTGATCGGCAAGCCCAGGTGCGTTGGGAAATCTGTCACCTCGCGCAGCAGGCCGGTGTCGACAAAAATCAGATGGCGCCGGTCGCCGACCCCGAGGTCGCGATAGCCGCATGAAGCCGGCATGAAAAAACCCGACCAGCACGGCAGCCCGTCGTGCGCGCCGGTGATCGCATCGATCGCCCTTCTATAGAAAGGAAAGAGGAGCAGGTCCTCGAAGCCCGGAGGAAGATTCCAACCGAGCAGCGGTTCGTTGTAGATGCCATAGCCGGCGACGACCGAGTCGTCACGAAAACGCCGAGCCACAAAGGCCAGGGCCGCGATGTATTCGTCCTGGATGCCGTCGCGGTCGTACCAGAAGTTCGTGGTCGCCTGGAGCACGGCCGGGTTGAGCTCGCGCTGTCCGGCGGCGACGTGTGAGGAAAAGCCGTCCGTGAAGGTCGCCCATTCAGGTGCGCCGCTGTCGTATGCGAGGTCGACGGTCGAGTCACTGGCACCGACGAAGTGGGAAAACGCGTTCTGGTGCAGATCGACGATGACGTACATGCGAAGTGACCGCGCCCAGTCGACGATCTGCGCCACGCGGTCGAGGTAAGCCGTGCTGAACATTCCGCGTTGGGGCTCGAGCAGGCTCCACGAGATCGGAAGACGGACCGAGTTGAAGCCCAGCGCCGCCATCTGGGAAAGGTCGGTCATGCACAGCGGTGGGTAACGACTGGTGCGAGAGTTGGGTGGGCATTGCCCGTCCTGGTAGGCCGCGCGGTCGAGCGGATAGACGGGTCCCGAGCCCGGGCCGAACTCGAGCAGTGACGCGGGTATCGCGCCGTGAAGGAGGACGAGGCGGTTCTTGTCGTCTGCGATGTAGGGCCGACCGCCGGAGGGATGCGCGACGTGAAGCCAGGGCATGGCGCCTTCCGGTCCAGCTGCAGCGGGGGCTTGCGGAGCGATGCGGGTCGCAAGCGAAACGATCAGCTCGCCCGGATAGGTGAAGGCGCCGATGACGACGATCAGGAGGCCGATGACGAGGCGCGCGATCACGAGCTGAAGAGCCAGTAAGCCGTTCCGACCAGAAATGTGCCCAGCCCGATCAGGCCGGCGACCAGGCCCCCGCCGGCGCAGGCGGCGCCGCGCAGCTCGCCCCCCGAGGCGCGGATCCGTCTCAGGGAGCGCGTCCCACTCCAGATCGCGAACGGAGAGAACACGCCGAATGGCAGCGCCAGCAGACCGAGCACCAGTGCCCTGGTCGCCGCGCGGTCTCTCATGCCGTCAGAGCGTTACCAGAACTTCCCGCGACCCAGGAGTATGTAGAGGATGGGGCCGATGCCCCAGAAGAAGGTGATGATGATCCACAGCACCTTCCATGCTCCGCTCAGGTCGGCGCGGTTGACGATATCGATGACGCAGAGGACGAAGGCGATCGGGTGAAGGAAGATCGCGAGCACGACCTCGACGACGAACTTGATCAATGCTCGCCTAGTGTTTCACGACCGCGTGCAGCGCGGTGGGTATGCGCGGCCAGCCGCCAGAGGGTGCATACGTGCCGTCGGCCGCCTGTACATAGGTCGCCTTGATCCGGCCGCGCGCGACCTGCCTGACCGCCTCCAGAAAGCGATCGGTCTCCGCCTCGGTGTTGTAAGGGGCCAGGCTCGCCCGCACCGCACCGGGCAATGCTTTGCGCCGGCCCGCGGTCACTTCGCCCTCCACCGTTGCGACGTCCGCCTTGCTCATGTGGAGGAGGTGGAAGACATAAGGGTTGGCGCAGAAGCATCCGTGACGCACAGCGATACCCCACTCGTGGCTGAGGGCCGCGGCCACCAGGCCGTGATGCAGACCTTCGACGACAAAGCTCGCCAGGGCAAGGCGAGTGCCGGACTTGCCGGGCTCGACGCCGCCGAGCACGGTGACGCCGGAAATTTCACTCAAGCCTTCGACCAAGCGCCGACCAAGCTTCACCTCGTGGGCGAGCATCTCGTCGAATCCCAGCTCCAGCAGAGTCTCGATCGCCACCCCAAGCGCGACTGCGCCGATGACGTTTGGGGAACCCGCCTCCTCGCGGTCCGGTAGGTCGGCCCACACGGTGTCGTCCCACGTGACGATGCTGATCGCGCCGCCGCCCATGACCTCGGGCGCGCCCGCGAAAAAATCGCGGGGGGCGACGAGAACTCCGGCGCCATAGGGTGCGTACATCTTGTGCCCCGAGAGCGAGACGAAATCGAGGTGACCTGGGTCATCGGCCGGACGGACATCGATCCGGTGGTGCGGCGCTAGCTGCGCGGCATCGACTGAAATTCGCGCACCGTACCGATGCGCCAGCTCGGCGACCTCACGGATGGGCGATACGAAACCGGTCACGTTGGATGCGCCGCATACGGCGACGAGGCTGATCTTGCCGTCGGCAGCCTTGAGCTCGTGTTCGATCGCGTCGAGGTCGATGTGGCCCTCATCTGAAAGCCCGACCATGACGTGGCCACTGCGATGTCGCCATGGCAGGAGATCGGCGTGGTGCTCCATCTCGGTGACCAACACCTGCCGGCCATCCAGTCTCGCCTCTTCGGCCGCGATTCGATTCAGTGCATCAGTCGTCCCCTTGACGAAGATGACGACCTGGTGCTTCTCGTCCACGTTGAGGAACCGCGAGACCATCTCGCGAGCCTCTTCGTACGCCTCGGTCGACAGCCGCGACTTGTAGCCCGTGCCGCGATGCACGCTCGAGTACAGGTCGGAAAACGCCGTGACCATGTCTCGGACACGGTTGAGCGGCGGCGTGCTGGCCGCGTTGTCGAGGTTGATCCCCGTCGTGGTCGCGCCGCCGTGCACCGGCACGGGCAGGTCGACTCCGGCGAAGTGCTCACGCCACTGTCCGGAGTGAGGGGAGGCCAATCTCGGCTAAATCTAACGCCAAGCCCGGTGCAGGTCGAGTCTGTATCGTTCACACTAGCCAGGGCGTTGTCCATGGTGTTGTTGACACGAGACGTCGCGTGAAGAGCCGCCGTACCTTAGCTGGCGTGCAGGTGACGGCAGGCGCCGCCGACTCGAGCCTGGCGGCCCGCGAGCTGAGCTTTCTCGTCCGTCTGGCTCAGGCCGCCGCGTCGACCCAGCGCCCAGACGAGCTGCTCGAGCTGATCATCCGTGAGACGACCTCGGCCATCGGGACCGATGTGTGCTCTCTGTACCTGCGGACTGATCGCGACCTGTTGCTGACCGCGACCAACGGGTTGAACGAAAACATGGTCGGCAAGGTGACCATGAAGGTGGGGGAGGGCATCACCGGTTGGGTCGCCGAGTCGCGCCATGCGGCCGTCGTCCCCGACGTGAGCCAGGAACCTCATTGGAAGTGGGTGCCGGGCCTGGACGAAGACCGCTTTCACTCCATGGCCTCAGTGCCCATCGAGTCGGGGCCTCGGCTGGTCGGGGTGCTCAACGTGCAGAGCACCGAGAGGCGCGAGTTCAACTCGGGTGACATCGACTTTCTGCGCGCGATCGCCGGTCAGGTTGCGGGCATCCTCGAGCGCAGCGAGCTGCAGCGCCGGACCGAGGTTCAGCTCGCCGAGATCCGCCTCTCCCACGATATCCATGAGCGCTTCACCAAGCTGTCGCTCGATGGCGCCGGCCTGCAGTCGATCCTCGAGGTCATCGGCTCACTCGCCGGAGGACGGACCGCTCTTTACTCGGCGGACGGATACCGCGTGAGGGGATTGGGGGAGTCGTCCGACGGGATGCCGCAACGCATCCACGTGCCTCCCGCGCTCGCGCAGACGGCGGCCCGCGAGGTGCGGATCAGCGCAGGCCGTCCACCGAAGCCCCTTGACGTCGTTCCGGTTCGCGCCGGCGCGGAGATGCTCGGCCTTCTCGCGGTCGGTGTCGACGAAGGGACGGTCGACTCCGAGGGCCGTCTCCGCGCGCTCGAGCATGGTTCAACGGTTCTCGCGCTCGAGCTGGCCAAGGAACGGGCGGCCGCCGAGGTGGAGCGCCGCCTGCGGGGCGACCTCGTCGAGGAGGTTCTCGCGGGCGGACTGGAAGCGGACGAGGCGGAGCGGATTGCACGCCAGGCCGAGAGGCTCGGGCATCGGCTGCCGCACCAGGCATGGGTCGTCGTGCTCGAGCCTGACGATGACAAGACCGAGGCCGCCCTGGCTGCACGCGGCCAACAGGATCGGCTCGATGCCGCCCTGACGGGATTGATCCGTTCACGCCTACCCGGCGCCCTCACCCTCGTCCGCTCCGCGTCAGCCGTGTTCCTGGTGCCCGACGAACTGGCGGCGGACCTGGCGACCGTGGAGAAGCTCGCGGCGCAGGTGCTGGCAGCCGCCGGGCCGGTGATGAAGCCGGGTACGGCGTCTGTGGGCATCGGCAACCTGGCGCATGGGGTCAGCGAGCTGGCGCGCTCCCACGTCGAGGCACGGCAGGCTTTGCGCCTCACGCGGCGCGCCGGGGGACATGGACGCGTGGCCTCCTATCGCTCGCTGGGGGCTTTCCGGCTCCTCCTGGAGGTGCAGAGCCCCGACGCTCTGCGGCGTTTTGTCGATGAGCTGCTCGGACCCCTGCTGAAGTACGCGCAGTCTCGCGACACGCCCCTGCTCGAGACGCTCGAAGCGCTGTCGACCGCGCGTTGGATCCGGCGCGCGGCCGCGCGCAACCTGGGCATCCACATCAACTCGATGAGCTACCGCGTGGAGCGGATCGAGGCCCTGACCGGCCTGCAGATTGACGACCCCGAGACCCGCGTCGCGATCTCGATCGCTCTCCGCGCGCGGGCCATGCTCGGCATGTAGGGCCCCGGCGCGTGCCGAGGCCCTCTCTAGCGGTCAGATCCTAGACATCGCTGTAGAGCATGAACTCCCACGGGTGCGGTCTCAGCGCCACCGCGTCGACTTCCTTCTTGCGCTTGTAGTCGATCCAGGTGTCTATCACGTCCTTGGTGAACACGCCGCCCTCGAGCAGGAAGGCGTGGTCCTTCTCCAACGCGTCGAGCGACTCGGCGAGGGAGCCAGGGACGGACTTGATCTTGGCCTTCTCCTCGCCCTCGAGCTCGTAGATGTCTTTGTCCACCGGCTCCGGCGGCGAGATCTTGTTCTTGATGCCGTCGAGGCCGGCCATCAAGCAGGCGGAGAACGCCAGGTACGGGTTGGCGGCCGGGTCCGGCGACCGGAACTCGACCCGCTTCGTCTTCGGGTTGGTCGAGTACATCGGGATGCGCACGCACGCCGAGCGGTTGCGCTTCGAGTACACGAGGTTGATCGGAGCCTCATAGCCGGGCACGAGACGCCGATACGAGTTGGTGGTCGGCGCGCAGATCGCGAGCAGCGCCGCCGCGTGCTTGAGCAGCCCGCCGATGTAGTACACGGCCGTCTGGCTCAAACCCGCGTATCCCTTCGGGTCGGCCATCAGGTTCTCGCCGTCTTTCCACAGGCTCTGATGCACGTGCATCCCAGAGCCGTTGTCCTGGAACAGAGGCTTGGGCATGAAGGTCGCGACGTAGCCGTGCTGCGCCGCGATGTTCTTGATCACGTACTTGTAGACCATCATCTTGTCGCCCATCTTCGTGAGCGAGTCGAATCGCATGTCGATCTCCGCCTGGCCTGCCGTGCCGACCTCATGGTGCTGCACCTCGACGCGCACGCCCGCCTCGATCAGCTTGAGCATGATCTCGGAGCGAAGGTCCTGCAGCTTGTCGGTCGGCGGAACGGGGAAGTAACCCTCCTTGTGCCGTGGCCGGAACGCCATGTTCGGCTCGGCGTTCTTGCCCGAGTTCCAGATCCCTTCCTCGGAATCGATGTAGTAGTAGCCGCTGTGGGCGTTCTGGTCGAAGCGGAGCGAGTTGAAGAGGTAGAACTCCGCCTCAGGTCCCCAGTAGCTGATGTCGGCGATTCCCGTCCGCTTCAAGTGCTCCTCCGCCTTCTTGGCGATGAAGCGCGCGTCTCTGGAGTAGGGCTCCCGGGTGATCGGGTCGACGACATCGCAGATCAGAAAAAGCGTCTTGTGCGAAAGGACCGGATCGATCGTCGCCGAGTCTGGGTCAGGCATGAGGAGCATGTCGCTCTCATCGATCGACTGGAACCCGCGGATGCTCGAGCCGTCAAATCCAAGCCCTTCCTTGAAGCTGTCGACCTCCAGCTCGCCCAACGGCAGGCTGAAGTGCTGCCACGTCCCAGGAAGGTCGACGAAACGGACGTCGACGACTTCGACGCCTTCGGCCTTCGCACGCTCCAGCACCTCGCGCGGGCTGGTTTTACCGGCCGCCTTTGTCTCAACTGCCATGAACACCCTCCACGAATACGAAGATTTGACGGGCCCCAAGCTGATCCTAGGAAGCAACCGGGCAAACAATCAGGTGAGACTGATACAAACGTGAGCCACCGGTTTACGTGTGGTTGACACGAACCGATGTCCCAAAGGACGGCTTCTGTGTTGTGTGATCACCACGAGGCGCGGTCGTCCAATTCGTTCAGGCCGCACGTTTTTGCCGTCCCCCGAGCGCCCCTACGCTGGCTCCATCAAGCGGTGCGGCTGATGGCCGCGCCTGGGGAATCACAACGGAGGTGGCGTCCTTGCCTGCAGCTACGGAGTTCCGGAAAGCGCTCATCAAACGCCGACGCGTGTTCGGCATTTCGGCGGCGATCGCCCTGCTCGCCGCATTGGTGCCGATCGCCGTCCTGGCGGACGACACCACCGCGACCTCGGCTGCCGGCGTGGCGGCGGACACCGTCTGGGTCATCGTCGCCGCGTGCTTTGTCATGTTCATGCAGGCGGGCTTCGCGATGCTGGAGGTCGGCTTCAGCCGCATGAAGAACGTCGGGACGGTGGTCGCGAAGGTGATCACCAACCTCAGTGTCAGCTCGATCGCCTACTGGGGCGTGGGCTTTGGCGTCGCGTTCGGAGCCGGTGGCGCGTTCGCCATCATCGGAGGCAGCGGCTTCTTCCCAACGTTCAGCCCGGGTTCTTCGATGAACCTGCCCGCGATCGCCGCCAGCACCGTGCCAGCAGCAGGCAAGTGGTTCTTCGAGTTCGTCTTCTGCGCCGTCTCGCTCGCGATCGTGTGGGGCACCATGCTCGAGCGCACGAAGTTCATCGTCTACATCCTCTTCGGAGTACCGTTCGCCGCCTTCATCTATCCGCTCATCAGCCACCAGCTGTTCGGTGGCGGATATCTCATGGCGACCCTGGGCTCGCAGGACTTCGCCGGGTCGACGGTCGTGCACCTGACGGGCGCGACCGCGGGCCTGGCCGGCCTCCTCCTGCTGGGCGCCCGCATCGGGAAGTATGAGAGGGGAAGGTCGAATGCAATCCCTGGCCACAACATGCCGCTGGCGCAGCTGGGCGTGCTGATCCTCTGGTTCGGTTGGTTTGGCTTCAACCCTGGGTCAACGCTCAACGCGACCAACCTTCACTTCGCGGATGTGGTCGTGGTGACCAACCTCGCGGCCGCCGGCGGGGCGGTGGCGGCGTTGATCACGGTCTACCTGATCACCAAGACGATGGACGTCGGCATGATCGGCAACGGAGCCATCGCCGCGCTCGTGGCGATCACCGCGCCCTCAGGCTATGTCGAGCCGTGGGCGGGGGTTGTCATCGGTGCGGTCGCTGGAGTCATCGTCGTGGTCGGAGTGCTCGCCCTCGACAGGGTGCTCGATGACCCCGTGGGCGCGCTGCCGGCGCACGGAATGGCGGGAATCTGGGGCACGCTCAGCTGCGGCCTCTTCACGACCCCGGCGCTGGCGAAGTTCAATGGCGTCGGCCAGGGCGGCCTTTTCTACACAGGCAGCTTTCACCAGCTCGGCGCACAGGCGATCGCGGTGGGGGCTTCGTTCGTCACCGTCTTCGTCCTCAGCTACGGGCTTTTCTGGATCATCAAGAAGACTGTCGGCCTGCGTGTCTCGGCCGGCGAGGAGATGGAAGGCCTGGACATCAGCGAGCACGGTATGTGGGGTTACCCAGAGTCGTTCATGCCGGTGCCTGGCGGGGTCTACCGGCCGGCGGACACGCCAACTGTCAATCCGCACCCCAACCATGAAACTGTGCCCGCCAAGCAGAAGGAGGTATCGCCGGCATGACGGCGAACGGAAGTGGATTCGACATGAAGATGATCGTCGCGATCATCCGCCACGAACGGTTGCAGGAGGTCCAGGACGTGCTGGACGAGTGCGGCGTGTCGGGTGTGACGGTCACAGAGGTCAAGGGATGCGGCGCCCAGCGCGGCTATACCGAGAAGTACCGCGGGGCGTCCGTGCACATATCGCTTCGGCCGCGGCTCAAGGTTGAGGCGGTCATGAAATCGGAGATCGTGGCAACGGTGGTCGACAAGCTGGCGGTCGCCGGTCGAACCGGCAACGGCGAGGTCGGCGACGGCAAGATCTTCGTCATCGGAGTTGAGGACGCCGTGCGGATCCGCACCGGCGAGCACGGCCCGGAAACGGTCCAGCACGCCGAGCGTGCGATGTGGGGCCACTAAACGTATGAGGGAAAACCCCGATGGTTTTCCCTCATCGCGCGTGCGGCTGCGCCGCAGGCGCTGCTCCCATTCCGGTATGCGGTTGGGATTGTTTAAGTAGTCACTGCAGACGACGTGTGGCAGACGTCTCAGACAAAGTCGCGGCCGGGGTGAACCCGGCCGCCAACGCGTTGTCGGTTAGATAAAACGTATGAGGGAAAACCCCGATGGTTTTCCCTCATCGCGCGTGCGGCTGCGCCGCAGGCGCTGCTCCCATTCCGGTATGCGGTTGGGATTGTTTAAGTAGTCACTGCAGACGACGTGTGGCAGGTCTCAGACAAAGTCGCGGCCGGGGTGAACCCGGCCGCCAGGGAATTGCTGGTTGCGAAAACAAGCGGCTGGGCATTTCACCCAGCCGCTGACAATTCCGCGGCTACTTGCTAGCGGTCGTTATCTGAGCGGTCTTCTCGAGCCACGCTCGGATCGGGGCAGCCCCGCCCGGGTAGCCGACCATCCGGTCCACCAGCTTGCCGTCCCGGAACAGGCCCAAGGTCGGGATGCCCATCACGTTGTACTGGATGGCGATCTCGGGGTTGGCGTCGACGTCGAGCTTGCCGATCTTGACTTTGCCCGCGAACTCCTCGGCGAGCGTCTCCACCGCCGGTTCCATCATCTTGCAAGGCGGGCACCACTCGGCCCAGAAATCGACCACCACCGGTTCCGCAGCTTGGAGCACATCGGCCTCAAAGGTCGGGCCGTCGAAGTGCTGAATGTTGTTCATGCTCAATACAAGGTTCGAGGCCTGGTCTCTATTCCCCAGCCATAATCGGCTCATGGCCGTGATCGAAGCCCAGCCGCCCGCGCCTGTTTGGGAGCATGCGCTGCGCCAGTTCGGCGCCCGCCTTTTCGAGGCGGCACCAGGCCTCGTGACGTGGGTCTTGCTGCTGGCGCCCGCCTGGATCCCGATCATCTTTCACTCGTCCGGGGCCCTCTTCGTCGCGGTCGTGGTGTTGATCTTCGACACCTACTGGGTGCTGCGGGCCGTTGGGGTCGTGACCGGCGTCTACGGCACCATGCTGAGGATGCGGCGCGACATGAAAAAGGACTGGCTCGCCATGTGCCGCCAGCAGCCGCCGGCAGGTGATGTCGACCCGCTCCAGTACTTCCACCTGAGCGTGGTCCCGACCTACACCGAGCCCTACCACGTGCTCGAAAGGACGGTGCAGGCGATCGTCGACGCAAATTACCCTGACGAGCTGAAGCTCGTCGGCATCATCACCCGCGAAACCGACAAGCCCGGCTGGGAGAACGTCGCCCGACTCAAGGAGAAATTCGGGCACAGGTTGGGCGGCTTTTATCACATCAAGGACCCGCTCGAGCCCGGCATTGTGGTCGGCAAGTCGGCGGCCATGAACTGGGGTGGTCGATGGATGGTCAGGGTCCTCACTGAAGCCGGCTACGACCTGAGCAGAGTCCTGCTCACCGACCTCGATTCCGACTATCGCGTCCACGAGCAGTACTTCGCATGGATCAGCTGGCATCACGCGCGTGAACCGATGCGCGATTACCTCATCTGGCAGCCGGTGCCGCTCTTTCACAACAACATCTGGCAGGTCCCGCTGGCGGTCCGGATCATGTCAGCCAGCACATCGCAGTGGCAGATGTTCCTCCACTCACGCCCGCATCGGCTCGTCGCATTCTCGAGCTACACGTGCAGCCTCGACTTCGTGCACAAGGTCGGCTACTGGGACAAGGACGTGATCCCTGAGGACTCGCGTTTTTACTGGAAGGCGTTCTTCACCTTCGGCAAGCGCTTCGCGGTCAAGTCCGTGTGGCTGCCTATCTACGGCGACTCACCGCAGGCTCGCGACTATGCCGCGACTCACGTCAGTCAGTACAACCAGATCAAGCGGTGGGCGTGGGGCATCACCGATGTGCCGTACGTGCTCGCCCGATTCTTCAAGCACCCCGAGATCCCGCTGTGGCTGAGGACGAGGCGGTTCTTGAACCTGTTCCTCAATCACCTCAACTGGATCTTTCTTCCGGTACTGCTCCTGTTCGGCGCGTCCGTGCCGATCTGGGTCAGCACGGACTTCTCGCTGACCGACCTCGGTCAGACCTTGTGGGGCGTCTCCGGCCTTCTGCTGGGCGTCACCTTTTCCACCGTCCTCTTCTTCCTCTATTTCGAAATCCGGATGCTGCCCCCCAAGCCCGCCGACTGGCCGCTGTGGAAGAGGGCCGCAGTCTACTTCGAGTATTTCCTTTATCCCATCGTCGGCCTGGTCCTCAGCGTGCTTCCGGCGCTGGAGGCCCATACGCGTTTACTGTTGGGGCGCTACCTCGAATATCGAGTGACGGAGAAGGTATAGGGGAAGGCCATGGACGAAGCAGGCGCTCAGGCCGTCGGCGAGGCTTTCAAGAAGTTGTTCCACGAGCTGCATGACAAATTTCGCGATCAGGTCCGCACCCTTGACCATGGAACACTCAACTGGCGTCCGCTCCCCAAGGCCAACTCGATCGCCGTGCTCGTCACGCACAGCCTCGGCTCGGAGCTGGAGATGATCCGTGCCGTCCGCTCACAACCAAGTGACCGCGACCGCGAATCCGAGTTCAGGGTCGAGGCTGAGGCCGCCGATCTGCTGGGGATGCTCGACCAGGCGGACCGCGAGGTCGATCAGCACCTCGCCGGTCTGACGGCGGGCGATCTGCTCCAGGATCGACCCCGCAAAGATCATGATCCGAAGCCGGGCCTTCACTGGCTCATCTCCAACTACGGGCATGCGCGCGAACACCTGGCCCAGATCGAGCTCACCAAGCAGCTATACGACAGCCGCACCTAGTCAAGCGGTCTGGCCCCAAGGGCCCAGAGGGGCTAGGCTCCGCAGATAGGCCCTGTCAAATAGGGCAGGCAGAACTGCGGCCCGGCGAGCGCCCAGAACTCCAGGAACGCTACGTACAGAAGGCCCAGCACAAAGACCGTCCCGGTGATGATGTTGCGTCCGGGCACCGGCCAGCGCTCCCAACCGAGGCGCCTGGCCAGACGCGGGCCGGCGATCGCGTCGATGAACGGAAAGAGAACCAGCGCGCCGACGACGATCCCCGGGATGACCTGAGACATGACCAGCTCCGGTCCGAGCTTCAGGAACTGAAACAGAAAGAGGAAGTACCAGTCAGGTCGCGGAATCGTGACCGCGCGCGGATCCGCCGATGGCTCCAGCTGCAGGTTTTTCTGCACGAACGCAGCGAGCAGCCCGACAGCGATGAGCATCACCAGGGCGATGATTGGATACGGCCAGAAGTGGTCCGGGAAGAAGGGGTGCGTATCCTCGTCGGGCATATCGTCGGCGAGGTGATGGCCCGCGTCGCCCATCAATATCGGAAACAGGGCCAGGCCGACGACCACGGGATAAAGGATGTGGTCCGGGCCGATAGGAAGGCGCTTCCATTCGGGCTCGAGGGTGTGCCCGCCGCCATGACCGTCGAGCTCGATGATCTGGACCTCTTTCGGCGCGGCCACAGTGGCACCCGGTCCCGGCTTCAGGATCTCGGGCTTGCTCACAAGGGCTCCGAGATGCCGTGGGCCCGGATGAACCGGAAGTGCACGTACATCAACAGCACGATCAAAGCCGGCAGCACGAATACGTGGAGGGTGAAGAATCGCTGCAGCGTTGGTGGGCCGACCACCGGTCCGCCTTGCAGCAACTCCTTGAGGAACATGCCGACCTGCTGGGGTGGCGTCAAGCCTGCGATCTTGATGGTCACCTCGGTGGCGAAGTAAGCCTTGGTGTCCCAGGGCAGCAGGTAGCCGGTCAGCGATAGAACCAGAACCAAGAGGAGCATGAGGACTCCGACGATCCAGTTCAGCTCTCGCGGCGCGCGGTACGAGCCGGTCCAGTAAACGCGGGCCATGTGGAGCAGAACCATGATGATGAGGAGGTTGGCGCTCCAGAAGTGGACTCCTCGGATCAGCCAACCCAGATACACGCTGTTCTGGATGAACTGGACGCTCGTGTAAGCAGGAGCTGGATTCCCGGCCGCGTCGGGGACGTAGTAAAGCGCGAGCAGCACGCCGGTCAGCAGCTGGAAGGCGATCAGGATGAAGACCATGCCGCCGAAGCAGTAGTAGAAGGCGTTGGCGAAGTTCGGCACGCGCTGGTACAGGGCCTCATCGACCGCTTTGGTGAACGGGTACCGCTCGTCGAGCCAGTCCACCACCGCCATCTGGATTTCGCGCGGGTGAGGAATCGCCATCAGAAGCCCAGCACGATGCCGTCAACCTCGATCGCGCTCGGGTTCGGGCCCTGCTTCCAGGTCAGGTGAGACAGCGGGAACTCAGCGGGCCCGTGCAGGACAGTGCCGTCCAGGCGGAAACGTGACCCATGGCAAGGGCAGTCGAACGTCTTCGCTGCTTCATTTAGCGCCACCGAGCAGCCCAGGTGGGAGCAGTTGATCGCGAAGACGTTGACCTTGCCTTGATTGTTGACCACGTAGCCGCCAAAAGCGAGCTCGCCAGGTGCGTTGTCGCCGCCGCCGTCAGCCATGATGAACGCCGAGTTGGGGCTACGGGGCGCGTCGAACTTGACCGCGTTGCCGTCCTGGAGCTGGTCGATCGGCGTTTGCAGGGCGATGTTGATCGGCCCCTTCTTCTGGCCTTTCGGCGGTGCTGGCCAGAAGTAGACGAGGATCGGCGCGAGCCCCGTGATGACGGTCGCCGTCAGCAGGGAAGCAAGCCACCAGCCCAGGAAGGTCCTTCGGGTGACTCGCCTCGGCGCCAGCGCTTCTGCCATCCGGCTCAAATGTTAACGATCCAGATAGGGCGGCAGACCAACCGCCTCTCGGACCTCGACCATCGTGGCGTGGGCGACGTCCTTGGCGCGTTCAGCGCCCACTTCGAGGAAGCGATCTATGTCCTGACGCGTGAGCTCGGCTCGTCGCTCGCGGAACGGCGCGAACCGCTCGATCATCCGCTCGGCGAGCAGCTTCTTCTTGTCGTTGCAGCCGATCTGGGCCTTCCGGCATAGGTCCCAGTAATGCTCCCAGTCGTCGAAGAAGAACTTGTAGAAGGCGCAAACGTTGCACGACCGCGGATGACCAGGTTGTGACTTGTAGACGCGTTTTGTGTCCGTCACCATGCTGTGCACCTGCTTGCGGATGACCTCGGGGTCGTCGGTGACGCCGACGATGTTGTTGAGGCTCTTGGACATCTTGGCCTTGCCGTCGGTCCCCTTGATGAGGGGGGCATCGGGATTGAGCACGATCTGAGGCTCTGGGAACACGTCTCCATAGGTGCGGTTGAACCGACGTGTGATCTCGCGAGTGAGCTCGAGGTGCGGCGCCTGGTCGCGACCTACAGGAACGACGTCGCCCTTCACGATGACGATGTCTGCGCACTGAAGGACGGGATACTCAAACAGCCCGAGGTTGACGTTGTCGGGCTGGTCCCGGACCTTCTCCTTGAAGGTTGGCACCCTCTGCACCCAGCTGAGGGGGGTGACCATCGCGAGAAGCAGGGTCAGCTCGGCCACCTCGGGGATCGCCGACTGCCGGTACAGCACCGTGCGTTCGGGGTCGATGCCGATGGCGACCAGATCCATGACCATGTCGTACAGGTCGTCCGTGAAGTCGCGGGCGTTGGGCTTGGTGGTAAGGGTGTGGTAATCGGCCACGAAAATGTAGGACTCGTACTCATCCTGGAGCCGGACATAGTTGACTCCGGCGCCGAGGTAGTTGCCGATGTGGAAGCGGCCGGTCACGCGAATTCCACTCAGCGATCGCTTCCTGGGCATTGCGGGGAAGCAGTCTAGCGAGGCTCGCGCTCTAGGATTGGCGGAGTTGTCAGACAGCGATTCTGCATTCGAACCCCCGGCCGTCAGCCTCGGCCTGGGCTCGCGGGCGCTCCGCAACACGATCGTCGTCCTCACCGCCAAGGTGATCGCGCGGTTGATCGCGCTCGTGACGGTCCTCTACCTGATCCGCCACCTGTCAGTCGGCAACTACGGCTCGTTCAACGTGCTTGTCAACTTCACGGCGATCGTCAGCGTCGTCCTCGACCTCGGCTTCAACGTGCTCTTCGTCCGCGAAGCGGCGCGCCACCACAGCGAGATCCAGCGCTATCTGCGGAACGTGATGTCAATCCGACTGCTCATGTCCGCGCTCAGCTTCGTGTTGCTGGCCGCCGTGCTGTACTCGATCGGATTGACCGGCCTCCTGGTGCCCGGCTTTTTCCTGATGGTCCTGACGTCCTACTCCAGCTTGTTGCGCAATGGGCTGTACGCCGTTCAACAGCTTGGTTACGAGGCCATCGCCGTCGTACTCGAGAGCATCATCCTGCTCGCGCTTGTCTTGTACGGCGGCCGCACGCATCAAGGCATCTTCTATTACGTGTGGGCCTACGCGATCCAGTACGCGTTCAGCTGCGTGTTCTTTGCGGTCGTCCTTGCGGCCAAGCGCATCGCGGTCATCGGATGGCGCTTTGAGCCCGACCTTCTGCGCGAGTGGTTCTGGAAGGGCTTGCCGTTCGCGCTCACGTTCGTGCTGACAATCCTCTATTTCAGGATCGACCAGCCGCTCGTCTATGTGCTGAGGTCCCCGACGGACGCGGGCTACTACGCGGCCGCCTACAAGCCGATCGAGTCGTTGCTTTTCGTCCCGATGACGTTCCTCTCGATCGTCTTCCCGGTGCTCTCGATCTACTACCACGAGCGTAAAGCCGAGCTCATTGACGCGGTCAATCGGTTCTACAAAGCCCTACTTCTGATGGGCTGGCCCGTGGCCATCGGCATCTTTGTCCTTGCCGGTCCGCTCACCTCCCTGCTGCTCGGCTCTCAGTACCTTCCCTCAGAGGCGGCGCTGCGAATCCTTTCCCTCGCCCTCGGAATCGCCTTCGTGAACAACGCCTTTATCGGCGCACTTAACGCGTCGGATCGTCAGTCCTCTTTCACGTGGGCCGCCGGATGGAGCCTCCTGGCGAACGTGGCGCTGAACCTCGCGCTCATCCCCTTGTTCGGCTACCTGGGGGCGAGCGTGGCCACGGTGCTCACGGAGATCGTTCTAGGCGTTGCGGCCTGGCTGTTGACAGCGCGCTACGTCGGGCGGGTGCCGATTGTGACGCTGAGCTGGCGGGTCGTCCTCGCCGGGCTGGTCATGGGTGTGGCGATCTTCCCTCTGCGCAGCTTCAGCGGCGTTGAGGTCGCGATACCGATCATCGCCGGCGCCGTGGTGTACGCGGCGGCCGTGCTTTTGTTGCGCGCATTGAGTGGAGAGGAGATCGCGTGGGCCCGGCGGGCCCTCGCGCTCGCCCGATGACCTCCAAACCGGTTTATCTGAAGCCCCGCGGCGCGACGGCGCTCGTGCCCTGGGAAGAGATCGCGGTCGATGCGCCTGAGGTCGGCCCTCAGACGCGGCTCGAGGAGGCGCAGTTCGTCGCGCTCGACGTCGAGACGACAGGCAACGCGCCCTTTCTCGTCCTGGAGATCGGAGCGGAGCGCTTCACGCTCGAGCGGCCGCTGTCGTTCTTCGACACCCTCGTCGACTGCCGCGCACCTATCAACCCATACGCGCGCAAGCGCCACCACATCGATCGGTCGATGCTCATAGGCGCGCCGGAATTCAAGGACGCGCGGCGCGCGTTCCTGCGCTTTGCCCAAGCCGCTGTACTGGTCGAGCACAGCCATGACGCGTTCGACACGTGGCTCGTCGGGCGCGGGCTCGAGAGCCCCCTTGAACACCCGATCATCGACACGACCGCCCTCGCCAGGCTGGTCCTCGATCTGCCGAAGGGCCAGACCCCGGGCCTGGCGCGACTTGTGGACGAGCTGGGCCTCGATGTCACGCCCGCCCACGCCGCGCTCGACGACGCGCGGGCCACAGCCATGGTGTTCAGGGCGTTGATCGCTCGAGCGCGGGAGAAGCTTGGTTGGACGACCGTGGGCGATGTGCTGGCCGCGCTTCCGCGACCGGTGGTAGACCGGACCGCGCCTAGTCGAAGAGGGTCAGCTGCAGGTCGGGCTCAGGGTGTTCCAGTCCGGACAGCCCAACCCCAATCAGGCGCACCGGTCGCGACTCCACGTGCGACTTCTCGAGCGCCGAGCGGGCGGCGCGGAAGATCGTCTCGACGTCGTCGGTCGGGCTCGTCCGGCTCACCTGGCGGCTCACCAGCCTGAAGTCGGGGAGCTTCAGCTTCACGTAGACCGTCCGGGCGCGCACCCCATCGGTCCTCAAACGTTCCGTTACCCGGTCGGTCAGGTCGCGCAGTGCCTCCTCGAGCATGACCCGGTCGCTCACGTCGTTGTCGAACGTCGTCTCGGCCGAGATGGTCTTGGCGGGTCTGCTGCCGTCGACCGGCTGCCTGTCGCGACCCTGGGCAAGACGCTGAAGCACGGCGCCGTTGGTACCCAGCACCTGGACGAGGCGCTGCGTCTCATAGGCGGCGAGTGCACCGACGGTGCGCAAGCCCATCGAGTGCAGCCTGTCTTCGGTCTTCGGTCCAAGCCCGGGAATCACGCCGATGGGAAGCGGGGCCAGAAAATCGGCCTCGGTACCCGGAGGCACCAGGACCAAACCGTCCGGCTTGCGGGTTCCGCTCGCCACCTTGGCGACAAGCTTCGAGGTGGCGGCGCCAACCGATGCCGTCAAGCCGACCTCGGTGTGGATCTGGAACTTGATTCGGCGCGCAACTTCGTCGGCGGTCGAGGTCCCGTGCCGTGTGCGGGCGGTGACGTCGAGGTAAGCCTCGTCCAGCGCGATGCCTTCCACCAGCTCGGGCGACGTGAAGCGCCGAAAGATCTGGTGGACCAGACGACTTGCATCGCGGTAGCGCGCGCTGTCTGGAGCAATCACCGTCAGCTGTGGGTACAGCTGCACCGCCTCGTGCAAGGGCATCGCCGACCTGACGCCATACGCCCGAGCCTCGTAAGACGACCCCATGACGACCGCTCGCCTGGAGCGGCCCGCCACAACGACCGGGACGCCACGGAGCTTTGGATCGTCCCGCTGGTGGACGGATGTGTAGAAGGCGTCGAGGTCGACGTGGAGGATCGTTCTCGGCCAGTTCTCCGGGCGCGCCATGTCGTGGCGGCCAGTCTGCCACAACTCCTTGTGGTCCACTCTTACTTGGGCCACTGAGTCTCGGGCGAGAGGGCCCTGGCCGGATTTCCCGTCGAGGTCCTCCGCCCGCGCCAATTAGAATTCGGTTGCGTGAGGGGTGTAATTCTTGCCGGCGGCACCGGGAGCCGCCTGCACCCGCTGACACGCATCACCAACAAGCACCTGCTCCCCATCTACGACCGCCCGATGATCAGCTACGCGATCGAGGCGCTTGTCGGCTCGGGAGTCGGCGAGATCATGCTCGTCACCGGTGGGACGCATGCGGGCGAATTCCTGCGCTTGCTCGGCAATGGAAACGAGTTCGGGATCGACCGCCTCTTCTACGCCTACCAGGAGAAGGCAGGCGGCATCGCCGAGGCGCTGGGCCTGGCCGAGAAGTTCGTCGCCGGGGATCGGTGCGTGGTGATGCTCGCGGACAACCTCTTCGAGCGTTCGATCCGGCCGTGCGTCGAGGCTTTCGAGAAACAAGAGCGAGGCGCGCGCGTCGTCCTTTCCAAGGAATCCGAACCCGAGCATCTTCGCCATCTCGGAGTGGCGCAGTTCGACGGAAACCGCAAGATCGAGCGCATCATCGAGAAGCCGGCGATTCCGCCGAGCGATTACGCCGTCACCGGTGTGTATTTCTATGACCACACCGTTTGGAAGGTGCTGCCCGAGCTGCAACCGTCAGGCCGGGGCGAGCTCGAGATTACTGATGTGAACAACTGGTACTTGGAGCACGGGCTGATGGAGTACGACGTCCTCGACGGCTACTGGGGTGACGCGGGCGAGTCGATCCAGGCCTACTACGCTGTACATGATTTCGTGCGGGCGCACGGCGCGAACCGGAACGTATGAGCATTGAAGGCGTCGTCTTGAAAGAGCTCCTCACGCACGTCGACGAACGTGGCTTTTTTCGAGAGGTGATCCGGGAATCCGATGAGTTCTTCGATCACTTCGGGCAGTGGAGCCATTCGCTGATGTATCCAGGTTCCGCCAAGGCCTGGCACATCCACCAGCATCAGACCGACTGGTGGTACGTCATTGGAGCGTTGAAGGTCGCCCTGTACGACACGCGTGCGGAATCTCCAACCAGAGGACAGCTGATGGAGTTCCTGATGGGCGATGCCAAACCGGGTTGCTTGAAGATCCCGCCCGGCGTCGCGCACGGATGCAAAGCGCTCGCGCTGACCCACATGCTCTACATCACGTCCAGCGTCTACTCGCCTGAAGATGAGGGACGAATCCCACACGACGATCCGACCATCGGTTACGACTGGACAGCCGGGCCTCCAATCAAGTGACCCGCAACTTGAAGCGGCTCCTTGTCGCCGGGGCTGCGGGTTTCATCGGATCGAATTTCGTGCGCCATGTCAGGCGCACGCGCCCGAACGTCGAGGTCACGGTGCTCGACAAGCTCACGTATGCGGGCAATCTCGCAAACCTCGTCGAGTTCGAAGGACAGGCTGGCTACCGCTTCGTCCACGGCGACATCTGCGACCAGGACATCGTCAACTCGCTTGCGGCGCAGGCGGACGCGATCGTGAACTTTGCCGCGGAGACTCACGTCGACCGTTCGCTGATGGATCCATTTGCGTTTATCGAGACCGACGTCCGCGGCACCGCGGTGCTGTGTGAGGCGGCACGTAAGTTCGGCCACGAGGTGTTCCTTCTGGTCAGCACCGATGAGGTCTACGGCGATGTGCCCGAAGGTCGCTCCACCGAGACCGACGCCTTCCGTCCGCGCAGCCCGTACTCCGCGAGCAAGGCTGGCGGGGAGCACATAGCGCGTGCGTACGCTGAGAGCTTCGGGCTGCCTTTGCTCGTGACGCGAGGGTCGAACAACTACGGGCCGTACCAATACCCCGAGAAGCTGATTCCGGTGCTGATCACCAACGGGATCGATGACTTGGCTCTGCCTCTGTACAACGACGGCTCTGCCGTGCGCGACTACGTCTACGTGGAGGATCACTGCCGCGCCATCGACCAGGTGCTGCACGAAGCGCCAACGGGAGGCGTCTACAACGTCGGAACCGGCGTGGAGACGGCCGGGGTGCAGGTCGCCGAGGCGGTGCTCGAGATCATGGGCAAGCCGACAAGTCTCATCGAGTTCGTGGCGGACCGGCCTGGTCACGACTACCGGTACGCGCTGGACATCTCGCGGATCACGGCGCTTGGTTGGGAGCCGCAGGTCACGTTGGGCGAGGGCCTGGAGCGCACTGTGAGGTGGTACCAGGACCACCCCGAGTGGTGGCGTCCCCTGAAGTCAGGCGAGTACTGGGAGTACTACAAGCGCAACTACCGGCCGCTGGTCAGCTAGAACCTGCGGAGCGCTCCGCGTCAGCTGGTCGGCGGTTGCGTCTGCTCCGGTTGGTCGGGCTGTCCCGCCTGCGGCACAGGCCGCCAGGTGCGACCGTCCCACCAGAGCGTGCCGTCGCCGGATCGCTGCGCCATGGGTGGCGTTTCATGCGCCGCATCGCGCCAGGTCTGGCCGTCCCACCAGTAGTTGCCATCGTCCGACATCTGAACGGCGCCGGCCGGAGCACCGCCGGCCCCGACCATCGCCGCCGGGGCGGAGCCGCGCCGCCTCATGGCCAGGAAGCCGATCACCGCCACGATGGCCACAATGATTGCGGCGATCACTCCGATGCCGAGGGCGGCGGACGATCCCGACACCGGCTTGACAGCATTCTCGGGCCACTGCCCTGTGGGGATCGTGGAGGCTGGTGCGGCGTCGTACTGAGCCTTGGCCTGGGTGGTCGCCGTCGTCAGGACGTCGTCTTTTTGCGACGCCAGGATCACGAAGAACACATCGTTGCCCTTGACGAAGACGAACAGGTCGCCGACCGTGGTGCTTGCGGTATCAGCAAAGTGGGCTCCGTAGTACGGCTCGATGCCCGAGATTGTGTTGGCGTGCTGATAGCTCTTGTCCGCCTTGTCCGACGCTTCGAGCGAGGTCAGGGCCTTGCGGGCTCCCTGTCCACCGCTGAAGGCCATGACCGCTTCGATCATCGCGTGGCCGGCGGAGGGTTGAGCCCATGTCTTGCCGTATCCGTCGACGAATCCATCCTTGGTCAGGGTGGACTGCGTCTCGGTCGCGTCCGCGCCGCTCGCGTTGGTCGTGGCCCAGTCGTGTGCGCTGAACTCGCCGTGCAGCACCCCCGTCGTCAGCTCGGTGAAGCCAGAACCTGGCGGCGGGGCGAGCACTTTGTCGAGCGACGGCGAGGGGCTGGGTGAGGGAGCGGCCGTGGCTGCGAGAGGCCCTAGCGCAAGCGCACCCGCGGCGGCGACCGTCAGGACGCGGACCGCGAGCATCACCTGGCTCATCTTATCGATTTGACCTCAGCCTGCCCGCCATCCCCCGCCAGTACCAGTGCAGATAGCGGGGAAGCCACTCCCAGAGCTTGAACCTGCTCTCGCCGGCGGTACGGTCGCGCCACGTCGTGGGCACCTCCGCGACACGCATCCCGAGCCGATAAGCCTTCACCGTCAGCTCGAGCCCCAGCTCGAAGCCGCCGCGAGACTCGATCGTGACCTGGTTCAGCAGGCGTTTGGAGTAGAGCCGGAAGTTGCTCGTCGCGTCGTGCACCGGCAATCCGCCGAGCCAGTGAAGCGATAAGCCGGCGGTACGCGACATCACGCGCTTGAGCAGCGGACCTCCGACCTGGTGCCCGCCCCGCATATAGCGAGACCCGGCCACCACGTCAGCTCCGCCGCGGGCAAGCTCGTACATCGAATCGATCGCGGCTGGATCGTCTGACCCATCGCCCATGGTGATGAGAACGTATGGCGCGCGCGCCGCGCGCAGACCGGATTTCATGGCGTTGAGGGCGCCGCGCCCGAGCGTGTTCTTGTACAGCCGCACCTGCGGCAGCTCAGCCTGGAGGCGCTTGACCACTGGCACAGTGGTGTCTTCGTCAAAGTCGTGAACCACCAGGACCTCGAGTGGCCGTGTGCGCGTGTGCTCGACGACGCCGCGCAGCGTCGGGACCACGTTCTCCCCCTCGTTGTAAACGGGGATCACTACGCTGAGCGAAGGCGTCTCATCGCTCATTTTTCTTGCGAAACCTAGATGCGACGGGCCGCTATCTCGTCGCGGATCCAAGGAATGACCTCGTCGAGAACGTCCTCCAGGGGCGTGGTGGCTTCGAAGCCCAGCAGCTCACGCGCCTTGCGAACATCAGGCACGCGCATCTGCACGTCGTGCTCGTACGGCGCGTCCGAGACGAGCCGAAGTGGCTTGTCCGGGCCATGGACCTTGCGCCAGATGACCTCGGCCAACTCGCGGACCGTCGTCGATTGGGCGGTAGAGAGATTGAAATCCTCGTTCACCGCGCGCTCTGATTCCATCGCCAGCCGGATGCCCCGGGCCAGGTCGCCGCCGTATGTGTAGTGGCGTACCTGACTGCCGTCACCGAGGATGTGAAGCGGGTCCTGGCCTTTGAGCACCTTCTGCACCAGGTCAGGAACGACGTGACTCATCGCGAGCTTGACGTTCCCGCTCATCACGTCGTGGTCGCGCAGCGCGCGCCTCTCCCCGATGCCGACGCAGTTGAAGGGCCGCACGATCGTGAACGGCAAGCCGTACTGCTCGTGCGCACCTCGGGCGAAGTATTCGGTGGCGAGCTTCTGGAAGCCATAGGTCGATCGCGGTGGTGGGCTCGTGAGCTGGGCCCCCTCGGGCGTGGGAAACGCAGTCGTGGACTCGAACACCATGCTGCTCGACACGACGGTGATCTTCCTCAGGTGCCCTCGCCGGAATGCGTTCAGCGCAGCGTCGAACGTTCCGGCGCAGATACGCTCGTTCTCCGCCAGCAGGTCGTAAGCGAACTCGTGGAAGTATGAGATCCCGCCGATCATTGCGGCACCGGCGACGACCTGGTCGCAGTCGGCGGCGAGCTCGGTGAGCAGCCGTACGTCTTTCGCGTCGCCCTCCACCAGCCGGTAGTGGGGATCGCTGTCGAAGGATCGTTTGACCGGGCCGTACTTGCTGAAGTTGTCGACGCCGACCACCTCGTGACCCGCGCGGAGGAGCTCGGCGACGAGGTAACCGCAGATGAATCCCGATGCGCCGGTGACGAGAGCTTTCAGAGCCTGATTGGTCCAGTAATTCCCCAGATGTCGACCACTTCCCGGTCATCAAGCTCGAGCCCCCGATAGGCGCGATGCGGGGCGCCGATCACGATCACATCCGAGTCCTGAAGAACCTTGTCCAATGGCTCGAAGCTAGGGTCCGGCACGTACGGGTCGGTGCACATCACCCTGGCCCCCTTGAACTGGGCCAGCTTGCGCAGCTTGTAGCTGAGGGAGGCGCGTGTGTCGTCCGAGTCGCCTTTGAACGCCATTCCAAGGATCCCGACCGTTCGGCCCTGGAGCGCTCGGCGCGAGTTGAGCGTGTCAACGATGTAGGCGGGGAGGCCTTCGTTGACCTGCATCGCGGCCTGGCCCATCGGAAAGTGGTCGGGCGTGAAGGCCGATAGCTGCATGGTGTCTTTCAACAGGCATGGGCCCGCGGCGAAACCTGGTCCTGGCAGGTCGGCCGCGCGCGGATAGTCTTGACGGATCGCGTTGAGGACGCGGTTGTAGTCGAGCCCAGAGCGATTCACGATCTGGAAGAACTGGTTGGCGATCGCAAACTTCATGTAGCGCCACGTGTTGGTGAAGAGCTTGGCCAGCTCAGCCTCGAGCGGTGTGGTCCGGATGACTGACGCGACGCCCAGCCGCTCGAACAGGTCACGTGCCTTGCCGAAGGCGGCGTCCGAGTTGGCGCCGACAAGCTGCGGGAGCGTATGCAGCTCCTCGAGAGCGTGCCCTTCGGCGATCCGCTCCGGGCAGAAGACGACGTCCGCTTCGATCCCCGCGGCGCGGAGGCGCCGCTCCACCGTCTCGCTGGTGCCCGGAAAAACTGTCGACCGCAGGATGACCAGAGAGCCGTTCTGGATATGCGGTGTCAGCTCGTCCAACACCCTCTCGAAAATCCGCACCGACGGGTTCATGAACTCGTCGATCGGCGTGCCGATGACGAGGATGACAGTCCGCGTGCGCCTGAGCATCGCCGGGTCGCTGGAGAGCTCCAGCCGTCCGGTTGGTAGAAGTTTGGTCAGCAATGCGTCGGCCCCGGTTTCGCGAAACGGCACCTGTCCCGATCTGACCCCCTGGATCTTCTGCTCGTCAATGTCGTTGATCCCGACGCGGTAGCCGCATTCAGCAAGCGAGAGGGCGAGCGGCAGCCCAACGTGTCCGCATCCACCGACGATGACGAGATCGAGTTCGTTCATGGCGGCCAAATTATGATCTCCAACACTTGAACTCATCTCGGAAGGGAGCGGGTCGCCCGTCCGTGCTGCTGGATATGCGGCCGCTCCAGGGCCCGAGCGCAACCCGAGGTGTGGGTGCCTACGCCCGCGGGCTGCTGAAGGGCCTGATCGCGGCCGGATTCGACTCCAACCTGACACTTCTGCTTGACGTCGCGTTCGACGCTCCTCCCCTTCCCGTGGGTAAGTACAAGGTGGCGGGCTGCCGGCGCCGCAGTCATGGCCAGCTCGCGGCCTACGAAGACGCCGTGGCGCTGGCGAGCGACATTCAGCGGATCGCCCCTGATCTCTACCACGCCATCGATTTCCACCTCCCCGGGCGCAGCCCCCGCCCGCTGGTTGTGACGCTGCACGACCTCATCCCGTGGGCGTGGGGAGGTCCCCGCATGCGCGGCGAGCGGATTCGGTACGGGCTGTTCAGGCGCTTGCTCCCACGCGCCGACCTTGTGATCGCCGTTTCCAACGCGACCGCGACCGATGCCTCTCACCTCCGAGTCGTCTCGCCGCAAAGGATCCGGCTCATCCGCGAGGCGGCCGATCCGGTCTTCAGCCCAAAGCCTGGTGCTTCGGGGCGGGTGAAGGTCAAGTGGAGGATCGACGGACGCTACCTGCTTTTTGTTGGCGCGCTTGACGCGCGTAAGGATCCGCGCGCTTTGTTGGACGCCTGGACCGCCGCTCGAGTCACGCATCCTGACCTCAGGCTGCTGATTGCGGGGGCGCCGGGCCGCCAGGCGCCGCCGAGCATGTCGGGCGCCATCCAGCTTGGCCGGGTCGACGACGAGGAGCTCGCTGATCTGTACTCGGCGGCGAGCTGCCTGTTGTTTCCTAGCCGGTACGAAGGATTCGGCCTCCCGTGCCTCGAGGCGATGGCTTGCGGCTGCCCGGTGGCCGCGTTTCGGAACTCCAGCATCCCGGAAGTTGTCAATGCCGCCGGGATGATGGTCGAGGACGGCAACGGGAGGGCTCTTGGCGATGCAGCCGCCGCGATGATCCGCGAGCCCGATCGATGGAGGCGGGCCGGACTGCAGCAGGCTCGGAAGTTCAGCTGGGACAGGACCGCGCGGGAGACGATCTCGGCCTATCAATCCCTGCTGGCATAATCGCGTCGCCGTGAGCAAGGTAGCCGTCATCGGCGCGGGGTATGTGGGACTGACGACGGCAGCGTGTCTTGCCGACCTGGGCAACGAAGTGATGGTGGTCGACATCGATCAGGAAAAGATCGGTCAGCTCAAGCAGCGGAAGATGCCGTTTTACGAGCCCGGGCTCGGCGAGCTGGTCGAGCGCAACATGAAGGCGCGCCGGCTTGATTTCACAACCTCGTACAGCGATGCCATCCCCGGCGCCGAGTACGCCGTCATCGCCGTGAGCACGCCGGAGGGTGAAGGTGGAGAGGCCGACCTTTCTTATGTGGAGGCGGCCGCGAGCTCGATCGCGGACGCGATGGACGGACCGCTGGTCGTGGTCAACAAGTCCACGGTGCCTCCATTGACAGGTGACATGGTCTCGAGGGTCCTGAAGAAACGAAACGCGGACCACTTCGCTGCTGTCGTCTCGAACCCGGAGTTCCTGCGCGAGGGCTCGGCCATCCAGGACTTCATGCACCCAGACCGCGTTGTGGTGGGCAGCCACGATCGCGAGGCGGCGGAGAAGGTGGCGGCCCTCTATGCGCCCCTGGAGGCGCATGTTCTGATCACGCCAAACATCTACACCGCGGAGATGGTGAAGTACGCGTCGAACGCATTCCTCGCGACGCGGATCTCGTTCATCAACGAGATCGCTCGGATCAGCGAGCGGGTCGGCGCCGACGCGAAGCTGGTGGCCGAAGGCATGGGACTCGACAAGCGCATCGGTCCGAGCTTCCTCGACGCTGGAATCGGCTATGGCGGGAGTTGCTTTCCCAAGGATGTCGCCGCCCTGGCCGCGGTCGCGGAAGGGTTCGACTATCACCCCGAGCTTCTGCATGCGGTCATGGACATCAATCGGGATCAGCGGATGCTTGTCATCGACAAGCTGCGGGAGTGTCTGGAGGAGCTTCCCGGTCGAGCGATCGGGCTCCTAGGCCTTGCCTTCAAGCCAAATACCGACGATATGCGTGAGGCCCCCAGCATCGACATCGCGCGGGTTTTGGTGGCCGCGGGGGCGGACGTTCGCGCCTATGATCCCGCGGCGATCGAGCGATCGCGGATGCTGCTCCCCGAAGTCGAGTATTTCAAGAATGCATATGAGGTGGCGGACGGGGCTGACGCGCTCGTCCTGGTCACCGAGTGGAACGAGTTCCGGCAGCTGGACATGGCGCGCATCAAGCAGCTGATGCGCCGTCCGGTGGTCGTCGACGGTCGCAACATCTACGACCCGGTTCTGATGAAGAGCCTGGGCTTCACGTATCGCGGCATTGGCCGCGAATAAACCTAGGGCTGTCGTCTCTGGAGGAGCGGGCTTCATCGGCTCGCACCTGTGCGAGGCGTTGCTTGCCAGGGGTGTTCGAGTGCTCGCCCTCGACAACTTCATCACAGGCTCTCCCGAAAACCTGCGCCACCTCACGCCAAATCCCGAGTTTGAGTTTCGCCAGGCCGATGTGAATCACGGCGTCTTCATCGGTGGCGATGTCCGCTACGTCCTGCACTTCGCGTCGCCGGCCTCCCCTCCGCAGTACGACGCAAACCCGATTCACACGCTGAAGGTCGGCACGATCGGGACGATGAACATGCTCGGTCTTGCGCGTGCGAAGAACGCGACGTTTCTCCTGGCGTCGACGTCCGAGGTCTACGGCGATCCCCTCGTCCATCCCCAGCCAGAGACATACTGGGGCAACGTCAATCCCATCGGACCTCGCGGCTGCTATGACGAAGCCAAGCGCTGCGCCGAAGCGTATGCCATGGCCTACCGAAGGTCGCATAAGGTCGACACGCGGATCATTCGCATCTTCAACACGCACGGTCCCCGCATGCAGGTGTCCGACGGTCGCGCCATACCAAACTTCATGGCCCAGGCAATCCGCGGCGAACCGCTCACCGTGTACGGCGAAGGATCGCAGACGCGGAGCATCTGCTACGTGTCGGATCTCGTCCGGGGCGTGCTGGCTGTTCTTGACAAAGGCGACGAGCTGCCGGTCAATCTCGGCAACCCGCAAGAGGTGACGGTGCTCGAGCTGGCTGAGACGATCATCCGGCTCGCTGAATCGAAGAGCCGGATCGAGCACAAAGCGCTGCCGGTCGACGACCCGAAGCAGCGCCGCCCCGACATCACCCACGCGAGGGAGCTGCTGGGGTGGCAGCCCGAGATCGGGCTGGAAGACGGCTTGCGGCAAACGCTCGCATACTTCCGCACGGTTCTATGACGACACCCGACCAGCTGAAGCAGTACGTCCGCGACGTGCCCGACTATCCGCAGAAGGGGATCATCTTCCGCGACATCACGCCCCTGCTTGGCGACAAGAACATCTTTCGCGAGGTAGTCGACCTGATGTCCAGGGCATGGACACAAAATCCGCCCGACCTGGTCGCTGCAATCGAGGCTCGCGGGTTCATCCCCGGAGCGGCCATCGCCGTCAAGCTGGGTGCCGGCTTCGTGCCCATTCGCAAGACGGGGAAGCTTCCCTGGATGACGGTGATGGAGTCCTACGATCTCGAGTACGGCACCGATCAGCTAGAGGTGCACTCGGACGCGGTGCAGCCCGGTCAGAAGGTCTTGATCGTGGATGATGTTCTTGCCACTGGCGGCACGGCTTCGGCCGCCGTCCGGTTGATGCACAAACTCGGCGCCGATGTGATCGGGGTGCAGGTTTTGATCGAGCTGGGCTACCTCGACGGACGCCAGAAATTGCGCGATGTGAGATTGGTGAGCGAGATCACGTACTAGGAGAGAGATCTTTTGAAGGTGAGTACCAAGGGAAGCGATGTCAAGGATGTGAATCTGGCCGCACAGGGCCAGGACCTGATCGATTGGGCGGCGCGAGAGATGCCGGTCGTGACCCTGATCCGGGAGCGCTTCACGAAAGATCAACCGCTGAAAGGCTTGCGTCTGGCTGCGTGCCTTCACGTCACCAGCGAGACGGCAAACCTGATGCTCACGCTGAAAGCCGGAGGCGCGGACCTGGCGCTGTGCGCGTCCAACCCTTTGTCCACCAATGACGCCGTTGCCGCCGCCCTCGCGTCGCACCACGCCGTGAAGACTTATGCGATCCGCGGAGAGGATAACGAGACCTACTACGAGCACATCGAAGCGGCTCTGGACCATCGTCCGCAGCTCACGATGGACGACGGCGCCGACCTGGTCTCGGTGCTCCACAAGTCGCGGCGCGACCAGCTGCCGGAGGTCATCGGCGGCACCGAGGAGACGACCACCGGCGTGATCCGCCTCCGCGCGATGGCGGGCCACGGCGTGCTCGCATACCCCATCGTGGCCGTGAACGAAGCAGACACCAAGCACATGTTTGACAACCGTTACGGCACCGGGCAGTCGACGATCGATGGGATCATCCGCTCGACCAACGTGCTGCTGGCCGGCAAGACGTTTGTGATCGCAGGTTACGGCTGGGTCGGTCGAGGCCTCGCGTCGCGAGCGAAGGGGCATGGCGCTGACGTGGTAATCACGGAAGTTGACTCCGTCAAGGCGCTCGAGGCCGCGATGGACGGATTTCGGGTGATGAAGATGGACGACGCGGCGCGCCAGGGAGACATATTTGTCACCGTCACAGGCGACGTCAACGTGCTGGACCGCAGCCACTTCGAGGCCATGAAGGACGGGGCCATCCTTGCCAACTCGGGTCATTTCAACTCAGAGATCAACCTGAAGGCGCTGGACGAGCTCGCGACCGGTGTGCGTCAGGTGAGGCCGTCGGTGCAGGAGTACAGGCTTGGCGACAGTCGCCGGTTGTTCCTCCTGGGTGAGGGCAGGCTCATCAACCTTGCGGGCGCCGAAGGTCATCCCGCCGCGGTGATGGACATGAGCTTCGCAAACCAGGCGCTGTGCGCCGAGTACATTGCGAAGAACGCCGCCCAGCTGGAGCGGAAGGTTTACGACGTTCCGGCGGAGATCGACGCCGAGATTGCGCGACTCAAGCTGCACGCGATGGGCATCGCGATCGACACGCTGACCGAAGAGCAGCGGCGGTATCTCTCATCGTGGGAAGAGGGCACCTAACCTAAAGAGCGATGTTTGGATCCGCTCGGCGCACGTGGGTGCTGGGCGGGGGCGGCGCCCGTGGTGCGGCGCAGGTTGGCGTGCTGCAGGCGCTTTTCGAAGCGAACATCGAAGGGCCGGCGGCGGTCGTCGGGACGAGCGTGGGCGCCCTCAATGGAGCCTCGATCGCCGCCTATCCATCGCTTGCCGGCACGATGATGCTGCGCGAGGTCTGGATGTCGCGCCAGGCGCTCAGCGTGTTTCAAGCCCACCCGCTCGGCATCATCGTATCGGGCGTTCGTCGCGATCAGCTCAGCGCCTTTCCCCAACGGAACGTGCGACGCCTGATCGATCGAGCCCAGGCCTTGACTGGGATCACCACTTTCGAGCAGCTGCGCGTCCCTTTGGCCGTCGTCGCCACCGATCTCAACGCCGGGAAGCCGGCCGTGTTTCGTTCCGGGGACCTGACCCCGGCCTTGCTCGCCTCGACCGCGATACCGGGCGTGTTTCCGATGGTTCGCATCAACGATCGGGAGCACCTCGACGGGGGCATAGTCCAGAACACAGCGCTCAACATCGCGGTGGACGATGGAGCGAAGGAGATCCTGGCGATCAGCCTGATGGCGGGTGGCGAGTACGAGAGGGCGCCGGCGGGCTTCGGAGAGCTCATCGCGCGGACCCTGCAGCTATCGCTGCATCATCAGATGCTCAGCGACTACGAACGCCTGCGCCAGCGGTGCCGGATCGTAGTCTTCTGCCCGGTCACCACTCCCACCGCGACGTGGGAGATGAAGCGCGAGCACGTCGAGGCCGTCATGGAATCATCACGTGTGGCGATGGCCGCCCTGCTTCACCAGCGGGGCTCCAGGCTGTTCCGCCACTCCGGAATCCATTACCTGCAGCTGAGCTAGGATTCGCGAGTCCCAGAGGGAGAACTTGGCGCTTGGGGACACGCCCACCCGGTGGCGGGTCCCTGCCGGCGTGAGAGATTCAAAGGAGGACCTGCATGGCGTCGCTGTTTACGTCTGAATCCGTGACCGAAGGCCATCCGGACAAGCTGGCCGACCAGATCTCCGATGCGATCCTCGACGCGATCCTGGCCAAGGATCCGCTCGCTCGAGTTGCGTGCGAGGCCATCGTGACGACCGGCCTCGTCATTGTGGTCGGCGAGATCACCACCGACTGCTACGTCGACATCCCCCGCATCATCCGGCAGACCGTGCGCGAGGTTGGTTACACGCGCGCCAAGTACGGCTTCGACGCCGAGACGTGCGGCGTCGTCACCAGCATCGACGAGCAGTCGCCGGACATCGCTCAGGGCGTCGACGTCGGCGGAGCGGGAGACTCAGGGATGATGTTCGGCTTTGCCTGCGATGACACGCCGGAGCTGATGCCGATGCCGATCACGCTGGCTCACCGGCTGGCGCGCAAGCTGGCCGAGGTACGTCGAAACAAGACACTCAACTACCTGCGGCCGGATGGCAAGGTCCAGGTCACTATCCGCTATGGAGACGATGGCAAGCCGGCGGGCGTGGACAACGTCGTGCTCTCGACGCAGCACCACGACGAGGTCGAGGCGGAGCAGCTGCGGGCCGATATCGCGGAGCATGTGATCGACCCTGTATTGCCGGCAGAGCTACGCGACGGCTCCGTCAGGACATTCGTCAACCCAACCGGGAGGTTCGTGATCGGCGGCCCGGTCGCCGACGCCGGCCTGACCGGCCGCAAGATCATGGTCGACACCTACGGTGGTTTCGCCCGGCATGGTGGCGGCTGTTTCTCAGGCAAGGACCCCACCAAAGTCGATCGAGCCGGGGCGTACGGCGCGCGACACGTGGCGAAGAACATCGTGGCCGCCGGCCTGGCACCGAAATGCGAAGTTCAGATCTCGTATGCGATCGGCGTGGTCAAGCCGGTGGCGATCCGCGTCGACACGTTCGGGACAGGCAGGGTTCCCGATGCCACCATCGCCGCGGCGGTCGCCAAGCTTTTCGACCTGAGCCCTCTCGGGATCATCAAAGAGCTGAACCTGCGCCGCCCGCTCTTTCGGCAGACCGCGGTCTACGGCCACTTTGGGCGGACGGACATCGACGCGCCGTGGGAGTCGACCGCGCGCGCCAAGGAGCTCGCCGAAGAGGTCAGGTGACCAGCCCACGCACAGTCGCTGTCATCCCCGCCGGTGGTGCGGGCACCCGTCTCTGGCCGCGCTCGCGCGCCTCGACGCCGAAACACGTCCTTCCGCTTGGTGACCATGGGCGTCCTCTGCTGCGCACCACCTATGACCGCGCCAGGTCGGTCGCCGACGAGGTCTTCGTGCTCACCGAGGTAAGACAGCGCGAGATAATCGAGGCCGTCCTCCCCGAGGTCGACGACTCCCACCTCATCCTCGAACCCTCGGCGCGCGGCACGACCAACGCCTACGGTCTCGCCTCGCTCATCCTGAGCGAGCAGCTGCCTGGGGCGGTGATGATCGCCCTGCCGGCCGACCATGTCGTGCATGGCGGGACACAGGTCACGAAGGCCGTCAAGGCCGCCGTCCGGGCCGCGGCGACGTCAGGGCGGCTGGTCACGGTCGGCCTGAAGCCGTCGTTTCCGTCGATCGGCCTCGGATATATCCATGCCCCCGGACGCGTGTCCAACGGCACCCTCCGCGTTCGTCGCTTCATCGAGAAGCCGGATGCCGCCGCCGCGAGGCGGTTCGTTCGGGAGGGCGGGTACTACTGGAACCTCGCCTGGTTTTCGTGGCGCCTCGACGTTTTCATCGATGAGCTGGGCAGGCATGCGCCGCGACATCTGGCAGGTCTGCGCAAGGTCGTCCAGGCGCGCAAGGTGGGCGATGAGTCGGCGGCGGCGGAGCTCTACCGACGATTGCCGGTGGAGGTCGTCGACCGCAGCGTCATGGAGAAGACCGACAAGCTCGTTCTGGTCCCGGCAGCTTTTGACTGGGCGGACATCGGCAACTGGGCCGAGCTCGGCGACCGAGTCAGGGCGGATTCGCACGGCAATTCCGTGGAAGGTGAGGCGGTCCTCATCGACACCACGCACAGCCTGGTTTTCGGTGGCCGCCGGTTGGTCGCGACGATCGGTGTCGAGGACATGATCATCGTCGATACCGAGGATGCGCTGCTTGTCGTTCCGCGTTCGCGCGCGCAGGACGTGCGGAAGGTCGTCGAGGCGCTCAAGCGGGCGCGCAAGACGCGTTACCTTTAGGCAATGGCCACGCAGCAAATCAAGTTCGGAACTGATGGTTGGCGAGGTGTGATCGCCGACGACTTCACATTCGGCAACGTGCGGCGCGTGGCGCAGGCCTCGGCGCAGTACATGAAGACCCGCTCCAACGATCCGCTCGCGATCGTCGGCTACGACTGCCGGTTTGCCTCGGAGGACTTCGCGCACGCCGTGTCTGAGATATTCGCGAGCAACGGCATCAAGAGTCTCGTCTTCGACCGGCCATCTCCAACGCAGGTCGCTTCGTGGACCGTCATCGACCGCAAGGCGACCGGGGCCGCCGTCATCACCGCAAGCCACAACCCGTACCAGTTCAATGGCTACAAGTACAAGACGGAAACGGGGAGCGCGGTGCCGACTGAGGTCATCGCCGAGCTGGAGCGCAACATCGACGCCCTCGGCGAGGTCGCTGTGCCCGACCACAACGTGTCTCATGGATTGGTATCGGCGTACGATCCGCGCCCGCCTTATTACGCCCAGATCGCCCGCATGGTGGACCTCGACGCGATCAAGGGCGCAGGCTTGCGAATAGTGCATGAGTGCATGTACGGCTCGGGCTACGGATACATAGCCGAGATGGTCGGTGGCGGGCGCACCACCGTGACCGAGCTGCACAACCAGCGCAATCCCCTGTTCGGGGGCATGAATCCGGAGCCGATTCCGCCCAACATCGATTCGACCATCTCGCTCATGAAAGTCGGCGGCCAGGACCTGTGCATCTGCACGGATGGTGACGCGGACCGGGTCGGCATCATCGACGAGACCGGCCGCTTCATCAACCAGCTTCAGGTCTACGCCATGTTGATGCTCTATCTGTTCGAGACCCGCGGCCAGCGCGGTCCAGTGGTCAAGACGGTGAACATGACCGCGATGGCGGACAAGCTTGGGGCGGAGTTCGGTGAGCGGGTTTACGAGGTGCCGGTCGGCTTCAAGAACGTCGCGCCCAAGATGATGGAGACAAACGCACTTCTGGGCGGCGAGGAGTCAGGCGGTTTCGCGGTCCGCGGACACATCCCTGAGCGCGACGGAATCCTGATCGGCCTGCTCTTCGCCGACATGATGGTCAAGTCGGGCAAGCCCATCTCCCAGATCCTGGCCGGCCTGGAGGAGCGCGTCGGTCCACATGCGTACGCGCGGCATGACATCCACCTCGTTCGCGAGACCTACGAGACGGACCGCAAACGGATCCTCGAGACGCTCGAGAAGAACGAGCCGCAAGAGGTCGCCGGCGTGCCGGTGCAGCGGGTCCGCTCGGACGACGGATTCAAGTTCTACCTGGCGGACGGCACCTGGGTCCTTCTTCGAGCCAGCGGCACCGAGCCCCTGATCCGGATCTATGCCGAAGCGGCGGACAAGGATGCCGTCGAGGCGCGACTCCAAGCTCTCGAAGACATCGTTGGAATCAGGCAGCATGCCGGTACTTCCTGAGTTCGGCCGGATCGAAGACACGAAGGTCGAGAAACCCTGGGGCTACGAGCTCCGGTGGGCGATCACCGATCGGTATCTGGGCAAGGTCCTGCACCTCAACAAGGGCGAGAGCCTCTCGCTCCAGTATCACGAGCGCAAGGACGAATGTCAGTACGTGATCAAGGGTGCCGTCGACATGGAGCTGGGGGGGTCGGACGGTCAGCTGGCCAGACGCCGGATGACCGTTGGCGACACGCTGCACATCACGCCGGGGACGCGCCACCGCCTCACCGCGATCGAGGACAGCGACATCTTCGAAGTCTCCACGCCTGAGATCGATGACGTCGTTCGGTTGGAAGATCGGTACGGCCGCGTCTAGAATGCCGAGGCTTAGATGAAGTTACCGCCGATGCTCGCGGAAAAGGCCGTCCCGACCGACTCCGCCGACAGGGCCGAGCGAGACCGAAGCTTTCTCATTTTCGCGGGCATCGTGCTCGTCGCGATCTCGCTCGGGTTCAAGTCGGAGCTGCTCAACCCAGGACAGGTATGGGCGCTCGCGCTTGGGCTGGTCCTCATTGCCGCCCCGGCCCTGCTTGGCTACCTGCGAGGCGCCGAGGAGTTTCCGCGCATCGAGCACTACATCCCGGTCGCCCTCGGCGCGATCACATTGGCGGGCCTATCACTCTTTCCCGACGTCCAGCTCTGGAAGTACGCCGCCCTGACGGTGCTTTTCGGAGCCGGATTTGTCATCGCCGGCCGGCTCGACTACCTGCGCCTGCGCGCCCAGGAAAAGCGCGGGCACATCGTCCTCCAGGAGCTGATGCTGGTCGTCGTCGTATTCGGCGCTTACCTGGTCGTGGTGACGCTGCACTTCAACCCGATCCTGCAGCTGCTGTGGATCTTCACGATCAGCTTTCTCGCCTCGTACCGCAGCTTCCGCGTCAACGGGACGACCATCGCTCCGCGGCGCGCCTTCATCTTTGCCCTGTTCGTCGGCCAGGTGGTCACGTTCCTGGCGTGGGCGATCACCGCGCTGTCCCTCTACCTGGTCGTCTACGAAGGCACGTTTGCGGTCATGCTGCTGTTCGCCTGGTACATCAACCGCGGCCTGGTCCGGCACACGGTCGAAGACAGCTTCACGAGAAACGTCGTCCTCGAATATGGCGCCTTCGCGATCGTGCTGATCTACCTTTTCGTCGCGAGCTACCAGCCGAGCCGGTAACCAGAAACTAGTAGTAACGTCGCTTTGGCGGCCGGCTTTGCGCCGGCCGCGACTAACGTCCGAACCGCGTACCGGAAAGAGAGCAGGCCCGTCGCGAAGCGACCGGCCGATGAGAGGAGGTTTCCTCTCAAACCTCTACATCCCCAGGTAGGCCTTCTGCACCTCTTCAGAAGCAAGCAGTTCGCGTCCAGTTCCGGACTGAACGACGACCCCGGTCTCCAGCACGTACGCCCGATTCGCCACCTCAAGGGCTTTGTGCGCGTTCTGCTCGACCAGGAGCACCGTCGTCCCCTGAGAGTTGATCTCACGCACAATGCTGAAGATGGTTTCGATGAGGATCGGCGCCAGGCCCAGCGAGGGCTCATCGAGCATCATGACCTTCGGTTTCGCCATCAGCGCTCGTCCCATGGCGAGCATCTGCTGCTCGCCGCCGGAGAGCGTGCCGGCGATCTGGGTTCGGCGCTCTTGCAGGCGGGGAAAGAGCTGGAAGATTCGGTCCATGTCAGAGGAGATCCCAGCTTTGTCATTCCGCGTGTAGGCGCCCATGACGAGGTTATCCAGCACCGACATGCGCGGGAAGAGCCGCCGCCCCTCGGGAGACTGACAGATCCCAAGCTCGACGATCTTCGAGGGCCGGGTGTGAGTGATATCGCTGCCGTCGAAGCGGACGGAGCCTGATGCAGGATGCATCAACCCCGAGATGGTGCGGAGCGTGGTCGTCTTGCCGGCGCCGTTGGACCCGATGAGAGCGACCACCTCGCCCTTTTCGACTTTGATCGAGACCTGGCGGAGCGCCTGGATGCGGCCATAGAAGGCATCCACGCCTTCGAGCTCGAGGAGCGCCATCCCGCCTCCCGCTAAGCCGACTTGCCGAGGTAGGCTTCGATGACCCGGACATCCTTGCGCACCTCGTCCGGAGATCCCTCGGCGATCTTCTCGCCATGGTCCAGCACGACGATTCTCTCCGAGATCCCCATCACCACCTTCATGTCGTGCTCGATCAAGAAGACGGTGATGCCTCGGCCCAGAATCTTTTTCACGAGCTGCATGAGCTCGACTTTCTCCTGGGGCGTGAAGCCGGCCGCGGGCTCGTCGAGGAGAAGCAGCTTGGGGTCGGTGGCAAGGGCTCGAGCGATCTCCAGCCGCCGCTGCTGCCCGTAGGGAAGGTTGCGCGCGTACTGATTGGCCTGCTTTCCGATGCCGACGAACCGAAGGAGCTCCATCGCTTCCTCGCTGACCCGCTCTTCTTCTCTGCGCTCCCGAGGCAGCTTGAACAGGGAGTCCCAGACCTTGGCCTTCATGCGCACGTGGCGTCCGACGCGCACGTTGTCGAGGCAGGACATGTAGTCGAAGAGCCGGATGTTCTGGAAGGTGCGAGCGATGCCCCATCTCGCGACCTGGTGGGGCTTCGACCCGGTGATGTCACGGCCGTCGAACACGACTCGTCCGCTGGTTGGCTGAAAAAGTCCGGTCACATTGTTGAAGAGGGTCGTCTTGCCGGCACCGTTCGGCCCGATCAGGGCGAAGACCTCTCCTCGCTTGATGTGGAGGCTGACGTTGTCGACCGCAACCAGGCCGCCGAAGCGCTTGGTCAGGTTGGTCAACTCGAGGATGTTGTCGGCGGCTTGCTCGCTCATGACGCGTGGGTCAGCTCGACGACTGCCTCTTCTTCCTGGACAGCGGCGTGCTTCAACTCCTGTTCACGGACGCGACTTGGCAGAATGCCTTGCGGCCGCAGCAGCATCATCCCTACCAGGATCGCGCCGTAGATGATGAAGTTGAGCCGCCCGATCTCCTCGGCCAGACCCGGCCAGTCCCCGCTCTTCGAATTCAGCGAGCCCAGGCCGACGCTGTTCGCGAGGTTCTTGGCATTCTCCGGCAGCCCGGGTATGAGGTAGAAGACGAGGAAGTACAGGACCAATGCGCCGATGATGACCCCGCTGATGTTGCCCATCCCGCCGAGCACCACCATGACCAGGACGGTGATCGAGACGATGAACAGGAAGTTGTCGGGGCTCACGAGGCTGACGTCTGCGGCGTAGAAGGCACCCGCAAAACCGCTGAACGAGGCCCCGATGCCGAACGCGAGGAGCTTGGTCGTCACGGTGTTGATGCCCATCGCCGCGGCGGCGACCTCGTCTTCGCGGATGGCCATCCAGGCACGCCCGAGGCGTGAGCGGTACAGGTTGCTAACGAGGACGACCGCGATGCCGATCAGGATGACGATGAGCACGTAGAAGGCCAACGGGTCACCGTTGAAGTTGAAGTTGCTCACGATCTGGAAAGGACCGTCTCCCGACCACGGGCCCTGGATCCAGAAAGGCAGGTGAGGCTGATCGATGATTCCGACCGCATTGATGCCGCCAGTCCACTGGTCGAAGTTGTAGAAGAGCTGGGGCACGATCTCGCCAAATCCAAGGGTGACGATCGCCAGGTAGTCGCCTCGCAAGCGCAGGGTCGGGAAGCCCAGGATCGCGCCTGCGGCCCCGGCTGCAAACATGGAGACGAAGATCAGGATCCAAAAGTTGATGTGGACCGCATGGTGTGCCGGCGACGACGCGAGCTGCGGCGACGCCAGCAGTGCGTACGTATACGCGCCGATGGCAAAGAAGGCGGCGTAGCCCAGGTCGAGCAGGCCCGCGAAGCCGACCACGACGTTCAGCCCGATGGCGAGGAGCACGAAATACCCTGCACGCGTGGCCTGCGAGACGTCGGCGGTGCCACCAGTTGCGTAGATGTCGATGATGGGGAAGAGGAGGGCGGCGATCAACAGGATGCCGTACACCGCTGCGTCGCGGTCACGGATTCGTTCCCGCAGGTGGAAGCGTGTAAAAACCGCCCGGCTCACTTCTCGGGCACCCGCATGCCGAGGAGGCCGGTGGGCCTGAAGACCAGGACACCGATCAGGATGCCGAACACCACCACCTGCGTCCACTTGGATCCGAGGTAGGAGTCGCTGAAGGCGGCGATGAGTCCAATGATGAGCCCGCCCAGGGCCGCGCCGGGGATGTTGCCGATGCCGCCGAAGACCGCGGCGGTGAACGCAATCAGGCCGCTTCGGAAGCCGAGTTGGTAATAGACGGTGTTGTAGTACAGCCCCCAGATCATTCCACCGGCGCCGGCGAGCACCGCACCGATGAAGAAGGTGGCGGCGATCGTGCGGTTGATGTCGATGCCCATCAGCTGCGCGGCGTCGCGGTCCTGCGCCGTCGCGCGCATCGCCTTGCCGAGTTTGGTGCGGTTGATGAAAATCGCCAGCAGCGAGACGAGGACCGCCGCCGTAACCACCACGAAGACGTCCTTGAAGCCGAAGAAGACGCCGGCGATGGTGGTCGCGACGCGGGGAAGGATGTCGGGAAAGTGCACAGTCGCGGGACCGTGCCACAGGAACATGATGCCCTCCAGAAAGAAGGACATGCCGATAGCCGTGATCAGCGGGGCCAGGCGCGGCGCGTTGCGAAGCGGCCGGTAGGCGACGCGCTCGATGGCGACGTTGATGCCGCCCATGACGAGCATCACGACGGGAAACGCGAGCAGAAGCGCCACCAGGTTCACCGTCGAAAAACCGCCTTCGCTGATGGCAAAGAAGCCAAGAATTGTCGAGCCTACGTAAGCCCCCAAGGTGAACACGTCACCGTGGGCGAAGTTGATCAGCTCGATGATCCCGTAGACCATCGTGTAGCCCAGCGCGACGAGGGCATAGATCGAGCCTTGCGTGAGGCCGAAGATGCAGATCTGGACGAACTCGGTCGGGTGGAGGACCGCCTGCGCCGCCAGCAGCACCACCGCCGTGGCGCACAGGACATAGAAGCCGTAGTCGGGGAGGCTCATACCGCCGAGCCTCAACGACCGAAACCTCTTCATCGCGGAAGTGGCGGTCCCGACTGCGCCCGCGTCCAGGTGCTCCCCTCCTACTGGTAAAGGGCGAGGAGGCCGATGCCGGCCTCCTCGCTGGATTGTGGGCTAAAGAGTACTAGCTGGTGGTGGCGAAGTCGAATTGGGTCTTCCAGACAAAGCACTGGGTCTTGGCGTTCTTGCCGCAGACTCCCGTGCTCTTGGCCGGATCCGAAACCTGGTTGACCACGTAGATCGACACGATCTTGAGGCTCGTGTCGCCGTTCTGGTCGAAGTCGTAGGTGCCGATGACGCCCTTGAAGCCCTTGATGGCCGCAAATGCGTCGCGCACCTGCTTGCGGCTCGGCTTGTTGCCGCCGTTGGACTTGATGGCGTTGCCGATCGCGGTCATCAAAGCGTTCGCGCCATCGTAGGCCTGCATCGTGTAGCCGCCAAAGTCGTTGGCTCCGGTGAACTGCTGCCGGAACTTAGCGATCGTGTCCGTAGCGCCAGCCACCTGCGTGGCGTCGGCGCCGGCGGAAGTTGCGTAGATGTTCGTTTCGTTGCCGGCCCCCTGGTCGATGCAGTCTGTCGTCTCGATGCCGTCACCGCCACCGAATGGCGCGTCCCATCCGATGTCCTTCATCTGCTTGCGCGGAATGCAGATGTTCTGGTCGTCGGTGCCGCCGACGTAGACCGCCGCGGCCCCTTTGTTCTTGAAGCCGAGAAGGATCGACTTGAAGTCGCTGGTCTGCTCCTTCTTGTACTCCGCGTGCTGGGCGACCGTGCCGCCGAGCTTCTTGAACTCCGCCTCGAAGGCGCCGGCGATGCCCACGCCGAACACCGTGCTATCGTCCAGGATGCCGACGCTCTTGATGCTGAGCTGCTTGTACATGTAGTCGGCCATCGCCGGACCCTGGTAGTCGTCAGTGGTGACGACGCGCCAGTAGTTGTTGGGATTCCCTGCGCGAAGGTCCTGCGGGTGGTAGCTGCAGCCCGCGATGTCTTTGGTGAGGCAGGGGTTGGTGTTCGATGGGCTGACCATCACGAAGCTCTTGGGCGCGGCGATCGGGATCTCCGCCTTCGCGACGGCGGAGTTGTATGGCCCGACCATGCCCAAGTAAGCGTTGTCGTCGAGCATCTTGCGTACGTTGTCGACGCCGGCGTCGGCGTTGTACGCGCCCTGGCGGCAGTCGTCGAAGCTCTGGAACGCGATCGTGTAACCCTCGACGCCGCCGGCCGCATTCTTCTGGTCGACCGCAAACTTCACGCCGTTCGCCGTCGACTGACCGCCGGTTGTACACACCGGAAGGTCGGAGCCGATCTTGATCGTGCCCTTCGACGCCCCGCCGCCGCCCGTAGTACCGCCGCAGGCAAACGCGATTAGCGTCGCCACTGTGAGGACTATCAGTCCCCTAGCTCGAACCATATGGTTCCCCCTTGTGCTTGTTGGGAGGCCAATGCGCAAAACCACACCTCACGCCTCCCATCACTTGCCGCCCTCTTCCCAACGCAGAGTCGGGGCGAGAGTGCGCCGGCGGCGAGTGCGGCCACATGGGATGGCCGAACTGCTACTCCGAGGCACACTATCGACTCGCAGGGCCCCCCAAGTCAAGTCGAACCTAGATTGCTCTCAGCCGACTGGGCGGTCAATAAGGGAGGTGGGCGCTGTAATCGACGCTGTCGACCAGCTTCCAGGGTGCTCGGGGATCGGCCCCGGAGGCCTCGAAGATCGAGACGAAGCGGTTGGTCGTGTCACCCTGGGCGTCAAAGCCGAGGCTTCCCGTCAGCCCTGCCAGCCCTGCCGTCCGGGCCAGCTCGGACGACACGCTTGCCCTCGCCGGGCGGCGGCCACCAGTGGCGTGGATGGCGCGGTCGAGGGCCGCGTACAGCACGGCGGTGGTGTCGTACGCGACCATCGTGTAGGGCCCGTAGTCGGAGGTGCTGCCAAAAGAAGCCTTGAAATCGCGGATCTTGGCGGCCGCGGCCGGTAGCGAGGCCGCGTCGACGATGGGAACCGTGGCGTAGATTCCCGGGCTGTTGTCGCCGGCGGTCGAGATGCACATGGGGTCATGCGCTATGCCGTCGCCCCCCAGGAACGGCGTCCGCTCGCCGGCCGGAAAGAGCGACCTCATCGAAGCTCGAATGGCACACCCGGCGCGGCTGCCCCCGCCGTAATAGATCGCCTGCGCGCCCGCGTCCTTCATGCCCTTGAGGAAATCGTTCGCGTCCCCCTTGCCCGGCTCGAGGTCGAGATGGCCGACGACGCTGCCCCCGAGGTTGGTCAAACGGCCACTGAACGAATCGGCGAGGCCCTGCCCGTAGGCCTCGTGATCGGAGATGACCGCGGCGCGCTGGACGTGGAGCCTGCGGTAGGCGTACTCCGCCGCCGCGGAGCCTTGCAGCTCGTCGGTCGTGGTCAGCCGGAAGTAGTTATTGGTATGAGAAGGACGAAGCTCTGACGCTGCAGGGAGTCCCGCGTCCTTGCAGGTGATGTCGGTCCGAGCCGGATTGAGCACCGCCGGGAGGAAGACGTCGCGGGTCAGGCATGGGTTGCTTGTGGCGGGACTGACCATCGCCAGGCCGGCCGCGTTTGCGATCGGGATCTCCTTCCGGGCGACCCAGGCGTCGAATGGCCCGATCATGGCCACGACGGCCGAGTCGGCGACGAACTTACGGACGTTCGAAACTCCGGCGCCGGCGTTCGGCAGCCCGTCCCTCGCGTCGTCCGACGTGGCGAGGACGACGTCAAAGCCGTCCAGCGCGGGGTGGGTCTTGACGAAGAACCGGATGCCGTTCATGGCCGGCACCGCGGCGCGAGCCTCGCGTCCGGTCAGAGGAAGGTCGACGCCGATGATGAGCGACAGCCGTGGCGTTGAGGGCGAGGTCGGGGAGCCGCAGGCGGCGCCAAACGCCAGGAGAACCGATACCGTGAGGGAACCCCAGCGACGCATCTGCGCAGAAGAATGACACCCGGTTCGGGCTTTGAGCAGGCTTCGCCCTTGGAGCAGTCCGTATACTCAGCATTCCCTCCAACTTCAGCCACTCCATAGGAGCGCGCCCCTTTGAAAGCCGACACCAGCGAACACCTCAAGCCCCGCTCGCAGTACGCCGAGGACGCCGTGCAGCTCGCCATCGCGGGTAAGTGGGACGAGGCCGCCAAGCTGAACCGATTCATCATCGAGAACTTCGGGGCTGACGAGGAATCTCAGAATCGCCTTGGCAAGGCCCTGTCCGAGCTGGGCAAGCTGAAAGAGGCGAAGGCTTCGTACGAGGCGGCGCTGAAGCTCAACCCGATGAACAACATCGCCAAGAAAAACGCCGCCCGGATCAACGCCCTGCTGCACCAGAAGGAGGGGCTCAAGGTCGGCGGGACCAGGGTCGACCTCAACCTCTTCGTCGAGGAGATGGGCAAGACGGTGATCACGACGGTCGATTCCCCGCCCAACGTGGACATCTGCTCCAAGGTCGCGGCCGGCGACGTCGCCGAGCTGAAGATCGAAGGTGACGCCATTGGGATCGAGACGTCCCGCGGAGTGCGACTCGGTCAGCTCGAAGCCAAGCTCGCCCGCCGGCTGATCAAGTTCATGCGCGGCGGAAATCGTTACCAGTCAGGCATAACCTCTTGCGACGGCAACACTGTCAAGCTGATCGTCCGGGAGACCTACCAGGACCCGCGCTTCGCCGGCAAGCCAAGCTTCCCTATGCGGCGCAAGCGAGAGGTGGAGTTCCGGCCGTACACCAAGGGAAGCCTCCTCGCGAGAGACGTGGAGACCTTCGCCGAGGACGAGGAAGGCGAAACGACCCTGTCCGAAGCCCCGGCCAGCGACGATATGGAAGAAGGCATGCATGCCGTCGAGGACGAGGGCGAGACCGTCGACTTTTCGGAGGAGGCAGATGCCGACGGTGAGGACGAGGATGAAGACGAAAGCTGACGCTCAAGTGGCCGCGGCCCGGAGGTTTCTTCACCTCCGCTAGTTCAGCGCCGGCACCCCAGCTAGGAGGCGTGCCCGGCTTTCGCGACCTGCTCCCGCTCGAGGCGGAGATCCTTCGCGAGGCTCAAGAGTCGCTGCTGGGCGAGATGCGTCGGTGGGGTTACCGCCACGTCATCACACCGCTCGTCGAGAACATGGATGTGCTCGACCTGGGGCTTGGCGTCGAGCAGCGGCGGCGGCTGTTCAAGTTCACAGACGGACGCGGTGATGTAGTCGCCCTGGTCGGCGAACGCACCATTCCGGTCGCCAGGCTTGTCGCGGGCAAGCTGCGGACCGCGGCGCTTCCGCTCCGGCTTTGCTACGCAGGCCCGGTGCTCTCCACCGACGAGGGTCGCTTCCAGCAACGGCGCGAGACCTACCAGGTGGGAGCGGAGCTGGTCGGCGCATCAGGCCCAGTCGCGGATGCCGAGGTGATCGCTCTTGCAGCCCGATGCATGGAGGCGACCGGCATCCGGCGGTATCAGATCGACGTGGGCCACGCCGAGTTCTTCCACGGCATCATGGACGCGGTCAAGCTGCCCGACGATGTCAAAGCCGCCGTGCGCGCAGCCCTGGCGGCGCGCGACTTCGTCGCGTTGGAGGCGCTCCTCGAAGACACGCCGCTCAAGTCCGCAGAGCATGAGCTTCTGCTGCGCTTTCCAGCCCTGCGCGGCGGACCCGAGATCCTCGATGCGGCCGGAGGCTTGGTTCGCAACCGCCGTTCTGAGGCTGCCCTTTCGGAGCTGGCGCAGGTGTGCGACCTGCTCGTGGCACACGGGATTCGCGAAGTGGTCAACCTCGACCTCGGCGCGATCCGTGACTTCGACTATTACACCGGGGTCATCTTCGAGGGGTACGGGCCCGACTTCGGCAGGCCCGTGGCGCAGGGCGGACGCTACGACGCCTTGCTCGCACGCTTCGGGCGGCCCGCGCCGGCGACCGGCTTCATGGTCCAGCTCGATCTCGTCTCGGAGATGCTCACTCGCGCGGCGCGGCCGCCGGCGCTGCCGCGCCTCGACGCTGCGCTCGCATGGAACGGGGCCGGGCTGAACACCGCGCTGCGATTGGGGTCCACCCTTCGTTTGTTCGGAATGCGCGCGGTGGTGGACACGCAGTCCCGCGGCGAGGTTGAAGCCAGGGCGTGGTGGCGCGCCGTCGGGGCGACGAACCTGGTGCATTGCCTTGGCGAGACGAAGGTCGCGTGGTCGGCGAAAGGCCAACGGACGCGACGGCTTCCACCCGAGCAGGTGGCGGCGCGCCTGGCAGGAGGCGTCAAGTGACATCTGGCGAGAAGGTCTCCATCGCGATCCCGACGGGCGTGCTCCACGGCGGAGCCCTCTCGCTGCTCGCGCGCTCTCGACTTGCTCGGCTCAACGCGGACGAGATCGGCCGCCAGCTCCTTGTCGAGCGCGGGGGGCTGCGGGTGATCCTGGTCCGGCCCAGCGACGTGCCGGCCTACGTCGACCACGGCGCTGCGGACCTGGGCATCGTCGGCAAGGACATCCTTTGGGAGACACCGGGCTCGCACTACGAGCTGATCGACCTCCGCTTCGGCGGGTGCAAGCTTGTGCTCGCCGTGCCTGACGGCTCGAGCCTCGACGGGCCCGAGACCTGGCCGCCGATGATCCGAGTCGCGACGAAGTACCCGCGTACCGCGACCGCATGGTTCGAAGCGCATGGGCAATCGGTCGAGGTCGTGCAGCTGCATGGTTCGGTCGAGCTGGCTCCGCAGGTCGGGCTGGTCGATGGCATCGTGGACCTGACCGCGACGGGCCGGACGCTTCGTGACAACCGGCTGCGCATCGCGGCCGTTCTGGGCAGCTCGACCGCGAGGCTGATCGCCAACCAGGCGAGCCTCAAAACGCGTACCGCGGCGGTGCAGTCAGTGGTGGCAAAAATGCGAGAGGCATCTGCCAGTGCCGGTTAGAAGGTTCGACGTCGGCTCTTGGCTGGACTCGCCTCTGTCGCGGCGGCGGCTCGACCTGACGCAGTTCGCGAAAGAACGCGAGGCCGTGGCCGAAATCTGCGCTCGGGTGCTGGCCGAGGGCGACGAGGCGCTGCGCGAGCTCGGCCGTCGATTCGATGGGTGGGCGCCGGAGCCTGGTGAGTCGTTCGAGGTGCCGAACCACGATGTGGCGGCGGCGGCCGACCGTTTGCCACCGGCAGACCGGGCCGCCCTCGAGTTCGCGGCAGGGCGCATCCGCGACTTCCACGAGCGCCAGTCCGAGCCGGCTTCCGTAGGGTTGCCCGGTCTGAAGCTTGTGTCGCGACCCGTCGGACGCGCCGGGGTCTACGCGCCGGGCGGCCGCGCGGCCTATCCGTCGACCGTGCTCATGACGGTGATCCCTGCCCGCGTGGCGAAGGTTGCCGAGGTGGTCCTGGCCACGCCCCCGCGACCCGACGGTGGCGTGCCCTCGTCGATCCTCGCCGCCGCGCACATCGCGGGCGTCGATTCCGTGTACAGGATGGGAGGGGCGCAGGCCATCGCGGCGCTCGCCTACGGAACGCAAAGCATCCCGCGCGTGGATGTCGTCGCGGGTCCCGGCAATATCTACGTGACCCTGGCCAAGAAAGAGGTTTTCGGGTCGGTGGGTGTGGACGGGATCGCGGGTCCTACCGAGGTGGTTGTGGTCGCAGATGCCGAGGCACGGCCGGACTTCGTCGCCGCCGACCTTGCCGCACAGCTCGAGCACGATCCCCTTGCGTGGGGCGTCCTGATCACCGATTCGGCCCAGCTCGCCGATCGGGTCGAGGAGGAGCTCGAGAGTCTTTTGCGTGGACTGGAGCGCGCGGACATCATCCGCCAGGCCAACTGCTGCGTCATCGTGGCTCAAAACATGGAGGAGGCGATGCAGGTGGCCAATGACTTCGCTCCCGAGCACCTTCTGATCGTGGCCGGCGACGCCGCTCGCCTCGCGGCCAAGGTCCAGAACGCAGGCGCGGTGTTCGTGGGCGCCTACGCCACCGTGCCTCTCGGCGACTACTCGGCAGGACCGAACCACACGCTCCCGACGTCGGGAGCGGCTCGCTTCTCGTCGCCGCTCGGCGTGCATACGTTCCTCAAGAGAACCAGCGTGCTCAGCCTCAACCGCAACGACCTCGAGGCGCTGCGCGATGCCTCGGTGCGGCTGGCGGAGATGGAGGGCCTGGGCGCGCATGCTCACGCAATCCAGGTGCGTCTTGAATAGAAAGGGACGCGTGACCCGCAAGAGCCGGGAGACGCAGCTCGCGGCCAGGGTCGACCTGGAAGGCCGCGGCCGGGCCGAGGTTTCGACCGGCCTCGATTTCCTCGACCACATGCTGGAGCAGGTGTCTCGCTACGGCGGATTCGACTTGCGGCTCCGCGGCACGGGCGATCTGCAGGTCGATCCTCATCACCTGGTCGAGGACGCGGGCATCGTGCTGGGCCAGGCGCTGTCGCAGGCGATGGGCGACCGTGACGGCATCACCCGTTTCGCGTCCGCCTACGCGCCGCTGGACGAATCTCTCGCACGCGTCGTCATAGATCTTGGGCAGAGGCCGTTTCTCTCCTACAACGTAGCGTTGCGCGGTCGCATCGGGACGCTCGAGTCCGAGGTCGTCGAAGAGTTCTGGCGCGCATTTTCGATTCATCTTGGGGCGACGATCCACGTCGATCTGATTCGCGGCCGCAATCGTCATCACATGGCCGAGGCTACTTTCAAAGCCCTCGGTCTCGCCCTGCGGGCCGCGATGGCCCCCACGGGTCGGACGGGAGTGCCCTCCTCGAAAGGCGTGTTGGGATGATCGCGATCGTCGACTACGGCGTCGGCAACGTCCGCTCCGTCGAGCGCGCGCTGGTCATGGTGGGTGCGGAGGCGCGCCTGACCGCGGATCCCGTCGAGCTGGAAGCAGCGCGCGGCATCGTCCTGCCCGGGGTCGGAGCGTTCGCCCCCGCTCTCGCCAAGCTTTCAGAGCACGGTCTCGGCCGGCGAGTGGTCGAGCTGGCGCGCCGCGGCAAGCCGGTGCTAGGCGTCTGCCTCGGGTATCAGCTGCTCTTCGAGGAGTCGACCGAACACGGCCGGCACGAAGGACTCGGGTTGCTCCCGGGACGCGTGGTCGAGATCACGACCAGCGATCGCCTTCCAGTGATCGGATGGTGCCGGACGGCGCAAACCGGCCCCTCCCGACTCTGGGAGGGCATCGGCGACCGCTCCTACTTCTATTACGTGCATTCCTTCACGCCTGCGGAGTCGAGTCATAGGATCGGATGCGCCGACCACGCGCCGGTTGCGGCTTCGGCGTTGGGCAATGTCATGGGCACGCAGTTTCACCCGGAGAAGAGCGGCGCCGACGGCCTGCGCCTGTACGCCAACTTCCTCGCCATGTGCTCCTGATATGCCCGCGAAGAGAGTCATCCCCTGCCTCGACGTAGCCGAGGGACGCGTGGTGAAAGGCGTGCGGTTTGTCGACTTGCGCGACGCAGGCGACCCCGCTGAGCTGGCGGCTGCCTATGACCGAGAGGGTGCCGACGAGATCATCTTCCTCGACATCACCGCGTCGTCCGACGCGCGAAGCATCCTGCTTGAATCGGTCGAGCGCACTGCGGACCAGGTATTCATTCCGCTGGCGGTCGGCGGTGGCGTGAGGAGCGTGGATGACATGGCCGAGCTGCTCACGCATGGCGCTGACAAGGTGTCGGTGAACACGGCGGCGCTCGCGGACCCCCACCTGATGACCCGCTGCGCCGAAGTCTTCGGCACGCAATGCGTCGTGCTCGCGATCGACGCCAGGAGGCGCCGCAACGCGGAAGGATGGGAGGTGTTCAGCCACGGGGGTAGGCGCGCCACGGGCCGCGATGCCGTGGAGTGGGCGATGCTGGGCGAGCAGATGGGAGCGGGGGAGATCCTGCTCACCTCGATGGATTACGACGGGACGCACGCCGGCTATGACATCGAGCTGACGCGGGCGATCAGCGACGCCGTGCGCCTCCCGGTGATCGCGTCCGGCGGAGCCGGGTCGGCCCGCCACATGTACGACGCGCTCACTGAAGGGGGCGCCGACGCCGCCCTGGCCGCGTCGATCTTTCATTTCGGTGAGCTGTCGATACCCGACGTGAAACAAGAGCTGGCCGAGATGGGCCTGGAGGTGAGGCGATGAGCCCGGACTTTTCGAAGGGCCTCGTCCCGGTGGTCGTGCAGAACGCGGAGACGGGCAAGGTTCTGATGCTGGCCTACATGGATGAGGAGTCATGGACGAAGACCCGTGCGACCGGCCGGGCATGGTTCCATTCCAGGGAGCGCGGGCTGTGGGAGAAAGGCGCGACGTCTGGCAACACCATGGAGGTCGTCGAGGTGCGCCTCGACTGTGATCTCGACGCCGTGCTCCTGAGGGTGAACCCGGCCGGTCCTGCCTGCCATACAGGGGCGGAGTCATGCTTTTTCAACGCTCTCGCCTAGGATGCATGTTTATGCAGCCAGTCGTATACTCATGCGCTCATGACCCGGAAGGTGAAAGCCGCCGTGGCGGGGGCGAACGGCTACGCGGGCATGACAGCCGTAAACCTGCTGGCGCGCCATCCCGCCGTCGAGCTAACCCAGCTGACGTCGCGGTCATACGCCGGTAAGCCTTACTCCGAGCTCTTTCCCCTCCTCGACCTGACCGGCGAGTTCGTGCCGGAGCCGTCCCCCAACGGGCTCGACGTCATCTTCAGCTGCCTGCCCCACAACGTCGGCGCCGCCAGGGTCGAGACCTGGCTCGATGCGGGACTGCGCGTGATCGACATGAGCGCGGATTTCAGGTTGCGCGACGCGTCGCAATACCCGACCTGGTATCAGCAGCCGCATCCTTCACCCGCACTCCTCGAACGCGCGGTGCTCGGTCTGCCTGAGCTGCATGCGGAAGACTTGAAAGATGCCCAGCTGATCGCAGTCCCGGGGTGCTATTCGACGGCGAGCATTCTGGCCTTGGCGCCCGCGGTCTCGGCCGGCCTGGTTGGCTCGGACGTGATCGTGGACGCGAAGTCGGGGGTCAGCGGCGCCGGCAGGTCGCCAGGGCTGGGCGTCCATTTCAGCGAGGTCAACGAAACCCTCGGCGCGTACGCGATCGAAGGTCATCGCCATCTCCCCGAGATCGTCCAGGAGCTGGACGGTCTCGCCGTCACTTTCGTGCCTCACCTGGTTCCGATGACGCGAGGCATCCTCGCCACCTGCTACTTCGACCTCAAAGGGTCGGTCGGCGAGCTCCAGGACGCGTATCGCGAGTTCTATGCCGGCCAGCCCTTCACCAGGGTCACCGACAAGACGCCGACCACCAAGCTCGCCAGCCACTCGAACCTGTGCCTGGTCAACGTCGCGGCTCAAGGCCGCAAGGCGGTCGTCACGGCTGCCCTCGACAACCTGATCAAGGGCGCGTCCGGCCAAGGCGTCGAGTGCTTCAACATCGCGTTCGGATTCGACCGCACGACGGCGCTCACGGGCCCGCTCCAGTGGCCGTGACCTACGCCCGAGGATTTCGGGCTGGCACGGCGGCGTGTGGCATCAAGGCGTTCACGACCGGGGCGTCTGCCATCCCAGGCGACCAGAGGGACGACCTTTGCGTGATCCACTCCGCGTCTCCGTGCGACACCGGCGGCGTATTCACGACAAACAAAGTGAAGTCCGCTTCGGTCGTGATCGACCAGCTTCACCTGCAGCGCAACCGTGTGCAAGCGCTGACGATCAACTCGGGCAACGCAAACGCGTGCACTGGAGCGCAGGGTTTTCGCGACGCCCTCCTCATGGCGAAGCTGTCCGCCGACCGGCTCGACCTCGACCCTGATCAGGTGCTGGTGAGCTCCACAGGCGTGATCGGCCGCTACCTGCCGATGGACGCGATCAAGTCCGGCATCACCGAAGCGTGCAGCCAGCTGAGCCCAGATGCGGGTGCTGCGGCGGCGCGGGCGATCATGACAACCGACACGCAGCCGAAAACGGCGCAAACAGAGCTCGAAATCGCCGGCACGACCGTGCGCATCGGAGGGATGAGCAAGGGCTCGGGCATGATCCACCCGAACATGGCGACCCTGTTGGCTTACGTCACCACCGACGCGGCGGTGGAGCCCGGTCTGATCGCCAGGCTTGTCCGGTCGGTCGCCGACCGAAGCTTCAACCAGGTCACAATCGACGGCGACAGCTCGACCAACGACAGCTTCCTGATCCTTGCCAATGGCGCCGCGGGCAACGAACCGATCCGGGCCGGCACCTCGCAAGCCGAGCAGCTTCAGGCGGGCCTCGTCCAGGTGGCGAGGGAGCTTTCGCGGGCGATCGCGCGGGACGGCGAGGGTGCGACGAAGCTGATCACGGTCAAGGTGCTGACCGCGGCGTCGGATAAGGATGCCCGGACTGCCGCCCGTGCGGTCGCGTCGTCGAGTCTGGTCAAGACCGCCGTGCATGGCGGCGATCCGAACTGGGGCCGGATCGTGTGCGCGCTGGGCTACAGTGGCGCGGAGCTCGCCCTTGACACGCTTCATCTGACCGTCGGCGGCCTCGTCGTCTTCGAGCGCGGTGCCGGTGTCGACGTGGACCTGTCGGGTGTCCGGCGGGCTTTCGAGCAGCCAGAAATTGAGATCGTGGCCAGGCTCGGCCTGGGGGACGGGGCCGCCGAGGCGTGGGGCTGCGATCTATCGGAGGAGTACGTGCGAATCAACGCCGACTACACGACATGACGCTCACCGTCGAAGAGCGCGCCAAGGTCCTGGTCGAGGCGCTGCCTTACATCAAGCGATTTCATGGCCAGATCGTCGTGATCAAGGTCGGCGGCAACGCGATCGACCACGCGCGCGACGAAACGTTGCTCGACGTCGTCCTGCTGCGCTACGTCGGCATGCAGCCGGTCCTGGTGCATGGCGGCGGTCCCGAGATCAGCGCGATGAGCGAACGCCTCGGGCTCAAGCCCGAGTTCAAGAACGGGCTGCGCATCACGGACGAGAAGACGATGGAGGTCGTGAAGATGGTGCTGACGGGCAAGGTCAGCCCCGACCTCGTCGCTGCGATCCACCGGCTGGGTGGACAGGCGGTGGGCATGAGCGGGGAAGACGGCCCAACGATCATCGCGGAGCCGCTCGACGAGGCGATGGGATTCGTCGGCAAGGTGACGCAGGTCAACAAGGAGCCGATCACCGCGCTGCTCACTCGCGGGTACATCCCGGTCATTGCCTCGATCGGGCTGGGCTACGACGGTCATGCCTACAACATCAATGCCGACACGGTGGCGGCCGAGATCGCGGTCGCTCTCAAGGCCGCGAAGGTCATCTTGCTGACCGACGTGCCCGGCGTTCAGGGCGTCGACGGGCAAGTCGTCGCCGTTCTGTCCAAGGAGGACGCGCGTCAGCGCATCGACAAGGGCGAGGTCACCGGGGGCATGATTCCGAAGCTGGAGGCCTGCCTGCGCGCACTGGACGGCGTGCCGCTCGCTCACATCGTCGACGGCCGGACCAAGCACGCCCTGCTCCTGGAGCTGTTCACCGAGTCTGGCATCGGAACGATGGTCACGCCGTGAGCTCTGTGACCAAGAGCATCCCCGAGCTGGCCGACCGCTACCTGATGCAGACAGGCCGCCGCCTGCCCGTCACCTTCGTCCGCGGGCGCGGCTGCCTGCTGTACGACGACGCGGGCCGTGAGTACCTCGACCTGGTGGCCGGAATCGCCGTCAACCTCCTCGGCCACGCGCATCCAGAAGTCGTGGCGGCCGTGACCAAGCAGTCGGCCGAGCTGATTCACACTTCGAACCTCTACTTCACCCAACCCCAGGTCCAGCTCGCGCGGCGGCTGGTCGATCTTTCGTTCCCCTCGCGCGTCTTCTTCTGTAATTCCGGCGCGGAGGCAAACGAGGCCGCGATCAAGCTCGCCCGCAAGTGGGGCACCCGCAACCGCGACGGGGCGTTCGAGATCATCACCACGACAGGCTCCTTCCACGGGCGCACGCTCGCGACTGTTACGGCCGGCGGGCAGCACAAGTACTCGGACCCGTTCCAGCCGCTGCCCGACGGTTTCGTGCACGTGGCCTACAACGACGCGGAGGCGATCGAAGCGGCGACCACGGAAAAGACGGTCGCCGTGATGCTCGAGCCGGTGATGGGCGAGATCGGCGTCATTCCCGCCGCTGCCGGCTACCTCGAGCGCGTCCGCGTATGGTGCGACAGGAAAAACCTGCTGCTCATCCTCGACGAGGTTCAGACCGGGCTGGGTCGCACCGGCAGGTGGTTCGCGCACCAGCACGCGAGCATCGCGCCCGACGTCATGACCCTGGCGAAGGGCCTGGGCGGCGGCCTTCCCATCGGGGCCTGTCTGGCCAGTCCGCGCGCGGACGTCTTCGAGCCGGGCGACCACGGCTCGACCTTTGGTGGGAATCCGCTCGCTTGCGCCGCGGCCACGGCCGTGCTGCACGTGATCGAACGCGATGGGCTGGTCGGCCACGCCGCCGAGATGGGCGACCTTCTTCGATCGACCCTTGGGGACATTGGCGCCAAGGACGTGCGCGGCGTCGGCCTGATGCAGGCCTTCGAGTTCGAAGAACCGAAGGCGAAACCGTTTCAGAATGCGTGTCTGGAAGCGGGGCTGATCGTCAACGCGGTCGACGATCACTCGGTCCGGCTGGTCCCGCCCCTGATCATCGGCGCGAACGAGATCGACCGCGCCCAATCCGTCATGCGCAAGGTCGCCGGATGACCGCAACGAAGGCAGAACGTCACAGCGCGATCCTCAACCTCGTCAATCGCGGTTCGGTGCACACGCAGCAGGAAATCGCGGAGGCTCTGGCCAAACGCGGCATGCGGACGACCCAGGCGACGATCTCGCGTGACATTCAGGAGCTCGGCCTGGTCCGATCCGGCGCCGGCTACCGCAGCTCGGCCGGCCTGGTCCGCGAGCTCGTCCTCTCGGTCGAGGTGGTGGAACCCATGGCGGTGATCAGGACGCCGCCGGGGACCGCCAACCTGGTCGCGCGCCGCATCGACGAGGCCGCGCTCCCGGGCATCGCCGGCACCGTCGCGGGTGACGACACGATCATCGCCGTGCTGCGCCAGCGCGGGGCGGTTCGGGCTTTGAAGAACCTGCTCGCCGATGCCGGATAAGAAACTCGACAACGGCAAGAAAGTGGTTTTGGCCTATTCAGGTGGGCTCGACACCTCGGTCGCGATTCGATGGTTGAAAGACCAGGGCTGGGACGTAATCGCGTTCACGGTCGACCTGGGCGAGAAAAAGGATCTCGACGCGATCCAGGCGCGCGCCTTGAAAACAGGCGCGTCGGCGGCCTACGTCGCCGACGGAAGGCTTCCTTTCCTCCAGCTTTTTGTGTGGCCGTCTCTCCAGGCGGGCGCGGTGTACGAAAAGGAGTACCCGCTCGCGACTGCGTTGGGCCGGCCCCTGATCGCGGCGATGATGGTGGAGGTCGCGCGCCGCGAGGGCGCGCAGGCGGTGGCACATGGCTGCACCGGAAAGGGCAACGACCAGGTGCGGTTCGACGTGACCACGGCGGCTCTCGCCCCAGACCTCGAGGTCGTCGCGCCGGTCCGGGAATGGGGCATGAACCGCGATGACGAGATCGCGTACGCGACCAAGCATGGCATCGAGGTGCCCGCCACGACACGTTCCCCTTACTCCACCGATGAGAACCTGTGGGGACGCTCGATCGAAGCCGGCGTGCTCGAGGATCCGTGGGCGGAGCCGCCCAAGGACGTGTATCAATGGACGCGAGATCCGCGACAGTGCCCGGATGAGCCGACCTATGTCGAGGTCGGATTCAAAGACGGCCTCCCCGTCGCGCTCGACGGCAAGCCCGTGTCGGGTTTGGACCTCGTTTCTGCTTTGAATCGGATCGGGGGCGAGAACGGCGTGGGCCGGATCGACCATCTCGAGAACCGGCTCATCGGCATCAAGTCGCGCGAGATCTATGAGGCGCCCGCGGCCGTGCTTTTGCTTCAAGCGCACCAGGCGCTCGAGGACATCACCATGCCCAAAGAGGTCGCCAGGTTCAAGGACCTGGTCGCACAGCAGTGGGCGCAGATGGTGTACGACGGGCTGTGGTTCAGCCCGCTCCGCGATGCCCTCTACGCCTTCGTGGCGGAGACGCAGCGACACGTCACCGGTGACGTGCGGCTCAAGCTCTACAAAGGTTCAGCCCAGGTTGTGGGCCGGAAGGGGCCGCACCAGCTCTACCAGCACGGGCTTGCCACCTATGGCAAGGGCGACGAGTTCGACCAGTCCGCATCCGCCGGGTTCATCAAGCTCTGGGGGATGGGTCTGCGCACGGCGGCGCGGGTCCAGGGACAGCTCCATGCGCGCGAGCTGGGCAAGCTGCTGGGAGACCCGAAAAGGCTCGCACCATAGCCAGCAAGACACCTAAGAGGAAAGCCGGCAAGCTATGGGGCGGCCGTTTCAAGCGAGCCCTGCTGCCTGAGCTGGAGCGCTTCTCATCTTCGCTCGCGGTCGACTTCGAGCTGTATCCGTACGACATCGCAGGCAGCCTCGCGCACGCGCGCGGCCTGGCCGCGTCGGGCGTCCTCTCGGCCCGGCAGGTCGCAGCGATAGAACGTGGCTTGAGACAGATCCAGCGCGAGCTCGACGGCGACAAGTTCGATTTCAAGCTCGAGGACGAGGACATCCACACCGCGATCGAACGGCGCCTCATCGAGATCACGCCGGCGGGCGCGGCGCTGCACGCGGGGCGATCGCGCAACGACCAGGTCGCGCTCGACCTGCGCCTTTTCTGTCGGGATGCCGCGGTGGAAGCCACGGTCGGCCTGGCCAACCTCGTGAACGCGCTCGCGGACCAGGCAGAAGCGCACGCCGGCTGGATCATGCCCGGATACACCCATCTGCAGCGAGCCCAGCCGGTGACGCTGGGCCATCACTTGCTCGCCCACGCCGAGCCCCTGCGTCGCGACGCGACACGATTTCGGCACGCGTACGACGCGGCCGATGAGATGCCGCTCGGTTCGGGAGCGCTGGCCGCATCGACGCTGCCCCTCGAGCGAGACGTCCTCGCGCGCGAGCTTGGTTTCGATCGACTGACCAAGAACAGCATCGATGCCGTCTCCGACCGAGACTTCGCGCTTGACCTCGCCTATGCCTGCACAGTTGCTGCGATCCATCTGAGCCGGTTTGGCGAAGACGTCGTTTTGTGGGCCACGACCGAGTTTGGCTTCGTCAAGCTTGCGGACGAGATCGCCACGGGGTCGAGCTTGATGCCTCAGAAGAGGAATCCGGATGTGGCCGAGCTTCTTCGGGGACGTTCTGGCCGGGCGGTGGGCAGCTTCGTCGCGTTGGCCACGACCCTCAAGGGGCTTCCTCTCGCTTACGACCGCGATCTGCAGGAAGACAAGCCGCCGCTCTTCGCGACGGTCGACAACATGTTCGACTGCCTGGAGGCGGCGGCGCTTCTGGTCGAGCATCTCGAGTTCGACCGCGAGCGCCTCGAGGCCGCCGCGGGGGATGTCGGACTGGTCGCCACAGACGTGGCGGAGGAGCTGGTCCGCCGGGGCACTCCGTTCCGGAACGCGCACGACCAGGTCGGGCGACAGGTTCGCGACGGCAGCTTCACGGCTCCCTGGGACGCCAAAGCGTCCGTGGCAAAGCGCGATCTCCCCGGCGGGCCGCATCCGCGCCGTGTGGCCGCCAGAGCCAGGGCCATACGTCGTGAGGCCGCCGACCTGCTCCTCTGGGGCGAAGGTCACCCGCCTCCTCTTCCAAGGTAGAGTTCGGGCCGCCCATGCTGCTCGCGGTCGACGTCGGCAACACCAACGTGACCCTCGCCCTATTCGACGGGGACCGCCTCGCCGCGGACTGGCGCGTCACGTCGCACCGGGAACAGACCGCCGACGAGATGGCCGTAGAGCTGCGCCAGCTGTTCGAGCTCCGCGGTTTCGAGCTGGACGTCGTCACTGGCGTCGTCATCTCGAGCGTCGTCCCAACCATCAATGCCGCCCTGGTTGAGGCTTCGCGCCGGTACCTCAAGTGCGAGCCGGTGATGGTTGGCCCCGGGATCAAGACCAGCGTCCGAATCCGCTACGACAACCCGAAGGATGTTGGCGCCGACCGGATCGCGAACGCGCTCGCCGCGTACTCCAAGTACGGCGGCCCGGTGGTGGTGATCGACTTCGGAACGGCGGTCACCTACGACGCGATCAACGCCGATGGCGACTACCTGGGCGGAGCGATCGCGCCCGGGGTCGAGATCTCCCTGGACGCCCTGGTCTCCCATACGGCGATGCTTCGCCGGGTCGAGCCGATCGCGCCCGACTCGGTGATCGGCCGCAACACCGTGGCCTCGATCCAGTCCGGCCTGGTCTGGGGCTTCGTGGCCCAGGTCGAGGGCATGGTCACGCGGATGGTCGACGAGCTCGGCGGCAAGGCGAGGGTCGTGGCCACCGGCGGCCAGGCCTCACTCGTCGCGGGACTGACCCACGTCATAGAAACGACCGACCCGCTGCTGACTCTCGACGGTTTACGCCTTATCTACGCTCAAAACTCGGACGGGGGTGCTAGAACGTAGCCCGTCTATGAAGACGGCGCCGAAATTCCACCTTTACGTGCTCGACGCAGTCCGGCTGCCCAGCCTGGCGGCGACGGGCCTGGACGTACAGGACCTGCCAGGCATGGAGCAGATCGAACGCCCGGCGCTCGTCCTCCTAGCCCCCGGCCAGAAGGCGCCAGAGCAGCTTGATCTGATGGCGATCGAGTTGCCTGCCGACGCGTCCCCGTCGGCCGTGCGCGAGCTCATCCGTATCGGGATGGAAAACGTTGTCCTCAAGCAGCAGCTGGCGCAGCTGGAGGCCGAAGCGCATCGCCGCCACCGCCAGTTTCGCGAGCTGAACCGGATCGGCGTTGCCCTTTCTGCCGAGAAGGACATAGAACGCCTGCAGTCGTTCATCCTCACGACGATGCGCCAGCTGACGCACGCGGACGGCGCCAGCCTGTGGCTGAAGATGGATGAGGACAGCGGCCCAAAGCTGTTCCTGGCGTCGAGCCAGAACCATTCGCTCGACAAGAGCACCTATCAGGCATTCAAGGTCCCGGTGAACGAGAAGTCGGTTGTGGGTTACACGGTGTCGGTAGGCAAGAGCCAGATTTACGACGATGCCTACAACCCGCCGCCGGGCAAGCCCGTCGGCGGCAAGAGCTTCGACGCCCAGTTCGGCTACCGGACCAAGTCGATGCTCACGGTCCCTATGCGCGACTACCACAACGATGTCGTGGGTGCAGTCCAGCTGATCAACGCCAAGAAGCGATATGAGACCAAGTTGACGATCGACAACGTCGGGACCGAGGTGGTCAGCTTCCAGCCCGATGACGTCGAGATGATCGAATCGATCGCCAGCCAGGCTGCGGTCGCGCTGGACAACAAGAGCTTGCTCGATTCGATCCAGGCCCTGTTCGACGGTTTCGTCCAGGCGAGCGTGACCGCGATCGAGCAGAGAGACCCGAGCACCGCCGGTCACTCGGGTCGCGTGGAGGGTCTGACCACCAGGTTGGCTCGCGCCATCAACGAGATCGCGACAGGGACCTATCGCAACGTCCATCTCGGTGAGGACCAGCTCAAGGAGCTTCGGTATGCATGTCTCTTGCACGACTTCGGCAAGGTCGGCGTGCGCGAACACATCCTCATCAAGGCCAAAAAGCTGGTCCCGGGCCAGCTCGAGGTCATCCGGGCCCGTTTTGAGTTCATCGAGCGGTCAGTTCAGGTCAAGTACGCGACGGAGAAGCTCGAAGCGATGAAGGCCGGTCGCAACGGGTCCACCATCGACGAGATCGATCGCCGCCTAACGGCGGAGCTGGCCCAGCTCAACGAATGGGTGAACAGCATCGCCGCGGCGAACGAGCCGACGGTAATGCCCGAAGACAAGGCGTCGATGCTCGAATTCCTCTCGCAGCAAACCTATTACGACATCAGTGGCAATCCGCATCCGATGCTCGAGCCGCAAGAGTTTCGTTTCCTGAGCATCCGCAAGGGCACTCTCGACCCGCAGGAGCGTCTCGAGATGGAGTCACACGTCACGCACAGCTTCCACTTCCTCACCAAGATCCCGTGGACACCCGTGATGAAAGGCATTCCAGAGATCGCGTACGGTCATCACGAAAAGCTGGACGGATCCGGTTATCCGCGTGGATTGGCCGGTGATCAGATCCCGCTGCAGGCTCGAATGATGACGATCTCCGACATCTACGACGCGTTGACCGCGCAGGACCGGCCATACAAGAGGGCGGTTCCGCCGGCCACCGCGCTGGACATCCTCCATGAAGAGGCCAAGCAGGGAAAGCTCGACCAGGACCTGCTTGAAATCTTCGTCGAGAAGAGGATCCACCAACCCATGGCCGCGAGATGAGGATCAAGTTCTGGGGCACGCGAGGCACCCGCCCCACCCCTGGGCGCCGCACCCTTCGCTACGGCGGCAACACGACCTGCATCGAGGTCCGGGACAAGGAAGACAACCTGCTGGTGATCGATTCCGGGTCCGGCATCGCCGAGCTGGGGAGCACGTTCAGCCCGACTGAGCCGCTGCAGGCCCATCTGTTGATCACCCACACGCACCTCGATCACATCCAGGGTTTTCCGTTTTTTCTTCCGGCCTTCGTGCCGGGGACGCACCTCACCATCGTCGGGCCGGCCGGTTCCGCAAAGTCGCTGCAGGCCGCATTCGCAGACCAGACCGATCCCGCCTACTTTCCGGTTCGTTTGAGCCACATGCCGGCCGAGATGGAATTCATCGAGCGGAACCCCGGAGAGACCTTCGACGTCGGTGCGCTGCGCATCACGCCGCATCTTTTGATGCATCCAATTCCGACGTTCGGCTACCGGATCGATGAGGGCACCTCGCGCTTCACATTTGCGACCGACAACGAGATCGCGCTGTTCGCCAACGGCTCCAACGGAACGCTGAAGGACCTGGCCAACTGGTGTCGCGACTCGGACCTGCTGGTCCACGACGCGCAGTACAGCGCCGAGGAGTACAAGACCCATGCCGGCTTCGGTCATTCGACATATGAGCAGTCGCTGGCGCTGGCCGAGCAGGCAGGAGTCAAGGAGCTGGCGTTTTTCCATCATGACCCTCTGCATTCAGACACGGACGTCGATGCGCTGATCGAGCAAGCGCTTGGCAACCACCGCGCCGCCGGAGGCGCCGATGTGAACTCGTTTCCCGCCGCGGAGGAACAGGAGCTCACCGTCTAGCCGCTACTCTTTTTCGATCGTGACGGAAGAGAAAGAGCTCGATCTGCCTGCTGTCATGCGCGATCGCCGCGACAAGTTGGAGCGGCTTCGCGCGGCGGGCGTCGACCCCTATTCGCGGGGATTCAAGCCAACCCACACGTCCGAGACGGCGAAGGCGCTGCTGGGAGACGCCGAGCGCACCAATCCGGTGACGTTGGCGGGACGGCTGATGGTGAAGCGCCTTCAGGGAGGGCTCGTCTTCGCCGACCTTCAAGACGGCCGTGGCCGAATTCAACTCATGGCCAACCGCAACGTCCTTGGAGATGAAAATTTCGCGCGCTTCGCCGACCTCGACGTGGGCGATATCGTCGGCGTGACAGGGCCTATCTTCAAGACCAGGCGTGGTGAGATCACGCTCGAGGTGCATTCGTTCCAGCTGCTGACGAAGTCACTGCGGCCCTTGCCTGAGAAATGGCACGGCTTGAAGGACGTCGAGATCCGCTACCGGCAGCGGTACGTAGACCTGATCGCCAACCCGCAGGTGCGCGAGGTGTTTCGCGCACGGAGCAAGATCATCACCTCGATCCGAGGCCTGCTCGACGAGCGTGGGTTCATCGACGTCGAGACGCCGGTGCTGCAGGAAATTCCCGGCGGCGGCCACGCGCGGCCATTCCTGACGCATCACAACTCGCTGGATCGCGACCTCTTTCTCCGCATCGCGTTGGAGCTGCACCTGAAACGGCTGCTCGTAGGCGGGTTCGAGCGCGTCTACGAGGTCGGCCGCGTCTTTCGCAACGAGGGCCTGTCGCCGCGCCACAATCCTGAGTTCACGCTGCTCGAGTGTTACCAGGCTTACGCAGACTACGAGGACATGATGCAGCTCACCGAGGATCTGATAGTGGTCTCCGCGATGGCCGCCGGGCGGCCGCTGGAAACGGCCTACGAGGGCGAGTCGGTCAATCTGACGCCGCCATTTCGCCGCGAACGAATGGCTGACCTTGTCCTGGAACACACCGGTAGGCATGCGGTCGGTGAGGAGCTGAACGACCTGTTCGAGGAACACGTGCAGGCGCGGCTCCGTCAGCCGACCTTCGTGCTCGACTATCCGGTCGAAGTCTCGCCCCTGGCGCGACCGCGAGAGGACGATCCGCGATTCGTGGAGCGCTTTGAACTGATCATCCTCGGCCGCGAGTATGCCAACGCCTTCACCGAGCTGACCGATCCAATCGATCAACGCGCTCGCTTCGAAGCGCAGGCCGCCAAGCGTGCGGCCGGCAACGTCGAAGCGCATCCCATGGACGAAGACTTTCTGCGCGCAGTGGAATACGGATTGCCGCCGTGCGGTGGTCTGGGAGTAGGAATCGATCGGCTGGTGATGCTCCTGAACGATCAGCCGTCGGTGCGTGACGTGATCCTGTTTCCGGTCATGAAAGCCGAGAGCTGATGCTGTCGCTGGCCTTCATCCGCAAGAACCCAGATGTCGTCCGGCGCGCCGCCGAGCTCAAGGCCGAACCGGCGCCCGTCGACGAGATCCTGCGGCTGGACACTACGTGGCGCGAACACCTCACCGCGGCCGAAAAAATCAAGGAGGAGCAGAACAAGCTCTCCAAGGAGTTCGCCAGGACGCGCGACGAGGTACTCAAGGAACGTCTGCGCCAGATGGCCGATACCGGCAAGCGCGAGCTTGCTGTCGCGGAGTCGGTGAAACGCGAGCTTGACGATCTGCTGCTGCGCGTGCCAAACATCTTTCATGACTCGGTGCCGATCGGGAAGACCGAGGCCGAAAACGTGGTCGTCCGGGAGTGGGGGAGCAAGCCTGACCTCGGCTTTGCCCCGCGTACGCATTACGACCTCGGTGAGGCGCTTGGCATCATGGACTTCGAGCACGCGGCGCGTGTCGCGGGTTCGCGTTTTGCCTTCCTGCTAGGCGACGGAGCGCGGCTCGAGCGCGCGATGGTCCAGTTCATGCTCGACGTGCACACGCGCGAGCACGGCTACAAGGAAGTCTGGCCACCGATGTTGGTGAACTCCGCATCCATGGTGGGCACGGCGAACCTGCCCAAGTTTGCCGACGCCGCCTTCAAGGTCGAAGGCCGCGATCTCTGGCTCATCCCCACAGCGGAAGTGCCTCTCACGAACTTTCATCGCGACGAAATCCTGGAACCCGACCGGCTTCCTCTGAAATACGTCGCCTACGCGCCTTCCTGGCGTACGGAGGCGGGCGCCGCGGGCAAGGACACCCGCGGTTTGATCCGCCTGCACCAGTTTTCAAAGGTGGAGCTCGTCAAGGTGACGAGCGCAGAGACCTCGCTGGATGAGTTCGAGCAGCTGACGCGCGATGCCGAGGACATTCTCCAGCGTCTCGGTCTGCACTACCGGGTGTTGGCAATGTGCACGGGCGACATGGGATTCGCGCAGTACAAGAAATACGACCTCGAGGCCTGGGCGCCGGGCCTCGACCGCCATCTCGAGGTGTCGTCGTGCTCGACCTTCAACGACTTCCAGGCGATGCGAGCCAACATCCGCTACCGGCCGGAACGCGGGGCGCCGCCGAGGTTCGCCCACACCATCAACGGCTCGGGCCTCGCCCTCACGCGCACGATCGACGCAATCATGGAGACCTATCAGCGGACAGACGGGATGATCTCGGTGCCTGAGGTGTTGAAGCCGTACATGGGCGGGGTAGAACTGATCGGGGCGCGATAATCGCCTGTGCCCCGGAGGGGTGGCCGAGTCCGGTTGATGGCGACAGTCTTGAAAACTGTTATAGGTGCAAGCCTATCCTGGGTTCAAATCCCAGCCCCTCCGCCAACTTCGCCGCTCCGGCGAGTCTGCGAGGCGCGCTCCTCAACTGGGTGAGGGAAACTGCGCTGCCGTCCCCTTCGCGAACCTCCGGACCACTCGTTGGCCCCAGATGGAGCTTCCAACCATCGTGATGAGGAAACACCCCACACCTGCTGCGACGGCCAACAGTTGAGGGAAGCCCAAGGCTACGGATACGACTGCCCCCCAGGCCCCGGCCACGACGGCCACGATGATCGTCAGCATCCCTGGAAGGGTTGTAAGGCTATGTCCCAGATCGGTTAGGAGGCGCCGGCCGGGGAGCACTTGGGCCAGGCCAAGAGTCGTGAAGATGCCGAGCATGTCGTCGTGCTTGGAAGTGACGAAGTACTGCGTCAGCTCAGGGTGCAGCTCCAGGTAGGCGTGCCTGATGCGGTTCATCCCCGTCACCCAGAGGGTATCTTCGTAGTTGAGCTGCGCAATCCGAGCGATCGTCGCCAGGCCGACGAAGAACGTGATCGCCAGTAGCAAGATGGCCGCGGCGATGAACGTTTCAAAACGACCCGCCTGGGCGATGAGGGCCAGCGCGATGACCGCTCCCGACAGCACGGAAAAGAACATGTTTGCGCGGCTGAAGAATTCGGTGTAGCCCAGCGATCGAGTCGCGAGCAGGCTCCAGTGCTCGGTCGACAGAATCTGCATGCTCACGCCTTCGGCCGTGGCCGAGCCAGGGCCTCCAGCCGGCCGCTCTTGTCCGCGCGTTTCGAAACTCATCGCCGCCTCCCACTTCAAACAGCAGACAGTGTGCGGGGCTATTCTCGGTCGAACGGGCGAACCTGACCGGGTGTTCGGCGGGCAACCGTAACCATCCGGCCCGTTTCAACCGTTCCAGCCAGAGGTGGCGGACGTCACTCCTGCTCGCGTCGGTCAACTGTCTCCGGACGGGCGTTGGCGTTGGGACGGAAGTCAGTGGCTTCCCGTGGCTGCCTCGGCACCGCCTCCCGTCTGGGCCACGGCCCGCGTTCGTTCCAGCGCCACCCTCGCCGCTCTGGGTTCCGCCCTGCTCGTTGGGATTGTCGCGGACCAGTGGCTGCGCACGGGCACCTTTGGCCTGGCCGCTTCGCTGACCTTCGTGGTGGCGGCGCTGGCGGTGGTTCGAGTAGGCGGTCTGGCGCGGTTCGAATCTCGTCTTCTTGTGGCGCTCGCCGCTCTGTTCGCGTGCTGGTTCACGATGCGCGCCAGCCCCTGGCTCTTGGTGC
>Ga0209474_10000113_pt1 | contig 93755 bp, 83 predicted proteins | sample GraSoiAngelo_145_FD_185902 | JGI IMG/M metagenome (GOLD analysis project Ga0209474, IMG submission 185902) | Grasslands soil microbial communities from the Angelo Coastal Reserve, California, USA - 14_1009_05_20cm (SPAdes) (version 2) | ecosystem: Environmental > Terrestrial > Soil > Grasslands...
GGTGGCACCGATGAACAGCGTGAAGAGAGTAAAAGGGCCACTCTCCTGCAGAGGGGCTAGCAGCAGCGTGAGGAACAAGGCCGCCGAAAACACCAGGAGCCCGAGCGCCCACCGAGCCCACCACCCATCTGCCATGCCGATACCTTCCTCGGAGTCCGCGCCTGGCACACGTGGGGGGTAGTGAGTGCGACCCCCCGCACAGGTCGCGCTGCGGGGCTCGAACGGGCTCGACGAGCCATATACGCCCTCTGCGGCTTGTGCGCAACTGCAGGGTTTCTTGTGCAGCAGCAGACTGGAGATTTCATCCCGGAATTGGTTGGTCGGCAACTCGATCTTATCCACATATCCACAGCCTGTTGAGAACTGGCAGCGTAGCCTCGACGTAGACGGTTTAGGTGTGGAGATGCTGAAGAGCCGAATGGAGGGAGGCAAGCCCTCCCTTATCGAATTCTGGAATCTCGAGGCGGGAGGGGATACGTATCTGCCGGGAACGCCAGTATACGGGGTGCTCTCTTGCAGGAGCAGCGATGATGAATCACGACGATGACGTCCAGGAGCGCCAGCGAGACGGACTTCATGATCGGCGCGAGCGGCGCGACGCACAGGGGGTGCTCGCAGGGCACGGGGAGCACGGTTGCGCTGAGCACCTTCTCGCCCTCAAGACGGACGCCATGGAGGTTACCGTGGTGACCGAGCCAACGCAGCCAGGTCACGTCGTCCTCGCGCTCGTCGAGACGTGCACCGGGCGCGGCTTCTCCGTCTCGCTGACGCCCCTGGAGCTAGAGGTCTTGGCGTTCGGCTTGGGGCGTGTGGCCGCCAGGGTGCAGAAGGAAAGTGAGCGACGCTAGCCGTGCCGGTATGGAGCGGTCAGTGGCCGCCGAGATTTGGCCAGGCCCCTCCGCCTCCGACCCCTGCCGCGCCGATTTGACCGGCGAGCGCGTTTGAAATGGAATGGCAGGAGTGGAGCCGAAGGGAGTCGAACCCTCGACCTCTTGAATGCCATTCAAGCGCTCTCCCAACTGAGCTACGGCCCCACAGGTGGGAAGAACCCGAGCGGAGTCACGCATATAGCGTGTCGGCGCTGGGCGGTCAAACTTCTGGGCAGGCGGTGCGCAGGCGGCCTGGTGGCAGCGCGTGCTCACCTCAGGGGATGCGTGCGGAAGAAATCCAGCATGTCCTGCGTCCACAGCGACGGCCACCGCCCGTGGTTCTCGCTGCCCACCGTGTAGCCGAGTGGGTTGTCCGCGAAATTCACGTCCGCATCCGGATTGGTGCCGCAGGCGTCGAGGCAGGCAGCGACACGCTGCTGCGCCGAGTTGATGATCACGTCGGTGAAGCCGATCCGGATCGCTTGGAGCTGGGTCCGCAGCAGCTCGCCGTTCGGACAGATGCCCGCGATGTCGCAGTCGTTGTGGACGTGGTAGGTCGGCAGCCGGCGGTTGAAGAGCCGCACCTGCGCGTCGCTGCTCGGCCTTCCAAACACAGGTGTCTGCGGGCAGGGATCGTTGAACGCGCGGAACGGGTTCGGTGCGGAGTAGACCGCGAGAGCGGCGATCTGGGGCCGGTCGAGCGCGTAGAGAAACCCCATGGCGGACCCGTTGGACCATCCGGTCACGTAGATTCTCTTGGTGTCGACCTTGCCGGTGGCCACTTCTTGCGCGATGAAATGATCGATCGTCGCGGCGTCGACGTTCTGCGGGTACGCGAGGCCGCCGATGATGCGCGCGCCGCCCGACGGGTCGAGCTGCCGGTACCAGTTGTCCCAGCCGGTGCCCTGGTCGTCGGGCGCCGGATAGAAGTGGGTGGTTGCTCGACCCCACGGGGCGAGCAGGATGAAGCCGGGACGTGCCGGATCGCCGCTCACGTTCGCGGTGTCGCGGAACGCGAGGAGGTTGGTCGCGAAGGGGATGGTATCCGCGGTGAAGAGCGACGGGTGGAGGTAGACGACCAGGGGCAACGGCCTCGCGGCCGACGCGAAGGCGGGCTCGTAGAGGCAGGCATGGCGGGGCGTGCCGTCGCCGTCGGGCCACGGTCCGATCGTCGTGCCGCCCGAGCATGTCGTGACCGTCGAGTCGGGCACGATGGTGCGCGGGGCGTTGCCGAAGGGATTGCAGTCGTCGGCCGCGGCAGACGAACACACGGCCACAGCCGCGACGCAGCAGAGCAGCATCCGTCTCATCTTGCGCCCTCCGTCCAGAATCATGTTGCCGGTCCGCCGCAGCGGCCCTCCCCCGGTCCCGAATCCGGTCCCCAGTGTCCGGTATTCCGATTGTCCTGATGCCAGTGCCACGCGTGCCTGCGGGCCGCGGCGAGCCCGGCGGTGCGGAAGACGTGCAGGTAGCCCTCCCGCGTCATGACGGCCACGTCGAGCCGGCCGTTGCAGTCGAGGTCGGCCACGGCCGGCGTGAAGAGCGAGAAGCCACCCGTCCACTTGGGGAAGCCGGCGACGGGCTGGCCGGTGCGACCGTCCCACGCGTGCAGGGCCGCAGAATCGGTCGGCAGGACGATGTCCGGAAGGCCGTCGCCGGAGACGTCGGCGAGCGCGGGCGCGCTGATGAAGGCGAGCCCCTGGATGGGCTGGGCGAGCTGCGCGAGGCTCGCGCCGGTGATCGCGTCCCACGCCCCCACACCGGACCGCACCCGCACGCCCTCGCCCGGGAATTCGACCACTCCCGTCGCGACGTCCGCCGCCGACGAGCCCGTCTGCGCGATCTGGGGCACGCCGAGCCCGAGGAGATCGCCCGCCGACGGTGACGTGGTGAACGGCACGATTGCGCCGCCGGCGGCGAGCACGGCGTCGGCGAATGGCCGCGCGATGCGGGTGCGGAGGTCGACCAGGTACTGGCCGAAGAGGTTCACCGTGACGACCGCCACCGGCCCCGCCGGGAGATCGAAGACGACGGGCGAGGTGAGGCCCTCGGTGATGAAGTCCTGTGCCGTGCCGTAGCCTTGCACCAAGCCTTGGAGCGCGACGGGCCAGCCCTCGATGAGGCCGGCGTTCCCGCGCGCCGTGCCCTGGCCATAGAAGGCGAGCAGGTAGGCGGTGATCGGCCCGGTGCCCGCGGACGAGCCCTCCGGGAAGGACGTGTCCTGGAGGGCGACGACGAGGTCGGGCGTGCCGTCGCCGTCGACGTCCGCGACGGCCGGCGTGGTGACCACCTTGTCGTCCCGCGCGTAGATCTGGCCCGAGGGACGGAGCGCCGGGTAGTCGGTGTCGACGGGCCACCCGCTGACGGCGGTCCCGTCCCCGTGCCATGCGTACACGTGCCCGTCCCAGGCAGCCTGCGCGATGTCGAGCTTGCCGTCGCCGTCGAGGTCGACGAGCACCGGCGCCGCCAGCGCGCCGGTCGAACGGTTCCGATGATAGGGGGTGTCCGGCACCGGTACGGGCTGGTGTGCGAAGGCGCGGTCGGTCTCGACCGGGAAGCCCGGGAGCAGCGTGCCGTCGCCGCGCCACGCGTAGGTCCGGCCGCTCATCGTCGTGACGACGATGTCGAGCCGGCCGTCGCCGTCGACGTCACCGACGGCCGCCGGTGCCGCAATGCCGTCCCGCGGGCGATCGCCGGGGTTGGCGGCCCAGTGCGGCACGGCGAGGTAGTTGACGTCCGAGGACGGGTCCATGCCGGGCGCCGGCCCGGTGAAGACCGGGAAGCCGGGCGCCTCCCGACCGTTGGCGCGGAGCACGTGCACCGCACCGCTGGCGGTCGCGACGACGACATCGAGCGTGCGGCGCCCCTCGAGGTCGGCGATGGTCGGCGACGACTCGCCCGAGCTGCCGAGGTACACGGGGAACCCCGCCATCTCGCCCGCGTCGTGGCGCAGGTGGAAGACGCGCCGATCCTCGCCGACCAGCCCGGCGGCGTCCGTCACCCGCACGCGCACGGTCACGTCGTAGCGCTCGATCGACAGCCGGTCGGACGTGATCGCGAAGTCCCCCATCCAGAACGACGACGGGATGCTCGCGAGCCGAAGCGAGGCGCACGCCGTCGCGGGTCGCGTCCCCCGTCCCGAGCCGATGGTCACGAGCTCGGCCTCGAGCGGCTGCGGGCCGAGACCGTACTCGACCTTCCAGCTGTAGCGGCCGGGATTTCGCGCCGCGACGGCGGCGCAGACACTGAGCGCGCTGCGCAGGGTCGGGTCCACTTCCTGGTACCAGGCGGGCTGCAGGATGTCGGCGGTCGGCGGAACCTGACCGGCGCGGATCGCCTGCACGGCGCGGTAGACGTTCGGCCGCCCATAGCCGTACTGGATGTTGAACGTCGCCCCCGGGAGGCCGGGGAACGGGAGCGTCGGGTCGTCGATCGGCGACACGGTCGAGCGCACGACCTGCTTCACCTCGTCGGCGCTGAGCGGCCCGGCGAGCCTGCCCGCCTGCACGGCGTCGAGGCCGGCGGCGATGACGAGCGCCGCGACGCCGGCCTGGGTGGGCGTGCCGGTCGACGTCGAGCCGTCGTTGTTGGGCACGCTGAAGAGCGCGTGCGGACCGAAGGAGGTGAGCGTCGAGCGGCTGCGGTACGTACGGTTCGCCAGCACGCTCGGCGACTGCTGGCCGCGCGTGGACTGGTCGCCGACGATCGAGTTCCCCGGCCAGATGTGCGGGTAGAACATGCCGTCGGTGTGATCGCCCGAGTCGAAGTCGTTGGAGGCCCACGCCACCACGACGCCGCGGTCGTACGCGTAGCGCAGCGCCTTCGCGACCTCCGGGATGAGCCCGAGGGACGCGATGACGCCCGTGATCACCTTCGCGCCCGAGTCGACCGCGAACGCGATCGCCTCGGCCACCCGGTCGGGCCGGTCGATCGCCTCGTCGCCGGCCTTGACCGTGAGGAGACGGCACCTGGGGCACACGCCGGCCGCGAGAAACCCGTTGTCGGTCTCGGCGACCGCCTGGCGCGACTCGCCGTTGGCGTGGCCGTAGACGCTGTTGTCGGTCTGGGGATCGTTCGTGTCGCGGTGGAAGTTCCAGCCCGAGATGTCGTCGACGTAGCCGTTGCCGTCGCCGTCACGCCCGTCCGAGAACGCGACGATGAGATCCTCGGCCGTGATCCCTCCCGCCTGAGGATGGAGAAGGGGGCGCGGCACGCGCGGGTCGTCGGCGTAGTCGTCCACGTTCACGACGCCGTCGCCGTTCAGGTCATAGGTGCCGTGCGTGATCCCCTTCCCGTCCTCAGGCAGCGGCAGCTCGCCCGTGTTGAGGTAGGCGCGCAGCCGGAGCTCCGGAGCGTCCGCCAGACGCCAGTTCACGCCGCCCTCCATGTAGGCGACGATGACATCGTCACGGCCGCGGGTGGCGAGCTCGTTCCACACGCGGTCGACGCTCATGCCGCTCGCGCCCTCGGGATCGCTCGCGAGGGGCGCATCGCTCGGCAGACACGAGTAGAGATACCACTGCTCCTCGTTCCAGGTGGCCTGCGGATCGCCTCGCTCCGCCGGGGCGTACTCGGGGTCGTTCGGGTAGGCGGCGACGCTGGTGCAGGTGCCACCCACCGCGGCCGCAGGCGGGGCGCCGGCAAGCGGGGCGAGGAAGCAGAGGGCGGCGAGAACCCTGAGCGAGCAGGGAAGCGAGGCAGTCAGTATGCTAGCTCCTTCACATTGGTCAGCATCTGCGTGGGTACCATTGGCCGGTGAAGGCCACAACGAATCTGACCTGGAAGGAGAGGCAAAAAAGGCGGGATCGCGGCGGCCGGCGAAGGGTGACGCCGCCGTGTGAGGATCAGTTCACGAGGTAGCGGCTCGGGTTCACCGGCTCGTTGTTCACGCGAACCTCGTAGTGGAGATGCGTGCCCGTGGCGCGCCCCGAGGCGCCGACCGCACCGACCTCCTGGCCGCGGCTGACGCGCTGCCCCTCGCGCACCAAGATCTTCGAGAGGTGCCCGTAGAGCGTCTCGAGGTCGCCGCCGTGATCGACGACCACCAGCCGGCCGTAGCCCGGGTCGCGGCCGGCGTAGATCACTTCGCCGGAGCCGCCTGCAGCCACCGGCTTCCCGTACGGCGCCTGGATGTCGATACCGGGATGCATCTCGGCACCGCCTCCGTAGGGCGACAGGCGCAAGCCGAACGTCGAGGTCACGACGCCTCGCACCGGCCAGAGCGACGGGGCGGCCGCGACGTCCTCTGTCCGCTGCTTCAGGAGCGCGCTCAGGACGCCGAGCGAGTCGGCGGCGGCCGCGAGCTGGCCATCCACCCAGGCGAGATCGCCGAGCGCCCGCGCCGCATCGTCCGACATGAACGGCGCCCCCGCCACCAGTGAGACCGCCTGCATGGCCGGCTCGGCGAGCGGCTCGCGGCTCTCCTCCAGCTGTGCCGTCCGCCGGGCCTCGGTGGCCCGGTCGTGCAGCAGGGCGGCGGTGCGCACCAGGCGGTCCGCGGCGGCGATGAGCTCTGCGTTCTGCCGCCGCTCGCGATCGCCCTGCGTGCGCCCTTCGACGAGCCGCGCCTTTAGCCGGCGCAGCTCGCGCGCCCCACCGCGCCGGCGGGCGACCGTCGACCAGACGAGCTGCGTGCCGAGCAGCACGCCGACACCGGCGAGCACCGCGGCGAGCCGCGCCCCACGCAGAGCGTGTCGGACCTCAGGCATGATCCCCCCTCCTCACGTTTGAGCGGCCTCGCGCCGCGCCTTCCGCGGCCTCGCCTGCTGGAGAAGATGCTCGGCATGCTCGCGCGTCTCGCGCGTGAGGCGTGCCCCGCCGAGCATCCGGGCCAGCTCCGCCACCCGCTCGGTCGCCGTGAGCGGCCGGGCCGTGGACGTGGTCCGTCCCGCGTGGACACGCTTGGTGACCGCGATGTGATGCTCGGCGAACGCCGCGATCAGCGGCAGATGCGTGATGCAGAGCACCTGCCGCGACCGGCCGAGCTGTGCCAGCTTGCGGCCGACGGCCTCGGCCACGGCGCCGCCGATCCCGGCGTCGACCTCGTCGAAGATGAGCGTCGCGCCGCGCTCCTCGGCGGCCGCCAGGGTCTTCAAGGCGAGCATGATCCGCGACAGCTCGCCGCCCGAGGCGATGCGGGCGAGCGACCGCGGCTCCTCGCCAGGGTTGGCCGAGAGGAAGAACTCGATCTCGTCCCAGCCCTCGGGGCCGAGGGCCCGTCCCTCGCCGAAGCGGACGGCGAAGCGGGCGTCGTCGAGGGCGAGCGTGGCCAGCTCGCGGCCGAGGTCGCGCTCGAGCTCGCGCGCGACGCGCCGGCGCTCGACGGAGAGCCGGCCGGCCCACTCGGCCGCCGCGCGGCGCCCGCTCTCGGCCGCGGCCTCGAGCGCGGCGAGCGCTTCGCCGCCGCCCGCCGCGCGCTCGAGCTCGGCCACCACCTCCTCGCGGCGGCGGATCAGGTCCTCGACCGTGCCGCCGTACTTCCGCCGCAGCCGCGCGAGCTCGCCGAGGCGCTGCTCGACGGCCTCGAGACGCGCGGGATCCGGCGCGATGCCGCTGAGGTATCGGCCGAGCGCCGCGCCGGCCTCCTCGAGCTCGGCGAGCGCCGATTCGAGCAGGCGGCGCGTCGGCTCGAGGCTCGCGTCCAGGCGTTCCGCCTCGGCGAAACCGCCGAGCGCTCGCCCGAGGGTCCCGACCGCCGACGCGTCCCCGGAGTAGACACCGGCCTCCGCGGCGGCGACCAGCGCTGCGAGCCGCTCGGCGTGGGCGAGACGGCTCCGCTCCGCGCCGAGCGTCTCCTGCTCGCCGGGAACGAGACGCGCGCCGGCAAGCTCGCTCGCCTGGAAGCGCAGGAGCTCGACCCGCTCCGCTGCCGTCCGCTCCGCCTCGCGCCGCTCGGCGACCGCCTGGGTGGCCGCCTGGAGGCGCGCGTGCCGGCGGCGCATCTCCTCGACCGCTCCCACGAGCCCACCGATCCCGTCGAGCAGCTCCCGGTGGCTCTCGACACGGCGGAGTGCGTGGTGCTCCTCCTGCCCGTAGGCACGGAGCAGATGCGGCGCGAGGTCGCGGAGGAGGCCGAGCGAGCCGAGCGCGTCGTTCACGTAGGCGCGCGTCCGGCCGCCGGCGGCGATCACGCGGCGGATGACGATCTCGTCGTCGGCCGCGATCCCCGCCGCGGCCAGCACGGCGTACGCGGGCGGCGCGGCGCCGGTGAACAGCGCCTCCACGGCCGCTTCCTCGGCGCCGGTCCGCACGAGGTCGGCATCGGGGCGCCCGCCGAGCGCCGCGTCGAGGGCCTGGAGGAGGATCGACTTCCCGGCGCCGGTCTCGCCGGTGATGACGTTCAGCCCGGGCTCGAGGACCAGCTCGAGCTCGTCGATGATCGCCAGGTCACGGAGCTTCAGCGTGCGCAGCATCCCGTGTCCGTCATCGGCCACCCCAACCGAGCTTGGAGCGCAGCACGTCGTAGTAGGTGCGGTCGGGCGAGCGAACGAGCGAGACCGGCGAGCGGCCGCGCCGCACGCTCACCACGTCGCCGCCGGCGAGCCGCCGCGCCTCCTGGCCGTCGATGGTGAGCATGGCGTCGTGCTCGCGGCGCGCGATCGTGATGCAGACCAGGGCACCGGGCCGGAGCGCCACCGGACGGTTGGTGAGCGTGTGGGGCGAGATCGGACAGAGAAGCAGCACCTCGGCCGTGGGCTCGACGATCGGACCGCCGGCCGAGAGCGAGTAGGCGGTGGAGCCGGTCGGCGTGGCGACGATGATGCCGTCCGCCCGGTAGGTCGTGAGGGGGAGGCCGTCGACCGAGACCGAGAACTCGATGATGCGGGCGTGGGCGCCGTTGGTGACGACCACGTCGTTCAGCGCGCGGAAGGCCCCGAGCCGTTCCCCTGCCCGCTCGAGGGTAGCCGCAAGCGTGAGGCGCCGGTCGAGGTCGAAGCGTCCCGCCACGACGCGGGCGAGCATCGGCATCGCCTCGGCCTCGACGACCTCCGTGAGGAACCCGAGCTCGCCCAGGTTCACACCGAGGATCGGTACGCGCGCGCCGGTCCGGCGCGCGATCGAGAGCAGCGTGCCGTCGCCGCCGAGCACGACGACCAGGTCGGCCTCGCGCGCGAGTCGGTCCTTGTCGAGCGCCGGGGCGCCGCGGAGGCCGGCGTCGGCGTCGAGCAGCGCCTTGATGCCGCGGCGCCGGAGCCAGCCGATCATCCGCTGCGCGAGACGCGCCGCCCGCGGACGGTCGCGCTTCACCACCAGACCGACCGTCCGTATGCGCGCCCTCACCCCAACCACCCAGCCCCGCGCGTCGTCCTACCACGGCCACCCGACCGATGCCAGGGATTCAGCGCTGTGATACCTAGGAAAAGATGACGCGGCAGTCAGAGCTGTTCCACACCGCGCCCGCGACGAAGGCGACACCGGCGCATGCGCCGCTCGCCGAGCGCATGCGCCCGCGCGCCATCGACGACTTCGTCGGCCAGCAGCACCTCCTCGGGCCCGGCCACGTGCTGCGCGACATGATCGAGAGCGGCCGCGTCGAGTCGCTGATCCTCTGGGGACCGCCGGGCAGCGGGAAGACGACGCTCGCGTACCTGCTCGCCGCCGCGAGCGGCGCGCCCGCGGTGGCGTTCTCCGCCGTCCTCCAGGGCGTCAAGGAGCTGAGGCAGATCGTCGACGATGCGGCGCTGACGCTCGCCCGCACCGGAGGGTCGACGGTGCTGTTCGTCGACGAGATCCACCGCTTCAACAAGGCGCAGCAGGACGCGTTCCTGCCGCACGTCGAGGCCGGGACCATCACGCTCGTCGGCGCGACCACCGAGAACCCGTCCTTCGAGGTGATCGCGCCGCTCCTCTCGCGCACCCGCGTCCTCACCCTCGAGCCGCTCGGCGACGCCGAGATCGGCGCCGTCATCGACCGCGCCCTGGCCGACCCCGAGCGCGGCCTCGGCCGCCAGAAGCTCGCGCTCGACGCGGAGGCGCGCGCCTTCCTGGTCGCCCACGCGCAGGGCGACGCGCGCGTGGCGCTCAACGCGCTCGAGCTGGCGGCCCGGCTGGCGCGCACCCGCCGGACGCACACCGTCGACGTCCCGCTGCTCGAGGAGGCCGCGCAGCAGCGGGCGCTCCGTTACGACAAGGCGGGCGAGGAGCACTACAACGTCATCTCGGCGTTCATCAAGAGCCTCCGCGGCAGCGACCCCGACGCGGCGGTCTACTGGATGATGCGCATGCTCGAGGCGGGCGAGGACCCGCTCTTCATCGCGCGCCGCATGGTCATCTTCGCCGCCGAGGACGTCGGCAACGCCGAGCCGCAGGCGCTCCAGGTGGCCGTCGCGGCCAAGGACGCCGTGCACTTCGTCGGCCTGCCCGAGGGACGCATCCCGCTCGCGCAGGCGGCGACCTTCCTCGCCACCTGTCCCAAGTCGAACGCCGCCTATCAGGCGATGCTGCGCGCCTCGGAGGACGTGCGGGCGAGGGGCGCCCTGCCCGTCCCGCTCCACCTCCGCAATGCGCCGACGCCGCTCATGAAGGGCCTCGGCTACGGCGCCGACTACCGCTACCCGCACGACCATCCGGATGCCGTCGTCGACCAGGAGTACCTGCCGGAGCGCCTCGCCGGCCGGCGCTACTACGAGCCGACCGACCGCGGCCGCGAGCGGGAGATCGGCGAGCGGCTCCGCGGCTGGCGCGGTCGGCGGGAGCCGAAGCCTCAGTAGCGCACGGCCACCAGGAGGAGGCCGTGCGGCGGCGCCGTCGGACCGGCTTGCGTGCGGTCGCGGCTCTCGAGGATGTCCCGCATTGAAGACGGAGAGCGCTCGCCGCGTCCCACCTCGACCATCGTGCCGACGATGTTTCGGACCATGTGCTTCAAGAACCCCGTCGCCTCGATGCGATAGACCAGGAGCGGCCCGTCGGCGCGGACCGCCGTCTCGAGCACGCGGCGGACCGTCGAGCGCTGCGGCCCGGCGTCGGCACCGCGGAAGGCGGCGAAGTCGTGCTCGCCGGCGAGCGCCGCGACCGCTTCTTCCATGGCGGCCACGTCGAGCGGCAGCGGCACGTGCCACGCGTGCCGGCGCCAGAAGGGCGACGGCGCCGGCGCGTTCCAGATGCGGTACTCGTAGACGCGGCTCCGCGCGTGCCGGCGCGGGTCGAAGGCATCGTCGACGACGGCGATGTCGCGGACCGCGACGTCGTCGGGCGTGAGGGCGTTGAGGCTGCGCCGCAGGCGCTCGAGGTCCGGCGGGACGTGGCGCACGCGCACCGCGGCCACCTGCCCGCAGGCATGTACGCCGGCGTCCGTGCGTCCGGCGCCGCGGACGCGGACCGGCTCGCGGAGCGCCGTCGCCAGCGCCCGTTCGAGCACCTCCTGGACCGTCGCGCCGCCCGGCTGGACCTGCCAGCCCTGGTACGCCGTGCCCTCGTACTCGACGGTGAGCCGGAGCTGCACGTCAGAGGTGGTCGCGGGCGAGGATCTCGGCGATCTGCACCGCGTTGAGCGCCGTGCCCTTGCGCACGTTGTCGAGCGCGATCCAGAGCATCAGGCCCGGCGGCTCGGCGGACGGGTCGTCGCGGACGCGCCCCACGTGCGTCGCATCGGAGCCGGCCACCTCGGCCGGCGTGGGGTAGGAGCCGCCCGGCTCGTCGTGCAGCAGGATGCCGGGCGCCCGTTGCAGGATGGCCGTCGCCCCGGCGGCCCCGAGCGGCGATTCCGTCTCGAGGTTCACGCTGAACGCGGAGCCGAAGAAGATGGGCACGCGGACCGCGGTCACGCTCATGCCGAGCCCGGGGAGGTCGAGGAGCTTCCGCAGCTCCTCGACGACGAGCAGCTCGTGCGTCGTCGAGCCGCCCGGCTCGAGCGCCCCCACCTGCGGCACGCAGTTGAAGGCGATCCGCCGCGCAAAGCGCGGGCGGCGGCGAACGCCGCGTGCGTTGAGGAGGTCGATCGTCTCCTGCGACAGCGCGCCCACCGCGCGCCGCCCGGCGCTCGCCACGCCCTGATAGCTCGAGACCACCACGCGCCGCAGCCCCGCCTCGGCGAGCGCCCCGAGGACGACCCCGAGTGCGGTCGCCGTGCCGCTCGGGCTCGCGACGATGCCGCGTTCGCGCCACTCGCCGAGCTTCCCGACGTTCACCTCCGGCACGACGAGCGGGATCTCCGGATCGAGACGGAAGCGGCTGCTGACGTCGATCACCGCCGCGCCCGCCGCCGCGGCGCGCGGCGCATGCTCGCCCGCGACGCCCGGCCCGGCCGCGAAGAAGGCCAGCTCCACGCCGTCGAAGGCCTGCGGCGTGAGGAGCGCGATCTTCTCCTTGCGCCCGGCGAGCTCGACCTCGGCACCCGCCGTCCGGTGCGTGCCGAGGAGGCGGATCGAGCCGGCCGGGAACTGGCGCTGCCCGAGCAGCTCGAGTATCTCGCGGCCGACCAGCCCGGCGGGGCCGACGACGGCGATCGTGAGCTCCGTGGCCATCCCTGGCAGCGTGGCGCAAGACTCCGACCCCTGTAAAGACCCCCGCATCGCGGAGGCGGGCGGTGGAGGCGGTACGGGCACGCTCAGCCTCCGAGGTGGCGTCCGGCGGCGCTGTAGTGCGCTCCTGCCCGTAGCGGGTCCCGGACGCACCCGGAGGCTCCTCTCGTTGGGTGAGATTCCTGCCACTCGCTTCGTGAGGCAGCTACCATGTCGCCGGGAGCCGCTCGGCGCGCGTGCCGCCTGCGTGAATATTCTCGCCGACGAGCGGGTCCAAAAAACAGAGAGGCCTGATGGCAAGGAACCTCGGTCAGTGCGCAGCCGCTTCGATTGCACTCGCACTGGCCGCGGTGACGTGTTCCGCGCACGCCGACGTCAAGCCCGAGTACAACGGCATGCGTCTGCACGAGCTGTACGTCGAGAATCTGACCCCGGACCACCGACCGCTCGACGCTACATCGCCGTTGCATGCCGAGCTGGCGCGGCACTTCAGGACCTTCGAGGCGTGGCGCCGCGACTTCGCAGCGGTGGCCAGCATGCGAGGGGTCGGCTGGGCGATCCTGTACGAGGACCCCGAGACCGGCCGGCTCAGCAATCACTGGATCACGCTCCACGAGCACGGGCATCCGGCTGGATTCCGTCCGTTGCTGGTGATGGACGTGTGGGAGCACGCCTTCCTGGTCGACTACAAGCCGACCGAGCGTTCGCGCTACATCGAGGCGTTCTTCGCGAACGTCGACTGGCGGACGGTCGAGGGTCGATTCGCGCGCGGCGAGGCCGAGGCGACGCGGGCTCGGCCCGCTTGAACCATGAACACTCGTGCCGAGGAGGACATTTACTTTGCGAAGCGCGACCGCGAGCTCATCCGCCGCCTCCACCAGGGGAGCGAGGAAGAGCAGCGGCGCCGCGTACGTGAACTCTCCCACATGCGCTGCCCCGAGTGTGGGGCGCGTTTGGCACGCGCCGACCACTTCGGTGTCATCATCGAGGAGTGCCCCGTCGGTCACGGGATGTGGCTGACCGAGGTGGAGATGCGCACGCTCGCGCGGCGGGAACGGAATTCCTGGATCGGACGCTACTTCTACCGGCCGAAGCCGGTCGTTTGAATCCACCTCACAGCGGTGCGCCGACGTCGGACGCGCCCGCGCACCGACAGTGTCGAGTATCCTTTGCAGCCTCGGATCGCCCGTGCGCTCAGAGGTTCGGGCACTTCGCCAGACAGGCCGCAAAGGAGGCGCTGCAGCTCACGATCGTCGGGTTCGCGGTGCAGGCAGTCTTGCACGCGTTATACGCGTCCACGGCAGCGGCGTAGCAGGATTGGACGCCGCCACACTGGCTTCCCGCGGCGACCCAGTCGTTCTGGCAAGTCTTGGTGCACTGCGTGTTCCCGCTGGAAGCGGTGGAGCCCGTGCACTTGGCCTTCTTGGCGACGCAGGCAGCTGCGCAGGTGACTCCCTTTCCGGGAGCGAAGCAGCTGGCGAAGTCCGCATCGTAGGCGGCCTGGCAGTCGGCGGCCGTCCCGATCTTCTTGCACGTCTTCTGGGCCGCGGCGGCCTGCTTGATACAGGCCGCGGTGGCGGCACTGAACGTGGGCGCGGCCGGCGGAACAGTCGTGGTGGTGGTCGAAGACCGTACCTGAGTGGTGGTCGTCGTCGTGGTGGCACGAGGCGAGATGGTGGTAGTCGTCGGCCGGATCGTGGTCGTGGTGGTGGTAGTGGACCGCGGCGGCCTTGTCGTTGTCGTCGTGGTCGGCCGAGGCGGCAACGTTGTCGTCGTGGTCGTCGTGGTCGTCGTAGTCGCCGGACGAACGAGGGTCGTGGTCGTGGTGCCGTCTCCCAGATTCGGGCACTTCGCCAAACAAGCTGCAAAAGCGTCGCGGCACTTCAGAGCAGCGGCGTTGCAGGCATCCTTACACGTCTTGTAGTCGTCCTTCGCAGCGGTGAGGCAGGCATGATCCCCGCCACATTGTCCACCTGCGGCAACCCAGTCGTTCTGGCAGCTCTTTGTGCATGGCTTGACCGTTGTCGAAGTTGCAGAAGCCGTGCACTTCGCGTTCTTGGCCACGCAGGCGGCGGCGCACGAGACACCCTTTCCCACGGCGAAGCAGTTCGAAAACGCCGTGTGGTACTCGGCCTGACAAGCCGCGACACTCGCGACCATATTGCACATCTTCTGCTGCGCGGCGGCTTCCTTGATACAGGCGCCGGTCGCAAGACTGTAAGCGGGCGCTGGCGGCGGCAGCGTGGTCGTCGTGGTGACCGCAGATGCCGCTCGCGATCCCCGACTGGCGAGCACCACGACGCCGATTGCAAGCGCGGCTGCATACGTGAACGTTCTCATTCTCGACATCTCTGATCTCCTCCCATGGGAATGCGTGCGTCGCGGTCCGGCGATTTTCGGGGCACACTCCCGGTCGTCGCGTCCAGTGGGGCTCATGGCAGCGACTCATCCGTCGCGTGGCGGTGCCAAAGGGCGGAAGCAATGGCTCCGGTCAGCCGAGAGTGCCCGTACGTGCAAGCCTTCATCCAGCTCATGGACAGCACGAGTACGGCGACACTGAGCCACAGGACGGGTGCGTGGCGTCTGATCCCGCGTCCCCATGACAAGCGTCGCAAGTGGCCGGCACCGTAGTGCGACGGTAGACAATGGAGAGCAGCGTCCTCATTTAGGGACGCGTCGGCAGCCCACGCGCGTGCCTCGATCTTCATGAGCTACACAATAAGCTCGTGCGAGGTTCGCTCCCATTCGTCGAACGGAGGAATTTTTGTACTCCTCTTCGGGGAGAAAGAAGGCGGCTCTCGGCAAAATCCTCAGCGGCGGGAGCAGCGAGCCGCAAGGACTGTGCTTCGTAGGCTCACACGATGGCCGACGACACGGATGACCATATGGACTCGGAGAGATCGCTGCGCTTCTCGAGAGGCCCCTGTCGTAGCGCGCAGCCTAGGACGCAAGCATGCTAGCAGAGGTCCACGGCTGGGGCGACGCATGTGTCACTGTCGGCCCATTCCGAGGCGACCCGCCGTGCGGGGATTCGACCCTCGGCCTGGAACGACTATTGCTCCCGTCCGGCCCGGATGCGCTCCGACGACGGCCAGGACTCCGGCATGACCTGCACGACTTCCGACCTCCAGCCGAAGGTCGCGCGGTGCCGGCTCATTCTCTCCCTGATCGCGATCGTCGCCGTGTACGTCGATCCGACCGAACCCACGGGGGTGCCGTGGTTACACCTGACCGGCGGCAAGTTCGCGATCGACCCCTACGCGCTGGCCGTCCTTTCGCTGCATCTCGCGTACAGCTCGTGCGTGTGCTGGGTGATCGCGCGCCACGCGCTGCCGCCGCGGCGCCTCGCTACGCTCACGGCGTGGATTGACGTCGTTCTCGGCGCCGTCGTCGTCATATTCACCGAAGGCACGAGCAGCCCCTTCTGGGCCTTCTTCGTGTTCGCGGTCGTTGCTGCCGGGGCGGAGGGCGGATTCCGCCGGAGCATGCTGGTCACGACGGTGAGCGTCGGAATCTACATGAGCCTCATCCTCGTCGCCTGGCACGGGGAAACGAACGTCTACATCGTCCGGCCGGTGTACCTCGCCGTCGTGGGATACCTGACCGCCTACCTGGCGCAGGAGCGGCTCCACCTGGAGACGCAGGTCCACCAGCTCGAGACCGCGAAGGAGCGAAACCGAATCGCACGCGCCCTCCACGACGGCTGTGTGCAGACGCTCGGCGGCATCAACCTGACGCTGGAGACCTTTCAGCGGCTCATTTGCTCAGGCCGCGCCGAGGAGGCGCTCTCCGGTCTCGCGCAGCTTCAGACCAGCATCAACCACGAGCACGACGAGCTGCGCGCGTACATCCGCGACCTCGCCGACGTCGAACCCGGCCAGCCCGCTCGTGGGCACAGCGCCGACACGCGATTCGTCGTGAGCGCGGACTTCGCGGGATCTGGCGCCCTCGTGGACCAAGTCCTTCAGCTCGTGCGCGAGGCCGTCACGAACATCAGGCGGCACGCCCGAGCAGGCTCGGCCGTGGTCTCCATCGGCGCGGCCGATTCGCACGTCCTCATCACGGTCGGCGACGACGGAGTCGGCTTCTCGGATCCAGCACAGGTCCCCTGGTCGATCGCCGCGCGCGTTGCGGATGCCGGCGGTACGATCCGCGTCATCCACGACGACATGCCCGGCGCTCACCTGACGGTCGCACTCCCGGAGGCATGATGCCGGCTCCTGCGAAGCCCCTCCGCGTTGCGATCGCGGACGACCACGCTCTCTTTCGCCAGGGGCTCCGGTCGTTGCTCGGCATGACGGACGACGTGTCCGTCGTCGCGGAGACCGATTGCGCCGAGGGGATACAACCGATGGTGGCCGCAACGCCGTGCGACATCCTGCTGCTCGACCTCCAGATGGAGCGCAGCTCGCTCATCGACATCGCGGCCGTGAGTCCACGAACCGACGTCATCATTGTCACCGCGACCGAGGGGACGGAGAACGCGCTCGCTGCCATCCGCGCCGGAGCGAAGGGGATCGTCTTCAAGCGCTTCGCCGTCGAGACGCTGATGGATGCCATTCGCACGGTGTCGAGCGGCCAGGTGTTCATGCCCGCCGCACTCCAGACACGCCTGGTCGGCGAGCTGCGCGAGCCGTCGCACGAGCCGCTCACCCCGCGCGAGCGCGAGATCGTGCGTCACGTGGCCGCGGGCCTGCGCAACTCCGAGATCGCCGCGAAGTTGTTCATCAGCGAGGACACGGTCAAGACGCACCTGGGCAACGTCTTCAAGAAGGTCGGCGTGCGCGACCGCGTCCAACTCACACGCTACGCGCTTCGCTTGGGCATGGTCGGGGTTCACGACCTCGCCTCGTAGATCCCTAACGCCCTCCAGGTAATCTCCCTCGCAAGAGGGATACGAAATCCCTCTGCCCACCGATTGCTGGCGTGCACGCCCGCGCGTAGGGTGGCGTAGGTGATCGCCTTCTCCGTCAAGATCAACGGCCGCGAGGTGCGTCCTTCGGACTTGAGAACCGAGGTCGAGAAGGCGCTCATGGATAACGCGATCAAGGTCATGCAGGAGGCGGGTCGCTTTCGCTGCCCCGCGCACCGTCAGACCGCGCTCAGGATCACGGCGACCGGTCTGTCCCTCACGCAGCTCGGTTTCTCCGTCGACGGCTGCTGCCGGATCCTCAAGGACGTCCTCGAGGAGAGCCTACAGTAGTGATGCGGTCCGGCTCGTCCCGCGCGTAGTCGGAAGGTCAGCTACCGGGCGTCGGTCCGCCTGGAAGCGATCCGGCGGGCAGAGGCCCCCACCCCGCTCGGGGGTGGGGGAGCGTTTCCCGGGCTTCAGGAAGCGGTTATCTGAATCCGCTTCGAACGCTCGCGTGCCTTGGCCGTCTTCGGCAGCCGCACGGTGAGCAGCCCGTCTTGAACTGGGACGCCCTTGACAGGGTACTGGACCGACCTAAATCGGGTTTCTAGCTTCCGAGGTACTGGCAGACCAGGTGTCCCATCGCGCGGCACCCGATCGACGTCCCGCCGCCCGCCAGGTCCGCGGTCCGGTGCCCCGCGGCGATCACCTCGCCGACGGCCCGCTCGATGGCACCGGCCGCCGCCGGGCAGGCGAGCGAGTAGCGGCAGAGCATCGCCGCCGACAGGATCGCGGCGAGGGGGTTGGCCTTGTCCTGGCCGGCGATGTCGGGGGCCGAGCCGTGGATCGGCTCGTAGAGGCCCCGGCACCGGGCGCCCGGGACGGGCGACCCCGCGAGCGAGGCCGAGGGCAGCATGCCCATCGAGCCCGCGAGCATCGCGGCCTCGTCGGTCAGGATGTCGCCGAAGAGGTTCTCGGTGGCGATCACGTCGAAGTCGCGCGGCCGGCGGAGGAGGTGCATGGCCATGGCGTCGACCAGCACGTCCTCGTGCTTCACGTCGGGGTAGTCGCGCGCGACCTCGTGGGCGAGCTCCCGCCACAGCCGCGACGACGCCAGGATGTTGGCCTTGTCGACCGAGGCAAGCCGCCGCCGCCGCTGGCGCGCGAGTGCGAAGGCGGCGTGGAGGAGGCGCGCGATCTCTTCCTCCGTGTAGACGAGCGTGTCCACCGCCTCGCGGCCGGCGGGCGTCGTCCGGCGCTCGCTCGGCTTTCCGAAGTAGATGCCCCCCGTAAGTTCCCGAACGACGACCAGGTCGACGCCGTCGAGGACCTCAGGCCGGAGCGGCGACGCCGGGACGAGCTCCGGCCAGGCGCGGACGGGGCGGAGGTTCGCGTAGAGGCCGAGCCCGTGGCGGAGCCCGAGGAGCGCCTGCTCGGGTCGCACCGCCGCGGCGGGGTCGTCCCACTTGGGACCGCCGACGGCGCCGAGGAGGACAGCGTCGGCCGCGCGGGCCCGCTCGAGCTCGGCGGGCGGCAGCGGTACGCCGCAGGCGTCGATGGCGGCCCCGCCGATCAGCCCGCTCGTGAAGGTCAGCTCGAGACCGTGGCGCGGCGCCACGATCTCGAGGACGGTGACGGCCTCGGCCGTGACTTCGGGGCCGATCCCGTCGCCGGGGAAGAGAGCGATGCCGGCACGGCCCCCGCCGGGGGCAGTCATCGTCGGAGGATACGTCGAATGGCATGCCGGGGCGAGACTGTCGTCCGCGACCGTCTCCGCGGCCGCCGACGCTCCCGGGCTGCTTGGCGACGTTGTTGATAGGCCCTGCGGGGAGCGGGACGGGGGAGGTGCTCTCCCCCGTCCCTTGCCCTGTCACTGGGCCGCGCCAATCCCCACAGCCCCGTTCACCGCCGCCGAGGTCACGCCCGAGCCCGCGCACTGCGACGGGTCGGCCTGGAAGCTCACCGCGCCTTGGAGCTGGTCCCCCGCGTAGCGCGTGGTGGTGACGGTCACGGTGGTTGGCTGACCCGGCTGGGGGTTGACCACTGGCAGGGTCACACCGGCCACGACATTGCCGGCCAAGTTCACGGCGCCGGTGACCGCCTGCGTGGTAAAGCTGACGACGGTCACCGTACCGTCGACCCACGACGCGATGGCGATCCCCGAGCCGTTGCTGCTCGCACACGAGCCACTGCCCGTCGCCGCCGGCTCCTGCGCCTGCAGCCCGTTGACGACGATCACCTGTCCGATGGTAGCCGTGCCGTCCGTCGGGGCGTTGGGAACGTTCGACTGGCAGCTGCTGAGCGCGCCGCTGAAGGTGAACGTGAAGGTACCATCCGTGTTGCTGAGTCCCGGGTTGATGTTCGCCGTGCCGCTCAGCTGACAGAACCCCCCGGACTGCGCCGCCGCCGGACGACCGCTGCTCAGCAGAAGTCCGGCGACAGCTACCGCTGCGAAACGTACCTTGCTCACCGTAGTTCCCTCCTTTCACTCTGCCCTCGCGGGGTTCCCCTGTGGCGCGGGACGAGCTCACGGACTCGCTACGGGACCACCGGGCGGGGCCCGGGCCACCGCCTGGCGCGCTCCGGACGCACGGGACATCAGAAGCGCGCAAACTAGGTAGCGGAGTGGCTGTGTGTCAATAACGCCTCACCGCCGACCAATACCAGGGTCGGGGGCACGATTTACCACGCTCAACGGCACGATTCGCTCCCCAGTGCACGTCCGCACCGCCGCTGGTGGGTGCACGTTTGCTACCGCGGCCCGACCGTCGGCAGAGGGCCGCGCGCCGGTGATGACCTCCGCAACGGTGCGTGGTAGCGTCACTGCACTCTGGTCGTTGGGGAGGGGCCACCCATGCTCTCGCGACGGCGCTTCCTCGCTTCGTCGGCGGTCGTCGCGGGAGCCGTCTTGCTCTCCCGCCGAGCGCCCGCACGCGCCCGCGACGACTGGCCCGCGCACGGCTGCGGCCCGGCGCAGACGCGCCACAACGCCGGGGAGTCGAGGCTTCGCCCGGACAACGTCGCGCGGCTCGCCTTGCGTTGGGACTTCGAAGCGGACTCGGGAATCACCGGCACCCCGGCGGTGGTCGGCGAGCGGGCCGTCGTCGGCTCCTGGGACGGTCGGGTCTACGCTCTCGAGTGCAGCTCCGGAAAGCGGCTCTGGACCTTCGAGGCCGGGACACGGAGCTACCCGCCCGACCGGCGGCTAGGTATCTATGCCTCTCCCGCGGTCTCGGGAGAGACGGTATTCGTCGCCTGTGACCGGCTGCTCGCGCTCGATCTCGAAAGCGGGCGGCGGCGGTGGGAGCGAGTCGTGGGAGATCCGGAGAAGAGCTTCGAGTACTTCTGGGCGCCGCCGCTCGTCCACGGCGGCAGGGTCTACGCCGGCGTCTCTTCGGGGAGCGAAACGCAGACACGCGGGCGCGTCGTCTGCCTGGATGCCGCCACGGGAAGGCCGCTGTGGACGTTCTTCACCGTTCCCGCCCGCGTCTCGGGCGGCGCCCTCATCGCCCCGCCGTCGCTCGACCTCCGCTCCGGAGCGCTCTACGTCGTGACCGGGAACCCCTTTCACGTTCTCCCGGGGAACCTCGAGCACAGCTCGAGCGTGATCGCCCTCGACGCCGCGACCGGGGCCTTGCGGTGGACCGACCAGGTTCATCCTCACGACGACCGGAACCTGGACTTGAACTGCCCGCCGATGCTCCTCCGCGGCCGGCGCGGAAGACCGCTCCTCGTGGCCGGCGGCAAAGACGGCATCCGGGCGTGGGATCGCGAAGCGGGACGGCGGCTCTGGCACGTCCAGCTCAGTCCCGCCGTGCCCCCGGGGGGCGGAGAAGCCCTCCCCACGACCGGGCCCGAAGCCGGTCCAACCGCGACCGCGGACGGTTTCGTCTTCTTCGCCTCCAACCACCACGCGGACAAGGGATGCGCCGTGGCCGCGATCGAGGCCGACAGCGGCGAGATCCGCTGGCTCCACTTCCTGCCTGCGTTCCAGTTCGGTCCGCTCTCGGTCGCCGGCGGCGTCGTCTTCCTCGGCTTGATCGACGGCAAGCTTCGCGCCTGGAGGGCAGCCGACGGCGAGCCCCTCTGGGAGTCGGCTGCCGGCCCGCCGATCGCCGGCGGCCCGGCCATCGCGCACGGCATGGTCTTCGTCGGTACCGGGGCCGGGCAGTTCCTTCCGGGGAAGAAGCTCCTCGCCTTCGGTCTCCCCTCCGCGTAGGCTCCGGGGCGTGACGGCTCCGACGCACCGTAAGGGCCTCGCCGCGGGAGTGCTCGCGCTCCTCCGGCCGCCGAACGTCTTCACCGCCGTCGCCGACTCCTTCGCCGGGCTCATCCTCGCGCGCCAGGCGGGCCCGGCGTCGGACGATCCCGGGCTCTGGTGCATCGCGGCTTCAGCCTGTCTCTACCTCGGCGGAATCGCCCTCAACGACTACTTCGATCGGGAAGTGGATGCGGTCGAGCGACCGGAGCGCCCGATTCCCTCGGGGACCGTTCCGCCGATCGTCGCCGCGGGGCTCGGCGCGGCCCTTCTGGCCGCGGGAATCGCGTTTGCGGGCCGCGCGGGCACACCCGCCATCATGGTCGCGGCCGTGCTCGCGCTCGCGATCCTGGTCTACGACGGCGTCTTGAAGGGGACCGCAGCCGGTTTCCTCAACATGGGCGTCTGCCGCGGCCTCAACTTCTGCATGCCCATGTCGCTGGCGCCGCGATCCGTTCCGACGTCTTTTGTCTTCGCCCCGGTGCTTCTCACCGCGTACATCTCTGTCCTCACGTACCTCTCGCGCGAAGAGGTCGGCGGCAACACGCTCGAACGTGCGCGGCGCGGCGTCACCGCGCTGGCCGTCGTCGCGCTGATCATGGCCGTTGCGATCGCCCCGTGGCCTGCGGCGCCGGTCGGATGGGCTTTCCTGGCGGTCCTCGTGGCTCGGGGTGGAATGCTCTTCGCGCCGCTCTGGACCGAGCCGGGAGGGCCGGCGACCGGACACGCGATCGGCGGAGGAATTCTGCTGATTCCGCTGTTTGACGCGACGTTCGTCGCCGCGGCGGCCCACGTCTCATGGGCGTTCGCGGTCGCGTCGCTCATGTTGCCGGCAACGGCGCTCCGGCGCATGTACAGTCCCACCTGAGATGCGTCTCGGCTACAACACCAACGGCTTCACTTCCCACCGCCTGCGCGATGCGCTCGAGGTCATCGCCGGGCTCGGCTTCAAGAGCGTCGCCATCACCCTCGATGCCGGGGCGCTCGATCCGTACGACCGTTCGACGGCCCAGGAGGCGAAGGCGATCGGCGCCTGGCTGGCCGAGCACGACCTCGTGCCCGTCGTCGAGACCGGCGCGCGGTTCCTGCTCGATCCCTGGCGCAAGCACTGGCCCACTCTCCTCTCCCCGAGAACCGAAGACCGCGCGCGAAGAATCGACTTCCTGAAGCGCGCAATAGGCGTCGCCTCGTTGCTCGGCGCGGAAGTCCTCTCGCTCTGGTCGGGAACGGCGGAAGCGGAGGAGCCGGCGGAGCTCCTGGACGAACGCCTCGCAGAGGGTCTCCGGACTCTCGCGCGCGATGCGGCCGAGCACGGCGTCGTCCTGGGCTTCGAGGCCGAGCCCGGCATGCACATCGAGAACCTGGCGGGTTTCCGCCGGATACGCGACCGGGTCGGAGAGCCGGGCCTCCGTCTCACTCTGGATGTCGGTCACGCACACATGACCGAGGAAAGCGCGCCAGAAGCCATCCGGCGCTCCGCGCGCGAGATCGTGAACGTGCACCTCGAGGGCATGCGTCACGACCGCCACGAGCACCTGCTTCCCGGCGAAGGTGACCTGGACCTCGCCGCCGTCGTGTCCGCCCTCCGTGAGATCGATTACCGCGGCCCGGCCAACCTCGAGTTGAGCCGCCACGGCCACATGGCGGTTGACGCCGCCCGCCGCGCCATCGAGTTCTTCCGGCCATTCGGGCTGCCATAGCCATCAGGACCCTAGCGATCGAGGAGATCGAGTGCGAGCGAGAGGACATCGGTCATGGCCATCTTTTCGCGCGAGAAGCGGGCCTCCGAGCAGATCGCCACCGGGCCTTCCTCCGCTCGATCGGGAAGCCGCCCGTGGGTTCCCCGGACGATGGTCGGATCGAGCGAGATCACGTCCATGAGGTAGCGGAGGCCGAGCGCCTTTCGGGCGAGCGCCCAGGCGGCGCGGAGCTTCACCAGCGGGCGAGCGGGATCGAAGAAGAGCTCCGCGGGGTCGTAGCCGGGCTTGCGATGAATGTCGACGGTGCGCGCGAAGTCGGGAGCCCGCGCGTCATCGAGCCAGTAGTAATAGGTGAACCAGGCATCGCGCTCCGCCACCGCGACGAGATCTCCCGCCCGCTCGTGGTCGAGACCGAACTCCGCCTTTCCCGCATCGTCGAGCACTCGTTCCACGCCATTCATCGAGCGGAGGATCTCGGTCACTCGCTCCCGATCCTCGCGACGCTTCACGTAGACGTGCGCGATCTGGTGATCGGCGACGGCGAAGGCGCGCGACTCGCCGAAGTCGAGCAGCTCCCAGCCGAGCGGCGTCTCGAGCGCCGAGAGCAGGCCGGCCTCGCGGAGCACTCGGTTCGGATGCAGGGGACGGCGGGCGTCGGTGATGCCGTACTCCGAAACCACGAGCACCGCTGCGCCTCGCGCCCTCACCTGTGCGATCAGCTCGCCGGCCACCCGATCGATCTTCGTCACCTCGGCACGGGCACGCGGATCGGAGGCGCCATAGCGCTGGAAGTCATAGTCCAGGTGTGGAAGGTAGACGAGCGCGAGCGTCGGCCGGTGCTTCTCGATCACGTGCAGCGCGGCCCGCGCGATCCACGCCGAGGCGTCGATCGCCGCCCCCGGACCCCAGAAGGTGTGGAACGGAAACGCGCCGAGCGCCGACTCGAGCTCGAGGCGAAGGCCGTGCGGGTAGGTGTAGATGCCGAAGAGCTTGCTCCCGTCGGCCGGGTACGTCGGCCTCGGCGTCACCCCGAGATCCGCCGTGGTGTTCATGTTGTACCACCAGAAGAGGTTCGCGCAGCGGAGCGACGGATCGCGCCGACGCGCCTCGTCCCACAACTTCTCTCCCTGGATGAGCGCTCCCGACTGCCGCCAGAGCCACACCTCGTTCAGCTCGCGGAAATACCAGCCGTTGCCGACGATGCCGTGATTGCGCGGAAGCTTCCCCGTCACCATCGTCGCCTGTGCCGAGCAGGTCACCGCGGGGAGCACCGGGGCGAGCTCCGCCGCGAAGCCATCGCCAGCGAGTGCCGAGAGGTTCGGCGTCTCGGCCCCGAGCATTCCCCGCGTGAGACCCACGACGTCGAGGAGGAGAACCGGCTTCACGACTCCCTTCGCGCGCCACACGCGGCCAGCGCGCGCTCGGCGAACTCGATCTCGCGGGCGATCCCTTCGACGAGCGTCTCGTCGTCGCGCGGCCGGATGGACTCCGGGAGCACGTTCCAGGTGTAGGTCTCGACCTCGAAATGAGGCAGCGGTCGCGTGGCGGCCGCTCGCGAGATCAGCTGGAGGAGATCCTTCGACGTGGTGCGGAGCCCCTGCCCTTGGGGCTCCCAGTGCAGCGGGGCGTGAAAGTGCACACGCCAATCGGCAGGCTCGGCGAAGCGCTCGCGAGCGGCCAGCGCGGGGCCGAGGTCGGCCCACCCTTCGACCACGCCGCTTCGGTCCCGGCGCCGCACCTGGTGGAGGAAGCGAATCTCGTCGAAGGGGCGAAGCCGTGGCTCGGCGCGCGAGGAGTCCTCCCCCGGCACCTCGAGTGCACAGGAGAGCTGGACCTTGCCGACGCGAATACCGGCCTCGGAGATCTTGCTCCATGCCGCGGCCGGGTCCTCGAACTCGACCGCTTGATGGCAAGCATCGAAGCAGAGGCCGAGATGACGGTCGACGATCGCCGGATCCACTCCCCGCCGGCGTACGGCCGGGCGGAGGCGATCGTGGAAAAAAGCGATTGCCTGGTCGCTCGTCTCCACGATGCAGTCGGGCTCGGGCTCGAGACAGACCCGGATCCGGCGGCCGTGCCGGTCGGCGAGCCGATGGAGATCCACCGCCAGGTGGGCAAGGGTCGTCGCGCATTCTTCCGCGCTCGATGCCCCGGCGGTCGGCGCATAGGTCAGCGGTAGAGTCGAGATCGTTCCCTCCTCAACGTCCGCCGGGAGAAGCTCGCACAGGATGTGCGCGAGATCGAGCGTGTAGTGATGCCGCCGGACGTCGGCCCAGTCGGGGCGATAGACTTCTTCCTTGACGCGCTCGGCGTGAAAGTCGCCGTAAGGAAAGCCGTTGAGTGTCACGAGCTCGAGCCCGTTCGCCTCGAGCCCTTCGCGAAGCTGCGTGCGCGTGTCCGGCGAGGCGAGCAGCTCGCTCGCGCTCCGCCGGCTCAGCCAGAGGCCGAGGGAGAGCCGCCGCACGCCGAGCCGGCGGCGTACCGGCGCGCAGTAACGGGACAGCGCCCCAAGAACGGACTCGAGGTCGTCGATCGCGTGAACGTTGGTGCAGTACGTGAGGATCGTGCGGCTGCCGTCGGGAAAGCGGATCCGCATGCTCACCAGTGTTGTCCGCCTCGAAGGAGCGTATTCCCCTCCCACGGGCCTCGGTCGATCGCCAGTGGCTGCTCGAGCTCCGCGGGGTCGAGGCGGCCCGTCTGCGAGAAGAAGGCGACCGGGTTCTTCCAGACGAGCGTCTCGATCGCCGCGTCGGGGAGGCCTCGGCCGCGAAGGTGCATCGCCGTCCGCGGGACCTTGAGCGGATCACTCCGTCCCCAGTCGGCGGCGCTGTTGATGATCATGCGCTCGACGCCATAGCGCTCGAAGATCGCGCCGACGCGCTCCTCGGTCATCTTGGTGTCGGGGTAGATCGAGAAGCCGATGTAGTGACCGGTCTCGACGACGAGCGGCACCGTCTCCTCGGTGTTGTGATCGATCAACACGCGCTCGGGTGCTACGTTCATCTCGCGCACGATCGCCACCGTCCGCTCGAGCCCTTTCACCTTGTCGCGGTGGGGAAGGTGGACGAGGAGGGGGAGCTCGTGCCGCATGGCCAGCTCGATCTGCACGCGAAAGAACTTTTCCTCGGTCGCCGTCTGGTCGTCGAAGCCGATCTCGCCGACCGCCACCACGCCGTCCTTCTCGAGGTATCGCGGCAACACCTCGATCACCGCCTGATTCACGCGGCCGTCGTTGGCCTCCTTCGGGTTGAGCGCGACCGTGCAGACGTGGCGGATGCCGTACTGACTCGCCCGGTAGCGCTCGAAGCCGAGGAGCAGATCGAAGTAGTCGACGAAGGTTCCAACCGACGTCCGTGGCTGGCCCTGCCAGAAGGCCGGCTCGCAGACCGCGACGATGCCGGCAAGCGCCATGCGCTCGTAGTCGTCGGTCACCCGCGAGGCCATGTGCACGTGCGGCTCGAATATCTTCATCGTGCCTTCTATCGCCCCGCGCGCGCGAGTGCCACCTCGAGCATGCGACGCTCGTAGGGATCGGCAGCGGTCGCCAGGCGGTTCCGGATCCGCTCGACGGTGCCCGGGATCGGGTGGAGCGCGATCACCGGCCAGAGGTCCGCGCCGACGCTCCGCCCCGCGTGCTCGCGTTCGGTGACGTAGGCGAAGAGCATGCGGGCGAGCTCCGGCGTCGCCCGCTCCTCGACCCGCTCGATGCGCTCGACGCGGAGACCGACGAACGCGCACTTGAGGACCGCCTGATTGAAGAGATCGTCCGGCAGGTGGCGCGAGGTGTAGCCGTTCTCGCAGATGGCGGCGGCGAAGAGATCGGCGGCATTGGCGCGCAGGGAATCTCTCACGGCCGGGAGCGCCGCGTCGCTCTCGGGCAGCAGCGCGAGCCCTCGGAGGAGAGCGATCCGCTCCCGGCCGTCGCTCACGAAGTAGAGATCGTTGGCGCGTGCGGGGGCGCCGGCCGGCTCGCGCCGGGCATCCTCGAGGAGAAGGAGCACCCGCGCGGCCTCATCCACGCGCCATGGGTTCAGGACAGGCCCGCCGGAAAACAGTCGGACGATCTCCGCGGAGGGCGGCTCGAGGAGCATCGCGTGACCGACCTTCCGAGGTGCGCTCGGAAAATGTCGCCCGAGCGCCAACCCGTCTCCCCGTATCTCCCTTCGGGCGGTGGAGAGCCACGCCGAGGCCGGCTGGGAAACGCGGGGCGCGAGTCGAGCGTCCAGCGCGTCGATGCTCGCGGGAAGGTTCAACTCACTCAATCGGCTGATCGAGCCCGAGTGCCACCAGGAAGCGCGATGCACACTCCCCGCCTTGCCTCCCGGGATAGGGCCGAGCAAAGCGGAATTCGTACATCGGAAGCCGTCCGTTGATGGTCACGGGCCGGATCTCTTCCGAGCGCTCGGCGTCCTTCAAGCGCGCCGTGACCGACGGCGCCGATCCGGGCTTCCAGCCAAGCTTCACGTTGACCAGCGAATTGTGGTTCCAGGCTTGCCCCCCATCCGGTTCACACTTGCACCGGAGCTCTTCCACGATGTCGAAGTCGAGCGCGCTGAATTCTCCCGCCTTCTCGAATCCGAGGCCGCGGGCGCTGCGGGTGATCACTCCCCAGCCGGCGCCGAAGAGCTTTTCGGGATCGTTCTCGATCGTCGCCGACGACTGGCCGGCTTCGGTGTAGCGGAGGCGGAAGCTTGCCGGCGGCGCGGATCCTTCGAGATCTGTGTCGCACGGCGGGGGTGCCGGCTCCGCCCAGGAGATCATCTTCACCAGCGTGACGCGCTCGGGAGGCTTCGCGGCCGCCTTCGGCGGCCCTCCGGGGCCATGGTGATGATGGCGGGGCGCCGCTGCGTGCGGCCGCCAGAGACTGCAAGAGAGCAGCAAACAGATCGGTGCGAGCCAGCGGGCTTTCACGGAACACCCGCGATTCACATGCTCGCGCGCTTGCCGCCGGCCAGGGCTGCGATTCGACAGCGCCGGAGATAACTGTCCAGCATCGCATACTGCCGGCCGAGTTCTTGCTCCTGCGTGCCGACGGGCGCCTTGAAGAAACAGGCCGCCTGGGTCATGGGCCCGCTCTCGCCGCGCCGGAGCGCCAGATCCGCGAGCCGGACGAGGTCGATCACCAGAGGCGCGGCGAGCACCGAATCGCATCCTTGCCACGTGAACTGCATCGTCATGCGCACGCCGAGAAATCCCTGGAAGTGGATCAGGTCCCACGCCGTCTTCCAGTCGCCGAGCGAGGGGACGTAGGTGATCTCGACGCTCGTCTCGGGCGAATAGCCGAGCACGCCCCGGACGACGCCGTCCTTGGTCTCCACCTTGGCGGCCTTGACCTCGGGCGCGTTCAGGGCGGCGCCGTCGGAATTGCCGAGCACATTGTCGCCGTGCCAGGCGAGCACCTGGAGGTCGCGCTCACGAAAAAGCGATGCCAGCGCCGACTTGACCAGCGTCTCGCCGGTCTTGCCGTCGGTTCCGGCGAAGGGCACGCCCTCACGCTCGGCCAGCTCGCGAATGGCCGGAGCGAGCGCGGCGGGCGACGCCGCAAAGTTGATGAACGCTGCACCTTCGCGCATGGCAGCATAGGCGTACAGCGTGCTCGGGCGGAATACCGCCGACCCACCGCTCCTCAGACTCTCCTCGAGCCCCGCGAGCGTCAGGTGGTCTTCAGGAGTCGTGAAGACCGGCTCGGTGGTGGCGAGATTCACCACCACGACCCGCTCCAGGGAGTGCCGCCGCCGAAAGGCTCGGAGATCACCGCCGAGCCTCTGGACGACCTCCGCCGGCGTTTCGGCGTCCTCCACCGTCACGCACGGGGGCGGCGACCCTCGAGTTTCACCGTTGACGATGTTCCGGTCGATTTCCTGGAGATCGAGCGCGAGACGATCGAGCAGACGGGGGTCGAAGATTCGCGCCGACTCGGCGAGTTCGGTCGCCGCATCCAGCAGCGACCCGGCGCGGACCTCCCACCCGCCGAACACGAGCGCGGACGCTGCGGGCATTGACAGACCCTCGCCCCGCGGCCCCTCGGTCGTGACTCCCCGCAGCGGCAAGAGACGGCGCGCGGCGGCGCGCGCGCCCACCATCGTCGTGGTCGCCACCGCGCCGCGGGCGCCGATGATCCACACGCCCGTCCGAGGTCCTTCCTCGTTCACGGTCGACCTCCCGGAATGGTTGAAGCGCACCCGCGGCTGCGATACGAAGCGCGAGCCTTCGGACCATGAAACGCGCTCTCGTCGGTGTGCTCGCCCTGGCCGCAGCCTGTGGTCCCGCTGCGCGGCACGGACCGGAAGGCCGGCCAGTCCGCGAGAAGATGCCCGGGCAGACCGACCCGGCGATTCGTGCGAAGCATCTCGCGGAGCGGTTCCCGGGGGTCGAGCGGATCGACTTCGTGCAGGTGCTTGCCTGGGTCGAGCCCCGCCACGGCCCGTGCTGGAGCGAGCTTTCTCCCGTCCACCGCACCCCGGTCGAGATGCGCTACTCGCTCCGCGGCTGGAATCCGATCGCCGGGACCGAGCACGCCGAGGGCCTCGAGGAGCTCGTCGCCCGGGGTTGGACGCGCATCTACCGCGCCCCGCAGGGCGAAGGGGTCGAGCGCCGCGCGTCCTTCACCGCGCTCGACCTGAGCTACGGCCCGGAGCTGCGCTGCCGCTGCGCCGGTGTGGGAGACGCCGTCGAAGAGTCGAAGAGCGACGTGAGCCTCCGCTTCCGCTGGGAGCGCGGCAAGATGTTCGAGGCGAGCGCGACGGGCGGAGCGCGGCACACGGGTCTCAGCCCGGCGATCACGGCCGGGCACCTCGTCACCTACGACTTCGCCACCGAGGGCGCCTTCCCCGGGGGCAAGGCGGGCAGCTGCGGCGCTCACGTCGCGCTCACGCTGCTCATCGAGCCGCCGATCCTCTGAGCTTCACTCGACGACCATCCAATCGTAGGGGGCCTTCAGCTTGATGGGGCTTCCGGGCGCGCCGGGCGCGAAAGGCTCGGGATACGGGCCGTGGAACAGGTCGCTCCCGCGCGGCGCCGGGCAGGACGGCGCTCCCGGACAGGTTGCGGGAGCGGTCGGGTCGACCCCCACGACCGCGATTCCCTTCTGCACCGGCACGTAGATCCTCCCGTCGACGATCGCCGGGCCGCCCCCGCCCGGCGTCGCGGCGGCGGGAAGCCCGACGGTGGCGAGCAGCTCGGGCTTGCGGCTGGTCGTCGCCGGCGTCACCGGCACGTCGATGCCCGAGTCCATCCGCACCACGTCGAGCCGAGTCCCCGTCGGCATGAAGAGCATGCCGCTCGCCGCGGCCCCTTCGCCGAAGCTCGCGCCGAGCGTGCTCGACGCCCACTTGAAGTCGCCGGTACAGGCGTCGACGGCGAACGCGTTCACGTCATCGCCCGGAAGCGGGCCGAGCGGGAGCGCGGCCGAGGCCGCCAGGATGCGTCCCGAGATCACCCCACCCGCCGCATCGAAGCCGCCGCCCAGGCTGCCGTAGGCGAAGCAGGGCCGCCAGAGCAGGCGCTGTTGCCCGACGCGCAGGGGATCGAAGTCGAGGTCGCCGACCTGCGGTACGTCGGGCTGCTGTGGGAAGCCGTAGATGCAGCTGTCCTTGTCGATGGTGACGACCAGGTGGCAGCCGCCGGTTCCGTCGACGTCGACGATCGTCGGCGAGTTGCCGATGTCGAGGTCCGCGACGTCGACCAGACGGCGCTGGTGCCACCACTGCCGGGCGCCGGTGATCGGATCGAGAGCGACCAGCGACTCCGCCAGCTCGGCCATCTGCGGCTTCTGCACGCAGTCTCCGGTCGTCATGAAGAGCTGGGTCCGGTCCCGGCTCATGGCGGGCGCCGTCCAGATGACGCCGCCGAGGCCGTCGCCGTTGACGACCGGATCGAAGGTCCAGAGCTTCTCTCCGGTGAAGGCGTCGAGCGCGTAGAACTCGCCGTTCGAGCAGTCGAGACCGGTCGACGGCACGTAGAGCACGTCCCGCGGACCGCCCGGGAAAGGCATGTCCGCTGCGAAGAGCGGCGAGCCGTTCAGCGTGTTGCGGTCGCCGCCGAGATCCACGGGCGGCTCGGGCGACCCGAGCGACATCGGCCAGGGCCCGTCGCAGAAATAGGCCTGGCACGCGCTCGGCGTGTCTCTCGTGCAGCCCGGCGGATCCGCCGGGCAGTCCCCGTTGACGTTGCACTCGCACGTGTCTTCGCAGAGCGCGCCGCTCGGGGTGACGCTCCGGTCGGCGACGATCTTGTCCACGTTCAGGCACCAGAGCGTCTTGTCGACCCGATTCGCGCCGAAGTAGAGGCGCTGCTCGTCCTGGCCGGTGCTCGGGTTCGTCACCAGCGCCAGGTTGGGCGTCGACTGCACGCCGGTGTAGGTGCCGAGCGCGCTCCCGACGGGTCCGGCCGTGTGCGTGGCAATCCGGAGGAGGAGGCGAGGCGCCGTCGGCGGCTGCGCGTCGAGACCGCTCACGTCGTAGACGTAGAACCAGCCGACCATGTCGCCGAAGAAGACCAGCTGGTCGCCGACCACCGGCGTGTGGTTCACCACGGTCACGCCGAAGGTCGGCGGCCCGTCCGCGGAGAGCGTCGCCAGCAACGTGAGGTCGGGCGCATTCGCCGGCGTGAGCTTCGGGTCGTCGCCGACGTTGGCGGTGTTCTGCGCGTCGAAGAAGCGGCGCGGCCAGCTGTCCACCGCGGGCGCCAGCGTCGTCGTCGTGACCGTGCTGATGGTGGTGGTGGTCGTCGGCGGCGGAGTGGTCGTGGTGGTCACGCCGGCTTGCCCCTCTGCTACCACGAAGCCTGGATCGGCAACCGACCAGATGTCGCCCTGATCCGCATTGGTCTGGACACCGATCCCATTGACGACGTTGCCCGCGAGATAGAACGTCACCGGCCCCGCGCCGGGATTCGGCGCGACCCAGTCGATGTCCCAGGAGCTGCCGAGCCCCGTGGGACCGACGAATCCGACCGACTTGGGCGCCGAATGCGTCGCCTGTCCGTCGAGCCCGCTCACCCACGCGCTCGAGTCGAGGGCGTGAAGCGTGCCGGCGGTGGCCTCGAGGTCGAATCCCGCGAAGCGCGGCGCGGGAAGCGCGATCCCGCGCACCCAGGCCTGCAGGTGATAGGTGGTACTCGGGACGTAGGCATCCGGCAGCCCCACCACCGAAACCTCGGTCGTCTTGTTCGAGGTCGTTCCGGCCATGCCGTGGCACGTGCAGCCCTGGGCCGGCCGGGCGACGCCGGTGATACCGGTCGAGTACGCCGAGACGAGCGGCGCTAGGAGAAGGCCCGCGGCAACGAAGCCGAGGAACAACGAAGTCGTCAGTCTCATGACTGGCTCCTCAACCCGCTCTCACCAGGAGAGCCCCACCAGGCTGCACCGCCCGTCGTCCACGCCGTCACCGTAGACGAGGTTGGCGGGCCGGCAGTGCTGAGTCCCGGGGACGGCAGCGCAATCGTTGGTGCTGTTCGGGGACTCGCTCGAGCTGGCGCAGAACGTCGCCGGGCCGCCGCCCGCGAGCCCAGACAGACCGGGAGGAACGTTGGCGGTCTCCTCGCACCCCCACTTGAGCGGCGAGCTCAGATCGACGGGCCCCGTCACGTCGTTCAGCATCCAGTTGGTGCCATTGGAGCCGACCGACGCCGCGCCATTCGGTACCCATCCGTTGGCGTGGATGCAGCTGTAGCCGATCGGGCCGCCTGCGACGTCGGTGTAGCCTTGAGCGACGGTCGACCCCTGGACGAGCATCTGTCCGTTCGCATCGAGAAGCGCGGTCCCCAGCGCTCTCCGGTCGGACCAGATGCCGACTCTCGCGCTGCCTGCGACCGCCGCCGGCTGCCACGCGCCGCGCGTCTCGCCGTAGCTCTGCGGGGACACGAAGAGCGCCTGGCTTGCCCCGTCGTCGCGCAGCGGCTGCGCCTGGTTGGCCACCGACGACGCCACATGCACGTTCACGTAGACCGATCCCGTAGTGGTGTTCGTGTAGGGCGCCGGGCCCACCCAGTAGTCGTTTCGGATCCACTGCTCGATCGCGAGCTGTTGGTTCGGCACGATCGGCACGCCGGCAGCGACGTCGTCGAGCGTCAGGGAAAGGCTCGGGCCGCGCGCAACGGCGATCGGCGCCGATTCTCCCGCGCGCGACACCGCCACGTATTCCGTCCCGGCCGACGCCGTGATGTCGATCCCGGTGATGAAGCACTGCTGCTGGGTGTTGTCGCAGGTGGGCGCGGCTCCCACCGGGAGCGTCGTCATCTGCTTCCCGCCGCGCGCCGGGCGATCGACGGTGAAGGGCGTGCCCACGAGCTGGATGCCGTCGGAAGGCGGCACCGGAGGGCTCAGCGCGGGCTGGCTCAGGTCGCAGACCACCAGCGCAGGGTCGGGCGAGGGATCTCCATCCACGGCCCCGCACGCGGGCGCGCCCGCCAGGATCCATGCTTTGATCTTCTCGACCCCGCCCGGGCACTGGTAAACGTAGCCGGTGCTCAGGTTCGGCATCGGGTTGCCTTCGCCGAACTTGAGATCGCCCATCACCTTGTCGACCACGTAGCTGTTCCAGGCCCGCGTGGGATCGACGCGCAGCTTGCCGACGCCGGACGCTGCCGTGTTGACGGGAGGCCGGTTGACGAGCGCGGCGTACCAGCCGTCGTCCGTGTTGATGCTGACGGGCATGCCGCCGTTGCCGCTGCCTCCATGACAGCCCGTGAAGCAGGACAGCTCGAGAATGTTGGAGGAGATACCTTCCCAGGCCGACGCCGAGGAGCAGCCGTGCGCACGCGCCTCGGAGTGGAAACCGAGGAGCGCCAGCGAGACAGCCGCCGCGGCGACCTCACGTGCGGAGCGCTTCATGGCGCACCCTCGGCTCATAGACCCGGCCCGCAGCCCGAGCAGTAGCCGATGTCGCTCGGTGACTTGGGCAACCGTCCGGGAGTCCCGTACTTGCTGATGTTGTTCGGGTCTGACTCGAAGTCCTGGATAGCCTGCTGGTTGAGCGAGCCATCCTGGTTCAGGATCTCGTCGAGCGGCCAGTACATCACGACGCCAATGCACATCTCGTCCTCGGCCACGTTGGCGAAGACGATGTTCGCCGGGACGCAGTTGCCCGTTCCCGTCGTGCAGATGTCGGGGTTCGGATACCCGCCGTCGACGGGATGGCAGTTCGGGTCCTGTCCCGGAGTGCAGCCCGATGGATCCGTTGCGGGGTTCGGCGGGCAAACCTGCGCGGGCGACCCCACAGAACCCGGAGGTACGCCCGGTACCTCCTCACAGCCGTAGCGGACGCGGTAGATGAGCTGCTTGATCCCGAGATCGTCCTTCTGCTCGCCGAAGAGCACCTCGTCCCCGACGGTGCCGTCGCGGATCGCCGTCCGGAGCGGCTCCGGCGCCTGCTCGGTCTGGATGACGCCGTTGTTGTGGATGCAGTGGGTCGCCAGGGCGTCGCCCTTGCGCAGGATCAACGGACCATCCGGCTGCTTGTAGTAGCGGCAGACCGGCGGATCGTCCCAGTGCCAGTCGGTGTAGATGTGCTCCGGCGGGAGGCCATTCTGGCTCACGCCGCACTCCTCGGGCCTGACTCCGGCGCCCGCCTCCTCCGCGCTCAGCCCGCCGGTGCGGATGGGGTTGGCTGGCAGGACGTCGATCGTCCCCTTCACCGTGCGCTTGTGGCTGTGGATGGCGAGGATGCCGATCGCGAGATCATAGGGCGCGTACCAGACGCCGCCCGTGTTCCCGATCGTGTACGGCGGGAAGAACGTGGTGGCGACGTTGACCACGACGTCGAAGCCGACGCTGAGCGGCTTGTAGTTGCCGTCGGCGACCGGCGCGGTGAAGAGCTGGATGATCATCTCGCCGACGGTCCCGCCGATCGGCGTCGTGCCTGGCGCGGGCCAGCCGTCTTCCGCGTGCTGGGCGATCAGCCCGCCCTGCTGCTTGCGGAAGTTCCGGAAGGTCGTGTTTCCCTGGTAGCCGATCGGCAGCTCCGAGACGACGTGGTGGTCGCAGGCCCAGAGCTGGTCCTCGAGGTTGTACACGGCGCGGCCGGTGGGAAGGTCGACGAAGAGGCGGCCCGGGTACTGCGTCGCGTTGCGGAACTGCTGGTTGTAGCCGCTGTACACCGAGCAGTGGAAGCCCGGGTCGCTGGCGGGACAGGTCTCCGCGCCCGACTGATAGCTGCCGGCCGGCGGCGGGTTCCCGTTCGTCCCGCATTCGCTCGTGCTCGAGGCGGTGGCGGAGTCGTCGGGGTTGTTGCAGGGGTTCGGTCCCTGGAGCTGCCCCGTCCCCTGGAACCCCACTCCCGGGTTCCAGCAGGTGCCGTGGTGGCTGCCGAAGTGGTTGTAGAACTCGGAGGCGACGTTCCACTCGCGGCGGTTGTCGGGCGCGACGTTGTCGTCATTGAGCTGATTGGTGTTCTCGAACCGGACGATCACCTCGGCGAGACGATCGTAGATCTTGGGGTCCGTCCCGACCTGCCACGGCCCGTAGTGGACGCGGACGCCCCGCCGGCACTCGACGGTGTAGAGATTCGTCCCGTCCGTATCCTGACCCGCCGGCGCCCACCATGGGATCTGATGATCGTTGCCCCCGGTGATCGCGTTGGGCACGTCCGGACAGAGTTGTGTGAGGCCCAGTCCGGGCTCGTCGAACCCGTCCACGCCGTCGGTGTAGAGCGGCGGCGGCCGGTCGACAGGTCCATGGAGAAATCCGGTGATGGGATCGTACGCCGCCCGCACGGGCACGTGGAGCTGCACCGTCGCCGGCAAGTCCCAGTACAGCGGCTGGCAGTCGGTGGTGTAGTTCTCCAGGGACTCGATGTTTCCCGGATTGGGGAGCGGATTTTTCTGCAGCGCCGTCCCACAGCGGCTACTCGGCTTGAGCTCGGGGTTGGTGTGGTAGTCCGCCGTGGCCGTGGTGACTCCGATCAGCAGGGTCGCCGCCGCTCCCAGCGTCATCGGCCTGGTGCGCGTCATCGTCGTTCCCTCCCACCTCTGCGCTACGAGATTCTCTTGAGGAAACCCCTCTCGTTCTGCGCGAGCATCGCACCCCGGTGCCACGGATCCTTCCGCAGCGCCGCGAAGAGCTCCCGTCGCGTGCGTGGCCCACGGACCTCGTTCCGCGCGATGGGGTTCAGCGCGTACTGGTCACGTATCTTCTGGACGTCGTCGCACTTGATTGCCGCAAGAGTCAGGTCCGGATCGATCCGGTACGGCTCGGCGGCGCTCCGCCCGAGGATGCCGTTGCGGATCGTCCTCCGCGGGTCGGTTGCGAGCTGGGTCGGATCGTCGACGTCGCCGTCGAGGCCCCACGGCAGGTTGTACGTGGCCCTGGCCTCGTCCGACATCTGGAAGGCCCGCAGAGCCTCGATCAGCCCCTGCGGCGATCCACCCCAGAGGGCGTCGGTGCCCCACACCACTCGCTTCGGCCCGACGTAGTAGATCAGCTTGCCCAGGAGCCAGCTCCCGCGCGTGGGATTGCCAACGACCGAACCCCACACCGAGCCGAGCTCGGCGTAGACGTTGGGAACGTTGGCGTGCGCCGCGTCGGACGGCGCCTCGCCCGCCGCAAGCGGCGTCCCGGGGCTGCCGCCGGGAGCGAAGTGTCGGGCCGACCAGCCGTTCTCGCGCAGCGCGGTGATGAAGTTGTCGACGCCGCGGCTCGTGGACGGCGCCGCGGTCTCGCCGGGGTAGGGCCCGTTGGCGCTCGTCCCCTGGTTCAGGGGTCCGCCGAGGCCGACGCCGTCGCCGTCGTAGCCCGAGTGGTAGATGATGAAGATCACGCCGGTGTTGCTCCCGAGATCCCAGAACATCGGCGCCACCACACCGACGTCGCGGGTGGCCGCCTTCTCCTGATCGAAGCTGGGCAACGCGAAGCCCTTGTGGGCGCAGAGGAGCGGCGGCATTCCGTACGTGTCCGAGAGATCCTTCACGTGCTGGATGAACTTGAGACCGAATGAGTCATCGAGCCACCAGCCGCTCGTGTTCGGAGCGTCACCCCAGGGCGTGTAGATCTTCCAGGCGCGGAGGTAGCCGTCGTTCTGGCCGTACTGGGCGGCGGCGGCGGTCATCAGATCCATCTCCTCCTGGAAGAAGACCGGATCCTGGCCGGCGGCGGTGAGCACCTGTTCGCTGTTGTCTCCAGCCGAACCCCGATTCGGCATCACGAACTTGTGGCAGTACGTGCGGCGCGTGCCGCCGGCGAGCGTGCGCACGATCTCGGCGGTGTTGATCGATTCGGAAAGCGGCAGCGGCTGGCCGTCCGGCTTCCAGGGAACGGCGGACAGGATGGTCACGTTGGTCGCGCTGTCGAGCATGAGCTCCTTCAGGTAATGGAAGCGGCTGAGACACTCGTTGCGGTCGAGCTCTCCGCAGCTCGCCTGGCTCCACGCGACGTAGAAGAACGCCGCTTCGCCGGTGTTCTCCGTGTACCACTCGGCGCTCGGCATCACGTGGTGGGTCTGGAGGTCCATGATGAATTCGCCGGCCAGGTTGTTGAGCTGGGAGCCGGGATACGCGAGATCGAAGTAGGTGGGCTCCCCGCGCGTTCCGATCGGGGCGTTCAGCCCGCAGCTGTCCTGGGCCCAGGCGTAGTACCCTCCCCTCGTCCCCATCACCTTGTTGATCGCCGCCAGGCAGATCGCATAAGCCGCGCCCGTCTGAAGAAACCTCCGCCGCGACATCCCCACCTTGCGGGCGGTCGCGTCACATTCCTCCCGGGCGACCTTCATGATCGCCTTCTGCTCCGGCGTCGGCTCGAGTGGGATGAACTCCTCATTCGAGACCGGGAGCACGTCGATCGGCAAGCGATCGGTCAGCGACTCCTCCATCAGAGCCTTCAACCGCTTCGGCATTGTGTCCTCCCCTCCGGCCGGCCCGCCCGACGACGAACGCCTCAGCCACCGCCCAGAGTTCGTCTCGGTCCCGCCGGCAGTTTCGTTGACGACGTCCCCGCGAGATGGAACGTGACCGGGCCGACACTCAAGTGGGAGTGACCTGCGAGCTCATGATCGTGGTGTCGTCGCACGTCGCACGCGGAGGGTGATTGTAGAGATCGCAGCTGGTTACCCGACGAGCCGCTGGCGTTGCGTTTCGTAGAGCTCCTGGGCGGAGGTGTCGCCCGTGTCCATGAACGACAGCAGGACGGCCGTCGGCTGGAAGTTGACCCTCGGCTGATCGGCGGGCTTCCCGGCGAAGATCCGGTTGCAGGCCCGATCGTAGGCGCCCCCCCCGCGGCTCTTCCCCCGGAGGGGTCGACAAGTGGAGCAGCTTCGCACCGGGGCAGGAGGCGTTGTCGTTGGCGACAACCGTCAGACATGACCCCTCCTTCCCGTTTGCGGTGCGCGGTCCTGCCACTCCGCTCCTCGCTGGAAGAAGCTGACTGTGATCGGAACTTGATTGGGTGCGAGGCTGTCCATACTGCGGCGACCCGCAACCGCAATACCGTCACCCCTATGGTGAAATTCACCTCCAACTAGTGTTGTGGCCCCCTCCAGGCTTCGTGATTTGCCCACCCTGGCCGGGGACCTCGGCGTTCTCGCCGGCTTCTCTTGACGCCACCGGGTCGCAGGACAGGCCCTCTCCGCCGCCAGGGGTGCGACAACTCTCGCCGCGTGCCGTCCACACGGGCCTTCGACGCCGCTCGCGACGATGTGAGGGCGGCCCGCCGAGCCGTTACCGGTGCACATCCGCAGTGCGCCCGCGCGCCTGATGAAGGATCTCGGTTACGGGCGCGGGTAGCACTGATACTTCAGCCCAAGGCCCAGATTCTCGAAGCCACTCCTGAGGGACGCGTGATCCACGCTCAGCAGTTCGAGACCACCGCTCACGGAGACTTCGAGGTTCGACGTGATGCGCTTCTTCAGCTCGGCCCCGATCTCCGGTGATCGTCGACCGCCGTTCGCCGCCCCCGGCCGGTTTCCGAATGTGGAGCAGCGAGGGCATTGACAGCTCGTCCTCCACGAACGGCTCCGCGATCACCAGTTGATCCGAGAACAGTCGCTGACCGATGACCTCCTGGCCAAATGCCCTGGGTAATCCGACGCCTGAAACGATGAGATACATGAGCAGGTGAAGAATGGCGCGCGCACCTGGGCACAGAGGGCCGGCCGGCGACATCAGGCACGGCGCGCTGGTACGGGTGAGCAGCCTCGCGGAGCGCGGAGCACGGCGGCCGTTATACTACGGCCCTCGGCAGCCGCCTGCTGGAACCACGTCGGCTGGGGGCTACGTTCGCGCGGTCAGTCGTCAGGACCCGCCGCCGGACCGGCGTCCACGAACTTCTCCGCGGCGGCCGGCGCGGCGATCATCCCCGTCTGCCGCGCGTAGGCGAAGAGCCCGCCCGCGGCGATCACCGGTCCCGCGTCGCCGAGGGGTCTCAGCGCGTGCACGGCCCCCGTCGCCACGTTCGTCAGCGTGTTGGCCTCGAGGTCGAGGATCGCCTCCTCGTTCGTGCGAAAGGCGTCCACGAGGCGCGCGGGGGTCTCGCAGGGATAGAGTTCGCCGGTGGCGACGCAGTTCCGGAAGAAGATGCGGGCGAACGACTCGGCCACCACCGCCTTCGTCCCCGCCGCCCCGAGCGCGATGGGCGCGTGCTCCCGCGACGACCCGCAGCCGAAATTCTTCCCCGCCACGATGATCGTGTACGGCGTCGTCATCCCTTCGGGCGGCACGAACGGCGGCTGGTCCGGCGTCCGCGCCAGCCCGGCGAGCGCATAGCTCCCGAGCTTGCAGTACTCCTCGGGGATGGTGGGCACGAGGTTCAGGTATTCGGCCGGGATGATCTGGTCGGTGTCGATGTTGTCGCCCAGCACGTAGACGCGGCCCCGGATCGTCATTGCAGGAGCTCCCGCGGGTCGGTGATGTGGCCCGTCACGGCGGAGGCCGCAACGGTGTAGGGCGAGGCGAGGTAGACCTGTCCCTCCTTGGCGCCCATGCGGCCGGGGAAGTTGCGGTTGGTGGTGGAGATGCAGACCTCGGGGCCGTTGATGCGCCCGAAGGTGTCGCGCGGGCCGCCGAGGCAGGCGGCGCACGAGGCGTCGATCGAGATCTGACAACCGGCGTCGCGGAAGATGTCGAGCAACGGGCGGCCGTCGACGGTGTGCGTACGGAGGCCGGTCGAGACCTCGGTGGTCGACGGCACGAGGAAGGTGTCCACCGCCACCCGGCGCCCCTTGAGCACCCGGGCCGCATTGATGAAGTCGGTGATCTTGCCGCCGGTGCACGAGCCGATGTAGGCGCGCGTCAGCCGCACGTCCTTGAGCTCGCGCGCCAGCGCGCGGTTGTCGGGCGAGTGCGGCTTGGCGACCACGGGCTCGAGCCGCCCGGCGTCGTAACGGCGCTCGAAGCAGAAGGTGGCGCCCGGGTCGTTCGTCACCTCGGTGAACGGCCTCTTCGTGCGCGCGCCGACGTAGGCGCGCGTCGTCTGGTCGGCCGCGATGATGCCGTTCTTGCCGCCCGCCTCGATCACCATGTTGGCGAGCGTCATCCGCTCCTCCATCGACAGGCGCATGACGGCGTCTCCCGCGAATTCCATCGCCCGATACGTTGCCCCGTCGACACCGACGTCGCCGATGATCTGGAGGATCAGGTCCTTGGCGAGGATGTACGGCGGCACCTCGCCCTCGAAGACGAAGTGCATCGTCGGCGGCACCTTGAGCAGGAGCTTGCCGGTCCCCATGACGAAGGCGGCGTCGGTGTTGCCGATGCCGGTGGCGAACTCGTTGAAGGCGCCGGCCGTGCAGGTGTGGGAGTCGGTCCCGAAGAGCACCTCGCCGGGGCGGGTGTGGCCCTCCTCGGCGAGCGCGATGTGGCAGACGCCCTTGTAGCGCGGCGTGCCGACGTCGTAGAGGTGCGGGAGGCCCTGCTCGCCGGCGAACTCGCGCAGGATGTCCACGTTGCGGTGGGCCTTGTCGTCCTTGGTGAAGATATAGTGGTCCGGGATGAGGACCACGCGGTCGCGGTCCCAGACGCGTGCCGCTTTGCCGAACTCGCGCCGGAAGATGCCGATCGTGCCTGGCCCGCAGACGTCGTGGGTCATGAGGACGTCGGCCGCCACCCAGACGTTGTCGCCGGGCTCGACCGTCCGCTTCCCGGCCGCGCGCGCCAGGATCTTCTCGGTCATGGTCATACTCATGGCCCGACCTCCGCCGTCTGGATCTGCTGGCGGTGGAGGCGCCGGTAAGCGAGCCGGTTGAGCGCGTTCAGGTAGGCGAGCGCGCTCGCCTGGATGATGTCGGTGTGGCTCCCCTGTCCGAGCACGGTGATGCCGGCCTCCGAGACCAGGCACGACACCTCGCCCTGCGCGTCGGTGCCGCCGGTGATCGCCTTGACGGCATAGCGCTCGAGCTGCGGGTGCTGCCCGGTGAGGTCGCCGATCACCTTGTAGCAGGCGTCGACCATGCCGTCGCCGGTGCCCGATCCCATCACCTCCTCGCCGTCGATCTTGAGCTTCACGGTGGCATGCGGCACGGCCATGCTCGAGGAGGTGACGTTCAGGTAGGTGAGGACGTAACGCTCGCTCGCGCCGCCGCGCACCGACTGCTGCGCCACGAGCGCGATCAGGTCCTCGTCGTAGACGCTCTTCTTGGCGTCCGCCAGCGCCTTGAAGCGGTCGAACGCGACGTTCATGTCGACGTCTGTCGTGTCGAGGCCGAGCTCGCGCAGCCGCGCGACGAAGGCGTGCCGCCCCGAGTGCTTGCCGAGGACCAGGCGGTTCGAGTCGAGGCCCACCGACTCGGGCCGCATGATCTCGTAGTTGAGGCGGTTCTTGAGCACGCCGTCCTGGTGGATGCCGGCCTCGTGCGCGAACGCGTTGTCGCCGACGATCGGCTTGTTCACCGGCACGGTGAGGCCGGTGATCTGCGCGAGCAGCCGGCTGGTCGGGTAGATCTGCTCGGTCACGATGCCGGTGTCGACGCCGAAGCGGTCGCCGCGGGTCTTGATCGCCATGACGACCTCTTCCATGGCGGTGTTGCCGGCCCGCTCGCCGATGCCGTTGACCGTGCACTCGATCTGTCGCGCGCCGTTCTGCACGGCGGCCAGCGAGTTGGCGACCGCCATCCCGAGGTCGTTGTGGCAGTGGGCGCTCCAGATGACGCGGCCCGCCCCCTTGACCCGGTCGCGGAGCAGCCGGAAGAGCGCGCCGTACTCCTCGGGGAGCGCGTAGCCCGTCGTGTCGGGGACGTTGATCGTCCGCGCCCCGGCCTCGATCACGGCGGAGAAGACCTCGATCAGGTACTCGGGGTCGCTGCGCGAGGCGTCCTCGGCGGAGAACTCGACGTAGTCGAGGTGCTTCTTGGCGCGCGTGACCGCCCACACCGCGGCGTCGAGCACGTCCTTCCGGCTCATCATGAGCTTGTGCTTCAGGTGGATGTCGGAGGTGGCGATGAAGATGTGGATGCCGGGCCGCTTGGCGCGCTCGACGGCGCGGAGGGCGCGGTCGACGTCCTGCTCCCGGGTGCGCGCCAGCGAGAGGACGATGGGCCGCGAGACGGCCTCCGCGACGCGGCGCACCGCCTCGAAGTCGCCCTCGGACGACGCCGCGAACCCGGCCTCGATCACGTCGACGCCGAGGTGCTCGAGCTGGCGGGCGATCGCCAGCTTCTCCTCCACGTTCATGGTCGCGCCGGGCGACTGCTCGCCGTCGCGCAGCGTCGTGTCGAAGATCTGAACCCGGTCCATCGTCTTCTCCTTTCGTCCGACGGACCCCCCGCCTCGTGGCCCAGAAACAAAAAAGCCACGAGCGGAAGGTCCGCCCGTGGCATCTCGCCGAGCTTGGGTTCTCGAGTCCCTACGCTCGGGCGAGAGCCGCGGGCGGGCTGCTAAGCAGCAGGCCCAGGGCCAGTCCGAGCAGGAGTAGGGACAGCGCGTTCACTGAGTGAAGGCGTTACCCGCGTGGCGCCGGCTTGTCAAGCACAATCGATTCGGAGGCGGCGGCGCGCCCCCCCAGCCCGGCGCCGACGACGATCACCTTCTTCGGTGCCGTCGCCGGCGCCGGGGGTCCGCCGCCCCGGCCCGCCGGGTGATCCGGCAGGCAGATGGTCGACGGTCGCCCAAGGCGCCTCCGCGCGAGGCAGTCCGGCCGGCCGGATGGGGCGCAGGACCATCCAGTGTTGACTAGCTCTTCCCCCGGGCCGCGAAAAGGCAGCTTCGCCGGGGATTTTTACCCTACGGGGCGTGGACCAGGAGGCTGCCGACGAGACCGTGCATCGTGGACACGCTGCGGCGCAGCTTCAGCCGCTCGATGTAATGGCCGACCGTGCGTGGGCTCAGGCCCGTCGCCTCGGCGATCTCCTTGTGGGTCTTGTCGGCAATGAGCAGCCGCGCGATCGCCCGCTCCTTCCCGGCGAGGCCCAGGAGTGGAGGCGCCGCTGCGCGGGGGCGAGCGAGCTGCACCGCGACGCTCGCCACGTGGGCGAGCAGCTTGAGCACGATCTCCTGGTCGCCGGTGCACTGCCAGCACCCCTTCTTCGCCGCCGCGAGCGTGCCGATCGGTCCCTCTGGCCCACGCAGCGGCACGATGCACAGGCCCCGCACGTCATTGCGGCGCGAGAAGGCGGCGCGCGGGTTGTCACGCAGCCGCCGCACGTCCCCGCAGCGCAGCGTCCGACCGGAGGTAATGACGGTGCCGCTGAGGCTCGCCGCCACCGGCAGCCGGGTCCCATGGATGGCACCCGGCGCCCCGTACACGCTCACCACCTCGAGCTCCTGCCGGTCTTCGCGCAGCAGGTTGATCGCCACCATCCGCACCCCGCAGAGATGCGCGGCGCCCTGCACGATCGAGGCGAGCAGCCGCTCGAGGCCCGTATGCGCGGTCGCCTCCTCGAGCAGGCGATGGAGAAACGTCACCAGCGCGAGTTCGGCCGCCCGAGGCGGTTGCGCTCGCGGCTCGCGCGCGCCGAGCGGGACCACCACCTTCGAGCGGGCCGCTCGCCGGGCCGCTCCAACGTTCAGGCGACCCACGCCTCCGGTGGTCGACGGGCTCCTCATGGCGCGTGCTGCTGGGTAGCGCGGTTGGCGCGTGCCCTCCTATGGCGCCAGGCAAGGATTCCCGCCGCAGACGTCGACCACCGTCCCGTTCGCCTTCAGGAACTCGGACTTCTGCTGCCGCGCCGTCGCCTGGCTGCGCGGCTTCCCGTGCGGATCGCTGCCCGCCGTGGGCGGCGTGTTCGTGATCGGGGGCGGCGGCACGCCGCTGTCCCACACGACCATCGCCGAGCCGTCGAACGGGAAGCTCGGGATCGCCGGGATGCCGAAGTACGGGTGCACGTCGGTATGGCGCCCCGGCGCGAGGGCGGGCTGGTAGATGGAGAGCCCGAGCGTCCGCGCCTCCACCTCGGTGGCGACGTTCGCCACCTGGTGGTCGCCGAACGCCTCGTGGACGAGGATCTTGTGCGGCGGGGTGTTCGGCAACGGGTCGCTCGTGATGTGGTGCGCGTAGCCGTTCGGGTCGGAGCGGTCCCAGAGCATCTGGATGAGCGTGAAGAGGAGCGGCCGCTCGAGCTCGTTCGGATAGGCGGGGTAGAGGATCATCGCGTAGGTGGCGAAGTCGACGCTGCGCGTGAGGAGCGTCGAGTAGTTCATCGCGGGAACGCCGAGGACGCCGCGCGTGATGTCCTGGGCGACGGCCATGAGCGTGCCGCCGGCGATCCCGCCCTGGCTGTTGCCGTCGTAGAAGACGTGGCTCGTGTCGATGACCGGGTTCCCGAAGGCGTCCTGGAAGGCGGCGTTCGAGACGAAGCCCTGCGGGTGGATCATCAGGCGGGCGAGGAAGAGCTGGTCGAGCATCGCCTGCTGCAGGCGGTCCGTGAGCGTCGGGAAGTTGGAGAGGTCGACCAGGATCGTGGCGGCGTTCGGGATGTCCTCCTCGGCCATGCCGATCCAGTCGGTCGCGCAGAGGACGAAGTCGTGCTCGTTGCCCATCGACTCGACGTTGCCGGCGTTCACCTCGGTGTTGCTGCCGAAGAGACCGTGCCCGTAGAGCGAGGCGCGCCCGGGGTTGGCGGTCGCGATGGCGCTCGCGAGCGCGGCGCGGGGGATGTTGCAGGTGAAGGACGCCTGCTGCGGCGTCGGCTGGTGGAGCGGGAGGCCGTCCGGCCCGAGGACGTAGCGCGCACCCGGGCTCGGCGAGCTGACGTAGCGCTCGACGAGGTACGTCCCCGAGACGCGGCGGAAGATCTTGTCGTCCACCCCGGCACCCCCGCCGTCGTCGATCTGCGAGACGACGAACGTCGGGGCCGCGGCGCCGAGCCGGGCGAAGCCGTCGTCGCGGATGAAGAGGAGGCGCTCCGAGATGTTCCGCCGGCTCGCCACGGTGAAGTCCCAGGCCAGGTAGAGGTCGCTCCGGCCGACGCCCGCCGCTGCCAGCGTCGCGAACAGCTCCTCCATGTGCGGACGCCGCACCTCGGTGGCCGGGTCGGCGGTGGGGGTGCCGTCGCGGTACGCGAGGAAGACGGGGTTCGGCGCGATGAGCGCGCCACCCGAGTCCTTCATCCGGCGGAGGGCGACGATGTAGCGCGTGCTCTCGGCGAGGTTCACCGCGGGGCGGATGATGACCGCGCGGCTGGCCTCGCTGCTCGCGTTGGAATCGATCTCGGCCCAGAAGAGGTGGTGGGCAAGCGTCGACGCGTTGACGAGGACGATCGGCGCGTCGGCGTCGAGCGAGCGCTCGATGTCGGTGATCGGTACGGCCCCCGTGGCTCCGAGGTCGACGCCCGGCACCCGGAGCACCATGCTGGCGCCCGGGCTGAAGCCGTCGTTGCGGTTGTAGTCGGTCGGGTCGATCGGCTTCTGGGACGCGTTGCGCGGCATGCCGGCGAGCGCGAGGTGCACGCGTCGGCCCGTGTCGGTCGTCGGGTCGGCGACCGTGAAATAGTCGTTCGGGAACGGGTGCAGGCAGACGCTCGGCTCGAGGAAGTCGCAGGGACAGGTGCAATCCGTGCCGCAGAGGTCCTGGCCGCACGCCGACCCGGGCGGGTCACACTGCTCGCCGGGGTCGATCGTACCGTTGCCGCAGAGGGCGGGGACCGTGATGGTCGTGGTCGTGCTGGCCGTCGTGGTGGTGGTTGTCGGCGGCGTCGTGGTGGTGGTCGTCGTCGTGGCGCTCCCGCAGGAGGCGGGCGGCGGCGCGTTCCTGGCGATGAAGCTGCCCGGCTGGTCGCGGACGACGTCGCCGCCGAAGGAGGCGCAGAAGCGCAGGGTGCCGCTGGTGAAGATGACCGCAATGCTTCCCTGTGACGGCTCGTCGAGCGTGATGCCCGTGGCGCGCGCCGCCACCCGCGCGGTCGCATGGTCCTTGACGAGCGCCATCCGCACCGCCGACGGCCCCGCCGGTGCGCTCGGATTCCGAAACTTGTACGCCGTGCCGGCGGCGTTCACCGACCAGCTCGACGCGGGCAGATCGAAGGCCGCCGACTCGCCCGAGGCGGCGCGCAGCGCGAGCGTCGCCCCGACGATGGTCGGGTCGTCGGGGCCGCCCGGCGTCGGGGCCGCGATTGCCGTCGAGCGAGCCAGGAAGAGCATCCGCTGCGCGCCGGAGGCGGCGGCCCGCATCGTGAGCATGCGTCCGGGCAGCAGCTGCTCGGCGGCCGAGGCGCGGCCCGGCGACGACGCCACGAGCGTGATGGCGCAGATCGCGGCCGCCGTTTTCATCGGGCTTCCTCCTCGCGCCGGACCGGATGCCTCCCGCCCCGGCCAAAGGGTGGACCGTTCGCGTATCTCCTCGCCCCGAGGTGCGCAAGCTGGGAAGAGAAGGGAGAGAACTGCGTGACAGCAGGGGAGACGGCGGTTCGGTTTCTCTTCCGGCCCGCCGCGGCCGCAACCGCTAAACTGGAGGCGTCGGTGTACTGCTCCGGACAGCACCCGCGCGACCGCCCGGCGTCTGGCCTGCCCGCGCCGCCAGCCGCCGCCGCCCGGCCAGGAGCCGGCCCAGGTAGACGACCGGCCCCGAGAGCGCGTACGTCAAGACCCCGAGGAAGAGGACCGGCTGCGGGGCGGCGATGGCCAGCATGATGACCAGGATGAGTCCGAGCAGAACCTGGAACGGGTGTCGGTGGTGGAGGCGGATCTCCTTGAAGGAGAAGTACCGGATCTCGCTCACCATGAACCCCGCCACGGCGTAGATGACGAGCAGCATCAGGATGCGCTTGTTCGGCGCCCCGGCCCCCCCGAAGTAGTAGAAGAGCAGCACCGTCGTCGCGATCACGTCGGCCGCGGCCGGGATCGGCAGGCCGACGAAGTGCCGCTTCTCCACCGACCCGACCTGCACGTTGAAGCGCGCGAGCCGGAGCGCCCCGCAGGTCACGTAGAGCGTCGCCGCGAGCCAGCCCCAGCGGCCCCACGGCACGAGCGCCCACTGGTAGACGAGGATGCCCGGCGCCACGCCGAAGGCGACCAGGTCCGCGAGCGAGTCGTACTGCTCGCCGAAGGAGCTGGCCGAGCGGGTGAGGCGGGCGATCCGCCCGTCCAGCACGTCGCACGCCTGGGCGACCAGGATCATGATCGCCGCCAGCTGGTAGCGATGGCCGAGGGTGGCGATGATCGAGTAGAAGCCCGTGAACAGGCCGGCCGTCGTGAAGAGGTTCGGCAGGAGGTACACGCCGCGCCGCAGCGGCGGGATGCGCCGGCGCCGGCGGCCGGGGATGATGCGGATGCCCGGCGTGTCGCTCACGCGGGCTCCTCCGCGACGACGCTCGTGCCCGCCCGCACCCGGTCGCCGCGCTGGACCAGCGGCCGGACGTCCGCCGGCACGAAGAGGTCGACCCGCGACCCGAACATGATGAGCCCGCAGCGCTCGCCCCGCCGCACCCGGTCGCCGGGCGCCAGCCGGCAGACGATGCGCCGCGCCATCGCGCCCGCGATCTGCACCACGAGGTAGCGCCGGCCGCGGCTCTCGACGACGAGGGCGTTGCGCTCGTTGTCGAGCGAGGCCTTGTCGGCGAAGGCGGCCCGGAACTTCCCCGCGGTGTGCTGGACCCGCTCGACGATGCCGCTCACGGGGTTGCGGTTCACGTGCACGTCGAGCGGCGACATGAAGATGCTGATGCGGGTGGCGGGAGCGGCGAGGAACCGGTCCTCGCGCTCCGGCACGACGGCGACGACCCGCCCGTCGGCCGGCGAGAGGACGAGGTGCTCGCCGGGCGGCGGCGCGCGCTCGGGGTCGCGGAAGAAGTTGAGGCAGAGGCCGAGCCCGACGACCAAGGGCACGATGGCCGCGGGGTGGCCGGCCGCGGCGCCGACCGCAGCGACGAGCCCGAGCACGCCCGCCGCCGTCCCGATCACCGGCCAGCCTTCACGAGCGATCGCCGCGGCTCACCTCCTCAGTTGCGCGAGCGGTCGACCAGGCGGTTGGACGCGAGCCATGGCATGAGGGCGCGCAGCCGCGTCCCCACCTCCTCGACCGGGTGCTTGGCCGCCTCCTTGCGGAGCTCCCGGAAGTGAGGCGACCCGCAGCGGTGCTCCGTGATCCATTCGTCGGCGAACTTGCCCGACTGGATGTCGGCGAGGATCGCCTTCATCGCCTTGCGGGCCTCGGGTCCGATCACCCGCTTGCCGCGCGTCATGTCGCCGTACTCGGCCGTGTTGCTGATCGAGTACCGCATGTTGGCGATGCCGCCCTCGTAGATGAGGTCGACGATCAGCTTCACCTCGTGGAGGCACTCGAAGTACGCCATCTCGGGGGAATACCCCGCCTCGACCAGCGTCTCGTAGCCCGCGCGGATGAGCTCCGTGAGGCCGCCGCAGAGCACCGACTGCTCGCCGAAGAGGTCGGTCTCGGTCTCCTCCTTGAAGGTGGTCTCGAGCACCGCGGCGCGCGTCCCGCCGATGCCCTTCGCGTACGCCAGGCCGACCGGCTTCGTGTCGCCGCCCGGATCCTGCGCGATGGCGAGCAGGCACGGCACACCGCGGCCCTTCTCGTACTCGCTGCGCACGAGGTGGCCGGGCCCCTTGGGCGCGACCATGAAGACGTTCACGTCGGCGGGCGGGACGATCTTCTGGTAGTGGATGTTGAACCCGTGGCCGAAGGCCAGGAAGTTGCCGGCCCGGAGCCCGGGCGCGATGTCCCCCTCGTAGATCTCGGCACCCTGCTCGTCGGGGACGAGCATCATGACGACGTCGCCCTCGCGCGCCGCGGTGGCCGTGTCGACGACGCGGAGGCCGGCACCCTCGGCCTTCGGCCGCGACGCGCTGTCGGCGCGGAGGCCCACGCGGACGTCCATCCCGCTGTCGCGCAGGTTGAGGGCGTGGGCGTGTCCCTGGCTGCCGTAGCCGATGATGGCGATCTTCTTCCCCTGGAGCGGTACCAGGTTCGCGTCCCGGTCATGGTAGATGTTCATGATGCCGCCCGCTCCTTCTCCTTGCCGTCCGCTGCGAGAAGGCGCGTGCCGCGGAACATCGCCACCTTCCCGGTGCGCACGATCTCCTTGATGCCGACCGGCTTCAGCAGCTCGATCAGCGCGTGGATCTTGTCCTCGGTGCCCGTCACCTCGATGACGTAGGAGTGCTGCGAGACGTCGATGATCTTGCCGCGGAAGATGTCGACGATGTTCATCACCTCGCCGCGCGTCCGCTCGTCGGCGGCCACCTTGATGAGCACGAGCTCGCGCTCGACGTGCTCGGTGCCCGTGAAGTCGGTGAGCTTGATGACCGCGATCAGCTTGTAGAGCTGCTTCTCGATCTGCTCGAGCACCTGGTCGTCGCCGCGCGTGACCAGCGTGATGCGCGACACGGTCGGGTCCATCGTCTCGGCCACGGACAGGCTCTCGATGTTGAAGCCGCGCCCGCTGAACAGCCCGGCGACGCGCGCCAGGACGCCGAATTCGTTCTCGACCAGCACGGAAATGGTGTGGCGCATCGGCTCAGTGCGGGCGGTAGCGGGCCAGGATCTCCATGATCTTGTCCTTGCCCGCGAGCTTGAGCTTCTGCAGCCGCTTCTTCTCCACCTCCTCCTCCGTGGTGAGGTGCAGCTTCTGCTGGTAGACGGCGAGGCGGCGTTCCAGATCGACGTGCTCCTCGTAGTACTGTCTGAGCTCGGGCTCGCGCTCCAGCAGGGACTGGATCAGCTCCTCGTCCTTCTTCTCCATCGCGTGAAAAACCTTATCGCGCCGTAAAACGACTTGTCAACGCGACACGGGGCGGGCGAGCTCCGCCTCGGGCGGACGAATGTAGACGGGCTCGAGGTCGCCCGGGTTCGCCGTCTCGCCCGCGAGGAGCCGCTGCCAGCCGAGCCGCGCCACGATGCCGCCGCGCGGATGGTGGGTCGCGAAGGGACGGATGGTGGCGCGCGCGCCGAGGACGTCGCGGTACACCGTTCCCGCATCACCGACGAGCACGCACGGCGGCTCGAGCCGGGCGGCGAGCTCGGCCGGGCGCACGGCGAGATCCGGGGTGAGCCGGCGCGGCCCCGATCCCGTCGCCTCGAAGAAGGCGGCGTACACCTCGCCCTTGCGGGCGTCGAGCGCGGCGCAGATCCGTTCCCCCGGCGCGGCCCCGGCCACCCAGGCGAGCGCCTCGAGCGTCGGCACGGCGACGAGCGGCACCTGGCCGGCGAACGCAACCCCCTTGGCGTAGCCGAGACCGATGCGGAGCCCGGTGAAGGAGCCGGGACCGATCGAGACCGCGAGCGCATCGAGCGCCCGGACACCGAGCGCCGCGTCGGCGAGCACGCGTGCGACCAGGAGCGGCAAGGCCTGCGCGTGCGACCGCGATTCCGGCTGCGCCGCCTCGGCGAGCACCACGCCGTCGCGCACCACACCCACGGCCGCCGTCCAGGTGGCGCTGTCGAGCCCGAGGACGGTCAGCGGACGGGAGCGGTGATCACCCGTGGGAATCAGCCCTGAACGAGCCGGTGGATGTCGTTGTAGAAGACGAAGACCATCAGCGTGATGAGGAGCAGCAGCCCCACCTGCTGGGCCAGCTCGCGGTGCCGCTGGCGGAGCGGACGGCGCATGAGCCCCTCGATCCCGAAGAAGGCGAGGTGGCCGCCGTCGAGGGCGGGGATGGGCAGCAGGTTCAGCACGCCGAGGTTGATCGAGAGGAAAGCGAGCATCGTCAGGAAATAGCGGGCGCCCGCGCGGGCCTGCTGGCCGGCGGCCCGGGCGATGGCGATCGGCCCGCCCAGCTCGCGCGGCGAGACCCGCCCCTGGACCATCAGGAGGAGGCCCTTGAAGACGACCACCGACGCCGACCAGGTCTGCTGGGCTGCCATGAGGACGGCGCGCGGGGCGCTCACCTGGGTCCAGTCCCGCGATGCCTCGATGCCGATGCGGTAGACGCGGCCCGTGTCCTCGCCGAAGATCGTCCGGTTGTCCTTCAGCTCGGGGGTCACCTCGATGGTGAACCGCGAGCCGTCCCGCTCGACGGTCAGGCGCAGGCGACGGCCCTGGGAGCCGAGGACACCCTGCGAGAGCTGCTCCCACGTCGAGATCGGCGTGTCGTCGACGGCGACGATGCGGTCGTCGGGCTTGAGGCCAGCGTGCTCGGCCGGCATCCCCGACGTGACGCCCCCGATGCGGGCCTCGTGCGACGGCACCTCGGCGCCCACCGTGGCGAAGAGGATCGCGTAGACGAGGAACGCGAAGACGAAGTTCATGGCCGGGCCGGCGAAGACGATCGCCGCCCGCCGGCGAGCCGGCTGCGTCGAGAAGGCGCGCTCGGGCTCGGCGATCACGGCCGGGTCGTTCTCGTCCTCCTCGCCGAGCATCTTGACGTAGCCGCCGAGCGGCATGGCGGAGAGCGCGTACTCGGTCTCGCCCTTGCGGTGCGACAGGACCACCGGCCCGAAGCCGATGGAGAACCGCTGTACGAGGATCCCCAGGCGCTTGGCCACCACGAAGTGGCCGAGCTCGTGGACGAACACGAGAACCCCGAGCGCGACGGCAAAAGCAAGGAATGACACCAGCGGTCCGGTCATGAGCATGGGCCTTTCTCGACGCTAACCGCGCGGAAACGCGGTGTAGTAGTAGACGAACACCATCGGGAACAGGAGACTGTCCAGCCGGTCCAGGATGCCACCGTGGCCCGGTATAATCCAGCCGGAATCCTTGGCGCCGAAAGCGCGCTTGAGCGCCGACTCGCACAGGTCGCCCAGCTGGGCGAGCAGGCTGATCGCGCCACCGAGCCCGAGCGCCTCCTCGACAGCGAGCCTCGGGAAGAAGATCACGCGGCAGAGCATGGCGACGAGCATGGCGCCGGCGACGGCGCCGGCCGCCCCCTCGACGGTCTTGCTCGGGCTGACCGCGGGCAGCAGCTTCCGCCGCCCGTAGGCCCGCCCGGTGAAGTAGCCGCCCGAGTCGGAGCCCATGGCGACGAACACGGTGAACAGCACCCAGCGCCAGCCGTCGGGTCCGCCGTGGCGGAGCAGCACGATGTGCGGCGTGACGAAGCCGACATAGAGGACGCCGAGGACCGTGAGCCCGAGCCGGTGGACCGCGCCCGCGAGGTCCCCGTTCCGCACCAGCGGGAACACCAGCCCGCCGATGACGGTGAGCCCGAGCCCCGCCCCCCAGAACTCCGGCCGGCGCGCTACGATCCCCGCCCCCACCACCAGCCCCCACACGATACCCACGGCCTGCTCCAGCGGATGCTCCGGCAGCGCCATCGCGAAGTACTCGAAGAGCCCGACCGCCGTGACCGCCAATATGAACCCCGCAAACAAAGCCGCCGGCAGCTTCCACACCATGACCCACAACGCCGGAATGGCAACCGCCGCGGTCAGTAGTCTGGTGCGCAGCACGGCTCACCAAGTAGGTACGCAGGCGTGGGAGCCGGGCGCGGCTTCGCCGCGCCCGAGCGACGGGGTCCGGGGCCATCGGAGGAGCGCAGCGCGCGAAGCGCGCGAGCACCGCACGGGGCTCCGGAGGCTAATTAACCGCACGCAGCCGTTGCTCCCGCTCCACCTGAGCGGGCGTCCGGCCGAAGCGACGCTGGCGCTGCTGATAGAAAGCCAGCGCCTGGAGGAACTCGCGCTCGCGGAAATCCGGCCAGAGCGTGTCGGTGACGTAGATCTCCGTGTAGGCGATCTGCCAGAGGAAGAAGTTGCTGAGGCGCATCTCGCCGCTGGTCCGGATGAGCAGGTCGGGATCCGGGATGCCCGCGGTGCCGAGGTGGCGGCCGACGACGGCCGAGGTGATCTGCTCGGGGCGCAGCTCGCCGCGGCGCACGCGACGGGCGATGGCACGCGCCGCGCGAGTGATCTCCTCGCGGCCGCCGTAGCTGACCGCGAGGATGACCGTCATCCCGGTGTTGTGTCGCGTCGCCTCGATCGTGGTGCGCAGCGCCTCGCGCACGGCCGGCGGCAGGCGGCGCAGGCTCCCGACGGCGAGCAGCCGGATCTGGTTCCGCATCATCTTCCCGAGCTCGGTCTCGAGATAGCGGTGGAGCAGCGCCATGAGGCCGTCCACCTCGCGCGGCGGGCGGCGCCAGTTCTCGCTCGAGAAAGCGTACAGCGAGAGGTACGGGATGCCGAGCCGGCGGCTCGTCTCGACCGCCGCGCGCACCGAGTCCTTGCCGACCCGGTGGCCGTGCAGGCGCGCGAGGCCGCGCTGCTGCGCCCAGCGGCCGTTGCCGTCCATGATGACGGCGACGTGCCGCGGCATGCGAGAGGGGTCGAGCTCCACCATCAGACGGCCATGATCTCGTCTTCCTTGGCCTTGAGGACCTGCTCGACGCGCTCGATGTACTGCTTGGTGAGCGCCTCGATCTTCTCGGCCGCGTGCCGCCGGTCATCCTCGGTGATGGCCTTCTCCTTCTCGAGCTCCTTCAGCATCTCGAGGGAGTCCCGCCGGTGCGTGCGCATGGACACCCGGTAGTCTTCGGCAAGTTTGCGCACATGCTTGACCAGGTCCCGCCGGCGCTCCTCGGTGAGCGGGGGGATCGGGATGCGGATGAGCTTGCCGTCGTTCAAGGGGTTCAGGCCGAGGTCCGAGGCCTTGATCGTCTTCTCGATGGCCCCGATGACGCTCTTGTCGAACGGCGTCACGACGAGGAGCGTCGGCTCCGGCGCGGAGAGGGTGGCGAGCTGATTGAGCGGCGTCTTGGCGCCGTAATAGTCGACGGTGAGGCCCTCGAGGATCGACGTGGAGGCGCGGCCGGTGCGCACGTGGGACAGCTCGCGGCGCAGCGCCCCGAGCGTCTTCTCCATGTCCTGCTTGGCACCGGTGAGGACGTCCTCGGTCATGTCGGCCCCCCGTGGACGAGGGTCCCGATGCGCGCCCCCATCACCGCCTTCTTGATGTTGCCGGGTCGCATCATGTTGAAGACGAGGATCGGCAGGGCGTTGTCCATGCAGAGGGAGATGGCGGTGGCGTCCATGACCTGGAGCTGGCGGTTCAGGACGTCGATGTAGGAGAGCTTCTCGAAGCGCACCGCGCCGGGGTGCTTCATGGGATCGGCGTCGTAGACGCCGTCCACCCGGGTGGCCTTGAAGATCACCTGGGCGCCGATCTCCATCGCGCGCAGGCTGGCGGCGGTGTCGGTGGTGAAGAAGGGGTTGCCCGTGCCCGCCGCGAAGATGACCACCCGCCCCTTCTCCAGATGGCGGGTGGCCCGGCGCCGGATGTACGGCTCGGCCACCTGCTGCATCTCGATGGCGGAGAGCACCCGCGTGGGCACGTCGGCCTTCTCGAGCGCGTCCTGGAGCGCCAGCGCGTTGATGACCGTCGCCAGCATCCCCATGTAATCGCCCGTGGCCCGGTCGATGTGCGAGCTGCCGGCCAGCCCGCGGAAGATGTTGCCGCCGCCGATCACCAAGGCGAGCTGGCAGCCGAGCGCGTGGACGTCCTTCAGCTCGGCCGCGAACGAGGCCAGCACCTCGGGGTCGATCCCGTACCCGGCGGGACCCGCCAGCGCCTCGCCGCTGATCTTGAGGAGGACGCGGCGATAGGTGGGACCGGTGGCCACCGAGGCCCCCGGGGGCTCAGGCTCCGAGCGCGCCTCCAGCAGAGATCTCCTTGTTGTCCGAACGCCGCTCGAGCGACTCCCCGAGCTGGAAACGAGCGAAACGGCGCACCGCCACGTTCACTCCGAACCGTACGATCGCCTCGTTGACGATCTCCGCGACGGTGCGATCGCTCTGCTTGACGAAGGGCTGCTCGAGGAGGCAGACGTCCTTGTAGAAGCGCTCGACCTGTCCCTCGACGATGCGCTCGATGATCTTCTCGGGCTTGCCGGACTGCCGCGCCTGTGCCCGGTAGATCTCGCGCTCGGCCTCGAGCTCCCCGGCGGGGACGTCCTCCCGGCTCACGTAGCGCGGGGCGGCGGCGGCCACCTGCATCGCCAGATCCTTCACGAGCTGCTGGAACTCGGCGGTCTTGGCCACGAAGTCCGTCTCGCAGTTGACCTCGATCAGCACCCCGATCTTGCCGCCCGGGTGGATGTAGGCGCCGATGGCGCCGTCGCTGGCGGTGCGGGTGGCCTTCTTCGCCGCCTTGGCGAGCCCGCGCTCGCGCAGCAGGCGCAGCGCCTTGTCGACGTCGCCGGACGCCTCCCCGAGCGCCTTCTGACAGTCGAGCAGCCCGGCCCCCGTCTTCTCCCGGAGCTCCTTGACGAGGGCGAGGCTCATGCCTGCGTCGCCCCGGCCTCCGCCGTGCCCGCCAACCGCGCCCCGAGCGCGACGCCGTTGCTCGCCGCCTCGGGCTCCTGGCCGGCGCCCCGCTGCCGCTCCTCGTAGAGGTTCCGTCCCTCGATGACCGCCTCCGCGATCGCGGCGCAGAAGAGCCGGATCGCCCGGATGGCGTCGTCGTTGCCGGGAATCCTGTAGTCGATCAGGTCCGGGTCACAGTTGGTGTCCACCACCGCCACCACCGGGATGCCGAGCTTGTTGGCCTCCTTGACCGCGATCTCCTCCTTCTTCGGGTCGATCACGAAGAGCGCGTCGGGGAGCTTGCGGAGACCCTTGATGCCGCCGAGCGACGAGAGGAGCTTCTCCCGCTCGCGCCGCAGTTGCTGCAGCTCCTTCTTGGTCAGCGCCTCGGCGATCTGCGCGTCCTCGAGCATCTCGTCGAGCTTCTTCAGGCGGTCGATGGACTGTTTGATGGTCTGAAAGTTGGTCAACATACCGCCCAGCCAGCGGGTGTTGACGTAGAAGGCGCCGCAGCGTTCCGCTTCCTCCCGCATCGCGTCCTGTGCCTGCTTCTTGGTGCCGACGAAGAGGATCTGGCCGCCCTGCGCCGTCAGGTCCCGCACGAAGTTGTACGCGTCGCGGAACATCTTGACGGTCTGCTGGAGGTCGATGATGTAGATGCCGTTGCGCGCGCCGAAGATGTAGGGCTTCATTTTCGGGTTCCAGCGGCTCGTCTGGTGCCCGAAGTGCACCCCTGCCTCGAGCAGGTTCTTCATGGTGACGTCCGTCATACGATGCTCTTGAACGACCCCCCCTTTCTCGGAGACTGGGAAAAAGCGACGACTAGCAGAAAGCGCCGGGCGAAGGCAATGAACGTCGTCACTGGTTCATCGAGTCCAGGAATTCCTGGTTCGCCTTGGTCCCCTTGACCTTGTCGTGCAGGAAGTCCATCGCCTCGACGGTGTTCAGCTGCGAGAGGAGCTTGCGGAGGATCCACACGCGGTTGAGGACGTCGCGCGGGAGGAGCAGCTCCTCCTTCCGCGTCCCCGAGCGGGTGAGATCGATGGTTGGGAACATCCGCTTGTCCATCAGGCGGCGGTCGAGATGGATCTCCATGTTCCCCGTACCCTTGAACTCCTCGAAGATCACCTCGTCCATCCGGCTTCCGGTGTCGACCAGCGCGGTGCCGATGATCGTGAGGCTGCCGCCGTCCTCGATGTTGCGGGCAGCGCCGAAGAACTTCTTCGGGCCGCGCAGCGCGTTCGAGTCGACGCCGCCCGAGAGGATCTTCCCGCTCGGCGGGACCACGGAGTTGTAGGCGCGCGCCAGCCGCGTGATCGAGTCGAGCAGGATCACGACGTCGCGGCCGTGCTCGACGAGCCGCTTGGCCTTCTCGATGACCATCTCGGCCACCTGCACGTGCCGGGTGGCGGGCTCGTCGAACGTCGAGCTCACCACCTCGCCCTTGACCGACCGCTGCATGTCGGTCACCTCCTCGGGGCGCTCGTCGATCAGCAGCACGATGAGGACCACGTTCGGGTGGTTCGCGGTGATGCCGTGCGCGATGTTCTGGAGCATCACGGTCTTGCCGGTGCGCGGCGCGGCGACGATGAGACCGCGCTGTCCCTTCCCGATCGGCACCAGCAGGTCGATGATGCGCGTCGTGAACTCCTGCGGGTCGAACTCGAGGCGGAGGTGCACGTCGGGATAGAGCGGCGTCAGATTGTCGAAGAGGATCTTCTCGCGCGCCTTCTCGGGCTCCTCGAAGTTGATCGTCTCGACCTTGAGGAGCGCGAAGTAGCGCTCGCCCTCCTTGGGCGGACGGATCTGCCCATAGACGACATCGCCCGTGCGCAGGTTGAAGCGGCGGATCTGGCTGGGCGACACGTAGATGTCGTCGGGCCCGGGAAGGTAGTTGTAGTCGGGGGCGCGCAGGAAGCCGAAGCCGTCGGGCAGGATCTCGAGCACGCCCTCACCGCAGATGAAGCCGTTCTGCTCGGTCTGCGCCTGCAGGATCGAGAAGATGAGCTCCTGCTTGCGCATGGCCGCCGCGCCCTCGATGTTCATGTCCTTGGCGAGGGCGGCCAGCTCCGCGATCTTCTTCTCCTTCAGCGACTTGAGGTTGAGCGCGCCCGGCTCCTCCGGCGCGGCTTCGTCGGCCTTCGAACGCGAGCGGACGGGGTTCGTACTCAAGTCATTCCCCTCCCGAGGCATGTGGCTACCCGTGATCGGCTATGGGATCACGCCGGCTCATGCAGCGCCGGCGGTCGTATCGGACGGGAGAGAACGGTTCCTCTCTTTGGGGGACAGTCCCGGGTGGTGGCGGTTGTGGACAACCTAGGCAATCGACCTGGAACTGTCAAGCAGAACGGGGTGTTTCCGCCGCCGTCCCGGCCGCTTGGCGGAGCACCGCGAGAAGGCTCATGAGGTCGGGCGGGAGGGGTGCCCGCACCGCGAGCGGGGCACCCGTGGCGGGGTGCCGGAAGCGGATCTCCTCGGCGTGGAGGGCCTGACGCGGGAACTCGGCCAGGACGGTCAGGGCCCGGCCGCGCCCCCGGGAGCGGGCCCCATAGACCCGGTCCCCCACGATGGGGTGGCCGAGGGCGGCCAGATGGACGCGGAGCTGATGGGTCCGCCCGGTCCTCGGCTGGAGCCGCAGCACCGTCGCCCCGGGCAGCCGCTCGAGGACCTCGAAGTACGTGACCGCCGCCCGCGGCCGCCGGCTGCGCACGCTCATCCGCTTCCGCTCGCGCGGATGGCGCCCGATCGGACGGTCGATCGTCCCGCTCGCGCGGGCGACCCGTCCGTGAACCACGGCGAGGTAGCGCTTCTCGACCGAGCGCTCGCGGAACTGCCGCGCGAGTCCCTCGAGCGCGGCCGGCGTGCGCGCGACGAGCAGCACGCCGGAGGTGTCGCGATCGAGGCGATGCACGATGCCCGGACGCTCCGCCTCCCCGGCCGCGGGCAGCGCGCCCAAGCGATGCGCGAGCGCGTGGACGACGGTCCCCCGCCGGGCGCCGGGCGCGGGATGCACCACCATGCCCGCGGCCTTGTCGATCGCGAGGAGGTCCGCGTCCTCGTGGAGCACGACGAGCGGCAGCGCCTCGGGCTCGATCGCCGACGGCTCCGGCGCGCGGGCCGCGATCTCCACGCGCTCGCCCGGTCGCACCGCATGCGAGGCCTTGCGCACCATGCCGTCGACGCGGACGCATCCGGCGTCGATCAGCTGCTTCGCCTGCGAGCGCGTGCCGACGCCGCGGGCCGCCGCCACCACCCGGTCGAGCCGCCGGCCGGCGGCGGCGGGGCGCACCACGAGGACGACGCGCGGCACCCCCTCACCCCCCGCCGGCGGCGAGCACGCGACGGGCCTGCGCCACGTCGGCGGCGATGGCCGCCTTGAGCGCCTCGGGGCCCGCGAAGGCGCTCTCGCCCCGCAGCCGCTCGATGAACTCGACGACCAGCCACCGCCGGTAGAGATCGCCCGTGAAGTCGAGGAAGTGGGCTTCGACCGTGCGCCGCGCGCCGCCGAAGGTCGGCCGCATGCCGATGTTCAACACGCCCGGCTGGCGCCGCCCGTCGATCGCGGACGACACCGCGTACACGCCGTCGGGGGGCAGCGCCAGCCGCGGCCGCGGATGGAGGTTCGCGGTCGGGAAGCCGAGCGTGCGGCCGCGCCGGTCGCCGAGGACGACTCGCCCGCGCAGCGCGTAGGGGCGGCCCATCAGGCGGCGAGCCTGCCGCATGTCGCCCGCCTGCACTGACTCGCGCAGCCGCGTGCTGCTCACCTGACGCCCGTCCACCTCGACGGGTCCGACGACGTCCACACCGAAGCCGAGCCGGCCGCCGAGCGCCTGCAGCGTCTCCACCGAGCCGGCGCGGTTGCGGCCGAAGCGCACGTTGTAGCCGACGACCACATGCGTCACCTCGAGGTGGCGGAGGAGGAAGTCCTCGACGAACTGCTCGGGGGTGAGCGCGGCGAAGGCGCGCGTGAAGCGCTGGACCACGCACAGGTCGAGGCCGACCTCGCGCAGCATTGCCAGCCGGTCGTGGAGCGGCTGGAGGATGGGCGGCGCCCGGTCGGGCGCGAGCACGGCGATCGGGTGCGGCTCGAAGGTGAGGCCGACCGTCCGCGCGGCCCGTGCGCGCGCCTCCTCGACGGCCCGGCGGAGGATCGCCTGGTGGCCGAGGTGCACGCCGTCGAAGTTGCCGAGCGTCAGCACGACCCGGGACACCCGCGGGCTGACGCGGCGCAGGTGGCGTATGACCTGCATCGACGCCTGCTCTATACCGCCCGCGGCACCCCATTTAAAGTTGGAGTGGCGGGGTGGCGCCGCTAGGAGCGCGACCCAAGACTTCTTGGGTCGCGGGCACGGACGCGAGCATGTGGCGCTCGCGTCACGCGCGACCGCTGTGCCGCGGCTGGCGAAGCCAGCGCGGCAGAACGGACACGCGCCGTTCTAGAGGTCTTGCGGCGCTCATGTTTATCGGTTGGCGATTAGGCCTGTCTGCGGCAGCCGTGGAACCGCGCGTGTTCGTCTGCCGCGCTGGCTTCGCCAGCCGCGGCAGGACAGTCGGGCGTGATCCCGACGGAACACCCTCGCGTCCGGTTCGCGACCCAAGAAGTCTTGGGTCGCGCTCCTAGTGCTCGAGCTCCATCAGCTTCTGACGCGCACGCGTCGCTTCGTCGGAGCTCGGATAATCGCGGATCAGCTTGGAGAAGTTGATGCGCGCATCGGGCGTGTCGCCCATCTCGAGGAAGAGGTTCCCCTGCGCCCACAGCGCCGCGGCGGCCCGGTCGCCCTTCGGGTACTTGAGGGTGACGTCGTAGAACTTGGAGATCGCCTCGTTCTGCTTCCCCGTGGCGGCGTAGCAGCGCGCCGCCCAGTAGAGCGCGTTGTCGGCGAGCGGCGAGTCCCGGTGGTTGGTGGCAAAGCTATTGAGCTGTGGGATGGCGCGCGCGCAATCCTTGCGGGCGAGCCCGTCGAGGATGGTGAGGTAGTCGGCGCGCTCGGGGACATTCACCGTGCCGGCGGCCGACTGCTCGCGCGCCACCTCGCGCCGCCACTCGTCGTCCTCGGGCGCGGCGGGCGGCGGCTTGGCGGCGACCGCGGGCGGGGCCGTGGTGGGCGGCGGCGAGACGGCCGGCGCCTCGGGCGCCGCCGGCGCGCCGTGCTCGAGGGCCGCCACGCGCTGCTCGAGCGCGGTCAGGCGGTCGTCGCTGGCGGCCGTGTGCCGGTGGCCGCCGCCCTCCTCGACGTCGGCGCGCAGCCGTTCGAGCTCCCGCTGCACCTGCTCGATCTGCCGGCGGTTCTCCTGGACGAGGCCGCGCATCTGCCTCTCCTGCTGCAGGAGGTCCGCCCGCGTCGCACACCCGGCGAGCGCGGGCAGCAGCGCGAGGCTCGCGCGAGCGACGCGTCGCCTCACGGGCCGAGGACGACGGCGTGCACGCGCCGGTTGCGCGTCCAGCAGGTCTCGTTCTCCTCGTGGCAGAGCGGCAGCTCCTTGCCGTAGCTGATGGTGGAGATGCGGTCGGCGGCGATCCCCTGCGTCACCAGGTAGTCCTTCACCGTCTTGGCCCGCTTGGCGCCGAGCGCGAGGTTGTACTCGATGGTGCCGCGGCTGTCGCAGTGGCCTTCGAGCTCCACCTTGGCGCGCGGGTTCTGCCTCAGCCACTCGAGGTTGCGGCCGAGGCCGTCGCGCGCCTCGCTGTCCAGGTCGTAGCGGTCGAAGCCGAAGTGGACGTCCTTGAGGACGCCGTTCTCCTCCGGGCCGAGGCCGCGCTTGGCGCGCTCGAGGCTCGACCCACCCAGCCCCTCCTCGCCGATCCCGCCGCCCGGCGCGCCGGCCGCGCCCTCACCGGGCCTCGGCCCCTTCTTCTTGCACGCGCCGCCGAGCGGGACGATCAGCACGAGCGCCAGGGCCACGCGCCAGGTCCACGAGCCGCTCACGCCATCCCCTCCCTCACGCCTTCGGCGACGCGCTCACTCGAGCCGCGGCGACCACGCGGGCGACGTATCATCACCGGCCCCGTGGGTCAATTGTTTCTGCGTCCTTCCCTCGCGATCGGCGAGGAAGAGATGATGTCCGCCGGCGCGCGTCGACGAGAAGGCGAGATAGCGCCCGTCGGGCGCCCAGGACGGGTCCTCGTTGCTCCCGGCCGAGGTGATCGTCTGCGCGCTGCCGCCGTCGGGCGTCGTCACCACGATCTGGAAGCCGCCGCCGCTGCGGGTGGTGTACGCGAGGTGATCGCCCTTGGGCGACCAGCTGGGCGAGGTGTTGTAGCTGCCGGTGTGCGAGACGCGCACGAGGTTCGAGCCGTCGACGCTCATCACGTAGATCTGCGGGGAGCCCGCGCGCGCCGAGCAGAAGGCGAACCGCCGCCCGTCGGGCGCCCACGCCGGCGAGACGTCGATCGCCCAGTGGTCGGTCAGACGCTGCAGCACCTGGCCGCTGCGATCGAGGAGGTAGATGTCGGAGTTGCCGCCCTCCTCGCGCGTCACCAGGAGGCGCGTCCCGTCGGGCGACCAGGCGCCGTCGAGCACCACGCCGGGGCCGGGGACGAGCCGGGCCACCCGATGGGTTCCGAGGTCCACCTCGAAGAGACGCGGCACGTGCTCGCGGTAGGAGGCGAAGGCGAGCGCGCGCGCGTCCGGCCGCCAGCGGGGCGCGATCACCAGCGAGCGCTCGTCGGTGGCGCGCACGGGGTCGTCCTGGTCGAAGGTCCAGGTGTAGACGTCCTTCAGCCGGCCACTGCGCGTGCTGACGAGGGCGAGCTTCGAGTCGAACGGGCCGCGCTCGCTGGTGAGGAACTCGAGGATGGCGTCGGCCGTCCGGTGCGCCATGCGCGCGACGTCGTCGCGCCCGCCGCTGAAGCGCTTGCTCGCCTGCGGCACGTCGCGCCGCCCGGGCACGTCGAAGAGCCGGACCTCGAGGCTGATGCCGTTGCCGGCGGCGCTGATTCCGCCCTTCACCAGCGCCTGCGCCCCGATGGCCGCCCAGCCGACGAAGTCGATCTCGCCCGCCGTGATGCCCGAGGTCTCCGGGTTCTCGACGAAGGTCTTCGGGTCGAGCAGCTTGAAGTAGCCGGAGAAATCGAGGTCGCGGGTCAGCGCCTTCGCGAACCGGGCGCCGAGCGCACCTCCCGGGTCGCCGCCGAGGTTCTTCGGCGGCACGACGGCGATCGGAAACGACTCGCTGCCGGGACCGACGATCGTGCCCGTCACGACCGCGTGCGCACTCCGTGCCACGAGCACCACCAGCACCAGACTCGAGAAGACGATCCTTGTCATCCGGCCCCCTGCCCTCCCGTTTCCTCGGAGCGGAACTCGATCAGGAACTCGTGGAACTCGCTGGCGTAGCGCGCGGGCGGCGGCGGCAGCGGGTTCGCGTGCTGCACGGCGCGGACGGCCGACAGGTCGTAGGCGGAGTTCCCCGAGCTCTGCTCGAGCCGGATGTCGCTCACCGCGCCGTCCGGCGCGATCTCGAAGCGCACCTTGGCGACGAGGCCGGGCCGCGCGAAGACGTTGGTCCACTGGGCCTTGATCGTGGTGATGACCGCCTGGCGATAGACCATGAAGTCGAGCCCCACGAGCTGGCCGCCGCCTCCCTTGCCCTCGCCGCCGGCGCCGATCGGCCCCGACCCCGTGTCGGTGCCGCCGAGGCCGCCGGCGCGCGAACGCCAGCGCTCGGCCGCGGCGGCGTAGGCGTCGCGCCGCGGCGATTCCTCGCGCCCTGCCGGACTGCCGGGCTTGGCGCCGGCTGCCGGCGGCTTCGTGGCTGGAGCTTTCGCCGCCGGCTTCGCCTCGGCCCTGGGCGCGGGCGGCTCCGGTGGACGTGCGGCTGGCGCCGGCTTCGGCGGCTCGGGCGGCTTCGCCTCGGGCTTGGGTTTGGGTTCGGGCTTCGGCTCGGGCTTGGACTCCGGCTTCGGCTCGGGCGGCTTCTCGGGAATCGTGACCGGGGGCGCCTCCGCCTTCGCCACCTGCTCTGGCGGCTTCGGCGGCGGCTCGGGCTCCGCAGCCTTCGGCGGCGGTTGAGGCTCCGGGGCGGGTTGACCCTTCGGCTCCGGGGCCGCGGACTTCTGCGGTCCGCCGAGCTCACCGGTCGGCGGACCAGGCGGCAGACGGCCGCCGAGCGCGCGCGCGTCGGTGAGCTCCACGGTGTAGGCCATCATCGGGAGCGGCCTCAGACGGGCGTAGGGTGCGAGGACGATGATCGCCGCGACGATCATCATGTGGGCCGCCGCCGACACGACCACCATGCGCGCGTAGCGGGAGTCCCACTCGGGCGCGAGCCGGAGCGGACGGGCGGGCGGCACGGCCTAGCGCCGCCGATCGGGCGGCGGCGGCTCGGTCACGAGCCCGACCCGCGTGAGGCCCGCATCGTGCACGGCTCCCATGACCCGCATCACCTGCCCGTAGGGCACCGACTGATCGGCGCGAACGTAGAGCGGGCGATCGGGACGAGTGGCGGCGATCGCGCGCAGCTTCTCGGTCAGGGCATCGGCCGTCATCGGCGTGTCGTTGAGGAAGACCTGGCCGCCCTTGCCGACGTTCACGACGAGCTGCTCCTCCTGCCCGGCGAGCGGCCCGGCCGCGACCTTCGGCAGGTCGACGGCCACCCCCTGCTGCAGGATCGGGGCCGTCACCATGAAGATGATGAGCAGCACGAGCATCACGTCGACGAGCGGCGTGACGTTGATCTGCGAGATCGCGTCCGTCCCGGCGGGCGTCTGGTCGAAGGCCATTGCTATTTCAAGAAATGACGTTCGGCGATGTTGAGAAATTCAGAGGCGAAGGTGTCCATCTCGGCGGTGAGCACGCGCAGCTGGCGCGAGAACCGATTGTACATCACGACGGCCGGGATGGCAGCTGCCAGTCCGACGGCGGTGGCGATCAAGGCCTCGGCGATACCGGGCGCCACGGCCTGGATGCTCGACGAGGTGGTGGTGGAGAGCCCGCGGAAGGCGGTCATGATGCCCCAGACGGTGCCGAAGAGACCGATGAACGGCGCCGTGCTCGCCGTCGTGGCGAGGAAGGTGAGACCGCGCTCGAGCCGTGTGACCTCCTGCGTCCGGGCGCGGTGCATCGCACGCTGCACGTTCTCGATGCCGCCGAGCTCGATCGTGTCTTCCTCACCACCGGGGTTGCCGCGCTTGCCCTTGGTGAGCCGCTGCAGCTCCTGATAGCCGCTGCGGAACACCTGCGCGACGGGGCTCTCCTTCAAATCCATGCTGGCGGTCTGGATGGTCGCCAGGTTCTTGGCGTCCCAGAAGATGTCGATGAAGCGCTCCGACTGGCGGCGCGCGCGGCGCATCTCGACCGACTTGGCGAGCGCGATGCCCCAGCAGCCGACCGAGAACGCGAGCAGGATGAGGAGGACGGCGCGGACCACGGGCCCGGAGCCGACGACCATGTCGAGGACGCTCTCCTGGCGACCGGGCAGCGTCTCGGCGAGCTGGGCCAGCACGGCGCCCCCCCAGGCGACGCTGGTCGAGAAGTCAGGAATCATCGCGTCCGGTGTGCCCTACAAGCGGCCCCGCCCCCCACCGACCGCGCGACCGTACTCCAGGGTCCGGGGGCAGTCAAACCCGCGGCGCCAAAGCGCTCCTTTGCTTGACCGACGGGGAACGAAGTGGGATGGATCTCGCGCAGGAGGTGGGGGGTTCATGGCGAAGATCCGCGTCGGGATCAACGGGTTCGGGCGCATCGGCAGGAACGTGCTGCGCGCTTGCCTCGGCGACGAGGCGCTCGAGTTCGTCGCGGTCAACGACATCACGAACGCAAAGACGCTTGCACACCTGCTGGCGTATGATTCCGTGCACGGACCGCTGCGCGAGCAGGTCCGCGCCGAGGACGACCGCCTCGCCGTTGGCGGCCGCACGGTCCGCGTCCTGGCCGAGCGGGACCCGGCGAAGCTCCCGTGGAAGGCGCTCGGCGTCGAGCTGGTGCTCGAGTCGAGCGGGCTCTTCACCGAGCGCGAGAAGGCGGCGAAGCACCTCGAGGCCGGGGCAAAGAAGGTCATCATCTCGGCGCCGTCCAAGAACGCCGACCTCACCATCTGCTACGGCGTGAACCACACCGCCTACGATCCCCGCAGCCACCACGTCGTCTCCAACGCCTCCTGCACCACCAACTGCCTGGCGCCGCTCGCCAAGGTGCTGCACGAGACCTTCGGCGTGCGCCGCGGCCTGATGACGACGGTCCACTCCTACACCAACGACCAGCGCATCCTCGACCTGCCCCACGAGGACCTGCGGCGCGCCCGCGCCGCCGCCCTCTCCATGATCCCCACCAGCACCGGCGCCGCGCGCGCGATCGGGCTCGTGATCCCGGCGCTCAACGGCAAGCTCGACGGCATGGCGGTACGCGTCCCCACGCCCAACGTCTCGCTCGTCGACCTCACGGCCGAGCTCGAGAAGCCGGCGACCGAGCAGACGGTCAACGCGGCCATGCGGGAAGCGGCGAACGGACCGCTCAAAGGCATCCTGTACTATTGCGAGGAGCCGCTCGTGTCGGCGGACTTCAACGGCACGCCGTACTCGTCGATCTTCGACAGCCTGCTCACGCGGGTGATCGACAAGACGTTCTGCAAGGTGCTGTCCTGGTACGACAACGAGTGGGGCTTCTCGATGCGCATGCGGGACGTGGCGTTGCTCGTCGGCCGAAGCCTCGCCTGAAGGCGGCGGCCGCGTGCGCTCGGTCGCGGACCTCGACGTCGGCGGCAAGCGGGTCTTCATCCGCGCCGATCTGAACGTCCCGCTCGCCGACGGGCGCATCGGCGACGCCACCCGCATCGACGCCACGCTGCCGACCATCCGCTTCGTCCTCCACAATGGCGGGCGACCCGTCGTCGCCTCGCACCTCGGGCGCCCGCAGGGGCAGCGGCGCCCGGAGCTGTCGCTCGCGCCGGTCGCCGAGTACCTCGGGCGGGCGCTCGGGCGGCGCGTGGAGCTCGCGCCGGACTGCATCGGCGAGGCGACGGAGCGGCTCGTCGGCGGGGCGGCGGGCCCGGTGGTCCTCGAGAACCTGCGCTTCCACCCCGAGGAGGAGAAGAACGACCCGGGCTTCGCGCGCCAGCTCGCCCGCCTGGCCGACGTCTACGTGAACGACGCCTTTGGGGCAGCGCATCGCGCCCACGCGTCGACCGCGGGCATGGCGCGGCACTTCCGCGAGAAGGCGGCGGGCTTTCTCCTGCTGCGCGAGGTCGAGTTCCTCTCGAGGCTGCTCCAGGCTCCCGAGGCGCCGTTCGTGGCCGTGCTCGGGGGCGCCAAGGTGTCGGACAAGATCGGCGTGATCGAGAACCTCCTCGGCCGCGTCGACGCGTTCTGCATCGGCGGGGCGATGGCGTACACGTTCCTCCGCGCCCAGGGGAAGCCGGTCGGCCGCTCGCGCGTCGAGGAGGACAGGATCGCGCTCGCGCGGCATGCGCTCGAGCGCGCCGCCGACAAGGGGGTACGCGTGCTCCTGCCCCTGGACCACGTGGCGGCCGACCGGATCGACGCCGGCGCCCGCACCGCTGTCGTCTCCGCCGACGCGTTCCCGCCCGACCTCCTCGGCGTCGACATCGGTCCGGCCACCACCGAGGCGTTCCGCGCCGAGATCGCCCGGGCACGGACCGTCTTCTGGAACGGCCCGATGGGCATCTTCGAGGTGGAGGCGTTCGGCCGCGGCACGCTGGCCGTCGCGCGCGCGCTCGCCGCCTCGCGTGCCACGACGGTGGTGGGCGGCGGCGACTCGATCGCGGCGCTGGCGCACGCGGGCGCGCTCGCCTCGGTCACGCACGTCTCCACCGGGGGCGGTGCGTCGCTCGAGTTCCTCGAGGGACGCGAGCTCCCCGGGGTGCACGCGCTCGACGAGCCTGCGACGGAGCCGCTCACATGAATCGCACCCCGCTGATCGCCGGCAACTGGAAGATGCACGGGACGCGCGACGAGGCCGTGGCGCTCGCCAGGGCGCTCGCCGAGACGGTCGGGCGCGTCACCGGCCGCGAGGTGGCGATCGCCCCGCCCTTCACGGCCCTCGAGCCGGTCGCCCGCGAGATCGCCGGCACGCAGATCCGTCTCGGGGCACAGAACGTCCACTGGGAGCCGAAGGGCGCCTACACCGGCGAGATATCGACGGCGATGGTGCGCGAGGCGGGGTGCACGTACGTCATCATCGGGCACTCCGAGCGCCGCCAGCACTTCGGCGAGACCGACGAGACCGTGAATCGCCGGCTGCACGCCGTCCTCGGCGCCGAGCTCGTGCCGATCGTGTGCGTCGGCGAGACGCTCGCCGAGCGCGACGCCGACGCGACCGCCGCGATCGTCGAGCGGCAGGTGGCGAGCGCCTTCGCCGGCGCCTCGTCCGCCCAGATCGCCCGGTGCGTCATCGCCTACGAGCCCGTCTGGGCCATCGGCACGGGCGTCACCGCAACGCCTGGCCAGGCGCAGGAAGTGCACCACGCGATCCGCCGCCAGCTCGTGGGACTTGCCTCGGACACGACGGCCGGGCGCATCCGCATCCTCTATGGCGGCAGCGTGAAAGCCGCTAATATCGATACCCTCATGGCCGAGCCCGACATCGACGGCGCGCTCGTCGGGGGCGCGAGCCTGGACCCAGCCGAGTTCACGCGAATCGTTCGATACGAGGAGAAGCCGCAATGATCGGAGTGCTCTACAGCTACGTGATCCCCGCGATCCACGTCTTCGCCTGTTTCTTCCTGATCGTCGTGGTGCTGCTCCAGACCGGCAAGGGCGCCGACATGGGTGCGGTCTTCGGCGGCGGCAGCCAGACGCTCTTCGGCTCGAGCGGCGCGGGCAACTTCTTGACCAAGCTCACCGCCGGCACGGCGATCGCCTTCATGGTGACGTCGCTCATCCTGACCTACGGCGCGAGCCGGAACCCCAGCTCCACCCTGGTCCACCGCCTGCCCGCCACGGCCGCCGAGCCGGCGCCCGCGGCTCCTCCCGAGGCGGCGGGCGAACCGTCGTCGCCGCCGGCCGGAGCGGAGGCGCCTGCCGAGGCGCCGGCGGAAGCGCCGCCTGCGGGACAGCAGTAGGCGCCGGGGCGCGTGCTCGACAGCGTCGGGGGCCTTTGTTAGGAGCGGTGCTCCCCCTTGTGCGAGGATGGCGGAATTGGCAGACGCGCTAGTTTGAGGGTCGAGTAGCTTTCGAAGCGAATGCCTGTGCGGTCGCGGAGTTACGAAAGTGACGCTTGCACCAGCTCGCGTACTTGCGGAGTCTGCTCCCTGTGACTTCCCCTCCAGGGGGAGCCCAAACGGACGTTTTCGAGCCCGAAAAACGAGCTGTCTTGTTGGGGAACGCGGTTCACCTCACCTATCGCTCGTGCTGAGCCACGGTTCGACTTGGCTCCGAGCGTTCCCGACCGCCCTGCCAACCGCTTCGGCACAGGCCGCCGAGATACGTCCCCTCTTCGCGGCCCCACGCGCAATCGTGGCGGACCTCTGCAGCCGCTTCATCACCCGGGTAACGCCACTCTTCGCCTTCCTCTCGCTGTCCGTGCTCGCTACCTGCTCGAGCAAACGGAGCGCCTGGCGAATCCGTCGATTCAGCCCGGCAGGCAGCTGCTCGCTCTCGCAGAGCGGCCCCGCCACCGCCAGCGCGACCGCCGCGCAGACGTCCCCACAGACGGACGCGCAGGGAGCCGTCGAACCCACGGCCGAGCCCTCGACCACACATCCGTGATCTGCCTCGCCCTGCGCCAGACTGATGCTCGTGACTTCGAGCTGGAGGGTGTCAGCGATCTTACCGAAAACGATCGCAGTCACAGCCGAGTTCTCGAAGGCAGCAAGCGTGCTCGGAATCTCAAAGTTGCTGAAGAACAGCAAATCAGCGTCGGCTGCTCGATCGATGTTGGCGTTCTGCGTCGAGACGATGGCCACGGGTCCCGCGAAGGGCCCGATGCCGCCTCCGGCAGAGAGATGCATGGTGACGCCGAAGATCAACGAGGCGGGACTGTTCGGTCCGTTGAAGTACGTGAGGGTCCCGAGCGCGAAGACCTGACCCGGAGCCACGTCGCCGAAGGAGTTGCCGGTGAATGTCAGGGCACTGGGGGCGACCGTGCCGCCGTTGTCGTCGTTCCAGGCGACGCTGGACGTGTCGAAGCCGGAACCAACGGCAGCGGCCGTGTTGTCGCGAGGGACCGGCTGATGAGTGCCGGCTTGGAGGAAGTCCCCGGACAGCACTGGGCTGTCGAAGAAGCCCGTGATGGTTCCGGAGTAGCTCGGGGTGGCGGCGCCCGGCGTCGGTGGGACGACCATCGAGGGGGCAAGCAAGCAAACGATGCCGACGATCGTGATTCGTAGAGGCTGCTTCATGACCTCCCCTTTCAGCTCACGGCTCTCGCACGGCCACGCGGCACACGTCCATCCCCTGCCTCACTCGACCCGCACCTCGCAGAGCGCGAGCGGCGTACTATCGGAGCGAGCGGGCAAACGCGCTCTCATGGGGCCCGGAGGACCGGAACGACGTCGGATCCTCGTCTCGAACCTTCTCGTTCCCGGCGACAACCTCCTCAGACCAGCTTGAGCTGGATGAGTCTCTTGTCGATGGCGACGGTCCTCTCGAACCGGATCGGGCCTGATCTTCCAGAACTGGATGAGATCGGTCCCGATGATCACCTCTTCCGAGAGGTGACGCGCCACGATGAAGGTGTGCGCGATAGGCACACCCTTCAGCTGGAAGAAGAGACCCACCATCTCGTTCGTGGTGAGTCGCCCCTTCCGTCGCCCAGCTGAAACGTCCACACGGTCGGCGATCTCAGCAGCCTTCCGACTCTGCGGGCGACGTCGCGGCGGATCAGCGACTTCGAGGCGCCGGTATCGAAGAGGGCCTCGACGGCGCGGAACTCCCCGGTCGCCGTGAATACGAATCGTCTTCGTGACATTCCCATCCGGGGAGAGGCTAGGCGCGCACGCGCCCCGGGTCAACGCACCAACCCTGTGGGGACCGCGATCGGGCGGTGTACTGGTCCATCGCCTCACACCGACCCAGAGCACCGTGCTGACACGGGTGAGAGCGGCACGGGCAAGGAGGTCGTAGCGCGCGCCACTGCGCTTCCAGCCGCGCGGCGTTCGCACCCGCGGTCATCGCCGTCGAGACGTAGGTGTCCTTCGTCGTGAAGCGCGTTCAGCGCGGGTAGGGGGACACCGGCGTCGGCGAGGTGGGCACGAGGCGGTGGAACGCTCCGCTCCACCTCGTCGCGGGCGAGCGTCTCCGGGGTGGCGCCGTGGAGCGGGCTCGACTCGTCGATCGGGGGCATGCTCCCAAGCCGCCGCGTTACAAACCGCCATCCGACCGGAATCCCGACGAGTTCGAGTGAGATAGCTTGCTCGTGAATGGGGGGCCATGTGGCGTCCCCCCGACGCACCACGATCGGACCCCGGCACGAGCATTGCTATTCGCGGCGGCAGTCGAATGGGGACTTGCCGCCCGCGCAGCCGGACGTGATTTGAGCGACGAAAAGATGACGATCGCCGCAGCGAAGACGCCACCCGTCCGAACCGAACGGGGCGCGCCGGCGGACGACCGGAACTTCGATCATCTCCACGCTCGCGGACGCGCCGGTCTCTGGGCCTTCTTCGTCGCGGTCACGGTCCTGACCATACAGGACTTCCGGCTGCCGAACGGCGGACCGGTATCCTTGCATCTCGTCCGTCTCGTCGAGTTCCTGCTCATTGGCGCCGGCGCAGAAGTGAACCGGCGGCGCCCGCCTCCCCGCCCCGCCATCGCGGTGGGTGTCGCCCTCGTCAGCGGCATCTACGTCACCTCCGCGATCAGCGGCTATCTCCGCAACGACGCCCAGACTCAGCTCGTCACCGATCTCGCAATCGCGTTCGCGACGGCGACGACCATGCCGTGGGGCCCCTGGTGGCAGCTGATCACACTCCTGGCGGCGGGTCTCTCCGCCGCCGTCGCGTGGCTCCTGGTCTACGGCACGTTCGGCAACGTGAGCGTCCATCTGCTGACCGGGATCGCCATCGCGTACCTCGTGTCGATCTACATCGCGTATCAGCTGCAGCACTACCGCGCCGAGCGAGACGACGCCGAGGGTGCGCTGCGGGCCAGCGAGGAGCGCTTCCGGGCGCTCATCGAACGGGGCTCGGATACCATCACGATCGTCGATGCCGTCGGCGGCATCCTCTACGAGAGCCCATCGATCGAGCGCGTGCTCGGCTACCGACCGGAAGAGCTGATCGGCCGCCCTGTGCTCGATTATATCCATCCCGACGACGTCGCACGCGTTCGCTCACTTGTGCTCGGTGCCCGCGAGACGGCCTCGATGGAGTGTCGCTCCCGGCGCAAGGACGGCACGTGGTGCGACATCGAGGCCGTCGCGAGAAATCTCCTCGACTACCCCGCCGTGCGCGGCATCGTCATCAACTGGCGCGACGTCGGCGAGCGCAAGCGCGCCGAGCACGAGCGGGCCGTCTACATGCGCGATCTCGCGGAGGCGCGCGATACGGCGCTGGCGGCGACTCGGGCGAAGTCGGACTTCCTCGCGAACACGAGCCACGAGATCCGGTCGCCCATGCACGTCTTCATCGGCATGACCGACATGGCGCTCGACACGAACCTCGAGCCGGAAGCCCGGGAGTATCTCGGGCGCGCACGTTCCGCCGCCGTGGCACTCCTCGCCATCATCAACGACATCCTCGATCTCTCGAAGATCGAGGCAGGCAAGCTCGAGATCGAGCGCGGCCCGCTGGATGTCGGCGCAACGATCCGCGAGATCGTCCACCTGCTCGAGCCCTCCGCCGCCGCGAAGGGTCTCGCGCTCGCCTGCCGTGTCGATGCGGGCCTGCACCGCGAGCTCGCCGGTGACGCGGGTCGGCTCCGGCAGGTGCTCACGAACCTCGTGGGGAACGCGATCAAGTTCACCGAGCGCGGCCAGGTCGCGATCGAGGCCCGCGCAGTGCGCGAGACCCCGTCACACGTCGCCGTTCTCTTCGCGGTGCACGACACCGGCATCGGCATCGCGCCCGAGCGCCAGACGGCCGTGTTCGAGAGCTTCACCCAAGCCGACGGCAGCACGACACGGAAGTACGGCGGAACGGGTCTCGGACTCACGATCTCGCGCCGGCTGGTAGAGCTGATGGGCGGTGAGCTCCGACTGGAGAGCACGGTGGGCCGGGGCAGCACGTTGTCGTTCACCCTGGATCTCACCCGCGGGTCCGGGGCGAAGGATGCCGTCTCGGTCGCGGCGCGGTCTGCGGCGTCGGCCGCCTAGCGTTCCGTTAGCCCCTGTGGCCGGGTGGCGCCTCAGCCTGCGAGGACCAGCCGGTACCCGAGGTCAAGCTCGACGAGGTCGAGAAGGTCATGGTATCGCGCGCCCCAGCGACCGCTGGCGAGGTCCGCAGCAAGTCGGCTCACTGCCGCGGCAACTTCGTCCTGGTCGAGCAGGGCAAGAGCAGAGATTGCCGCGCGTACGCCGCTGTCGAGGTAGGCGTGCGGCCGTGACCAGTAGGCACCGAAGAAGCCGTCGGTGCAATCGGCCGGCACGGGCAGCGCGACGATGGCAGTGGCCTGGAGTTGGCGCGTCACCGTGTCGAGCGTCGCCAGCGCAGCTTCATGCGCGGCGACCTGAGGTAAGTAGTCGCGAACGAACCAGAACCGGTCAGAGAACATGCCGGGGTGCCATGTGACCACCACCTGCCGTCGCGCAACCCGGCGCATCTCGGCCAACCCCGCGATCGGGTCTCTCCAGTGGTGGACGGCGAACACGGCGAGCGCCGCGTCAACGGCATCATCCGGAAGCGGGAGGGCTTCCGCCACAGCTCGGACAGCCGGAGCCGCGCCGGTTGGGCGCTGGTCGATCATGCGCCGCGACGGCTCAACGGCGATCACCGTACGATCGGCCGGCTCGTAGGAACCGGTGCCCGCGCCGACATTCACGACCGTCCTTCGTCGCCGAGAGCAGCATGGATGCGGGCCGCCCAGCGGGGTTCGGGTCGACGCTTTTGGCCGTACGTCTCGGCGCAGTCGCGTACTTCACCGGGCAGGACTTCAAGCCGGCCCAGCGCCTCCCCGCCCGCGAGCGCACGCACTGGAATGGGTGGGGCGTTCATCGTTGACGCTGCGCCCACATGCTCTGGCTGTCCCGGTGGCTGACCATGGCGCCATGGCTGATGTGGTTTCTGGTCTATTGGGGCGTCGGGACTCGCTCCTACATTACCCACGGCGCCCATTCCTCACGACTTGACCGTCTCAGCATGCTGATCAACGCGGTCGGAGCGCTCGGCTTGTTCGGGAGCATGGTGCTCGTTCTCATCGGCATCGTTACGCTCCCGCAGAACGAACTCGTGGTGTTGATCGGTGCAGTGCTGGCGTGCGCGGGCGTGACCGCTTCGTTTTACTGTCGGCACGTCCTGGGGCGTTTCTGGAGCGCGCCGACGATCCTTCAGGAGAACCACGAGATCATCGACAGAGGCCCGTACGGCATCGTGCGCCATCCCATCTACACAGCGACGCTGGTGTTTTACCTGGGAACGACGTTGGCGTTCTCTGCCTGGTGGACGTGGGCGGTGTTGACGGTCTTGTTGGTCGGCTACGTACTGAAGGCGCTGGACGAGGAGCGCTTCTTGGGCGCTAGTCTCTCTGCTGCGTATGACGAGTACCGCCGCCGCGTGCCGTACCGCCTGCTTCCGGGAGTCTGGTGATCTCCATGAACGCACTTAGAATCATTCGGGCACGGGAGGAATCCCCTGCGCGTATCAACGATCTCATCGCGCGTTCCAAGTCATACTGGGGCTGGCCGGCGGAATATCTTGAGAAGGCACGGCCGCATGCGCTCGACGCCCTCACCGTCCTCTACTCGTCGCCCGCATCGGTGGTCATTTCTTGACGCGTCGACGAGCACTCCGCTAAGTCCCGCGGTGTGCTGGAGAGCGTACGACTGGCCTGCCCCTCCAAGGGTCCGTTCTGCTGCGACCGGTAGCGCGTCAGCGCGGGTAGGGGAACGCCGGCGTCGGCGAGGTGGGCACGAGCCGGTGGAACTCGCGCATGTCGAGCTGCAGCCGGCCGTCGGGACGCTCGGAGAGCATGTCGGCGTGGCGCGCGCCCCAGCGGATCTGCTCGTGGCCGTAGGTGTGACGCGCGTGCAGGTTCTGCGCGGAGGTCTCGTCGATGCCGACGACCGTCAGGATCAGCTCCACCTCGTCGCGGGCGAGCGTCTCCGGGGTGGCGCCGTGGAGCGGGCTCGATCCGTCGATCGTGTGCATGACCGTCCAGGAGCGCGCGAGCGCCGGCGAGCGGTCCCGCTCGAGCCGCAGGTCGCGCATGCGGTAGTAGACCACGCCCTCGCGGGTGCGCTCGGTGCGCACCAGCACGACGCGCACGGTCGCCTCGATGACCTGCGATGCGCGCTCGTTGCCGAGGCGAAACATCAAGGTGGGGACGCCGTCGAAGGGCGAGATCGTCGCCGACTCGGCGAACTGCATGCGCGCCCGCGGCACACTGAACTTGGCGAAGAGGATCCCGCTCGACAGGGCGACGAGCGAGACCCCGACGATGACCTCGGCCGTCACGAGCGCCTCGGCCGCGGCCGAGAGCGGATGCATCACGCCGTAGCCGATCGTCCCCATGGTCTGCACGCTGAAGAAGAAGTGGTCGCCGAGCGATCCTGGCCGCGCGCCCGCGACGCCGCCGACCGACACGTACCCCAACGCGAACAGGAGGTTGAGCAGAAGGAAGAGACCGCTCACGCCGAGCAGGTCGAGCCACCACGGCGCGCGCAGCAGGTGATGGTAGACGTCGCTGAACGGCGTGTGCCGCGCGCCGACGACGATGATCCCGTTCGGATCGGGGGTGCCGACGTTCGGCGTGACTAGCTCCCGGTGGTGAGAACGACCCGGAACCGCGCCCCGCCGCTGAGCATGCGCTCGTAGGCCTCGGCGGCACGCTCCAAGGGGAACACCTCGTTCATGGAGCGCACACCGGTGAGCACGCTGAAGGCGAGCGTCTCCTGCGAATCGATCGACGTTCCCGAGTACCAGCCCTTGATCGACCGGCGTCCCGCGATGAGCAGAAAGGGCGACGCCTGGAGCGACTCGGGTGCGCCGAGGATCATCAGCGTGCCGTTGACGCCGAGTCCGCCCAGCACGGCGCTCATGGCGGGACCATTGGTCACCGTCGCGAGGATGACCCTGGCGCCACCGAGCTCCCGCAGTGCGGCAGCCGGATCCCCCGCCTGACTGTCGACGTAACGCCAGGCGCCGAGCTCTCGCGCCAGCGGCCCCTTGTCCTTCCCGCGTGCGATGGCCACGGTCCGGAACCCCATCTTCGCGGCGAACTGCACGCCGAGGTGGCCGAGCCCACCGAGGCCGAGCACGGCGACGAGGTCGCCGGGACGTGCGCCGCTGTTCCGAAGCGCGTTGAAGGTCGTGACCCCGGCGCACATCAGCGGCGCCGCCTCCACGGCCGACAGCTCTTCGGGGACCAGCGCAACCGCCTCCGCGCGAGCGATCATGTAGCCGGCATAGCCGCCGTCGGCGGTGATCCCCGTCACGCGCGTGGCCGTCTCGCAGGCAAAGAAGTCCCCGCGACGGCAGGCGCCGCAGTACCCGCACTGCCCGCCATGCCATCCCACGCCGACACGCTGGCCGGGCTTCCATCCGCGGACGTTCGGGCCGACGGCGTCGATCAGTCCGACGACCTCGTGGCCTGGAACGCGCGGGTACTGAATGCCGGGAAAGGTCCCCTCCTTGGTGAGGGTGTCGCTGTGGCAGATCCCGCAGGCCTGGACCTTGATGCGTACCTGGCCGGCGGCGGGGTCGGGAACCGCTCGCTCGATGATCTCGAGAGGGCCGTTCGGGCGGGGGACTTGGACGACGCGCATGGTCGACATCGGATACCTCCGTGCCGCGGGTTATCACGGTCTGGAAGTCGATGCCGTAGCCTCCCGAGCGCTCTCACCCGCGCCGCCAGTTCTCGACCTTGAGGCGCTTCACTCGACGGAACTCCCGGACGTTGTCGGTCACGACCACGAGCCCGAGCGACACGGCATGGCCGGCGATCTGCAGGTCGTACGGACCCACGACGGCGCCTTTCGCTTCCAGCGCGGCGCGGATGCGGCCGTAGGCCGATGCGGCGTCGCGGTCGAAGTCCACGCACGCGACCTCGCGGAGGAAGACGTCGAGCCGCTCGTGGTTCCGCTGCTTGTGGACGCTCTTCTCGGCGCCGTAGCGGAGCTCGGCAACCGCTACCGAGCTGACGCGCAGGTCGTCGGGCGCAGCGGCCTGCAACCGCCGGGTAACGGCCGGGTAGCGGCCGCTCAGGTAATCGACGCACACGTTCGTGTCGAGCAGGTACTTCATGGGTCAGTCGAGGTCCGGGCCGGGCTCGGCCGGTGGCGGCTCCTCGGGATACGGGAAGTCGGCGGCGCTGCCCGCCAGCTCGAGGAACACGCGGCTCCATCGCCGCCGGGCCGGCTCGAGGATCACGCGCGGCCCCTCGCGCGAGATCAGCACCTCGCGTTGGTTCTCGAAGCGGTAGGCCTTGGGCAGCCGCACCGCCTGGCTGCCGCCGCTGGTGAAGAGCTTCGCACGCTCCTTCATGATGGCCGTCCTCCTGCTCCACCGTATATACGTGAAGTAGATACAGAGCGGCAACCCGCGAGGAGTGCGGCCGTCGCGATGGGCACGAAGGTTCCGGCCGGGTCTCCCTCGCGCACCTGCTTGACCCGTGGTCTCGGTTCCCCGAGACTCCGCCCATGGCGAACCCGCCGGCGTTCGAGACGTTGGCCGTGCACGCCGGGCAGGAGCCCGATCCGGTCAGCGGCGCGGTGATGGAGCCGATCGTCCTGGCGACGACCTTCGCGCAGCCGGAGCCGGGGAAGCCCCTGCGCTTCGACTACTCGCGCAGCGGCAACCCGACGCGCGCGGCGCTCGAGGCGTGCCTGGCCGCGCTGGAGGGCGGCGCCAGTGCCTTCGCCTTCGCCAGCGGCTGTGCCGCGGCGACGACCCTCCTCCACACGCTCCGTCCCGGCGACCACGTCGTCTGCGGCGACGACGTGTACGGCGGCACGTACCGGCTCTTCGAGAAGGTCCTGCGCCCGCTCGGCATCGAGGCGAGCTTCGTCGACCTGCGCGATCCCGCGCATCTCGAAGGAGCGCTCACCGGGCGCACGCGCATGGTCTGGCTCGAGACGCCGACCAACCCGCTCCTCAGGCTGGTCGACATCCGTGCCGCCGCCGATCTGCTCCGGCCGCGGGAGATCCCGCTGGTCGTGGACAACACCTTCGCCTCGCCGGCCCTGCAGCGGCCCCTCGCGCTGGGCGCGACCGTCGTGCTGCACTCCACCACCAAGTACATCAACGGCCACTCCGACGTAGTGGGCGGCGCGCTCGTCACCAGCGATCCGGAGCTGGCGAAGCGGCTCGCCTTCCTGCAAAACGCGATCGGCGCCGTGCCGGGTCCGATGGACTGCTACCTGGTGCTGCGCGGCATCAAGACGCTGGCGGTCCGCATGCAGCGCCACGGGGAGACGGCGGCCGAGCTGGCCCGGCGCCTCCAGGGTGCCGCGGGAGTGCAGCGCGTCCACTATCCCGGCCTGCCGAGCCATCCGCAGCACGCCCTCTGCCGGCGCCAGATGCCGAGCGGCGGCGGGATGATCAGCGTCGAGCTCGAGGGCGACCTCGACCACGCGCGCCGCTTCCTGCGCGCGCTCCGGCTCTTCACGCTCGCCGAGAGCCTGGGCGGCGTCGAGTCGCTGGTCGAGATCCCCGCGCTCATGACGCACGCCTCGATCCCGCGCGAGCGGCGCCAGGCGCTCGGCATCACGGACTCGCTGATCCGCCTCTCGGTCGGGCTCGAGCACGTCGACGACCTGTGGCACGACCTGGAGGGCGGCCTGCACGCCGCCCGGCGCGCGTGAGCGGCTCGGCCCGCAGCGGCGTCCTTGCCCTGATCGGCAACACGCCGCTCGTCCGACTCGAGACGCTCGACACCGGCCGGTGCGAGCTGTTCGTCAAGCTCGAGAGCCAGAACCCGGGCGGCTCGATCAAGGACCGCATCGGCCTCGCCATGATCGAGGCTGCCGAGCAGAGCGGCACCATCCGTCCCGGCGCGACGCTGGTCGAGGCGACGGCGGGGAACACCGGGCTCGCGCTGGCGCTCGTCGCGCGCCGCAAGGGCTACCGGCTGATCCTCGTCATCCCCGACAAGATGAGCCAGGAGAAGGTCTTCCACCTCCGCGCTCTCGGAGCGGACGTGCGCATGACCCGCTCCGACGTCCCCAAGGGGCATCCGGAGTACTACCAGGACATGGCGGAGCGGATCGCGGCGGAGACCGGCGGCTGGTACGTCGACCAGTTCGGCAACCCCGCCAATCCCCGCGCGCACGAGACCACCACGGGGCCCGAGGTCTGGGAGCAGACGGGGCACCGGCTCGATGCGGTGGTGTGCGGCGTGGGCTCGGGCGGCACGATGACCGGGCTCAGCCGCTACTTCGCGCGCGTCGCGCCCCACGTGGAGATGGTCCTTGCCGACCCGGCCGGCTCGGTCCTGGCCGGGTACGTCGCGACCGGCAAGATCGGCGAGGCCGGCTCCTGGCTGGTGGAAGGCATCGGCGAGGACTTCGTGCCGCCCATCTGCGACCTCTCCCGCGTCCGGCACACCTTCACCATCGGCGACGAGGAGAGCTTCCTCACCGCCCGCGCGCTCCTGCGCGACGAGGGCATCCTCGGGGGCTCGTCGTCCGGGACGCTCGTCGCCGCCGCGCTCCGCTACTGCCGCGCGCAGGCGTCGCCCCGGCGCGTCGTCACCTTCGTCTGCGACAGCGGCAGCAAGTACCTGTCCAAGATGTACAACGACTTCTGGATGCAGGATCAGGGCTTCCTGCGCGGCGCGCGGCGCGGCGACCTGCGCGACCTGATCGCGCGCAGCCACGAGAAGGGCGCCGTCGTGACGGTCGCGCCCGGCGACGATCTGCTCGCCGCGTACTCGCGGATGAAGCTCTACGACCTCTCGCAGCTCCCCGTGCTCGAGGACGAGCGGATCGTCGGCATCCTGGACGAGTCCGACGTGCTGCTCGCCGTCTGCCGCGACGAGGGGGCGTTCAGGCGGCCGGTGCGCGACTTCATGACGAGCCGGCTCACCACCGTGCCGCCCGACGCCTCGCTCGAGTCGCTGCTCCCGATCTTCGACCGCGGGCTGGTGGCGATCGTGTGCCACGGGGACCGCTTCGTCGGCCTCATCACCCGCCTCGACGTCGTCAACTTCCTCCGCCGGCAGATGCGCTGACCGTACCTTGCCATCCCCCGGCTCCTCGGTCACGATCGCACGATGAAGGGACTGATCGTCTGCCTCGTCGCTGCTCTCTTGCAACCCGTGGCCGGCGACGGCATGTGCGCGGACATGACGACGGAGCACCCGAGCGGCAGAACTGATCACTTCCGGGTCGTTTCGAACGCCAAGAAGCCCTCACCCGAGGAGATCGCCACCGACCTGGAGGCGACCTGGCGAACGTTCCGGGACCTGTTCGGCGTCGAGCCCGCCGCCGTCGAAGTCGTGATCACCGTCACCTCCGGCGGCGGCGGATCCTCGGCGGACGCCGGGACCGAGTCCCCGGCGGGCGGCCCCGCGCATCGGATCGCCTGGACGATCGCCGAAGGGGAGCCGCTCGACAGCCAGCGCTTCAGCGACCTGTCACACGAGATCGCGCACATCTATTTCCTCGAGTACATGCATGCGGGCGGGCTGCATCAGGCCCACGCCTGGCTCCACGAGGCGGTGGCCTGCCACCACGAGAAGGAGCCGTCGCGCCGGCACCGGCTCCAGTGGATGCGCGATCACCTGCAGGAACGCATCCCGCTGGCCACGCTGTTCACGATGAAGAACCCGGTCAAGCAGAGCCCGCTGGTCGAGCTGACCGTCCAGCTCCACGAGAAGCTCGCGCGGGGCGAGATCACCGTGGACGAGCTCAACCGCCAGATCTCCGCCTACGCGTCCTCCCACGCCGAGGAGCTTTCCCGGAACGGCATCCGGAACATGACGTACTACGCCGAGTCGCTGAGCCTCTTCGAGTTCCTGCTCGAGACCGAGGGCAAGACGTTCATCCGTGAGATGTGCCAGGCCCTCCGGCGCGGGACGTCGATGGACGAGATCGTCCGGCGGCGGAAGGCCTATCCGAACGGCCTGTCGCAGCTGGAGGACGCGTGGGTGGCGTGGGTCCGCAATTCCTCGTGACGCGCCCGCCTCACCGGTCGCCCGGGCTGGCTCGCACCCCGAGGCGTTCGGGGACGAGGCGGTCGACGTCCTCGTCGGTGAGCAGCCGGTCGAGTCGCGAGACGCCGGCGCGGCCGACGAAGAACGTGACGGGCAGCCCGGCGGGAGCCAGGCGACGCGCGTCGTCGCGGGCGTCGTCGGCGAGCCAGTACAGGTCGTAGTCGATGCCCCAGTCTCGCGCGACGGCCGCCGCCTCGGCCGCATCCCCGACGTCCACGGCGATCGCGATCACGCGCACCCCCTCGCGCTTCCAACGGCTGGAGGCGCGGCGCAGCACCGGCACCTCGGCCCGGCAGGGCGGACAGTAGCTCGCCGAGAAGGCGACCAGCGCGGGCGCCTCGCCGAGCACTGCCGAGAGCGCGGTGGCTCGCTCCTCCCCGCGCCGGACGTGAAGCTGGAGCAGGTCCGCGGAGCCCTCTGCCAGGGCCGTCGCGAAGGGCAGCACGGCGGCGAGGGCGAGCGCCGCGGCTGCGCCCCTCACTTGACGGTGATCTGCCCCTTGTCGGGCAGCTTTCCGCCCGCGGGGTTCACGCCCGGCCCGAGGCGCGCGATGAGGAAGCTGTAGTTCCCCGCCTGCAGCGAGCAGAGGCTCGCGAAGCGGCCGGGTGGGATGGTCGCGGCCAGCTTGCCGTCCTGCCAGGCGAAGAGCTGCCAGGGCGCGCGGGTCCGTTCCTTCGCGCTCCCGAGGATGAGGCCGCACCGGATGCGGTCCCGCAGGTCCGCCGGCTCGGTGAAGGTGACCGCGATCGGACGCGTCGAGTGGTTCTCGAAGAGCACGGCGTCCTGGGCACTCATGTCGACGGACGAAGGCTCGAGGTGGTCGTTGTCGATGAGGATCGTCTTCGGAGCGTGCTGCGTGTGCGCGCCGAGCGGCTCCTCGACGGCCGGGACGCTGCGCGGCCAGAGGACGAGAGCGAGGACGGCGGCGGCAGCGAAGCGTGACGGCATGGTGCTCCTCCGGGTGGCCTGGATGCGGCGGTAGCCCGGACCGGTTCCGTGGTCAAGCGGCTCGGGAGCGGACCATGGAGGGGCCTAGAACGGCGCGCCAGCCCCGGCGAGGAAGGCAAGCTCCTCGGCCGTGGACGGGCGTCCCAGAATTGCGTTGCGGTGCGGGAAGCGCCCGAACCGCTCGATGACGGCGCCGTGCCGGCGGGCGTAGTCGAGGAAATCCTCGAACAGCGGGCGCTGGAGTGGGGAGACCTCGGCGAGAAGTCCTTCGAAGCACTCGACCGAGCGGCGCTGCGCATCGCGGTCCTCGGCGTGCTGGAGCGGCATGTAGAAGAAGACCCGCTCGATGGGACGGAGCAAGCGGTCCGTGCCGCGCTCGAGTCCCTCCAGACAGAGCGCCAGGGCCTTCGCGTCCTGCGCGAACGCTCGCGCCGTCCCCCGGTAGATGTTCCGGGAGAACTGATCGAGGAGGACGATCAACGCGAGCTGCCCGGGCGGCGTCGCGGACCAATGATCCAGCTCGCCTCGCGCTGCACGTTCGAGGTCGGCCTCGAACGCCTCGCGGCAGCGGCGGTCGACCTCGACGCTGGCCGCGAACCACTGCGCCCGGTGCGCCTCGTCGACGGTGCCGTCGGGACCCAGCGAGCCGAACCAGAAGCGGAGCACGTCCTCGAGGTGGTCGCGATCGGCACCGGCCACGGGTCACGTTCCGAACAGCGGCGACGAGATCAGGTAGTCCGCCGTGGCTCGGTTGCACGCGGTCGGCACGTTGTGGAGGACCGAGAGCCGCAGCAGCGCCTTCACGTCCACGTCGTGCGGCTGGACCTCGAGAGGCTCCCAGAAGAAGACCAGCACGTCCGCCGCGCCCGTGGCGATCAGGGCGCCCGCCTGGGCGTCGCCCCCGGCGGGACCGTGGAGCAGCATGCGCACCTCGAGCCCAACGCTCTCCCGAATGGCGTCTCCCGTCGCCGCCGTGGCGATGAGCTCGTGCCGGGACAGGGTGCCCGCGTTGAAGCGCGCCCACTCGACGAGGTCCGTCTTCTTGCCGTCGTGGGCGATCAGGATGATGCGGAGGCGACGCATGGGGCGGCCCGGATGGTGCATCGGAGGCGCGCCCGAGGCAACTGGCGCCTCGGGGGGTCGCTTGAGCGTACGCCCTGAGCTAGCGTCCGGCGCACGGAGGATCTCATGACCCACAACGATGCCATCCGGTTGTTTGCCAAGACCCTGCAGAACCTCGAGCGGTGGATGGACAAGGCCACCGAGCACGCGAAGGCCAAATCCTTCGAGGTCGACGTGCTTGCCCAGGCTCGCCTGGCGCCGGACCAGTACGCGTTCGTCCGCCAGGTGCAGTCCGCCTGCGACCAGGCGAAGTACGCGGCCGCGTACCTCGGCGGCAAGCAGGCGCCGTCGCACCCGGACACCGAGCAGACGTTCGCCGAGCTGCGGCAGCGGATCCAGAAGTGTCTCAGCTTCCTCGAGACCGTCCAGGCGAAGGACCTGGCCGGAGCCGAGGAGCGGAGAGTGTCTCCGCCTTGGCTCGGCGGCCGGTGGCTTCGCGGCGACGACTACCTGGTGCACCTGGCGCTGCCGAACTTCTTCTTCCATGCGACGATGGCGTACGCGATCCTCCGCCACAACGGCGTTGAGCTCGGCAAGATGGACTACATCGGCTCGATTCCGACGAGGGAGGGCTGAGCCGTCCGGTGTAGTAACCGGCGAGTCCTTCGGCGACGGGCGATGCGGGCTCGTTCCGCCCGCCATCGCGTAGTACGCTCTGATGAACGGATACCGGCCGATGCCACCGAGGGCGCACGCCAGCGACGCGGAGCTGATGCGCCGGGTCGCCGACGGCTCCGAGGAGTCGCTCGGCCTGCTCTACCGTCGCTTCGCCCGGTTGATCGTCGGCCTGGCCTCCCAGACCCTCGACCGGGCGGCGGCCGAAGACATCGTGCAGGATGTCTTCCTGGCGGTGTGGCGCAACGCGGCCACCTTCGACCCGGAGCGGGGCTCCGTGCGCGCGTGGATCCTGCAGATCGCGCATTTCCGCCTGCTGAACGAGTTGCGCCGCCGGAGCCGGCAGCCCGAGCTCGAGACCGATCCCGAAGGGCACGTGCTCGCGAGCCTCCCCGCGCGGGACCCCGGGCCGGCCGAGGCGGCGGCCGCGGAGCATCGCCGCGCAACCCTCCAGTCGGCGGTCGACGACCTACCGCCGCCGCAACGCCAGGCAATTCGCCTGGCCTTCCTCCACGACCTCACGCACGAGCAGGTTGCGGCCGAGCTCGGCCTCCCGCTCGGCACCGCGAAGACCCGGATCCGGGCGGGCCTGCAGAAGCTGCGCGGCCGGCTCGGGCCGCGCTGGGCCGCACTCGCCGCCTTCGGCTTGCTGGTTGCCCTCGGCGTCCGCTACCGATCCGAGCACGCGACGCTCGAGCGCTATGACCGCGCCCTGTCGATGGTCACGGCGAGCGACAGCGTGAACCTCCGCCTGGGTCCCCTGTCCGGGACGCCCGAGGAGGCGCACGCCCGCTACCGCGGCCGTCCTGGCGTCGGCATCGCCGTGGTCACCTTCTCCAAGCTCCCGCCGGCGCCCGCCGGCAAGACGTACCAGGCCTGGGTGCGGCATGGCGCCACCTGGACCTCGCTCGGCACTGCGCGGCCCGACGCGGACGGCAGCGCCCGCTTGATCGCCGAGAGCACCGCGCTGGCTGCGCTGCCCGACGCCCTCGAGGTGACGGTCGAGCCGCGCGCCGGAAGCGCTGTGCCGGGCGGGCCGGTCGTCCTCGCGTGGGCCCCATGACACACCGCGATGTGGCTCCCCTGGCGGTGAAGATCTTGCGATCTGCCATAGCAGGTTAGCGGCTGTCGATGAGGGCACGCAAGTGAGACTGAGAGAAAAATGTTACGGCGACTGCCTTGACAGTGGCTCGCAGCCGGCAGTACACGACCGGCTGCGGCGACGGGTGCGATCGTGCCGTCCCGTCGATCCTTGCGCGAGACGAAGGAGAACCGAGGATGCACCGTGCCCGGAAGCTCGTGGCTGGGATCGTATCGGCGGCGTCGATGATCGTGGGTGTGGTCGGCTTCGCGCCGGCCGTCGCTCACGGCGCGACCTGCAACGGTCTCTTCACCATCGACTACGTCGGCGCCCCGAATTTCGCGCTGCCGGGAGACACGGTGCGGGTCAGGTTGACCCTCGGTACCGGGAGCATCCAGGGCGGGACCGAGCTGAGCGTGAACCGGCTCCGGTTCTACCTCGACTGCAACGGGGACTTCGGCCTGGCGGTTCCCTGTACCGACGAGGGAAGCATCGTCGAGTACGAGGGCGATTCGACGATCACGACCACGTGCGACGGCGTCACCTGGTCGTCCACCCACGCGACGAGCGCGACGCCGAACGAGGTCGTCTTCACTCCGAGCACGCCGGTGGACATCCCGGCGGACACGCCCGTGGACCCGGGGTTCTGCAACCTCGAGTTCGACGTCAAGGTCCTCACCGCGAGCACCGACGGGACGCCGGACCAGATCGAGGAGACGACCGGCTACCTGGCGTCGGCCGACGATGCGAGCTGCGACAACACCCTCTCCTCATCGGGCCAACAGTCGAGCTCGATCCCGCTCTGCCCGTCCTGTCCCATCAGCGACTGTGCCGATTCGGTGTGCAACCAGGACACGGGCTCCTGCATGAGCACCGCAAAGCCCGCCAGCACGCCGTGCACGGACACCGACGGCAATGCCTGCACGACGGCGGGATGCGACGGCCGCGGTGTCTGCGACCAGAGCCACCTGGTGAAGACGTGCCCGCCGGACACGAACGAGTGCACGGACGACCCGCCGTGCAACCCGCAGACAGGGACCTGCGAGCACCCGCCGAAGCCCGCCAGCACGCCGTGCACGGACACCGACGGCAATGCCTGCACGACCGCCGGATGCGACGGCAACGGTGTTTGCAGTCAAACCCACGTCATGTGCGCGACCACGACCACCACGACTGCCACCAGCACCACGACCACGACGTCCACCGTCACGGCGACCACGCAACCCGAGACCACTCCCACCACGACCACGACCACCAGCACCACAAGCAGCACCACCACGACCGTTCCCGGCGGCTGCCGGGTGACGGGCGGCGGCCGCATCGACCAGACGTCCCCTGCGGTCAACTACGCGACGCATGGCGGGCAGGTGGGTGCGCCCCTCGGCTTCGTCACGGCCTTCAGCCCGGCAACCCCGTGCATCCAGGGCAGCTGGGAGCACGTGCGGCACGACAAGGGCGGGAACCTCCACGCCAAGAGCTTCGACAGCCTCGTCTGTGGCTGCCTCCCCTGTCCGGGGGATCCGGACCCCGCTGGCCACGCAGGTGCGCTCTGCAACCCCGGGGATCGCATCTGCGGGCCCGAGCCGCCGCGCGCCCCGGCGAACAAGATCTGCTTCACGGGGGTCGCGGGGCTGACCCTGACGAACGGCAAGAAGGACCGGGACGCGGCGTTCCGCGTCGACGTCGAAGATCACGGCGAGCCGGGCGGGAGCAGCGGGCCGCCGCCGCCCGACCGCTACCGCATGCGCATCTGGGTCCTGAGCGGTGACCCCGACGGCGCGAGCAACCTGGCCCTGCGGCAGTCGATCAGCTGCGGCGCCAGCCTCGACGAGGACATCGGCGCCCCGCCACCCGACATCGACGACGGGGGGGACACGCCGCACGGAAACCTACAGATCCACCCCGAGATCAACCACAAGGCGTGTCCATAGGCGCGAGCGGGCACTCCCGAGCCCGACGCTTGGTCACGCCCGCCCGTCAGCACGCTCCCGGCGTATTCGCCGACGACCGGAAGCGAGCGAGCCCGAGCTCCTCCCGGATGTCGCCGCTAACGGCGTAGAGCATCGGATCGAGCGGAATCCCCGTCGCGTCGGCCACGCGGTCGACGACGTTGAAGGCCGCGATCAGAGCACAGGTATCCACGAAGGCCTCGGGCGACAGCACGGCACGCACGGCGTGACGCTCGCGGGCGAGCACGTCGTCGTCATTTCCCATGACGGCGTCCGTGAAGGCGATCAGGCGCGCGCCGTGCTCGACGCCGGCGTCACCCTCGACCTTCCCGGTCACCGCGTTCAGGTCCACCGCCTCGCCGCAAACCTGACTGCTCGCACGGAGCAGTGCCGCGTGGGCGCTCGTTCAGTAGAAGCACTCGTTGAGCGCGGACACGCGCGCGGCGACGAACTCCATCTGCGGGCGGGCGAGCGCGCGACGCACCGTGGGATCCGGGATCTGTTCCACCGGCACGTAGTGCGCCGCCGACGACCTGCGCAGCGCGCGCACCTCGTCGGGCACGAGGCTGAGAGCGCGCATGATGTTCGGGACGAATCCGCCGCCGTACAGGTCCGCCTCCGGCCCGATGGCGTCCTCGGGTGCGATCATCGGCACCCAGGCCCCTTCGGGCTTCGCCCCGGCGGGCCGGTGCCGCGACGGCTCGCCCGGTCGCGGAGCGGGCAACGGAAAGGGCGGCACGCCGAACGCGCGGGCGAAGTAGTCGAGACCGGCCAGCAACGTCGACACGCCGACGAGCTCCACGTACCGGGCGACGTCCAAGCCGCCCGCGATCACCCCGTCGAACCAGCTCCTCGAGAGCCTCGCCGGATCGGTACGAATGCGGTGCACGGCATCGATGACGTTCTCGGGCAGCGCGTGCGGCCCGTCGTGCTGCCCCGTCGCTGCGCCCGGCGAGAGGCTCACCTTGCGCTCTCGACAGAGCGCGCAGCGAGCGGCTCCGCGAGACTCCGCCGCGATCGCGACCCGCTCCTCCCCCGTCCACCACGTCCCCGGAGAGCACAGGTGGTCGAGGAGGAAGCGGTGTGCCGCCACGAGGTCCTTGCGGACCGGGACTGGCGCGCGCCCGTAGTCGAGCTCGTCCGTGTCTCCCTCCCCCGGCTAGCAAGTGCCATATACCGAACCGCGGGTGCTGAGAAGGCGGGTCGTCGCCCGAGGCGGGACACGCCCGTGTTGCCTCGCTGCAAGACCCAGCCCTGCTCTGCGCGCGAGCCCATCGCGCGACTCCCTCCGGCGAACCCGCGGCCGGCGCGGGTTTCGCGATCCCCCCTCGCAACGCGGCACGATCGAGCGTCGCGCCGGTGCAAGGTCCGCTCGCCGCCGGGCACACCGCCCACAACCCGCAAAAAACATCTGCGGCTAGAGAAATTCTTCCGTAAACCGATTGACGCTTTCGCCGCTGCGGACATATAGCCCACCCTGTGCGCACGCGCACAGCGCAGGCGATGCGTGCTGCACGGGAGTAGCGACGTGAAGACCGTCAGCGGGAAAGGGGTCACCTCGTTCCTTCGAGTCGCGGTCCCGCTGATTCTGGCGGCGCTGCCGTCCAGGGCAGCTGCGCAGTCGCGCGACGCCGAGCACTACGAGCTGCTGCTCAACCGCGACGGGCACATCAAGGGGCTCGCGCTCATCAACGGCAACCTCGCGGTGAACGCGCCGGGCGGGCTTCTGAACCTCGGCCACGACGTGACCATGACCGACGGCCATGCCGTGGCGGGTGACACGGTGCGGGTTCAGGTCCGCGCGCGAGTCTTCGACGTGTTTGCGAACACGCTGCTGGCGGGTCGAGACAGCACGGTCGCCGGTACCGTCACCTCCATCCTGCCGCCCCTCTACGATTCCGAGCCTCTCGTCGTTCCCGATCCCTTCGATCCCGCGAACTTCCCGCCCAACTTTCCGATCCCCTGCGGAGGCCCCGACCGGGCGGGGGGGATGCATGAGACCTTCACCCTGTTGCCCGGCGCCTACGGCCCCGTCGCGGTCGGCGCGCTCGGCAAGCTCATCCTCCAGCCCGGGCACTATCAGTTCTGCTCGCTGGCGGCGCCCCACATCGGCGACATCGTCGTGAACGCCCCGGCGACGATCGACGTCGCCGGCTCCCTCCTCGTCGGCTCGCTCTCCACCCTCTTGCCGGTCGGGAGCCCCGCCCTGGTGGAGATCAACGTGATGGGCCCCATCGTCCGCATCGGGAGCGGCTCGATATTCAATGCGCGATTGTTCGCGCCGTTGGCGAAGCTGCGAATCGGCGGCAACGCGGTCGTCATGGGCCACCTGGTCGCCGACAGACTGCGGACCGACGCCGGCATCATTCTTTTCCCGTGCGGCAACGGCAAGCTCGACCAAGGCGAGCAGTGCGACGTCACGGCTCCCAACGGCGATCTCGCGTGCCCGGGCATGTGCGTCCCGCCCGGCCAGCCGAACGAATGTACCTGCACACCCGTCACGACCACGACAACCACGACGACGACGACCACCACCAGCAGCCCCCCCACGACGCAACCGCAGGTCACTCCCACCACGACCACCACCACGACGTCCACGCTGGCCGCCAGATGCGCCGTCGCCGCCACAGGTCCCTGCATCATCACGGTGAGCTCGCGACCGGGGGCCACCTTCGCCACCCTGCGCGCTGCGGTCGACGCGGCGGCGGACGGCACCGCCGCCTCCCCGACCCGGATCCACGTCAGCGGCCGGTGCGTCGGACCGCCGGTGCTGATCTCGCAGCGGTCGAACCTCGTCGTCGAGGGCGACCCGCCGCCGACCGCCTGTCCCGAATTCGGGCCCGAGCCGACCACGCTCACGTCGAGCTTGACCCCCGACGGCAGCACACCTCCGACCGGAAGCAACGGCGAGACGATAAAGGTTCTCTCGTCGACCAACATCTCGATCCGCTTCCTCAACCTGGTGGACGCGGATCCCGAGGACGCCGTCGACTACAAGAGCTCGTCGGGCGGCGACATGACGTGCAACTGCTGCGCGCGCAACGAGGAATGCTTCGAGATATCCGGTGGCAGCGGGTTCGCCGTGACGCAGAACCTCGTCACCGACAACGGGCACGGGATCAACACCGGGCATCAGGCGCACAACGTGACAATCACGAACAATACGGTCGTCAGCAACCGGCGCCCGTTCGGGTCCGACGTCGAGCAGGGCGACGGGATCACCATCTTCGAGGGCAGCACCGCGGTGTCGGTCATGCGCAACATCGTGAAGGACAACCTGGACGACGGCATCGATCTGGAGAACGCGAACTCGAACACGGTGACCGACAACGTCGTCACGGGAAACGGGTTCACGGCCAGCGGTGCGCCGAGCCCCGGCGGCAGTGGCATCGTGCTGCAGAGCTCGAACAACAACCTCATCGACTGCAACACGATCAGCGGAAACGCCGACGGCCTGACGGACAGGGCCCGGGTGATCTCCGGCACCGGCAACACCGGAAGCAACGTGACCGGCACGCCCTGCGTGCGCTAGCGCGCCTGCCCGCTCCGACACCCCACGGCGGCAAGCGCAATCACCGGCGAAACGTGTCGATAGCACGTATCGTCGGGATTTCTGATCGCAGACAACTCCGCTACACAGAGCCATCTGATCGTCGCATGGATCGCAACCCTCCGGCACGCCGTTCGCCTCTGGCGAGCGCCGCGCCGCGACACTTCCGTCACGCCCGCGCGCGCAGGCGCACGCCCGGCACCGACGCCCCTCGTGTGGACGCGGCTCGTTTCCGCACCGGGCCGATCCAGGGGCGAGGTTCGGCGAGCGGCGCGGCTCACCCCCTACGTCGCCCAGACGATCGTGGAGGATGCGCTGCGCGCCGGCCGCGGCACGCGTCTCGAGGTGACGGTGGTCTCGAGAGTGGACGCCGCCGGACTTGCGCAGCTTCGGGAGCACTTCTCCTCGCTCGCGGGCCGCGGCATCGACGTCACCGTCCACCAGGGCCGCGGCCCCTCCCCGCTCGGAGAGCCCGCCGCGCATCCGTGACCGCTGGCGCGATCTATGAGGTGAGCCCGGGGACGCTGACCTGCTGGCTGCCCAGACCTGATGGGCAATCGATGAGGCGACTCGCGTACGGAGTGCTCGCCGTCGCCGCCGCGCTCGCGCTGCTTGGTGTCGTCCTGTATGTCGCCGGCGCCCGGCAGACGGTCGCGATCCTCGCCCGGCTGAGCGGCCCCGAGCTCCTGGCGCTCGTGGCGGCCGCGTTCGGCGTCACGCTCTTCTCGGCCCTCGCCTGGCAGACCATCCTCGAGCGCGACGGGCATGCCCTGCCGCTCTGGCTGCTCTTCAGGCTCACCGTCTTGGCTTTCGCGGTGGGTTGGGCCATCCCGTCCGGCTTCGTGGCCGGCATCGTGGCGGCGGCGTACTATCTCCGGCGCCGCGGCGTGCCGCTCGCCCGCGGTCTTGCCTCCTTCGTCACCGGCCGCTTCTTCGAGATCACCGGCTGCGCGCTCATCTTTCCGGCGATTCTCCTCAGCAGCCTCGGGTCGCATGCCATCGTTCGGGGACTTGCCGTCGGGACGGTCTCGGCGGTGGGATTCGTCTACCTCGATCTGATCCTCCGCTGGCGCCTCGTACGCCGGTCGCTCGTTCGGCTCCGCCCCCTGCTGCCGGGCTTCAGCCGCCCGTCGCTCGACGCGGCCCTCGAGTTCTGCAGGGCGGTCGCCGACTTCTTCCGCGCTCCCCTGCCGCGCATCCTGCTCGTCGCCGGGTATGCCGTGCTCGCGGTGTCGGTCGCCTTCCTGCGGGCGCTGCTGACCGCGCGGTTCCTCGGGCTTCACCTCACCATGCCGGAGCTCGTCGTCATGTTCATCGTGACCGCGTTCCTCATCTCCGTGCCCTTCCTGCCCGGCGCCGTCGGCATCTACGAGGGCGGCATCGCGGGCGCCTTCGAGGTCCTCGGCCACTCACGCGCCGATGGCGTGGCCTACGCGATGACCATCCACGCCGCAGAGCTCGTGGTCGTCGCGGTCGGCTTCCTCTTCCTCGCCCATCTCGGCCTGAGCCTGGCCGCACCTCGGAAAGCCGCGGGCGAGGGGGCGCACGGTCCGCGGGTGCGGCGGGTGCATCGTCCTGCTTGAGGACGGCCGGTGCGTGCCCGCCGGCTCACGGGGCGACGCCGGGATGCCGCGCGAGCCAGTCCGCGACCGCGTTGTCCCACACGGCGCGGTCCTTGGTCACCGTGAAGCAGCTCGGGAGGCTCGTCGGGAAGTCGCCCGGGCCGAGCCACACCATCACGTTGTTGGCGCAGTCCCGGAGCTGCTCGGGCGGGATGCCCATGCGGCTCGCGCCCGGCTGTCCGACGCGCTCGGCCATGAACACGTTGTTGTAGAGGGCGAGCTTGGGGGACAGGCTGGCGTCCGGGTTGTTCCAGTTGTGCCACTTGAAGAAGGCACCCGTGCCGAGGCCATCCGCGCTGGCACCGCGCGGGCCCGGCATCGGCTGCAGCCGGACGAGCGAGCTCTGGATCGTCCAGAGCTTGCTCGATCCGTCGAACCCGCTGGCGATGATCGCGTCCGACGGACGCGCGCTGAAGGCCTCGTAGCAGCCGTCGAACAGGGAGTCGTCGACGAGCCCGCCGTGCACGTGGTCGTTCTCGACGCAGTCGTCGCGCACGTAGCTCAGGTGGACGTTCCGGATCGTGAAGTCGTCGGCCAGCTTGGGACGGACCCCGTCGGTCACGTTGTCGATGCGGATGCCGTCGACGGCGAGCTGCGAGTCGTCGAACACGATGCCGGCGTTGTTCATCGAATGCATGTCGTCCCAGCCGAGGCTCCGATCGTACTGCCCGAGCACCGTGCCGCCGAGCACGTGGACGCCGGCGCCACCGCTCAGGTTGACGGGGTAGAGGTTCGACGGCGAGGCGAAGAAGGTGGCCGCCGTCAAGTCGATCTTCGTCTTCCCGGCGAGCGACAGGTTCGTGTAGGCCGTCGAGCGCGAGCCCTGGAGCGTGATGAGCGGCGCGACGACGACCGTCGTCGTCGCGCTGGCGCTCTTTCCGCCGCCGTCGGTCACCGACGCGGTGAGCACGTGCGTGCCCGGGCCGAGGGTGCCGCCGGCGAGCGTGCCGCCGGCGCCGAGCGGCCCCTGGAGGCTGGAGCTCCAGGCGATCGCCGACGAGAGATCACCGTCCTCCGCGTCCTCGGCGGTGGCGGTGAGGGTGACCGGCTCGTCGGGGGCGAACGTCGTCCCGCTCGACGGCGCGACGATCTCCACGCTGGGCGCGGCGTTGACGACGAGCGTGATGTTCGCGAGCGCGCGCGTGCCGCCGCGGTCCGTGACCGAGGCCGTGATCGTGTGGGTCCCGGAGCGGAGCGTGGGCACGCCGAGCGCGCTGCCGGTCCCCAGCGGGCCGTCCAGGCTCGAGCTCCACACGATCGCCGCCCCGAGGTCGCCGTCCTCGGCGTCGGCTGCCGTCCCGGCGAGGGTGATCGCCTCCCCGGGCGAGAACGTGGACCCGTCCGCCGGCCCGGTGATCGTCACCGTCGGGGCGGCGTTCACCTCCACCGTGACCTCGGCGGCGGCGCTTCTTCCGCCGCTGTCCCGCACCGACGCGGTGATCACGTGGGTGCCGGAGCGCAGCGTGACGCCCGTCAGCAGGGCACCCGAGCCGAGCGGACCGTCGAGGCTCGACGTCCACTCGACCGCGTCGCCGAGATCGCCGTCCTCGGCGTCGGTCGCGGTCGCGAGGAGCGACACTGCGTGGCCCGCGCCGAGCACCGACCCGCTCGCCGGAGCCGCGATCGCGATCTCGGGTGCGGCGTTGACCACGATGGTGACTCCCGCCTCTGCCGCCTTCCCGCCGCTGTCGGTCACCCGGGCGGTGATCAGGTGCGTGCCGGAGCGGAGCGCGGCGACGCTCAGCATGCCGCCGGTGCCGAGCGGGCCGTCGAGGCTCGAGGTCCACCGGATCGCGGGCCCGAGGTCTCCGTCCTCCACGTCGCTCGCCGTGGCCCCGAGCGCCACGGCGTCGCCCGGCAGGAACGCCGCACCCTCCGGCGGCGAGGCGATCACGAGCGTCGGCGGCGCGTTCACCACGACCGTGACCTGCCGGCTCACGGTCCTGCCGCCGCTGTCGGCGACCGCGGCGGTGACCGT
>Ga0209474_10000114_pt1 | contig 93322 bp, 80 predicted proteins | sample GraSoiAngelo_145_FD_185902 | JGI IMG/M metagenome (GOLD analysis project Ga0209474, IMG submission 185902) | Grasslands soil microbial communities from the Angelo Coastal Reserve, California, USA - 14_1009_05_20cm (SPAdes) (version 2) | ecosystem: Environmental > Terrestrial > Soil > Grasslands...
GGGCGCGCGACGAACCTTGACGCGCGCCGCGTCATGGCTGATGGCGGATGGCTGATGGCTATGGTTGATGGCTGATGGCCAGGCGTCGCCATCAACCATTGACCATAGCCATCAGCCATCGGCCATCAGCCATCAGCCATCAGCCATCAGCCATCAGCCATGACGATGAACTCCCTTTTCCCGTCCTCGTTCAACAGCAACCAGATCGCGTAGATGCCAAGTGCCGTCCCGTACGGCACGAGCAGCAGATCGACCGCGCCGAGCAGCATCGCGGCGAGGCGCGTCCACGGCCGGCGGCGCCGCAGCGGGACGCCGACGATCACGTGCGCGGCGCCCCAGCCGATCGCGATGAAGGCGAGCGCGGCGAATGCGGCAACGGTCAGGCCGGCCGCCACCGCGCCGCCGCTGCCGCGGTTCGCCGACGCGAGCAGCGCGAGCGCGCCGATGCCGAGCGCGAGCGTCGAGACGCCGATCAACGTCGTCAGCAGACCCCAGACGATGAAGAGGATGCCGAGGAAGTCGATTTTCGCGATCACGGCCGGGCAGCCGGGCGCTCGACGGAATCAGGCGGCGGACGAACGGACGAGGACGCGGACCTCGACACGGACCGACGTGGCGTCGGGCGACTTGATGCGAAAGCGGAAACAGGCGCCGTCCGCGACGCGCGGCGGCAGCGTCAAGCGCAGCGGCTGATCGAAGGTGGAGTGCCCGCTGCCACGACAGAGGTCGCACGGCTCGGTCCATGTCTCGCCGCGGCCGCCGCAGTGCATACAGGTGACGCGCACCGGCACCTGCAGCGAGACGACGAGGCCGTCCTTCGCTTCGCGCGGCGACAGCGAGACCTCGGCGCGCAGCCGATCGCCGTCCACGTCCTCGCCGAGAAACGCGTCGCGAATGCGTTCGACGACGCGCCGCGCGGAGGGAAAGTCGATGGCGATCTCGTCCGCAAAACACTCGTGCGACATCAAAGTTCCGCTAACGATAGGAGCCGGTCTCCGCCTTGTCAAGGCAACGCACCGATGGTAGCGTGAACAAGAATCATGCCTGCAACGAAAGAATGTCCACTGTGCGGCGGGAATATGAAGTTGCGTGAAACCAAGAGCGTCGTCCACGTGCCTGGCAATCGGAATGCCACGACGCGCGCCACCTGGGAGTGGGTCTGCCCTGACTGCGACTACTTTGAAGAAGCAGAAGAGGCGGAGAGCGGCAGGTGAACGGACGCGGCGGCTCGCTAGCGCGCGCCGATGGTCAGCAGGACTTCCTTACGCAGCGTGTCCTCGAACTCGTCGAAATTGAGCGCCGACTCACATTCGTCGCACAGGACTTCGAGGACGGCCGGCCGGCTTTCCTCGGACACTTCCACGCGTCCGCCTTCGATGTTCACGACGTGCATCTGCAGCGTTTTGACCAGAAAATTCCGGTCGTTGCCACAATTCGGACAAGTCAGGTTCACGTAACGCTCCTTCGGGTTTCGATCATATGAGATGGTCGGGGCCGACGCAACGCAAATCGGCCCGAAAATCGCGGAATGTCGCGGTTTTTGCCCGAATCTGCTAGATTTTTGCCGCATGCCGACAGCGACGGGCGCCTACGAGATCCACAGCGAAGCGCGCGGTCCGCACTGGATCGCCTGGGTGAGCCGCGACGGCAGCGGCAAACCGGAGCGATCGGTCGTCCTCGTCGCCGAGACGCGCGAGCTGGCCGAGGAGCGCGCGCGCCGCTGGGCCGAGCAGACGTCCTACTGAATCCGATCCTGGATCAGATCCAGGATCAGATCCAGGATCCCATCCAGGATCTGATCCAGGATGCGATCCATCAGCCATTAGCCATCAGCCATCAGCCATTAGCCAGCAGCCATGACGGCCTTCACGGATAGGTCAGGCGCCCGCCGTCGAGGCGCGCGAACGAGGTCAGGGCGTGCGGCGGCGCGGAGACGGCCGACATGATGTGCCGCACGCCGACGCCGTGCGCGACGAGCGCATCCGCGATCAGCTGCCGGTGGCACTGCCACCAGACCGCCTCGGCGCACATGATTGCGGTTGCCGCGTGGCGACCCTGAAAGAGTCGCCCTACATCTCGCTCGCGCAGGGCGGCCCTTTCAGCGTCGCCTTCCGCGCTCCACGCAAGCAAATCATCGAGCGCCGTCTGAAACGCCGGCGTCTCCATATGATCCGCATAGCCGCGAAAGCTCTCGTGGCGCCAGCCCATGTTGCGCGAATCACGCCGCGGCTTGCGCAGGCCGAGCGCGGCGAAGTGGCGGTACGCGATGCCCGCCTCCGGCAGCGACCGCGCGAGCGCGTCGCCGGCGAAGTGCGGATGGCGTCGCGATTTCGGCACGGTGCGGACATCGGCGAGCTGCGCCACGCCGTGCGCGCGCAGAAGCGACACGAAATCGTCGAGCGTCCGAGTCGAGTGGCCAACGGTGAACACCGTCACGTCACATTTCGCCGCCGGCGGCGGCGAAGCGCGCCCGGACGGAGGGCGGCAGCACTTCTCCAAGGCTCCCGACGCCGGCGCGAAATGCGCCGTCCTTCAGGACCGTCGAGAGATACAGGCGATCGCGCGCGCGCGTGAGCGCGACGTAGAGCAGGCGCTTGGTCTCCTCGCGCTCGCGCGCGCGCGCGTCCTCGTCGGCCTCCGACTGGTAGTCGGCGATGGCCACCGAAGCCTCGCCGCTCGCGTCTGCACCGATCCGGATCGGCGCGCGCGCGCCGCCCGTGCCCCGCCCGACGTTGACGACGAAGACGATCGGGAACTCGAGCCCCTTCGCGGCGTGCACCGTCATCAGGCTGACGGCGTCGATCGCGTCGATCGCGGCGTTCGACTCGTCGCCGACGGCGAGCCGCTCCAGATGATCGGCAATCCGCGCGAGCGTCGCGTAGCCGCGATTCTGGGCGCGGCGGATCATCGCGCGCAGCTTCTTCAGGTTCTCGCGCGCCTGCCGCCGCCTCGGCCCGCCGAGCTCGTACGCGTACGCCGTTTCGCGCAGCACCGCATCGAGCGCTTCCGACGGCGTCATCCGATCCACCCACTGCAGCCACCGCGCGAGGGCCGGCCGCAGCAGATCGAACACGCGGCGATCCTCATCGCCGAGGAGGAGCGATGCGGGATGCGGCGCCAGGCTGAGCATCGCGTCGGCCGCGGCGCTGCCGAGCGAGGCGACGCCGGCGTCCGACAGCCGGACGAGCCGCGACCTGAGGAACGCCGCCGCGCGCAGCTCCGACAGCGGATCGGCGAGGTACCGCAGGAGCGCGACGGCGTCCTGAATCTCGTCGGCGTCGAAGAAGCCGAGTCCCTTGTAGACGTAGGTCGGCACGCCGCGCCGCTCGAGCGCCGCCTCGAAATCGCGGTGGCTGTCGCGCGATCTGAACAGGATCGCGATGTCGGCCGGCCGCGCCGCGCGAGGGACGCCCGTCGCGCGATCGCGCACGATCGCGCCACCGAGCAGCCGCACGATTTCGCTGGCCGCCTGTTCCGCCGCGTCGTGGACGCTCTGGCGCGCCAGCAGCTGCACACGATCTTCGTCGTCGCGCGGCTCGCCGCCGGCGACGATCGGAAACCGGTCGGTGTCGCCGTACCGGAACGCGTCGCGCCGTTCGGCGGACACCGCCGCCTCGGCGCGCGCGATCTCGGAGAAAAGATCGTTCACGAACGCGAGGATCGCCGGATGCGATCGAAAGCTGACGGTGATCGCGCGCCGCGGCGAGCCGTCGGGCCGCAATCCTTCGATGAACGCCGCCGCCTCATCGACGATCGCGACGTCGGCGTCGCGGAAGCCGTAGATCGACTGCTTGCGGTCGCCGACCACGAAGATCGACGGCGGCAGCGCATCGGCGGACGCGCCGACGCCTTCGCCCCAGCTCTTCACGAGCTGGCGCACGAGCGCCCACTGCGCGCGGCTCGTGTCCTGGAATTCGTCGACGAGGACGTGCCGGTGGCGCGCCTCGAGGCGCAGGCGGCTCTCGGCGAACTCGTCCATCTCCTCGAGGAGCTCGACCGCGCGCTGGAGAACGCCGGAGAAATCGAGGAGCGCGTGCGACTCGAGCGTCTGCTCGTACTGGCGGAGCGCGACGGCGAAGATTCGCCAGACGCCGCGCGACATCACCGCGTTCAGATCGCGTCGGAACGCCTTGATCGCGTCGGCGACGGCGGGCGCGAGCTGCGCGGCGGCGGCGCGATGGCGGCGCCAGGCGTCCTCCGAGTCGCAGTCGGCGCCGGTGAACCCGGTGCCGGCGAACTTGTCGCCGCGCGGCCGCCCGTCCTGCGTGAGAAAGTAGCCGCGCAGCCGATCGATCAGGGCGCGAAACGCCGCCTGCTCGTGTCGACCCTGAAAGGATCGACCTACATTTTCGTGCGCGGCCTGAACGTGTCGACCCTCAATGGGTCGACCTGCATCGTTCGTCTGCAGGGCGACCCGTTCAGGGTCGCCGACGAGCGCGCGAATGTCGCGCGCGAGCATCGCGAACTGCGGATCGCGGCACGGTCCCTCGTCCAGAAACGCGCCGACGCCGCCGCGCGCGGACGAGAAGACGTCGCGCAGGCGCGCCGCCGAGGCTTCGCACGCGCCGGCGGCGGTGAGCGTCCGCGGCCCCTTCTCGAGGAACCGTTGCAGCGCATGCGGCGCGACGAGCCGCCGATCCAGCAGCGCCCCGATGCCGGCGCGGAGCCGCCGCTCGCCGAGCTGCGCGAACACGAGCGCCACGTCCTCGTCGTCGCGCGCGAGGCCGCGGCAGATGCGCAGCGCCTGGTCGAGCGACGCCGCCACGAGCCGCGGCGCCTGCGTGTCGTCGGCGAGATCGAAGCCCGGATCGACGTCCGCCTCGAGCGGGAACTCGCGCAGCAGCGAGAGGCAGAAGGCGTCGATCGTCGAGATCGTGATGTCGCCGAGGCGACGCGTGATCTCGCGCCCTCGCGCCGCGTCGATCTCCGAGAGGCGGCTCGCCTCCTGGAGCCGATCGAGAATGCGCTGGCGCATCTCGGCGGCCGCCTTGCGCGTGAACGTGATCGCGAGGATGTGGTCGGGCTCGACGCCGGCGCGCAGCAGGTTGACATAGCGCTCGACGAGCACGCGCGTCTTCCCGGTGCCGGCCGACGCTTCGAGCACGATGTTGCGCGAGGGATCGATCGCATCGCCCCGCGCATCGGCGTCCGGGAGCATCGGAAGAATTGCGGATTGCGGATTGCGGTTGGAATCCGCAATCATTCCGCAATCCGCAATCCGCAATCCGCAATACGGATCTTTACTCAACGTAGTCTCTCCGGCAGACCGCGGCGAACGTGCACGTCTCGCAGCGGAACACGTCGTCCGGCGTCGGCGGGAACTCGCCGCGCCCGATCGCGTCCACCGCATCCGCGAGCCGCAGCTGCGCGTCGGCGAGCACCTTCGCGCGATCGGCCGGCGTCGTGAAGAGCGGCACGACGCGCCTGGGCCCCTTGAACGCCAGATACGCGGCTTCGCCGAGCCGCCAGCTGCGGCCGCCGCGGGCCGCGAGCGTCTGCTCCGCGCACAGCGCGTAGATCGGCAGCTGCAGCGCGCGCGCGCGATTCGGCGGCCACCCGAGCTTGTAGTCGATCAGACGGAACGTGCCGTCGGCGAGCAGATCGATTCGATCGGCTTTGCCGCGCAGCGCAATCGTGCGCTCGCCGCCCGCCGTGGTGAACACAAACGATCCGTCGAGCCTCACCTCGAGGAGCCGTTCGACGACGGCCACCGGCCGCTCGGCCTCCATGCGGAACACCGCATCGCCGAGGCCGGCCGCGGCCGGCGATCCGAGGAGCCGCGTCCGTTCGAGGCCGGCTTCCGCCGCCGGCAGCCGCTCGAGCGCCCGATCGACGACCTCGGTGAACAGCTCGCGCGCGGCGTCGAGATCGGCCGGCGTGATCGCGCGCCGTCCCGACGCCTGCCACTCGTGGAAGAAGCGCTCGAACACCTCATGGACGAACCGCCCCTGCCGCCGCGGATCCATCACCTCTTCGTCGTCCGGCTCCTCCTGCAGCTTCAGCACGTGCTGCGCGAAGAACTTGAAGGGGCAGTCGAGATAGGTTTCGATCGCGCTCACCGACCACGTGCGCTCGGCCGTCGCGCGCACGGTTCCGTGGAACTCCGGGGCATTCGCCGGCGATCGGCCGATCCGCAGCTCGGCCCACGCGCGCGCGGCCGGTTCGATCGCTGCGAGCATCGGCGGATGAAGCGACAGCGCTTCTTCGTCGAATACGCGCGCCTCGTCGTCCGGCGGCGCCGCGACGACAACCGGCAGCCGCGCGCGCGCGATCTCGTCGAGCTGCGGCGAGGGCGACACGAGCGCGTCGTTCTCGAGCGTGAACGTGGAGACGATGGTGCGGCGCGAGCTCGCGCGCCGCGGCAATCGCGGCCTGGAGCGCCGGCTCCGCGCTCGACACCGCCTGCAGCCGATCGATCTCGCCAAGATACCGCGCATCACTGAGAAGGCGATCGAGCCCGCTGATCGAGCGCCGGTCGATCTCCGCGCCGTCGTGCCGGAACACGAAGTGCGGCGAGCGCAGCAGCGCGACGAGCGTCGCGCGCGTGAAGCTGGCGGCGACGGCGTCGAGCGCGAGATCGAGCGCGGCCGAGGTCGGCTCCGACGCCAGCGGCAGCGCGTCGTACGCGCGATACGGAATGCCCGCGGAGGCCAGCACGTCCGCCGCCGCATACAAGTACGGCAGCGGATGCTTGAAGACGATCGCCGTTCGCTCGAGCGGCCGGCCGTCGCCGGCGCGCGCGTCCGCGCTCAGCAGCCGTGCGATCGACGCGAGCTCTTCGTCCCGGTCGCGGTGGACCCAGTACAGATTGGGGATTGGGGATTGGGGATTGGGGGGAGTGGTGACGAAGGATTCGCTGTGAAGCGCGTCAGGCGCCGGGCAGACCAGCGAAGGCCGAACCAGACCCTCATTCTTTGATCCATCCAATCCCCAATCCCCAATCCCCAATCCCCCGTCGTCGACGCCTGGAAGCCAGCCGGCCAGCCGCTCGTGGAATCCGGAGGCGAGCAGCTGCTCGGTCGCGACGACGTCGAGCGTCTCGAGGCCGGGGATGCGCGTCAGCAGATCGAAATCGGCGGCGTAGAGGCCGTCCGCGTCGGCAATCCAGTCGCCGACCGTCACGACGACGCGGCGGATCGGCGCGGACGCGGGCTCGGCGACCAACCGATCGCGAAGCATATGCTCGTCGCAGCCGGACGAGGCGGCGGCGAGCCGCTCGTACTCGCGAAACGCGTCGGCGAGGAACCGCGTCTGCGCGCGCATGCGCCGCGCCGCGCGATCGAGATCCTCGCCGCCGAGCGCAGCGTCTATCAGCTCCTCGAAGCGCTTCACCTGCTGCGACTGCCGGCGCAGCTGATCGTAGAAGCGCAGGATCTCGGCGACGAGGCCGGGGCGAAGCGTGAAGGCGAGATCGGGATGCCGCGTCGCGGCGGCGCGCGCCGCCGCCTGCGCGACGACGTCGCGCTCGAGCGGCGTCAACCGGCGCGGCGGATTCGAGAGCCGCGCGTGCAGCTGGTCGTACAGCTCGTCGCGCGTCACCAACGCCTCGCCCCCGGCGACCGCGGCGCTCATCAGCCGCGCCGCCGCGCGATGTGGCACGACGACCAGGAGATCGGGATTCGGGATTCGGGATTCGGGATTCGCGCGCGACTCGGGATTCGCTCGGGATTCGGGATTCGTGCGAACGCCGCCGGCGAGAACCGCGATCGCGCGACGGAACGCGTGAAGATCGGGAACGCGGACCAGGCGTGTCCGGCGCGGCGTGATCACCTGAGCTGCGGCGGCCGGAGCAGCGTGCGGATGTCGGTCCGCGCCTTGGCGCCGAGCATCAGCGCGCCGGCGGCCGCCGAAGACGCATCCCACGCGCGAGCCATGTCGGAGGCGAGCGTCGCCTCGCGGCGGATCTGCGCCGCGTTGCCGGCGAGCTGCGCGGCGCTGACGAGCAGCGCGTGCGCCGCCGCGACTTCCTCGGGCGGCACGATTGCTGCCGCGAGCGCCAGGATGCGCGCCACGTTCTGCTGAATCGTCGCGAGCGACGCCGGCGACGATCCCGAGAGCGCGCGCACCGCTTCGAGCGCCGGCACGAGCTGCGCGAAGAGGTCCATCGGCGTGCGGATCGCCGCGCGGTACTCGAGCATCACTGGCGCCCGAATGGTGAAGCGATCGCGCGCGAGCTGCAGTTGCCGCGCCGCGTCCAGCTTGTCCTCGACGGCGGCGACGAGCGACGCCACCGCATCCGGCCGCTTCGCGCCGAGCGCCTGATCGCGCTGCGAGACCGCGCGCAGCAGACGCTCGAGGCCGCGGACGTCCGCGGTCCGCGCGCGGTAGGTCGCCGCGGCCATCGTCCGCGTCGTCAGCCACCTGTAGCTGTTGTCCACGCGCAGTTCGGCGCGGACGGCGGCCTGCGTGTCGGCGCGCGTCGCGACGACCCAGTCGGCCGGCAGATGATCCTTCTCGCGATCGATGGCGGCGACGGCCGACGTGAGGAGCGACGTGCGTTCGGCCGCGCTGTCCGCGACGCGGGCCGCGGCGAGCACCTGCTCGATCGCCTCCTTCGGCGTCGGCGGCGGCAAGAGCGGCTCGTTGGCCGGCGGCGGATCGGCGAACGCCGTCAGCGTCAGGCTGAACCGGCCGCGGCCGGTGGCGGCCTGCAGATCCGCAATCGCCTCGTCGAGCAGCGCGAGCATCTGCCGCACTTCGGCCTGGCGGAAGCCGTAATGATTCTGCGGCCATTCGCCGAGCGTCGTCCGCGCGCGCTCGACGATCGCGAGCCGCGCCTTCGGGTCCGTCGTCCGCGCGACGTCGCTCAACGTCGCCGCGACGTCGTTCGAGAGCGCCGCGTAGTCGGCGTCGGCCTGCGTCCGGATGTAGCGCTGCGACTGCGCGGTGGTCGTGTAGCGGCTCGTGCGGTCCCAGTCGACGCGCGCGATCGGGAGGTTCACCAGGTGGAGCGGCGGGTTCGGCTCCGCCGACGTCGGCATCGAGAAGACGACGCGGTCGCCGACGCGCGCCGGTTCGCCGTAGCTCACGAGCGACGTGCCGTCGGCGAGGAACACGCGGAGCATCGGATCGTCGGCGGCCGCCGACACGCGAGGCGCGAAGATCAACGCCGACGCGAGGATGGCGGCGCACACCCGACCGCACTTCATGAAGCTTCAAGCGTAGTGTGCGGGCCGGATCGGGTCAAGCATCTGTGGAGATGGCTCAAGCATCTGTTGAAATCCTGTTGAAGCATCGTGCATTTCCTGTGGAGCGACTGATAGAGGAATTTTTTTTCGCGGCGCGGGTTCCGCGAAATCCCGCGCGCAGAGGTGTGCACAACGCTTTCGCGCGACGCTTCGCTTGTGCAACTCCAGCATTCGCCTAGAATGTGGCTCGCTTTCGAACTCGTCATCGCATCGCGTCGAAACACACGTGACCCCCGCCATCCATCGCTTCGAAGAGTGCATCGCAGGACGCCCCTATCTGATCGAAGTCGTAAATGTTTCGCAAGATCGGTGGCGCGCCTACATCGTCCGCCTCCCCGGCGTACCGACGGCGCTGATGCCGTTCTACGGTACGACGCCGGTCGACGCCGCGCACGGGCTGCGCGAGTGGCTGATGCGCGCCCACGCGCGCGCGGCGACCGCCGCCGGCACGGTGTAGGATCGAAGCCATGCCCGCCTCTGCCGCGCGGATCGCCGCGCTCGCTGTCGCTGTGTCGCTGGCGCCCATCGGCCTGCGCGGACAGGAGTCTTCCTCGTCGGCGCGGCCGCCGGATTTCGATCGGATGATCCAGCAGCAGGCCGAGACCGATCAGACGTGGCGCGCCGCGAGCGCCGGCGTCATGCAGATCGAGAAGATCAGCTACCGCAGCCGCGCGGGCGATCTCGACGTGCCGGCGTTCGTGTTCCAGCCGCTGAAGCTGCGCGGCGCCAAAGGCCACCCGGCGCTGGTGTGGGTGCACGAGAACATCCGCGGCCATCTCTACGAGCACTACATTCCCTACATCCGCGAGGCGACGGCGAAGGGCTACGTCGTGATCGCGCCGGAGTACCGCGGCAGCGTCGGCTACGGCAAGGCGTTCTACGACGCGCTCGACTACGGCGGCGCCGAGGTGGACGACGTGGTGGCGGCGGTGGACGTCCTGAAGTCGCGCTACGGCGCGGTCGATCCATCGCGCGTCGGCATCATCGGCTGGAGCCACGGCGGGATGATCACGCTGCTCTCGATCTTCAGGAACCCGGCGCTGTTCAAGTCGGCGGTCGCGATCGTGCCGGTGACGAACCTGTTTCAGCGCCTCGCGTGGAAGGGCGTCGACAGGCAGCATCAGGCGATTGATCCGGCCAACCGCCTCGGCGGCGTGCCGTCGGAGCGCCACGATCTCTACAAGGACCGCTCGCCGCTCTACAGCGTCGACAGGCTGCAGATCCCGCTCTACGTCGCCGTCGCGCGCAACGACGAAGACGTGAACATCGAGGAAGACATGCAGCTCGTGGACGCGCTGCGCGCGCGCAAGCCGGGCCTGGCCGAGACGACGATCTACGACAATCCGCCGGGCGGGCACACCTTCGATCGCCGCGTCGATCCGAAGACGTGGCAGCCGGAGAACACGCGTGAGCAGCGCGACTCCTGGAACCGCGTCTGGACGTTCCTCGACTGGAACCTCGATCCGTTCCATGCCGACATGCATCCGTCGACGAGGTAGCCGCGCCGCCGCGGCGCTCCTCCTGATGGCGGCCGCGCGTGCGGCGGCCGCGCAGGCGCCGGCGGCGCAGCCGAACGCGGACGCGCCGCGGGTGCGGCTCGTCGCGACCGGCGGCACGATCTCGAATCGCACCGGCGACCGTCTCACAGCCGAAGAGCTCGTGAAGGCGATGCCCGGCGTCGAACGCTACGCGCGGCCCGAGTACGAGCAGTTCACCAACCTCGCGAGCAGCCAGCTGACGCTCGACCACTGGCTCGGCCTCGCGAAGCGTGTCAACGAGCTGTTGGCGACCGACAGCGGCCTCGCCGGCATCGTCGTGACGAGCGGCACCGACACGCTCGAGGAGACGGCCTATTTCCTGAACCTCACGGTGCACAGCGCCGAGCCGGTGGTCGTCGTCGGATCGATGCGCAATCCGAGCACGCTCGGCTACGAGGGCGCCGCGAACCTGCTCGAGGGCTTCCGCGTGGCGGCGTCGCCCGAGGCGCGCGGCAAGGGGGTGCTCGTCGTGCTCAACGACGAGATCAACGCGGCGCGCGAGGTGACGAAGACCGACGCGCTGCGGCTGAACACGTTTCAGTCGCGGCCCTACGGCGTCCTCGGCGTCGTCGACGCCGATCGCGTGGTCTTCTACCGCAGCCCGGTCAAGCGGCACACGACGGCGAGCGAGTTCGACGTCGCGGCCGTGACGAAGTTGCCGCGCGTGGACGTCGTGCTCGTCTATCAGGGAGCCGACGGCGATCTGATCAACGCCGCTGTGGACCGCGGCGCGCAGGGGATCGTCGTCGCGGGCGCGGGCGCCGGCGCCGTCAGCGGCACGCAGCGCGAGGGCGAGGTTTACGCGGTGAAGAAGGGCGCGATCGTCGTGACGACGACGAGGACCGGCAGCGGGCGAATCGCGCCGCCGCAGCGCGGCGCCGGCGGACGCGGCGGCGACACCGCGCAGCTGACGCCAGACGAGCAGCGACGCTTCATCGCCGGCGAGGATCTGCAGCCCGTCAAGGCGCGCGTCCTGCTGATGCTCGCGCTCACGAAGACGAAGGACCCCGCCGAGATTCAGCGGATGTTTTCGGAGTACTGAGGAGTACGTTACAAACCAAAGTAGGGCGACCTTACAAACCGAAGCAGGGCGACCTTACAAACCGAAGCAGGGCGACCCTTTCAGGGTCGCCGCCGGCGAGGCTGAAAGCCTCGCCCTACAGATTTGCAACGCGCTCGCTTCAAGCCTTCCCGAGCGGCGTCCTCAGACTTTTATCCGCGCACTATGATGACGATATGAGATCACTTGCGATCGTCTTCATCTATCTCTTCCTTCCGGCGTCCGCCCTCGCGCAGTCCGCAACCGTCTCCGGAACGATCGCCGACACGTCGGGCGCCGTCGTGCCCGGCGCGACGGTCGTCCTCACCGGACCCGGCGGCCAGACGACGGTTTCAGACGCGCAGGGCGGCTACAGCTTCAGGAACGTCGCGCAGGGGACGTATCAGATCACGGCGACGCTTCCCGGATTCGCGCCCGTCACGCGCAACGACGTGAACGTCGCGTCGGCGAACGTGGAGGTGCCGCGGCTCACGCTGGCGATCGGCGCGCTTGGCGAGACGGTCGTCGTCAGCGCGAGCCGCATCGACACCGCGCTCGTCGACGCGCCGGCGACGATGAGCGTCGTGACGAGCGACACGCTGGCGACGACGCCCGCGCAGAACTACGCGGATCTGCTGCGCGGCGTTCCGGGCGTGAACGCGATCCAGACCTCCGCGCGCGACGTGAACCTCACGAGCCGGCAGGCGACCTCGACGCTGTCGAACTCGCAGCTGGTGCTCGTGGACGGCCGCTCCGTGTATCTCGACTTCTTCGGCCTCGTGCTGTGGGATTTCGTGCCGGCCAATCTCGGCGACGTCAAGCAGATAGAAGTGATTCGCGGGCCGGCGTCGGCCGTCTGGGGCGCGAACGCGCTCACCGGCGTCGTCAACATCATCACCAAATCGCCGCGCGAGCAGAAGGGCACGAACGTCGTGTTGAGCGCCGGCGGCTTCAGCCGCGACGCGGGATCGGGCGTGGGCAAAGGCGCGGGCGCGGTTTTCGGCGCGAACGCGACGTTCGCCGACGCGCCGAACAGCATCTGGTCGTATCGCGTGTCGGCCGGCTACTTCAACTCCGACGCGTTTCCCCGGCCGACCGGGCGCATTCCGGTCATCGCCGATCCGCGCATTCCGGGCGCGACGGTCGGCGGCGCGCTCTATCCGGCGGACGGTCCGGGCGCGCCCGGCACCGCGTTTCAGAATCGCGGCACGAGCCAGCCGAAATTCGACATGCGCGTCGATCAGGAGATCAGCGGCGGGCGGATCACCTACGCCGGGGGCGTCGCCGGCAGCCAGGGCATCATCCATACCGGCATCGGGCCGTTCGACATCCAGAAGGGCTCCTCCATCGGCTACGGCAAGGTGAACTACACGAAAGGCGCGCTGAAGGTGAACGCGTTCGCGAACCTCGTGAGCGCCGAGGCGCCGAACCTGCTGCTCGTCAACCCCGCGACGGGCCAGCCGCTGCAGCTCAATTTCTCGACGCAGACCTTCGACGTCGAGGCGGGCGACGCCGTGAGGTTCGGCTCGCGGCAGGTCGTGAGCTTCGGCGGCAACGTCCGGCGCAACAACTTCGACATCACGATCGCGCCCTCCGCGGAGAACCGCACCGAGATCGGCGGCTACGCGCAGGACGAGATCTTCCTCGATCCGGTGCGGCTCACAATCGGTGGCCGCGTGGACAAGTTCGGCAACCTGTCCGATCCGGTCTTCTCGCCGCGGATCGCCGCCGTCGTCACGGTGGCGCCGTCGCAGACGGTCCGCGCGTCGTTCAACCGCGCGTTCAGATCGCCGTCGGTGATCAACAATTACCTGAGCACGCAGATCGTCGCGCCGACCGATCTCAGCGGCCTCGCGCCGCTCCTGCCGCCGCCGCTGCAGCCGCTCGTCGCGCAGCCGTTCCCGCTCGTCGTCAACGCCGTCGGCAGCAAGATTCCGATCAACGGCGCGCCGCAGCAGGAGCTCACCGAGGAATCGCTCACCGCGTACGAGGTGGCCTACACCGCGTCGATCATGCGGACGACCGCGACGGCGGCGTTCTACGTGAACGATCTCGATCACAACATCAACTTCGTGCAGCTGCCGCCGAACCTCGATCCCTACACGGCGGCGAACCCGCCGCCGGGATGGCCGCTGCCGCCGGCGATCCTCGCCCTGCTCGCGCAGCGCGGGATCTTCCTGCCGCGGACGGCGTTCACGTACCTGAACCTCGGGCCGGTGCGCGAGAAAGGGATCGAGCTGTCGGTCGATCACCGCTTCGCGGCCGGCGTCTCGGCGTTCGCGAACTACTCATGGCAGGCGAAGCCGTCGGTCATCGACAGCGCGACGCCGTTTCCCGCCGAGGAGCTCGCGCTGCCTCCGACCAACCGCTTCAACATCGGCGCGAGCTTCGACGTGCGGCGGCTGCTCGGCAGCGGATCGGTGCAGTACACCGACAAGGCGTTCTGGAGCGACGTCCTCACGAGCCCGTACCACGGCTTCACCGACGCCTACACGATGGTGAACGGCACGTTCGGCGTGAAATGGATGCAAGGGCGCGTCACGACGCTCGTCAAGGGAACGAACCTGCTGAACTCCGACATCCAGCAGCACGTGTTCGGCGACATCCTGAAGCGCACGATCATCGGTGAAGTGCGCATCGCGTACTGACGGCCGAAACCGCCGACGGTAGCGCAGGCCTTTCGGATCATCATGGATGAACTGGGCGCGGCGTTTTCACCGCCGAGGCGATCGCGGACGTGCAGCGCGCGATGAACCGGATGAAAGGCGAAGGGTGCGACGCGGTCGTGCTGGGCTGCACCGAGATCCCGCTCATCATGAACAACGCGAACTCGCCGCTGCCGACGCTCGACTCGACGCGCCTCCTCGCGCGTGCCGCCCTGCGCGCGAGCGTGGGGTAAAATCCCGCCTGACTCATGCCGCGACGAGCCTTCGCGCTGCTGCTCGCCTTCGCCGCGCTCGGCGTGCCGGCCTCCTCGCGCCAGGCCGCCGGCCGATCCGCGGCGCCCGCGCGATCGGACGCGTTCGAGACGACCGTCAAGCCGTTCCTCCAGACCTATTGCTACGCCTGCCACGGCGGCAGCCAGCCGGCGGCCGGCTTCGATCTCGCCGCGTATGCGACGCAGGACGGCCTGCTCGCCGATCAACGCCGATGGGATCTGGTGGTCGCGCGGCTGAAGGCTGGCGAGATGCCGCCGCGCCAGTCGCGTCGCCAGCCGGACGCGGCCGAGCGCCAGTCCGCCATCGCGTCGATCGACGCCATCATCGCGGAAGATTCCCGGCGCCATCCGAACGATCCCGGCATCGTGCTCGCGCGCCGTTTGAGCAATGCCGAATACGACTACACGATTCACGACCTGACCGGCGTGGACATCCGGCCGACGAAGGAGTTCCCCGTCGATCCCGCCAACCAGGCGGGCTTCGACAACTCGGGCGAGTCGCTGGCGATGTCGCCGGCGCTCGTGAAGAAATACCTCGACGCCGCGCGCGTCGTGGCCGATCACGTCCTGTTCCTGCCCGCCGGCCTTTCGTTCGCGCCCTATCCGGTCGTCACCGACGAGGACCGCGACAAGTACGCCGTCAAACGCATCGTCGATTTCTACACGCGGCAGCCGCTCGACTACGCCGACTACGTCCTCGCCGCGTGGCGCTACCGGCATCGCGCCGCGCTCGGCCGGCCGCGCATGACGCTCGCCGCCGCGGCCGCGAGCGCGCGCGTCAGCGCACGGTATCTGGACAAGGTGTGGGCGATGCTGAACGCGGCGGGCGAGGACGTCGGCCCGCTCGCGGCAGTCCAGGCGCGCTGGCGGAGCCTGCCGCCGCCCGCGGATCATCGCGAGCCGGCCGAACTGCGACGCTCCGTCGAGCGGATGCGCGATCTCATCGCCGGCCTCCGGCCGCGCGTCGCGACGTCGTTCGACAACCTGCCGGCGCGCGGCATCGCGCCGGGCTCGCAGTCGCTGGTGCTCTGGAAAGATCGCCAGTTCGCCGATCATCGAACCAGCTACGCGGGCAACGCGCTGTGGCTCGACATGTCGGAGTACGCGCAGACCGACCCGCTCCTGCTCGTGCCGGACACGAAAGAGGCGCAGGCGCGCTATCAGGAGGCCTTCGCGCGTTTCTGCGCGCTGTTCCCCGATCGCTTCTACGTCTCCGAGCGCGGCCGCGTGTTCCTCACCGACCCGCGCGAGATCGCGTCCGACGCCGAAGGCCATCGTCTGTTGAGCGCGGGCTTCCACAGCCAGATGGGCTACTTCCGCGACGATCGCCCGCTGTACGATCTCGTCCTCGACGCCGACCAGCAGCGTCAGCTCGACGCGCTGTGGAAGGAGCTGGATTTCATCACGCTCGCGCCGGTGCGGCAGTTCAAGCAGTTCATCTGGTTCGAGCGCGCCGAGCCGCCAAGCTTCATGGCGACGCCGCAGTTCAACGCGTTCCGCTCCGAAGACGACGACGTCACGTCGGAGGCGAAAATGCGGCAGCTGGCGGACGTCTATCTGGCGAAGGCGCGCGAGGTGACCAACGACGTCGCCGCCGGCGTGATCCGCGACTACTTCGATCGCATGAACGCGGACGTTCGCGCGCTCGAACGCGCGCGAGCCGACGCGGAAGCGAGCCATCTCGACTCGCTGCTCGCCTTTGCCGCGCGCGCGTATCGGCGGCCGCTCACGAAGCCGGAGTCCGACGATCTCGTCGGTTTCTACCGCTCGCTGCGCGATCAGCATCTCGCCCACGAGGATGCGATTCGCGACGTCATCGCGAGCGTGCTCATGTCGCCGTACTTCTGCTACCGCGTCGACACGCTGCCGGGCACCAAGACGTCGAGCGCAGCGGTGCGGCCGCTGTCGGACCACGAGCTCGCGAGCCGCGTGAGCTACTTCCTCTGGTCGAGCATGCCGGACGACGAGCTGATGAAGCACGCGGCGGCGGGCGACCTGCACAAGCCCGAGGTGATCGCCGCCGAGGCGCGGCGGATGCTGCAGGATCGCCGCGCGCGGCGCCTGGCCACCGAGTTCGCCGGCAACTGGCTCGACATCCGCCGCTTCGAGGAGCACAACGCCGTGGACCGCGAGCGGTTCCCCGGCTTCACGAACGAGCTGCGCGCGGCGATGTTCGAGGAGCCGGTCCGCTTCGTGCTCGACGTCATCCAGCGCAACGCCTCGGTCCTCGATTTCCTGTACGGCGACTACACGTTCGTCAACGCGCCGCTGGCGCGCCACTACGGCATGCCGGAGCCGGCCAACGGCGCGTGGCAACGCATCGACCGCGCGCACGAGTACGCGCGCGGCGGGCTGCTGCCGATGTCGGCCTTCCTCACGAAGAACGCGCCGGGCCTGCGCACCAGCCCGGTCAAACGCGGCTACTGGATCGTGCACCGGCTGCTCGGCGAGTACATTCCGGCGCCGCCGCCGAACGTGCCGGTGCTGCCGGCCGACGAGACGAAGCTCGGCGACCTCACGCTGCGCGAGACGCTCGCGCAGCACCGTGCGAACCCCGCGTGCGCCAGCTGCCACGCGAAGTTCGACTCGTTCGGGCTCGCGTTCGAGGGCTACGGTCCGGTCGGCGAGACGCGCGATCGGGACCTCGCGGGCCGTCCGGTCGAGACCGCTGCGACGTTTCCCGACGGCAGCTCGGGCGCCGGCCTCGACGGCCTGCGCGCGTTCATGCGCGCGCGGGGGCAATCCGAATTCGTCGATACTCTCTGCCGCGAGCTGCTCGTCTACGCGCTCGGCCGGAGCCTGCTGCGATCCGACGACACGCTCCTCGCCGACATGCGCAGGAATCTCGCGGCGCACGACTACGCGTTCGGCTCGCTCGTGCAGGACATCGTCACGAGCCGGCAGTTCTTGAACCGGCGCGCCGCGCCGCAGCTCCCGAAGGGATCATCCACGCCATGAACACGACGAGCCCGTTGCAGCGCAACCCGCGTGAGCTCTCGCGGCGCCGCTTCCTCCGCGGCACCGGCGTCGTGATGGCGCTGCCGTGGCTCGAGTCGCTGCCGGTCTGGGGCGCCGAGCCAACCTCCGCGGCCGCCGCGCCGCGGCGCCTCGCGATTCTGTTCATGGGAAACGGCGTGAACCCCACCGAGTGGTGGGCGAAGGGATCGGGCGCCGATATCGAGCTGGGCCGAAGCCTCGCGCCGCTCGAGCCGCTCAAGGGCCGCTTCAACTACGTCAAGGGGCTGTTCAACAAGGCGGCCACCGGCGTCGGCATCCATCCGGGCATGACCGGCAATCTGCTTTCCGGCGCGCCGCTCACCAGGGGCGCGGAGCTGCACGGCGGCGTGAGCCTCGATCAGGTGCTCGCGAGCCGCATCGGCGACGCGACCGTGCAGCCCAGCATGGTCCTCGGCTGCGAGCAGCCGGTCACCGGCTACCACGAGACCAACTTCTCGATGGCCTACAGCTCGCACATCTCGTGGTCGAGCCCGACCTCGCCGGTGCCGATGGAAGTGTATCCGTCGCTCGCGTTCGACAGCCTGTTCGAGAACCGCGGCAGCCAGCGCACCGTGAGCGTGCTCGATCGCGTGCGGGAGCAGGTCGCTTCGCTGACGCTGCGCGTGAGCGCCGCGGACAAAGGGAAGCTCGACGAGTACCTCACGAGCGTGCGCGACGTGGAGAAGCGCGCGCAGGATCTGCGCGCGGCCAAGGAGAAAGCGGACGCCGTCGCGAGAGATCGCGGCCGCGTCGCCGCGGCGATGCCGCGGCCCGACAACGGGCTGCCCGAGGACGTCCGCGATCACATGCGGCTGATGTGCGACATTCTCGCGCTCGCCTTCCAGGCCGACAAGACGCGCATCGCGACGCTGCTCCTGTGCCGCGACATCTCCGGGCTCTTCTACCCCTTCCTCGACGTCAAGCTGGCGCACCACCTGGCGAGCCACGAGGACACGAGCGACGCGTTCATGCGCGTGAACCAGTTCTACCTGACGCAGTACGCGTACTTGATCGACAAGCTCGCCGCGATGCCCGAGGGCGAGCGCACCGTGCTCGACAACTCGTGTCTGGTGTTCATGTCGAACATGTGGTCGGGCAGCCACCACGACAGCTCGAAGGTGCCGCTGCTCACCGCCGGCACGCTCGGCGGCACGCTCGAGACCGGGCGCGTGCTCGACTACACGGAGGCCGGCGACGAGAACCGCAAGCTGTGCAGCTTCTATCTCTCGCTGATGGACCGCATGGGCGTGCGGCTCGACCGATTCGGGGACGCCGAAGAACGGCTCGCCGGGATCTGACGCTGCGGCTCGCCATAATTAAGAATTTGGAATTTGGAATTCGTTGTCACGCTGTCACAACTGAGCGCGCATTCCAACTTCCAAATTCCAAATTCCAAATTGCACTACTCCGATCGCAGCGCCTGCATCACGTCGACCCGTGACGCTCGTGCGGCCGGCATCAGCGACGCCAGCACCGCCGCCGCGATGAGAATCGCCGCCGCGCCGGCCGTGGCGAGCGGACCGGGAATCTGGACGTCCGGGATATAGCTGCCGACGATCCGCGCCAGCACGATCCCGCCCGCCGCGCCGGCGACGATCCCGCTGACCCCGATCACCGCTCCCTCGCCGAGCACGCGCGTCAACAGATGCCGCGGCGCCGAGCCGACGGCGAGGCGGACGCCGAACTCGCGCGTCCGCGCGCTCACCGAAAACGCGAGCACGCCGGCGACGCCGACGACCGCGATCGTCAGCGCCACCATCGCGAAGCCGCCGAACACGAGCGCGTTCAGCCGATCCGGCGCGAGCACCTCGGCGCGCACGTCGTCGAGCGTCGCCGCGCGCTCCACCGGCTGCTCCGCCGACAGCTCGCGGATGATCCGCGTGATCGGGGGCACGAGGGCGTACGGATCCGTGCGCGCGCGCACGAAGAGGCGGCCGCCGAAGATCTCCTGCTCGTAGGGGTGATACACCGCCATCGCCGGCGCCGGAATGACGTTCTCGTCGTCCACGTCGGCCACGACGCCGACGATGCGGCGCGGACCGCCGCTGACGTCGATGAACTTGATCACCGGATCGGTCCACATCAGATGCCGGTTCACCGCGTCGCCGCCCGGAAACATCCGCTGCGCGAGGCTCTGGCTGACGATCACCACCTTCTCGGCGTCGCGGCGATCGGCGTCGGTGAAGTCGCGCCCCGCGACGATCGGCACGCCGAGCGAGGCGAAGAACCCGGGCGACACGCTGCGGAACCGTCCGCGGGGATCCTCTTCGCCGTTCGCCTTCGCGTAGCCTTCGACGGTGAACTGCGCGGCGAAGAACGCGTTGTCGCGCCACGGCACCGTCGTGCCGACCGAGGCGCGCTCCACGCCCGGCAGCTCGTTGATCCGGCGCATCGCTTCCTTGTAGAAGCCGGTAATCTCCTGCGGCTTGCGCGCGTAGGAAACGATGGGCACGTTCAGGGCGAGCACGTGCCGCGTGTCGAAGCCCGCCTGCGCACGCTGCAGCGTGAAGAGCGTCGTCAGCAGCATCCCCGCGCCGGCGAGCAGGACGAACGAGGCGCCGATCTGCGTGACGGCGAACAGCCGCAGGCGCCGGTTCGTGCCCGACGTGACGCGCACGCTGCCGTTCGACAGGCCGAGGCCGCTCGACGCTTCGGCCGACGGCAGCCGTGGCACGAACGCGAGCAGGATGGACGCCGCCACCGCGAGCGCGACGCCGACCCACAGCAGGCTCGCGTCGATCGTGAAGTCGAGCGCGCGGACCGAGAAGCGCGCGGCGTAGCGCGCGAGCACCGAGACCATCGGCCGCGCGATCAGGACCGCGAGGACAGCGCCGGCGCCGCAGAGCAGCAGGCTCTCGGCGAGCAGCGTCCGCCGCAGCGCGCGCGGGCCGGCGCCGAGCGCCGCGCGGATCGCGAGCTCGCCTTCGCGCCGCACCGAGCGCGCGAGAATCAGGTTCGCGACGTTCGAGCAGGCGACGACGAACACGAGCGCCGACGCCGCGAGCAGCACGAGGAGAATCGTTCTCGCGCGCGACACGATCTGATCGCGCAGCCGGACGGCGTCGATCCGGAAATCGGCCTGCCGCTGATACGCCTCGGGATGCGCCTGGACGATCGCGCCGTGGACCGCGCGCAGCTCCGCCGTCGCCGTCTCGAGATCGACGCCGGGCGCGAGGCGCCCGAACAAATCCGTCATCCGGTGCACGCGCCCTTCCACCATCGTCGCGTCGAGATGGTGCGGGCTCGTCACGACGTTCGCGATGATTTCCGTTTCGGTGGGGTACGGCACCGACGGCTCGAGGACGCCGACGATCGTCGCCGACCTGTCGCCGAGCCGGATCGTCTTGCCGACAACCGTCTCGTCGCCGTGGAACGCCGTCGTCCAGAAGCGGTACGTCAGCACCGCCGCGCCGGCCGCGCGCGGCCCGTCGTCGCTCGGGCCGAGCAGGCGGCCGCGCACGGCGCGCAGCCCCATCACGTCGAAATACGATCCGCCGACGACGCCGGCGCGGACGACGCGCGGCTCGCCGAGGCCGATCATCGTGAAGTCGATCGTCGAGAAATCGCCGAACGCGGTGAGCGTCCTGACGCGCGCCTGCAGGTCGCGCAGCTCGGGAATCGAGAATTTCGCGCTGTCGACGCCGATGCCGCGCGCACTCTGGCGGATGTAGATCAGGCGCTCGTGATCGCGGTTGACGAGCGGCCGCAGCAGCACGCCGCGCACCACGCTGAAGATGGCGGCGTTGGCGCCGATCCCCAGCGCCAGCGTTACGACGACGGTGATGGCCAGCCCCTTGACGCGCGACAGCGATCGAAACGCGACACGAAAGTCGGTGAGGATGTTCATATGTCCTTGTCGATTGGTGGATGCCGAGATCGACACCCGCCCGGCCGACGATCGTTTACCATATCTGGCCCAAGAGGAGAACATGGCACATCGCATGCGGTCGACGGTTCTGGCGGCGGCAATCTTCATGGCGGGATCGATGGCGGCTGCGCAGCCTCCGGCGGGCGGCGGCGGACAGGCGCGCGGCGGCGGCCGTGGGCCGGCGACGCCGCCGCTCATCATGACGACCACGGCGTGGGAGGACGGCGGCGTCATCCCCGAGAAATACACGCAGGCGTCGTCGAACGCCGTGTCGCCGGAGCTGAAGTGGTCCCAGGTGCCGCCCGGCACGCAGAGCTTCGTCCTGCTGATGCACGATCCCGAGCCGGTGCTCAACAAGGGCTCGAAGATGGACATCACGCACTGGCTGGTGTGGAACATTCCTGGCGCGTCCACCGGGTTTTCCGAGGGGCTGGCGCAAGGCGAGCTGCCGGACGGGACGCGACAGGTGAGCCTGCGGTCGAACGCCTACATGGGTCCCGGCGCGCCGCCCGGCCCGTATCACCACTACACGTTCGAGCTCTACGCGCTGGACACGAAGCTGGACGTCCCGCAAGGAACGCCGCAGGAAGCGGCGGCGACGCGCACGGCCGTCGTCAACGCCATGGACGGCCACGTGCTCGGCAAAGCGATCCTCGTCGGCCGGTTCCACCGGTGATCGATTGGCGACCCTGAAAGGGTCGCCCTACCGATGAGGACGTGTTCAGGGTCCGATGTAGGGCGACCCTTTCAGGGTGCGATGTAGGGCGGACCCTTTCAGGGTCCGATGTAGGGCGACCCTTTCAGGGTCGCCGCGGCGAGCGGCGCGCATCCGTCTAACCAGCGGCGAGCATCAGGTCGAGCAGGATCGCCGTGACCATGATCGGCGTCGATGGTGCCACAGAAGTCTGCGGACGCGACCGGAGGCGAGGCCGCCGCGCGCGCGCCGACGAGGCTGCCGCCGAACACGAGCAGCGACGACCACGCGCACGCGCCGCAGACCGCGAGCGCGACGAACCGCTTGCGCTCCATGTTCATCGACCCGGCGATGATCGCCGTCGCATGGCGCAGGCCGGGCGCGAAGTACGCGAGCACGACGCTCCACGGTCCGAGCCGGCGCCACCATTCGTGCGCGCGCGCGGCGCTGCGGGGCCGCGTGCGCGCCGGCATCGACGCGCCCCACTTGTGCAGCGCCGGCTGCGCCGCGCGCCCGACGTGAAAGCTGATCGTCATGCCGACGGCGCTGCCGGCGACCGCGGCGGCGAACGCGCTCCACGCCGATCCTGCGCCGTGCGCCGCGACCGCGCCGGCCATCACGAGCAGCGTTTCGGTGAGCGCCGGCACGCCGAGAAGCCCTAACGACAAATTGACGAAGATGACGGCGGCGGCGTGGCGCGACAGCCACGCGAGCGCCAGCGGTGCGAAGTGCATGACGCGCGAGCGCTGCCATCGCGATGCCACCGCGCGCGCTCGTTGCGGCCGTCGTTTTGCGGGCGTTCGGGATAAGGAACCCGGACCCGCCGGGAAGGCGATTGTCCAAAGAATGGATCCCTTATCGAGTTGGCAAATCACGGACAGCGGCGTATGGTTGTGCTTTCCGTCGCCAACCCGGACGGACATCTGCGATGCTTGACCGGATGCTGTCCACATTTTTTCAGGACCTGCGCTTCGCCGTCCGCCTGCTGCGGCGCTCGCCGCGCGATACCGCGATCGCGGCGGCGATTCTCGGCCTCGGCATCGGCGCGAACACGGCGATGTTCAGCGCGATCAATCACGTGCTGTGGCGGCCGTTTCCATTCCGCGACGAGGCACGTCTGATCCGCCTGCGCGAGATGGTGACGGCGACCGACGGCAGCGCGCATCCGTTCAACATGTCGAGCGCGGCCATCGTCGCCGTACGCGAGTCGGCCCGCGACGTGTTCGAGGATCTGGTCGCGATGAGCGGCCAGAGCATGACGCTCGCCGGCGCCGATGCGCCCGAGCGCGTGAGCGTCGCGCTGCAGACGGAGGGCTTCGACCGCACGCTCGGCGTCGCGCCGCTTCTCGGGCGGCCGCTGACCGACGACGAATCGCGGCGCGGCCTCGACGCCGGCGTCGCGCTCGTCGGCCACGCGATGTGGGAAACGCGGTTCGCCCGATCGCCGGCCGCGATCGGATCGCGCGTTCGCCTCGACGATCGCGTCTTCACGATCGTCGGCGTCATGCCGCCGCAGTACGCGTTTCCGTACGACGCGCAGTACTGGCTGCCGTGGCGGCTCGATCCCGCCGATCGATCGCGCGACTTCGCGGTGTGGGCGCGCACGCGCCCGGGCGTCTCGGCGCCGCAGATCGCCGACGCGATGGCTCGCGTCGCGGCGCTCGCGCGCCGCATGCGGCCGGATCTTCCGCCCGGCTACGGCTTCGAGGTGCGCGGTATCCGCGAGAACCTGCTCGGCGGCCAGGAGCGTCCGCTCGTGGCGGTCGCCGAGATCGTCGGCTTCATGCTCCTCATCGCGTCGGTCAACGTGGCCACGCTGCTCGTCGCTCGCGCCATCGCGCGCCGCGGGGAGTTTGCGGTCCGCGCGGCGCTCGGCCAGAGCCGCGCGCGGCTGTGCGGCCAGTTGATCGCGGAGAGCCTCGCGCTCGCGGCGATTGGATGCAGCGCGGGCCTGCTCCTCGCGGCGTGGCTCGGGCCGCTGACCGCCTCGTTCATCCCGCAGGTGCTGAGCGGCCAGCTCGGGCTCGCCTCGCCGCACACCGACTGGCGCGTCGCCGCGTTCGCCGTCGCCGTCTCGGCGGCGAGCGCGGTCGCGGCCGGCGTCGCGCCCGCAATCAGCGTCCTGCGAACCGACGCGCCTGCCGCGCTCGGCGACAATGCGCGGACGATGAGCGGCGGCCCGACCGGCCGCGCGCTGCTCGCCGGCCTCGTCGTCGCGGAGACCGGGTTGACGCTCGTGCTCCTCACGGGCGCCGGGCTCGTCGTCCGCAACTTCGTCCGGCTGCAGACGCAGCCGCTCGGCTTCGAGGCGCGCGGCCTGCTCGCGATCGAGCTGACGCCGCCGCCCGCCTACGCCGACAGCGCCGCGCGCGCGTCGCTGCTGCACGGCGTCGTCGACGAAATCTCGGCGGCGCCCGGCGTCGTCCGCGCGGCCGCGACGACGGTGAATCCGCTCGGCGGCGGGACGTGGGGCGCGACGATCGTCTCCGACGATCTCGCCGCGCGCGAACCGGCCGCGTACGTCAACGTCAACCATCGACTGATCACGCCGGGCCTGCTCGAAACGATGGGTACGCCCGTGCTGCGCGGGCGCGCGATCTCCGTCGACGATCGCGCCGGCACGCAGCCGGTCGTCGTCGTCAGCGACCGGCTGGCGCGGCGGCTGTGGCCGGGGCGCGAGGCCGTCGGACGGCGGCTGCGCATGACGCGCGCCGGATCGCCGTGGCTGACGGTGGTCGGCGTCGCCGGCGACGTCAGCGATTCGCACGATCCGGGCGTGCCGAACGAAACGATCTACGTGCCGTTCGGACTCGGCCGTGGCGGCACACGTCTATCTCATGATCCGCAGCGGCGGACAACCGCTCGCGCTGGTGGCCGACGTGCGGCGCGCCGTTGGCCGCGTCGATCGCACCCTCGCGCCGTACGCGCCGGTCGCGATGGACGCGTACCTGACCGAATCGATCGGCCGCGAGCGGACGAGCGCGGCCTTCATGACGGCGTTCGGCCTCTTCGGCCTGCTGCTCGCGGCGCTCGGCGTCTACGGCGTGATGGCGCTCACCGTCGCGCAGCGCCGCGTCGAGTTCGGGATCCGGCTGGCGCTCGGCGCGCGGCCGTCGGACATCGTGCCGCTCGTGCTGCGGCGCACGCTCGCGCAGCTCGCCGCGGGCCTCGGCCTCGGCGCCGTCGCCGCCGCCGCGCTCGGGCGCGCGATCAGCGGCCTGCTCACCGGCGTGGACGCCCTCGATCCGGCGACGCTCGCCGCCGCGGCGGCGGCGATGCTCGCCGCGGGCGTCGCGGCGTGCCTGCTGCCGGCGCTCGCCGCCGGACGGCTCGACCCGGTCGAGGCCCTGAAGCGCGCGTCGTAGCGCGTTCCGCCGACTCCTTGACAGCTTAGGAGTGCGCGCGGTATTCTCCTAAGCCGTCTAGGAGAATCGATGGCTCCCCAGGCCGAGCTCCTGCCCGGTACGCTCGACCTCCTCATCCTCAAGGCGGTGTCGCTCGGCGCGCACCACGGCTACGGCGTGCTGCTGCGCATCGAGCAGATCACCGGCGGCGCGCTCGCGATCGAGCAGGGCGCGCTCTACCCCGCGCTCTACCGCCTCGAGCACCAGGGCCTGCTCGACGCCGAGTGGGGCACTTCGGACAACAACCGCCGCGCGAAGTTCTACCGCCTCACCGCCGCGGGCCGGCGCCGTCTGCGCGCGGAAACGGAGCGCTGGCACCGCGCCGCGCTCGCGATGAACACCGCGCTCGGCGCGCAGGAGGCGTGATGCCGCTCTGGCCTCGTCTCAGATCGCTCGGGCGCGGCGTCTTCCGCCGCGCGGCCGTCGAGCGCGACATGTCCGACGAGCTCGCGTTCCATCTCGCGCGCCGCGCGGACGATCTCGCGCGGCAGCGCGGCCTCGCGCCCGCCGACGCGATGCGGCTCGCGCGGATCGAGTTCGGATCGGTGGAGCGCTACAAGGAGGAGGCGCGGCGCAGCCTCGGCCTCGCGGCGCTCGACGATCTGCACGGCGACCTGCGCTACGCGCTTCGCACGTTGGCGCGCAGCAAGGGGTTCGCCGCGGCGGTGATCGCGACGCTCGCCATCGGCATCGGCGCCAACACCGCGATCTTCTCGCTCGTCGATCAGGCGCTCTTCCGCCTGCTGCCCGTGCGCCAGCCCGATCGCCTCGTCCTGCTCGACTGGCGCGGCACCTTCGTCGGCAAGGGGTGGGGCAGCGTCAACCTGATGTCGTACCCGTTCTATCGCGATCTGCGCGATCAGACCGACGTCTTCGACGGCGTCTTCGCGCGCGCGCCGACCACGGTGAACGTCGCGCTCGGCGATCGCGCGGAGTCGCTGAGCGCCGAGATCGTCACCGGCTCGTACTTCCGCGTCCTCGGCGTCGGCGCGCTCCTCGGCCGGGTCCTAGACGACTCCGACGACGATCAGCCGGACGCACATCCCGTCGTCGTCCTCTCGGCGGATTACTGGCGCAGCCGGCTCGGCAGCCCCTCGGACATCGTCGGGCGCACCGTGCTGATCAACACGCACCCGATGACGGTGGTCGGCGTCGGCGACGCCGGATTTCGCGGCATCGACTGGGGCGACGTCCCGGCGGTGTGGATCCCGGCGATGATGAAACGCCAGGCGACGCCCGACTGGGACTGGCTGCTCGAACGCCGCGGCCGCTGGCTGCACGTGTTCGGCCGCTTGAAGCAGGGGATGACGGTGGCGCAGGCGCAGGCGGCGCTGCAGCCGTGGTTCAAGGGGATGCTGCAAGCCGACACGAAGCGCGAGGACTGGCCGCGCGTCACGCCGACCCAGGAACGGCGGTACCTCAATTCATGGCTCGAGGTGCTGCCGGCGTCGCGCGGGCGATCGGATCTGCGCGGCCGGCTGGAGCGCCCGCTCCTCGTCCTGCTCGCGGCAACGACGCTCGTTCTGCTGCTCGCGTGCCTGAACGTGGCGAACCTCGCACTCGCGCGCGGCGCCGCCACGCGGCGCGAGACGGCGCTGCGCATGGCGCTCGGCGCGCGGCGCGGCCGCATCGTCAGGGAGCTGCTCGTGCAGAGCCTGCTGCTTGCCGCGGCGGGCGCGTTGGTCGGCGTGGCCGTCGCCCCGGCCGTCAGCCGCGCGCTGCTGTCGTTTCTGCCGCAGGGCGCGGCGACGATCGATCTGAGCGCGGAGCTCAACCCGCGCGTCTTCCTCTTCGCGCTCGCGGCGGCCTGCGCGACGGCTGTGCTCTTCAGCCTCGCCCCGGCGTTCCGCGCGGCGCGCGTCGATCCGGCGCTCGCGTTGAAGGAGGAATCGACGACGATCGGCGCCGGCATCGGTGTGCGCAAGGCGCTCGTCGTCGCGCAGATCGCGCTCGCGCTCGTGCTGCTGGTCGGCGCCGGCTTGTTCGTGCGCACGCTCGGCAGCCTCCGCGCGAAAGGGCCCGGTTTCGCGACGACGAACCTCATCATGCTGTCGGTCGACGGCTCGCGCAGCGGCTACTCGACCGCGCAGTCGACGGCGCTGGTCCGCGACCTCTTTGCCGCGATCGAGCGGCTGCCCGACGTGGACCGCGTCTCGCTGTCGGTGAGCGAGCTGCTGGCCGGCGGCAGCTGGAACCAGCTGCTGACGATCGACGACGGCCGGCGGTTCGTGACCGACGCCGTCGTACATTGCAACGCGATCACGCAGGGCTTCTTCGACACGCTGGGCGTGCAGGTCGTTGCCGGCCGCGGTTTCGGCGACGCGGACGAAAACCCAAGCCTCGCATGGCCCGGCCAGGGACGGTCGCAGTTTCACGCCGCTGTCGTCAACGAGAGCCTCGCGCGGCGCTACTTCGGCGGCCGAAGTCCGATCGGGTCGAGGCTTTCGCTGGACAGCGGGCCGGACGCGAAGCCCGCCATCGAGATCGTCGGCGTCGTCAGGACCTTCAGCTACCGGAACATCCGCGACACCGAGGACCAGGTGTTCTTTCCGTTCTTGCAGGGTCCCGTCACCGGCGCGCGATTCTGGATTCGTACGCGCATCACCGCGACGGCCGCGTTCGCGTCGATCCGCGGCGCCGTGCGCTCAATCGATCCGGCGCTTCCTATGGGCCGCATGCGAACCGTGGACGATCAGATCGATCAGGCGCTCGCGAACGAGCGGCTGCTCGCGACGCTCGCCGCGGCGTTCGCAGCCGTCGCCATCCTGCTGGCGGTCGTCGGCATCTACGGCGTCACGTCGTTCGTCGCCTCGACGCGCACGCGGGAAATCGGAATTCGCATCGCGCTCGGCGCGTCGCGCCGCGCGGCGGTCTGGCTGATCGTCCGCGAGACGGCCATCATGCTCGCGTGCGGCGTCGCCCTCGCCGTGCCGATCGTCTGGAGCTCGGGCCGGCTGATCGAGAGCCAGCTGTTCGGCGTCCACGCGACCGACTGGCGGACGCTCGCCGGCGCCGCCGCGCTCGTCGCGGCCGTGGCGTTGACCGCGAGCGCGCTGCCGGCGCGGCGGGCTACAGCGCTCAGCCCAATAAGCGCGCTGAGGGTAGAGTAAAACCGCGCAATTAAGAATTTGGAATTAAGAATTAAGAATTCGTGACCCGCCGTCACAACGAATTCTTAATTCTCAATTCTTAATTCTTAATTTCCGCGCGCGCCCAGATACCGAAGGCGCGCGAGATCCGCGTGGAAGAACACGCGGTGAATCCGGCCGTCCGCGACGGCGAGCAGCAGCGCGGCGAACGGCGCGTTGTCGTGATAGAAGACGAGCGCCGGCTGGCCGTTGAGCTCGTGCAGCTCCGACTCGAGCGCCATGCTCCGCGCCGTGGCCGACACGAACGCGGCGATGCGCGCCGCGCCGGCGAGCGGCGCCTGCAGGTTGCGAATCCCGCCGGCGCGCCGCCCCTCGGCGCCGCCGTCGGTCACCATCACCGCGTCCTCGGCCAGCATGCCGACGAGCGCCTCGATGTTGCCGGCCGACGCCGCTTCTGTGAACGCCGTCAGCAGCCGCCGGTGCTCCTCCGGCGACGCCGCGAACAGCCGCTTCTCCCCGGCGACGTGCTGGCGCGCGCGCTCGAGCAGCTTGCGGCACGCGGCTTCGCTCCTGCCGACGAGCGACGCGATGTCCTTGTAGTCGAAATCGAAGACCTCGCGCAGCAGCAGCACCGCGCGCTCGGCCGGCGTCAGGCGCTGCAGCATCACGAGGAACGCCATCGAGATCCGATCGAGCGCCTCGACGCGGCCGAGCCCGCCTTCGTCGAGATCGATCGGCTCCGGCAGCCTGTCGCTGCGGCTCTCCTCATGGCGCGTCTTCGCCGAGCCGAGCTCGGTGAAGCACAAGCGCGTGACGAGCGTGACGAGGTACGCGCGCGGCGAATCCACGTGCACGCGCCGGCCGCTCCAGCGGAGCCACGCGTCCTGCACCATGTCTTCGGCGCGCGCGAGATCGCCGAGCATGCGGTACGCGTGCGCGACGAGGAGCGGGCGATGCGCCTCGAAGACGTCGAGATCCGCCGCGATGTCCGCCATCACCCTTAAGACCACGCAGGGCCGTGTTTGGTGACAGCGCCTGCTGCCGACGCGTGGCTCTTCTCGAAATAGAAGTAGGAGACGGCCAGGCAGCCCAGGAACACCAGCGGATCGACGACGAACAGAATGCTCAGCCGCGCGTCGCCCCGAGAGAAGTGCGCGATGCTCGCCGACACGAGCGTGAGGCCGAAGCCGAAGTAGGCGAACTCCTTGATTTTCACCGGCACGCTCGGGATGAGGAGCGCCAGCACGCCGAGGATCTTCGCCGTCGTCAGCTCGACCTTGAAGTACGTCGGCAGGCCGAGGTGCGCGAACGCGCCTTCGGGCCCGTTCGGGAACGGGAAATGGTCGTTGAACACGAAGTTGACGATGCTGAACACCATCACGGCCAGCACGATGCCGGTTGTCGTGCGGTGGATGATGGTTTCGCGTCTGGTCAGGGTGTCGTTGGCTCCAGTCATGCTGGTCCTCCTACAAAAGAAGACCAAACAGGCTGCCGCGTTGTGACACACGGGCGCTGCTAAGATGTGCCTGCTCAACGCGTCAGGAGGGTCAAGATGCGAAGCCAGATGTTTGCCGGCGCCGCCGTGTTCGCGCTCGTCGTTTCGATCCCGGCATTCTTCCATGCCGCCGCCACGCAGCCGCCGGCCAGCGGCGCGCGCGCCGAGGCGATCCAGGGCAACGGCGGCGCGGATCCGTGTGCGCGTTCGCCGATCTGCGCCTGGGGCCGCGAGCGCAACATCATCTCGCACGAAGTGCGTCCGGCGAGCCTCGGCTTCACCTACGCGTACCCGTTCGCGCTGCCCGAGGGCGGCGGCGGCGTCGCCGCGGTTGCGATCAACTCGAAGGGCCACCTTTTCGCCTTTCAGCGCAACGCCGCCGGCAAGCCGCAGCTCTTCGAGTTCGACGCGCACGACGCCCCCGTGCGTACGATCGGCGACGACGTGATCGGGCACCAGAACAAGGCGCACGGCATGGCGATCGATCCCGAGGACAACATCTGGATCTGCGACGAGAACGGCGACACGGTGATGAAGCTGAGCCCGCAGGGCAAGCTGCTGATGACGATCGGCGTCCGCGGCCAGCGCGGCGACTGGGACGAAGCGAAGGGCCAGCGCCTGCTGTGGCAGCCGCTCCACCTCGCGTTCGCGCCGAGCGGCGACATCTACATCGGCGAGGGCCACGCGAACGAGAGCCCGAACGACACCGACAAGTCGCCCACGAACACGATCGGCGCCGCGCGCGTGCTGCATCTCGACAGGAACGGCAAGTTCATCGGCCAGTGGTTCGGCAATCACGCGGGCCAGGGGCACTTCAGCATGGTCCACGGGATCGCGGTCAACCCTGACACCGGCCACGTCTACATCGCCGACCGCGAGGAATACCGGCTCGTCGTCTACGACGCGCACGGCACATTCGTGAAGACGATTCAGATGCGAAACCTGACGTGCGCGCTCTACGTCGATCCGCACAAGCAGCTGTGGCTCGCGACGGGCCAGGACGGCCAGATCTTCAAAATCGACTGGGAGGGCAACGTGCTCGGCGCGATCGGCAACGGGCCGGGCCGCGGCGACGGGCAGTTCGTCGAGTCCAACTACATGGCGATGGACGCGCAGGGCAACCTGTACACCGGCGACACGAGCGTCGGCCGGATCACGAAGTTGGTGGCGCCGAAGAAAACGCTGTAGGCGTGCGCCGCGCGCGGGGTTGCTTACTTCTCGCGGCGCTCGAGCGCGCTCCGCAGCTTGTCGGCGAGCGATCCGAGCTGCGGCGCCGCCTGATCGCCGCCGGCCTGCTCGTGGGCGTCGTCGGCGGCGCGCGCGCTCGCGCGCGCCGATCCCTCGGGCACGAGCGCGACGCCAATCCGCTTCTTCTCGAGATCGATGGTGACGATCTCGAAATCCGCGTCGGTGCCTGGACGAACGAGGCTCGTCCACGCGTCTGATCGCCCCGTCGGCGCAAACGTCGACACGTGCGCCAGCGCTTCGATGCCGGGCTCGAGCTCGACGAACGCGCCGAACTCGGCGAGCCGCGTCACGCGCCCGCGCCGCACCTGGCCGACCTCGTACGTCTCGCCGGCGCGGAGCCACGGATCCGCCGTGAGCTGCTTCAAGCCGAGCGAGATTTTCTGCTTGTCTTCGTCGACGCGCAGCACTTTCACGGTGATCTCGTCGCCCGGCTTCACCATCTGCGACGCATCGGACACGCGCGACCATCCCATTTCGGAGACGTGCAGCAGCCCCTGCACGCCGGCGCCGAGATCGACGAACGCGCCGAAGTCGCGCACCGACGCGACGCGGCCCGCGAGCGTTGCGCCCGGCACGATCGATCGCCGGATCTCCACCGCATCGGCGCGCTGCCGCTCCTCGATGAGCGCGCGGCGCGAGACGACGATCGAGCGGCCGCCCTCCCTGTATTCGATGATGCGGAACTCGTAGACGCGCCCTTCGTGCGCCGCCGGCTCGGCGCGCGAGGTGTCCATCTGCGAGCTCGGACAGAACGCGCGCTGCCGCGCGATGCGTACTTCGTAGCCGCCCTTCACCGCGCGCTCCACTTTGCCTTCGACGGGCAGGCTGCTGCGAAACGCGTCCTCGAGCTGACGCTGCGTGGCGGCGCCGCGCGCAAGCCGGCGCGAGAGCGTCAGGCCGCCGGCCGTCGACGTGACGACCGCCTGCACCCGATCGCCGACTGCGACCTCGAGCGCGCCGTTCTCGTCTTTCAGCTCAGCGATGTCGATCGTCGCTTCGCCCTTGCTGCCGACGTCCACGAACGCGACCTCGGGTCCGATGGCGACGATCGTCCCCTCGATCGTCTGTCCTCGCTCGATGCGCTTGGCCTGGAGGGACGCCTCGAACATCGCGGCGAAATCTTCCTCGGGTTCGTTCACATCTCGCTCCTCGTCATCCTTCCGAGCGGACCATGTTACTCGCGCTGCCCCGGCAGCGCAGCGCTATGCTGATGCGTTCGCACAGCGCGCGAAGGAGAGCCGCCACGATGCATCGACGACGAGATTTTCTGGGCCGGGTGTCGCTCGGCGCCGCGGGACTGCTCGCGGCGTGTCGCGTGCGCGGCAGCGAATCTGAATCGCCGGCGGCCGCCGCCGCCCCAGCGCGGCCGGCGCCGCTCCTCGGGGAGATTTCCGCCGGCGCGCCGACGCTGCGGTGGACGCCGGAGCACCGCGATCTCGTCTATACGTTCGGCGGCGCAGCGCCGAAGCACCGCATCGCGCCCGGCACACGCATCGTGTCGTGGACGGAGGACTGCTTCGACGGCGCGGTGAAGACGGCCGGCGATCTGCCGTCGCGCGTGATGCCGCCCGGCCACGACAATCCGCAGACCGGGCCGTTCCACGTCGAGGGCGCCGAGCCGGGCGACACGGTGGCCGTGCACCTCCTGAAGATCGAACCGGCGCGCAGCTACGGCGTGTCGTCGTTCGCGCCCGGCTTCGGCGCGCTCGTCGGCACCGATCGCACGGCGATCCTCGCCGCGGACATGCCGGAGACGACGTGGCGCTACGATCTCGACGCCGCACGAACCTCCGCCCGCGCATCGTCTCGCGACGGGCGGCACACGTGGGCCGTGCCGCTCGCGCCGTTTCTCGGCTGCCTCGGCGTGGCGCCCGCGGCCGCCGAAGTGCGCAGCACCATCGTGCCGGGGCCGTTCGGCGGCAACATGGACTGCCCGCAGGTGCGCGCCGGCAACACGGTGTTCCTCGGCGTCAACGCGCCCGGCGCGCTGCTGTCGTTCGGCGATGGCCACTACGCGATGGGCGAGGGCGAGATCATCGGCGCCGCGATCGAGGGCGCGATGAACGTCGAGCTCTTCGTGGAGCTGGTGAAGCGCGCGCCGACGCCGGTGCCGCGGATCGAGAACGCCGACGAGGTGATGTTCGTCGGCGCGGGGCGTCCGCTCGAGGACGCCGCGCGCGTGGCGTTCAAGGCGATGGTCGGCTGGGTGCGCGAGCGCAGCGGGATGGCAGAGATCGACGCGTATCAGTTGGTCTCGCAGACCGCGCGCGCGCCGATCGTGCAGTTCGTCGACCCGGAGTACACCGTGCTCGTGCAGATCGAGAAGGCGCGCGTGCCCGGACGCTAGACGTGCGTGCCGGGCGCCACTCGGCAAGAGCGCGTGTGAATACCGCGACGATCGATACGCCGCGGCGTTACGATTGCGTCGGCACAGGCCGACAAGCGGCCGACGGCGACCGGCGACGACCACCCTGGTCGCGTACTCGAGAGGCCCTCATGCACACCACTCCGAAGGTCGAACGGCGAGCCCTTCTCACCGGCGCCGCGATCGCGGCCGTCGCGTCGGCGGTCCGCGCGCAGACGCAGCCGCAGCCTCCTCCCGCCACGCCGGCGGCGACGAGGCTCGACGATGCGCCGCTCGCCCCGGCGACGACGGTCACCGTCGAACGTCGCGGCGAAATCGTGCTCATCGGCCTCAACCGCCCGGCCATCCAGAACCGCGTCGATCCGCCGACGCGCGCGCGCCTCGGCGACGTCTTCTACCGCTACGAGCACGATCCGTCGCTGCGCGCCGCCGTGCTCTTCGGCCACGGCGAGCAGTTCACGCGCGGCATCGATGTCGACGCGTTCCAGGCGGCGCTCGCCGCCGGCCGGCGGCCGGCGGGCCCGGAGACGATCGATCCAACCGGCAAATCGCAGCCGCGCCTGACCAAACCGCTCGTCGTCGTCGCGCACGGCGATACGTGGAATCTCGGCCACGAGCTGTACCTCGCGGGCGACATCCGCGTCGCCGCCGCGAACACGCGCTTCGGGCAGGACGAGAACACGCACGGGCGCTTTCCCGGCGGCGGCGCGACGGTGCGCTTCGTGCGCGAGGCGGGCTGGGGCAACGCGATGCGGTACATGCTCACCGGCGACCACTGGACGGCTGAGGAGTCGCTCCGCATGGGCATCACGCAGCAGATCGCCCCGACGCCGGAGGCGGCGCTCGACGCCGGCATCGCCATGGCGGGCAAGATCGCGGCGTGCGCGCCGCTGTCGATCAAGGCGACGCTCGCGTCGGCGCATCAGGTGATCGATCCCGTCGAAGCCGACGCGCTCTCGAAGCTCGACTCCGCCTACAGCACGCTCTATCGAACCGAGGACTTCATCGAAGGACGGCGCGCGGAGGCGGAAGGCCGGCCGCCGAAGTATCACGGCCGATAACCTTGGACGAGATCCGCCAACCGATTACGAATTGGATCGGCGCCAACCAGAATCTGCTGGAACACGCGCGCAGGTGCGCGCACGGCAGGCGGCACCATTCATGCGGTGCTGCAACGGCCCCCGGCGAGATCCGCGGCCAGACAGCAGGTGAAACCATGACGACGACTTCAGCAGACGCGATGCCAGGCCAGGAGGCGACGGAGCACGACGCGCTGCAGTTCGACCACGTGATCGCGGGCGCGGGCGCAGCCGCGCCGGCGGACAAGGTCGCCGTCGTCTGCGCGGCGTGCCGCGCGTCGATCGAGACCGAGTACTTCCACGTCAACGGCAACTGCGTCTGCGGCCGCTGCCGGTCGCTCGCTGAATCGGTCGCGGAAACCCCGCGCGCGATGACGCCGTTCGTCAAAGCCGCGGCGTGCGGCCTCGGCGCGGGCGTTGCCGGCGCCGTCGTGTATTACGCCGTCATGGCGATCGCGCATCTCGAGATCGGCATCGTCGCCGTGCTGATCGGCTACATGGTCGGCTACGCGATTCGCAGAGCGATCGGCGGCCGCGGCGGCCTGCGGTTCCAGGTGCTCGCCGTGTGCCTCACGTACGGATCGATTGCGCTCGCCTACGCGCCGATCGCGATTCAAGGGGCCGTCGATGCCGGCCGTGCCGCGCGAAGCGCGAAGACGGCGAGCGCCTCCGGCAAGACGACCGCCGCGGCCGATGGCGATTCCGCCTCGGCGGCGAAGCCGTCGGGCGGCACGCTGCTGCTGGGGGTGGCGGTGCTGGCGGGGTTCGTGGCCGTGCTGCCGGTGCTCGTGGTCGTCGGATCGCTGCCCTCGGGCTTGATCAGCGCGTTCATCATCTTCATCGGCATGCGCCAGGCGTGGAAGATGACGGGGACGCCCCGCGTCGAGATTCTCGGACCGTTCCGCGTCGGCGCCGTGCCGAGCACCACGTCGGCGTGACGCAGACGCTCTGCACGCGCTGCGGCACGGAGCTGCCCTCAGGCGCGCTCGCGTGTCCCGCCTGCGCCTCGCTGACGCACGCCGAGACGCTGAAGGCGCTCGCGGCCGCCGCCGACCGAGCGGCGCGCGCAGGCGATCTCGCGAGCGCGCGTGACGACTGGTCGCGCGCGCTGGAGCTGCTGCCGCCGCAGTCGGAGCAGCACGCGGTGATCGCGCGGCGCGTCGCCGAGCTCGCGCGCCGCATCGAGGCGCCGGCCGGCACGCCGCAGGAGGAGGCGGCGACGACGCCGTGGTGGCGGCGCGGCGCGCCGGGCCTGGTGGCAGTCGCGGTCGCGGTCCTCAGCAAAATCAAGTTCCTGCTGCTCGGGCTGACGAAGGCGAGCACGTTCGTGTCGATGTTCGCGTTCTTCGGCGTCTACTGGTCGATCTACGGCTGGCCGCTGGCGCTCGGGCTGGTGCTGTCGATCTACATCCACGAGATGGGCCACGTCGCGATGCTGCGCACGCTCGGCATAGGCGCGAGCGCGCCGATGTTCGTGCCGGGCGTCGGCGCGTTCGTGATGCTGAAGCAGCACATCGGCAATCCGCTGAACGATGCGAAGGTCGGCCTCGCCGGTCCCGTGTGGGGTCTCGGGGCGGCGCTCGCGGCGTTGAGCATATACGTCGTCACGCGCGCGCCGATCTGGCTTGCGATCGCGCAGCTCACGGGCTTCCTGAACCTGTTCAACCTGATTCCGGTGTGGCAGCTCGACGGATCGCGCGGCCTCCACGTGCTCGCGCACTGGGAGCGATGGGCGCTGGTCTTCGCCATCGCCGCGGCGCTGATCGTCACGCAGCAGCGGCTGCTCCTGATCGTCGGCGGCGTCGCTGTCTGGCGCGCGCTGCAGCGCGACGCCGGCCCGGGCGACACGCGCGTGCTCGCCACGTTCGTCGTGCTCATCGTGGCCCTCTCGATGCTGGCGCGCGGCGTCGGCTGACGCGCCTCACGCTGCGATCGCTCGAGCTTTTCACTCGTCGCGCAGCGCCTGCATCGGATCGATGCGCGCCGCGCGATGCGCCGGCAGGTAGCAGGCCACGAGCGACGCCGCCGCGAGCAGCGCGAAGACGCCGGCGTAGGTCCGCGCGTCGGTCGGCGTGATGCCGAACAGCATCGACCGCAGCGCAGCGGCCGTCGCGAGGCCGAGCGCGGCGCCGATGGCCAGGCCCGCCGCCGTCACGCGCAGCCCCTCGCGCACGACCGACGACGCGATGTCGCGCGTCGACGCGCCGAGCGCGATCCGCACGCCGAAGTCGCGCATCCGCCGCCGCATCGTGAACGCCATCGCCGCGTACTGGCCGATCGTCGCGATCAGGAGCGATCCACCGGCGAACAGCCCGAGCAGGATCGCCAGCGCGTCCACGAGCCACGTGAGGCTCGCGAGCTGCTCGTCCATCGTCCGCAGGTAGACGATCGGCGCGCGGTCGTCCACCGCGCGCAGCGCGCGGCCGATCGCCGGCACCGCCTCGTCGAGCGAGGACGCGTAGCGCACGTAGATTGTCATCTCGTCCGGCGGCGGCGGCGCGTGCCGCGCCGACACCAGCACGAAGTTCGGATCCGACTGCCGCCGGTAGCCGCTGTACAAACCATCGGGCGCGACGCCGGCGACGACGACCGGCTCGCGATACGCGCGGAGCTGCAGCGTCCGGCCGACGGCGGGCTGTCCCGGCCAGAGCGCCGCCGCGAGCCGCTGGTTGACGATCGCGGCCACCGCGCCGCGCGCGGCGTCGTGCGCGTCGATGTCGCGCCCGGCGATCGGCGCCACGCCCATCGCCCGCAGATAGCCCGGCCCCACCTCGTTGCGCTCGACGACGAGCGGCGCCGCGCCGGCGCCGGCGCTGACCGGCTCCATCCACCAGAACGCCTGCACCGGCCGGCGCGCGTAGGTGACGGCCGTCACGCCGCGCACGGTGCGCAGCCGCTCGACCATCGCGTCGAGCAGCGCGACGTTGGCCGGCGCGGTGCGCGCGGCCGCCTTGGTGTTGATCGTCACGAGCAGCAGCTTGTCGCGGTCGAACCCGAGGTCGGTTGCCGTCAGCATCGCGAGCGATCGATACGCGAGGCCCGCGGTCGTCAGGAGCAGCACGGAGAACGCGAGCTGCAGGACCACGAGGCCGGTCGAGACGCTCGATCGGCCCGGCACGACGCCCTGCTCGCCCGCCTTGAGCAGCGGCTGCAGATCGTGGCGGCACGCGCGAATGGCGGGCGCCGCGCTGACAAGCGCCGTGCCGGCGAGCGCGAGCAGCATCGCGTAGCCGAGCACCTGCCAGTCGGGCGTGAAGTCGAACGCGATGCGCGAGCCGTTGCCGTCGAACGGCTTCATCAGCCGCGGGATCGCGCGCGTCGTCCAGAACGCGAAGAGCGCGGCGGCGGCCCAGGCGGCCATGCCGATCGCGAGCCCCTCGGCGATGAAGATCCGCGCGATGCGCGCGTGCGACGCGCCGAAGGACTGCCGCACCGCCATCTCGCGCGCGCGCACCACGGCGCGCGCCAGCATCAGGTTCGCGACGTTCGCGCAGACGATGAGCAGCGTGAGCCCGGTGATGATCGAGAACATCGCGAGGAACCACGGCCCGCGCTGCGCGACGAGGCTGTCGCCGGCGGCCGTCGCCGAGTACGGAAACAGCTGGATGGTGCGGCTGCGCCACGCGTCGCCGGGCGCGCGCGGCAGTTGCCGCGCGATCGTCGCGAGCTCCGCCTGCGCCGCGGTGAGCGAGACGCCGGGCGCGAGCCGTCCGATCGTGACGACGCGCGGCGCCGCGCGATCGGCGAGCGTGGCCCGCGCGCCGTCGGCTTCGGCGTACGCGACGAGCGGCATCCAGATGTCGGAGCCTTCGCCGAAGAGCACGCCGCGAAAATCCGGCGGCGCGACGCCGACGATCGTCGCCACGTGGCCGTTCACCACCGTCGTCCGCCCGATGATGTCCGCCGACTCCGCGAAGCGCTCGCGCCACAGATGCTGGCTGATGACGGCGACCAGCCCGGAGGCGTCGAGACGCTCCTCGCGGTCCGTGAACGTGCGTCCTTTGATCGGACGGATCGCCAGCGTCTCGAAGTAGCTGGCCGTGGCCGTGACGCCCTGAATCGCGTAGCTGCCGTCGCCCGTCGTCAGGATGAAGCGGTTGAACGCGAACGCGAGCATCGGCCGCAGCGTCGTGGTCGCCGCGGAGACGTACAGGTAATTCGGATAGCTGCCGTCGGGATGCTCGTCGCCGTCGGTCACCCACCCGAGCGTCACGAGACGATCGGCGGCGACGCCGGGCGCGGGCTTCGCGAGAATGCTGTGCACCATCGAGAAGATCGTGGTGTTGCCGCCGATGACGAGCGCGATGAGGACGATGGCGGCGGCGCTGAGCGCGGGCGCGCGCCAGAGGACGCGGACGCCGATCTGCAGATCGGCCGCGAGCTGCTCGATCGCGGTCCACGTCCAGACCGATCGGGTTGCCTCCTTCGCGAGCGTGCGGCTGCCGAACTCGGCGAGCGCGCGGCGGCGCGCCGCGTCGGGCGGCTCGCCGCGCTCGATGCGATCCTGGATCGCCATCCGCAGGTGCGACTCGAGCTCCTCGTCTATCTCCTCGTCCCGGCGGCGACGGAACCGCGCCAGCCAGCGCACGGCTAACCCTCCTGCCCGCGCGGCCGCATCAACGCGCGCACGGCGTGGACGAGCTGCCGCCACCGCGACTGCTCGCGCGTGAGATGGCGGCGGCCGGCGGGCGTCAGCCGGTAGTACTTCGCGCGCTGCTTGTTGGCGGACGTCCTCCACTCGGCGCGGACGAGGCGCCGCTTCTCGAGGCGGTGGAGCGCCGGATAGAGCGATCCGGTCTCGACGCGGAACACGTCGCGCGACCCCGCGCGGATGGCCTGGGCGATGCTGTAGCCGTGCGCCGGCCCCCACCGCAGCGTCTGGAGGATCAGCATGTCGAGCGTGCCCTGCAGCAGTTCGCTCATGGAGGTAGGCAATCTACACCCATGGCTGTAGATTGTCTACCCCCAACCTAACCCGCTGCGAGCTCTTCCGTCGATCGCCGTCACGGCGTAAGATGCGCGTATGGCGAGAACATTTCTGCTCGAGCCGCCGCCGTCGCCGCTCCCTGCCGCGCGCGCCTTCCTGCGGCATGCACGGTTCCGGCTGCGCGACGACTATCTGGTGAAGATCACGGCCGCGATGGACGAGCTCAGCGACGACCAGATCTGGTGGCGCCCGAACGACGCGAGCAACAGCGTCGGCAACCTCGTGCTGCACCTGTGCGGCAACGCGCGCCAGTGGATCGTCGCCGGCGTCGGCGGCGCGCCCGACGCGCGCGAGCGCGCGAAGGAGTTCGCCGAGCGCGGGCCGATCGCGCGCGGGCCGCTCGCGGCGCTCCTCGAGCGGACGCTCGCCGACGTCGACGCGCGCCTCGCCGATCTCGAGCGCGCGGTCGGCGACGCCGGATCCGACGCGCCGCTGCAGCGCGCCTGCACCCCGCAGGGATTTTCACAGACCGTCCTCGACGCCGTCTTCCACGTCGTCGAGCACTTCAGCTACCACACCGGGCAGATCGTGCTGCTGGCGAAGTGGCACGCGGGCGGGCGCATCCGGCTGTACGACGATGCGCGCCTCGACGCGGGAGCATAGGACCCGTTTCGAAACTGGAGGGCGAGGCTTTCAGCCTCGCCTCGGCGACCCTGAAAGGGTCGCCCTACGTCGGTTTCATTTGACATTCAAATAGAAACGCACCAGACTCCATTCGAATGTCTGATGGAAAGCGGCGCAAGACCGACGTCCTCCAGGGGACGCTCGACCTCATGATCCTGCAGACGCTCGCCGCGCTCGGATCGCTGCACGGCTACGCGATCGCGGCGCGGCTCGAACAGGTCTCCGGCGGATCGCTCCGCCTCAACATGGGAACGCTCTATCCCGGGCTGATGCGCCTCGAGCAGCGCGGCCTGGTCCGCGGCGCGTGGGGCGTCACAGGCACGAGCCGCCGCGCGCGCTTCTACACGATCACTGCGGCCGGGCGGCGCCAGCTCGAGGTCGAGAAGGCCGAGTGGGCACAGCAAATCTCGATCATGCGCGCGCTCCTCGAGGGCGGCGAGCAGCCATGAGGCCCGCGGCATGACCGTCCTGCGCGAGTGGATCGTCCGCGTCCGCAACCTCGTGCGCCCCGGATCGGCGCGACGCCGATCTCGAGGAGGAGCTGCGCGCGCACCTCGCGCTCGCCGCCGACGCTGGCGCGCGGCCGGCCGCCTTCGGCCTCGCCCAGTCGATGGACGTCTGCCGCGATCAGCGCGGCACCCCGGATCGACGATCTCGCGCGCGACGTGCGCCACGGCCTCCGCGCGCTGCGCCGCAGCCCCGCGTTCACGTGCGCGTCGCTGCTCACGCTGACGATCGGCATCGCCGCCGACACCGCCGTCTTCAGCCTCGTCAACGCCGTACTCCTCCGCCCGCTGCCGTACCCCGGCGCCGATCGGCTCGTCGCCGTGTGGCACACCGCGCCCGGCGCGCAGGGGCTCTCCGCGGTCTCCGGCGATCTGCGGTTGTCCGCGTCGATGTACTTCACCTACGCGGAGCAGAACCACACGTTCGAGCACCTCGGCGTCTGGGCTCCGGCAACGGCGACCGTCACCGGCATCGCCGATCCCGAAGGTGCGCACGGTCCTCGTGTCCGACGGCACGCTGCAGGCGCTGGCGACCGTGCGTATCTCGATTCCCGGATCGCTCGTCGCCGACGTCGCGCGCGTCGCGCGGATCGAGCGCGCGATCGTCGACGGCGTCGCCGCGCTTCCGGGCGTCGACGGCGCTGCCTTCGCGAGCGAGGTGGCGATGGAAGGCATTCCACCGAACTGGGACGCCGTCCTGGTGGATCGGACGGCGTACGGCGCGGCGGAGATTCCGCCCCTGCGCATCTTCCAATCGATCTCACCCGGACTGTTCGAGACGATCGGCGCGCGGCTCGTCGCGGGGCGCGACTTCACATGGACGGATCTCGTCGAACGCCGGCCGGCCGTGATCGTCTCGGAGAACTTCGCGCGCGAGGTCTTCGGGTCGCCGTCCGCTGCCGTTGGCCGCCGGATCCGGGCGGCGGGGCCGAGCTCGGCGTGGCGGGAGATCGTCGGCGTCGCGCAGGACGTCTACGAGAACGGCGTCCAGGAACCGGCGCCGGCGATCGTCTACTGGCCGGCCTACGGCGACAGCCCGTACCGCCCGACCCCGAGCGTGCTCCGGACCGCGACGTTCGTGATTCGCAGCCCGCGCGCGGGCACGGAGAGCTTCGCGAAGGACCTGCCGCAGGCCGTCTGGTCGATCGACGCGAACCTCGCGTTCGCGTCGATGCGGACGATGCGGGAGATCTACGATCGATCGATGGCGCGCACGACGTTCACGCTCGTGATGCTCGCGATCGCCGGCGCGATGGCGCTCGCGCTCGGCATTGTCGGGATCTACGGCGTGATCTCGTACGCGGTGGCGCAGCGCACGCGCGAGATCGGGATCCGCGTCGCGCTCGGCGCCCAGCGGCGCGAGCTCACGCGGATGTTCGTGCGCTCGGGGCTGCTGCTCGCCGCGATCGGCGTGCCGATCGGCCTCGCGGCGTCGGCGGGGGTCACGCGCGTGATGGCGTCGCTCCTCTTTCGCGTGGCCGCGATCGATCCGCTCACCTATCTGGTCGTGCCGCTGCTCGTCGTCGCCGCCGCGGCGATCGCCAGCTACGTACCGGCCAAGCGCGCCTCCGCGCTCGACCCGGTCGAAGCGCTCAAGATCGAATGATCACGCCGTCGGCGTTCGGCTGGACCTGTTCGTCGCGCTGATCTGCAGATCGAAGCCGTTCGGCGTCGTCGTGTGATAGCTCTTGTAGCTCGCTGTGTGGATGTCGCCGCGCCCGCCGGTGTCCATGCGCGCGTTCAGCCCGCGCTTCTCGAGCTCCGCCTTCACCTGATCGGGATCGAACGGCGTGATGCCGAACGCGATGTGGCCCATCGCCGCGCGCCGCGTCGTGGGCGGCGGCGTCGGCGCGCCGCCGCGGCCGCCGCCGCCGCGCCGGATGATGATGTCGCCGACCTCGCCGATCTGGCACTGGCTCTGGCTCCCCTCGTCGGTGCCCGGCTTCCAGCCGAGGAGCGCCGTGTAGAAGGCGACGGTCTCCTTGTAGTTCGAGACTTCGAACGAGATGTGATCGAGCCAGACCGTCTTCCAGTTCGTCGGCTCGAACGGCGCGGACGCCGACGTCTTGCCGCTCGCGGCGCCCTGGCGGCGATTGCGACGGCTGCCGTTGCTGATCTGCAGATCGAAGCCGTCGGGATCCTTCACGTGGAAGCTCTCGAAGTCCTTGCCGCGGTTGTCGGCCACCGGCGTGAGGCCGCGCGTGCGCAGCTCCGCCTCGACGTGCTTCGCGTCCCACGGCTCGATGCCCCAGCAGACGTTGTCGAACACGGCGAGACGCGGCGGGCGCGGCGCGCCGCCGCGGCCGGCTGGCGCGGCTTCCGCGCCGGCGGGCGGCTGATAGCCGCCGCGCAGCACGAGGCCGGCCCAGTCGCCGATGTCGAGCACCGCCTGCTTGCCATCGTCGCTTCTGACCTTCCAGTTCATGAGCGCGGCGTAGAACGCCGCCTCCTTCGGATAGTCGGCGACCTGGCAGGAGAAGTGATCGAGGAGGACCGTCCTCCACCCGGTCGGCTCGAACGGCAGCTTCGCCGGCGTCGGGTCGCACTCGGGCGTTCCGGCGCGCGCGCCGCCGCATTGCCCCTGCGCGAACGCGGAGGCCGGACGCACGACGGCCGCGATGCCGAGCGCGGCCAGCAGCTGCCGGCGCGAGAGCCGGCCGCGATCGAATGTACCGAACAACCGTGCAAGATCGGCGCTCATCCGAGTCCTCCTGTCGCAGTCATGGCTGATGGCTGATCGCTGATGGCTGGCAGATGGTCATCAGCCATTGACCATTAACCATCAGCCATCAGCCATCAGCCATCAGCCATTTCTCAGTTCAGCCAACGCGCACGTAGCCTTTCAGCTGCAGATTGACGAGCGTCGTCATCGCCCACAGATCGATCTGCACGTCGGGGTTCACCTGCTTCACGTCGATCTTCCGCCCGATCAGACCCTGTCCGCAGACGCGGATGTCGACGCCGGCTTCCTTGAGCGCGTGGATGATCGCGATGTTCGGGTTGTCGCGGTTGTAGCGCTCCCTGTAGGCGTCGTTGCTCATCACGATGTCGATGTCCGGCGTCCGCTGGTGGAACATGATCACGATGTGGCGGTGCTCGGCGGGGACGCCGAACTTGCCGAGCGTGTTGACGTAGGTGGCGATGGTCGGCAGCATCGGGTTGACGTCGCCGGGATTCTTGGCGTCCTGCCCGTCGGCGAACACCACCTTGTAGTCCGTCTTCGGATCGGGCAGCTCGCGCGCGCCGGGTAGATCGCGCGCGGCTTCGTAGCCGGGCACGAGCAGCGGCTTGTCCGAGCCGGCGCTCGCCGGTCCAAACGATCCCGATGCGAGAACGAGGACGGTGGTCAGGCCGATCGCCGCTGATCTCATAGGAGCCTCCTGCAGGCGATGATTCTATACGACGCCGCGTGGTGCGACGCGAAGCGCCGGCGGCGTATAGTCGGACGCGCGATGGAGATGCGGCCTTCGGCCTTCTCGTGCGACGAGTGCCGGCGCCTCGTCCGCGCGGCCAGCGGCCACTCGCTGAACCTCTGGTGGGTCCTCTCGCAGTACATTCCCGACGAGGAGTAGCGAACGGCGCGCGCGCTGCGCTGACCGGCCCGCGGCGTCAGATTATCCAGAGAGCGGGCACCGTTTCGGCCGGGTCGATCGGCGCGGTGGCGACCGCCGGTCCGTTCCTGATCGCGTCGCGCGTCAGCGCCACGTGGATCTTCCGGTCCGGCGAATCGACGCGCGCGACAGCGGCCGCCGCGATCAGCACCGACTTCCCGCCAATCCAGTTGCTGGTGTCGACGACGAGATAGCGGAGCGTCCAGCCCCGCTCGTCGAGGAGGAAATCGTCGACGTGCCCGATCGCGCCGTCGCTGGCCACGATGTGGTAGCCGCGCATTTCGCTCGTCTTGTGCAGCATGGCAACCCTCGAGGTTCGCGCATGCAAAGCAGCGTCCCGGCAGCGCCGTCTCGAAGGCGTCTGCCGCGGCACAGCTGAGGCGGATTCTAGAACTCGAAGATCCACTTCCCGCGGAACGTGCGGCCGACCGCATTGTCGAACGCGCCGAAGTTCGCGCTCGCGATGTTCGCCTGGTAGTCGCGCGGGTTGAAGTGATCGGTGATGTTGAACACCTTCAGCCCGATCGTCGCGCTGTGGCCGAAGAGCACGAGCTTCTTCGAGATCTGCGCGTCGAGCGAGACGAACGTCGGATAGCGACCGGACGCGTTGCGCGGGCCGACGAAGTTGCGGTCGGCGTCGACGTTCGAGAGCGGGAAGCCGCTTCGCGCATCGAGCACGGGAAAGACGGCGAAGCCGCGCGGCAGCGTCACGCTCGCCCACACGAGCACGCGACCGGGCGCGTCCCACGGCAGCGGGCCGCGCTCGTCGGGGCGAATCACCGGATTCTCGAGGTTGCCGAAGAACCCGTTGAAGTCGTTCAGGCTGCCGACCGCGGACGACCGCGTGTAGGACGCGACGATCTGATCCGCGCCGTGGAACACGTAGCGCGCCGTCACCTGCCCCTCGCGATAGCGCGAGCGGCCGTCGGTGCGCAGCACGATGGCGGTCGGGGTGACGTCGACGACCGACTCGAAGCGGTTCTCGCGCTGCTGGTATCCCGCGCGCACGAAGAGGTTTCTCACCCACTCGCGATCGACCTCGACGTTCCACGCGACGCTGCGCGGCGCGCGGAGATCGGGCGCGGCGACGTTCGCGAGCTCGACGGCCGGCGCGACGAGGCTGCCGTCGGCGAGGAAGCGCGTGATGCGCCGCGTCTGCAGCTCTTCGAAGCTCGCGACGTTGAGCGGCACCGCCGCGTGGAACACCCCGGCGCCGGCGCGGACGATCGTGCGGCCGTCGCCGGACGCGACGAGCGTCGTCGACGCGCGCGGCGCGACGTCCACGCCGCCGGTCACCGATTCGTAGTCGAACCGCACGCCGTACTGCAGCGTCAGCCGCGGCGCCGCGGTCCACGCGTCCTGCGCGTAGGCGCGAGCCGCCGTCTTGCTGCGGTCGAGCACGCCGCTCCCCGCGAACGCGATCTCCTGGCTGAGCGTGCCGTCCTCACGAACGATCTCGACCGCGCGGCTGCGGCTGACGCCGTCGACCGTCTCGTAGGCGACGCCTGCGCCGGCCTTGACCAGATGCGCGGGCCCGAGCGGCGAGAAGGCGTACGTGTTGAACCACTCGGCGCGCCGGCTCGTGCGGTCCTGGTCGTTGAAGTAGCTGCCGCGGTTGCCGTCCGGCGCGAGCACCATCGGCCCGCTGCCCTTCGCGGGATAAATCGTCGAGTCGTATTGCTTCACGCTCGCGCGCGTTTCGAACACGCCGCTGTCGCCGACGATCACCTGATCGGACACGCTGCCGAGCGCGTTGTGGTTCCTGATGTCCGCCGTCACGCTCTGCGGGTTCAGCGTGTTCAGGCCGGCGTAGGTCGTCTTGCGCGGCGACACCACGGCCGACGCCGTCAGGCGGCTTCGCGCGTCGATCGTCCAGTCCGCGCGCGTGAACGACTCGAAGCTCTGCAGCCCTGTGTCGCTCTCGAACGGCGGCAGGCCGAAGACGCGGGTCTGGCTGAACTCGTACTGCACCGACTCGAGGAGCGTCAGACGCTCGCCGACGATCGGACCGCCAAGCGTGACGCGCGGCGTCCACGATTCGATGCCTTTCCACTCGCCGCCGCGCCGGCGCAGCCGCGGCTCGAGATCGTTCACCGTCACCTTCCAGACGTCGCCCGCCTTCTGCGTCTCGACGAGCGTGACCGCGCCGGCCGACAGCCCGAACTCCGGCGCGTACGCCGCGCCGCGCACCATCACCGAGCTGACCGCGTCGATCGGCAGCTCGATCGCATCTTCGCCCGTCACCGGATCCGTGCCGTTCGCGCTGTTGAAGGTCAACGCGCTCTGGCTGCTGCGCGCGCCGCTGATGTTGAGGAGCCCGTCGGGCCCGCGCACGACGCCGGGGACGAGCGGCAGCGCGTCCTGAAAGCGCTCGTTGGCGATCGGCGCGCTCTGCATCGCCGCGGCCGTCATCCGCTCCACGCGCGCGCCGACTGTTTCGCCGTCGGCGGCCGGCAGCTGCGCCGTCACCGTGACCTCCTCGCGCAGCGTGTCGAGCCCGAGCCGCAGGTTCACGGTGGACGCTTCGCCGGCCTTCGGCGTCACGACGGTCGTCGCCGACGAGAAGCCCTGCAGCTCGGCGCCGATCGAGCACGCGCCGGCAGCCGGCACGTCTGCGAACGCGAAGCTCCCCTGCTCGTTCGACACGTCGACCCGCGGATCGCCGGCGCCACACGTGAGCGTCACGGTGACACCGGGAACCACGAGCGGAACGCCGTCGGTTCCCGCGATCGACACGCTTCCCGACACCGTCGATGGCGGCTGCTGCGCGGACGCCGTGGGGGCGGCAATGGCAATCGCAAACGCGAGCACTGTCACATTCTCGAAAACACTCATCGGCGGACTCCGTCGGCAGCGGCGAGCGCGTCGGCCGCATCGTCGATGGTCAGCTCGACCTGCATCCACCATCGCGGCTGATAGGTGACGCGGAGCGGCACTTCGGCGAAGGCGCCCGCCGTCCCGTAGGTGATCGAGAAACGGGTCTGCTCTCCGTCGTGCGCGCTCGTCGAGACGAACTCGGCGGCGATGGCCGGCCCGTAGGCCGTCGCGCCGCTCTGAAAATCCGCGATCCGCTGCGTCCGTGTGCGGCGCAGCGCGTAGAGGCGCCCGTAGTACGCGTAGGTGATCGGGTTGGGCGATCCTTCGCGCATGGCGTCCGCGACGGCGGCGAGAAATCCCGGCCGCGCGCCTTCCGGCAGCCGGACGACCCGCGACGTCCCCCCGGTCCGCTCGCGCTGCGCGAGGTCGAGCAGGATCGGCAGCTGCCGAACGGTGTAGTCCTCGGGCGCGGCGATCACGCGCACGCGCGACGTCGCGCGCTCGCCGTCGGCCGTCGTCTCGATGACCTTGAACGGATGGCGGCCGGAGGACTGCGAGCGGATGTTCGACTCGGCCTGCGCGATCGACTCCTCGTCGGACTGTGTCATCAGTCCGGTGAGCCGCGCCTCGCGGCCTCGAATCTCCTCCTCGATGTAGCCCCACCGGTTGATGTGAAACGGCGCGCGCTCGGGATCGGATCCGATGAGCAGCGAGTAGCGCGTCTCGTCCGACGCTTGCGAGCGCGTGAGGACGGCGTCGCCGACGCCGTCACGGGTGATCCAGAAGACGACCAGCGGACGCACGCGCGCGGTGATGCGGTAGTGATGACGCTCCGCGCCGGCGGCGTGAAGGGCGGCCGTCAGCGCGAACGTCAGCGCAAGCGCGAACGCGCCGGCGGAAAGACGACGGATCATTGCAGCACTCCCGAGCGGAGGCGCGCCCGCGACGGCCGCTCGGCGCTCCACGTCTGCAGCGCAGGCTCGCGGCGCGCGACGGTGTAGATGCGGCGGCGCCGTCCGTCCATGTAGATGCGCGTCAGCAGCTCCGCGAGCAGCCCGAGCCCGACGAGCACGACGCCGGCCTGCACGAACACGGCGCTCAACAGCAGCAGCGGTCCGTGCGCGAGAAACACCGGCGCGCCGGTGAGAAGCTTCGTGAGGAACACCCAGCCGAGGCCCAGCATGCCCGCCGCCATGGCGGCGAAGCCGACAGGTCCGAAGAAGTGCAGCGGCCGCGTCACGTATCGCAGCAGGAAGCGCACGGTGACGAGATCGGCCGCCACGCGCCAGGTGCGCGACAGCCCGTAGTGCGACGCGCTCTGCGGCCGCGGGATGTTGGCGATCGGCACTTCCGCGATGCGCGCGCCGCCCCAGCTCGCGAGCGCCGGGATGAAGCGGTGCAGATCGCCGTAGAGCCGGATGCGCTTGATCACCGGCGCGCGGTACGCCTTGAACGTCGTGCCGAAGTCGTGCAGCGAGACGCCCGAGAGCTTCGCCATCAGCCAGTTGGCGATCTTCGACGGCACGCGGCGCGTCCACAGGTTGTCCACGCGCTGCTCGCGCCAGCCGCTGACGATGTCGTAGCCTTCGTCGAGCTTCGCGAGCAGCTTCGGAATTTCCTCGGGCGCGTGCTGCAGATCGCCGTCCATGGCGACGATCACCTCGCCGGCGGCGGCGTCGAATCCGGCGGCGAGCGCGGCCGTCTGCCCGTAGTTGCGCGCAAGGCGGATCGCGCGCACGTGCGGGTAGCGCGCCGCCAGCACCTCGAGCGCCTCCGCCGTGCCGTCGCTGCTGCCGTCGTCCACGTAGACGATTTCCGATCGGCGGCCGATCAGGAAGAGCACCGCCGTGAGGCGGCGCGTGAGCTCTTCGATCGTCCCGGCTTCGTTGAAGAGCGGGACGACGATCGACAGCTGCACGCCGCTTGCGGACTTACGAGGCATGTCGAACACTCCTTGGCATCCGTGACGTCCGCGCGAGGTCGTGGCGAACCAGCTCGATGCGCTCGCCGACGAGCCGCGCGCGCGTCTCCATGCTGCAGAGCAGCTCCATCTCCGCCCGCCGCGACTCGACGAGGCGCGTGCCGGCGCGCCGCAGGTCGTCGTCGACGTAGCCGGGGTGGACCATGAGCTCGGTGACGCCGCGCCCGACCGCGCGCAGCATTGCGGCGAGCGACGCGCGGTCGAAGAGGCCGGTGCGAACGCGGCCGATGAACGCCGGCGTCCGCACGCCGAGCGCGGCGGCGGTGCGGTAGTTCGCGCGCGCCCACGGCCACAGCGCCGCGTTCAGCCACGTCTGCGCGAACGCCGGATCCCGGAGCGCCGCCGAGGCCGCCAGCGATCGCCGCTCGTACGGCACGCGGACGACGGGTATGCCGAACCCGATCGCCAGACGCGCGACGATGGCGAAGATCGGCGGATAGGCGTGCACGTGCTTGTGCGCGTCCAGATGCGTCAGCCGGACGCCGGCCCGCTGCAGCCGCGCGATCTGCGCCGTGAGCTCGCGCTCGACGTCGTCGAGCGACACGCGCCGTTGCAGGCAGGCGACGATGAACGGCTTCCACGACGTGCGAAACCGTCCATCGTCTGCGACGAGCGTTGGAACGTCGTCGGGCGGGAGCGTGGGCGCGCCGTCCACGAGCGCGAGGTGCACGCCGATGCCGAGCGACGGACGCAGGCGGCTGCGCGCGATCGCGTCTTCGGTGGCCGGCGCGTTCGCGAAGAGGCTCGCGCTCGTGAGAATGCCGAGGTCGTGCGCGTCGAAAATCCCTTCGTTCACCCCGACGGTGAGCCCGAGATCGTCGGCGTTCACGACGAGCTGGCGTTGCATCGTTTCATCTCCGGAATCCTGAAGACCTGCAGCGCGACGAGGTCGCCCATGCGGATTTGCGTCCACGGCTGGCGCGTCGCGCGGAGGCGCTCGACGACCAGGTCGTTCTCGAACGTCACGTGCTCGTCCTGCGTCAGCACCCACGTCTCGACGGCCCCGGCGACGCCGTGCGACGAGAGCCCGCGGACCGTGATGTCCGGGCGTCCGTCGCGCTGCAAGTACAGAGACGCCACAGCCGGCGCATCCGTGACAACGACCGCGGACGGGCTGGCGGCGGATGCGATGAGGGCGGCCGCTTCACGCACGCCGTAGTCGTAGGTCTGCTCGGGAAATGCCGAGCCGCGCGGATCGATTCGCGCGCCGACGCCGTTCTGAAACAGCGAGTAGAACGGCGCGGCCGCCTGCGGCGCCGACGCGAGCCCGGCGGCGAACACGACAATCGCCGCGGCGGCAACCGTGCGGCGCGTGGCAATGGTCAGCCATCCCTTGCGCAGCAGCCAGCCGATGCCGGCGACGAGGCCCACGGCCGCGATCAGATCGAGGGTCGCGATCATCGGGAGCGCGTAGCGCAGGAACTTCGCCGCCATCAGCGAGTACGGCACGAGCAGGAAGATCGCGAGCGTCCGCAGCAGGACAAAGCCGCGTTCCGCGCGCCGCCTGATCATTTCGATCGCGCCCGGCACGACGGCCGCGAGCACCACGAGCGGCACGCGCGTCCCGAGGAGCCGCAGGTAGTAGGTCGGCGGCACGCCGAGCGGCGAGACCGGCACGTTCGTCACGTAGAGGGCGCCGGCGTAGAGATAGCCGTGATGCGCGAGCAGATCGCCGCCGACGTAGTGCGAGGCGTAGCGCCAGGTCGCGAGCGACAGAATCGCGGGGTTCGCCAGGACGAACGCGAACGCCATCGCGCCGTAGTGGCCGAGCGCGCTCGGCCGGTTCGCGCCGGGCTCAGGATCGGTGATCAGATTGAAGATCGCGTAGATGCCGAGATAGTGCGGCATGTATTTCGAGGCGAGCATGAGCCCGAACGACGCGCCGCTGACCGTGTACCACCGCCGCGCCGCGGCGAGATCGTCCGCGCCGGCGCGCTTCGCGCGCTCGTAGCAGAAGATCGCCAGCAGGAAGAACAACAGGAGGAACGTGTCCTCCTTGCCGATTCGATTGATCGCGATCGCGTTCACGTCGAACGCCCAGATCGCGGCGGCGACGATGGCAACCGGTCCGCCGAAGAGCAGATCCGCGACGCCGAAGAGCGCCGCTGTCGTGGCCGCGCCTGCGACGGCGTTCGGCGCGCGCAGCGCCGTCTCGAGCGGAATCTCGAGGCCGGCGGGGACCGTGGCGTTCCATGCGTCGGACACCGTGACGCTTCCCCACATCGCGAGCTTCATCAGCATCGGGTGCTCGGCGTTCGCGGTGAAGCGCCCGGCGCGGTACTGCTCGACGGCGTGCAGCTTGTTGATCTCGTCTTCGCTCAAGCCGTAGGCGGACAGCGCGCTCAACCTGAACGCGAGCGCCACAACGACGGCCCCGGCGAGCGCGACATATTTCGCGCGCGCCCACGAGGCGGCGAACGGCCAGTCGATAGCGGTCCAGGCTGCGGTGGTCGGCTGCGTATAGGTCGTCGTCGGCACGCCGGCGGCGTCAATCGCAAACACCGCTCCACGCCGTGCACATCTGCGAAGCCGGTTGGATAGGCTGCCGAATCAGCGAGTTCGATGGATTCGGGGAGACTCCGGCGCCCACGACCGAGCGCAGCCCCTGTTCACCGGCGCGCACAGTGCGCATCGACGGACAGCGGCGGCGGCGCGAACGAAGCGCGAGCGCCCGCACTTCCGCGCAGGCACCGCTGGCGCGCGGATTGCGAACGGCCGCGGAATGTCGCAGAAAACAACTCAGCTCGTGATTGGGTGGGTCCTCACCGACGAGGATCTGCGGATGCGCTTCAAGGAACGGCCGCGAGAGACGCTGAAGGAGCTGCAGCAGAAAGGCTACGAGCTGACCGACGACGAGATCGACGCGCTCGTCCGCAGCGATCCGGAGGTGTGGCCGGCGCTGGCGCGCCGGATCCATCCGCGGCTTCAGCGTTGCAGCTTGAGGACGTCAATTAACAGCGCTGGCGCGCGCAATGAGTGACGTCTTGTCACGAAGCCGCGAAGATCCACGAAGACACGAATTTCTCTTGTACAAGGAATGCTTCGTGTTTTCGTGACCCCTTCGTTGCTTCGTGATGATCCGTCTCTCCCATGCGAATCCTGTATTGCTAGTTCCTGGTTGCCGCCTGGCCGGCGTCGAGCTCGTACTTCCGCAGCCGGAAGTACAGCTGGCTCCGCGAGAGGCCGAGCCGCTTGGCGGCCTTCGACTTGTTCCCGCGGCACTCGCGCATCACCTGTGCGATCGTCTCCCGCTCGACGACACCGAGGTTCGACGCGGCCGCGGGCCGCGCGCGCAGCCGCGGCTGCAGCGACAGGTGCGCGGCGCTGATCAGACCGCCCTCGCAGACGATCGCCGCGCGCTCGAGCGCGTTGCGCAGCTCGCGGACGTTCCCCGGCCAGTCGTGGGCCAGCAGCGCCTCGCGCGCGTCCCGCGTGAGGCCGGCCGGCGGCCGCCCGAACGACTTCGCAATCTCCTCGAGGAACGCGTCGCTCAAGTCGAGGATGTCGTCCGCGCGTTCGCGCAGCGGCGGGATGCAGATGTCGAACACCATCAGCCGGTAGTACAAGTCCTCGCGGAAATCGCCGCGCTCGACGGCCTTCTTCAGATCGCGGTTCGTCGCGGCGATCACGCGGACGTTCGCGCGCTGCGGCCGGACGGCCCCCAGCCGCTGGAACTCGCGCTCCTGCAGCACGCGGAGGAACTTCGCCTGCGCCGACGGGCTCATCTCGCTGACCTCGTCGAGGAAGAGCACGCCGCCGCCCGCGAGCTCGATCTGCCCCGGCTTGGCCTGCTGCGCGCCGGTGAAGGCGCCGCGCTCGTAGCCGAAGAGCTCCGACTCGAGCAGCTGCTCGGGCAGCGCGGCGCAGTTCAGCGCGACGAACGGGCCGCTCTTGCGCGGCGACGCGCGGTGGATGAAGCGCGCGATCACCTCTTTGCCGGTCCCCGATTCGCCGGTGAGCAGCACCGTCGTCTCGGTGTCGGCGACCTGCGTGGCCTGCTTCAGGATGTCCTTCCACTCGGCCGAACGGCCGACCACGCGCGCGTGATCGGCCTTCGACCGCAGCTCCTCGGTGAGCGAGCGCACGCGCGCCTCGAGCAGCTCGGCGCGCGCATGCGCCTCGGCCACCTTGCGCGCCGCCTCAGCAAGCTGCTCGTGCGAGACGGCCAGCGCCACGTGATCGGCAATCCGCCGTGCCGCCGGCACGTCGTCGCGCGAGAAGGCCCGCGGCTGCTTCGACCAGAAGCCGAGGCCCATCTGCTGCTGCCCGGCGCGCGTGAGCACGACGAGCAGCGACCTGAAGCCGGCCGCCAGGATGCGGTCGCGTAGATCGATCGGCTCGACGACCGGCAGCACGGCGGTCGCGAAGTCGTCGATCAGCACGACGCCGTCGTCCGGCTGCGCGTTGTCCGCCTTCACGAACCGGCTCAGCCCGCGGAACTCGTCGGTCGACGCCGCCTCGATCAGGATCTCGCCGCCGCCGTCGTTGAACATCATCGTCAGCAGATCGTGCGCGACGACCTTGTTCGCGATCTCGGAGATCTGCGGGAAGACGGTGCGGATGTCGAGCACGGCGGCGATCGTCCGCAGCAGCTCGACGGAACTCTCCACCGTCACGGTGTATTCAGCGGTCGTCATGACGAATCGTCTCGCGATCGTGGAGGCGACCCTGAAAGGGTCGCCCTACATCCGGACTCTTGCATGCTCAGAAGACGCTTGCGCCGGGCCTGAAGATCCCGCCCGGCGTGCGCGTCGGGACCGACACGACGTTGGATCCGCTGACGCCGATCGCGTCGCCGTCGCCGATCGCCGGCGCGAGCTGCAGCGCCTCGAAGCTGACGAGCGCCGACTGGCAATCGAGCGTCGCCTGCAGGAGGTTCACCTGCGCCTGCAGCAGATCGCGCTGCGCCTGCGTGACGAAGAAGCTCGTCGAGAGCCCCGCGTCGTAGCGGCGCCGCTCGACGTCGAGGCGCTGCTCGGCGAGCGTCGCGCCGGCGCGCGCCGCCTCTTCCCGCTCCGCCGTGCTTCGCACCTGCCGCGCCGCCTGGCGGATCGCTTCCGCGACGTCCAGCTTGAGGCTGGCCACCCGCTCGGCCGATCGCCGCCGCTCCACGCCGGCGCGCACCGCGCTCATCTCCTCGAAGCTGCGCCCGACCGGATAGCTGACGGTGACGCCGAAGCTCCACGTCGGGTAGTCGTGGCCGAACACCTGGCCGAGGACGTCGCCGAACCCGGCGTCGGCGCGGCCGGTGACGACGCCCGGAAACGCGCCTGTGCGCACGAGCTGCGATCCGCCGAGGCCGGTGCCGCGATACGACGTCTCGAGCCGCACGTCGGGCAGCTTCTGATTGCTGAAGTACTCGACGCTTGTCGCGGCGTTCCGGACCTCGTTCACCGCGCGCGCGACGTCGTAGCGCGCGTCGAGCGCCCTGGCGACCACCGCATCGACGTCGGTGAGCGCGGGCCGCGCGCCAGGCTCGTCGATCGGATCGAGCCGCACGCGCCAGAACGACGCGTCGGCCGGATCGATGATCAGCCGCCGCAGGCGGTCCTCCGCATCGTCGGCCGCGGCGGCGGCGCGAATCAGGTTCTCGCGCCGCTCGGCGACTTCCGCTTCCACCTGCACCAGATCGAGCGGCGGCGCCTGGCCCACCTGCACGCGCACCCTGTTCTGCGCCGCGAGCTCCTGCGCGAGCTCGAGCGATCGCTGCTGTACGGCGACGTTCGCGCGCAGCGCCTTCAGCGTCCAGTACGCCTGCTTCACGGCGGCGACGGTCTGCACCGCCGATTCGCGGAACCGCAGCTCCGAGCTCTCCTGATTCCGCTTCGCGATGATGAACTGCTGCCGCGCCGCGTCGATCTTCCGATCGCGGACGAGCGGCTGCGAGAACGCGAACTGCACGCCCGACTGCACGCTCGGATCGAAGCTTGTCAGCGGGCTGTTGCTCGTCGTTCGCGACGCGTCCCACGACACGCTCCACGTGCCGTTGCCCCACGGCACGCGCTGGCGCACGCCGGTGGACGAGAACCAGTCGCGCGCGTCGACGCCGGCGTTGCCGAGCAGGAAATTCGTCGGCGGCGTGGTGTTGCTGGATCGGCCGAGCGTGGTCGAGAACACCGGCGTGTACGCCGTACGGCTCTCGCCGACGGCCGCCGCCTCGACTTCCGTGCCGAGGCGGACGACCTCGAGATCCGGGTTGTGCTCCACGGCGCGGCGAACCGCCTCGTCGAGCGGCAGCGCGAGCGTGTCGGCGGCCGGCTGCGGCGCCGGCGTCTGCGCCGACGCCTGCGCGGCGGCCAGCGCCGCGGCGAACGCGGCGATATATGCGCGAACCTTCATGATGCCTCCGCGAGATCGGGAATGCGAACGATCGTGCCGGCCCTCTCCTCGACGGCCGCCTTGTGCGTCCGCGCGACGAGCACGTAGATCGACGGCACGACGAACAGCGTGAAGATCGTGCCGATGATCATGCCGCTCACGAGCATGATGCCGATGCTGTTGCGCGCGCCCGCGCCGGGGCCGGTCGCGAGCACGAGCGGGAAATGCCCGACGACGGTCGCCGCCGTCGTCATGAGAATCGGGCGCAGCCGCGTCGACGCGGCGTCGATCACCGCCGCGAGCTTGCTCGTGCCCGTCTCCTGCAGGTGATTCGCGAACTGCACGATGAGGATGCCGTTCTTCGACACGAGGCCGACGAGCGTGATCAACCCGACCTGGCTGTAGATGTTCAGCGTCGTCAGGCCGAGGAACGAGAACAGCAGCGCGCCCGAGACCGCGAGCGGCACCGATCCCGCCAGGATGATGAACGGATCGCGGAAGCTCTCGAACTGCGCGGCGAGCACGAGATAGATGAGCACCGCCGACAGCAGGAAGATGCCGAGGAAGCTGCCGCCCTCGGTGCGCAGCTGCCGCGACTCGCCGGCGTAGTCGATCGTGAAGCCCTGCGGCAGGAGCGGCTTCGCCTCGTTCTCGAGGAACGTGAGCGCCTTGTCGAGCGGCACCGGCGGCGGGATCACGCCCTGAATGCGGACGGCGTTCAGCTGCTGGAACTTCTTCAGCTCGCGCGGCTCCGCGGTCGTGCGGAGGCTCGCGAACGTCGACAGCGGCACGAGCTTGTCGCTCGATCCGGTGATGTAGATCTGCGACAGCTGATCCGGCGTCAGCCGCTCGGCGCGCTGGATCTGCGGGATCACCTTGTAGCTCCGCCCCTGGATGCTGAAGCGGTTGACGTAGTCGCCGCCGAGCAGCACCGACAGATCGCGGCCCGCCTGGCTCAGATCGACGCCCTGCGACCGCAGCTTGTCGCGATCGAAGACGACTTCGGCCTGCGGCTGATCGAACTTCACGTCGGAGTCGGCGAAGATGAACATGCCGCTCGCGAACGCCTTGCCGACCAGCTGCTTCGCGATCGCGTCGAGCTGCTGCGGCTCCGCCGCCGAGGCGATCACGAGATCGACCGGGAAGTCGCCGCCGCCCGGCAGCGGCGGCGGCGTCAGCGGAATCGTGCGGATGCCCGGAATCTGCGACAGCGGCCCGATCGATTCCATCAGCAGCTGCTGCGCCGTCTTGGTGCGCTCGCTCCACGGCCTGGTCACCATGCCGCCGAAGCCGCCGGTCGGTCCGATGATCTGGAAGATGCTCGCTGCCTCCGGCATCGACCGGTAGACGTCGTGCACCTGCGAGGTGAACAGCCGGGTCTGATCGATCGTCGAGTTCGGCGCCGCCTGGATGACGCCGAACACGACGCCCTGATCCTCGGCCGGCGCGAGCTCGCGCTGCGAGAACATGTAGAACGGCACGATGAGCAGCGCGACGATCAGCCACAGCGTGAGCACGACCGGCCGATAGCGCAGCGTCGAGGTGAGCGCCGCCGAATAGAGGCGGCGAACGCTCTCGAACCGCCGGTTGACCCAGCCGGCGAACCCGCGCTCGGTGTCGCAGCAGCTTCGATCCCATCATCGGCGACAGCGTCAGCGCGACGACGCCCGAGACGATGACGGCGCCGGCGAGCGTGAAGGCGAACTCGCGGAAGAGCGCGCCGGTGAGGCCGCCCTGGATGCCGACCGGCGCGTAGACGGCCGCCAGCGTGATCGTCATCGCGATGATCGGGCCGACCAGCTCGCGCGCCGCGTCGATCGCCGCGCGCGTGGGCGATTTTCCTTCGTGCAGGTGCCGCTCCACGTTCTCGACCATCACGATCGCATCGTCGACCACGAGGCCGACCGACAGCACGATCGCGAGCAGCGTGAGCAGGTTGATCGTGAAGCCGGCGGCGAGCATCAGGAAGACGGCGCCGACGAGCGAGATCGGAATCGCGACGATCGGGATGAGCACGGATCGGAACGAGCCGAGGAACAGGAAGATCACGACGATGACGATCAGCAGCGTCTCGGTGAGCGTGCGGAGCACCTCGTTGATCGCGTCCTTGATGTACTCGGTCGAGTCGTAGGGGACGGCCGCTTTCATGCCGGCCGGCAGCTGCGACTCGATCTCGGGCAGCGCCCGGCGCACGCGCGAGATCACGTCGAGCGAGTTCGCCGTCGGCAGCACCCAGACGCCCATGAAGGTGGCCGACTGGCCGTTGAAGCGGACGTCTTCCTCGTAGTTGGTCGCGCCGAGCTGCACGTCGGCGACGTCGCCGAGCCGCACGACGACGCCGTTCTGCTCCTTGACGACGAGCTGCCGGAACTCCTCGGGCGTGCGCAGATCGGTGTTCGCGACGAGGTTCACCGACACCATCGACCCTTTGGTGCGTCCGAGCGCCGACAGGTAGTTGTTGCGCGCGAGCGCCTCGCGCAGCGCCGACGGCGAGATGCCGAGCGCCGCCATCTTCTCCGGCTTCAGCCAGATCCGCATCGCGAACGTGCGGTCGCCGAGGATGTCGGCGCGCTGCACGCCGTCGATCGCGCTCAGCTTCGGCTGCACGACGCGCGTCAGGTAGTCGGTGATCTGGTTCTGATCGAGCTCCGCCGACGAGAAGCCGAGGTAGATCGCCGCAAACTGCGTGTCGGCCGTCTCGAGCTGGATGACGGGCGCCTGCGCCTCGGGGGGCAGATCGTTGCGCACCTGCGCGACCTTCGCCTGAACCTGCGTCAGCGCCGCGTTGGTGTCGAAGTTCAGCTTCAGGTGCACGGTGATCGTGCTGAGCGACTGCGCGCTCGACGACTCCATGTAATCGATGCCGTCGGCGCTCGCGATCACGCGCTCGAGCGGCGTGGTGATGAAGCCGCGCACGAGATCGGCGTTGGCGCCGACGTAGACCGTGGACACGCGGACCACCGCGATGTCGCTGCGCGGATACTGGCGCACGCTCAGCGCGCGAATCGACTGCAGCCCGGCGATCAGAATCACCAGGTTGACGACGATCGCGAGAACGGGCCGCTTGACGAACAGGTCGGTGAGTCTCATCAGCTGTTCTCGGGCTTCGGCGCCGGGTTGTTCGCCGGCCGCACTCTGTTGTTCACCAGCACCGCCGCGCCGTTGCGCAGCTTGAAGACGCCGGAGGTGACCACCTCGTCGCCCGGCTTGAGGCCGGAGACGACCGCGATCTGATCGCCGCGCGACTCGCCCAGCTTCACGAACTGCTGGCGGACGCCGCGGTAGCTCGCGCCGCTCGGGTCCTTCATGTCGCCGACGACGAACACCGAATCGCCGTAGGGCGCGTAGCTGATCGCCGACGCCGGCAGCGCGACGACCGCGCTCGCCGCGCCGAGCGCGACCGCGGCCTTCACGAACATTCCCGGCCGCAGCTTGCCCGCCGGGTTGGCGAGCGTCGCCTGGATCTGCACGTTGCGCGTCGAGGGATCGACCGCCGAATCGACGGCGGTGATCCGGCCCGTGAACTCGACGCCCGGCAGCTCCTCGGCCGTCACGCGCACGGTCCGTCCCGTGCGCATCTCGGTCACCGACTGCTGCGGCACGCCGAAGTTCACGTAGATCGGGTTCATCGACTGCAGCGTCACGAGCCCATCGCCGGCCGACATGTACTGGCCGAGGTTTACGCGCCGGATGCCGAGGACACCGGAGAACGGCGCGCGAATCGTCTTGCGCTCGATCGCCGCGCGAGTCTCGCCGGCGCGCGCCTCGGTCTGCCGGTAGTCGGCGTTGGCGCGATCGAACTCCGCCTGCGAGATCACACTGCCGCTGAGCAGCCCCTGCATGCGCTCGTAGTTCAGCCGCGCCAGCTCGCGCTGCGCCTCGGCCGCGGCCAGCTGCGCCTGCTCCTGACGCGTGTCGAGCAGCGCGAGCACTTCGCCCTCGCGCACGATCTGCCCCGACTCGAACCCGATGCTGTCCACGGTGCCCGGCAGATCGGCGCTCACCGTCACGCCCTGCACCGCGGCCATCGTGCCGATCGCGTTCAACGTCGCCGGCCACTCCCCGGCCGCCGCCACGATCGTCGTCACCGCTTCGGGCGGCGGCTGGAACGCGGCCGCCTGGCCGATCGCGGTCTGAATCTGTCTGAACTTCACGAACCCGAGGCCGCCGACGATCAACGCCGTCACGGCCAACATCGCCAACATCCGCTTCGCCATGCCGCTCCTTTTTACACAGCCGTCACGCGCGCTCGCGTGCTCCACACGATGGACGAACGAGCGCGCGCGAAATCGACGTGCACCAGCAACATTCGCTTGTCTATGACGCGTAAAACAATCGAGCGAGTTCCCGATTTCTCGCTCGTGCATGCGCGCGAGCGAAAGGTGCGACGTGCGTCACAGGGCGATCTGCGACTTTTGGACGATGTGATCGCGGAGCAACTGCCCGATAATGGGACCGTGGCTTCAGAGAACAACGACTGCAGCGAGCGCCTCACACCACCGGTCGAGGTGGAGTCGAACGATCCCGAGGTGCTCCGCGCCGCGCTCGTGCGCGAGCACACCGAGCGCCGCCGCGCCGAGTGCCTCGCCAACATGCAGGCCGAGGTGGTGCAGCTCGCCGTCGATCTCCTCGTGCGCGAGCCGGACGTCGAGGGATTCTTCGGCGGCCTGACGCAGACGATGGTCGAGGAATCCGAGAGCCACGCGTGCGGCGTGTGGCTGATCGACGACGGCGGCGAGCGCTGCTCGCTGTGGATGGCGTTTGTCGGCGATCGCCTCTACACGAAGAAGAACGGCCTCGAGTCGCTCGCGTTCCCGCACGAGGCGCTCGGCAGCCACCTCTTCGCGTTCAAGGACGGCTGGCTGCAGACGATCGAGTACGAGAACGACGATCCGCGGCTGCCGCCGGAAGTGCGCGCGTGCCAGCGCGATGTCGACGTGCGCGGCATGGTCGTCGCGCCGCTCGTGCTCGGGTCGAAGACGTTCGGGTGGATCAAGCTCTCGAACCGCGGCGTGCCGCCGTGCGAAGGCGCCAGCTGGTGGCGCGTGATGCTGATTGAAGCGATGGCGCGCCAGGCCGCGCTCGCGCTGCACCACAGCCGCGTCGTCGAGAGCAGCCGCCTCGAGGAGCGGCGCAAGGCGATCCTCGAGGAGCGGAACCGGCTGGCGCGCGACATCCACGACAACCTCGCGCAGGGCTTCGGCGCGATCCTCATGCAGCTGCAGGCGGCGCAGCGCGAGGCGGCGAAGGCGTCGGTGCCCGCGCCCGTTGCGCTGAAGCTCGACACCGCGGTCGATCTCGCGCGCACCCACATGACCGAGGCGCGGCGATCGGTCGGGACGCTGCGGCCCAACGTCGGCGACGCCGAGCCGATGTCCACGGTGCTCGCGCGCATCGCCGATCGCGCGCGGCTGACGACGAACGTGCCGATCGAGCTCAGGCTCGAGGAGCTGCCGCGCGTGGGCGACGGCGTCGAGCGCGAGATCGCCGGCATCGCGCAAGAAGCGCTCACCAACGCCGTCCGCCACGCGCGCGCGCGCCGCATCACGCTGCACGCGTCGACCGTGCGATCGATCGGCCTTCGCCTCTCGGTCGCCGACGACGGGCGAGGCATTGCGGCGGGACGATCGACCTCCGGCTTCGGCCTGACGAGCATGCAGGAGCGCGCCGAGCGGATCGGCGCGTCGCTCACGATCGTCACGGCGCCGCGCAGCGGCACCGAAGTGGTGGTGGCTTGGGAACCGGCGTCGCTGCCGACGCAAGTGCATGCTGCCGTCTGAAGTGGAGGATCGCCCGTTGGTGAAGGCCACGGTCCTCGTCGTCGACGACCACGCACTGCTGCGGACCGGCGTCGCGAACATCATCAACCTCGAGGCCGACCTGCAGGTCGTCGCGGAGGCGGAGAACGGACGCCAGGCGGTGGAGGCGTTCGAGCGGCATCGGCCGGACGTCACGCTGCTCGATCTGCGGATGCCGGAGATGGAGGGCGTCGAGGCGGTGCGGCAGATCCGCGCGGTCGATCCGAACGCGCGGGTCATCGTGCTGACGACCTACGATACCGACCACGACATCGCGCGCGCACTGAAAGCGGGCGCGAAGGCGTACATCCTGAAGGACATCTCGGCCGACGATCTGATCAACTGCATCCGCGACGTCCTCGCGGGCAAGACGTATCTCGCGCCGGCCGCCGCGGCGAAGCTCGCCGAGGGCGTGACGCGCGTGCAGCTCACGCCGCGCGAGATGGCGGCCTTGCGGCTGATGGCCGACGGGAAGGCGAACAAGGAGATCGCGAGCGAGCTCGCAATCAGCGAGCGCACCGTCAAGACGCATCTCGGCCATCTGTTCGAGAAGCTCGGCGTGACGAGCCGCACCGAAGCGATCAAGGTCGCCACGCACCGCGGGCTCGTGCGGCTCGCGTAATTAGGAGTTTGGAATTTGGAATTTGGAATTCGCGACCACGGTCGTTGCAGCGTGACACGCGTTCCAAATTCCAAATTCCAAATTCTTAATTGCGTCGACCTCCCCATGCCGCGGCGCCCGAGAACGCCGACCCGGTGAGCAGTTCCACCAGCGACGCATTCGGCTGCCGATCTTTCGGTGCGTGCCGGACTGACGTCGGATCGAGATCGAGCAGGCCGATCAGCACTTCGCCGACGATGCGGGCGCCGACCGGGCCGAGCCGGCTGCCTCGCGATCGCGCATCGGCCTCGCGAAGAATGTAGTACCAGAGCGGCGTGTGGCCCGGCGATCCGGCGCTCGCCGCGCCGATCTCGTCCGCGGTGAGCGGCTCTTCACCGAGATACGCGGCAATCGTCTCGCCCGACGGCAGGCCGACGCCCTGGCCGCGCTCGAGGTCGCGCACGGCGAGGGAGTGGAACGCTTCCACCTCGCATTCGCCGGTCAGCGCGACCGGCAGCGCGATGAGCGCGCCCACCAGACGGCCGTCGATCTTCTTCGCGCGCTGCGCCGGCGGATGGCCCGTTGCGTCGAAGAACAGTGTCCAGTCCACATGGCGATCGGCCGGCACCGGGCGGAAGCCGATCAGGTCCGGAAAGATCGCCGTTGGAGCGGCGCCGCTGTTCACGGTGTATGTGTGCCGAATCTGCGAGTGGCCGTAGCGGTACGCCGCGTCGGCGAATTCGAGCGGGATGAACGCGTCCGCGGCGGGACGATAGAACCGGCGTCCTTCACGCAGCAGATCCTCGACTCGATCAGCGCCGACGAGCGACGGCAGGAATTCCCGCAGCACGGCCGTCTGATAATCCCAGCGCAGCTCACGCGCGGCCTCGCCGAACACCTCGGATTCCGGCGTCCCTCGCGCGCGCACGCGATCGACCAGCGCATTGTGCGCGTGCACGAACGCGAGGTGCATTTGCGACATCAGCACGTGCGAGTCGTTGCGCGGGTCGCCGATGATCGCCGTCCCCTCCCGGTTCCGCAGGACGTCGTCGCCGGCGGGGCTCGTCAGGAGCTTCGCCGCGTCGCTCCGCTGGAACAGAAACGGGTGGCCGACCGGGCCGTCGCCGTACAGGCATTCGAGATTGAGCTGCGGCGATCGCGCGTTCCTGAGACGCGACGGATCGACGTGCGGCTGCGGCGTCGATCAATCTCGAATGATGTCGTGCGCGACGAACTGCCCGAAGAACGGCCAGCCGGCCGCCTCGGTGCCGAGCGACGCGTCGTCGTCGTTCGCGTCGCCGCAGTCGCAGAGCCCGCCCGCACGGCCCAGCGCACGGAGGAACGATTCGTCGGCGGTGAACGGAGGCAGGTCGGGAAAGAGACGCCCGTAGGAGGTCGGCGCGATCGCGGCGTCGATCCGCGCGCGCGCTCGTGAGAGACAGTGGCGATGTTCCACATGCGGATGTTAGACCGGATTCGGCGGAAGCGGCGCTACCTGTTCGGGTGGGCTCGAGGGCTCGACGGCGCCGTCGCGATCGAGCGATAACACGGAGGTAGAATGCTCCGAATGCGCGTCGCCGCGACGTTGTGGACCGCACTGCTGCTCGCGACGCTGCCGGCCGCCGGGCCGCAGCAGACCTCGCCGTCGATCGATCCTGGCGTGTACGCCGAAACAGAGAGCGGCACGGTCGCGCTGAAGCAGTCGATCGCCGGCATCGAGATCGCGGGATCGATGCGGTCGAGCATTCAAACGCGCGCGTTCGTCTTTCCGATCTCGAGCTCGACGCTCGACGGCGTGCCGGTCGCGGCCGACGTGGCGGCGTTTCTCGTCAACCTCGCGACGATCGACGACCGCGGCGCCGCCGCGGCGCAGATGCGGTTCATGCTGGCCGAGCCCGCGCGCGAGCCCGACTACGAGACGATGGCCGTCAGGCCCGCGAAGTTCCGCACGGGCCTGTACCGCATCTCGTCGCCGAACCTGGCGCGCGAGTGGATGGCCACCGCGTACGCGAAGCTGACGAACAAGCGGCAGTGGCGCGACAAGCATCCGCGCGCCATCGTGGGCCTGATCGTGAACGGCCAGACGATGTTCCCCGTGCGCATCGACCCGGCTTCGCTCATGCTGCAGCGCTGACGGCGCCTGACCCACTCGACCTACCCGTCCTTTCGTTGACAATCCCTACGGCTGAGGTTATCGTGTCGATCCCCCAGAGAAACACGCATGAAACCTCGTCCGTCCGTCTGGGCGGTTGCGGCAGTGCTGCCCGTGCTGGCTGCCGCTGTGCTGGCCGGCCAGACCGCCGCTCCGACCCTGCTGCTGCGCGCCGACGCGCGCCTGGAGCCGGTGCAGATCTGCGGCACCACGCCGCGGTGGGAGTTGAACGGCCGCCTGCGCGCCGACGCGCTCCCGACCGGCCTCGCAGGCGGCGAGCCGTTCATGTTCGATCAGGACCCGCCGCTCGTCTTCGCCGGCGCATCGAGCTCGCTCACGCTGCGCAACTTCAGCGTCGTCGGCGACTTCCCCGCGGTCACGTTCCGCCGCGTCACGCGCGACGCGCCTGACGGCGTCGTCGAGACGTGGACGCGCGTCTCGATGCGGACCGTCAGCGGACAGATCGTCAGCCTCTTCGAGCCGACGTGGACCGCCGCGGAGATCGATCAGATGTTCTCCGCGCGCCGGTACGGCTTCGATCAGCCGTTCGTCTACTGGGGCGCGTTCGAGGTGGCGGGCGGCGCGGCGCAGCGCTATATCTACGTGCGCACGGGGCTCGCGGGCATTCCGCTGTCGCCGGTGGTCCGCATCAACGATCAGGTGCAGTACGCGAGCGACGTCGTCAACCTCGTCGTCCCCACGTTCGAGGACGCGCGAATTACAGGCGGCATGAACGGCTTCGATCTGGTGAGCGCCGCACGGCTCTTCTATCAGTATTTCGCCGACCGGTACGACGTGCTGGCGCTCTCGCCCGAATCGACCGCCATCGGCGACTTCGGCGCGTTCCACGCGAACGTGCAGAACACGGTGTCGGGCCTCAATCTCAGCACGTTCAACCAGGCCGCGCGCTACGGCAGCACGGGCGCGCTGCAGGGGATCGAGGTGTACGCCGGCGCAACGGCCACGCGATACCAGGACACCGATCACGAGATGGCGCATCAGTGGGGATCGGATTTCGACTGGACGCGGATTGCCGGCATCTCGCGCGCCGGGCATCAGCCGGGCGCGCACTCGCCGCTCTGGACCGGAGGCGAGACGTTGATCGGCGCGGTCCTCTTCGGGGATCGCCGCGTGTCCGCGTCGAACGGCCGCTTCACGATCGAGCAGACGCCGCCGCCCGCCGCGTATCACCCGCTCGAACGCTACTCGATGGGCATCCTGACGGCGGACCAGGTTCCCGATTTCGAGGTGTTCGTCAACCAGGATCAGTTCGACGCGGCGACGTCGACGTCTCCGCCGATCGGCGCGTCGGTGCAGGGCGAGACGCGCGAAGTGCGGATGGCGGACGTGATCCGCGTCCACGGGCCTCGCGTCGGTCCGGCGCCCGCGGCGTGGCGGCGTGCGACGGTACTCGTCTCGCGCGATCGCCTCGCGTCGCAGGCGGAGATGGACTACTGGAATTTCTTCGCGCAGCGCCTCGCCGATCGCCGCGGCGCCGGCCGGCCGACCTTCAACAACTACGTGTCGTTCCCGCGCGCAACCGGCGGCGCGATCGCGCTGCAGACGGCGATCGTGCCGCTGTCGCAGCCGCAGCTCGATCAGCAGCTCGACACCGACACGCCGGTGTTCGGCGCATCGGACTGGCGCGGCGTGACCCTCGGCGCACCCGTGCCGAGCCGGTTCGCGGCGAACCAGACCGTCACGATCACGGGACACGTCACCGCGCCGGATCGATCGGATTTCAGCTCGATCGACCTCGCGTTCTTCAATGTGAGCTCGACGACGTCGGTGGACTTCCGGGGAACAGTGAGCCGATCGCGCGACTTCAGCGTGCCGGTGCGCTTCACCGACGCGCAGCGCGGCTCCTACCAGCTGTCGCTCTATCTGTTCTGGCCGGGCTCGGGCAGCCAGTATCCGCGCAGCTCGCTGAGCACGTTCACCGTCGAGTAGCTACTCGAGGCCGTACTTCCGCAGCCGCACGTACAGCTGCTGGCGCGTCAGGCCGAGCACCTTCGCCGCCTTCGACTTGTTGAAGCGCGCGGTGTGCAGCGCCTGCTCGATCATCACCCGCTCCATCGAGTGCAGATCGCCCGGCGAGGACGCCACGCCGGCGCCGGCCGCGGCGACGTTCGCGACGAACGACGGCGTGAGCTTCGTCGCGACGTTGAACGCGAGATGCTCCACGGTGATCTCGCCGCCGCCGCACAGAATCGCGGCGCGCTCGAGGATGTTGCGCAGCTCCCGCACGTTGCCCGGCCACCGGTAGTCGACGAGCAGGCTGCGCGCAGCGTGCGAGAGGCCCGCCGGCGGCCGGCCGATGCCGCGGCCGATTTCGACGAGCAGCGCGTCGCTCAGCGGAAGGATGTCGTCGCGCCGCTCGCGCAGCGGCGGCAGGTGGATCGCGAACGCGTCGAGGCGCTCGAATAGATCCGCGCGGAAGTCGCCGTCGGCGACAGCCCGCTCCAGATCGCGGTTCGTCGCCGCGATGATCCGCGCGTCTGTGCGAAAGATCTGCGTGCCGCCCAGGCGCTGGAACTCGTGCTCGTCGACGAGCTGCAGCAGCTTCGCCTGCGACGACGGGCTCAGCTCGCCGACTTCGTCGAGGAACAGCGTGCCGCCCACCGCCTGCTCGAGGTGTCCGCTCGTGATGTGAGCGGCGGCGCCGTGGCCGCCGCGCTCGCATCCGAAGAGCTCGGCCTCGAGCAGCTGCTCCGGCAGCGCCGCGCAGTTCACCGCGACGAACGGCCCGTTGGCGCGCAGTGACGCGCGGTGCACGAAGCGCGCGACCACCTCCTTGCCGGTGCCCCCCTCGCCGACCAGCAGCACGGTCGTCTCGCTGTTCGCCGCGTGGGTCGCCTGAGTGAGCACGTGGCGCCAGAGATTCGAATCGCCGACCACGGTGCGGCATCCGGCGCGGGCGTCGAGCTCTTCGACGACGGCGCGCAGGCGCGCTTCGAGCCTGGCGGCGCGCCCGATCGCTTCGTCCGCGCGCTTGAGCAGCAGCGCGCCGCGCTCGCGCGCGGAGGTCAGCGCCACGCGATCGGCGATGCGCTTGCCGAGCGGCACGTCGGCGACCCCGTACTGCGCCGGCGTGAACGAGAGGAACGAGAGGCCGCCGAGGAAGTCGTCGTCGAGCCGGATTGGCAGCCGCAGCGTCGCGCGGTAGCCGTTCTGCGTCGTCCAGAGATGCCGCTGGTCGGGCGCGGCCTGCAGATCGGCGACGAGATCGAAGGCCCAGTGCGGATCGCCCACGAGGCGCGGCGGAACGTCCACGGTCGTCGGGAACGGGCGCGTCGCCGGCGTCTTGCTCGCGTAGACCTTTGCGCGGCGGCCGTCGGACTGGCGGACGGCGAGCAGCAGCGCGTCGTGCGGCAGCACCTTCTGCACGACGGTCGACACACGGTCGAACGCCGACTGCAGATCGCCGCCGTCGAGCACCGCCGCGAGCTCCTCGTCGATGAGATCGCTTTTCTCGCCGCGGGTCCGCATCGCACGCGGCGCCTGCTCGGCGAGCCGCTGATGGGACAGCGCGAGCGCGGCGTACTCGGCGATCCGGCGCGTGACGGCGAGATCGACCGCGGTGTACGGCGCGGCGTCACGTGACGTGAAGTTGAGCGCGGCGAGAATCCTGTCGTCGAGCCGCACGGCGACGCGGATCGACGTGCGCCCGCCCGCGTCCACGACCGGGTGATCGCGCTCGGCCGGGTGCGCCGTGAGGTCGTCCACGATGCGATAGAGCCACGCGTCGGTCTGGACGCGCGGGAACGGCATCGGGCCGCTCTCCGGAAACGGCGCGTCGGACACCGTGCGCGCGTAGACGTCCACCCGCTCGAGGTCGTCGCTGAGGATGCCGAGCGCCGCGAAGTCGAAGCGCAGGACGTCGTTCTGGATCTCGGAGAGGCGATCGTAAATTCCGGCCGCGTCGTGCGCGTGGAAGAACGCCGGCAGCAGCTGCTCGACGGCCTCGAGGCGCCGCAGGAGATCGACTTCGTCGTACGCGGCGGCGAGCGGCCGCGTGTAGTCGGGGACGCACGCCGCCAGCGACTCGAGCGCGTCGATTTGCGAAGCGGTCAGCGCGTCTGCGGCGGCGAGCGCAACGAAAAGCACAGACGGCTCCGCAGCGCCGGTCGGCAGCGTGACGACGCATTGAACGCGCGGCTGCGTGCGGACGTGATCGGGAAGGCCCGTGAGCAGCAGCCGCGACTCGACGAGGCCCGCTGCATGCGCTTCGAGCTCCGACGCCTCCACGCGGCGGTGCTCGGTCTGCCCCGGCCTGAACGCCGCCGCCACGGCATCGCCGCCCGCGCGGTACGCCGTCGCGCCGTACGCGTCCACGTACTCCACTTCGAGATGCGCCGATCCATCCCGGCGTACGACGCCGAGGCCGACAGCGGGCACACATCCGGCCGCTGACCGAAGGAGCGCTCGCACCCCCTCGCACAACAGATCGCTGCCGTTCATGGCCGCGAAGTGTCACACAGCACCGTGCGGCAAGCCAACAGAGAACTATCAGTCAGCAGCAAATTCGATCGCGATCGTGGACGCATGAGCGAAGGAACTGTGACACCAGCGCTCAGTATGCGACGCATTGATGATCGCGGCGTCGGCGGCCGATCCTCCCAATGCGATTCTGTTATGCGCGCTGCGGCCGCGACGACGGGCAACCTGTAGGCGCCGTCGTGCGAGCAACCAAAACCGACAGCGCACCGACGGTTTCGTCGTTGCGCGCGCGACGCGGCGGGGACGCGCCGTGCGATCCGGCGTGTTTTTCGTCTGGCGAGGCGCCGGCGGCCCCAGAGGGGCGTACGACGGGCGCGTTCGCCGCGAGTCCAGCGGCACTGTCCTTGCCTCGATCGGTGGCGGGAGTTGCGATGACCAACGACCGACAGAACTCGTCTTCACGCAACGGCACGCTGCGATCGGTGGCCGTCGTCATGAAGCATGCGCAGCCGGATCTGCTCGACACGCTGCTCGAGGCCGGCGGCTACGACGTCGTGTTCGTCGAATCGCTCGATCGCGCGTACTCGTCGATCAAGCACGCGGCGCCGCAGCTGGTGATCGTGTGCACGGAAGTCGACGATGCCGAGTGCGTGCAGCTGCTGTCGATGCTGCGGCTCGACGCGGACACGTCCGCGATTCCGGTGTGCACGTACTTCATCGAGCCCTGCGAGACCGATGCGGCCAAAGGCGCGATCGATCTCGATCGCTATACTCCGGTGCAGCCCGCCGTCGTCCCGATGAACTGAGAGCGCGCTGCAGAATTACGTGTAGCACAGCCCTTCAGGGCTGCAACGCGCTCTAAACACGCCACGCCCGTGGCGCGAAACAACCAGAGAGAGCCCGGCGGTTGCGCGATTCGCCCGGCTGCAGCACACTCGCGCGCATGGCTACGCACGCTGGATTCGGGGCACACGCGATCGTCGCGTTCGTCGGCACCGCGAACGCGCCGAAGGCGCGCCTGTTCTACCGCGACGTGCTCGGGCTGAAACTCGTCAGCGAGGACGACTTCGCGCTGGTGTTCGACGCGAACGGCACGATGCTGCGCGTCACGAGGGTGCCGAACGTGCAGCCGTCCGGCTACACGGTGCTCGGATGGAGCGTGAAGGATGCCGCCGCGGCCGCGCGCCGGCTGGCCGCCGCCGGCGTCGCGCTCGAACGCTATCCCGGCATGCCGCAGGACGAAGACGGCATCTGGACCTCGCCGGCCGGCGGGCGCATCGCCTGGTTCAAGGATCCCGACGGCAACACGCTCAGCATCGCGCAGCTCTGATCTACTCGCTTCGAAATGCGATCAGCGGATCGGTGCGCATGGCGGCGACTGCGGCGGGCAGCACCGCGGCAGCGCCCGCGGCGACGATCGCGGCGGCCGCGGCAACGGCGCTCAACGCGTCGAGATCCTGCGTCGCGAAGCCGAGGCCGACGAGAACGCGCGCCGTCCAGATCGACAATACGCCGCCGGCGGCGAGCCCCGCGGCCACCATCACCGCGCCGGGCGCGGCGGTGGCGCCGAGTATGCGCGCTCGATCGGCGCCCAACGCCATCCGGATCGCGAGCTCGGTGCGGCGGCACGCGACGTCGTGCGCGACGACGCCGAAGAGGCCGATGCTCCCGAGGACGACGGCGAGGAGCGCGAATCCCAGGAACGTCGCCGTCAGCACGCGCCGCGCCGGTACGCCCGGCGACGCTGAGACGACGTCCGCCATCGGCCGCGCCCGGTACACCGGCAGCGCCGGATCGAGGCGCGCCGCCTCGTCGCGCACCGCCGCGATCACGTCGGCGTCCGGACGGCCGCTGCGCACGACGATCACGTTCGAGTGCGACGGCTCCTGCAGCGCCGACACGTACACGGTCGGCACGATCCCTTCGTCCAGCGCGCGATGCTTCACGTCGCCGGCGACGCCGACGACTTCCGCGGTTTGCGCCGCGGGTGGAAACCACACGCGGCGGCCGACGGGATCGTCGGACGCGAACAGCCGCTCCGCGAGCGAGCGGCTGACGACCACGCGCGGCGGCGCGGCGGCGTTGTCGCCCGAGTCGAACGATCGGCCGGCGACGATGGGAATCCGCATGACGTCGAAGTAGCCCGCGCTCGCCGCGCGAACGACCGCCTCGCGGCCGGCGTCGTTCGGGCGCGCCGCGACGACGCGGCGGCCGCGATCGCCGGTCAGCGGCAGCTCGTCGACGATCGAAACCGCGCGTTCCCCGAATCGATCCTCCAGCGCGCGCTGCAGCGCCGTGTAGAAGGCCGCCACGCGCGCGGCGGTGGTGTACTGCGCCGCGGGCAGCGACAGGTTCATCGTCGTCACGCCGCGCGCGTCGAAGCCGGGGTTCACGTCGAGCATGCCGTACAGGCTGCGGCCGAGAATCGCCACCGACGCGAGCAGGACGAACGCGAGCGCGACCTCGCCGGTGACGAGCGCGCGCCGCAGCGTGCGCTCGCGCGGCGGCGGCGTGGCGCCGCGGCGCAGCGCCTCCACGATGCTGCGGCGCGAGGCGACGGCCGCCGGCAGCCACGCGCAGATCCAGCCGGAGGTCAGCCCGACGATCGACGCCGCCGCCATCACGCGCCAGTTCACGGCGACGTCCTGCCCTGCGAGGTCGCCGAACTGCGCGAGCGCGAGGCGCCCGACCACCGGCGTCGTCCACAGCGCGAGCAGGACGCCGCCGGCGATGCCGATCGAGACGAGCGCCTCCGCCTCGAGCAGCAGCTGCCGCGCGATCTCGAGCGGCTGCGCGCCGAGCGCGCTCCGCACCGCCAGCTCGCGGCGGCGATCGATCGACCGCACGATCAGCAGGCCCGCGAGGTTCGTGAACGCGATGGCGAGTGCGAGCGCCGCGGCGCCGGCGAGGACGGCGAGCATGCGGGCCGCGTCTCCGACGATCGCTGCCGAGATCGCCGCGACCGACGCCCGCGCCGGCGGCGACGATCCGCGGCTCACCTCGTCGAGCGCGCTGCGCAGATCGGTGGCGGCGCCAGGCCGCGCCAGGCGCGCGATCGCGCGCACGCGATAGCCGGCGCGAATCGCCTGCGCCGGCGGCGCGGGAAACGGGCGCCACAGGTCGCAGGCGTTCAGCGCGAAGGCGAATCGCTCCGGCAGCACGCCGACGATGGTGTGAGGCTGGCCGCCGAGCACCAGCGAGCGGCCGATCGCGCGCGGATCGGCGGCGAGCTTGCCGCGCCAGAACCCATGGCTCACGACGACGACCGGCCGGCCGACATCATCGGAATCGAAGGCGCGGCCGAGCGCCGGCGCGACTCCAAGCACCGCGAAGAAGCGCGGCGTCACGTTGGTCGCGCTCACCCGCTCGGCGGCGCCGATCTCGGTGAGGGTCAGGTTCGTGCCGTCGAACGCCTCGATCGCGGCCAGCGACCCGGCGCGCTCGCGCCACCGCTCGAACGTCTGATAGGCCACCGCGCGCGGCGCCGCGGCCGCGTCGTCGCTCGGCGTCTCGCCGGCGACGACCAGCGCACCGGGGTCGGCGAACGGCGGCGGCGTGAGCAGCACCGCATCGACCAGCGCGAAGATCGACGCGCCGGCGCCGATCGTCAGCGACAGCGTGACGATGGCCGCCGCCGCGCTCGCCGGCGACCGGCGGAGGCTGCGCAGGAGGTGCCGAAGGTCGGCGAGCATGAGCGAAAGTGTAAACCCGGCGTAATCGTCGCGGATCACCCAGCGCTTCCGCGCGTCGCGCGCCGCATGGCGGCGGCGGAATCGGCTCGAAAATGGGCCTGCAGCAGCCGCGCGAGCGGGTGGCCGAGGCGCGCCAGCGCGGCGCGCGGCCGCGAGATCGCGCGGATGTGGCACATCACATCGCCGGTCTGCGGATCCAGGGACACCTCGAACAGTTCCTCGCCGGCCTCGGCGTGGTTCGTCAGCGTCCCGTACGCGACGCCGAACCGCGCATCGGCCTCCGCGCTCACTCTGTAGATCACGCGGCGAGCGCCGATCGCGCGCGCTCGAAGTCGTCCCGGCCGCGTCCGATCGCGGCGATCGCCTCGCCGATCCTGGATCCGATCCTGGATCCGATCCTGGATCCGATCCTGGATCTGATCCTGGATCTGATCCTGGAGCCGAGCGGCGCGGGCGGGGCCGCAGCCGTTCGCGCATGGGAGCGCGCGTTCGACGAGGCTCGCACCGACGGCACGCGAAAGGACGCGCTTCGCTCGGCGATGACGCTGAGCCCGGACCGCGGCGGCGTGTTCGACACGCTCGTCGGCCTCGTGCGGCGCGGCCTGGGCGGCGGCGCCGGCAGCGGCCGGCAGGTCATGTCGTGGATTCATTACGAGGACTTCGTCGCGGCCGTGCGCTGGCTGATAGATCGCGACGATGTGGACGGCGTTGTGAACGCCGCGTCGCCCAATCCGGTGCCGAACGCGGCGGTCATGCGAATCCTGCGCGAGGCATTCGGCGTCGCCGTCGGGCTGCCGGCGGCTGAATAGATGCTCGAGATTGGCGCGGTCTTCATGCGCACGGAAACCGAGCTGATTCTGAAGAGCCGCCGCGTCGTGCCGGCGAGGCTGCTCGAGCAGGGCTTTACGTTCCGCTTTCCGGCGTGGGACGCGGCCGCGCGCGATCTCTGCCGGCAGTGGCAGATGGCGCGGATTGGCAGACGCGTTGCAATCACGAACGCCGCGCGCCGCAGGCAGGCAGCGTGAAGCTGATCACTTCAAAGGGAGGCACGCGATGAAAACCCTGATCTTCGTGCTGGCCGGAGCGCTCGTTGGCGCCATCGTCGCGTCGTTCATCGTGCCGCCCGCGCTTGCCTGGTATTCGTCGCCGGGCGGCCTCCCGCAGGGCGCGCAGATCCAGGCGGTCGTGCAGATTCCGGAAGTCATCCGCTACGCGACCTCGCACCTGATCCGCGGCCAGGCGATCGGCGCCGTGATCGGCGCAGCCATCGGGCTCACGCTCGGCATCTTCGCGCAGGCGCCGGCGCGCCGCCGGCAGCTCGCGTAGCCCCGCCGGGGGACGGCCCAAGGCCGTCCCCTACGATTCGTCACTCCGGTTGGTCGTCACTGCACGTTCGCCGTCACCGACGCGGCCGTGTTCAGCGTGAACGTGCACGCCTTCGTCTTGTTCCCGCCGCTCGAGCACGCGCCCGACCAGATCGCGTCGCGGCCGTTCGACACCGTCAGCGTGATCGACGTTCCGCTCGCGAACGACGCCGATCCTGTGCTGCCGACGGCAACGCTGATGCCTGCGGGGCTCGACGTGACGCGTTCGCCGCTGCGGCCCGTGGCGGTGACCGTCAGCGCGACGCTCGTTCCCGGCGCCGGCGGTGGCGGCGTGACCGTGAGCGCCGCCGTCCTCGTCGCGCCGCCGAACGCGCCGGTGATCGTTGCCGTCGTCGACGCGCTCACCGCCGTCGTCGCCACGCTGAACGTCGCGCTCGTCGCGCCGGCCGGCACGGTGACGCTGGCCGGCACCGTTGCGGCCGCCGTGTTGCTGCTCGACAGCGCGACGGATGCGCCGCCCGCCGGCGCCGCGCCCGTCAACGTCGCGGTTCCCTGCGCTGCGTTCCCGCCCACGACGCTCGTCGGGTTGAGCGCGATCGCCGACAGGGCCGGCGCCGCCGGCGCGGTCTGCGGCTGGAACGTGCGCACCGAGGACCACGCGCCCGCGGTGCCGGCCGAATTGATCCCGCGCACGCGCCACGAGTGCTGCACCCCGGCAAATCCGCCGGCGCTGAACGCCGACGGCGTGACGGTCTGATCGACGACGAGCGGCGCCGTGAACGTCGTCGAGTCGTCCACCTGGATTTCGTACGACGCGGCGCCGGTCACGTCTGACCAGTCGAACGCCACCGGCTGCGCGGGCGTCGCGCCGTTGGCCGGCGACAGCAGCGTGGGCGCCGCCGGCGTCGGCGGCGGCGCGGCGGCGGCTTTCACCGTCAGCGACGTGCTCGCGCTCAACCGCTCGAGCGCGGTGATCGTCACGGCCGTGTCGGCGCTCACCGACGCCGTCGCGATCGCGAAGGTCGCCGACGTCGCGCCGGCTGGCACCGTCACGCTCGCCGGCACGCTCGCGGCGCCATTCGAGCTGAACAACTGGACCACGGCTCCGCCCGACGGCGCGGCGCCCTGGAGCGTGGCCGTCCCCGTGGATGGCGATCCGCCGTTCACCGTCGCGGGAGAAACGGTGACGTTGACGAGCGGCGGCGTCGCGGCGGCCGGCGGGCTCACCGTCAACCCCACGCTCGCCGCGCTTGCGCCGTACGCCGCCGTCAGCGACACCGGCGTCGTGGCGGCGATCGCCTTGCTCGTGACGAACGCGAACGACGCCGTCGTCGATCCGGTGAAGACCGTCACGTTCGCCGGCAGCGACGTGAACAGCTCGGGATGGTTCGTCGAGACTGTGACGAGCAGCGGCGCCGGAGCGGCCGCGCCGAGCGCGACCGTCGCCACGCCGCCCTCGCCGCCGCGCAGCGTCGTGACGTTCGCGCCGAGCGACGACACCGTGACGCCGTTGACGGCGCCGACCGTCAGCACGCCGCTGAGCGCCGTCGAATCGAAGTACGCCGTGAAGGTGACGCTTCGCGTTGTCGGAACGCCGCGCGTGAAGATGCGGAACGCGTGGCTCGTCGAGCCCGCGACGACGTAGTCGTCGCCCGGGAACAGCGCCGCGACGCTCGGATCGCTGCTCGAGAACCGGACGACCGCATCCGGCAGCGCCGGCCACGTGCCGGGCGGAATCGGACCACTGAAGGTGAGCGTGCCTCCGGAGTTGTTGCCGCCCATCACCGTGCCCGGCGAGATCGTCATCGACGTCAGCTTCGGCAGACGGTTCGCCGGACGCACGTAGAAGGGACGGTTCCACGTCGAGCCGCCGCTCGTGGCAAAGAGCAGCACGTCGACCTCGGTCGTGACCGACGACGTCGCGACCGCGAAACTCGCCGTGCGCGAACCTGCAGGCACGGTCACGCTCGCCGGAACATGCGCGATCGCCGGATGGCTGCTCGAGAGCGCGACGGCGGCGCCGCCCGCGGGCGCAGGCTGATTCAGCGTCACCACGGCCGTCGCCGGCGTGCCGCCGATCGCGCTCCCGGGAAACACCGTCACGTCCGAAGGCGTCGGTCCGCCGGCATCTGCAGGCGTCACGCTGATCGTTCCCGTTCCGCCGACGCCGTTGATCGTCGCCACGAGGCTCACGCCCATCGCGTCGGACACCGTGCTCGTCGAAATCGGAAACGGCGCCGACAGCGCGCCCGCGGGAATGCTCACGAGATCGGGCACGCTCACCGGAACCGGCAGCGTGCGCGTGCGATCGAGCCCCTGCGATCGATCGTGGACCGCGTCGAGGCGCGCGACGAGGCCGCCGGCAGGCGCCGGATCGTAGAGGTGCAGCATTCCGGTCGCCTGCGCGCCGCCGACGACGCTCGCCGAGTCGACGTCGATCCCGGAGATCGTCGGTTGTCCGCTCGACGGGCTCACCGTGAACGTGCGCGGCACAGACCACGCGCTCAGGTTCCCGGCGTTGTCCGCCGTGCGCACGCGCCAGAAGAACGTAATCTGCGCGAGGCCGCCGCTCGAGCCGACGCTCGGCGGGATGATCACCGTCGTTGCCGGCACCGCGCCGCGGTACAGGATGAAGTCCTTCGCGAAATCGGATCGGTTCGACACCTGGAACTCGTACGCGTGCACGCCCGACGGATCCGCCACGCCGTTCCAGTCGAGCCGGCCGACGAGCCCGTTGCGAAAGATCACGCCGTCGATCGGGCTCGCGAGCTGCGGAGCGTCCGCCGCGACATCGCCGCTCGCGTCGGCGTCGAGCGCGATCTTCGTCACGAAGCCTTCGTTCGATGCGCCGCCGCCGATGGCGTTGCTCGACACGGGATCGGCCGCGCCCGCCGTGATCGGAAAGTCGTTCGACGTCGTCTGGCCGCTGACGACGATCGTGTTCGCGCCGACGTACGCCACCTGCGGCACGCTCTGAAAGTTGTCCGCGATCCCGCCGCTGCCGCCGAAGAACGATTGATACAGATACTGCGTCGCGTCGGCGCTCAGCCGGCTGAGGAAGCCGGCACCCGGCGCGCCGGATCCGTCCGCCGTGCGATCGAGCGCGCCGCGCGTCGTCGCCATGTCCCACGGCGCCGACGGTCCGGCGACGATCGGCTCGCCGGCCGCGTTGACCGTCAGACCCGTAATTCGATCGGCGTGGTGATACGTGGACCAGACGAGCGATCCGCCGCCGGCCGCGGGAAACCGGAAGCGCGTGATGATGCCCGCTTCGACGTCCGGGAAGAGCGGCGAGAACGGCGGGTTCGTCGGACGGACGACGCCGGCCGTCGTCGGGTAGTTGTTCGACCAGCTCCGGCCGGCGAAGGTGACGAGCTCGGGGTTCGTCGGATCGATCGCCGCGATCCAGAGATTGTCCTGGCTCGCGCCGCCGATGAGCGTCGCGTACTTCAGATCCGCTGCGCCGGCGCCGTCGAGCTTCAGCCGCGCAATGGCCGCGTCCTGCGATCCGTTCCACGTGCGATCGAACGCGTCCGGCGTCGTGACGAACACCTGCACGTTGTTGCCCGTCACCCAGCCGCACACGGTGACGACGCCGTTCGCGTCGACGACGAGATCCTCGAGGACGTCGCTCTGCGGTCCGCCGAGAAACGTGCCGTAGGTGAGCGCGGTGCCGTCCGGCGTGAGGCGCGCGACGAACATGTCGCCCTCGGCGCCGCCGTCGGCCGGCGCGTTCGGCGCGTTGTACGCCGTGTGAAACGCTCCAGGCGTCGTCGGGAAGTCGCGCGACGCCGTCGTGCCGCCGACGATGACGTTGCCCGCCGGATCGTAGGCGACGGCGCTCGCATCGTCTTCGCCCGATCCGCCGAGCAGCGTGGAGAAGATCAGGCCGCCGGTCGCATTCAGACGGACGACGAACGCGTCCTTGTTGACGCCGACGCGATCGAACGCGCCGGCCGTGGTCGGGAAGTCAGGTGAGAAGGTCTGGCCGACGAGCACCGCGTTGCCCGCCGCGTCCACCGCGAGCCCGCGGTGCACGATCTGCGCGTGCCAGCCGCCGACGAACGTCGCGTATCGGATTGCCGTCCCCGACGAATTGAGGCGCACGACGAACGCGGGCGATTGCGTGCCGGGGGCGAACGACGGATCCGCGAACCCCGGGAAATCGACCGACGCCATCGTGCCGCCGACAAACACGTCGCCGCTGCCGTCGCGCGCGACGACGGCGGGGCCGATGAAGTCGGGGCCGCCGCCGCCGAGGAACGTGGACCACACGAGCCCGGGATCGATCACGAGCGGCAGTGCAGGATCGCGGCCGTCCACTTCGAAGCCGTAGCGGCGATCGTCGATCTTCCGGAACCGGCTGGGGACGAACCGCCGGCGCCCGTCCGGCAGCTCGTGCCAGCTCCTGGGCACCGACTGGCGAAGCGCGCCGCGCTTCGTGTCGAGGCGCAGCGAGCCGTCCGGCTCAATCTGCAGGGACGACGTTCCTTCGGCGCGAATCACGACTTCGTCGAGATCGGCGCCGCGATCGAGCCTCAGCTCGTACTCGAGACGCGCCGATCGCTCGTGGAGCCGCACCGTGACGCCGCGATAGAGATCGCGCCACGCGACCGCGCCGAAGGCGGGCACGTCGGATCGCCAGCGGCTCGAGTCGCCGCCCAGATAGAAGTTGTAATGCGTCGCGCGCCGCTGCTCGCCGGTGGGCACGACGGAGGCCGACGCGCCCTCGAACGCGAGCGAGATCGTCGCCGCAGGATCGGCGTCGGCGCGCAGCGTCACTTGCCCCCGCTGGACGACTGCGGTCATCGAGCCGTAGCGGCCGGCGAAGTCGATCGGTCGATCCCACTGGCCGCGGTTGGGGATGAAATCGATCGGCCGCTCGACGTGGCTCGCCGCTAGGCGATCGGCCGAGGTCGCGGCGCGAGGCTCAACAGAGATCGCGCCCACCAGCGAGAGCGCGGCCAAAAGACAGGCAGCTCGTGCAGTGTGTCGCATGTCGGATGCCTCCGGACCGGCGCGTAGTGAGCGCAAGCCCGGTGCCCGAAGCATGCTCGTGCGGCGAACGACGCAAGCAGACTCGAATGGTCAACTGCGCATCGCGAGCCGCGCCGCGGCTGTGAAGGCCCGCCACTGCACTGAATGGATTCCGGTCAAGGAGATGCGGACTCAACCCTAATTCACTCGGCGCCAGCTCTTGCCGCCGTCGGTCGTTGCGAACCTCCGGCTGTCGGCCGCGGTCACGGTTGCGTTCGCGGCGTCCGAGGCGCGCACAGACTGGAGATCAATCGCCTCGGGCAGCGACGCGCGTCGCCAGGCGGCGCCGTCGGTCGAGAGCAGGACGAGACCGCCCGGGCCGACGAGCCAGCAGACGGTCGGCGACGGCGCGCTGCCCGCCGTCAACGGCGTCGCAACGCCGGTCGATTGCGGCTGCCACGTCAGGCCGCCGTCGATCGAGCGTTCGATGCCGGACGCCACGATTCGCCAGCGGCTGTTGGGATCGGGCGACAGGATCTGAACCGGAACGTCGAGGGCCTTTGCGAGCGCTCGCGCACGCTCGCCGAGAAATCGCGCCTGAGGGGCAGGCGCGGACGTCTCGGCGAAGGTTTGCGGCACGGCCGCTTCGGCTGCAGCAGTGGGCGGCGTCGGCGCGACAGGAGGCGGCGGCGCTGCAACCGCGTCGCGCGCAACCGGTGGCGCAGCCGCTGGTGCAGCATTGGTTTGCTCCGCGCGGAGTCGAGGCGCGCGCGCGGCGTCCGCACGGCCGGTTGCGCCGCGCTGCTGATCCGATTTCGCCTGGAGCTTCTGGTCGGACGCGAGCTCCGTGCTCGTCGATGCAGCGGGCTTCGCCGTATCGACCGACGACGGCGAGGCAGCAGCCGCGGCCGCTTGCGCGCGCCGGGCGGCCGGCCGTGGCTGCAGCGGTGCAACCACAACCCACACGACGGCCGCGGCGGCCGCTACGGCGAGCGGCGCGATCCACTTGATCGCGGACGCGTGCCGCCACGTGCGCGCGAGCGGCGGCGCCGTCCTCGCCATCGCGGCGACGAGCGCCTGACACCGCGCGCAGCTCGACGCGTGCCGCTCCGCCGCCGCGCGCTCGCGCGCCGACAGCGCGCCGTCGGCCCACGCGGCGAGCGTTGCCGCGTCGAGGCAATCCGGCGCCGGCGGCGTCGGCGTTCGGCCGCGCAGCGCTTCCCGCAGCAGCCGTCTCGGGACGTCACTCATAAATGACCTGTTTGAGATCGAGCGGGCCGGGATCGTCCACGACCGACGCGAAGCACGCCGCGATCTCCTCATCGCTCAAGCCCACCTCGTCGCGCAGATGACGTTCGACGTCGCGGCGAATGGCCGCGCGCGAGCGCGCGAGGCGGCGAGACGACGTCGCCTCGCTCTCGTCGAGCGCGCGCCCGGTGTCGGCGAGCGTGAGCTCCTGCACGTAGTAGCAGCCGAGCCGCAGCCGATCGCGCGGCGTCAATCGGGCAACGGCCCGTCCGAGCGCCTGCCCTATCAGCACGACAAAGCGCGCGCGATCCGGATCCGGCTCGCCGCCGCGCGCGGGCCGCTCCTTGTCCGACAGCGGCTCGAGCCTGCGCTCGACGCGCACGCGATCGACGTAGCGCTGCGCGAGCACGGCGCGCAGCCACGTCGCGAGGCTGCTGCGGCCCTGATAGTAGCGGAACAGCGACGGCCGCTCGCCCGCGTCGTTCGCGATGCCGTACAGATCGGCGTACAGCGAATCGGCGATCTCGCGCGCGCCCTGCGTGCGATCGAGCGCGTCGGCGGCGCGATACAGCAGCGGGCGGTACTCGCGCACGAACCGCTCCCACGCGCGCTCGTCGCCCTCGGCGCACAGCCGCGCCAGCTCGAGATCAGCGGAATGCGCTGCCACGTTCAGCCGGACACTCCATACCGCGCGGCGATCACTTCTTCCACAGCCGCTCCCACCAGGCCGGCTCGGCGCGGACCGGCACCGCCTCGCCCATTTTCTTCCGGATGTCCGCAACGTTCCACCCGGTGAGCGACGCGAGCCCGGCCGCCTCTCGCGCGCGCCGGTCGTCGACCGCACGCCGATACTCGGCCGCGGCGGTGCAGGTGTCGCCGCCCGTCCACGCGTGGCGCAGCACGTACCGCCCCTGAAAATTCGAGCGATCGCCGGTTTCCTGGAACACGAGATCTTCCGGGAAATGCGCGTTGTCGTAGCGGACGTGCAGGCGCGACAGCAGCACGTTCGGCGGCCGGCTCTCGCCGGCGTCGATCCAGAACACGCCGAGCCGCCGCAGTTCGTCGCCCGACAGCGGATCGGCGGCGCACGGATCGCACCAGCGCATATCCCACGCGTACTCGAGGAACACGGCGCGGCCGTCCTGGTTCTCGACTTGCCGCGCGAACATCGCTTTGTAGAAGCTCGCGAACTCGCCCGAGTGCTTCAAGTAGACGGGGAGATCCATGTCGGTCGGCAGCTTCACCGTCCGGTAGTTCGTCGTCTCCACGCGGCCGTTGCGCGTCAGCGCGTAGACGAACAGCTCCTGCGGGCCTGCCGCGTTGACCATGCCGAGGCGGATCGGCAGCATGAACTTCGGCGATTCGTACGCGACCTGCAGCGGCCGCAGGTACGAGAAGCCAAGGCGCGCCTGCTCGGCGAGGTTCACCTTCGCGACGAAGAAGCGCATGTTCTGTTTCAGATACGTGCCAATCACCTCCGACGCGCCGGCCGGAATGCGGTAGCCGTTCTGCCGCAGCCACGCCTCGAGCCCCGCGCTCTGCTGCGCGGAGAGGATGAGGATGTCGTACTCGCCGACGGTGTAGGTCGCCTCGATGGTGACGCCCAGCGCTTTCGCCAGGCTCACCGCATCCTTCGCCTGCGCCGCGGGCGCGCGCGCGGCCGCAAACGGCATCATCGAGTCGAACATGCGGCGCTCGCACGGGTTCGCGTCGAAGTACTCGACGAGCCGCGGCGCCGAGTACGCGTCGAGATGATCGACGAGCGCCTTGTCACCGACGTGGATCTGGTCGCGCGCGAGGAAGGTCGGCACCGGAATCACGACGGCGAATTCCTTCGGCGCTCCTTCGAAATCGTTCGCCATCGTCATGACGGTGCGATCGCCGTCGCGCACGAGCACGACCTGCGAGGCCCTGTTGAACAGCTTCGTATCCGCTTTCGCGACGTAGAAGCCGCAGAAGCCGAGGAGCGCCGGCGTCGATCCCGCGACGATCGACGCGAGCGCGGCGGCGAACAGCGTTCGTTTCATGAGTCTGCTCCTTCTAGGCGGCCCGCAGCGCGGGCGCCGGAGTCGAGGCGGCGCGCGGCGGCGCCCACGCGTACCGGGTGCCCGGTACAAGTCGATCGATCAGCGGGACGAGCGTCGCGCACGCGGCGAGCGACCACAGCAGCCCGTTCGTCCTGAACAATCGGAACTGCACGTACCACGCGCCGAAGGCGACGAGCGCGGCGAACAGCACGCGCCCGGCGCGCGAATCGGGCGTCGTCTTCGGATCCGAAATCATGAAGAAGGTGAACAACAGCAGCGCGCCGCTCTCGAGCCGATGCAGGGGAATCGCGAGCGGCTCGCCGAGATACAGCGATCGGCCGAAGACGAGCGCGGCGTAGCACACGATGAACGCGTAGGTGACGTCGGAGCGCGCCGCGCGGTTGACGACGAGCGAGCCGGCGCACGCGAGAAGAAATGCGAAGAACGCCGGCGAGCCCCATTGCCCCGGCGAGACCCACGCCTGATTCGTGATCAGCAGCATGGCGACAATGCCGCCGTTGGTGGGGTTGAAGAGGTGCTTGCCGCCGGCGCGAATCAGGAACTTGCCGGCGATCGTCACGATCGCCGCGAGCGCGGCGAGGTCGGCGCGGTTGGTCCGCAGCAGCAGACAGAGCGAGAGGCCGGAGATCAAGGCGCTGCGCGCGCTGGATCCAGACGGCGATCGAGTCCGGGCCAGCCGATCGCACGTCCACTGCGTGGCGAGCACCGTCGACAGCAGCAGTGCCGCTCTCGAAATCGTGATGTCGAAATCGAGCCAGCCCATGCCGTAGACGAGCAGCGATGCGAGCGTGCCGAGTTGATACAGGCGCGGATCGGCCATGCCAGGCTCCCTGGCCTTAGAACGATCGCGCCGCGTTTTCTTGCAGGCCGCCGGCCGGCGGCGCCAGAATGATGCACTCTGCACTCCCCGAGGATGCCGGTTCCAGAAGGAGGTCACCATGTCGATGGCGAACACCGTTTCGGTGGACGATCAGAAACGCGCGATCGAGCAGCTCATGGCGTATTGGTCGGCGCACGATCTGGATCGCCTGCTGGCGCTCTTCACCGACGATGCGATCTACGAGGACGTGACGATGGGCGCGGTGAATCGCGGCGCCGCCGAGCTGCGGGCGTTCGGCGAGGGATTCTTCTCCGGCTTTCCCGACGTCACCTTCGAGCTGCGGTCCGCGTTCGCCAACGGCGCCAGCGGCGGCGCCGAATGGATATTGCGCGGCACACACACCGGCGACCTGCCGGGCATGCCGGCGACGCGCAAGCGCGTCGAGGTGCGCGGTGCATCGATCATCGAGTTTGCCGGCGACAAGATCCGCCGGTGCTCCGACTACTGGGACATGGCGACGTTTCTCAAGCAGCTCGGCCTCATGCCGCCGGCGTAGAGGCATTCATCGCCCGTAAGCGCGTCTAACGGCGGGCGATGTATGGGACCAGGCTGACCCGGAACGCGAGGAACTGGAGCGCGCCGGCGAGCAGAAAGATGCCGGCCGCGGCGACCGGACCAACCGGCGTGCGCCATCGCACGCACGCCGCGATGCCGGCGATCGACGCGGCGCCGATCACGAGCGTCATGGCGATTTCGGTCGGGAAGAAATGGCCGGACACGATCCGCGCCCACCCGAGCAGGAAGAGCCAGATGAAGATCATCACGGTGAGCCAGAAGATGAAGCACGGCAGCGCGGCCCACTTCGCGATTGGTTTGCCGCGCAGGCCGGCGACGATCGGGAACCAGAGCGGCAGCGTCTGGACTTCGTGCCGCAGCGAGCCGGGCGGCACGCTGACGGCGCCGACGACGTAGAGGGCCACCAGGATCGCCAGCGCGCCGAAGCCGACGATTCTGGCGTTGGTCATTCGTGGGAATCAGACGAGCGAACCGAGGTGGGCGTTCCCGCGGCGAGCCGATACGTGCCTGGCGCGAGCATCGCCGCGTAGCCTTCCGCCACGAGCGCACGGTTGCCGAGCCCGGCATCCGGCCGCGACAGGCCGGCGACGCGCGCGAGCTCGCCGGGCACGGTCATCCCGGCGCCTGCCAGGAAGCCGCGCGCGATCTCCCGCAGCGCGGTGCCGCGGTCGACGCGGCGCCGCAGCGCGTCGGGAAATCGGCCGACGGCGAGCGTCCAGATGTAGGTGAACGTCGGTTGATAGAAGACCGCGCTCGGCACGACGACCATCGCGGCCTGCAGTTCATCGAGAGCGCGGCTGAACGTCGCGCGGCTTTTGACGCCGGCCTCCTCGCGCAGATCCGCGGTCGCCATCTCCCACTCCCGGCGAAGCACGTGGAGGATCGCTCGCGCGGTCCTGGAAAGCCGCCGTGGTTCGTCCGAGCGGCGCACGCCCCACACCGCGTGAAAGTGCGGAACCAGGCGCGGCGCGATGAACGTCGCCTTGCCGCGGGCCAGCTTCGCGTAATACACGTTGCCGCGGGCGACGATCTCGTCTTTCAGCGTCCACGCGAGCGACGCCTCGGGATCCTTCTGCACGTTGCGCGGCATCACCGCGTCGCGGCGTCCACAGACGGCGACGTAGAGCGACGGTCCGGAGCGCCGCGAATCGGTCATGCACGCGGCGAAGCCGACCTCGTCGATGAAGCGCTCGGCGTCGTAGACGCTTTCGATCTGCCGCGTCCCTTCGCGGCGCCACCGCTCGTCGCGGTATTCTTCGATCGCGGGAGGAAGCTGGAGCCTGGGCCTCATGTGGCGTACGAAAAATCGCTTTGGTAGGCGGTTGGAGGGACGGCGTGCCCGATCAGAAGCTCGCACCGTTTGTCGGACAGAAATACGTTTCGATCGAAACGTTCAAGAAGAACGGCCAGGGCGTGAAAACGCCCGTGTGGTTCGTGCTGCACGACAACGCGTTCTACGTCTACACCGAAGCCGACTCGTGGAAGGTCAAGCGCATTCGCAACAACGCGCGCGTGCGCGTGGCGCCGTGCGGCGTTCGCGGCGACGTGAAGGGGCCGTGGCTCGACGGGACGGCGTCGTTCGTCGAAGGCGACGAGCGGATCGCCGCGGACAAACTGCTCGATCGAAAATATTTCCTGAAGGTGATCTTCAACGTTCTCACGAAGATCAACCGGCACACGCGAGCGATGATCAAAATCGAGCCCGCGTGATCCCCGCGCGCGTCAACCGATCAAATGCCCGCGTACCACGCGTAACCGCCTTCCGGAGAAGCCGAGCCGAGGCCCTTGCCGAATTTCTTCAGGCTGTCGGTCACGGTGAGGCGAGTCACGTATTTGACGCTCTTGTAGCCGAGTTGCCGCGGGACGCGCAGCCGAAGCGGACCGCCGAACGGCGCCGGCAGATCGCCGTCGTTCATCCCGTAGGTCACGAGCGTCTGCGGATGCAGCGCGTCGGCCATGTCGATGCTTTCCCACCAGTCGGGTTGGATCGAGAAGTACACGACGTAGCGCGCCTGCGGCAGGACGCCGACGGCGTTCAGGACTTCGACGAGCGGCGTCCCGATCCATTCGGCGACATACGACCATCCCTCTTCGCATGCCACCTGCGTGATCTGACTCCGCACAGGAAGACGCCTCACATCGTCGACCGACAGCGACGCCGGGTGGGCGACGAGGCCGTCGACCGACAGCTTCCACTCTCGAAAGCCGCCGGCCTGAAGCCGCTTGAAATCGTCGCTCGGCGGCGGGGTTTCGTTCGCGAACGGCGGCTTCGAAATCTGGCTGCGGCTGAACTCGCGAGCGAGCGAATGGCTCGTGAGCAGCCGCTGCGCGGCATACGTCAATGTCTCGCCCGCTCCGTACACACCGCCGTGATCGGGCGGGATGAGGCCATAACGATCGGCGATGCGCTCGGCGAGCGCGAGGCCCGACAGCCCCGCCGCGGCCGCGAGCCCTCGGGCGATCAGTGTGCGCCGTGAGATGTCGCTCATTCAGGCTCCCTCGCGGACGCAGCGCCCTTGATCATCGCCGTCACGCGGCTGCCGAATCCCGCGCGCCAGATCATCGCGACGTGCACGAGCACGAAGACGACGAGCGAAACAGACAGGAGAAAATGAAGCGTGCGGGCCGACTGCCGGCCGCCGAACACCGTGACGGTGGACGGTATCGCCGACACGAAGGCGGGAGACATCGCCAGGCCGGTCCAGACGACGAGCGGGAACAGCACGAACACGACGACGAGATAGGCGAGACGCTGAAGCAGGTTGTAAGACGAGGCGTCTGCGACGACTGCGGCGCTGCGGGCATCCGGGAGCAGGTTCTTCCGGAAATGTCCGCTGAACAGGCCGGAGATCACGTACACGGCGCCGGTGAAGACCAGCACCCACGCGGCTTCGAAGTGGAGATAGCGGCTCCAGCCGTTCTGATCCGGCAGCACGTAGCCGTAGCCGGTCGGCACGGTTGCTCTGGACGAGGGGATCGGGAACGAGAAGAGGGCAGGCGTCAGCACGTTGCCGTTCTCGCCCCAGTAGAAGCGCGGATGCGAGATGACGATTTCCATCCCGCTCACGAGCAGCGCGAGGAAACACGCCGTCGTGATCCAGTGCGTCACGCGGACAATCGCGCTGTGGCGGACCGTGCCCGTGCGACTCGCCGCGTGAGCTGCCACGCCGAGGACTGCGTCGGCCATCGGCGGATACTAGCACGCACGTCGCGCGGAAACTCGCGAGCGAATTATCTCAGTCACGCAACGCCCTGCGTCGTCCGTCAACGGCCGATCTGCACCACAACTCCCGCGGTGGCGCTCAGATGATGGACAAGCCGGTAACGCGCGCCGCCATCGGACGGCACCGCTCCGAACGGTGACAGCTCCTCGATGCGAAATGCGAGCGGCGACGCCGCGATGTGATCGCCGACCTCCAGCCGCAGGGCGACGCCTCCATTTTTGAGCGGAAGACGAAAGTCGGTTCCCAGCCCGACGTTGAACGCCAGCAAGGTCTCAATGCTCAGGGCATTGGTCGTGAGGAGAAACTGACGGCCATCGCTCGCGACGATGATCGTGTTGCCGGCGGGAGCGCTCGGAGGACGCTCGACAAAGGCCAGCGGCGGAGCGATCGTCTGTTTCAGGTTGTATGTAATACCGCCCAGTCCGAAGAACCCGTACGGCCAGACCGATCGCCTGGGTTCGTACTCGAGGAACCCAATCGCTGCACCGAGATCGTAGAGCCAGGTATCGACACCGACGGAGGCGGCCTCGCCGCTGATGGCGCTCGCCGGCGTCGACGAGGAACCTCGAGCGACCGGTACTGCGCTGATGCTCACCGAAGAACGCGAAAAGCCTCCGTGCACGCGGAGTCCGTACCGGCTTCGCCAGTAGGTCGCCGCTGCCGTGAACGCGGTGTCCGGCTCGACGTGCACGTCGCGCGTGAGGACTTGCTCGAGAACGCCGACCCCCGGCGAGAGCGACCCGAGCAGCACGAAATCGCTCCAACGCGTCGGCATCAGGAAACCGCCCGACGCGCTGAAGTCGACGCGGGCGGGACGGTCCTCCGGATCCGCCCAGGGCTGCGACCAATCCTGCGCGGCACTGAGTGCCGGAACCATCGTCAGCGCGACGACATACGGAACGACTGCAAGCGTGGCGCGACGCATGATGGAGCCCCCTTCGCCCGCATGGCAGATGAGCATCATAACGCCGGGAGACCCGCCGACGCGCGGCAAAGGCGCTTGCTGGATCGAAGGGAAAGGCGCAGGATCGGCGTGCGACCAGCGGAATGCCCGCCCTGAAGGAGGCCGCCATGGCACTGCGTGGAGCGGTGATCGCCGCATTGATATTGGGGATCGAAAGTTCAGTCGGCGTCGCCGAGGTTGAACAGAACGGGCCGCGGCTTTCAGTCGCGCAGCAGGAGGCGAACAGCCACGGCGCGCCGGAGGTCATCGTCGGCGGCCGCGTCGCGCGCATCTACGGGCCGCACCTGTTCACCATCGCACGAGACGGCGACGCTCCTGATCGCGCACTGCTCGTGTTCGCTCCGACCGCGACGGTGTCGCCGCTTCTCGGCAGTGGGCTGACCGCACGGGGAACGCTCCGGACGTGTGACGATGCCGAGGTCGAGACGGTTGGCGGCTGCGACCAGATCGACGAGCGTGCGCGCATCGACTCCTCGCCGCGTTCGGTGCTGATGGCTCGGTTGCTTATCACCTCCCAGGGTCGCCAGCTGACGGGACGCGCGGCGACGTCGGCGAACGCTGCGGCCATCTCGGCTCCCGGGGAGGAGCGATTCGACATCCACAACGAATTCCCGATAACGCTGCGCCCGGGCGCGCTGGCGGCGCTGGTCGACTCGCTCGCCGGCGGTTCGGTTCGATTGCCGTACTCGCGAGTGGTCGGTGTGTTCGATCCGCGGGTGTTTCTGGTCGAGACTCAAGTGTCGCTGCGCCCGATTATCGAGCGCGACCGCGTGCTGGTGTTCATCGAGTCAGGCATGCTCCGCGTCGATCCAGCCGTGCTCGTCGCGTCGACGGTGACCGTATCGGGCGTCGCCCGTACGCTGCTCGGCATGCAGGCGAACCACGACGTTCCGTGGCCGCCGGTTCTGACGCGCGACGAGGTCAAGCGCCTCGAAATCAAGGCCGCCGTGCTCGCCAGATCGGTGCGAACCCCGGAGGGTATCGACCTCGTCGTGCGGTCTGCGTCTGGTTCTCCGGCGGGTCGGGAAACAGTGGGCGCGTCGCCGCCGGTCAGAGAGCGGTGACTTCACGCGCGCCGGCACGACTTGATCGCGCGTCGGAGGCTGATCGAGGTCGTGCGACTCTCGCACGTATGGAGTTCGAGGGCCGACGCGGCGGTCAGGCCTGAACGGCCCGACCGCCGCTTCGTACGTTTCAATTCTTCCGATAAAGATCGATATGCATCGCCACGCCGCGCCCACGCGCGTCGTCGGAGGGCGTGAGATCGAACGTGCCGACGTAGACGTAACCAGCAGGCTGTGGACTGCCGCTGTTCAGCATCAACAACGATCCGGAGAACAACCCTTCACCCTGCGGTCCGACTGGTCCCACAGGTCCGACAGCACCTTGAGGACCTTGCGGGCCCTGTGATCCTGCGGGTCCCGCCGGGCCGGCCGCGCCTTGCAGACCAACCGGGCCGACGGCGCCTTGCGGTCCCTGCGGCCCCGCGGATCCCGTGGGACCCATCGGCCCGGCAGGGCCGGCAGGCCCGGCCGCCCCCTGCGGCCCGGAAGGTCCGGCGACGTAAAAGGGACCGGTACCAAGTTGCACGTCGGACACCGTTCCGCGGAGCAGAAACGAAAACCAGCCGTTCCGACCGCTGATATCAAGTCCGAATATCTGCTGCCACCGGGTGACGTCCGGCGCAGTGGCGGTGAGGGCAGGCGATGCAAGCAGCGTGGAGGTCGGATCGTCCAGCTGCCAACTGATAATCTCGATCGGAACGCCGTCGGTCTCGAGGTTCGAATAGCTGTGGAACACGTAATTGTCCGACGCTTCGTAATTGTTCACGAGCTCGAGAATGAAATTGACGTTCGAAGGGTCGGTGCGGAAGGTGTGTGTCCCGATGGTGACCGTGACGCCGTACGGTGAAGTCGTATGAAAGTAGTCGCCGACCTGCTCCATCGCGTTCGAATCAAGCGTGGACAGGCTGAACGTATACGATCCCGTGAACGGCGTGCCTACCGCGACGTCCGCGAACGGACTGTTGTCGACGTACGTCAGCGTTCCTTTGAACGAAACCGTAACATCCTGGGCAGCGGCGGGCGAGCCGGCTGACAGAATCGCCAGGACACACGGGAGCCATAACCAAGTGGATTTCATGAATTCTCCGGAGAGTGTGGATTGATGAGAACGGCCGACCTGCTTATCGGGTCGCTCAACGAAAGCGTTAGAGCGTTTCCGACCGTGTGGTCAGATGTTCACCGACTTGCATTGAGAGATGTCGCGCCGCTCAGAAGTTCGCGAGCTGATATTGACGGTGCGGATGCACGCGTCGATCAGTCCCGCTATCGCTTCCGGAGCGGCAGCATCGGCTGACCGCGCCTGGGCTGGAACATCATCTCCTTGACGCGGCCTTCGTCGTCCCAATCGAACGCGAACTCGAACTGCAATTCGGGAACGTAGAAGTCGCGTTCGCTCTCCGGCCGAAACGGCAGCGTCGCCATGTACGGCACTCGCACGTACAGGCGATTGTCTTTTCGAAGGACGTCGAACGGTGGACCCGGCGTGGCCTGATACTGCCCCACGTACCGATCGAGAAGAGTCGGGTCCAGCCTGACCTCTTTCCTCGGTCTCGCCAGCGGCGACTCTCGCCAGAGCACGTGGCGCGAGATGTCCTGCACCATCACTCCCGTGTTCGAGAGGACCACCACGCCAGCGCGCGCCACGGCGTCGTAAGCGATCGAGGCGGCGCAGCTCGGGCCGGCCCCGTCGTGTACCACGATTTCCTCCCCGCCTCGCCCGAGGATGTACCAGCCCAGCGCCTGCTCGGCGCGCGAGAAGACCGGCGACTGTCTCGCGCCTCGACGCCGTCGCGAGAAGGCCATCCGCAATATCGTTCGCCAGTGTCGACGCAGCATGGTCAGCATCGGCGGCCGCATGGGCCGTCGCGTCGCCACCATCGCGTTGAGCGCGGCCGCGAGTGGTGACGGGACAATCCCCAGACACACGCCCAGCAGCGTGAGGAGATCGTTGGCGCTCGAGAACATCGCGCCAGCTGGCGCCAGGGCGCCCAGTGCCAGGCGCGGCGTCGGACGCAAGTCCGAGTCGTGACTCACGGCCACGTTGGGCCCGAATGAAGCCTCCACGGTCGATGTCCGCGAGAGGCCCAGCGGCGCGGTTACCCGGGTGCGCACGAGGCTTTCATAGTCGGTCCCGGCGCGTCGTGCCAGTGCATGCCCGAGCAGCGCGCTGTCCAGGTTTCCATACTCCCACTCGGAGCCGATATCTCGAGTCAGCTGAAACGTGGACAGGGACGAATAGAGTTGCTCGGCGGCGTAGGTCGGCGCCGCCGGGTCGTCGAGACCCGAGAGATCCGGTGGCTGCGGCGGCAACCCGGATGTGTGAGTGGCGAGGTCCACCAGAGTGATCTGACGGCCCTTGCGCTCCGGCACGCGCACGTTGCTCGGCAGGTACGCGGCGAGCGGATCGCCCAGCGCCACCTCTCCTCGCTGCGCCATCTCCGCCAGCAGCAAGGTCGTGAACACTTTTGTGACCGACGCGATCTCGAACACGGTATCGCCGTCGACCGGACGCCCCTGGGTGTGGCTCGTGCACCCGTGTGGCACGACTCGCCGGCCTTCAGGGGTGATGATCCCGATCACCATGCCGACGCTCTTGTGCTGAGCATCGATCTGATCGGCAAGCAGCGTCCGCAGTTCCTCGTCCGAAGGCAACTGTCGCACGATGGGCGCCGCGGGCGATGCCATAGGAATCGAGGGAACGGGTCATTCTATACACGATTGAATAAAATACAACGTCGTATAATCATTGTGGATATGGCCAAGCGCTCGACGACGCGCCGGCGGCGGAAAGGCGACAAACGCGACCGTACCCGCGCCAGGCTGATCGATGCCGCAGCCGAGGTGATTGGCGAACGGGGCTGGGATCGAACGTCGCTCGAGGAAGTGGCGCGGCGTGCCCGCATGACTCGCGGAGCGATCTACGGCAACTTCGCAAACCGCGAAGAGCTATTCGTTGCCGTCGTGCAGGCGCGCTGGAAGCCCGTCGCACCGCAACACGCGCCAGGCTCGACGTTCCGCCAACACATGCGTGCTGTCGGCAAAGCCGTCGCGGCGGCCGGACCGCAACGCCGCGCGCACGCATTGGGGGCGCTCTCCTTCATGCTCTACGCGTTGACGCACGAGGACATGCGTCGGCAGATCGTGAAACTCAATGCCGGCATCTATCACCGCATGGCGGAAGGCCTGCGTCACACGTTTCGACGAGACGAGCTCCCGATGGCACCCGAGCGCCTGATCCCCGCCCTGCACGCGCTCTCCGATGGCCTGACATTTCTTCGTTTCCTGATGCCGGAGCTCGTCACCGAGAAGGTCATCGCCGAGGCTTTCGACGCTCTCGCGAGAGGCAATCGGCACTGATGATTGGTGGCCGTGCGAACGGCGCGGATGACCGTTGAACGGGGCTCGCCCGACGGACCTGATGGGAACGGATTCGAACCCACTCCTCAGCTGAGATAAACCACTTGTAAAGGTGTCCAAGGTCGCCGCAGACTGCTCAAATGCCTACGCCGACATCGCGGTCGCTTGAAGTTCAGTCACAGATTCTCGACGTGCATTTGCTCGATGTGCTGGCGCAGATCGAGGCACTTCTCAGGGGCGGACGGGACGTGCAACGCGAAGCGTTGCGGGTACGCAGCATCGCGGCGACGAACGGTCGGCAACGGAGGGCAGCGGGAGTAAAGATTCGGAAGCACATTGGTCGAATGCGCAAAGAGTGTCGCGAGCTCTCTCGCGTCGTAGACCACCTCGACGACATTGCGAACCAACTGCGGGCGGTACTCTAAAACCGCTAGACGCGCGATAGGAAAACGACAGCTCGACCGCCTGCGATGGCTGCGCCGCCCTCATTCATGACGCAACGCCACGATCGGATCGACCTTCGATGCGCGTCTCGCCGGCAGGTAGCAGGCCAACACCGCGACAATGACCAGCATGAGAGGCACGATGGCGAAGATCGCCGGATCCGTCGAGCTGACCTCGAATAGCAAATGAGCCATCACGCCGGTCGATTGGAGCGCGGCCAACAGACCGGCGGCGACGCCAATCAACGCAAGCCGCAGCCCCTCACCGATCACAAGCCACAGCACGTGTGCACCTCGGGCGCCCAGCGCGATCCGGATGCCCATTTCGTGTGTCCGCTGCGCCACTGCATAGTGCATCACGCCGTGAATACCGATTGCTGACAGCACCAGCCCGAGACCCGCAAAAACGGCGATCAGCCATGTCTGGAAGCGTCGTGCGGCGCCGAGTTCCTCCAGGTTGTTCTCGACCGTTGTGACACGACCGACAACAGCGTGCTCGTCAAACGAGCGAATGACCTGACGCAGGCTCGCAACATGTCCGAGCGGATCAATCGCTGTCGACGCTGAACATCGCCGAGTTGGCCCCGATGCCGAGCGCGAGCGTCAGGATAGCGATGGCGGTGAAGCTCGGGCTGCGTCGCAGCGTGCGCGAAGCATCGCGGAGATCGTCTGTCACGCCGTCCATGTAGCTTACGCGTCGCATGTTGCGGCTCCCGGTGGCAAGACGCCGCTGAAGAGCGGGCGGTTCAGAACGTATCGGCCACTGAGAATCGAAGGGTTGTCGCACCTTGCATGCCGTGTGGCCCG
>Ga0209474_10000118_pt1 | contig 92334 bp, 74 predicted proteins | sample GraSoiAngelo_145_FD_185902 | JGI IMG/M metagenome (GOLD analysis project Ga0209474, IMG submission 185902) | Grasslands soil microbial communities from the Angelo Coastal Reserve, California, USA - 14_1009_05_20cm (SPAdes) (version 2) | ecosystem: Environmental > Terrestrial > Soil > Grasslands...
TAGCAGCAACGACAGCATTACACTCGGCTACATTCATACGGGAGCCAGGAATCTCGAGTTCCTGAGCAACATTAACCTTATTAATCCGATCGCTAGTCTTGCTGATGGACGGCCGGTTTACAGCAAGAATGTGAATGCCAGCACGCGGCTCTTTCCGCAGTTCAACAATATTCTGCTGCAGCAATCGGGAGCGCGTTCCGTCTATGACGCCGCTGTTATTAACTACACGCATAGACTGTCTGCGGGAGTGCAGGTGAGCGCTGCGTACACCTGGTCGCATACCATCAGCGACTCGCCAGACGTGAACAGCTTCGAACAGAATCTGCCGATCGAGGACCCAAGCAATCGCCTGCGCGATCGCGGGAAAAGTTTGGTAAACCGCCCCAACTCATTCACCATGAGCTCGATTATCGAACCGAGGGTGAACAGCGGAAATACTGTTTTGCGCGGTATCTTGAATCACAACACGTTCTCGCTTCTCACGAATTTAGCTTCGGGAGATCAGCAGAACATTACCGGCAACTCCCAGATCAACGGCGACCAGAAAACCTCTACGGTCACGCGGCCTCTATTCATTGGACGCAATTTCGTGCGAGGGCCATCGATCTACCAGGTAGATCTTCGCTACACGCGCACCATCGCCAGACTTTGGGAGCACGTGGAGCCGCAGTTCTTTCTCGAGGCAAACAACCTCTTTAACCATCCCAATGTGACCAGCTTGAACACCGCGATCACGATCGGCGGTCTGGATTCCGCGGGATTCCCGACGGCAACGACTGGTCTGCCGGTTAACTCGACGGGTACAGTAATTCCGCTGCCATCCAGCTTCCCGAAATCCAGTACCGTGCTCGAAGGCAGAATCGTCCAACTGGGCTTGGTGGCGCGCTTCTAATGCAAACGGAAAGACCAGCGAGATGGATATGCGCCACTTTCCAGGAATGAGAGGCTCTTGACTTCCAACTCGACTCGCCTCGACAAGGCAGCAGGGGCGGAGAAGTTTCCCGCGCCGGTGTATCGCGAAACCGTGTTGGCGGCGAACTTCGAAGATGCGAAGCGCTATTTCCTCGCCGGTCTGCTGCAGATTCACTATGCGCATACGATCATGCTCGAGCGTCAGCACATCCTCTCTCGCGAGGATGCGCAGGCCTGCCTGAGCGCTCTGGACCGTCTTGATCTTGAGAAGATAAGGTCCGCGACTTACGACGGCACGTGCGAGGACCTCTTCTTCTATATCGAAGACCTGCTTGCCGCGGACATAGGGGTCGACGTTGCGGGCAGAATGCACACCGCGCGCAGCCGCAACGATATCGATCTCACTCTCTATCGCATGTGCGTTCGCAACGAAGTGCTTGGCTGTGCTGCCTGCGTTGCCGACGCCCGCGACGCCTTGTTAGGCTTGGCGGAAGCCAACATCACTACGCTGATGCCGGCGTACACGCACACCCAACCCGCACAGCCGACGACACTCGGCCATTATCTAGCAGCAGCGGCCGAGTTCCTGGGCCGTGATTTTGATCGCCTGTGTTCTGCCTGGACAACTGTCAACCGCAACCCACTCGGGGCCTGTGCCATTACCACTACCGGGTTCCCTATCGACCGCAACTTCACGGCAGAGCTTCTGGGATTCGAAGGCCTGCAGATCAACTCCTACGGTGCGATCGCCGCGATTGACTATGTAACCGAAGCGGCTTCCGCGATCGCGATCTGCATGATCAACCTGGGCAAACTGGTGCAGGATTGCTTGCAATGGTGCACCGCTGAATTCAATTTTCTGCGCCTGAACGATTCGTTGGTGCAGACTTCCAGCATCATGCCGCAGAAGCGGAACCCGGTATCGCTTGAGCACACCAGAATTCTGGCGAGTAGAGCGTTCGCCCAGGCGCAGGGCGTATTAGCCTGCGCGCACAACACGCCTTTCGGTGACATCGTCGACAGCGAGGACGATCTCCAGCCATTAGTCTTTTCTGTGTTCCAAGACGCAACCCGGGCATTGAAGTTGTTTGCGGGGGTAATGCGCGGCTGTCAGGTCAATAAAGAGCAGATGGCGCGCCGTGCCCGGAGTGGATTCCTCACAGTGACGGAGCTTGCCGATACGTTGGTGCGCAGCGAAGGACTGAGCTTTCGGCTTGCGCATCGCCTAGTACATGCCGCAGTGCAAAAGCTGGGCGAGTACGATACCGAAGCGATGGTGGCTGCCGTCCAGGACCTTGCAGGGGAGATCGTCGGGCGGCCGCTTCGCACCGGCGCAAACATCCTTCGTCAAGCTCTCGATCCGGAACACTTTGTCGCGATCAGGAAGATTCCGGGTGGTCCAGCTCAGGAGACATTGCGCGCCCAGATTCTCGTAATGCGCAGGGAGCAAGAAACCATGAACTCCTGGATATCGCTGAAGAGGCAAAAGCAAAGCGAGTACCCGAAGCGAATCGAGAGCGCCAAAGCAATCATCCTTTGCAAGTGAAGCTAATTCGATCTGCAAGAACCGCCAACCTAAGACACCAGAAGCTCGAAGTATAGGAAAAACAAAATCGATTTCGTGCAATGAGCAGTTATGCAGCAGCAGTGTGCGTTTAAAAGAAGAACTACCGTAAGGCCTGAGGGGCAATTCTGCCCGCCCACTTCATTCTCGCTCCTGTGGCGTCGAGAAGCGGATCTACTTTGAAATCACGCAGAATCGACTCCCGACCAACGATGCGGACGCGGTCCAGGTCGTCGTCTCTGAGCCAGCAACATGAATATCCTTTCCGAGTCTTCTGCGCCGGAGCAGGTACTAAATATCGATGCGATCGCGTACGAATAAGTCATACTAGTCATCGCCTTTTGAATTTCGATACGCTTTAGGTCGTTCTGAGTGAGGAAATCCTATGCAGTTGCTTTCCCTCGTTCTGCTTTTCATCACCATCACTGGATTTCAGAGGTTATCAGCCTCAGGTACTCAAGGCTTTCTTTCTGGAAAGTCTTATACGAACGAGCAGTTGATGTTCACTTATCAATTCCCAGCAGATTGGGTTGTTGAGCAAGTCGACTCACAGAGTAGTGAGCTGGTGAGCTTGCTCAATGCGCAGACGGGTCCTCTACAGTCGCCTACGGCGACTATGACTTTGAGTGCTGAGAAGATCGCAGTCCAAACGGGGAGCTTGGATCTCTCTGAGTATGTTGACGCTATCGAACAATCTAGGCCGCTCAAAGGGTGGGTCAGAGTTGGCGAGCAAACTACAGCGGAGACCCCAGGCAGGACCTGGTTGCAGGCCAACTTTAGAACAAACGACAACACTAGCATGAGGGAATTAGCAGTGCTCGTTTGCGCGTCTCATGGCTACGTCCTTCGTCTCTTCTATTTCGGGACATCTGAAGATTGGCTTCATAATGCCATCAAGACCTCTCGCGGCATCAGGTTCATCCCAGATTGGTCGGAATCTTCCGCTAACGACGTGGGGTCTGAAGCCAACTCTGTTTCAAGAAGGGTCCGAATATCATCCGGCGTTCTGTATTCAAATCAGACAAAATGGGTCGAGCCGAATTATCCAGACAGCGCTCGCCGCGAGCGCGTGCGAGGCGGTGTCATCGTAAGCCTAGTAGTCGGTACAGACGGGGCGGTCAAGCGGATCTATGTGCTTGAAGGCAACCCTGCCCTCACGCAATCCGCAATTGAGGCCATGCGCGATTGGCGCTACAAACCGTACGTGCTGAATGGTCGACCAGTAGAGGTCGACAGCGTTGCCTGGGTTGAATTCAAGTAGCCGTGAAACGGTTAGACTCAAGCCTCAGTTACTGCCGTTAGAACCGCATGAGAGGAGCGGCTCAACCTCCATGATCGCTCCAAGACAGCAATGAGCGATTCATCATTGACAAGCTGCCGTTCACCCAAACTGAGCGCGTGACTATCCTGCTTGTCAATGTCCCTGGCCGCCTGTTTCATGATCTTCGCCGCTGCGCATCCCGAACCCTACTAGCTGCCGGCGTGCCTCAGGCGGTCGCAATGAAGATCATCGGACACAAAACCGATTCGATGTTTCGTCGATACGCGATCGTCACCGCCGAGCAACAGCGTGAAGCCTTGCGCCTCGCCGAAAGCTACCGCCGTGCCCAACAGCAGGGGCAGGAAAGGTTGCAACCATAGCTAGGCGCACTCAGTAGGGTTCTCTATGGAAGGTAAGCGTCCGTGAACACGGACAAAATACGGACAAATCCGAAGCGGCCACTCATCGCGAGTGGCCGTATCTTTTTGAATCTTATGGCTCCTCAGGTAGGACTCGAACCTACAACCCTCCGGTTAACAGCCGGATGCTCTGCCATTGAGCTACTGAGGAGTATGGTTTGCGGGTCGCCAGGACGGCGATCCGCTGGTTAAGTTGTCTTTCTTTTATAGCATAGCTGATGGCTAGGGGTCACTTGTGTGTTTGGCGTCAACCGTTCGCCGGGTGAGTGTGTGGTTCTGTTTTTTGATTTCTATTAGCGTCTCTCATCACCGAACTAGTTCGGTGCTACCAAACTTCCGGAAAGCGGGTCAATCGAAATTTGTTCGGGCTGATGTGGCCTGAGTGTTCGAGATCGGAATCGGGAAGGTGCGAGCAACGGACGAAATTTTCGAAATTCACTGCTAATACACTGTTTTTCACTGTTGTTTTTGTGCGAGCTGACGCGTCACTCCATCTAAGTCTATGTCTGCATGGCTCTTGTTCAGAATTGTCCGGCGTTCTTCTGAGTCACACAAAAAAATTCGCTGATAAATTCGCTGATAAATTCGCTGTTCCTGAAGCAGCAGTGAATTTCGCAGGAAATTGAGCCAGTCCGTTGCTCGAGGGTCCACCGCGCCGTGGATGGCGATATGGCGCCACTGGCTCAGGCGGCTCGCTTGCTAATCTGAGGATATGCATTCGATATCTCAGGTGATGAAACCTCCCGCGACCGCGAAACAGGTCGTCGAGGAAACCCTGCATGGGTTCACGATTCGGGATGAGTTCCGGTATTTGGAAGATGCGAACGATCCTGAGACACAGCGGTTTGTCCAGGAGCAGGACGCGTGGACTCGCAGCCTGCTCGATCCGTTTGCTGGGCGCGACGCGATCCACGCGCGTCTGGAACAACTGCTCAGCATCGGTGTGCTTGGGGCGCCACAGATTGGGGGGAACTACTACTTCCATACAAAGCGTGTTGGCAGACAGAACCAGGCCGTGTTGTACGTTCGCGAAGGGCTGAAGGGCGCTGATCGGGCCTTGGTGGACGTGAATACCTTGAGCGCGTCTGGAACAACAGCGTTGGACTGGTGGTATCCGACTCACGATGGGAAGTATGTCTGCTTCGGAACATCAGAGAATGGATCCGAGATCAGTGATCTGCAGGTAATTGAAACGGCTACCGCAAATCTGATGCCCTTGAAGATCCAGCGCACGCGAGCCGCGAGCGTTGCCTGGAAGCACGATAACTCTGGATTCTTCTACACGCGTTATCCCAAGGCGGGAGAGGTTCCAGCGGGCGAGGAGGTTTACCACCGCAAGGTTTTCTATCACTCTTTGAGGGATCCAGGCGACGGCTCGCAAGACAGGCTGGTCTTCTTCTATGACAAGGATCCGCAGGCGTGGCCTAACGTCACCATCTCTGACGATGATTGCTGGCTGCTTATCTCAGTGAGCCAGGGCTGGACGCGAGTGAACTTGTTTCTACAGGATCTGCGAGCTGATGCTGCTCCGCTTGAGATTACAGAAGGCAAGGAGTTTCTTTACGGAGGCGACATCTATCGCGGATCGATTTACCTGACCAGCAATGAAGACGCTCCTCGCTTTCGCTTATTCAAAGCCGATGCCAGCAGACCGGCGCGAGAGCATTGGCGCGAGATTATTCCGCAAAGCCCTGGCCCACGCGATGCCGTTCTTCAAGGCGCTCACGTGATTGGCGGGAAACTGCTGGTCAATTACGAAATTGACGTGACGGCAGAGATCAAAGTATTTGATCTCGAGGGAAAGCATTTGGCGGACGTGGCGATGCCTGGATTGGGCTCGCTCGGTGGAGTGGGCGGGAACTACGACAGCGATGAAGCCTTTTTCGATTTTCAGTCGTTTACCGTGCCTACAACTGTGTACCGCGTTGACATGAAATCATCGTCAGCAGAGGTCTCATTATGGGAATCGTTGCGTGCAGCGATTGATTGTCAGCAATACGTCGTCACCCAGGTTTTCTATTCCTCCAGGGACGGAACCCAGATTCCGATGTTCATCGTTCACGGCCCCCATGCGAAACTCGACGGTAAGAACCCGACGTGGCTCAGCGGATACGGAGGTTTCAACGTCAGCAACTCGCCGACGTTTCGCGCCTCGGTGTACCTGTGGCTGGAGCACGGAGGCGTCTTCGCCTTGGCCAACATTCGCGGCGGCTCCGAATATGGCGAAGAGTGGCACCGAGCGGGCATGCGCGAGCGCAAACAGAATGTCTTTGATGACTTCATCGCCGCTGCCGAGTATTTGATCGCGGAAAAATACACGAATTCGCAGCGGCTGGCGATTCAGGGTGGCAGCAACGGCGGCTTGCTGGTAGGCGCCGCTCTTACGCAGCGTCCAGATCTGTTTCGCGCTGTGATCTGCCAGGTTCCTTTGCTTGACATGCTGCGGTACCAGAATTTCCAGATCGCGAAACTGTGGATTCCGGAGTATGGATCGGCAGAAGATCCTCAGCAGTTCCGGTGGCTTTACACGTATTCGCCATATCACCGCGTGAAGGCCGGAATTCAATATCCGGCCGTATTGTTCATGACGGCCGACACCGATACACGTGTGGATCCGATGCATGCGAAGAAGATGACGGCGCTGCTGCAGACGCAGGCTTCGAATGGCCAAAGCGCGGAACGTCCAATCTTGCTGCGGCTCGATCTGAAGGCGGGGCATGGAGCGGGGAAACCAGTCTCGAAACAAATAGATGAGCTGACGGACATGTTTTCTTTTTTGTTTTGGCAGCTAGAGGTGAAGGATATCGGGTGATCGGGTGAAATGAGGCAAGTTTTCGGCGTTCGCCTATCAGGGTTCGGCCAGCAACCTGTTCGATTCGCGACCAGAACGGTTACAGGCCGACAGCTGACAGCCGAAAACCTAGCCAAGTTTCGCGAATTTTTATTCCCGCTCTGAATCCTGCTTAGTTCGCTGTCTCGCGCGAACAATCTCTTCCATCCGTTTCCGCAATTCGTGCTCGAAGCCTTCATCCGTCGGATGGAAGTAGCTGCGGTCGCGAAGATTGTCGGGTAGGCATTGCATGTCGGCGACCTTGGATTCGAGGTCATGGGCGTACTGATAGCCTTTGCCATAACCGAAGGCTTTCATGAGTCCGGTCGGAGCGTTGCGTAAATGCAGGGGTACAGAATCGGCGGCGGTTTTCTCAACATCTTCCTGAACCGCTCCAAACGCGGTGTAGATTGCGTTCGATTTTGGCGCCAACGCAAGATAGGCCACGGCTTGCGCCAGCGCGAGTTCGCCTTCGGGAGTGCCGAGAAAGTCATACGCATCGCGAGCCGCAAGGGTAATGCTGAGAGCCTGGGGCGAAGCGAGGCCGATGTCTTCGACTGCCATGCGGACAACTCGCCGTGCGATGTAGAGCGGATCTTCGCCGGACGCGAGCATGCGTCCGAGCCAGTATAGCGATGCGTCCACATCGCTGTTGCGGACGCTTTTGTGCAGGGCAGAGATCAGGTTGTAGTGCTCTTCGCCGGACTTGTCGTAAAGCAAAATGCGCTTCTGCAGAGCATCGGCAACAAGGTCCGAAGTAATCGTTGCCGGCTCTCCCATTTTGGCTCGCTCCTGGGCGAGCTTCGCGGCGATTTCGAGCACGTTGTAGGCGGAGCGGGCGTCTCCACTGGAGTAGGCAGCGATTCTGGCTAGAGCATCATCGGCGATGGTTACTCCCATTTCCCCGAGCCCGCGCTCGTTGTCGGTGAGTGCGCGACGCAGCAGCGTGATGATGTGCTCGTCGATGAGCGGCTTCAGAACATAAACGCGCGTGCGCGAGAGCAGTGCCGAGATGATTTCGAATGAAGGATTCTCTGTGGTTGCGCCGATCAGGCGAATGTTGCCCTTTTCGACGTGGGGAAGAAAGGCGTCTTGTTGGGCTTTGTTGAAGCGATGAATTTCATCGACAAATACGATCGTTCGAGTGCCAAAGTCGCGGGCTTTGGCGGCGTCGGCCATGACCTGCTTGATCTCTTTGATTCCGCTCAGAACGGCGGAGAATTCGATGAAATCAGCTTTCGTGACTCGGGCGATGATTTGCGCAAGAGTTGTCTTTCCCACTCCGGGAGGACCCCAGAAGATGATGGAACCCGGATCGTCTCGCTCGATCTGCAAACGGAGCGGCTTGCCCGGCGCGAGCAAATGCTCCTGTCCTACGACTTCATCGAGAGCTCGGGGACGCATGCGCTGGGCGAGCGGAGTGGAAGCAGATCGCGCGGTTTCCCGATCTGGAAGGGAGGAGAAGAGGCTCATCGCACAGCGCTCCGCTGACTTTGAGCTTCGTAGAGAGCGATTGAGGCGGCAACCCCGGCGTTCAGAGACTCGACTCGTGCTTGAGGAATTGCGACAAATTGGTCCATTTGTGCGAACAGTTCTCTAGGGATCCCAGCCCCTTCGTTGCCGATAAAGAGAGCGCAGGGGCTCGCGAGATCCGCATCCCGGAGCCGAAGTGGTGAGCGCGGGCTCCTGCCGTCACCGGAGTTGCCGTCATTGTGCGGAGCCACTAAAGCTAGAGCCCGTATCTGTCGACTGCGAAGCTCAGCTAGCAATTCCGGAGCGCTTGTCTTGAGTACAGGCAATCGGAACACCGATCCGGCGGAGGCTCTTACGGTCTTCGGATTCCAATGGTTCACAGTTCCTGCGATCCCGATGACGCCGCTGGCTCCGAAGGCTTCGGCGGAGCGGACGAGGGTTCCGAAATTGCCGGGATCCTGAATAGCCGCTGCAACGACCAGGAGCGTGGACTGCCCTGCAAATAGAGATTGCAAAGAGTATTCGGATACCTGCACCAGCGCGGCCAAGCCTTGGGGATGTTCGGTGAGGACCGCGTTGTCGAAGACGCGATCCGGGAGGAGAAGAGCATCGGCATGCTTTGAGAGCTGGTCGAGGACTCGCTGCGCTTTCGGCTTCGCGGATTCACGGATGAACAATGTCTGGATCTTGAGCCGGCTGCGGATCGCCTCTTCAATCAACCGAATGCCTTCGACCGCGCAAAGTCCATTAATGGCCTGGCCTTGGCTGAAGGCCTGGCGCAGCTCTTTCACGAGAGCATTCTGGGCGCTGGTTATGGGGCGCAGCCGGGTTGACGCAAGTGTACGCATACGCTGAGGCAATTGTATTCCGTGACCTTAAACGATCGGTGCGGATGACGCTCTTGCAATGATGATTTATGCTTAGCCTTCGCGTTTCACACTTCGCTCACCAGAGGACGCCTTTGCCGGCAGAACTCCTGAAGATCAACAGCAGCCAGCCGGAACAAAAGCTTGTAAGTTACGCTGCGGAGCGCATTCGCCAGGGACAAGTATTGGGCATGCCAACCGACACCTTTTATGGCCTCGCCGCCGATCCGGTGAACCTGCGCGCGGTGGAGCGGATTTACGAGATCAAGAGCCGCTCGCGCCACAAGCCGCTGTCGTTGCTGGTGGAGAGCGTTGATCAGGCAGAGGAACTTTCGCGGAATGTTCCCGAGGTGTTTCATGAACTCGCTGATAGGTACTGGCCCGGACCTCTAACGATGATCGTGAAGGCGAGCTCGCGTTTGCCGCTGAAAGTTACTGCCAATACGGGAAACGTAGCCCTGCGCGTGCCTTCGGCTGCGATTCCGGTGGCCATTATCCGGGAGATTGGATTTCCCATTACGGCGACTTCAGCCAATCTGCTCGGGGCATCAGAATGCACGACTGCGGAGTGCGTCCGTGATCAGATGGGTGACCGCATTTCGATCATCGTGAACGGCGGACCCACGGAGCGCGATACGCCAACGACGATCGTCGATTTGAGCGGCGATCCGACGCAATGGCAGATTATCCGTGAAGGCGCGGTTCCTGCAGAAGAGATTTCACAAATCCTCTGGCATTGATGTCGAGCACTCGTAGGCCTCGAATTTGGTTGGCTATGTTCGCGGCGATTGCAGCTGCGGCTCTGGCTTGGGTCTCAGCGATTTTTTGGCTCGTCAGTCGGCAGGCGAGCCGGGATGAATCGCAGCACGCCGATGCCATTGTTGTATTTGGCGCAGCCGAGTACGCGGGGCATCCCTCGCCGATCTATCGCGCTCGGCTGGATCATGCATACACGTTGTTCAAGAGTGGATTTGCTCCACTGATCATTACCAGCGGAGGCGCGGCTGATGATCCCAATTTCACTGAGGGAGGCGTTGGAAGAGACTACCTTGTCTCCCGAGGCGTACCGGACGGAGCGGTGATCGCGGAAACACAAAGTGCTGACACGAGCGAATCGGCGTCGCGCATCGCCAACATCTTCCGAACGAACCGACTGCACACGTGTTTGGCCGTGAGTGATGGTTATCACATGTTCCGAGTGAAGCGAATGTTAGAAAGTGAAGGCGTGATTGCCTATGCATCGCCGCGGCCGGACTCCCGTCTAACCGGTCATTGGCAGCGGACCAAGGTTAAGTTGCGAGAAGTGATGAGTTACACGGCGTGGAAGTTAGGCTTTTAGTCGCGAATAGGGAGTGAAGAGCTATCTCACTAGCGCCATCAGCCGGACAGGTCCTTCGCCAGCGCCGTTGATCTTCTCCGGGGCGGCGATCGCGATAACTCCGGACTGTGGAACCAGCGAGAGATTGGCCACATTTTCCAGTTCGTAAATGCCTTTTGTGGCGAGATAAGCATTTTGTGTACTTGGCGCGACCGATGTACCGGCGTTTCCTATGGCGACGATATTCCGGGCTTCGACGAGAAAGTGCAGCGCATCATTACTGAACTGAGGTGTCTGTTGTTTCTTCGACGTTAGCAGGACGATCGCTCCTTGCGGGACAGCTCCGTGATCGCGTTCATAATCAGCCACGTCGTTCATGGTGACCAGCGATTCCGAATCGGGAAAACTCTTGTGCTGTGCTTCGATTACTGCGAGTGGGGCGACCAGCCGTGACGCCGGAAGAGTATCCACAGTCCATACGCCGCCGATCTTGGCCGGAGCTACAAGAATGGTGTTTCGGGTTGAGCTCAGGTCCACCTTCAGAGTTGTCGAGGCGGTCAAGTCAACCACTGCCCGAAACTGCGGTCCGGTTCCAATGGTGTGTTTCTGTGCTGCAAACAGCAGTATGGCGATGGAGAGAGTCGCGGCGACTACGGAAGCTTGGATCTTTAACAATCTGAAATTCATGAACTACTACTCTGATGATCTATTACGCAAATCCGGTGCACAGAGTTGCAGGCGAGTGACGCTACTCATCAGATGCATGCAGCCAACCGGTGTTTGCAGCAGCTCAGGTTAAAAAATCGTGTGATCAGACGAGGAATATTGGTTCTAATGGGTGCGCTCCAAGGCAAATCCGAACCACAGAGGATTCGATCCGTTGTAGGTCAAACTACGCTTCTGCGCGGCAAATCCGGGGCGAGAAGCCATCAGTGAGCAATTCTCACAGGGCTGCTGCAGGGGGATCTCGTATTTGCCTTCTCGTCCGGAGATCGTACTTCCGACGTCTGTTCCCGACGCGTCGGTCAGTACAACCTTGGTCCGAGGCAGCGGCCAGCCCTCGGTATCGCTCACGAAACCTCGAACGCTTCCACGCGGCGCAAGTCCTTCCGGGGCGATGCCTCTGGCCTGATAGGCAGGTCCGCGAAGCGGACGTCCGCCATACTGACCAGTGGCCTTCTCATGCTCAAGTGCGAGGGTCCCATTTACGAACACATACTCGATTCCCACACTGGGGCGATTCGGCGATTCGAACGTACCCACGTCAAGGACCTTCGCCGGATCGAAAATGGTGATATCGGCAAAGTAGTCCTCGCGCAAGAGTCCACGATGGTCGAGACGCACGCGTTGCGCGGGAAGACAAGTGAATTTGCGGATCGCATCTTCCAGTCGAAGGAGATGCTCCTCGCGAACATATTTTCCCAGAATGCGAGTGAAGCTTCCGTACGCGCGCGGATGCGATTTCGACTCTCCGAGAAGTCCGTCAGGAGCGACGGCGCCATAGTCGGTGCCCACACTTAGCCATGGCTGTTGCATGGCGAGACGAACATCGTTCTCCTGCATGCTGAAGTAGGCTGCGACGATCCCATCTTTGCTCTGAATCAGAAGATCGCAGACCGTGTCGAACGGCCCTTTGCGCTGCATGCGAGCTACATCGGCGACGGTGCGCCCCTCATACTGTTTCAGTTCGGGAACGATCGTGGAAACCAGCATTACACCTTCGGGCCCGCCGACTCCACGCCACATGTTCTCGTAACCCTTGCCGCTCTCGAGTTCCTGGCGGATAGCTTCTTTCGTCTTTGGATCTTTCAGTCGCGCAACCAGCGCGTTCGATCCGCCTTCGTGATATTTCGGCGGAATGAGGGCACCCAACGATGTGGCCGAGGCGACATAGGGATACTGATCTGCCGTTACGTCTATCCCATGCGCGCGCGCATCCTCAATTTTGGAGATGACTTGTTGCATCTTTCCCCAGTTTTGTTTTCCCGAGACCTTCAAGTGGAAAATTTCAACCGGGATACTTGCCTCACGGGAGATCCGGAATGCTTCATCGAGGGCCAGCATTTCCTCGTCGCCCTCGTTGCGCATATGCGTCGCGTAGATGCCCCCGTACTTAGAAGCCACTTTCGCGAGCGCAATCAGCTCGTCTGTTTGCGCATAGCTCGAAGGCGCATAGATCAATGCGGTGGAAATTCCCATGGCTCCATCAAGCATGGCATCGCCGACAAACTCTTCCATGTCCTTCAATTCGTCAGCTGTGGGTGCGCGATTGACCATGCCCAACACCTTCTTGCGTACTTGACCTGCCCCAACATAGGTCGCCAGATTAATCGCCGCGTGCTGCTTGGCAAGCCGATTGAAGTATTGATCAAGGCTGTCCCAGTCGACGGTCAAATGAAAATGTTCGAAATAATCTTTTCGCTCGGCCAAGTCAAACTTCACAAATGGAGCAACGGACTCACCTTCACCGGTGATCTCCGTCGTAATGCCCTGCGTAAGCTTGCTGATCGCTCGTTTGTCGATCAGCAGATTCTCCTCGGATTGCCCAAGCATGTCGATGAATCCTGGAGCAACAATCAGGCCACTAGCATCAACCGTGCGCTTGGCTTTTACCTCGGGAGCGGCGTGTCCAACGAAGGCGATGCGATCACCGATAATTCCAAGATCTCCGTAAAACCATGGATTGCCGCTGCCATCGACGATTTTGCCGTTGCGAATGAGCATGTCGTACTGTTGAGAGAAGGCTGAAGCGGTGAAGATTCCGAAGAAGAGAATCAGCAGAAGTTTAGTTTTCATGAGTTGTTGGGCTTGTGGCTCCGGTTGATGGAGAAAGTTTTGTAATGATTTACCACGTCAGAGTGGTTGCCAGCAAAGCGGCCGCGAGTGTCGATACAAAGTTGACTGCATTGTTGGTGAATCGGCCACGCCGCTCCAAGGTGGCGCCAAGCAGACTGTCGAGAAACATTCCGAGTGTTCCGGCTGCCGCCACGATGAGGGCGCGTCGAAGATCGATCAAGCCCGCGATCATCGCTTCAAGGGCCACCAGCGCCGCTGCCCCGACTCCTAGGAGGGTACCCGGAATGCTTATAGCTCCATCGGTTCCAGCGGGAACGAGCCTGCCCGAAGTTACAAGTCGTGCTTGCAACGCCAAGGCTTTGCCGGTTTCACTCGAAACCGTGTCGCAGGCTGCCTCCGCAAGGGCAGCAAGGCTGCCGACCAGCAGCGGCAAACGACGAGAAGTAATTGCAGATAAAACTGCGAATATCGCGCATATCCCAAGGTTCGCCATTACCTGCGTGCCATCGCGCCCGCCAGAACGCTCCGCGATCCTCAGAGACTGCTTACGCTTTTTCCCGAATTTTGTGGCTAGCAACGTGAGGACAAATACCAACAGAGCGGCAACGAACATCGCTGGCCCTGAAGTCACTAACAGCATGGAGGTGACAAGAAAGCCTGCTGCTGCGCCGCTGCCTGTAACACTGGCAAGGACTCTCGCGACCACTGCAAAAGCTAGAGTGATCATGAGAGCTGGTAGCAGTCGCGCGCAAAAGGGAATTTTCACCGCAATCGCACTGAATAAGGCGAGTAATCCTAATGCAAACAGGATCCAAAAGCGGGCGCTGCTAGTGCGAGTTGGCGTCGAGGCGTGAGGAAGTGCGTCCATAGATGGCGGCAGTGAGGACGGCATCTGGTGGGGGTATCTGCATCGTAACAAACTGGACCGTTTGTAATCTTGAATTTACGCGTTCTAAAGGTAGAATTACGCTCCTACGCTATTGGGCCTGGACGACACTTAAGGAATAACTATGGCTGCTTCGGTTTGGACTGGATATCTGACATTTGGCCTCATTTCGATGCCAGTGCGCCTGTTTTCTGGCGCGCGCTCCAATCATGTTTCCTTTCATATGCTTCATCGTGACGATCATGTTCGAGTGAAGCAGCAGCTCGTCTGTCCAGAGGAGGACAAAGTGATCGGCCGAGACGAGATCGTGAAGGGCTATGAGTTCCGCAAGGGCGAATACGTGATTATCGAGCCGGAAGAGCTGAAGAAGATCGAGCCTAAAACGGCAAAAGCCATGGAGATCCTGGAATTTGTGAAGGCCGACGATATCGATCCCATTTACTTTGAGTCTTCCTATTACCTAATGCCTGAAGAAGCGGGCAAGCGGCCATATGCGCTGCTGCAGAAGGCTCTCGAGGACAGCAAGCATGTGGCGATCGCAAAGCTCGCAATGCACAACCGCGAGTACACAGTATTTTTGCGTCCGCATAATGGCGGCATGATGCTGCACACCATGTATTATCAGGACGAAATTCGTCACATTGAGGATTTCGGCAAAAGCGACGTCGAGATCAAGGACTCAGAGTTAAAGGTCGCGCATCAACTTGTGAATGCGCTCGCCGCAGACTGGGAGCCGAAGAAGTACTACGATACCTTCGAAGCGAATGTGAAAGAACTGATCAAGGCGCACCTCGAAGGCAAGCACGTGGTGGGAGTGGAGAAGCCGAAGAAGGCAGCGCCGGTAGTCGATCTGATGGACGCGCTCAAACAGAGCCTCGCACAGATGGAAGGCAAGAAAAAGGGGCCGCAGCGTGCTATCGATTATCAGCGTGAGAATCAGGTTCGTATTAGCGACGAACCGCAGCCTTCAAAGAAGGCCGTACGGAAGAGAAAGAGCGCGTAGCCACGAGTGGAGACGCAGCATGCCTGCGTCCCTATATACGTATCGCAATCTCATATAATAAGCAGACAGTCCTTCCCTTGAGCCTTCTGGCTTGCCCGTTGTGACTGCATCCAGCTGTATGTCTAAGCCAACCATCGCCGTAGCTATGTCCGGAGGCGTGGATTCGTCCACAGTGGCAGCCATGCTGCGCTCTGATGGGCATCCAGTGGTCGGCCTGACGATGCAGCTCTGGAATCAGCGAAGACTCGCTGGACGTGAGGGGATGCCGGAGGATGTGCAAGGCCGATGCTGCTCAATCGAGGACGTTTACGACGCTCGCCATGTAGCCGAGCATCTTGGTATTCCGTACTATGTAGTGAACCATCAGGAGCGGTTCGAGCGCGACGTCGTTCGTCCGTTTGTTGACGAATATCTCTCTGGCCGTACTCCGATTCCGTGCAGTCTCTGCAACAATCACTTGAAGTTTGACGAGCTCCTTATTACGGCCCAGCAAATTGGTGCCGACTTGCTTGCGACTGGACATTATGCGCGCGTTGAATATTCCGCAGAGCGCGGCCGATGGCTTCTGCTGCGCGGTCGAGACTTAAGCAAGGATCAGAGTTATTTCCTCTTTGGACTGACGCAAGACCAGCTCAGCCGCACGCTTTTCCCGTTAGGAAACATGTCGAAGCCGGAAGTTCGCGACCTGGCCCACCAACATGGTCTGGCGCTTGCCGAGAAGCCCGACTCGCAGGAGATTTGCTTTATTCCGGGCGGTGACTACAAGCGATTTATCGACGCTTACCTCCACGAGCAAGGCGAGGAGCTGCCGGATACCTCAGGCGAATTGGTGACGATATCCGGCGAAGTGATCGGTACCCACGCTGGCATCCACAACTTCACGGTAGGACAGCGCAAGGGCTTGGGCGTCGCAACCGGGTCGCCGCTTTATGTGATCGAGCTGCGCGGGGACAAGCAACAAGTCATTGTCGGAGGAGACCACGATCTGCGCTCGCGAACTCTGCGCGCTCATCGCTTGAATTGGATTGCCTTCGACACTCTTGAGGGTTGCATCCGCTTGAAGGCCAAAATTCGCCATCGTCACGAGCCGGCAGAAGCGGAGGTCAGAATGGACGGAAACCGCGCGGCGGTCACTTTTGACGAACCGCAAAGAGCTATTACTCCGGGACAGGCGGTTGTCTTTTACGACGACAATCTTGTGATCGGCGGCGGCTGGATCTGCTGAGCGGATTTAAACGAACATTCCTTCGTCATTCGTACTGCGCTTCCGCTCTTCACGAACCTCTCGCTTCTGATTCAGGAAAGCTCCAACGCCCACGCTGATAGCCTGAAGAATGCCGTTCACACGACGAACGGGAAACAGTACTGAGTTCTGCACTGCTCCCGTAGTCTTCTCCACCCGCTCGAGTGTTCGTGTAAGAATCTCATCTGCTGCTACGACCTTGTTCTTAGTCCGAATAGCCATCTCGATGGCGGTATCACCCAACGTGACCGCCTGCTTCTTCAGTGTCGCGGAAGCTTCGGAGAGGTTCGAAGTGATCTCCTTCACTTTGGGAGTGGCATCGGCGAGGAGGTCGCGAGCGTTCTCGATCAATGGTGTAGTGCGCCGCTGAAAATCCATTGCAATGTCATGCACTTGCGACGTAGTTCGGCGCATCGTGAGATAAATGCCAAGCAGAATCAGCATCTGCAGCACGATGGCCAGAGACGTGATCGCAATGAAGGCGGTCAGGAGGTTGGAGTTCATGGGCATGCTCTCGGTCCATCGTTCGGGGCGATGGACCGGAGTAGCTGTTCTTAGGCCTTGGGCTCGACTGCGTCGCGATATGCCTGACGACCGGCTTCCACCGCTGAGGTGATCTGGTCTTTGGAGCGGCTGATGGTGTCTTTTCCCTTTTGGACGTACTGGTTCACCTGACCTCTAAATTCCTGCGTGCGATTGTTGAGGTATTCGCGGCCTTCATTAGCCGATTGCAGGATCGTATCGCGAGTCTCTTTTCCGGATTTCGGAGCGTAGAGGACCCCAACGAGTGCGCCAAGACCCAATCCGGCGAGGAACCATCCAATGCTGCTATTGTCGTTGTCTGCCATAACCTGCGTGCCTCCCAGCGAAGATTGCTAAGAAGGGGATGTTAGCACAAAGCAGCTTCTAAGCTGCTCAGCTCCTGAGCGGTTGCGGCGATTTTTGGAGTGCTGGAATCCTAGGGCGTTTGGCGTTCGCGGGAAGCTCTCCCCATCAATGCGAGCGCGAGATCCAAAGAGCAAGAAAATAACAAGCTTAGGAGCTTAGGAGCTGGAAAAAACGAATTATCGATTCGATCCCGCGATAAAAGTTGGGAATGTGGAATTTCTCATTGGGGGCGTGGAGATTGTCGTCCGGCAATCCGAATCCCATCATGACTGATGGAATGCCGAGATGCTTCTCGAAATCCGCCACCACGGGAATCGAGCCGCCACTGCGAATGAAGACCGTGTCTTTGCCGAAAACTTCTTTCATGGCATCCTTTGCCGCCTGCACATAATGGTTGTCGGTGCGGATGAGCATCGGATCAGCGCCGCTGATTTGGCGAATATTGATCTGAATACCGCGAGGGGTAATTGATTTCACGTAGTTGGAGAATCGCTTGAAGATCTCGTCAGGATTCTGATTTGGGACGAGACGCATCGAAATTTTCGCAGATGCTTTTGCAGGAATCACAGTTTTGGCTCCGGCACCGATGAAGCCGCCAGGCATGCCGTGAACATCGAGCGTTGGGCGGGCCCAGGTTCGCTCGGCTACGGAATATCCTGGCTCCCCTGTGAGTTCGGTACTTCCAACTTCCTGTTCCAGATATTCCTTCTCATCAAACGGAAGCGATTTCCAACTGCGCAGCTCGTCTGCTGAAGGTGTCGTAACGCGATCGTAGAATCCCGGAACGAAAATGCGGCCATTCTCGTCTTTCAATTTTGCAACGATCTGTGCCAGCGCAACAAATGGGTTTGGAGCCGCACCGCCGTACATTCCGGAGTGCAGATCGACTTTCGCTCCGCGAGCTTCGACTTCGGTGTAAACCAGGCCACGCAGTCCTACACAGAGCGTGGGCAGATTGGGAGCGTACATCTCCGTATCAGAAACCAGGGCAAAATCGGCTTTGAGCTTCTGCGGATTTTCTTGTATATATTTTGCGATCGCCTCTCCCCCAACTTCTTCTTCGCCTTCAAGCAGCAGGCGGACATTGATCGGGAGCTTACCGGCCCCGCTCTTCATGAGCGATTCGAGCGCTTTTAGATGCATGAACATCTGACCTTTGTCGTCCACTGCGCCACGTGCATAAAGGTTCTGATTGCGCTCGGTCGGCTCAAACGGCGGAGTGGTCCACTCGTTCAGCGGATCAGGAGGCTGAACGTCGTAATGTCCATAGCAAAGCGCAGTGGGCTTGCCAGTGGCGTGTAGCCAGTCGGCATAGACGAGAGGATGGCCGGCGGTCTTGATGACTTCGACATGTTCGAGGCCGATGCTGCGCATTTGAGCTGCAAGGAAATCGGCTGCGCGTTCGATATCGCTCTTGTGCTGAGGAAGCGTGCTGACACTAGGGATACGAAGGAGATCTTTGAGCTCTGCAAGAAACCGCGGCTGGTTCTGCCGGGCATATTCAAGAGCAGGGGAGGACATCTTGACAACCTCTTTTCACTGCAGATTGTTCCCGTGAAACGATTCAGTATAGCAGCGGAAAAGCATGACATTCTGGACGGCGCACCCCGGCGCTCCGTTCACAGGCGTTTCAGTAGCTCCTTTGCTTTTTCGAGTTCTGGAAACAGTTTTTCCTCATCCTGGAACGCTTTGGGATGAACACACCTCCGGCTGCCGTTCAGCTTCACAGGATGTTTCAGGTGAAGCATCTCGTGATACACAAGGTATTCAACCGCATACCGGGGCATATCCGCTCTGTCGAAGACGCGGCTGATGACAATCGTGTTGTGAGCAGGATCGTAGTGGCCGAGGCTCTGGCGCGATGCATAGCGACTCCATGTCATGAGCGGCCGCGCAAGTAGCCCGTAAAAAAAGCGCCGATTCAAATCCTCGAAGACTGCTTCGAGGTTATAGTGCTGACCTTGAGGAGATAGCAGGATCTTCCGCCCGCGTTGCTGCCGCAGTAAATGCGCTTTACCAGAGACATCTCTGCGTCCCAGGTATCGACGATATCGTGTGGCATGCCGCCTCTGAATCTCTTTTCGGTAGAGCTTGGCGAGTAGAATGTGCGCAATGGCATGAAGTACGTCCTTGGGAGCGCCGGACAGCAAATCGGAGATCCGTACCAGGACTCTTCCTTGCCGCAGCCGAATAGTGTTGTTGATGTTGGAAAAAGGAAAGAATTGCACGCGAAACTCAGGAAATGGCGCCCGTGGACGTAATTCACGGTACGCCTGGGAAAAAATGTCCTTGAGCTTCGGGGTCACCTAAATCGAATTTAGCACGCCGCGCGGCAAGTAGAGACGCAGCATGCTGCGTCTCTACCATCAAGCATAAAGCTCACGTTTTTTTCTTCTTCGCAAATTTAGCGTTTTGTTCTTCCAGAAGTTTGCGTGTGCTGTCAGCGCTGCGATTTACGGAGTCGATGGCGTCCTCAAGGGCAAATTTGTAATCAGCAGCTTCATCCACGTTCTTCGAGTTCTCCGACGCAGCCTTCAATTCACGCAGCTTAGTCTGGAAATCGCTGTCCATCTCGACAACCTGTTTCAAAGGTTTCCGCAGATCAGCGTTGCGCTCGTTGTAGTTCTCTACGTTGTCGTCAACTTCATCCACAAGTGTCGCGATATCCTCGAGGAGATCATGAATCTTCTGGCCTCGGCCTTTGTTCAGTTTGGGATCGGAACGTAACTGCTCAACGGCGACTATCCGCGCCTTTGTGAAATCGACCATCAACTTGAGGCGTTTTTCCGGTTCAATGGCAGTCTCCCGAAGTTGATCGACTTCCTTTTCAGTAAGCGGATCCCGATCGCGAACCTGGGAACACAATGGGAGATTCAGAACTAATGTCACTGCGAAATAGAGGAGAGGACTAGCGCGCATAGAGCTACCCTAATGCTTAAAAATCTGATTCAGAATTTCGTCGTCCGCGGCTTCGATGCGCTTCACGACGGCCATGATCGCGGCGCGATTTTCTACGGCCGAAGACTGAGCAATGTCGGCGAGGCGACGCGAAGCTTTATGAAGTGTCAATTCCGCTTGTTTTAATTTGTGATGAGTATTTTTCGAGCCGTCACGTGCTTTGTCTGCGTAAGTTCCGATATCGGTTAATGCCTGCTGCGCTGGTTCTAGTCTGCCGGCATGCATCTGGACCTCGAATTCCTCGACCAGTTCGCGGACCAGCTCCGCCGCATCAATGCACAAGTCTTTTTCTGAATCGCGTGCGACTTTTTGCTTAAGTTCCTCGATCCTTGCTGTGGTTTGCTGTTCGGGAGTCTCCTTCTTATCCGCAGGAAGACTGGAGCAAACTGAACACAGCAGCGGAATGAGGAGCAGTCGTTTCACTTCAGCTTTTCAATCGCAATCAGACGGTGACGCGCCTTCCATTCCTCGTCGGGATACTTGCCGTTGGCCGCCGCCAGAAACTGCGTGTAACTCTGCGTTGCTTCCGGAAAGCGACGGAGATGGTCAAGCGCAGTCGCCCGCAGGAAGTATATTCCCGGATTGTCGCCTAGTAGCTTAGTGCGGATATCGAGAGCCTTCAAGGCCAAGTCGTAATGCTGGTTCTCAGAGGCGACCACCGCCAGGTCGCCGTACGCGGTGGCGAGATTGGCATTCAGCTTTATTGCGGCCAGCAGCTGTTCTTCAGCCTCTGGCCAATGGTGCTGATGCATCAGCCCCAAACCGTACTGATAGCGAAGCTCGGAATCGCTGCCGCTCTGTTCCACAAGTTGTTTATAGATAGGAACTGCCTCGACCTCTCGATTCACCGCCATCAAGAGTCCAGCTTTGTCGCGCAAAACTTTTGGATCTTTTTGGTTTCCGGCTGCGCTGAGTTGAGCCAGTGCCTCATCATTTCTTCCTTGCGCCGCTAACAACCTGCCCAGCAGCAAATGAGCCTGCGAGTCTGCAGGATTTGTCGCCAGATATTGGCGTACATTCATCTCCGCTTGGTCGTACTGTTTTGACTTAATCGCAATGTTCACCAGCCCACGAAGAGCTCGATCGCGAGCGTCACCCTGAGCACCCTCGGCTGCTTGTCGATACTGAGTTCTCGCTGCTTCCAATTTGCCGGAGCTCTCGTATAACTCGCCCAATGAAAGACGTGGTTCGGAATCTTCAGGTGTGAGTTTCGCGGCTTCTATAAAAGCGTTTTCCGCTTCACCCGGTTTGCTGCTTTGCTGAAGCCTGCCCAGCGTGAGCCATGCATGCGCCTTAGCTCTCTCCCGATGAGTGGTGGGTTGAAGTTGTGTTGCTGCTCGAACGTATGTAATCGCTTGATCCCGCTCACCAGAATTCGCCAGGAGGAGACCAAGATTCAGATTTGTCTCAAAAACGCCGGCATTGATTTCCAGTGACTTCTTGTACGCCGAAAGGGCTTCGCTGTTGTGGTTAAGAGCCTGCTCGCAATATCCAAGGTCGTACCAAGCTTGATAGCTCTTCGGATCTTTGACTGCCGCCTTCTCAAGTAATGGCTGAGCAGAAGAGTAATCTCCGTTGGCGAGCAATGCCTCTGCTTGATCGAGCAGCGCAGACGCGGCCGATGGTGTTTGTTGCGCAGCGGCATGGTGCCGCACTGTCTGATGTGTGTCTTGCTGAACAGCGGCTGCGCTAAGGCTGGCCAGGAGAACAACGCCAGGAAAAAATCTATTCGACAGCGACGCCATCATTGGACTGCGAATTCCCATTCTTGGATAGGACGCGTGACAACCACTGACCCGTATAAGATTTCTTGTTCCGCGCGACTGCTTCTGGAGTGCCAACAGAAACTACCTCTCCGCCGCGAGCTCCGCCCTCTGGGCCAAGATCAATTAGCCAATCTGCGGCTTTTATCACGTCGAGATTGTGCTCAATCACAACCAGGGAACCGCCGGCTTCAATCAGCCTTCGGAAAGCTGCGAGCAATTTGCTTACATCGTCGAAGTGCAGACCGGTGGTCGGCTCGTCGAAGATGTATAACGTCCTAAGTGGCGATGACTTGCGCAGAGTTCCGCTCCCGTTCTCGCTGCCCTGGTTTGACGTACGCTCATCTCGGAACCGTGGAGTCAAATGCGCTGCTAGCTTCATCCGCTGGGCTTCACCGCCACTGAGCGTCGTTGCCGACTGGCCGAGCCGGAGATAGCCTAGCCCGACCTCCTCGAGCACTCGCAATTTATCTGTGATTTTCGGTACTCCAGAGAAGAAATGGAGAGCTTCCTTGACGGTGAGGTTCAGCACGTCGTGGATGTTCTTGCCTTTATAGCGGACATCGAGGACAGAGCTCTTGTACCGTGTTCCTCGGCACTCCTCGCAAATGAGCTCGACATCCGCAAGGAATTGCATTTCGACGGTTACAGTCCCATCGCCTTGACAAGCTTCGCAACGTCCCCCGGGAACGTTGAAGGAGAAGTGTCCAGCGGAGTACCCGCGCTTCTGAGGCTCCGGAAGGGAAGCAAATAGCTCGCGGATAGCATCAAAGGCCTTGATATATGTGACGGGATTTGATCGGGGCGTGCGACCGATCGGAGACTGATCTACCAAGATCACTTCTTTTATCTGCCCTCCGCCCTCGAGCTTCTGGAACAGACCTGTCGCGCTACCCGCCTCTGTGCTGCCGGTCACCGCGGCTACAGCCTTGTAAAGAACATCGTGCACGAGCGTAGATTTGCCGGATCCTGAGACGCCAGTAATTACCGCCAATACTCCGAGAGGAATACTGACGTTCACATTTTTTAAATTGTTTGCGCGGGCGCCAATCAGCCGCAACTCGCCACGAGGCTTTCGTCGAGCAGGAGGAATTGGGATTGCGAGATTATGGCTAAGATAACGTCCAGTTAACGAGTGTGCGTTGCGCGAAATCTCATCGTAAGTTCCGGTCGCTACGATCTTGCCTCCCAGTTCGCCGGCACCCGGTCCGAGATCGACGATACGATCGGACGCGGCCATTACCTCGGAATCGTGTTCGACCACAAGGATGGTATTTCCCAAATCTCGGAGTTCATGCAAGATCCGAACCAGCCTGTCCGTATCGCGGCTGTGAAGTCCGATGGAAGGCTCATCCAGGACATAAAGCGCACCCACCAGTCGTGAGCCCAGCGACGTAGCCAACTGAATTCTTTGCGACTCACCTCCGGAAAGGGTCGACGCAGTGCGGTCCAATGTCAGGTACTCGAGTCCCACACTGTTTAAGAACCCGAGCCGGTCACGAAGCTCTTCCAGAATCTTTTCGGCAATCTCCGCCTGCTGCGGAGTGAGCTTCACCTCGCCTACAAAGCGGGCTGCGTGCTCAACTGTCATGGCGGTCAGTTCACAGATGTTTTTACCCTCGATCTTCACATTGCGCGCCTCGGCCCGTAGGCGCTGGCCATGACAATCCTGGCAGGTCGCATAGCCTCGGTAGCGACTCAGAAAGACCCTAATGTGAAGCTTGTACTTCTTCCGCTCCAGTAGTGCAAAAAAGCCGGTTATACCGGGAAACTTGCCGTCACCCTGGAGGATCAATGTCCTCTGATCGTTCTCGAGGTCGCACCAGGACTGGTTCATGGCAATGTCGTGTACTTTGGCGAAGCGCTTTAGTTCCGCCTGGAAAGTCTTGTACTTGGGCTTGGTCCAGGGCTCTATCGCTCCTTCATTCAGCGTAAGCAATGGATTGGGAATCACCAGGTTGAGATCGAAGTCGATGGTGTTCCCGAATCCCTGACAGCGCTGGCATGCTCCGTAAGGATTATTGAACGAGAACAGCCGCGGCTCTGGCTCTTCATACTTGCGCCCACAGTCTTTGCATTCGAAACGCTGAGTAAACCTAAGTTGACGACGGGGAGACTCGTCGCGCGGCACGATCTCGAAGACCGCCTCTCCCGACTCGCGATAGCCGATTTCAAGCCCATCCACGATGCGAGCGCGCTGGTCTGGTGCCAACACTATTCGATCCACCAGAACGAACAAGGGCTGAGCGAAGTTAATCTCCAAGAGCGACTCGGGAGTTGAGAATTCATAGATGTTCTGGTTTTGATAGAGCCGATTGAACCCTCTACGACGGAGTTCGCCGAGCCGTTCTTTAAGCTGGTCGTTTAGCTCGGATTTCTTAGTCCCTGCCGCCTTGACCCTGCCGCGCGATTTCTTTCCTGTGATACCGGGAGCGGGAGCGGCTGTAACCGGGAACAACACATGGAATCTCGTGTCCTCAGGCAATTGGCTCAATGCCGTGAACACTTCATCGACAGTGTCTTTCTTCACTTCGATACCACAGTTCACGCAGTAGGTGCGTCCGATCCGGGCAAATAGCAGACGCAGATAGTCGTAGATTTCAGTCGCAGTCGCAACGGTTGAGCGGGGGTTTCGAGTAGTGTTTTTCTGCCGAATGGCGATGGCAGGCGAAATGCCATCAATCAGGTCGACATCAGGCTTTTCGATTCTTTCCAAGAACTGACGGGCATAAGCAGACAGAGACTCCACATAGCGCCGCTGGCCCTCAGCGTAGATTGTGTCGAATGCCAGAGAAGATTTGCCCGATCCGGAGACTCCGGTAACGACAGTCAGGGTATTGTGCGGGATCTCAAAGTCCACGTTCTTCAGGTTATGAACCCGTGCACCCCGTACAACAATGCTCTCGTTTGACATCCTAGGAAGACTTCCCCGCCGCTTCGGAACACTTCAGTGAGATCCAGAAAGGGGTAGGGAATCTTTCATTATAGCTGAATGTTATCGCGTTTCGGAAAGCCCTGGGAATAGAACAAGGGTAGTGGCAGGAGGATTTCAGCGACACCATTTCGTCCCAGAAAGTGCTCCCTAAATGGGAATATTCTCCAAATTGGGAATCGTAGAATAATGGCGTATTTCCACCATCAGCTCAGTGACATACAGCCAAGCTTGGTCATAGCTCCTCAGCGGCTTCTCCCAAAGTGACCAAACTCGCTGGAGGACGTGACCAAAACGGAACCCGCCCGTTTGTAATCACTTAGCTGTCCAATTGAGGCGTTGGAAACACGTCTGCAATGGGGACTAAGTGCACCGCGCCAGCTTCCTACTCGTTTCCCGCTCCGATTCATTGAGCATTCCAGGGTGATTTGTCGATGCCCCCTTCTTCTTCTACAAGCGGTGTGCCACCGGTATCCGAACTGCTGGTCGCCGACACAGATCTGGAATCACTTGAGTTGTGCCGTGACACAGCTGCGGCTGCCCGCTCGGTGCTGCGTAACACCCACGACTCTGAAGCTACGCTCGAGGTATTGGAATCAGGGCTAGTCGACGTACTCCTCCTCAGCGAGCAGCTTCCGGGAGGAGCGGAATTGGAGCTGCTGAGGCACATTCATTATTGGTATCCCGAAACCCAAGTCATTATGATCTCGGACCATCCGAGTTATGCCTCTGCGGTGCAAGCCGCGAAATTGGGCGCATTTGACTATTTGCCTAAACCCTTGGAGGGAAAACTCCTGGAAGCTACAATCGTGCGCGCCGTGGAGCATTCTCGCACAGCCCGTGTAGCAGTCAGGGAACCCATAGATGCCGAAGCAGCGTACGGCATCGTCGGCAAGACGGCAGTGATGTGGAAGCTCTACAAGGTCATCGAGAAAGTGTCCGCGAACATCCATCCTGTACTCATTCTGGGAGAAAGCGGCACGGGCAAGGAACTCGTCGCCCGGGCCATTCACTTTAGCGGCATACGTCATGAGCGGCCATTTATCCCAGTAGATTGTGGGGCGCTGGTTCCGACACTGTTAGAAAGCGAACTGTTTGGTCATGAGAAAGGAGCATTCACAGGAGCAGAGAGGGCCAAAGACGGACTGCTTCGAATCGCGGAGGGTGGAACGGTGTTCCTCGACGAGATTGGCGAACTTCCAGTGGAAGTTCAAGGAAAGCTCTTGCGGGCCCTACAAGAAAAGGAGATTCGTCCCGTCGGTAGTACAAAGCGCATTCGCATTGATGTTCGCGTAATCGCAGCCACGAATCGCGAGCTCGAGGCTGCGATAAAAGAAGGCCGCTTTCGCAAAGATCTTTATTTCCGCCTCAACGTTGTCACCATCAAACTGCCTCCCTTACGAGACCGCATGGACGATATTGAAGAGCTAGTGAATGCCTTTCTTGATCGAATTGCCCAAAATACCGGCCAGCCCAGGAAGAAAATCTCACGCGAGGCAGTGCGGATGTTGAAGACATATTCCTGGCCAGGGAACGTTCGCGAACTGGAGAACTTTATCGAGCGCGCGGTGGCGCTGGGCAGTGGAGGGACGCTGGAGCCTATCGACTTCCCCAGTCAAGTTAGCGGAAACATAACATTACCATCATTCTCGACCAGCGAGCCTATAAGACGTATTGGCCGCGTGCTTCCGATAGCAGAAGTTGAACGCCACGCAATCCTGAATGCAGTGGCTGAAGCTAAAGGCGATAAATTGCTGGCGGCTCGTATGCTAGGAATAGGTAAGACCACTCTCTACAGGAAACTCCGTCAATATAAAAACCGTGCATCACAACTATTATTGCCGTCGAGCTCCCCTGCAACTACAGACTCTTAATTCGAATTCATCTGACTGATAACACAGAATTTCTGGCGTGTTTTGACGCGATGAGACGGGCATCCAGATCAGGCCCGCTTTGCTCTAACTGCTCACTCGGTTGTGCGGGCTTAAACCTCCTGTTTGGGCAAGCATCACAACGTTGGTTCCGAACCTCATTGAAAAAACCCGAATGAACCTAGGGAGAAGATCTTACATTGCAGGCTGAAACAAACAGCCAATTGACCATCGAGTCACTGAGTTCAAGCCCGTCTGCTCACGATCCCCAGGTCGAGGCGGCGAAGTCGTGCCCAGAGTTGACCCGACGAATCATCGCCCTAGGCGATTGGTTTCATAACATCAATCTCAACGGAGTCTGGACAGCCCCAGATCACTTCCTCGGTGATTTTCCCAACGTAAAGTGGAAGGACATTTCGAAAGCCGTCCCGGAGGACCTAAAAGGAGCGTCCGTTCTGGATATCGGGTGCAACGCCGGATTTTATTCAATTGCCCTCAAGAAACGCGGAGCAGGCAGGGTCCTCGGAGTGGACGTCGATGAGCGCTATCTGAATCAGGCTCGCTTTGCTGCCGAGACTCTCGGCTTGAAAATCGAATTTCAGAAATGCTCGGTCTACGATGTGGATCAAATCCCCGGACAGTTTGACTACGTTTTGTTCCTCGGCGTGTTTTACCACCTTCGATATCCGCTATTTGCTCTCGACAAGATCATTAAGAAAGTCGCCGGAAGGCTCTTCTTCCAAAGCATGATGCGCGGATCGATGGAACAGCGAACATGGAACGGGGATTACGAGTTTTGGGATGTGAAGCCCTTTCAGGATCCTGATTTCCCCTGCATGTACTTCATTGAGAACAGCTACGCGAGCGACTACACGAACTGGTGGATCCCAAATCGTGGTGCGGTCGAGGGAATCTTGCGTAGTTCGGGTCTGCAAATCCTTGACCAGCCAGAGTCGGAAACCTACGTCTGCGAACCACGTCGCGTGCAACGGGATGGTAAGTACCTACTTGATCTTGAACTTTCGGGAACTTTGTAAGGTCTCAAAGAACGATAGAGGAATGCACGAATGGTTGAAGCGGTGATGCTCTGGAACGAGCCCAACAACCTCTCCCACTGGGATTTCAAAATCGATCCTGACTGGAAGAAGTTCGCGGAAATGGCAATTGCTGCAGGCAAGGCAATCCGCAGCGTGAATCCCGAGCTGCCCATCGTACTGGGCGGGATCTCGCCTATCGATCCTAATTTCATTCAGCTGATGGGCTCACATGGCATTCTGAACGCCGTGGACGTCGTTGCAATCCACGGCTTTCCTCTGGACTGGAATCACTGGAATGTCAACGAGTGGCCCGCGAAGGTGGATGAAATCAGGGCGGTGACAAAGCTCCCGGTCTGGATTTCGGAAGTCGGGGCCTCATCTTTCGGAGCCGAAGAGGTTCAGCTGTTCGGATTACAGAGGATGTCTGAGCTGCTGCTCGGGAATGTGGAACGCATTCACTGGTACAGTCTCTTTGATCTACCGGCCTCCTGGACTGCAACTACACGCCATAAAGAAGCGGAAGGAAGCGCCTATTACCGCCACTACTACATGGGCTTATTGCGTGAGGATGAAACCCCTAAGATGGCAGCGGCGGAATTTCCTGAGGGACTTGGAATCTGTCAATGGTTTCACTACGAAGACCATCGACTGGATTCAGCCGTTGAGTGGCTGCATAGACTCAAAGTTCGGTATCTCCGGACTGGGGTGAGTTGGGCCGACAGCCATCGTGAAAACGCTGAGCTGTGGTTTGACCGCCAGATGAAGGCTCTTGAGCCGTTTAATACGACGCTCACATTGTGCTTTACGCCAGAGCATCTAGGCATTGCGCCGCATTATACGAGTCCGCCGAAGGATCCAAACACGTTCGCGGAATTCGCGCAATGGGCGGTATCACGCTATGCACCTGCGCCTGTTCGAACGAACTCGGCTTACGCAATGCCGGAAGAAATGGCGGCGCCTTCGGTTCTAAGGTGAGAACAACACTGGAAAGTGAATTGAGGCAGATGATCACAAAGAAAATCTTGATCACAGGTGGAGCAGGTTTTGTTGGCTCACACTTGGCTGATGCGCTCATCGCTCTGAGGCACGACGTCCGCATTTTTGACAACTTGTCTCCTCAGGTTCATGGGTGTGGAGTGCCCTCGTATCTTTCCGGCAATGCGGAATTTGTCGCCGGGGATATGCGGGACGAGAACGCAGTTCGGAAAGCGATTGAAGGCGTGGACGTCATTTTTCACCTTGCCGCCTCCGTCGGAGTCGGCCAATCGATGTACCAGATCTCCGACTACATGGGAGTGAATACCCAAGGTACAGCAGTGCTGCTACAGGCGCTGCTCGAACGAAAAGCGCGGGTCGAAAAACTAGTAGTGGCGTCGTCGATGTCAATCTATGGAGAAGGGCAGTATCTTTGCCCCAACTGCGGCGATTCTGTCCCCTCCCCGAGGAACATCGGGCAGCTTGCTAGAAAACAGTGGGAGGTAAAGTGCCCGGACTGTGGTGCTGAACTTACTCCTGTGCCCACGGCCGAAAGCAAACCTCTGCAATGCACCTCAGTTTATGCGCTCTCGAAGAAGGACCAGGAGGAGATCTGCCTGCTTTATGGCCGGACCTATGGGCTGCCAGTTGTAGCTCTGCGCTACTTCAATATCTATGGGACGCGCCAGGCTCTCTCAAATCCCTACACCGGAGTTGCTGCGATCTTTGCTTCTCGTCTTCTGCACCTAAAAGCGCCATTAGTTTTCGAAGACGGGCGCCAGATGCGCGACTTTGTCAGCGTTCATGACATCGTGAACGCAAATCTGCTCGCTATGGAATCGGAAAAAGCTAACGGCCATGCCGTCAACATCGGGTCTGGGCGGCCCATTTCGATTCGTGAGGTCGCCTCAGTGCTCTCGCGAGCGATGGGCCTCCAGATATTCTGTGAAATCACGGGCAAGTACAGGGCTGGAGATATCCGCCATTGTTTTGGAAAGATTTCCAAAGCACGCGAACTTCTCGGGTACGAACCAAAAGTCCGATTTGAGGATGGAGTCGCTGAACTGGTTGATTGGCTGCGCGAGCAGACTCCCGAGGACAAGGCCGAGCGCATGGTTGCGGAATTACAAACCTTCGGTCTCACGGCGTAGCAGGGCCAAGTGTTGAGGAACTAGAGATGGATAGTAATCATTCAGAGAGGCGATCGGTACTGATCTTCGGCGGCGCAGGTTTTATTGGCGCGAATCTTGCGCAGTATGTGCTCCTCGAAACCGAGGCGAGCGTGCATGTCTTCGATAATCTCTCCCGTCGGGGCGTTCAGCACAACTTGGAGCTGCTGAGGAAAGCGGCTGGGCGATCTGGACGGCTTCGCGTCACCGTAGCCGATGTGCGCAACGCGTCAGCAGTCGAGCGCGCCTGCGGGGAGGCTACCGAGATATATCAATTTGCAGCGCAGGTCGCGGTCACAAGCTCGATCACCAACCCAAGGTGCGACTTCGAGACCAATATTATAGGGACCTTTAACATCCTCGAAGGTGCTCGCCTTTCTGGCAATCAGCCGTTCATCCTATTCACTTCCACCAACAAGGTGTATGGGGAGATGCTTGAGGAACAACTGGAGCTCAGAGGAGGACGATACGCCTATGCACATCGCACCTGTGTCTCTGAAGAGCAACCACTCGATTTCCATTCACCCTATGGCTGTTCGAAAGGCTCCGCAGATCAGTACGCTCGGGAGTACTCACGAATGTACGGATTACCCACTGTCGTATTTCGCATGTCTTGCATCGCCGGCGAGATGCAATACGGGAATGAAGATCAGGGCTGGGTAGCGCATTTCCTCTACACAGCATTGCGCGGCGGTCGACTCGTCATTTATGGAGACGGGTATCAAGTGAGAGACGTACTTCACGTGAAGGACTTGGTACGCGCATTCGACGCGGTGCGCACGTCATTGCCTCAAACTGCTGGACAGATTTACAACGTGGGGGGCGGGCCAGAAAACACGATTTCCCTCATGGAGCTCATCGATGAGATCGAGGTTCTCACCGGCGAGCGGCTGGAGTACACAACGGGCCCCCGCAGGGCCGGAGATCAACAGATTTACGTGAGCGATTACTCGAAGTTAGCTCGGCACACCGGCTGGAAGCCGCGTTCCTCGGTTCGCCAAACGTTGGCTGCCATCCACCAATTCTGGCAAGAGCATCGTGAATTCTTCGGCGATATTCCGGTCCGGCAGCGTGCCGAACCCGTTCTGTCACCCACGTTGCTTGAGAGGGCAGCCTGATGCGGTACGCTTTCATAAACCCAAATTGGAACTTCACAGGTTCAACTTACTTCGGCTGTCAGGAGCCACACTACCCCCTGGAGTTGCTCTTCGCCTTCGACCAGGTGCTTCAGGCAGGAAGTGAAGCTTTGCTTGTGGACGCTCAGGTCGAGAACCTCACTACCACTGAGGCTTCGCCGCGAATTCGTGATTTTCGACCTGACTTCCTGGTAATCCCGACTGCTCCGTCGTACCTTTTCTGGCGTTGTCCGCCGCCTGAGCTGCGCGTGCCGGGAGAATGGTTTTCAGCTCTGCGCAGCAGTGGGACGCACATAGCAATCGGTCCTCATCCGTCGGCAACACCTGGTGCTACGTTGCGCAAGACGAAATGTGATCTCGCGTTGCGCGGGGAACCTGATCAGACCTTGCCGCAGCTCGCCTACAAGCCTTGGCAGGAGATCGTCGGTTGCTGCTGGCGCGATGACAAAGGCGAACACATCAGCTCCGCATTGGGAGTCACAGATATGAAGGCGCTCAGTGCGCTCGACTTCCACAACTATCCAGTCGAACTCCACGGGCATTGTCACCATGTCTTTAGTGGGCAAGCCCGAGGTGCTGAACTCGAGTTCGCACGCGGCTGTCCATGGTCATGCACCTTCTGCAATAAGACATTATTCCGCAACAAATTCCGTGAGCGCTCGGTGGACGCAGTACTCATCGAAATCGATCACCTAATAGCCCGCGGAGTCGGCTACATCTACTTTATCGATGAAATATTTGGCGTCAGTAAGAATGTCTTGCGATTGCTCGAAGGCATCGCCGAACGACCGGTGAAGATTGGCTTCCAAACGCGAATCGATCTCTGGACCGAGGAGACACTCGATCTACTTGGTCGCGCCCACTGTATTTCGATGGAATGTGGTGTGGAATCAATTACTGAACAGGGCAGGGAAGAGCTGAACAAGAATTGCCGGATCGATACCTGCCGCATTAGTGAGCTATTGATCTATGCGCGCCAGCGAATTCCCTGGGTACAGGCGAATCTGATCCTTACGGAGCAGGACGACAAGGTCCAGATTCGCAAATGGCAGGACGAGTTGAAGTCACACGGCGTGTGGGTCAGCGAGCCTGTTCCGATGTTTCCGTTTCCCGGCAGTCCTCTCTACGTGCAAACGTTCGGTGAGTCGCCCGACGACAGTGCCTGGGAGCGGGCACATCACTTCTACATGTCCCAATTTCAGGACAAGGGTTTCAGCGATATCCAGGAGCAGCAGCCGGCCGCGATCGAGGATCTTGAATGCACGTATTGATGACTGCGGATACCATCGGCGGCGTCTGGACCTTTGCCCGCGAACTGGTCACGCAGCTCTCTCGCCAGGGGATCCGCATTACTCTGGTGAGCTTTGGGGAGATTCCATCGGCACAGCAATCCAAGTGGCTCGATGACCTTCCATTAGTGTCGTACTACCCAACCGCGTTCCGTCTGGAGTGGATGCAGGACGCGCAATCCGACTTAGAGCAATCTGCCGAACTTCTTCGATCTCTCATCGCGGAAACGAAGCCCGATCTACTTCATTTCAATCAGTTCTATTATGGGAGCCTTGACTGCGGGCAACCCAAAATCGTGGTCGCCCATAGCGACGTCGTCAGCTGGTGGGTTGCCGTACATGGTGTCGAGCCACCGGCAAACGATTGGATTCGGCAGTACCGCGAGAACGTAGTTCGCGGTTTCGCTCGAGCCGATCTGGTAATCGCTCCTACTCACTGGATGTTGGACCAGGCGTGCCATCACTATGGCGAGCCTGGGAAGAAAGCCGTCGTGTACAACGGTCGCGACCCACGACTCTTCGTCGCCAATGCGGCGAAGCAACATTACGCAGTTTCGATCGGAAGGCTCTGGGATGCGGGTAAACAGGCGAACTTATTGCTTCGTGATGACCTTCCGTTGCAGACAATCCTGGTGGGATCCGAACAGAGTCCCCAAGGAGCCATTGCCTCGGCTCAATCGATGGGTCGCCTCGCCAATCTTCGCGTGATTGGACCTCAATCCGAAGAGCAACTGCGCCAATTGCTTGCGGGAGCGTCCATCTACGTCGCCAGCTCGCGCTACGAACCCTTCGGTCTAGCGCCGTTGGAAGCTGCACTGTCAGGCTGCCCGATCATTGCGAATGACATAGAAACATTCCGCGAGGTCTGGAGCGAAGACGCGATTTACTTCGAGAAAAACAATTCCGGCAGCCTGGTACTCACAATTCAGCAACTTGCATCTAACCCCCTGCGGCGTTCGGAATATGGAGATCGTGCCCTGCAGCGAGCACGCAGGCAGTTCAGTTCCGAGAAGATGGCCGAAAGCTATCTAGCCCATTACCGTTCCCTAGTCCATTCGGAGGTTGCGGCCGCTTGAACGGCAAGCTGCGAATTCGGGTCTTCGCACACTCTCTCGTATCTGACTGGAACCATGGCAACGCGCACTTCCTGCGCGGATTGTCGCGCGCATTGGTTCGTCTTGGCCATCAGGTTCGCTCGTACGAGGAGCTGGGCGCATGGTCGCTTGCCAATCTCATTCGCCAGGAAGGTGAGACCGCGATTGAAGCCGTCGACGACTTTCGGCGGATCTACTCCGAGCTCGATATCCACTTCTACAAGAACGACGCGACCTTGGAAGGCTTCCTGGAGGAAGAGCTCAAGGAAGTAGACCTGGTTCTCATCCACGAATGGAATGACCCTTCGGTCGCCAACAAGGTGCTCGCATTCAAGGAAAAGTACGGATTCAAGGCCCTGTTCCACGACACACATCACCGCGCTTACACGAGGCCGAGGGAAATCCTGAAATTTCACCTGCACAAAGTCGACGGGGTACTAGCGTTCGGCGAGGCCATCCGTCGAATCTATGCGGACGGATTCGGTGTGCCCCGGGTTTGGACTTTTCACGAAGCTGCCGATGCCGAGGTTTTTGCTCCCCGACGTGAAAAACAGGAGACCGATGTCCTCTGGATCGGCAACTGGGGTGATGATGAGCGTACGCGTGAGTTGATGGAGTTTCTGCTCCAGCCAGCCAGTGCGTTGCAGGGTCGCCGAATCGTTGCATACGGAGTTCGCTATCCAGAAAACGCGCTCGAGCAATTGCGCCAGTCCGGAATTGAATACCGCGGCTATCTGCCCAACTTGAAGGCTCCACAGGTGTACAGCAGGAGCGCTCTTACGCTGCATGTTCCACGGCGTCAGTATGCCAATGGCTTAAGTGGGATCCCAACGATCCGCGTCTTTGAGGCGCTCGCTTGCGGAACGCCACTAGTGTGCTCGCCCTGGACGGATACCGAAAATATGTTCCGACCTGGGCAAGACTACCTGTGCGTGCCTGATGGCCCAAGCATGCGCGCGGCGATAGAAGCCCTTCTCCGCGACGATGCCGCACGCGCGCAGCTCGGAGTGAGTGGACGAGAGACGATCGAAAAGCACCACACCTGTGGTCATCGCGCAGAACAGTTGCTGGGCATCTACGAGGAGTGCGCATAGTGAAGATATTCGTCTTCGGTTCCAGCATTACCTCCTCATACTGGAACGGAGCCGCAACCTACTATCGGGGCATTTACAGTAACCTCGCCCGATTGGGTCATCAGATCACTTTCGCAGAACCCGATGCCTATGGCCGACAGCAGCGGCGCGATCCGGGCGACTACAGCTATGTCGAGAGTCTGGTGTATTCGAGCCCATCAGACCTTTCGAAAATCTTCGAGCAGGCTGCCCGAGCGGACCTCGTTATCAAGCACAGCGGCGTAGGAGTTGACGACCCCGAACTGGAATTTGCAGTAGCACGTGAAATTGAAAGCGCTGCCATTCGCGTCTTTTGGGATGTTGATGCTCCCGCAACCCTCTCCCGTATCGAGCAGGACCGGAGTGACCCATTTCGGTTACTCATTCCTCAGTACGACCTGATTCTGACCTATGGGGGCGGACCACCAGTTGTAAATCATTACCGCCGCCTGGGCGCACGCGATTGTTGTGCAATCTACAACGCCCTGGATCCAACCACTCACCATCCGGCGCCAAAGGATTCATCGCTGAAGTGCGACCTCGTATTTGTCGCCAACCGCCTTCCCGATAGGGAACGAAGGGTAGAAGATTTCTTTATCGCGGCAGCGCACCTTGCGCCTGAACTAAGTTTCATCTTGGGAGGCGAGGGCTGGGAAGGGAAGCGTTTGCCAGAAAATATCCGGTGGATTGGACATGTCGGCACCTCAGATCACAACCGCGTAAATTGCTCGGCTCGCATGGTATTGAATCTCAATCGAGACTCCATGGCGAGCGTTGGTTTCTCTCCGCCAACCCGTGTCTTTGAAGCTGCTGGAGAGGGCGCATGTGTTGTGACTGATGCCTGGACCGGAATCGAAACTTTCTTTGAACCGGGCGAAGAGATCCTATTGGTCTCAGATGCGAACGAAATCGTGGACGTTCTGAGAAATACGAGTGATGAGCGTGCTGCGCAAATCGGAACCGCCATGCGGCGGCGCGCTCTACGGGACCACACCTACGCTCAGCGCGCGGAACAGTTATCTGAACTCCTGGCGCGCGTCGAAAACCAGCAGAGCGCAGTAGCGTAGCCGCTTATGAAGATCGTTGTCTTCGGTTTATCGATTACTTCTGCCTGGGGCAACGGCCACGCCACCACCTTCCGTGCACTCCTTAAAGCTTTACATGAACGCAAGCACGACATCGTATTTTTCGAAAAGGAAACGGAGTGGTACGCCCATAATCGCGATCTCCCCGAGCCGCCCTACTGCCGGCTGATCCTTTATGACAACTGGTCAGACGTGTCGAGCAAGGCGCGCAAAGAGCTGGCCGATGCCGATGTGGGAATGGTCGGTTCATACTTTCCGGATGGAGTAGTCGCCATCGACGAGTTGCTCGACAGCCGAGCTGGCGCGAAAACCTTTTACGACATCGATACGCCGATCACGATCGCCAACCTCGGGCAAAAGGGAAGTACAGACTATGTAACCGCAGCGCAGCTGTCTGGATTCGATATTTATTTCAGCTTCACCGGCGGGCCGATGCTGCGCGAAATCGAGGAGAAGTTCGGGGCAAAATCGGCGTTTCCCCTCTACTGCTCTTTCGATCCATGTGAATATCATCGCTTTCCCGCAAACAAGCGTTTCGCATGTGACCTGAGTTATATGGGTACGTATGCCCCTGATCGGCAGGCGAAGCTCGAAGAGCTACTTGTACGCGCCGCCACCGACTCTCCGGAGTCGAGCTTCACAGTCGCTGGATCGCAATATCCAAAGCGTATCCGCTGGCCAAAAAATGTCCGGCGGATTACACACCTAAATCCAAAATGGCACGCTCGCTTTTATTCATCTTCGCGGCTTACACTGAATCTTACTCGGCGCGAGATGGTTATCGCTGGCTACTCGCCTTCAGTGCGTCTTTTTGAGGCCGCAGCTTGCGGCGCAGTCATCGTTTCAGACAACTGGCCAGGGCTCGATTCCTTCTTTATTCCGGGACGTGAGATCCTGCTTGCGGCCGATGCTCAGGACGTCGAGCGATATTTGGCGTTGCCGGATTCGGAGCTGCGCGCCATCGGCGATGCTGCCCAAGCGAGAGCTCTGGCTAAGCACACCAGCGAGATACGGGCTATTGAATTTGAAGAGGCCATTGGCGCGCCAATTCAGAAGCGCGAAATCGCTACTCCTGGTTCGCAGCAGGAAGAAGAAGTTGTGCAGGTGAGTTAAATCATCGGCGCCGAGTTGCGCGCCAACGCTACCATCCTTTTCCGCATCTAAACAGAAGCTCCATCCGGTGAAGCAGCACGTAGTCTGCCCCACAGTCCAACCCAAGGAGTCCAATGAGAGTTGCTGTAGTCGCTCCTCCGTTCATTCCAGTTCCCCCAAAACGATATGGCGGAACGGAGCTCTTCGTCGGTTATCTCGTGCAGAGTCTAAAAGCGCACGGAATCGATGTGGTTTTATACGCAACAGGGGATTCAACTGCCAAGGTGGAGGTCCGCTTTCTCTATCCGAAATCAGAATGGCCTCTCGAAGGCGAGATCTTCTCAAACTTGAAAGACGTGAATCACACCTTCTGGGCAGTCGAAGATGCGATGCACGATTGCGACATCCTTCACCTGAACAACGCGCCGGGGTTGGCGGCTACCCGTTTTGTGAACGTTCCAGTCGTGTACACGGTGCATCATCCCCGGCAGAATCTTCTGAGTGACTTCTATGCCTCGTATCCGGACATCAACTACGTCATGATCAGCGATTCTCAGAAGTCGTTTGAGGCGATGCCGAAGATGACGACGATCCATCATGGAATTTCGATGGACGATTATCAGTTTCAGAAGCAGAAGCAGCCATACCTGAGCTTCATTGGCCGATTTGCTCCGGTCAAGGGCCCCCACATTGCGATCGAAGTTGCCAAAAAACTCGGCATTCCGCTCAGGATGGCCGGCGAGGTACAGCCACAGTTCAAGGATTACTTCGAGAATGAAGTCAAGCCGCACATAGACGGCAAATTTGTCGAGTTCATTGGCGAGGCCGATCAGCAGATCAAGAATGAACTCCTCGGGAATTCTATGGCGTTGCTGTTTCCGATCCAATGGGACGAACCCTTTGGATTAGTGATGATCGAAGCCATGGCTTGCGGAACGCCCGTAATCGCGCTGCGTGGCGGATCGGTAGCTGAAGTAGTGTGCGATGGAATATCAGGCTACGTCTGTGAGAACGCGGATCAGATGGTGGAACGCATTCGCAACCTGTCCATCCCGAGCGCTTCCGTCCGGCATTACGCGGAAATGAATTTTTCTACTGAGAAGATGGCCAAAGACTACGCGCGCTTGTACGAGTCATTAATTACGAACGCTGATTTGGTACTGCCCGAGACAGACACGATATCCTTCACGATCGAGCCCGGAACGGCGGCATGAGCACGGCCACCAGAATTCCCCTCGACGAACTCGAGGAAGTAGCTTCTCCGTATCCCGAACCACAGCTCGGCTTTCTCGTTCATGAGCCGAGAAAAGTCAATAACCTTACTCTGATTAATGGAAAGACCTTTCTCTCCACCACGGTTGCCGGAGATATCACGCCGCCGGGAGCTCCTGACGTTGGTTTCTTTCACGACGATACGCGCTTCCTGAGCAGGCTCGAGCTGAAGATAGGAGGACAAAGAACCGTTGTCCTCTCCTCCAGCACAGAGAAGACCTTTGCCTCAAAAATAGAACTTACTACCACCACTCTTGCACAGATCAATTCGTTCGATTTGCCGGAAAACACAGTTTACATTCGCCGCCAGCAGCTTCTCGTTTCCGATGTGTTTTATGACTCAATTACTTTCTCCAATTTCAATCAGTCGGAAGCGGAACTGCTGGTTGAGATAGCAGTGGAGGCGGATTTTGTCGATGTTTTCCAGGTGCGTGGATGTGCGCGCAATAAGTCCGGACACTACTACAAGCCTAAGCTCCAGGGAGATTCATTGGTCTTCTTCTACGTCGGTCTGGACGGGATAGCCCGGGAGACGACGATCCGCTTTCAAACGCCACCAGATGAGGTAGAGAGTCCTTTCCTTCGGTGGCGGCTCAAAGTTCCGGCAACCGGATTCCGTGAACTGTTGAACACGATTACTTGCCGGGTCGGCGATAAGCCTGCTCGCTCGAAGGAAAAGAGCGTTGTGCTGGGCTTCCGGGAGAGGCGGGAAACATATCGCCGCTGGGAAGAGGCATCCACCAGATTCGAAAGCAGCAACGACATCTTCGATCATGCAATGCAAACCTGCACTGCCGATTTCCATGCATTACAGATTCCTGACGGCGATCAGCACATTCTCGCTGCCGGTATTCCATGGTTTGCGACGATGTTCGGTCGCGACTCTCTGATCGCCGCGTATCAGTCCTTGCTGCTCAATCCGCGGCTCGCCTGCGAGACGCTGCGTGTGCTGGCCAGATATCAGGGAAAGCGATCGAATGACTGGCTCGATGAAGAGCCGGGAAAAATTCCCCATGAATATAGGACCGGCGAAATGACCCGCGCCGGGGAAATGCCATTCAGTCCTTATTATGGGTCCGTTGATGCCACACCGTTATTTCTCATATTGCTCAGCGAGACTTTCAACTGGACAGGAGACGCTGAGCTAGTGCAGGAACTCCTGCCCGCAGCTCGTTCCGCTCTCGATTGGATCGAGAACTACGGCGACCTCGACGGCGATGGACTAGTCGAATACAAGCGGCGATCGCCGAAAGGACTTATTAACCAGGGCTGGAAAGATTCGTGGGACGCAAACATGCATCGCGATGGCAGCATGGCCAACCCGCCAATCGCTCTCGTGGAGGTGCAGGGGTACTGCCATGAGGCCCAGTACCGCATGGCGCAACTGCTGCGGCTCGTTGGCGATACGATGCGGGCCGACAAGCTGCGAAAGAGCTCCACGGAATTCGCTAAGAGAATTGAAAAGGCGTTTTGGCTGCCAGAAGAGAACTTCTACGCGATGGGACTAGACAGTGCCAAGAGACCCATGGAGGTGATCTCTTCGAATGCGGGGCATCTCCTCTTCACTCGAACGGTCGCCAAAGATCGTGCGCGGCTGGTGGTGGAGCGCCTGATGAGAGACGACATGCAGTCAGGCTGGGGATGGCGCACGCTGGCCCGCTCAGAACGTGTGTTCAATCCGCTCAGCTATCACCGCGGCTCAGTCTGGCCTCACGATAACTCGCTTATCGGTCACGGAATGGCTTTGTATGGTTTTAGAGATGAAGTTAAGCAGATCTTCACGGCGCTCTATCAGGCTGCACTAAATTTTCGTGATTACCGATTGCCCGAACTCTTCTGTGGAGTGCAGCGGCATGAAAACGATGAGCCCGTGCATTATCCGGTCTCCTGTTCACCGCAGGCATGGGCGTCCGGAGCCTTCTTCCTCCTGCTCACATCGCTGCTCGGCATACGCCCATCGGCGCATCGCAAGGAATTAAATATCGTGAATCCGATGCTGCCCGACTGGCTCGACTACCTGCGAATCAGCAATCTGAACATCGGCAAGAGCCGCGTGTCCCTGGACTTCAGCCGTCACGGCGAACGAACGTTCTGCAATGTTGTGGACGTGAGTGGAGAGAAATTGTTGATTAATGTTGCTTTCAGGAAGTAGAGCGCCAATGTCTCTATGCTGCATGGTAGAGAACCAGCATGCTGCGTCTCTACGAGGATGGTTGCGCATCCAAATGTGTGTCCAGTTCTACACTCTCAATTACACTGAAGACAGAAAGCGAGGCCAATGATGGCGGAAGTGAAGATCACGGTAAAACCGAATGGACCGTATCGAGTCGAAGGACCGGTGAAGCTGGTCGACGCTGAAGGTCGCGAATGGGACCTCACCGGGAAGCCCGCATTCTCACTCTGCCGCTGCGGTGGTTCCGTGAACAAACCTTTCTGCGACGGAACTCATTCCAAGCTCGGCTTCCAGGCTGCCGAAGCAGCCGTGCGACGGGAAGAGGTTGCCCAGGGACAGGCTCCTCCTCCGAATCCTGTGACAAAAATGTAAGCCGCTCATTCCATAGCGGCACCGCCACATACCTGCACGAGTCAGTGAATCGTCCGTGTCTTCCGTGACATATAGTCCATCAGCAGATACTGGCCCAAGGTATGCGGAGTGGTGAAGTACGCCTTTCCCCTGCACATCTCCGTCACCTTCTGCACGAACTGAATCAGTCCGTAATCCGAAGCAAGCATAAAAGTATTGATCATCACCCCAGCGCGTTTGCACCGAGAGACCTCTTCCAGAGTCCGGCTCACAACCAGCGGATCCAGCCCAAAGGCGTTTTTATAAATCCGGCCATCTTCGAGCGTGAGCGCCGATGGCTTGCCATCAGTAATCATGATGATCTGCTTCATGTCCTTACGCTGGCGGTCGAGAATGCGCTGTGCCATGCGCAAGCCCTCGCGAGTGTTGGTGTAATACGGACCAACTTTCACACGCGCGAGCTGTGAAAGCGGCAGCTCTTCGGCCGAATCGTGAAACAGGACGAGAGAAAGGGAATCGCCGGGATACTGCGTACGAATCAGTTGCGAGAGCGCCATCGCAACTTTCTTCGCCGGAGTGAAGCGGTCTTCGCCGTAGAGGATCATTGAATGCGAGCAGTCAAGCATCAGCACAGTCGCGCACGAAGACTGATATTCGCACTGATGCACCTGAAGGTCCGAATATTCGAGTTCAAGTGGAACTTTAAGTCCATCGCGCTGAATTGCGTTTGATAATGTGGCGGTAATGTCGAGGTTGAGAGTGTCGCCGAACTCGTATTGGCGTGATGCGCCGCTCGACTCGATACCGGTAGCCATGTCGCGCGTGTCGTGACGTCCGAAGTTGGATTTGCCCAGAGAGCCGAGAAGATCCCGCAGAGCGCGATATCCCAGAAAGTCGAGGCCCTTGTCGGTGACCTCAAACTTGACCTGGCCTTGCTGCATTTCCCCGGTTTGTCCAGGGAGGTTCGATTGCTGGGAGCGATCGAAGGGCTGATCGACCGTAATGTAGTTCTCCTGCTCCATACGGTCGATTAACTTCTCGATAAGTTCATCAAGCTGACCATCGGCACGCATTTGCTCGAGCTGCTCGCGCATGTTCTCGTCAAGCATGTCGCCGGATTCAAGCGCTTGCTGAATCGCCTGCCGGAGTTGCTCGAGTGTCTGCTCGCCTTCATTGAATTCGTAGAAGTACCAGGAATCCTGAAACCCGCTCTGCAGCAGATAGTTGGAGAGCGCATTGAGCAGATCTTCCATGCTCATCTCCCCAGCAGGATCGGCAACGTACTTGGAGTACTTGATGAATTTCATACAATCCATGGCGCCGTACCGGCGCGGTATCCGCTGAGTTCAAGGACCGTCGTGCGCCCTCGCGCGGATTTTCGGTGATTTCACCAGAAAGCCCAAATAGAGCTAAGCGTTCCTATCTCTAGTACGCGTCAGTACGCATCCTGCTAGCACTCCGAGACCAACACCCGCGCGAGGGCGCGCGGCGGTCCTTTTTAGTTGTACGGCCTTCGATTCCGCGCCGGGATTTCATCGCGTCCAATCGCCTTCTCCGCATGATGCTGCTTCTCCGGAGCGGTGAAGACGCGCTCCTCGCTTCTTCCAATGCGTTTGTGTGCGTACAAGCCTTCAAGCAGAAATTCCGCCGCGGAAACTACAAGTTCGGGTTTGTCCTTCGGCTTCACGTCAACCGCGTTCAGCTTCTCCGTGAGACCCTGTATGTGTTTCAGTCCATCGAGCAATTCGGCGGCGCCGGCGGTATCGGAAAATTTCAGCTGGCCTCCCAGATCGAACCACTGCGTGATTTGCTGCATGTTGCCATCTTTGAAATACGAGTCAAACGTTTTAGCAACGGCGAGTCGAATCAGATCGCGAACCACCGTGTCTGCTCCTCGCAATTCACCTTCATACTCGAGTTCGAGTTTGCCGGTGATGGAGGGAATGGCGCTGTAGATGTCGCTAATGCGCGGAACGACGGTACTCTCGGCATTGCGCAATGCGCGACGCTCGGCATTGGAGATCACATTCTCCATCGTCGAGATCGGAAGGCGCTGGCTTACGCCAGATCGCTTATCGACGCGCTTGTCTTCCCGGGCCGCGAAGGCGATCTGTTCCACGATCTCGCGGATGAACTGTGGGACGTGCAGCGGATGGCCATTGCGCTCAGCCCATGCCTCCTGCCTGGTAATGGCGACGCCTTCTTCCAGTGAGCCCGCATAGTGCGTCCGGACTTCGGAGCCGATGCGGTCTTTGAGAGGCGTAACGATCTTTCCGCGCGCGGTGTAGTCTTCGGGGTTGGCGCTAAAGACCAGAGCCACATCGAGATTCAGGCGCACCGGGTAGCCCTTAATCTGCACATCGCCTTCCTGCATGATGTTGAAGAGCGCTACTTGGATCTTGCCCGCCAAGTCGGGCAGTTCGTTGATGGCAAAGATTCCACGATTGGCCCGTGGCAGTAATCCGTAATGCACAGTGAGTTCGCTCGCGAGATCGAGTCCTCCCCGCGCAGCCTTGATGGGATCGATATCGCCAATAAGATCCGCTACTGTGACATCCGGAGTTGCCAGCTTCTCAACGTAGCGCTCCTGTGGACTCAAATATGCAATCGGCGTTTCATCACCTTCCTCGGCGATGAGGTGTTTGCACTGCCGGCACAGAGGCTCATAGGGATTGTCGTGAATCTCGCATCCCTTCACGTACGGAAGATGCGGATCGAGCAGACCGGTAAGAGCGCGCAACATGCGGCTCTTCGCCTGTCCGCGGAGGCCGAGCAGGATGAAATTGTGCCGCGATAAAACTGCATTAACGACCTGTGGAACAACGGTATCTTCGTATCCGACGATGCCTTGAAAGATCGGTTGACCGGTTTTCAGTTTTGCGATCAGGTTGTCGCGCAATTCATCTTTCACACGACGAGCGCGCAGTCTCTGTTCGCTAAATTCACTTTTCCGGAGTTCACCCAGAGTGGTAGGGAGGTTCATTACAGATGAGATCACCTCAAGAAAATTATACGCGGGCGCGAAAAACGCGTCGGCGCGCGGTAGGCAATAGGCGATATGCAATAGGCTAAACAGGCCGCGATCCGCCTTGCCGATTGCCTATCGCTTATTGCCGCTTCACATCACATGCCCATTCGATCCGCTTTTCTTCTTCGCCTGCACCATTTTCCCCAGCTTTGGCAGGATGGCTTCGTAGTATTCGATGAGCGTCGCCAGCCGCCTCGCTTCCGAAGGCATCGAGAGAATGGTTTGTTTGAAGTCCAGATCGACTGGGAGTTGCGAGATCAGATAGAACGAGAGGAGATCTTCAGGAGGTTCGATCGTTGGGATTGCCTGTCCGCTCGCGGCTATTAGCAGCAGCGAATGATGCAAATCCAACACTTTCTCTTTGGTTTCGGATGGCCCATCCGATTCTTCTACCAGAAATTTGACGTCGGCCTGAAGGAAGGAACGCTCCTGCAAGATCTCAAGCACCTCGAATCGACGTGCACCTTGGGTGACGATATCCAGCCGGCCGTCTTCATACCTCTTTACGACGGTTACTACTTCTGCGGAGCAACCGATCTGAGCGATGCCATCCTTGATGGCACGGACTATCCCGAACGGCGAGTCGCGGTCGAGGCACTCGCCGATCATCTCCTTGTATCGCGGCTCAAAGATGTGCAGAGGCAGAGCCATTCCCGGAAATAGAACTAATTCCAACGGAAACAATGGGAGAAGCTCGCTCATTCGTTCGATTCTAGAGCAGGCTTGACCCACTTGCATTGTGCAGATACAACGAGAGCCATGCGTTGCCGCGATCAAGTAGTGGTGATAACCGGCGCTTCCATGGGAATCGGCGAGGCCATTGCTCGCACATTTCTCGTTGAAGGAGCCCGCGTGGTGATGAGTTCGCGCGATCTCGCGCGGCAAGAGGAGGCCCGGAGGCGTGTAGGAGACATCGATCGTACGGCGGCGGTCGCTTGCGACGTGCGCGATCGTAGCCAGATCAAAGCTCTGGTATCTGCGGCTAAGAACCGTTTTGGGAAGATCGACGCCTGGATCAATAACGCCGGTTACGGATTAATGGATTCAGTGGCCTCGATGTCAATGGACGAGTGCCGCGCTCTGTTCGAAACCAACCTGTTTGGCGCAATTGAGTGTATGCAACTCGTGGCGCCGATTTTAAAGGCAGAGGGCGGAGGCACGATCATCAACATCTCCAGCATCGTTGGACATCTGCCTGTGCCGCACATGAGCGCCTACTGCGCCAGCAAACACGCACTGAATGCTGTGAGTGAAGCTGCGCGGCTCGAACTGGAACCAAGCGGCATCCGCGTGATCAGCGTTTGCCCAGGCCGCATCCGCACGAATTTCGGCGCTAACACAGTGCGGGGGAGTGAAGGCAAACGTCTGGGCGATGCGGTGCAGCAGGGAATCTCGCCCGAACGTTGCGCTCGAGCCATTCTGCGTGGATATCTGCGCGGCACGCGTGAGGTCTTCGTTCCCTGGCACGGATGGCTGCTTAGCCATGCTTATGAACTGTGCCCTCAAATCATCGAGTTTGGCATGAGAAGGATGATGAAATAGCAAACTTGCTCAGCCATTCCTAAACTAGAGACGACTCCCAGCCTCTTTGACGACCTTCTCAACTTCGGGAACGGAGGAGGCCGAAACCAGCACCAAAGCGATGTCGTGCTTCTGGACGGAGCCCACTGTGAGGCCGTCTACCTTTTGCGCGGCAGGTGAATTGTTTTGGAACCAGCTGAGAACGCGAGTGGTAAAGCGTTGATTGTCCTGGTGGCGGAGGAAAAGCGAGACCTGGTTCATGCCGTCGGAATAGTCCAGATGCATGTACCGCTTGCCATGAAGCACGCAAACGCGAGCGCCAACAAGGTGATAGCCAGCCGGGGCTACGCGTTGCGGAGCCTGGGGATCACCAACCACTCTTTGCGCCAGCGCCTGCACGTCCTTGTCGTCGACCTTCCATTTCCTGGGAGCTTTGCCGATCACTTCTTCCTGATGATCGTCGACTGCGTCGCCACAGGTCGCGCTTAAATCCATTCGTCCTTTGGCATAACCGAAGGTTGCGACCAAAAGCGTCGCGAAAATGACAGTCGCGGCAACGCTGTACCGCACGAGAACCATGACCGGAGACTTCCAAGGGGAAGAGTTTCGGATGGCATTGCGGACATGGGCCTCGAGCTGCCTGGTTTGCAGCCGTTCTTCATTCACGGCGTGCTTGATAACGAGGTCGAAATCCGATTCTGCCGCTAGTTTCGCGGCGCATTCCGGACACTTGCCCAGATGGGTGCGCCACTCGGGGCCTTCAATTTCCCCCGAAAGGTAAGCGTCGGTGACTTGGTCGCTGTATGTACAGTTCATAGTCTTGCTTTCACTTTCATGTAACGCGCTTCGCGCTTCGACAGATCGCTCTTCACCATCGTGCGTGCCCGTGAGAGCCGCGACATCACTGTGCCAATCGGGATACCCAAGATCTCTGCAATCTCCTTACAGGAGAACCCTTCAACCGCGAACAGTAGGAGCACAGTTCGATACTCCTCGTTCAACAGATCGATCGAGTTCTGAATTTCCTCCGCGGTGAATCGCGTCGGGGGACGTCGTTCACCGTCGGTATTTTCCGCGTACTGTTCCGGAAAAAACTGAATCGCCTCTTGCCGGATCTGCTGATGACGCGTGGTCCAGCAGTTCAGCATAATGCGAAACAGCCATGCCTTACAGTTTGTTCCCGGTTGAAACCGGTCAAAGTGGCGCCACGCGCGAAGCATCGCGTCCTGCACCAGATCTTCTGCGATCGCTACATCGCGTGCCAGACGCACTGCGGCCCGCAGCAGCGCGCGCAGATGTATAAGCGCGAGCTGCTCAAATTCCTTCTGCCGCGAATCGCCTATGATTTGTATCGCTTCCTCGCTCTAAACGGGAATGCAATCCAACCGGGGAACCCTAGGCCTTTGCGTGCTGCAGATCCGCCAACGTGACCAGCACTTCCTGACTGTGCCCGTTGGGCTTTACTCCTTTGAAAATCTTCCGCACGACTCCGTCAGGATCAATGATGAAAGTGTTGCGGGCCGCGTATTTCTTGCCTTGAAACTCAGTCAGGCTGCCGTACTGATTGACAACCTTCGCCGACTGGTCGGAAAGGAGCTTAAAGTTTAACCCTTCCTTGGCGCAAAATTCCTTGTGCGAATCGCTTGAATCAAGACTAACACCCAGAATCACTGCTCCCTTTGACTGATATTGTGCTTCATCCCGCTGGAAGTTGTGGGCCTCAATCGTGCACCCCTGAGTGAAATCTTTGGGATAGAAGTACAACACCACCCACTTTCCGCGATATTGATCGAGCGAGATTGAGCTTCCGTCCTGTGACGGCAGGGTGAAGTTGGGAGCCTTCTCTCCCTCTGAGACGATTTTTATTGACTCAGCGTCACCGCCAACGAGCAGACTTGAGAGCGGGTGAGCGGCGTTCAGCGAAGACTCCAAAAATAAGATAGATACCAGTGCGACTGCTAAGAGCCTCATTAGGTTATTCAGTTCTCCAGAATGTGAAGCAAGTTCGCAGGCGAGAAGTGGCAAATTGCTGTTAATAATACGGATAATGGAAGAGGAGCCGCTACTGTCTGCAATAGTCTAAAACATCGTATTTGGGGTATTTCATCCGACACATCTGGGGATTTCGGGGACGAAAGTCCCGGGATAAGCTGTCCGATAGGCGCTACGATCATTCGCGAAAGGCAGAAAAGCGGGCCATTACTGGCCCGCTTTTCATTTGCTTCAGTGAAACTGGGAAACGAATACTTACCGGCCCCAACGTCCGTCGGAACCGTATCCCTGCTGATAGCCCTGCTGGTATCCCTGGCGGTAGATGGATTTGTACTGATCCTTGTTGCCGTAGCCTGAGCTGTATCCGCGCGTAGCGTTGCGGTAGCTGTCATCTTGGGTGGGGCGATAACTATGTCCAGTTGCGCGGTCGTTCTGCCCATCCCGGATTCCATCCTGATAGCCGATGGAGCGCGCTTGGTTCATCCCGCCGCCATAGTAGCCGCTGTTTCCGCGCCCGTAATAGCCACCATTGCCCCCGTAATAGCCACCATTGCCGTAGTAGCCACCGTTATTGCCGTAGTATCCGTCATTGTTGCGGTACGTCCCGTAGTTGCCGTTGTTCCGGCCGTTGTTGTAGTAGCCATTGTCATGGGCGCGGCGCCATTCTTTCTCGCGTTCCTTCCGCTCACGTTCCTGGCGCTTTTGCCAATCTTTATCTTGATATCTCCACCGGTCACGATTGTGATCACGATCGCGATCCTGCGCACTCGCTTGCACCACGCCGGCAGTGCTCCCTGCAATGGCGAGAGCCATAGTCCAGAGCAAACTTTTACCGAAGAATTTCATTTGTCTCCCTCCCTCCACTTCAGAGCGGCTGCGTTCCGGATGGCGCTTGCCCAGCACAGTCGGCCTTCGTGGGGTGTCTTTGCTAGCTAGAAACACGGCTGTCGGGACGGAAGTTGCGCCGAAAGAGGGCCAAATTCGGAATACTCAACTATTGCTTGCAAAAGAGTTAGCAGAGCTGTCTTAACGCCCAAGGCCGCTCAATTGGATCCGGCAATCAGCACCCCGCAGCAATCTAACAACTCTAGTTTGCACCCATAGGAACACGTGTGTTTCCCTAGCTTCGGAGTTTCTTGATGAGAGTTTTCCTTACCGGGGCTAGCGGGTTCGTAGGCTCCCACATTCTGCGCCGTCTTCTCTGCGAAGGGCACACTGTGCGAGCCCTCGTACGTCGGCGCGGGTCTCTGCACGGTCAAGCAGAGCTTGAGGAAGTAGAAGGCGACATCAACTCCGGCAATTTGAGCACCTTTGTGGCCGGCTGCGATGCGGTCATCAATCTCGTCGGCATCATATACGAGCGCGGCATGAAGACGTTTGAAAGCGTACATCACCATGGAACCAGGAACCTGGTAGCTGCGGCACGGCAGAACGGCGTGACACGCTTCGTACAGATCTCGGCATTGCGTGCCCGGCCGACGGACGCTACTGAATATCACACGACTAAGTTTGCGGCCGAAGAGGAGGTTCGCAATAGTGGCATTCCGTTTGTAGTGTTGCGGCCCTCACTCATCTTTGGACCGGGAAGCGCCTTTACGCGGCAGATGGTGGAGGTAATGCGTGCAGTGCCTTTCCTTCGTCCGATTCCAGGAACGGGAAAATACCGCTTTCGTCCAATTCACGTGGATGACGTGACAGAATGCTTTTCGCAGTCCCTCAGCAATCCTGCAGCGGCAAAGCAGACCATCGATTTAGTGGGTAGCGAAGAACTTAATCTGGATGAAATTGGGAATGTAATCGCGGAGAGTCTTGGTATCCAGAAAAAAGTCCTGCACATTCCCATGCCCTTCATGAAAGCCGCGGCAACTTTTTTTTCTCTACTTCCGGTGACACCGCCAGTCACAGCTTTGCAATTGCGAATGATGAAAGAAGGCTCAACAGCAGACCCGACGACAATGAAGCGCATCTTCGGCATTGAGCCTATCGGTTTTCGTGCGGGAGCGCGGCGTTACCTCACAGCGGAATTTCGCTGATAACGTGCACGTTAGCCGCATTTTGCACAATCTAAGGCGTTTTCAAATCGTAAATACTTCCGGTACGTCAATTCTCTAAGGCGGTGAGCAACAAACGGCTACTCTCAGGGTTATAAAATAGTCGGGTATCTCCTCACGATTCAGCGCACTTGGTTCACGTTCGCAAGAGCCCGAGAGATTGCCGTTCGTACAGGAGACAACGCTGAAGGAGAGTGTTATGAAATTTAAGTCCGCAGGAGCAGTTTTCACATTGGCATTGCTGCTTATGGTTGCAGCGATCAGTGGCTGCTCAAAGTCGGCCAATGTAGCCAGTGGCGACCTGACAGACGCCCAGGTCGCAGGCAATGTACAAACCAAGATCAGTTCTGACCCTTCGTTGAGTGGGCGCCAGATCAGCATCAACGCCGATAAGGGCGTCGTAACCCTGGCCGGTACTGTGAACAGCGATGCCGAGATTACATCCGCGTTAAACGATGCGCAGCAGGTACAGGGCGTAAAGCAGGTGATTAGCCGCCTGGCAGTCCAGACCGCGCAAGCTGCGCCGGAGCCTGAGACACCTCAACCGGCGCAGCAGCGCAGTTCGCCAAGCCGCGCAACCAGCCCGCGCGTACGTCCACGTCATTCGCTGCCATCGGCATCGAGCTCGTATACGAACTCTCAGGGCACAAGCACGACTTCGAGCAGTTCCGATTTGGGTTCGAGCAACTCGACGGCAAGTACGTATACGCCACCTTCACCGCCGCCTCCTCCGCAGAAAGTTACAGTTCCAGCGGGAACAGTTCTGCAGGTGCGGACTGTGGAAGGGCTGAGCTCCGAGACCAATCACGAAACCGATACGTGGCACGGAACACTCAATAACGACGTTATGGTCGACGATCAGACCGTGATCCCGGCGGGCGCCGAGGTTCAAGGACGAGTCATGGAAGCGCATGCCGCCACTCACTACAGCGGCGGATCCACCCTGGTGCTCGGTCTTGAGCGCGTTAGCTTTAACGGCAAGACCTACCAGATCGCAACCGACACATGGCAGCGCAAAGGTGACACGCGTGGCAAGAACACCGCAGAGAAAGTCGGCGGTGGTGCTGCTGTAGGCGCGATCCTGGGTGGAATCTTTGGTGGCGGCAAAGGGGCTGCCATCGGAGCGACGGCGGGAGCCGGCGCGGGTGCTGGCGCAAACACCATTACCAAGGGGCAGAAAGTGGAACTGCGTCCAGAAACTCTAGTCAGCTTCCGCCTGCAGAATCCCATTTCGGTAATGCCATCCGCAACTAACGAACGTCACGGAACAGTGATTCGCCCCGACAGCAGCGGCGAGCCACAGTAACTGTGTCTTCAGTAATAAAGGCCGGACGGGAATGTCCGGCCTTCTTGCGTGGTAGAGACGCAGCATGCTGCGTCTCTACGGTTCGAGGTTTTGACTGTCTACGACTTCAACTCCGGGAGGCGGAGAGAACCGGAAAAGGTCCGGCTTCACTACTACATCCTCCTGCAGATCGCGGAAGATGAATTCCGTCGTTGAGCCATCCAGTTGTTCGATGAGAATTCGTCCGATCTGATTCGAAGGGGTGATCTCAAGCAGCGCACGCTGGATGCGATCCTCCATTCCCTTAGGGACACCTTCGAGTACTACATTATCGTGCTGTTTCGGCGACTCGGCTGAAATCCTGAGCTTGGAGAATTCCTGTTGCAGCTTCGTGTGGCCCAAGAGATACCGGATCGGAGAGCGAAAATCGTCGAGCTTTTTTGCCGGCATTCGCCGCGCTTGCCGCTCCGAGGGAACGTAGAAGAACGCACTCTTCCCATCAACTATGAACAACTTCGGCGTTGGCTGCTCATATTGCCATCTCATCCTGCCGGGTTTCTGCAGCCACAATTGTCCTGATTCATTTCGCACAAGGCCCGCGCCGTTGTAATTCTCCTGGAATTGGGCTTTGAGCGTAGTGAGGTGGTTGTAACGGCGATCAATCCGCGAGGCAATTTGCGAGACGGACAGCTCATCTGCAGTGCTGACGCCGGCGATGAATAGCAACAGCAAAAGCGCGGTCGAGGGCGGCCGCATCCAGGCTCGCTCTCTTCGTGACCTCATACTTCTGCCTTCGTGACCGGAGCCCGTCCTGAGCGGAGCCGAAGGGTGTTTGCCTCTCCCTTCCGAAAATGTTGCAGAATCGCCGCGGCCTGTGCGGGCGTCACAACAGCCGAGAGCGCAGCTGGCTCAGCTTCTTTTACGGCACGAACGCTACCAAAGTGCTCAATGAGCCTGCGAGTAGTGAGTGCACCAATGCCCGGGATTTCCAGCAGCTCAGAAGCGCGATCGCGTATCTCCCGACGTTTGCGATGAAAGGTGACGGCAAATCGATGCGATTCGTCACGAATCATTTGTACGAGATGCAGCACCGGTGAGTGGCGATCAAGAACAACAGGATCCTCTTCCTGACCGTGCACGTAGATGATTTCTTCCCGCTTAGCAATCGAGGCAAGCGGCTGGTTAGTGATTTCGAGCGACTCCAGCGCCTCGGCAGCCGCATGGAGCTGCCCAATGCCGCCGTCAATTAGCACCAAGCTCGGCATGTTCCGTTTCTCGCTGGTTACGCGCTTGTAGCGGCGGGCGATTACCTCGCGCATCGAAGCGAAATCGTCTACACCTTCCACGGTGCGGATGATGAATTTTCTATAATCCGACTTCTTCATCTGCCCGTCTTCCCAGACCACCATCGATGCGACTGTCTCGGCGCCTTGAATGTGTGAAATATCGAAGCACTCGATGCGAGTTGGCAGTGTGGGCAAGGTAAGTGCGTCCTGGAGAGCTTCCTGAATGGCCTTCACTGACGGCTTCATTACGCGGAAGCGCTGATCGTAAATCTGGTGAGCATTCTTGGCCGCAAGATCGATGAGCGACCGCTTTTCTCCGCGCACCGGAATGAGGATCTCCACTTTGGAACCGCGCTTCTCCGAAAGCAGCTCTTCGAGAGCTGCACGTTCATTGAAATCCACCGGCACAAGGATCGCGCGGGGCACATATTGCTTATCGATGTAGCACTGCTTTAACAAGGCCGCGAAAAAGAGTCCCGGATCAAACTCTGCTTTCGGTACTCGTTGCACGTTCCCGCCGGGTTCCTCCTCCTCGCTAGGCCACATGAGTTCAAATTCGGGCAGGTCCTCCCAAAACAGCTCACGGCGGTCGAGGATGCGTCCACCTCGCATATGAAAGACGTTCAGGGCAAGCATCTGGTTCTCATAATGAAACCCGAAGACATCCATATCATCACCCTGAACCACCGCCATGCGCTGACGTTCCATCAAATCTTCAACTGTGCTGATCAGGTCGCGGTATTTAGCAGCAGACTCATACTCTTGCTCTTGGGCAGCTCTTTCCATTCGGGCACGCAGCGAACGAGCAAGATCAGCCTGTCGACCTTCAAGGAAAAGTTGAACGTCGCGTACTGCCTCGGCGTAACGGTCAGCTGTGGTCAAGTCCTTCACACAAGGACCAAGACAGCGCTTGATGTAGTACTGCAAGCAGGGACGCGGATGATACCGCGACAGATCGATGTTGCATGATGGAATCAGGAAACTGCGGTGAATTAAATCGACCGTCCGGTGAGCCAGATTCGCGGGAAAGTATGGACCGTAATAAGCGCTGCCATCCTTCTTTAACCTTCGTGTCACGAAAACCTTTGGGAAACGGTCTCCCAACGTAAGCTTGATGTATGGATATGTTTTGTCATCCCGCAGGAGAATGTTGAAACGCGGCTTCTTCTGCTTAATGAGATTGTTCTCAAGAGCCAGCGCCTCGCGCTCGTTCTCGACGACGATGTACTCGACGTCGACGGCTTCGCGCATTAGCGAGCCGGTTTTTGCATCCTGGGTAGCAGCTTCCAGCAGGTATGAACGTACCCTCGCCCGCAGGCTTTTGGCCTTGCCGACGTAGATCACCTCCCCTTCGGCGTTCTTGTACATGTACACGCCGGGGCTGATGGGAAGAGTCCGAATTTTCTGCTGTAGTTCCATTTCTATTTGCTAAGCACGAGTAAGGAGGATTCCTTTAAGATTCGTTCGCATATTGCCAGACTTCCTCGTCCGTTGCGCGTGACAATCCCACCTCGGGCAGCTACTGAGCCGGGATACTCAGTCTTGAGAAGAGTCGCGATTTTGTACGAGAGATTCTGGTCGAGCAGCAGCTTCACTTGATGCTCGCCAAGAACCTGCCGCGAACGCAAGACACGCCCGCAGATCATCTCAGCCAGGTCTGGAAAGTTGCGCAAGATCTCTTCGTGTCATATCCCAGAAGCCATTTAGTCCAGTACGTCGGAGACCGTAATTCGCAGACGGCGGATGTAGGGTTTCTCGCCCATTTTGCCCTCGTCCATCGTGATGATCTTGCGACAATCCATATGCAAAGACTAAGTTGTCGATGCTGGGATGGTCAATCGCGATTCAGCCGAACACTCTAGGCAACGAGAGTTGAGATAATCTCGTTCTAAGTATTCGGTCCGGCGAAGTAGCTCAGGAGGAGACAAAGTGGAAAAGCATGATTGGAAGACGATTTTGATGTTCGGCGCATTCGGCGCAGCGGCATACTTTTTGTTGAGTGGCAGGCGAGCGGCTGGCATGGCTAGTGCGGGAGTAGGACTGGCCGCGTTGGCCTCTGACCATCCGGAGAAGTTCGAGCAGATTTGGAATCAGGCCCCCGAGTACCTCGACCGCGGCCATCGTATCGTGAACGGAATTCAAAGCCTGGTGGAACGCATCACGGAACACGCGCAGAACTGGCAACAGATGCGTGGGCGCTCAGGTGGAGAGTTCCAGAATAAGCCGTACTAGGGGACGCGCGATAAGGAAAAGGGGAAAGGGAACAGCAACTCTGTTTTCCTTGGCTCTACTCGATTCCTAACTTCTGCCGGGCTGCCTGACTGAGTCGCTCCGGAGTCCACGGCGGAGACCACACAACGTTCACGGTCGCCGAGTTCACGCCTGGAAGTTGTTCGATCCGATCTTTGACCTGCTGGCTGATCTGCGTGTGTGCCGGGCATCCTGGTGCCGTGAGTGTCATTTCAACTTCGACATCACGCCGCGTTTCCGGGGGAACTTCTGGCTTGGATTCGGGCGTAATCCGAACACCATAAATAAGGCCAAGATCGACGATATTGACAGGGATCTCCGGATCGTAGCAGTCCTTCAGTGCAGTCATTACATCTTCTTCGGTTACCGGCATACCAAATAGTTTAATGCAGTGGCTGCGGACTGTGCGCGCCCTGCGCGGGGTCGGGAAGCATTTGCACTAAGACCGTCCGGCGCAGCTGAATAGGCTGCTTTTCCGCGGTGTCAACTTGAAGGGCAAAATCAGAAAATTCGCGATACTTTGCTGGCGCAATTACCTGGGATGGAATTCGGAAGCGGCGGCTCAGTTTGAGCACCCTGCCTTCAGTAATGAACTCGCTGTGATAGTCGCCAAACTCGGATTTCACGTCGATTGCACCGGGCACGCGAACGGCTGCAAGTCCGGCCGGCAAATCGATCGCAAACTCGGAGCTTTCAATTAGCGGTGTGTCAAGAAATACGGGCTGCTGTCGTTGGGGCAGAGTGGCATATATTTTCCCAAGTCGGAGTGGGGGAACGATCTCTTCAAGCTGCACTTCGGAACCATTCCATTGCCCGAATTTCGAAGCCCGAATGTTTAGTTCCAATTCCAGAGCCTGCTCGGGATCTTCTTCGTGATTAACTGTGGCTGCCACAGAGCTTGCGCTTGGCAAGATCCGGTTAGCCATCTGCTCAAAGAAGGTCTCGCGATCCCTTGAAGGAAGAGAGCGCAGCATTTTACGCATTTGGGCGCTGCGGAAGCTGCCAAAACGAATGCGCATCTTTCCGGCAAGACCGCCTGCCTCGTCTAGTCGCAATGCCGCAGTTGCCACACTGAGCTGATTCGTGGATTCGGCAACCACGAACGACTGCTTCGAAGGAGCTTGCGAGCGGGGAATGATCAGCGCTGTTTCGCCTTCCACCTCGGGCGAGAGAGCTCCAGCAGCGACGCCGTCAACCTGCGGGTCAACCAGAATTGTCCCGGAATCAGGCAGTGCCACTCTGACGAGAGGATGTGTGTAGCACCGGGCATTTGTGCATTTATCGTCTGCATCGTGCTTGCCCCGTTCACTGGCCAGCACAAGGTCTGCCTCATATCCCAAGGCGGAGAGAAGAGCGACAAGCGTGGCCGCCCGATTGCCCTCGCCGTGCTCCAGGCTTTCATCGGCAGAAGTGATGTTTCCATCGTGCCAGTTCTCCGGCTCTTCTTCGATGTTTTGCATCACGTACTGGTACGCCGCGTTTATCTTGCTTCCTGATGATCCTTCGAGTTCAGAAGCAAGATCCCGAATCCGGAAGCTGACTTTCGTCGCAGAAATGAGTGCGTTTCGTATCTGTGCCCGCGGGTCTTCGAGCTGCGTGCGGTCCATTGACAGCCACAGCAGACGCGCGCGACGATCGTATTTAGGAGCGGCCGGCTCGTCTTGAACGGCTGGCCTATTCGCGATTTCCCAGATCGTGACGCTGACATCATCTCCCGGTTCGCTATGAATGCATGGTACTTCGGGTGAGCGCCACAACAGTGGCTCCGGGACGTGATCACGAATCAATGTTAAACGTGCGGAGCGAGTTGGTGATTGCGACGAGGCGAATGCGAAATCCAGAACCTCTGGTGATGTAATCAGCGTTTCGGAGCTGACATGCTGCAAGTATGCGATCTCAATCGCATCTCCCTCTGCGAGCGACGGCATTGACACTATATTCTTGTTTTCGCCTTCCTCCGCTTCCACGAACGTCCCGTTTGCCTTGAGAGTGCGGAGTTCAAGCAGGTCAACCGCTCGCGGGATGTCCACCTCTCCTAGTTGAGCGATTCCTCTCTTATTGAGAGCCTGCGTAACTGAATGCTGGTAAATCCACGCCCCACGGGAGTCGAGCTTCACAACACGATCGTTGATGAGCACACGATTGTCAGAGAGTTGCGTGTCGCTCTCGCGCATCCATGGGAATGGATCACGCACAAAGGGCTTGTAGAAGTCGTTTGCAGCCGAATAGCCGGAGCGAGAGTCGAGTATCAATTCGGGGTGATCGGCGAGTGCGGCTGCCCAACGCCAGTTTGGAGCCAGCGTGTGCAGAGCTTTCCCGTAAAGGCCGGCAGCTGGCACATCATTCGCAAGAACTGCCTCTCGGATAGCCATGATTAGAGCCTGACGGTCATCCGGGCGTTCGCCGAGGTACTTGCGAATGCTGTTCCCGGCCAACTTATGCTTACCGCGCAGACTCAGATGCTCCCAGAATTCATATGGCCTTGGCGAGCACGTGGCGAGCATGGCCTCGTAACGCTGTGCTCGATCGCTTTGGGAATGGGCCTCATAGAACCTGATTGCATCTATGAGTGCGCTACAGCTCGGATGCAGTCGCAATCGTTGGCTGAGAGAGGTATCCTGCTCAGTTTGCCAGTTGAAGTGCTCTGCCAATTGGAACTTCAATTCTTGTGTCTGGGGATAGGCCGGAGCTCCCTTGAGAACTCTTCCGAGTTCCGCGGTTGCTTCTTCGTATTGCTCACTGCCCAGTGCCGTTTCGGCAACCTTGAAAGCAGAAAGCAGATTTCGTGAATCTGAATTGCTGAGACTTCGAAAGAGCTCGATTGCTCGCCGCTCGTCTCCTGTTTGTGAAACCGCCTCAGCTTTGAGGGCTGCGATTACTGAAGAGTCTTGATCGTTGAACTTGAGTGCCGGCCGCGGATCGCCGCCCATGAGTGCGGTCGCCGCATTCACATAGAGCTCCTCCCAGGCAAGGAGTTTCAAAGGCACGGAATGCACTTTCCGAACCGGCTCGATCCAGATCCGCAAGGGAAGCGCTGAGGCTTGCAGCTTTAGAAATACCAGATGCTTTCCCGGTGAAAACTCGGCTTCCACCACGGAGGCCGCGTTCTGCTGCGAAAATCGAGCGTCATGAACTAATAGTGGGATTCCATCCACATTAAGCTGATAAGTGCCGTCGCTCTCTACTGTGAGCCGGTATTGGTCACTGTGCGGAATAGAAATCTGCCCGGCCGCGTAATAAACGCCGGAATGAGTCAAGTATTCCGGCAGCTGCAGCTCGCCGGATTGAACTTCAATATCCTCACGAATTTGTTTACCGTAGCGGGCACTGCGAAGCTCGTTCTCTTCCGGAGGCCAGACGCGATCGAAATCGACTTCCGAAAATTGACCGAACGGACCGGCGATCTGCCACTTAGTGACTCTGCGCGCCAGACGAAGCCTCCCTGGCAGCACCGTGCCATCTGCGGCAGCGCTTAACACTGCACCGCTGAGCGTGATCGCCTGTGGAGTGTTCTTCGCCAACAACTCTGCGATTTCTGGCAGCACAGCACGAAACTGTGGAGTGTTGGCGGCCAATTCGCGAATCCGCGCAGCCGCAATTCTCGCTCGAGGATCATTGCCGCGCGTCTCTTTTAAGACCGCAATCGCGGAATGGAGTACGTCTCGATTGCGAAGTTCCAAACGCGCAGCTTCCATGCGGACAAATTGCGCATTCACATCATGCGGACTGTGCTTAAGTTCAGCTGCACTGGTGCGAAGCGCACCTGCCAGATCGGATTTTGCGAATAAGAGTTCCGTCGATTTTTCTGCATTTTGTGCCAGAGCATATGCGGAGGCTGCCGCAATGCAGATCCCTAACCGCCACGGTTTCACGGCAGCTCGACCTCGAGATCACAATGGAAAGCTGCTTCCACCTCAGATGCGAATTTTCGAAAATCACGGTATTGTGCCGCCGGTATTCGCGTCGCGCTGAACTGGACCGTGCTGAGGATCGTGATCTGCTCTCCGGCTACGTGGTAACGAATCGTCGCATTCCCAAATTCGGTCGAGACGCTTTGATTATCGGGAATCCCAGAAAGACGCGCGCCAGGAGGAAGTTCAATGTGAATTTCTTCAGTTGTGATCCAGGGAGCTTCGAGCAGCAAATCCTGGCTGCGCATGTTCTTGGCCGCTAGAGTTTCAAGGTAGTTGCGTTCCATCCACGAAGACGGCAGCGTTGCCAAGTGGCGCCCGTGGAATACAGTCAATTCGCCATCGAAACTCAGAGAAACAGCGTCGGAAAGACTTACGGGCAACTGTACATCGTGCACTTCGACTGCCGGCAGCACTTGCGCGAGACGATCCTGCACGTATCCCAGCTTGCTCTCACCTGGCTCCAATTGGCGGCGGAGCTCGGGAGCATCTTCACCACGAACGTAGGTAGCGCCAGAGAATCTGATGGTGCCGTCGGTGTCCACGTGTGCGTTAATCGTGCGCCTTGAATAGTTGTCCTCCGCGGACGACACCGGCGTACGCCGAAGCACGGCGTCGCCATTGGCTGTTACGGTGAGAGCCATCACCCCCTGGTCATCCACTGGGAGCTCCCGCAAGCGCGAGAACTCGGCGGTGCCGTCCAGCCACAGGTCGAATTCGGGAACGTAGACAATTGCGTGATCAAAGATGGAGACCGAGGCTGGTTGGGCGGCGATGTCTCCGAGCCGTTTTGTGCGAACCAGCGCTATTTGTGCATCGATGTCTGCGGCGCGCAGCAACGCGACCATCAGGCTTGCCTTGTCTTTACAGTCTCCGAAGCGTCGGGCGAACGTCTGCGTGACTGGGTATGGCTTGAACCCATACACGCCGAGCTCGAGAGCGACGTAGCGCGTATTCGTTAGGACCAGTTCATCGATGGCAGCTACGCGATCGAGACGGTTGGGATGGTTCCGCACGATTTCCGCCGCCTGTCTTTCCAGTTGTTCGTTCAGTTTGAACTGCGGGCGAATCAGATTCGCATACCACTTGCCCAATTCCTGCCAGGTCTCGAAGTTCGAAACATGGACGTAAGCCCCTTGCTCGCTCCAGGAGGGTGAGTTTGGTTCACGGACAAGCGCAGCTATATCTTTTCTTTCCCAAATGCGAATATCTTCAGCGGGCCGCTGTTGGATCGTTGCTGCGGGTAACGAACGCTCAGAACTGCTCAGATGAATTTCATGCGGGCTGCGCAGAACATATCGCTGAAAGTCACAGGGGATCGAAGAGCCGAAAGCGATTAGCTGCGCAAAGTACTGGCCATAAGGATTCTCGGTGGTCAGCGGTGTGATTGTGTATTCCAGCTCGATTACGTCCCCCGCTCGGAGGTCCTTCAGGCGATATTGTCGCGTTCGTAAATCGTCGTAAGTCGCCGCACTGGAGTCTGCGACCGAACTCTCACCAAGATCTTCAGCTTCAGATATTCGTCCATCGCCATGATGCGCGCGGGCATGCAATACGTTGAGTTGCTGCGATTGAGCCGAATATTGGATACCGCGTTGCTTGTAAGTGACTACGTCGCCCGCTGCACCAATCGCAATCACTTGTTGCACGTGTTGCGCGTCCTGGTAGTCAGGCCGAAGTTGATCGACGCGAACATCGGCCAGGATGCGCGACTCGCTTCGTTCCGCTAGCGGCCGTGCTTGCCACTTCTGTGCCAGCTTGGAAGCATCAGCGAAGAATTCTCGAGAATCATGCGCTGACGCGGCATGACCATTCAGCAGACGTCGCAGGGCTGTCTCATCCTGCGCCTCAGAAGATTCGCTTCTTGCCTCTTCGGGTGATCGAACGCCAGTCTGCTTTGAATTCAAGGTGGCGTCACCCGCCTGTAGATCCAAGCGCAATGCCAACTCGCGTTCTTCAATTCCACTCGGATGAAGTTGAAGGGCAGTATGAGCAAGTTCCTGCGCCTCGTGTACGAACCTGAGCTGTGCATAGTCGTCGGCGAGCTGTCGCGTAACGGCAACCGGCAGAATCCTGGAGCGCAACTGGCTCATGATCTCTAGCGCTGCCGACGCATGGCCTTGGTTGATATCCAGCTCTGCAAGCAAAACCCGCAGCGAAGGCTCAGCAGGGTAGCGCTCCAGAGTCGCAGATAGCATGTTTCGCGCGCGGGTGATTTGTCCCTGCGCCGAGTAGCGTTTTGCCATGTCAATGACGGCAGGGAGGTAGTCTCGATTCAACTGAAGCGTCTTGCGAAGCGTTTGCAAGCGCCGGTACTCGTCTGTCGCATTCTTCGACTCGCGATACCAGGCTTCGGGGCTGTTGTTGCCTTCGGCGGTGTGCTCAGCTACGGCATGCATTTCCAGTCCGTGTACGGACGTGATTACGGAAATCGCATCCTGAAGCTCCAGCTCACTTGGTTTTTCGCTGGCCGTGCGAACGATCAGTGCATTCACAGACTGTGGAGTTTCAACTGGAGCTCCCCTAACGCGAGCTCCAAGATACGTCGCCTCCTCGCGCACGGCTGCCGGGGCGGCGGGATCGTTAGCGATACGAGCAAGAGTTGAATCGATCGCGTACGGGTCGGAAACTTTGTCTCGCAAGTCACAGACTTCATCGAGAAGAGCAACGCTGATCAGCGCATCTGGCTCATTCGAACTTCGAATGTGCTCATAGAGAGCTTGAGTTTTCTTCGCGAGATGTTGGTCGAACCAAGACTTCGATGCGGCAGGATTCGTTGGGAAAGAAAGTTGGTCACACAGCAGAAAGCTGGCGCAAAGCAAAAGCAGCCGTCGCTTGCGTGGAAGGGCCATTTATCCCCATTACGGCTTAACTCCGACGCTCGCGCTATTGCCTTAAACGGAACTCCCCGGAAGTCGTTTAACTTTCCGGGGAGATCGTTACCACTTGAGTTCGCGTCCGGCCCGGTTTCGTTTCCCCCAGGAAATTTTCGTTGCCGAACCCGCCCGCGAACTCAATTGATCGGGGTTAAGATGAAGCGAGTATCGCTTTCAACCTTGAATTAACAAATGGAAAGAAACACCTAAGTAGCTGCCTAATATGACCTTACGAGCCGCAACAGGTCCAGCACTTTGGTGTCACACTGGCTGGTGCGTTAGAGGAAATGCGCGCGTTGGCGGAACGTGGCACAGCACATTGCAGTACTCGCTTACATCCAACCCGCAGCTCGGCCACATCTACCTTCTCTTGTGAGCGGGATGATACTGCGCGCGAGTTGTGTACTGCTGGTTGCACTGGTCTCTGCAGCCGCTTCGTCCGCGCAGACCTCAACCCAATTCACTTCGCTCCCGACTTCTTCATCGCAATCAGCTCGGCCGTTCCTGGCCAACGAAAGCCATATTCAGAGCGAGATGTTTGGAACTCTCTACGCGAACTCTGCATTCGCGCATGGATATCGGCATGGCTACGAAGAAGGCTTCCATGTAGGCGATCTCGATGTCCATATGGGGCGCGAGCCCCGCCTCACGATGAAGGGGAAGGACTACCTTCAGGCTATCCGGCAGTATCGTCCCGCTTTTGGAAGCAAGGCGCTCTTCGAAGATGGCTTTCACGCTGGTTTGCGCAGCGGCTATGCAGATGCAATCTCTGGCTCTGAATTCCGCGCCAGTCAGTGGGCCATGACGGCTGTCACAGGCCTGACCGAAATTCTGCCAAATACCCGTCGGATTCACTTCGATGAGGGTTTCGCCGCCGGATACAAGAGCGCCCAATCCCAGAACGCTCCTGCTGCACACATCACTGCTGAGTATGTCGAGCAATATTGTCGAAGAGCCATAAACGATCTTTACTCAATCGAATTTTGCTCGGGATATAGTCGCGGCTATGTGGCGGGCATCACACCTATACTCCCCAGCAAGATCGCACGCGCTCAAGCCGCCGGCCGCTGACCACTCGCCCGTCCCGAGAGCATGGACCCTTCCTAGGGGTTGACCACTTCAGTACATGTCCACTAGGTCATTGCACTAATAGTTCACAGGCACAGATTCAAGGTATGCTAGGCGACAGCTAGCCGTGACCACCACTATGAAAGCTGCAACTGCCAGGAAGCCAATGATTCATATTGCTGTCGTTGACAGTGATCCCCTGCGCTTCATCGGGCTCCGTTCCCTTTTTGATAGCGAGCCCGATTTGGAACTCTCTGCCGCGAGCCTCGAAGAACTGCCGCGCCTACAGAATGTCGATCTGGTGCTCCTTGGCAACCGTTCCAGCGGGGGCGGCAGCGTTTTCGATGTAATGGCCAGCATGAAGGCTGCGCGTCCCGACCTGCGTATCATCGTTACTGGAACCGGTGCGGACGATGAGGCCATTCTCAAAGCATTGGCAGCAGGAGCAAAAGGATATGTTGATGAAGCCGCCAGCCCATCGGAGTTCGTACAGGCAATTCGCGTAGTTCATCAAGGATCGGTCTGGGCTCCGCGTCGCGTAATGTCCATTTTCATCGATCGCGTTACGTCATCTCCAGGCAAGATTTTTCCCGCAGGCCGCGTGACGTTCACTGATCGGGAAAAGGAAGTGCTCGAACTCCTTGTAGCCGGCCGTTCCAATCGCGAAATCGGACAGGCGCTACAGATCGAAGAGCGCACGGTAAAGGCGCACGTCGCCAAATTGATGCGCAAAGTCGGCGTTCAAAATCGCATTGCGCTTTCTGTCCATGCAATCACCCATTCACTGGTCGGAAGCACCGACGAGCCGGGCTAGTAGCCTCGCAAAAACCGCCGGATTTATCAAAGAGCAGGGAGATTAACCGGGGAGCTCGCAAATTCGAGCTCCAAATGCTCGAATTCTGGCGCTTAGCTTTCGTGGTTGCTGAATGAATGTTCATTCATTATAATGAGCCGAGCCTCATGAGCAAAACCGGCTTCATCGAACTCGCGCCGCTGGTCACGCTGGAGTTCGCCTCCGATAAGATGAGAACGTCGCCTAGCGCGAGTTTCTCTTCCTTCATGGCCATCCAAATCAGCAAAGTTGCCGTTTTAGGCGCGGGAACCATGGGCTCCCGCATCGCTGCACATTTCGCCAACGCCGGAGTCCCCAGCTACCTGCTCGACATCGTTCCTCCCGGCGCTTCACCAGCAAAGCCGGGAGAGGGCAGTCCTGAGCGCGACAAGATTGTGGCTGCGGGACTCGAAGGCGCCAAGAAATCGAAGCCTGCCGCCTTCTTCGATCCTTCGCTGGCAAGGCTGATCAAGACCGGCAATTTCGAAGACGATCTCAAACTGCTCGCCGACGCCGATTGGATCATCGAAGCCGTCGCCGAAAACCTCGAGATCAAGCGCACGCTACTCAAGAAAGTCGAAGCTGTACGCAAGCCATCGGCGATCGTGACGACGAACACCAGCGGCCTGCCCGTCGGCAGCATCGTCGACGGTTTCAGCGAGGCATTTCGCCGCAATTGGTTCGGTACGCATTTTTTCAATCCCCCGCGATACATGCGCCTATTGGAGATCATTCCAACTCCCGATTCCGATCCCGCGGCCATGCAAGCAATCGCGCAGTTTTGCGATCAGCGTTTGGGCAAGGCGATCGTTCAGGCCAAGGATACGCCGAACTTCATTGCCAACCGTATTGGCACATTTTCAGTGCTGAACGTGATGCGCATCATGCAGGAGATGGGACTGTCAATTGAAGAGGTTGACGCGCTCACCGGCTCTGCGGTCGGGTGGCCGAAGTCCGCGACCTTCCGCACCATCGACCTGGTTGGTCTCGACATCCTAGGACATGTCGTCAGCAACATGACGAAGAGCGTGAAGGATGAACGCTCCGAGTTGAAACTGCCAACGTTCTACGGGCAGATGCTGGAACGCAAGTGGCTCGGCGACAAAACCAAACAAGGCTTCTACAAGAAGAGCAAATCGGCAACAGGCGAAGAAGAACGCCTCGCACTTGACTGGAGAGACCTCGAATATCACCCACGCGGAAAGGCCAGGTTCCAACTGCTCGAAATGGCCAAGAATGTGGATTCGCCGGCCGAGCGGCTAAAGATGCTTGTGAACGCCGATCCGCGGGATAAAGCCGCGCAGTTCTATTGGACGTCACTCTCGGAGTTGTGGACCTACGCTGCCAATCGCATTCCCGAGATCTCCGACACAATCGTCGAAATTGATCGAGCCATGCGCACTGGCTTCAACTGGGAAATGGGGCCGTTTGAGATGTGGGATGCTGCAGGAGTTGCCTCGACTGTAGAACGGATGAAGAACGAAGGGCGGCTGGTCGCAGCAAATCCGGAAAAGCTTCTGGCAAGCGGCAAGGCCTCCTGGTATGCCGATGACAAGGCTTCATCCTCGGGACGCAGCTACTTCGATCTGAAGACTTCAAGCTATCGCCCGCTGGAAGTGCCCGAAGGCGTCTGGTCAGTGATGGTCGCGAAGAAGTGCAACGGAGTGGTGAAGAAGAACGCTTCCACCTCGCTGGTTGATCTGGGAGACGGAGTCGCTGCCATCGAGTTCCACTCCAAGATGAATTCATTGGGTGCTGACATCGTTCAGTTCGTAACGCAAAACCTGAAGCCGGGCAGCGCGGCATTGAATCAGTTCGACGCCTTCGTCATCACCAACGACGCGCAGCATTTCTCCGTCGGCGCCAATATCATGCTTCTCCTTATGGCGATTCAGGAAAGCGAATGGGATGAGGTTGACCTCGCCATTCGTGGCTTCCAAGGCATGACGCAAGCCATCAAGTTCTGTCCTAAGCCGGTTGTATCTGGTCCATTTGGAATGTGCCTCGGCGGTGGCACAGAGGTCAGCCTGCATGCTGCCTCCCGTCAACCTCATGCCGAACTCTACATGGGCTTGGTCGAGGTCGGAGTCGGACTCCTGCCAGGCGGGGGCGGATGCAAGGAGATGTTGCTGCGCGCGATTGACGCTTCGACCAGCATTCGGCCTGCAGGACGCGGCGAATCCGTGGAACTGATGGAGGCGATGAAGAAGAACTTCGAGACCATTGCCATGGCCAAGGTCTCAACCTCCGCGGCCGAGGCGCGCAACCTAGGCTTCCTCTCTCAAGCCGATGTGGTGACGATGAATCGCGAGAGGCTAGTTACCGATGCGAAGCGTCGTGCACTCGAGCTGGTGAAAGAGGGTTATAGTGCACCCGTGATGCGGACCGATGTGCCGGCTCCCGGAGAAAGCATCCTGGCGACGCTGAAGCTCGGCGTTCATCTAATGAGGCAGGGCGAGTACATCAGCGACCACGAAGTGAAGATCGGGAACAAGGTCGCAGAGGTAATCTGCGGCGGAAATATTACGCCGGGAATGCCGGTCAGTGAGCAGTATTTGTTGGACTTGGAACGGGAAGCGTTTAAATCGCTGTGCGGTGAGAAAAAGACTCAGGAACGTATCCAGTACACGTTGAAAACAGGGAAGACTCTGAGGAATTGAACGCGGAGGACGCAGAAGACACAGAGTGAATGGATTAGTCCATGCTCTTCTGTGTTCCCTGTCCTCTGTGGTAAAGAGGTTTGATTTATGCGTGAAGTAGTCATAGCTAGTGCGGTGCGAACGCCAGTTGGCCGAGCCTACAAGGGCGGTCTGCGCGCGACGCGTCCGGACGATATGGCCGCGGTTGCAATCAAGGGCGCTCTCGCTCGAGTGCCGCAACTTGATGCAAAAGAGATCGAAGACGTGATCCTCGGCTGCGCAATGCCTGAGGCAGAGCAGGGAATGAATGTCGCGCGGATTGCAGCGCTGCGAGCAGGGCTTCCGGTTGAATCCTCGGCGATGACAATTAATCGCTTCTGCTCTTCTGGATTGCAGTCCATCGCAATGGCCGCTGAACGCATCATGTCCGGCGGAGCTGATGTGATCCTCGCTGGTGGTGTGGAATCGATGACCATGATTCCCATGGGAGGAAACAAGGTCAGCGCGAATCCCTGGCTCATAGAGAACTATCCCGACGCATACCTTTCCATGGGACTCACGGCCGAACGACTGGCACAGCGCTTCGGAATTACCCGCGAGCAGGCTGATGAATTCTCGTTGGCAAGTCACCAAAAAGCGATGGCGGCGATCGCTGCCGGCAAATTCAACGATGAACTCGTTCCTGTGACGGTGAGTTTCACTACTCCAAACGGCAGCAAACCAAAGCGCATCGACATCGAGTTCAAGATGGACGACGGTCCACGTGCCGATACATCAATCGAAGCGCTCTCGGCGTTGAAGCCAGCCTTCCACGCGAAGGGAACCGTGACCGCCGGTAATTCTTCACAAATGTCAGATGGCGCAGCGGCTGCCGTCGTCATGTCGGTAGAACGTGCGCAGGCACTTGGCATCAAGCCTTTGGCGCGCTACGTTGCATTTGCGACTGCCGGATACAAGCCGGAAGAGATGGGTATTGGTCCGGTGTATGCAATTCCCAAGGCTCTAAAGATTGCTGGGCTGAAGCTTGATCAGATCGACGTTATCGAACTGAATGAAGCATTTGCTGCGCAGTCGCTGTCTGTGATCAAGGCGGGTGAGCTGAATTCGGCAAAGGTGAATCCGAATGGCGGCGCGATTGCGCTGGGCCATCCGTTAGGTTGTACCGGCGCCAAGCTCACTGCCAGTGTGATCCGCGAGCTGAAACGCCGAAATGGGAAGTACGGACTTGTGACTATGTGTGTCGGCGGAGGGATGGGTGCAGCGGGCATTTTTGAGAACCTAAATTGAACACGGAGAACACGGAAGACCGGAAGGTAGAAGGAACAGATTTCGCATGGTTGCCATTTGGGGCGCCGCATACGAAGTCACGACGTAATCCGCTCTGCTCCATAACCTCCTTTCCTCTGTGCCTCCGTATTCAGTTGTTTTTTGGAGGTTTGAATGGCAACGGCAGCAATTCCCAAGACGAAAATCGCAGGCGGCAGCTTTCTCATCGAAGATATTCAGCCCGAAGAGGTCTTCACTCCTGAGGACTTCACCGACGAGCATCGCCAGATCGCCCAAACGACCGAAGAGTTTGCGTTGAAAGAGATCGTCCCGAACATCGACAAGATTGAGCACAAAGACTTCTCCGTCAGCCGCGACCTGATCAAGAAAGCCAGTGAGCTTGGCCTGACCTCGGTCGACATTCCCGAGGAGTACGGCGGAATGGAGATGGACAAGGTCACCTCCGCCATTATCGCCGACTATATTGCCAAATCGGGAAGCTTCAGTGTCACCTGGGGCGCTCACGTCGGAATTGGCACACTGCCGATTGTTTATTTCGGAACTCCCGAGCAGAAGCAAAGGTATCTGCCTAAGTTGGCCTCCGGCGAGTGGGTTGGGGCATATGCGTTGTCGGAGTCGTCGTCCGGATCGGATGCGCTCAACTGTCGCACGCGCGCCGATCTGTCGTCTGATGGCAAGCATTACATCCTGAACGGCGAGAAGATGTGGATCACGAACGCCTCTTTTGCCGACCTGTACGTAATCTTCGCGAAAGTGGGCGGCGAGAAATTCTCGGCGTTCGTCGTAGAGCGGACCTTTCCTGGATTTTCCGTTGGAGCTGAGGAGAAGAAGCTGGGGATTCGTGGCTCGTCAACCTGTCCACTCATCCTCAACGATTGCAAGGTGCCGGTCGGTAACCTTCTCGGCGAAATCGGCAAGGGACACGTCATCGCCTTCAACATCCTGAACATCGGCCGCTTCAAATTGGGCGCTGGATGCGTCGGTGGAGCGAGAACCTCGCTGCTCGCCGGACTCAACTACGCCAAGCAGCGCAAGGCTTTTGGAAAGGCGCTCGTCGATTTTGGTCTAATCCGCGAAAAGCTCGCCGATGTCGCGATCGGCATTTATGTGGGCGAGTCGCTGGCCTACCGAACCGTCGGCATGATCGACGAGGCATTGCGTGGTATCGATAAGCACAGTCCCGATGCTTCGACGCAAATTCGCAAAGGCATTGAGGAATACGCGGTTGAGTGCTCGATTCTCAAAGTCTGGGGATCGGAGATGCTCGATCAGGTCGTCGACCATGTTGTGCAGATATATGGCGGCTATGGCTTTGTCGAGGAATATCCGGCCGAGCGTGCCTACCGTGATTCGCGTGTGAATCGCATTTTTGAAGGTACGAATGAGATCAACCGCATGATCATTACCGGCTGGCTGATGAAGCGCGCGATGAGCGGGCAGCTCGCGCTCATGCCAGCCATCAAGAAGTTGATGGATGAGGTGCTTTCGGGTCCTTCTACGGGGGAGGAGGCCGAAGGTGACTTGAACACAGAACGGGCGCTGGTAGCGAATGCGAAAAAGGTGGGCCTTTTTGCGGCAGGTGTTGCTTCGCAGCGTTACATGATGGAACTGGCTGAGCAGCAAGAGGTGATGGCGGCTTTAGCAGACATCATCATCGAGGTTTTCGCTATGGACTCGGTGCTGCTGCGCACGCTGAAATTGATCCAGTCGGGTGGCGAGTCCGGTTCCGCTCTGCCGATTGCGATGACTCAGGTGTATCTCTCGGAAGCGATGGCGAAGATTGAAGTGGCAGCACGCAAAGTAGTAGCCGCAGCTTCAGAAGGGGACAATCTTCGAATACAGACTACGATTCTGCGGCGCCTCTTAAAGCACGATCCAACGAACACGATCTCCTTGCGGCAACAGATCGCGGCGAGGGTGATCGATGCTGGGAAATATGTAATCGCTTGAAGCTGTTTGCGATTGCAGGCATTTCATGGGCGAGGGCGCCCGGATGCACTTCGCTTTTTGCTATCACGCATCGTCCGGGTGCCCTTGCCCGGCCTTCCCAACAAGCTGCGGTTCGCCTACAATCTGCATCCACCAAGCCACTAAACCATCTAAGAGATTAGTGCTTCTAATCACTGCTAAGCGGCTGATATACTGAGGTTTCATCGAGGAGAAGAGAATGGCAACTACCGTACAACCCAATATTGAGACTACGCCCAGTTTTCCAGTGAGTCTTACACCTACGGCCGTGGCTAAGGTGAAAGAGATCATGGCGCAGCAGGACCCGATGCCTGCCGGTCTGCGGATCGGAGTTGTGGGTGGAGGCTGCTCTGGTTTCAGCTATTCCATGAACTTCGAAAATGCCGCCGGCATCATGGATAAGGTTTTTAGTTTCCATGAGCTTAAGGTGTTCGTTGATGCCACCTCTCTGATGTACCTCCAAGGATGCGTCGTCGATTATGTGGAGACTCTGGAGGCAGCCGGCTTCAAATTTGACAATCCCAACGTGAAGAGCACGTGTGGCTGCGGATCGTCATTTAGCGTTTAACTTCTCCTCTTATTAGCTGTTTCCCGGCCTCGCGAAAGCGAGGCCTTTTTGTTTCTCAGTTAATGAGGATTCGGAGGCGGTCCCGACATTGGATTGGGCGAAGGATTGTTCAATGGACCGTTGAGGGTGCCTGGAAGGCCAGAATTGGGCCCGCCAATTCCTTGTCCGGGGACAATACCGGGCATTCCCCCAGGAATTCCGGTAGCGGCTCCTGCACCCGTACCCCCGCGCAAAGTGGAATCCATCGTGGGGTCGTATACGAACTGCCAATCCTTATAGTGATTCTTCTGTTGAAATTCCTTCAGCGATTCTTTCTCTGAGGGCACGGAGACACCCACGATTGCACCTCCGCCAAACGTGCGTCCGCTTAGTTGATCACTCGATAGCGGATTACCCGCCGAGCCTGCAGGCCCAAAAGGCGCTCCGGCAGCACCCCCCCTTGCAGAAGCAGTTGCTCCGCTTGAGCCAGCGCTGTTCGAGGGATTCGGATCTGTGCCGGCTATGCCAGACTGAGAGCTGCTGCTATTGCCGAGGCTGGTTCCGATCCTGGAGGGGCCTAAACCTGGTCCTGAGGGACTCATTCCTGAAGTGTTGGTGATCTTCTGTCCAAAGAAGCCGGTTGCAGGTCTTGCCTGCCCCAATTGGATCGGAGCCCAATCGTCCTTACCCGTGAGCGGATCCAGATATCGCCGGCGGAGAAAGCGGATGTTGTTTGTGTTCTCGAGCTGATCGATGTTGGAAGGATAGCGTCCAAATTTCTTGTAGAACCGGCGAATAGCTAGTGCGTATTGCTGGCCGCGGCGGATGAGCTCATCCTCTTTCGTGCGTTGCAAGGCGACAGCGGCACGCGGTGCCGCAACTGCCAGACCGACGATCAAAACCGTCAAGGCAAACAGGATCGCGAGCAGAACGTATCCGCTCTGACGATTTCCTCGGACTGACCTTTTAAACCGCATTACTTCAACCCTGTGTGAGCGGAATGCTCTGGCGGTTGTTGGTCAACACATCCTCGATCTCAACCTGTGTCGGATGAATGCGTATGATCTTGTACCGGCGGTTCACGATCTCGCCTTCATGACCAATGAAGATATCGTCCCCATTGGCGAGGAAAATTGCTTTAGCCTGTCCCGGCTTACTCGCGAAGCCATAAAACTTCAGCGGAATTAGCGGTGGCGGTGGAGGCGGCGGAGGTGGTTTTGGAGTATTGTCCTCGACGATGACCTTGTGTGTTACGGCCGGAATTGGCGGTGCGGCCTGCTCCTCAAAAATATTCCTTCCACTACCTTTGTATAACGCCTCTTCGCTATTCTTCAGCAAGTCTGTGCGGAGAGTTGGATCGAGCGGAGGAGTTGGCTTACCGCGGCCCCCGGCTCCATTTTGGAGCGAGGCGTTAGAGGTAGCTGAGGCAGCGACAGCGCTTGCTGGCGCACCGGAAAAAAAGAAAGCGCGCAGCAGCAGGAGCACTGCAATTGCCAGCAGAGCTCCCATCGCGAAAACCTTCTTCTTCTCTTCCGCTCCAAGTTTCATTTCAGCTTTGCGCTCGCAAGAACGTATCGACTTTCACGTCGAGATGAACATAACCGGCTGGTTGCCCGCCCTTTCCACTCTGCCCAGTCAATCCAATACTGTCGATGATAAAGAACATCTTGTCACGTTCCACCGCGTTCAGGAACTTCACCAAATTCACATATTGCCCGGCCAGTCCGGCGTGCATTTCCAGATTCAGCATGCCTGGCAGCTCGCCCGGGGTACTAGCGTAATTGACCGAGGCGATGCTGATCTGGTTGGCGCTCGCGAGTTTTCCTAACTCCGCGACGACGTCAGAGTAACGGGATGGGACTCTTCTCTCGATGAAAGAGGCATCATCCTTCTGAGCCTGAGCCAGCTTCTGGTCGATGCCACGCAACGGAACATTAGTATGACTAAACCGACGATACTCCTCTTCGGCCTGCGCATTCACTTGCTCCGGCTGCGCTGAGCCTGCGCGCAAGGGAAGCGCAAGGTAAACGACGGCTGCAACGTCCACAACTCCCAAAGCAACAATGGAGTAAATGATGCGCTTTCGAACGCGAGAGAAGTCGGCCATCTATTCGCCGCCTCCCTCGAGCGGCTCGGCAGGCAAGTAGGCGGTAAAGATATTCGACTTCACGCCACCGCTCTGGCCGTTCTTAGTGTGCGTCTCGGTGCTGAGCTTAGGCGAGCGGAAGTGCGATGATTTTTCCATGTTCCGCAGCAGCTCTACCGCGGTGTCGCGCCTCTCACCTTCAACTTGTAGCTTCAGGACGAAATGGTTGCGGTCGACGCCTGGCGAGATCGACGTGACGCGAAGACCAGCCGGCATAACCTTTTCCATGTCCTCCATAAGCCGAGTCCAGGAGAAAGACTTACGCATAATGGCGGCATTGAGGAAATACGATCGGTCACGTGTTCCGCGATTTTCAGGCTGAGAAAGAATCTGCCGAGCTTGTGCTTCCTCTTTTTTGAGCTCCGCCAACCTGGCTTCTGCCTCTCGCGCCTGAGCCCACTGCCGTTCCGAGTTGAAATGGTGCCGAATCGAAACGAATATCAGGAAGCCGGTAAGTAGGATTATGAAAGCAAGCGCCGAGCCCCAATTTCGGTAGAACTGGCGTTCGTCCTGATAAGGACGTGACGCAAGATTGATCGCAATTCTCATGAGTGCGTCAGTGCTCCTGCGACGCCTGCAAGCGCCGAATCGGGAAGGCCGTCCCCGGAGAGACTTTCGCCGGCGTGAGCTCCTGCATCGAGTGTTTCGGGCCGTACTCCTGTCTGCTCCTCCAGCGCCCGCGTGAGCTCCTCTACCTCGGAGACCGATGACAGCAGAATGCGCTCGATCTTTGCCGAGTAGTTATCCTCGAAAAACACGATGGATGGATACACCTCGTCAGCAATCGCTGTCCCGGTTCTGCCGGCAATGACATCGAGCATGCGGTAGAAGATGACTTCATTCTTATCGGCGATTGCCACAGAGATGAAGTTTCCATCGGCCTTCACCAGCAACGTGGGACGATCGGCTTCGACTCCATTGAGTGCAGCCAGTGTGGCGGGCAGCACAAATCCGGGCTCGTATCCGGCGCCCTGAAATGCCGACTCGTATTCCTGAAGGACCTCGCGGGGCGTGAGCGCGGCTAAGACTTTTACGCCTTCGCTCTTACGATAGTTCTGGAAAGACAGCGCAGCCTGATCGGCGTCGAATGGCACCGATTTGCGCAGCCGAAATCGCACAATCGGTTCCGCCTCCGTGGTTTTCTCGGGAAGCGTGTCGAAGTCCAGTAATAACACGCGAACCGCCGCGTCGGGAATCACGGCAACAACGTCGCGTTTGCGGCCGCCCAGAGCAGAGAGTGCGCTGGAGATAACATTGCCCAGAGCTGAGCCGTTGGTTACATTCCCGGCGCTCAATGATGGACGAACGACGTCTTTTTCCAAACGGCGGACAGTATGTACATCGATTGCGCTCCCGTCGGACTTGGCGCGCGCCGCGATCAGGCTCTGCGTTGTGATCTCGCACGCCAGCCGCGGTTTTGCTTGTTTTGGAGTTGCCATACTATCGGGACGTCTCGATGAAGGTTACCTTGTTAATCTCTTTGAGCGTTGTTACGTTGGTGCGAATCTTTGCGAGCGCAGCTTCGCGAAGGAAGCGCATTCCTTCTTCGCCCGCAGCCTTGCGCACCTCAGATGTAGGTTTCTTCTCCAGTATCAGTTCACGAATGCGATCAGTAAGATCCAGCAACTCGTGAATGGCGGTGCGGCCCTTATATCCAGTGCCGGCGCACTCAATGCACCCCTCGCCTTCATAAAAAGTGAAGTTGCCCCACTCTTTCAGATCCAAACCGCTGGCCTCGAGCTGTTCAGGTGTGTAGTGCACGGGCTGCTTGCAGGAGTCGCAGATTACGCGGACCAAACGTTGCGCCAGAATGCAGTTCAATGCAGAGACGAAGTTATAGGCCTCGACTCCCATATTGAGAAAGCGCCCGATGACGTCCACAACGTTGTTAGCGTGAACAGTCGTGAACACAAGGTGGCCAGTCAGTGCGGACTGAATCGCGATCTGCGCGGTCTCGGTGTCGCGAATCTCTCCGACCAGGATCTTGTCGGGATCGTGGCGCAAGATCGATCGCAATCCACGGGCGAAGGTAAGTCCCTTTTTTTCGTTTACCGGAATTTGGGTGATACCCCGAATCTGGTATTCCACCGGATCTTCAATCGTGATGATCTTGTCTTCCTCGCTCTTGATTTCGTTTAGCGCGGCATACAGGGTCGTGGTTTTGCCGGAGCCAGTTGGGCCCGTTACAAGCACCATTCCATAAGGCTCTTTGATGTAGCGGCGGAAGTGGCGGAGGTCATCCTCGTCAAATCCAACCACATCGAGCGTGAGCTTGCGAAACTTCTCGCTCATCGACTCCTTATCCAGCACGCGCAGCACCGCATTCTCACCATGTACCGTGGGCATGATGGAGACGCGGAAGTCTATCAATCGTCCCTTGTACTTCACTCGGAAGCGGCCGTCCTGCGGGACACGGCGCTCGGCGATATCGAGCTCGCTCATGACCTTTATGCGCGAGATGATCGTCGAGTGGTGCTCCTTCGAGATCGGCTGCATAGCCTGTTGCAGCACGCCATCGATGCGGTACTTCACGAGCACCGAATCGTCCTGAGTTTCGATGTGGATATCACTTGCGCGACGTTCCAAGGCGGTGAAGATCGTCGTGTCCACGAGGCGAATGATCGGACTGATGTCTTCTTCCGACGTCAGACGCTCGATGGAGATGGTCTCGTCGCCGGCTTCATCTTCACGCACGACGTCGAAGGTGAACCCCTCGGTGGCCTCGTCGAGCACCCGCTGCGACTGCTCCGTCTTCTTGAGAATCTCCTCGATCTGAGCCAGCGTTGCGACCTTGGTGTGCACGCGCTTGTTCAGCAGCAGGCCAATTTCGTCGATCATCATCAGCCGACTCGGATCTGAGATCGCGATCGTGAGCTCGTCGCCGTGTTCCTCGAGTGGAACAAAGTTGTAGCGGAACATCAGGTCCACGGGGACGGTACGGAAGAGTTCGTGCTGAATGTGGTAGTTCTTCAGATCGACGAACTCGCGACGGTAGCGTCGGGCTAAATCGCGCGCGCGCGCTTCAGAATTCGCATCTGACGCGCCGCCAACAAATAATGCTGTATCTGCCATATGACTTTAAGATCCCGCTCCGACCTGCGCTCCCAGCGAGAAGATCGGGAGATAAAGAGCGATCAATACGGTGGCAACCACGAGTCCCATTACGATGAGAATCACGGGCTCAATTAAGGACAAAGCCGCGCTCAATGCGGTTTGTACGTCTTCTTCTAGAAATTCGGCGATTGAGGTAAGCATGGCTGGTAGAGCTCCCGTCGATTCGCCTACTTCAATCATCTGGTACGCCAGTTCCGGGAACATCGCGGTGTCTTCCAGGCTCTTGGAGAGAGCGCGGCCTTCCCGCACCTTCTGCACGGACGAGAGAACTGCGTTCGACAACAGTTTGCTTTCGATCGAGGAACCTGCGGTCTCGAGTGCTTGCACCAGGGGAAGTCCGCCGCTCAACAAAGTGGACAGCGTGCGCGAGAAAATTGCTACCTGGTATTTCAGCCAGATACCGCCTGCAAGGGGCAGCGAAAGACGAAAGCGGTCGATTGTCATCGATCCAGCGTCAGTTTTGCTCCATCGCACGAGCAGATAAATCGCCGATACCAAACCCAGGATGATTGCCCACAGCCAGTGCTTCACGATCTCGCCGATATCGATTACAAATAGAGTGATCGAAGGCAGACTCGCCGTTCCGCTTCCCAATTGGGAATACAGACCCTGGAACTGCGGAACCACGTAGCTCAGAAGAAACGTAAACATCACCATGACCATGATGACGAGAAGCGCCGGATAAACCAGCGACGCCAATAGCTTCTTGCGAAATGCCAATGCGACGCGCTGAAAAGCGATGAATCGGCTCAGAACTTCTTCCAGGTTGCCGCTCTTTTCACCAGCGAGAAGTGTTGTCGTGTAGACCCTTGAAACCGCATTCGGAGCTGCGTGTCGAAATGCCTCTGAAAGCAGCTCTCCAGTGCGGACGCGCTGTCGAACATTCTCGAGAATGGATCGTAGGTAGCGGTTCTTCTGACGTTTGCTGAGCAGATCGAGGCCCTGCAGAATCGGCAAACCGGCGTGAATGAGAGTCAGAAATTGCTGGTTGAAGATGACAAATTGCTCGAGTTTGAGCTTCTTCTGCCGCCCTGGTCCGGCTTTTCGAAGAAGACCGCGGGCCTTGATGGAAGTGACAAGCAGCCCCTGTTGCACAAAGCGGTCGCGAACCTCGGCGACCGAGGCCCCGTGCTCTACGTGCTCAGAGACATGTCCGCGCTCGTCGGCGGTATTGACCAGGTATTCCGCCATGCCGTCCTTTAAAGTCTAACATCCAGAAATTAGAGGGATAACCCGCCGTTGGGGCTTTTCGCGCTGTGTACCAAGTATATGAACGCCACTCGAAGATGTTCTTGCAGCTCGATTTGGGAGCAAAAGCGAAAGACCTGTACGCGTCGTGACGTTCTTCTCTCAATTGCCCTCCCCAATAGCGAGGAGAACATGCGTCGTACGATAACGCCTGAAGCTTAACTTGAAGTCGGTTCATTACGGCTGGCGAGAGCGGAAAATCGCCGCGGAGGGATCCGCCTTCAAGGCGGATCCTCTGGCCTGAAGATTAGCTCGCCGCTACAGCCTCGTCTTGCGTCCTGGCAGCGTAGGCGTCCATCACGCGCGCGCTATAAACCAGCGCCGCTCCAGCGTTCATCGCAACTGCCACGCCGAGCGCTTCGGCGATTTCTTCCTTCGTCGCACCGGCTTTAATGGCGTTGCCGGTGTGCACCGTAATGCATCCATCGCAGTGGGTCGTGACTGCGACTGCCAATGCGATCAATTCGCGGACTTTAGCTCCGAGAAGATTTGTCTTTTTTCCCGCGGCATGCAGAGTCTGATAGCCCGTGACGGTCTCCGGGCTGATCTGCGCAAGCTTCCCAATCGTGGTCAACAGCTCTTTTTGATATTCGTTCCAATCCATCATCATCAGGGTGGCTCCTCCGGAGGATGAGATTACCCTAATTCAGTTTTTGGTGCGCGAGGTCTTCAAGATGTTGGGACCACTTGGGTAGCTCGGTTATTCTCGAATGTAACCGTGACAGGATGACCGTTGTTGTCGAACTTGTAGATGTCGCCAACAGTGCCGCTTTGATTCACTCCTACTCCCAACGCGAAGTTCACCTGCCGTATGCTCATGCCCTTTAGCGCCTCATGCCGATCGATGGCAGCCCACACCTCTGACGGCCAATGCTTGTAGAGTTCGCGAGGGTCATCAAAGAAAAAGGTGTCGTTGATGAAGAGAGTGTAATTTCCACCGCGACTGCTTCCGATGGAGACTGCATATATCTTCGTCTCACCCGCAGGTTTGAAGACCGCCAGCACCTGCTGCGCGCGGATTCGCACTCCCGGCGAGATTTCCTTGCTCTTTGCGTCCGGAGCTGCAGTCGCGATTACGTCGGTGATCTGAAGCTTCTTCAGCGGCGGAAGTATTCCGGCGGAGTGCTTGAAGTCGACGTGTCCGCCCGAACAGGGAAAGTAGTTGAGATAGTTTCCGACCTTTACCCAGACCGTTTTTCCAGTAAGGTCTTCCTTCGCGGATTTCAGATCGCTAGAATGCAGCTGCGTAGGAACCACATAATCATCAGCACTGCGAATGGAATTCGATTGCGTGGTGTTTGGCGTGGTCACCGGAGCGTGGCGCTCGTGATAAATGAGAAGAAGCCGGACGCCGGCAAGCACGATGAAGACGAGAAGGATGATCTGAATTCGTTTGCGCATGAGAATAGAAGGGCTGCAGACTGTCAGCTTGGAAGCATGGTAATCGATTTGTGCGTCTAGGCCGTAGTTCCGGAGCTCTCGCCTAACGTACTACGGAAGAGATGCATCATATCGGCGAATGCGAGATCCGCGCACTCCGGATCGTAACGCGGTCCCTCATCGCGCATGAATGCGTGCTCGGCAGGATAGGTTTTTTCGCGATACTTCACGCCAGCCTGTTGCAGTGCGGTTCGGATTTTTTCGCGTCCTTCTTTCGGAACATGAGGATCAGATTCGCCAAAGATCATTAGCAACTCGCCCTTAATTTCTGCGGCGCGCTCTAACGATCCGGCGTCAGCGTCTTTGCCAAGCCTGCCATCATGGATCCCTGTACCGTAGAAGCAGATGGTTGCGCGCACGTCGGGCTGGAGCGCGGCCCGAAAGGAAAGATGTCCGCCGATGCAAAAGCCGGCAGTTCCTAACTTGGCTGGCGACACCATGGGATGTTGCGCCAGAAAATCGAGTACAGCACGGCAGTCGCGATCAAATTCGGCGACCTCTGTGTTGGAGGCATTTTCCATGCCTCGCACGCGTCCGGCATCGTCAAATGCAATCGCAGTATCGGGTCGCTCGATGCGGTGATAAATCTCCGGTGCTGCAACGACAAACCCATATCCCGCTAGACGTACGCAAGCGCGTAGCATGGGTCCGGTGAGTTGGAAAATGTCGGAGTAGAAAATGATTCCGGGAAACTTCTTCTTATTTTCGATCTTAGGTGCCGCGAGAAACATGCGCAGCGGCGAATTGTCGACAGTAATCTCAGGATAATAGGTGGCGACGATCATCCAGTCCTCGCGAGGAAATGTAAGGATGTCTTAATGTAAACGAATGGCAGGCACGATGAAAGCAATGGTTCTGCCTCAACCCGCAGCGATTGACGCGAGTCCCCTCGTACTGTCCGAAGTAGCAATTCCCGAGCCCGCGGATGACGAAGTTCTCGTCGAGGTAAGTGCTTGCGGAATATGCCGCACGGATCTGCACGTCGTGGAAGGTGAGCTTCCACCCAAGCTACCCAAGGTAGTCCCTGGACACCAGATCGTTGGGCGAGTTGTGCGCGGCGGTTCGAGTGCTGGAAAATTTCCGGTGGGCTCGCGCGTGGGTATTCCGTGGCTGCATCGTACTTGCGGCCGCTGTGAGTTCTGCACACGCGCAAGAGAAAACCTGTGCCCGAACGCCTTCTACACCGGATGGAGCGTCAACGGCGGCTACGCCGAGTACGTTGTCGCGCCCGAACAGTTTGTGTATCCGATTCCTGATGGATTCAGCGCCTGGTCAGCCGCCCCGCTGCTCTGCGCCGGTATTATCGGATTTCGCGCGCTGCGGCTCACTGAGCTCCAGCGTGGGGATACATTGGGCATCTACGGTTTTGGCGCGGCGGGTCACGTCTGCATCCAGGTTGCGCTTCATTGGGGCATGCGAGTGGTGGTATCAACCAGGGAAGACAAGCATCGCAAACTCGCTCTGGAATTAGGTGCGGAATGGGTTGGCGGCGCTCACGACGATCCTCCTGTGGCACTCAACGCTGCAATTGTCTTTGCGCCGGCCGGAGAACTTGTACCCGCAGCGCTGAAGAATTTGAAGCGTGGAGGAACTCTTGTGTTAGGCGGCATCTACATGAGTTCCATTCCGTCATTCCCGTATAACCTGCTCTACTGGGAGCGCAAGATCCGTAGCGTAGCCAACAACACACGCCAGGATGGACAGGACTTTCTTCGCGCGGCAGCCGAAATCCCAATTCACATCCAAGTCAACCTCTTTCCTGTGGATCAGGCCAACCAGGCCCTGCAGACGCTAAAGCGCGATGGAATTCGCGGAGCCGGCGTGCTTGTAGTCCGGCAACAAGCGGAGACAAACTAGCGTGCAAAAAAAAATCTTCTGGACCACGTTCATGGTGCTGAGTCTGATTGCGGACGTCTCCCTGCCGTTACTCTGGGGCTTACTCGCAACCATACCAGCAGCATTCATCAGCTGGTGGGTGGCCTACAGAAGTGACTGGTTTTGAAAGTCACTGAGCGGCGACCTTGATCTCCAGCTTCTCTTTGCCGTTTATGACCACAGACGTTCCTTTCGCAAGATAAGGTCGCAGCGCTTCAGGCGAGGCCCATTCCATATCCCATCCGTTCTGGATGGCAATAGCTGTGTAATGACCCGGTACGACGTCGTGTAGCGTGAAAGTGCCGTCGCTGTCACTCTGGTCACGCCGGAAGAGTGAGGCATTGTCCGCTATGTCCTGCGGAGCGAGTACAACCATCGTGCCGGAGACAGGTTCGTCACTGTTCATGACAGTTCCGTCAATTTGTCCCACCCCTTCCGAAGCTTCGATGGTCAGCTCTACTGGCTCTGCACCCGTAAATTCGAGTGTGCGCCCGCTCACTCGTGCTCCAGTTGCCGACAGGGTACGAATCGCGTATCCCGAAGAGTTGCCGAGAGAGACTACGTAACGTCCTGCATGCGGCGGTTGCAGTTTGAATTCGCCATGCTCGTCCGGACGCGTTCCCATCTCTCCTTGAGCGTTCGCATCACGGAATTGAAGGAAAGCATTCGATGGGGGAGTTGCGCCGTCATATTTGATCCGTCCGTGGATTTGCTCCACAGTCGCGACGGCGGTGGCATCAAGTTGCGTGTCAGCGCTCAAACTGATCTCTTGGGACGACATTCTGGATTCTGTTCCATCGCGGTGCATCACGGTCAACGAGTAGTTTCCCGGCGCAATGCCTGACATTTCCATTTCATTCTGTCGACCGGTCGTCATAACCTGCGCAAAGACCGAGGAATCACCAAATACACGGGCGCGCAAATTGGGCATCACACGTCCCGTTTCGCCCCCGATATTAACCATTGTTACGTGCAGTGAGGGTACCGGTGCAAGCTCAAAGTCTGCCGAAAGCCGATCGCCGGGATGAACGATCAGGGCGCCAGCGTTGTCAACATCGGTCGCGCCAGGATAATACGTGATCGGATACGCAACATCGAGCGCCGGATCCAGATCGGCTGCAGCCGCGGATGAGTCTCGCCTCCGCATATTCACCTGCAAATAACGGCGATACCACGGCTGCGCAGCTACGACGGCATAGTACATTCCCGGCCGAAGATGGTTGAAGTGGTACTCGCCCTCGTCATCACTGTTTACCTGCGACCGGTGCTCGATCAGTCGTTTGCCACTATCGGTGCTTCTCTGGAATAGCAACACCTGGGCTTCGCGAACAGGTTCATTGTGCTCGTCAAGTATGCGTCCCGAAATAGAACCCTCCGGCCGCAGACGAAAAATAATTCCCGTGCTGATCTTATCGGGGCCAACTGCAATGGCGGTATTGAAGTTGTCATGCTCTTCGAACGCCTGCCGGGGAAAGTTCCGCGCTTGCCCAACCAGTGAGTACTTGCCGGGTTCAAGCCCATGAAATTCGAACGAGCCATCCAGGCCAATGTTGGCGTCTAGCGGCTTGGCGCGGTCCGTCGTGGGAACGAGCTGGACAGACGGGTTACGCAAAGCTTCTCCAGTCAGGGCATTCACGACTCTTCCGCTTGCGGTGAACTTTCGAACGGCTCTCTGGGAGCTCTGCTGCGTAAAGGCTGCCGAAATATCCAGAACTACCACGGCTAAAAGTAAGACTCGGTTTTTCATTCTCTTGTGCGAATTAAATCAACGGTGACCTTCGCCTGCTCGTCGGCGCTGAGTGTTACATGTGCGGCGTGAGACAGATAAGCGCTTAGAGCTTCACGATTGCGATATTCGATTCCGTCGAGCCGGTCGAAAGCCATGATGTCGTACCGTCCCGGCGCAAGGCCCTGAACCTGAAAGGTGCCGGAGCCGTTCACGAACACCTGCCGAGGAGGGACGCCACTGTCCTCATCGATCATCAGGACTTGCGCAAATTGCGCGCTATTCGCGATTTGGACCGACCCACTCAGCGACGCGCCGTCATCGCGGGTGACAACTTGAATGGGCTGGGGATCTGAGCCGTCGGCCAAAATCAGAGGTTCACGAAGAAGGTCCCTACCGCCGCAAGTAATGGACGACACATAGCCGTATCCCAAAGATTCAACCTCCACGTCGTAGGTGCCGGCTTCGAGGCCACGAAAGGCTTCTACTCCTCCTGCAGTCTGGCTTCCAGCCCAGAATTGTTGATATGGGGGCTTGCGCGAGACCAGCCTCAGCTGCGCAGAGTGCATTCGGCGGTTGTTAGAGAAACGACCGCCTCCACTAACCATCCCGATTGATGGAGACGGAGTGCTTTCGGGTTTGCTGTAGTCCGATTGGTATTCCACCGGAATCGTCATGGTGCGTACGACCGGAATTCGGAGCTCGGGCAAATCTCCATTAACATTCAGAGGGACATCCGCGTAGAGCTCAGTTCCCTCGAAATCACGCCCGTTGAAACGCAGGTGATAAGTGCCTGCCGGAATCGGGAAGGCATCAAAGCGTCCCGTTCTGGGATCAAGTCGAATCGGGACGTTTGTGCTTTCGCCATCCTGATCGAGAAGCCTGAGGCCGCCGCTGTTTCCCGTGATGCCAGTAACCGCCCCCGAGACACGATATGCCGGAACTCTCCGCGTGGTGAACTCCAAGTTGACGCGCTGGCCGGGAAGAATGCGGAGCGGTGTTGCCGCGCTTAGCTCGCGCACTCCAGGATAGTAGAGGGCGGGAATGACCTCAGATTTCTCCTTCTCTGCGAGGGGTCTGGCTCGCATGTTAGGACCCACCTCCACGAAGTATGTGCCTGGCCTGAGATCCGCGATTCGAAAGTTGCCGTCTTCGTCCGTGGCACGATTCCCATGCTGCTGCCACACTCGCCGCCCATTCATAATTTGGCCAAAACGCAAACGAACCGGCAGTCCATCGAGCGGCTCGCCTTCAGGGTTCTCAACGTGTCCGCTGATTACCGCTTCCGGCACGAGTCGCACGACGAGATTCGTGGAAGGCGATGAGAGCGTGACCACGTTGGGAGCGGGAGCGTGAGGTTCGGCGAGTTCATTTTCCTGAAAGAAGCCCGGCTTGTGCGCCTGGAGGTTTACCGTGGTGGAGATCAGGTTCTCGAAACGAAAGTTCCCATTCTGGTCTGCAAGCTTGGCGCTCTGATCCAGTTGTACTAACGCGTACGGAATGCCGGCGCCCGTCGCCGAACTCACAACAGTTCCGGTAAGGACGTATCGTGCAGCAGATGGCTCCGAGCTGCCCACGAGCTGAGCGCAAAAAAACCTCGAAGAGAGAAACAGCAACAGGACGGCAAAGAAAATGCGGTGCGAGGCCAAAAGCACCGCGGCACGAGAGTACCGCATGCAAATAAACTAGCCGAGAAGCTGGCCGGTGCGCAAATCCCAGAATCGTACCGAAATGGCAACAAAATCGGTCAAAACTGAAGACTCGGAGCGCCCCGAGCGCCTCTCTGCCCGGCGAGGCTGACGAAGCTCGCGAATTGGTAAGGTTCGCACTTCGAACCTACGTCCCAATTCGCCGGGCGAGGGGCCCGGGCGCTCCGGTGAGTCTCCTTTTCACGGAGTCAGCTTGCCTGTTTGCAGATAGTTTTGTGAGGGCACACCAAAGGCATCCGCGATACGGTTGAAGAAGGCAAATATTGCGATTACGTAAACAGCTTCGGAAATCTGATTCTCTGTCCAACCTGCTTCTCGCAGCCGCTGTACGTCTTCGTATGTGGACCGGCTGGCTGATTCTGTAATCAGCTTTGCATACTCCAGCAACGCGCGTTCAGCCAGGGAGAGACTTGCGTCTTGTAACTTCCCTTCGGCAATCGCGGCTACCGTCACATCGGAGGCTCCCTGGACCCGCAGGAAGTAAGCGTGACTGTCGATTCAATATGGGCAACGGTTCAGCGATGAGACGTAAGTAGCCAGCATCTCTTTATGGTGTCGAGAGAGGTATCCCTCAGAGAAGTGAAGGGTACTCGAACACCCCACAACTTGTCGCAGGAAGTCAGGCCGCGCTCCAAAACACTTGATGATGCCTGGAACTCGGTGACGTTCCGATCCAGCCCGCCAAAAGTCGTAAGCGGCAGCGGTTTCGCCGCTAGCTTCATGGTCCTCGATGACACGAATTTTGGTGGCGGGTTTGGGATTTTCATCAGTCATACAGTTTTGGTGATCTCAGTCCATCTCCCGCATTCCCAGCACACTCGGAGTCGCAGCTCCAGACTCCACTGCGTCCTGCGCCTTCTGCCATTCCTGTTCTGGAATCAACCTAATCGGCTGCAGCTTCTTTGCTGTCAACTGCTTGTTGAGCGAATCAAGCTGCGGAGTGACCAGCTTCTGAAATTCTCCGATTACATCTTCGAGCTCACGCCGTAGGACTTCAGTACGCTCCGCTTGTGAATCGGTCGGCCTGCCCTCATAGCCGTTCACGTCGCTGTAAAGACCGGCGAGAAATTCGCGCAGACGCTCCTCACCGGTGATCGCTCCACCTTCTTTAGTAGCGACAATCTTGCTTCGAATAGTGTCGGAATCGGCCGCCAGTTTAGTCAGCTTTTGCTTCAGCGCATCCCTGTCTTTGAGTCCGCTCGCATCGTGATTCGCGGTATCGTGCACCGCGATGATGGAATCCACCGCCCAGCTCATGTGATTGAGCATCGCAGAAAGCTTGGTGGCGAGATCGAACTGCTGCTTGCGATCTTCGTCGGTAAATTTCACCCGCGGATCGAGAACAACATCGACTTTCGATTCGTAAGTCTTGTCGCCCTTCGTCATCTTCACTGTATAACTCCCGGGCAGAACGCGGGGGCCAAATGCCGCGCCAAATGAAGCGCTAGCTGCAGGCGGGACCTTCGGCGGCTTCAGGTGCATCGACCACTCTGCGCGATTCACGCCGCGATGTTTGCTGCTCGAAACCGTATCCACCAGCTTGCCGTTTGAATCGAAGATTTCGATTTTCAGATCGCCGAAGATGTGACGCGCGCGCTGATAATAAGGAATTGTCGCCACATCTGGACGGCTCGGACCGTTGAAGGAATTTGCGCCTTCTGGCCATCCGGCAAAAGCCTCCAACCACTGTGTCCCTTTGGGGATCGGGAGGAAGCCAGCTTCCTCCTGCATGATTCCGGGATTAAGAGAGCGGAAAGGCGAGATGTCATCGATGATCCAAATACCCCGACCATGAGTCGCAAGCACGAGATCATTGGTGCGTGGCTGAACCACCAAGTCGTCAACAGCCACCGCTGGGAAGGCGCTGCCCTTGTACTGCGCCCAACGCTCACGGCCGTCGTTGCTGATATACAGTCCAAACTCAGTTCCCAGGAAGAGAAGATTCGGGCTGACTAGATCTTCTTTTATGACGTGCGCCCAGCCGCGAACGCCGCTGTCGGCCGCCATAATCGACTTCCAGGTCTTTCCGTAATCAGTAGTCTTGAAAACGTGAGCAGTCATATCGCCATACATGTGGCGATCGACCGCGACGTACGCGGTGCCTTCGTCGTAGCGGCTGGCTTCCACCCAGGTAATCCATGAACCCTTTCCGATTTCGGGCGAATTGTCTGCGACGTTTGTCCAGTTCTTGCCGCCGTCGCGCGTGATCTGGATATTGCCGTCGTCAGTTCCCACCCAGATAAGTTGTCCATTCTTGGGAGACTCGGAGATGCTGTAGACGGTCGTGTTCATCTCCGCCGCGGAGTTATCGACGGTGATGCCGCCAGATTCTTCCTGCTTCTGCTTTTCGGGATCGTTCGTGCTCAGGTCAGGAGAAATTCGCTCGAAAGATTGACCATGATCGCGCGACCGGTAGAGGAACTGGGCGCCCAGGTACAGCGTGTTCTTATCGTTAGGACTGATCTGGATTGGAGTGTTCCAGTTGAAGCGGAGCTTCTTCTCGCCGTATTGCGGATAAGGCTTAATTGCGCGCGATTCATGCGTCCAGCGATTTACGCGCCCGATCTCGCCGCCCTGGGCTTCCGCGTAAATGTAATTGTGATCGGAGGGGTCCTCCCACATCCAAAAACCGTCGCCGCCATACATGTTTTCCCAACGCGAGTTGGTGACGCCGCTTGGATACGAAGAGTCACCTACCCATGAGCTGTTATCCTGCAGCCCGCCGTACACGTGGTAGGGAATCTGGTTATCCACGCTCACGTGATAGAACTGGGAGACCGGAAGGTTCATCTGGTGCTCCCAGCGCGTTCCCCCATCGAAGCTGCGCCAGAGCCCGCCGTCGTCGGTTGCGAAGATCGTGTTGGGATCGTCGGGATTGATCCACACATCGTGAAAGTCGCCGTGGGCCTGATTTGAAACTGCGCTGAAGCTCTCACCTCCATTCACGCTCAGCAACAGAACGAGATCGACTTTGAACACCTTATTCTCGTTCTTGGGATCGACGATCAGATTGGAAAAATAGAATGGACGCCAGACCATGTACTGGCTGGCGTCGAGTTTCTTCCAGTTCTGTCCGCCATCGTCAGTACGATAGAGCGCGCTGGCCTTCGACTCGATCATCGCGTACACGGTCTGTGGCTTCGACGGAGCTACTGCGATCGCGATCCGGCCGTACGGCTTCGGCGGCAGCCCTTTGGCGCTGCTCTCGGTGATCTCGTTCCAGTGCTCTCCGCCGTCGGTAGATTTGAAGATTCCGCTGCCCGGACCTCCGGAGCGGAAGGTCCATGGCTGGCGGCGGAAATCCCACGTGCTCGCATAGAAAGTATTCGGTTCTTGCGGGCTCATCGACATCTGTCCGCAACCCGTAGAACGGTTTGCGCCGGCGAGCACCTTGCGCCAGCTCTTGCCGCCATCGGTCGTCTTGTAAACACCACCGGCATCGTTGTCGGCAAAGGCAGATCCGGTCGCGCAGACAAATACTGTGTTGCCTTCTTTCGGATGCACGATCACCTTCACGATGTGCTCTGAGTCTTTCAAGCCAACGTTCGTCCAGTTCTCGCCGCCGTCAACGGATTTGTAAATGCCGTCGCCGATCGAGACGCTGTTGCGCATCCAACTCTCGCCGCTGCCTGCCCACACGATCTTCGTATTCGTGGGATCAACGGCCAGCGCCCCGATCGACTGCACAGATGGCTGATCGAAAACGGAACGGAAGCTGCTGCCTCCATTCACCGACTTCCAAACACCGCCGCTTGCTGCTCCGGCGAAGACGGTCAGGCGGCCCTTATCGGCAAAAGCGGTTACAGCCGCAACGCGCCCGCTCATGGTTGCAGAGCCGATGTTGCGAGCGGGAAGTCCCGAAATGGTTCCAGCATCAAAGCGCACGGATTTTGGCTCAGGTTGCTGCGCGAGGGATGAGCTGGCGAAGAGAATTTGGGAAACCGACACAGCAGTTAGGAGGCGCAGGTACATTCCCACTTTGGTGCTCGAAGTCATTTCGAAGAAGTCCTTTCGGTGCTGCAGCTTGTGTTGTTCATGTCAGTACCGCCGCCGGCACTGACACCAAAAGCCTCAGGATGCCAGCTTCATTAGGGCTTGCGTGCAAGTAGAATCCTCTATTCCACGCCCGGCTTGCCCGCGGGCTTGGCAGCGGGCGTTGCCGGAGCAGCCGGCATCTTGAATCCCGAATCCGGAATATCGATGTTCGCTTCCATCTTCTCGATGGTTACCGTCCCCTTCTGCTCGGGGCGGCCCTTCGGACCGCTGACGATCGAGAACGGAAAGAACACGCCGTTTACCTGCTTGTACGAGCCAAGATCAGTCTGGCTTTCCTTCACAGCGCCACGGATGAACTGCTGACGCTCAGTGCGGATCTCAATATAAGTGTCCGGATCGAGGTAGTAGTAAACGATGTCGCCGTTCTTGAGCGTGACCTTCAAGCGGTACACGTCATCGCCGTCGACCGAGTCACGCCCGAGATACTCGATGGTGTTGCCTTTGTCTTTGTAGTCCACCAGCGGACCATAGAAGTCGGCATCTTCAACGATGTCGCGCAGATCATCTTCACCGAGCATCTCGGGATCGCGCCGGCCCTGGAAAGGAGATATTTGCCAGCCGGTCTTACCGTCGTAAGCCTGGACCTGGGTCATGCCCTGAACCGTAAACATCTCGCGGATGTTGTTAGGAGCCTTTGCTTCTTCCGATACTTGTGCGGTGAAGCTTCCTTGCTGGAACCTGCCCGAATACTTGAGCGTCTTAATTGCCTTGATCTTGTCCACTCCGCCCTTGGCCTCAAGGTTCCTTCCGACGAGCTCGTCGGCTGTCTGTGCCGACATCGCAGCGGTGCTACAAATCATTCCGAGCGCCAGGCTCAGGAGTTTACGCATCGTATCGCTCCTCAAAGGAATTCGCTTTTGCTGAGACTTTGCCGGACGTTCCGGCGGGAAGCCCATGGTAGGTGAACACTTTGAAACCGGAAAGTTTACAACAACGGTGCAGAAAGGCAGTCACGAATGCCATTGGACTCGTCCCCGAGGAGAAAAAGAGCATTTACGACTTGGTTATGTGATTTTGTAGTTCCGGCCGCGCTCGACCGGTTCTACATGTGCAGTTCCGTGATTACTCGCTCTGGCGACTATGTCAGGAATTCCGACCGCAAATCGCGAAATCAAAATCAAAAAGCCCGGCCGAGAGCGGCCAGAACGACGTAATCAACATCGCGCAATCAATGTCGATCAGCGGTATTACTAAAATTGATTTGTTTTCGTAAAGCAACGGATTGAAAATCCATCGCTCTAACGCGGCTGCAAACGAAGCAATTGTGGGGTGCGCCGAGTACGGTTTTTCTTCCGCGTCTGCAAGCCGCTTCTTCCGTCACCTTATTCTCCGCGATAGAAACGAAAGCCTCGTTTGCTCTGTTGACTTCGCTTGCTCTGTGTCATAGCAAGGAGGTGTGGATGGCACGCCAGCGTTCCAGACTGAGAAGGTACTGCACGATGGTAAAGGAATGGGCTCTACGACCTCGCCATGGAGATGAAGCTAGCCCAAAAAATCTACGTAAAACCTGGAAAGATTCTCCCCCTAAACACAAGATGTTCGATTGCTCGATACCCACAATCGAAGATGTTGTGTTGCAAACATGTTGGTTCTACCCGTAAGTCCTTTAAAACGAGAATTTACGTGAAAAGGGGAAGGGAACGTCTTTCAGAGTTAGGTCAGCACCGTTCTCTGGTTTGGGAATCGGCCAATCGTGGATGCCTCATGGACTAGTACGAAAATCAGGCGCGTATCATTGCGTAATCTAATACCGAACTCCGCAAAGCCTCATTATGATTGTCACGCTTCTTGTTAGGGGAGAACAATTATGGCGGTGAAAACCGACCTCGAACGCCGTATTGCCGAGGCGCATACCACGCCGATCCAAAAAGGCGAGCTGCAGCCCAACTGCGGTGTGCCACTCAATCTGGACTGGGTAGAAGACGTTCGCGTGAATACCAGCGCGGTGGAGCGCCGGGCGCAAAGCCTGGTTACGCGGCGCACGGTGAAGAAGGAGTGGCAGGTGGCATGGCTGCTGCGCGCCATTACCTGCATGGATCTTACGACGCTTTCCGGCGACGACTCCCATCAGCGCGTCCTTCGCTTATGCGCGAAGGCAAAGCAGCCAGTACAGCAGTCGATCATGAAGCAGTTGGGATTGGACGACTTCCAGCTCAAGATTGCCGCTGTCTGTGTCTACCATAGCTTTGTGGAGACGGCGGTTCGTGCTCTTGAAGGCAGCGGGGTCAAGGTGGCCGCTGTCTCAACCGGGTTTCCCGCCGGACTTTCCCCGTTGGCCGAACGTGTCGGCGAGATCCGTCGCTCGGTGGATGCCGGAGCACAGGAGATCGACATCGTCATCACCCGCGCACATGTCTTCAGCGGGAGTTGGCAAGCCTTGTACGACGAGGTCGCAACTTTCAAAGAAGCCTGCGGCAAAGCGCACATGAAAGCGATTCTCGGCACCGGCGATCTCGCCACATTGCGCAATGTTGCCCGCGCCAGCATGGTCGCGATGATGGCTGGCGCGGATTTCATCAAGACCTCCACGGGAAAGGAAACGGTAAACGCAACTTTACCCGTAGGGCTCGTCATGGTACGCGCTATTCGCGAATACGCCACGCGCACGGGCATGATCGTTGGATTCAAACCTGCGGGTGGGATTCGTACGGCCAAGCAATCGCTCGAATGGCTCGCGTTGATCAAAGATGAACTCGGCGGCCGCTGGCTCAACGCGAATCTCTTCCGCTTTGGTGCCAGTGGAATGCTGGCGGACATTGAACGGCAGCTCGAGTATTACGCCACGGGTCGTTACTCGGCGGATTACAGACATCCGATCGCATGAATGAATTGAGTAGTCTTTGCTTACGTGGTTCCGGCCGCCCTCGGCCGGTACGCTGTGTGCAGAACCAGGAGCGCGTTTAAATGCGAGCATCTTGTAAGCAAACGACTGCGCGAGAGCCAGCTATTCGTCTTATCCAACAACATGGAAATCGCCAGCCGAAACGGCCGGCGGGGTCTCCGGCGGACGCCGGTGTTGCGGCTGCTGGGGTGAGACGGCGGCCGGAACCACGCAGTCAAATTCTATGAGCAAAATTGCCGAAAAGTTCGAATCGATGGAATACGGTCCGGCACTTGAGGACCCGAAAGAGTCGCTTGCATGGCTCGATCGTCATAAACGCAAGTTCGGACACTTCATAAATGGCGGCTGGCAGCAACCGATGCAAGGCGAGTACTTCGACACTACCGATCCAGCGAGCGGAGACAAGCTCGCCAGTGTTGCTCAAGGAGGCGCGGCCGATGTTGACGCGTCGGTCAAAGCGGCTCGCGCTGCGTTCCCAGGATGGAACTCGCTCACGCCTCATGAGCGGGCACGGTACTTGTATGCCCTGGCGCGACAGGTGCAGAAGCACTCGCGCCAGCTTGCCGTATTGGAGACGCTCGACAATGGCAAACCGATTCGAGAGAGCCGCGATATCGATATACCTCTTGTAGCGCGCCACTTCTATCATCATGCCGGATGGGCGCAGCTCCTGCATCAGGAGTTTCCAGGATACGCAGCCTGCGGAGTTGTGGGGCAGGTGATTCCGTGGAATTTCCCGCTGTTAATGCTTGCCTGGAAGATCGCGCCCGCGCTGGCGACCGGAAACACCGTGGTTCTGAAGCCGGCGGAGTTTACGCCGATTACTGCGCTCGCATTCGCAGAAATCTGTCAGGAGATTGGACTGCCAAAGGGTGTGGTCAATATTGTGACCGGCGATGGACGCACGGGCGAGGCGCTGGTCAAGCATCCCGATGTGGACAAGATCGCTTTCACCGGCTCGACCGAGGTTGGACGCGCGATTCGCAAAGCCACAGCCCAGAGTCATAAGAAGCTGTCGCTCGAACTGGGCGGGAAGTCGCCGTTCATCATCTTCGACGATGCCGATCTTGATAGCGCGGTGGAAGGGCTCGTTGATGGCATCTGGTTCAATCAGGGACAGGTCTGCTGCGCGGGATCGCGCCTGTTGATGCAGGAGAGCATCGCTGAATCTCTAGTCACGAAAATCCGCGCGCGTATGGAGACCTTGCGCGTCGGCTCACCTCTCGATAAGGCCATCGACATTGGAGCCATTGTTGCCCCCGTTCAGCTCGAGCGAATTCGTAAGCTGGTCGACCAAGGAGTAGCGGAAGGAGCAACCTGCAACCAGCCCGGCACGCAGTTGCCGGTGAAAGGTTTGTACTATCCGCCGACGCTGCTCACGAATGTTCATCCGAGCTCGACGGTCGCCCAGGAAGAAATCTTTGGGCCGGTGCTTGCTGCTATGACATTCCGCACGCTTCGCGAGGCTGTGGAGCTGGCGAATAACACGACGTATGGTCTTGCCGCGAGCGTGTGGAGCGAAAACATTAACGTTGCCCTACATGTAGCCTCGCAGATGAAAGCCGGAGTGGTTTGGGTGAACAGCACCAACCTGTTCGATGCAGCCTGCGGATTCGGCGGATATCGCGAGAGCGGTTACGGCCGCGAGGGCGGCAGAGAAGGCTTGCTTGAGTACCTGGAGCCGGCATGGTTCAAGCAGGCCGCCGCGCTACCTAAGTCATCAGCACCTGCGGCTAGCCAAGTTGCGGAAGAAGGCGAATCTGTTGCTAGTGGTCCGGGTATCGACCGTACGGTAAAGCTCTATATCGGCGGTAAACAGACTCGTCCCGATTCGGGATACAGCTTTCCCATCCATGCAAGTGACGGAACTCTGCTCGGCGAGGCTCCGCTCGGCAATCGCAAGGACATTCGCAATGCGGTTGAGGCCGCACGTAAAGCTGAAGGCTGGGCAAAGGCGACCGCTCACAATCGTGCACAGGTACTGTATTACGTCGGCGAGAATCTATCCCAGCGGGCTGATGAAATAAGCGCGCGCCTGGCGCGAGTAGTGGGCGAGAAGCAGGCTGCGCGCGAGGTGGCTCAGAGCATTGAACGCGTCTTCTCATATGCCGCATGGGCCGATAAATTTGACGGGGCAGTCCACAATCCTCCGTTCCGCAATGTTTCGATAGCCATGAACGAGCCGGTCGGCGCTATTGGCATCGTGTCTCCGGCTGAAGTTCCGCTGCTTGGATTCCTTTCGCTGGTACTCCCGGCAATCGCGATGGGGAATACCGTTGTGGCGATTCCGTCGGAGCGATATCCGCTGATTACCAGCGATCTGTATCAACTATTTGATACCAGCGACCTTCCTGCCGGAGTTGTGAACATCGTTACGGGACGGGCCGCCGAGTTGACCAAAGTCGTCGCTGAACACGACGATGTCGATGCCATATGGTCGTTTACTGACGAAGGCAGCGCGGCGCAGGTGAAATTGCTGTCCATAGGAAATCTCAAGCAAGTCTTTACCAACGAGGGCCGAGTCATTGATTGGTTCAACAATGACCAGGCGGAGGGCCGATGGTTCCTGCAGCACGCGGTTCAAGTAAAAAACATCTGGGTACCGTACGGGGAATAAAGCGCGACACCGATGGTGAGCACCTGGGGCGGGTTCGGAGAATCTGCACTGCTCTGCCTGCCACCACGGAAAAGCTCTCGCACGGCGCGCCAACTTTTTTCGTGCACAAGAAGGTCTTCGTAATGTTCGCCGATAACCACCATAACGATGGACATGTGGCGGTATGGATTGCTGCGCAGCCTGGTCTCCAACCGTCTCTCATCAAGAGCGACCCTAAGAGCTACTTTAAGCCGCCTTACGTCGGTGTTCGAG